>Ga0247778_1000006_pt1 | contig 457473 bp, 451 predicted proteins | sample UWRJL049202B5_FD_179939 | JGI IMG/M metagenome (GOLD analysis project Ga0247778, IMG submission 179939) | Plant litter microbial communities from Arlington Agricultural Research Station in Wisconsin, United States - UWRJ-L049-202B-5 | ecosystem: Environmental > Terrestrial > Plant litter >...
ATACCCCACCCCCCACCCCCAAAACCCCTCCCCCCCCCCCCCCCCCCCCCCCATCTCAATTTCGCAACCCTCCCATCCTCATTCTCCATCAAAGCCTTCCTCTCTTCCCTGCTCCAAACCCAGAAACCTTTACATAAACTTCAGAAACTCATATACTGCTATAAATGAGCGTCTGGGCGATTTCGCGGGGTAGGAGGTGACATGAAGAGTAGGAATTTTGATAAAAGGAATAAATCAGGTGGAAGCCCAAGGGGTGGTTAGAGTCGAGAGCTGAAGCGAAGAGCAAATGGCGAAGACTGGGAAGAGGTGTGAGGCTGAAGTTAGGAGTTGGGTGTAAAAGTTGTGCCTGGAAAAGAATCGAAAATTGCGAGCAGGGAGAGCAAGAGCAAGACCAAGACCAAGAGCAAGAGAAAACGAGATGAGGGAAAAGGGCGCGTAAGTAAGCGGGTACTAGAATGGATATTAAACGCCAGGAAGAAATTGAAGAATTATCATTAATATATTTCTATAAAAAAACGGAAAAATCAAGGGTATCAAAACCAATCCTATCCTACCACTTCCCCCTCCCATTTTCCCCATCACAACAAACCCTCAAACCCAAAACAACCACCTCACACCCCCCACCACCCCCCTCAAAACCCCCATCACCACCCTAGCACACACAACCATAGCCCAAACATACCACATAACCCCCACCAGCGCCCACTCAACCAACACCCACCCCCCTCTCCGCGCCCACCTAAACCTGCGTCTTCTTCTGCGCATCATCTTATCAATCTTATCCGCCACACCTTTAACATCGAACGTCTGGGACGTGACAAGTTCCCGGGAAACATCATCCGCTTCATCCGCCGCGCGGCGACTCATGGGTCCGAGGTCGGCGCTGAGTTTGGAGTGTAGGGTTTGTGTGGCGGAGAGGAGGGAGGGGATTGTGGTGGTAGTGAAGAGGGAGGCGGAGGATTGGAAGTGTGAAGTGGAGGTGTGGATACTCGTTGATAAAATGCGAGCGGCGAGGATATGGTGTTGAGATTTAGGTACTGGTTTAATAGATTCCGTTGCGAGCGCAGCTACGTCTCTGTATAACAGATCTTCGTCTGCGCCTAGATCTCGTAGTTCTGCGGCGCGGCGAGAGATTTCTGCGGCTTTGATGCCGGAACTCAGGAGGAGGGCTTTGATGCGTGCGATTTCGCGTTTGGTCATTGGACCGCGATGCAAAGAGACGCCGCGGTCGGAGATACTCCATTGCCGGGATCGGCCAACGAGTGATTCGTGGCTTGTCTCTAGGTTTGAGAGACCGGTTATTGGGAGAGCGTTGCGGCGTTTGCCTGGGATGCCGAGGATGGCGTTGAGGCGGGCGTCGGCGCCTTGGACGCCTGGGGCGAAACTATCGTGTCGAGATTCAATGTCTGATATTGAGGAATCGCGTGTGAAGCGATTGGCAAGACCCATGTCGGGAGATGAGGTGGGGGATGCACCATGGACGTCGATTCTGGGTGTTGGGTCGAGGAATTGGGTGCGAGAGGCTTCGCGGCGCTCTTCACTGGCTGAATGGCCTGTATCCAGCCCAACTTCGTCGGAGCGAGTGCGAGTTGGTCTGCCGCGGGGCTCGAATGGTGAGGTGAAGGTTGGCATTTCGTTGAGATACGATGGTTTCTCTTGTCCGGTGAGTATGGCATCCATGTCATCTTCTTCGAGTCCGACGGAACTTTGACCAGAGGTCTTCTCTACCTTGACTGGCGCCTTCAGATCCTCAACATCAGACTCATCGGTCGAGAAACCAGATGAATGGCCAGCCGATGGCTCTTTAGTCTTCCAAATCATATCACTTACTCTAGCCACAGGATTACGACTCCCCTTAAACAATCCTCGAATCCCAGACTCTTCAGTCTTACCCCTGCGTAAACTTCCCGTTTTCCTACCCTCTTCAGTCCGTCTATCTGTAATCTTCTTAACAGGACTGATTGACCGCCTCCGCTTTTCGTCCGTAGCAGGGCTCTCGGGAGTATGTTCCATAGAAGGCAGCGTAGGTTCCGAAGTAGGCGTATCTTCAACGCGAACATGGCTTTGGCTTCGATTGCGGCTGTGATCACGGAACGCTGAAGGAATTTTCGACTTGACTCTCGACAAAGGAGTTCTCGTTGGTGAAGTGTTGCGGCCACGAGGAGACGTCAAGTCCATAGCTATACTAGGAATAAACGCATTTGCCAATTTAGAAGCCTTTGTCTCTGGAGAATTCGGCGCAGTTGAATCAAGGTCTTCCAAAGAGCGTCGAGGATGATGACCAGGCACCTCGAGACTAGCTCGACCAGAAGAAGTTCCCATCCTCAACGAGTCTCTCTTTGACCGAACTTGATTGTTGACGACAGATCCAGACCTGCTGTGTGAAGGCGTCGCGATCTTTTTATTCTCTGACCCGCTCTTAATAGCAGATTTCTGTGAATCAAGAGACTCGTCCGTTCGCCGTGGGTTGTCCTTGGGTACATGCCATCCACTCTCTTTCGCCTCCTTCCGAAGCATCTCCTCCATCTGCTTCGCAAGGATATCCGTTCCATGGTCATTGCTTTCAGCAGTCCCACTGCGTCTCCTTCTCCGTCGACGAGGGGCATCACTGTCCGAGGAATCCGAACTCGATCTACTTATTGAGCGTATGAATTGTCGTCGATCGTGAGCAGACCCATTATGCCCATGATGGATCCTCGTAGCCTCCCGTAGCCTATGCCTTGCTCTAGAAGCAGCACTATCCGAATTCTTCTCCGAGTCCTCTTTAATAGATTTAAACTTGGGCAACTGCGTGTCAATCCGAAGATCCAAGCCTGAAGCTTGTTTCCTGACAGCGGGCGTTGGCGATGCTTGAAGAAGATCAGGCTCTTCACTCCGTCGAGACATAGGCCTTCTAAGCTCAGCACTCTTAGGAAACACCCTCCGTCCATGCCTATCCTCAATGATCTTCTTATTATCATCCTGTTCCAGCCAAAACACATCCGCAATCATATCCGCCGGATTCGTAACCCAGTCTATCCTCGGTCTCTTAACTTTCGGTGCCGCAGCTTGAGCCTTGCCAGCACTACTTTGAGGAGAAGTATGCGGAGAAGCAGCAGTATCAGCAGCTTTCGAGAATGAAGGCATGAACAAACAATCCGCAGCCTGATATTCCTCACTCGACGCCTCTTTAGAAACCTGATCCACCCAATCCGAAACTTTCCCCAAATCTCCAAAGCCCTGTGCTTCCCCATCAATAGCCTTCGCGTTCCTCGCCCTAACTTTCCGATTCCGAATATACTGTAAAGGATTATACTGTCTCCCCAACGGCCTCGACGCAGGCCCACTCTCACTCACAGACCTACTCGCCGGCGCACTACCCGTCGGACTACCCGGCGCCGTCCCCGCATCACTCGTTCCCTTTTCCTGTGGTTTCAACGGCGGTACATATTGCAGTAGCCTTCTATACTGCGCCATAAGCTCAATAGCATTCTTCGCTTTCTCCGCTCTGGCTAAAGTAGAAGCTGAGAAATGATACGTATATCCCTCGTCAAACGAAGCTTGTAATGGGCTCTGTATCTTGCCGCTCGGAACACGGGGCATAGTGCGGTCCCCACGATCTGGTTTGGGCGATACATTTCGAGAGACGCGGCGTTGTTGCTGCAAATGCTGTCGTAGACTACCGCCTGCAAAACTTTCGGCGAGAGGAGGGAGAGGAGACGAGATGTTGCGGCGAGCGGCGTTGCGTCTGGATTCGCTGAGGTTGAGTGCCAGGTTGACGATTTGCGCAGAATCGACATTCAAGCTTTCCTTCTCCTTGCCCTTCTCTTTCTCTTTTGTAGAGTCCTCCTTCTCAACCGTAGAATCTCCCCCCATCCCCGTCGATGTCGATGTCGAGCTAGGCGGCGTCGCAACAGCAGCCAAAGGACTACTCCCCACCCCCTCCCTCTCCCTCCTCTTCCCATGTCTCTTCTCCACCCCCTTCCCCTTATAATCCACTACCCTCTTATTACGATCCCCCATATCCTCCCCAGCCTGTGGCGCCGTAAACGTATTCCCAAGTAAGAAACCCCCGCTATGGCGACTCCTATGACTTCTTCCATGTTTCGGCACATTCAATCCCCCAGCCGCAAGAGGCTGCACATTCCTCGCCTCCTCATCCGCATTCATAAGGCTATTGCGCTGACTAGCCGCATTACTGGACTCCCCGCTCTCGGTACTATAGCGTTGTGAGCTGGAGAAGGTGCTGGATGTGGTTCGGCGTTCGTGCCGTGGTTTTTCGGGGGAGGAGGTCATGGTTGCGGTGCGAGAGGTCTACGGCTAGACCTCTGGTTTATGGTTTTCTAAGACATTGCTGGTGAGTCGCAGAGTGGTGGGAGTGAGGGACGTTTGTGATTGTTTGTTGATTGCTTTGTCGTTGTCACATGCGATGAATGAGGATTTCTTGCTGGAGTGACAATTTATCCATGCATGCTTGTTCTACAACGCGGTTGACGCGAGCGGCTTGTCTTGGCCGCAGAAGCCGCCGGGGAAAGCTGCTGGGAACTGCCGAGAAGGGGGCTCCACATGGGGAAGTGAGTCTTGACAACGTCAGAATATAAAATGAAAAAAATCATGTTTATTTAGGACTGTATGATTTAAAATCTCACGGAGAAAACTTCGATGTGAGATTAACAACATTTCATTGATGCTGTGTAAATCTTTCATATCCCCACACTAAAGTACAGAAACTCCATCTACACATTCACCCAAACGCCATACTTTTGCAAATCCCACTCAATCAAACCCTAGGAGCTGCCTTTCCAGTCTTCTCAATCTTTCTCCTCTTCGCCCTCAGAGTCTCTGCTTCAGCATCCTTCTTCTTATTGCTGTACACCATCTTCTCAAGAATCTTCCGCTTCTTGCGACTCATCATCATCTTTGAGCGCTCTAACTCCTCTTCTTCCTCCTTGGCTTTCTTAGCTGCCTTCTTGCGTGCATCAGCCTTGGCCTTTGCTCTAGGATCAAGCTCCTTCTCAACGACTATCTCATCTCCGTTGATCTCAGCTTCCAGTTCGCGTTGTCGCTGCTTGGCCAACACCTCAGCTTCGTCCTCTGACTCGTCTTCTGCGTCAGAGAACCCGCCAAATTCGTCCTCCTGATCGGGCTCCTCCTCTGATGAATCGTCGTCTGAGCCAGCGATGTCCATTCCTTCAGCGGTGGCATCGACTTCCATGTCTGAGAGAAGTTTGGGTTCTTGCACGGCCATGTCGTCGTCCGAAACATCCTCCTCCATATCACTATCAGCCTCGAGCTCTTCATCCTCACGCTCTTGCTCATTAAGTGGTGCGCTGGGGTCGTATTGGCCGCGGACTTTCTTGACGAAGGGACTGAGATGGGGCGGTAATTGTGCACCGGGGGCATAAAGATCAGATCTCTTCAATTCCTCATCGTTGACACTGTCCCAGATCCATTGTGGCTGGATGTAGACTCGGCCCGGCACTCTTGATCCTGGTCTCAAGGTTTGTGCAGTTTGGTTGTCTCGTTCCTCGGTCTCAGGGTCGACTTGAATTGGGGGACGATCGACGACTTGGTGCGTGATTCTTGGATCTAATTCGTTATGTGTAAATGCTCCCTCGCCGAGAACTGCATCCCATCCTATGCGTTTGCAACCAAATGCCTTAAGAATGAATTCAAGGGGCTGTCTGGGTGTTTCGCGAGAGAGGAAGAAGGTGAAGTTCGAGAACAAGGTGGAGGGGTCGATAGCAGAGTATGAGGGTTGAGCTAGGATGTCTCCGCCAGGTGCCGCAGGTTCGAATTTATCAATCGTATCGGTGGGCTGCTCTTCGTCGTCATCGTCCGCCAAAGTCTGGCTCGTCGCTGGCTCTTCGGCTTCCTTCTCTGGTTGATTTAACTGCGACATGAGCTTATCAATCTCAGCCTGAAGCTTGGGATCTGTCTTCGATTTCTCGCCATTGGTGATTTGCTTTGGTTGTTCGATCGCACCAACTCCATTGCCCTCCAGCGAAAATGCTCCAAGTTCGGCACCCAAATCATCCTTGATCTTGTCGAATTTTGGTGGGTATACCAGGCCAACGGATGTGTAAAGTCGAAAGTTGACAAAACCCAAGAGCGTCTGATAAAATTCCACGAAGGTCCCCATAATCCTGAAATCCACATCACCGGTAACTCTCTGATTGAATCTATACGGCACCAACCACAGAATGTCCTGTCCCTGAATCGTAGCCTGATAATAGATCCCCTTGATACTCAAGAAACTCTTCCTCAAGCTATTGCTCACAATTAAATAATGCTCAAACTCCAAGCACAACCGCTCGCATCTCGCAATCATCTTCGCCGGCACCGTATCTGTCGACGGCAGATTCGCAAAGAGGAACAACATCGACAAACAATCATCCAAATCCCTCAGCGCATCCACGAATGTAGGATACCGCTCCCGAATAACATGATCAAGCGTATACTTCGTACGTCCCGTCTTCTCAGGCCTCGAAGCATTCTTCTCTAATCTCTGCGCATCATGCGCATCTCCCCTCCCCAGCGCCTTCGAAATCTTCTTCTCAAGCGCCTTCTGCTCTCTAAACTTCTGCAACAGCGGCTCATGCAACAAATACTGTATATCTTTCGTATAGTAAAAGGTGGTCGAGTGGCTGGACGATTTTGAGGCTTTTTTCTTGCTGCGTGGTTCGCGCGGGTAGATGCCTTTCCAGATGCAGAGTTTGCGGAAATCGGGCAGGCTGACTTGCAGTTTGCGTACGGCTTGGGTTCTGGTGATGAAGTTTTTGGCTTGGCCGGCGGTGCCTTTCTTCTTTATGCGACCCATTGTTGCAGATTTGTGCAGCTGGTCGTTCTTGGTGGTGTTTTGGTAGAGGATTGCAAGAAGATGTGGGGTTTTGAGAGTTTCTCGAGAAAAAAAGTTTTGGGTTACGAAGCTCTGCCGGTGGGTACTGCGGGGTGCTTCTGATTGGCCAATCTGCCTCACCGCCTTTGCACCTGAGGCTGCCGAGGCTGCGCGAGGCCAGGCTGTCACGGATGTTCAGCGCGGGTGGCTCAACGAGATCTGATATTTTAGGTTTATTCGAGCTTCACTCTTTTGCTCAATTGTCTCCTCTACGATGAATATTGACAGGAGGAAAGCCACCATTTTCGGTGCAGCGGCCGCTGTTCGTCTTCTCCTTTTCACGGCCTTTCCAGGTCTTCCAGATCTTTTGACTGCGCGTGTCGAGATATCCACGCCAGTAACCAGCTTCAAGAGATGTGAGATCTATATCCTACAGACTATATCATTTGCTAATTGATACCAGTGCAAGAAGGTCTATTTCTTTACAATCACAATGTCTCTCCCTACGATGGCGGCGTCTACCACCAAGCTCCCATTCTGCTCCCCCTTTTCTCTCTCCTCCCGAGCTCGGCTAGCTACCCCAGCTTCACATACCTCCTATACATACTCGTCGACCTCCTGAGCGCAAATGCTCTCATGAAAATCGCAGAATCAGGCGAGGCTGGTTCCTCAAAACACTTCACCTCGCCCCGAAAAGACAAGAAATGGAGTCCCTACGCAATAGCAGCAGCGTAAGTCACTACAACACTTAATAATATTACGAGCAATTAGCTAACGAAATCCCCAGTTTCCTCTTCAATCCCTTCACAATAGCCACCTGCATCGGCCGCCCAACCTCCATCTTCACAACCGCCGCCATAATCCTCTCCATCTCCAAAGCCGTCTCAGGACGCTCCTTCACATCCATGTTCGCCCTCTCCATAGCCTCCTACCTATCCATGTACCCACTGCTCCTCTTCCCACCCCTCGTCCTCCTCTGCTACGACCGACGCCCCCCAAAATCCAACTCCTCATCCGCCCTCACCTTCGTCACCAGCAACCTACTAGCAACAGCAGGCTTCCTCTACAGTCTCTTGCACATGTCCTCCCTCATAACAGGAAGCTGGGAATTCATCCAAAGCACCTACGGCGTGCAACTCCTGCTCCCAGATCTAACACCCAACGTGGGACTCTGGTGGTACTTCTTCATCGAAATGTTCGATTCATTCCGGAATTTCTTCCTCGGCGTCTTCTGGATCCACCTCTCATCCTACGTCTTCGGCCTCACACTCCGCCTACGAACCCAACCCCTCTTCGTCCTTGTAACGCTCCTCGGCATATTCGCCATCTTCAAACCTTATCCCTCGATCTCCGACACGAGTCTATTCCTCGCCTTGTTGCCGTTATATAGACATGTGTTCCCGCTGATGCGATATTCGTTTTTGGCTTCGAGTACGATACTTTATGCGACGTTGTTGGGGCCTGCGTTTTATTACTTGTGGATTTATGCGGGCAGTGGGAATGCGAATTTTTTTTATGCGATTACGTTGGTTTGGAGTCTGGGGTTGAGTTTGTTGGTTGCTGATGCGTTGTTTGCGGTGTTGAGGGATGAACTTGAGGTGGAGAGGCCGGAGATGAGGGGGAAGGAGATAAGGCAGATATAGGTAGGGTAGATGGAATGAAATATATGTTGATTACAGTTGTGGGAGTGGGAGTGAAAGTAAAACTTTTCTTTTCTTTTTTTCATCTCTCGTCTCGTGCTGATAACTTACAGGCTAGGCTAGACTACAGTACGCTGGATAACGGAATGGTCTCTATCGACCTCATCAAACGCTTGGAATAGCACCACGCATCTTCAAAGATTCATATCATATCAACCCTTTCTCTTCCACCAGGACCCGATTCTCCTCAGCCTAAGCAACACCCCCAATACCCCTACCCCTACCCCTCCCCTCAATCCCCCTCAATCCCTCCTCCCCCTAACCCACCTCACCGGCCACCTAACCGCCCCATCAACCCACAACCTCCACCCAAACATCCCCCCCTCCACCCTCCCCAACCCCGTACTCAATCTCCTCTCCCTCTCCATCTTCTCCCTAACCACCTGCTCCCTCTCCGCTTTCCTCTTACTCTCTTTATCCCTCTTCTTACAAATTTTCAATTCCCGTTTCTGCGCTTTGATTGCTGCTTTGAGGGATTTTTTATGGGAGGATTGTTTGCGGGTGTGGGTAGAGATGGCGGCGCGGATGGAGGAGTCTAGTGATTTGTTGTGGCGTTTGCGAGAGGAGAGGGAGGATGCGTATTTTGTGTCTTTGCGGCGGGAGATGAGGCGCGAGATGGATTTGTCGATGTTGTGAACTGAGTTCTTGAGTTTGGAGAAGAGTCCTGGTTTCAGACGTGGGCGTGAGGGGCTGGATGGGGCGAAGTTTACGTGCAGGGCTGAGGAAGGTTGAGGGAGAGGGGTGGGAGTGGGAGGTCCGGGTGATAGGGAGGAGACACTGGATGTAGCGCGGGAGATGCTGTGGTTTGGGCAGCCGATTTCGATGGCGGCCCTGGATGAGCGTGCTACTGGATCGAAACGCTCGTCTGGGGGGAAAGTTGATCGCAAGGTGAGCCGGTCTGTCATTGAGGTCTGGGCCGTGGATGGACGTCTCGTTTCCGCGTTGGAAGATCCCCCTAAGGATCTTTGGGTTGCTAGGGTTGAGATAGAGTCTTCGCGGTACCGCAAGTCGACGCCAGAGTCGGGGTGGGGCTCCTGATTGTCTTCGGGAGCGGCTTGTACTGAGGTGTCGACAGAGAGAACCGGACGCTCGCTGGGTCGGTTTGTCTCAATGCTCCCTGTAGCAGCAGTGCGAGCTCGATGCTCACTGGGTAAAGCTGGAACAGGTGGATTTGCGTCATCGTTCCCCAGAGCAATAGCACGAGCTCGACTACGGCTACGACTGCGCTGACGAGGAAGACTTGGGTTCCGCTGACTTAGCCTGCGCTGTGCAGAAGACTCTCTCTCTTGCTCACGGCCATGACTTGGTCGTCTGGTAACAACTTGCTTGAAGCCCGGCAAGTCAGGACGAAACTCGGGACCCAAACCAACATCCTCAACCAACTGGCCGAGCTCGTACCGCGCAGCCATTTCTTCAGCTTTGCAGTTGCGAATTACGTGGGATTCCCCGTAGTCGGCGTTGCGGCGCTTGAGGGTAAACGTTGGCCTCATGGAAGGAAAGTTGAAGCGGTTGGAGGGAGCGGGGCAGCTGCTGCTCATGACGCCTTGGGTGGGTGTAAATGGGTCGTAGGTGGTGGTGAGATTGTATTCGTCGGCGGGCAGGTCCTGGTGGTTTTCATAAGGGATGCCATGGACGTCGTCCATTTTGCGCTCTTGCCGCCCCCCAGAGGGATGCGGATGTGTGTTGGGGGTTGTGCAGGAGGAAAGGAGGGAAATGAGCGAGGATGGGGGGTATAGGGTTCATTGTTACGGTGGAGAATACTGATGCTTGCTATGATGTATGGAGGGGAAGTCGAGGCCTATTGTTGCAATAGAGGAGGGCTAGCTAGATATCTTTTCGGTTAGAACCCGTAGTTAAAAGGGTTAAAAGGGGGGACGGACTTCAGCCCTACCACATACATTGTCTCCATGATCTCACCACTATGTTCAGAACAATATTATGAAGCCAATAAACCCCTTTCTTTCTCCTACCTAGGTAAAGCTAGAAGGAAAACAAATGCCACCCCCTTTCCCTCAGATCCCAATCCGGCTTAGCTCGACTTGAACCCCTACTGTAAAGCGGTGAAACCCGGCAGAATCCTCATCCCTCCAAAAAGTTCCACCCCGCATTCACACAAAATCACGAAGCAAACAAAATGCGAGAACCATAATGTCCAGCCCCTCTGGCTCCCAATACTCAAACTCAAACTCCGATTCACAAAACCCAGAGTATCCTCCTCACCGCGCGAATCGCTGGCCCGATGCTCCTTCAACATGGCTCTCCGTTACAGCGCAAGAACGCGGTCTCGCGTCTTCGCTGGACGCGTTGAGGGATAGGGATTTGAGCGTGCATTTGTATAATGCTTTTGCGTTGAGGAAGAGGGCTGTTGATGGGAGTGTTGTATGTAAAATCTCTCTTTGAATTTATGGATATCCTTGCAGGACTGAAGTGGTTCATGGGATAAATGCTGATGGGAACAGAAACCAGAAGATGAAGATTATGAACAACCTTTTGTACCGCCTAAATCTTGGACTGCATGGCCTTTGCCACCGAATCACGTACCGAGGGATGGGGAGAAAGTTGGGGAGGAGGATGATGAGGGGTTCACGTATAAGAGGAGGGAGAAGGAGAGGCCTAGTGGGGTGTTGGAGGATATTTTGGTGGGGTTGTCACTGAAGAGCGCGAAGGAGAGATTTGAGGGAAGGAAATGGGCTGCGAAGGAGGAGTTTGCGGAAAGTCGTGGCGAAGAAGAGGGGTTGGTTGCTGCGCCTGGATCTGGGTCCGAGGAGGAGGATGAGGATGTGGAGCCGGTTATCAAGGAAGGACCGAAGGAAACTGAATATTTGCGGCCTATCGTATCGGCGGATGATGAGAGAAGTAGAGAGATTCTACTGCCGACTGTTAGGCATACGCTTTCGAAGCTCGACGATGTTCTTATGGCGCTGCATCATGCGAGGAAGACGTGTCGTCGGTATTCCTCAGTATCTGCGCCCGACTCAGATGATGAATTTCATTCAGCTGTTGAAGAGGAACAAGATGTGGAGGAAGTTGAAGACATTCCCAGAGTCACCAAGCCCGTCGGCAGACCCAAAAAGTTTGAAAATCTCACGCACAGAGGCAGACCAGACGAAGTCGAAGAAGAGGAGGAAGAGGAAGACCGAACATTCATGCCCACCGACCATCTACGACCCAAAAAGCCCGGCCGTGGCCGCAACCCAAAACAATATCCGCGTCTCGAAGCAGAGAATGATCGAGAATACCTCATACGCGTCGCACGATTACAGAAGAAGCCAATCCCTCTGTTTTCGGATCAAGCAGCATCCCCATCGCCAGTTCGCAAATCCCCGCAGAGAGTCCCATCCCCTTCACCCGTCCGAAAACCACCTAAGAAATCCCCGACGCCACGAAAGAATAGCGCGCCACCGGAAGAAAGGGCCAGAAAACGCCAGAAAGGATTAGGGCTCAGAGATTGGAGCGAGGTTCTTGGCTCCGCTGCTCTGGTTGGATTTCCACCCGATGTTATAGCTAGGGCTACGCAACGGTGCGCTAATATATTCGGTGAGGGTATGAGCATGCGAACGATGATCGAAGGGCCATTCGATGCCGAGGACGCTGATACCCTGACGACTTACCAACCTGAACCCATCCCAGACTTTGCATCAGAGAGCGACTCCGCCGAATCATCAGATGATGATAGCGATGCCTCCATACCCGAAAATATATACACTTCCCGGCAGTCCAGACCTGTCGGCCTGGCTCCTAAGGTCGAGCTATGTTTCTGTCCAATACCCAACTGTCCTCGCCAAATCAGAGGATTCAACAGTACGCATAAAATGAGAGAGCATCTCAAGAACGGACATAAGATGAGTATGGAGCAGATCAAAGAGTTTGAGGTACCGAGCGATGAGGAGATGGATGGCGCGGTGCATGTTGATGGGTTTTTGAGGCCGGGTAAGAGGGTGTTGAGGGGTCCTGATAGGAAGCCGCGAAAGAGGAGAAAGGCTGGGAAGATGGGTGTTGATGTTGAGAAAGTGGAGGATCTCGAAGATGAGGTGGAAGTGGAGCCGTCGGAGGAGTCTGAGGAGCGGGGATGGACTACGAGTGAGGAGGAGGATGGGCCTGGTAGACAAAGCGAGGAAGAATAGATTAAGAGCGAGAAAAGGGAAAATAGTGAATCTGAAGATTCGTGAGGAGAATGGCATACTTGGGCCAAAACCACCGATTCTCTCTCTCTCGCCATCAACATTTCACATTCCGCTTTCTTCGACAACACCAATATTTTTATACCTTGCTCCAAAAATCAACGCATCCCCCCTTTCCAATCCAACCCTACTCACCCCCCTCATACCCCCTCTCCATCTCCCTCTCCCATTCCCTTTCCTTCTCCCTCTCATTCCTCCCCCTCATCTCCCAAACCCAAACCTTAGCACAAAACCCCTCATCAAAAAAACACTCCTCACAATACAAATGACCACAATTCCAGCATTTGCCCAGCTCTTTATTTAGCGTCCAGCCGTGGTCGCCGGATGTACATGAACACTGCCCCGATCAGCCCTCTCCTTTTTCCCTTCCATTCTTCCCTATTCTTCCTTTTTTTTTTTCTTCTTTTCTTTTTTGGAGGGGGAAAGGGGACTTACACAAATAAATAATTTCTTCCTAGAAAGAGTACCCCATGGCTGACGATTTAGCGTACGCTCGGAATGCGGACCGGCGTGGGTGAAACCGCGGTAGTGCGTTGGGTATTGGTATGTGGATGGGTATGGGTAGGCGGAGGCGCGGTCGTAGGGGTGCGGGGGAGGGGGACCGCTGCCGCCTCGGAGGTGGACTTTTTGAAGTTCTTCTTCTGATGATGAGGTGCTGGGGGTTTCTGTTTTGGTGGCTGTGTCTTTGGTAGTGGGTGATTCTTTTAATGGGGGAGTTAGTTCTAGCCATTTTGGCGGTGGGCTGTTGGTGTCTTGTTGGGTAGTTTTGGGGGATGCTGGTGGGGAGGGGTTGGGCGATGATGGATTCATGGTTTGATATGTTGCAGTGCGCTTTTTTCTTTGCAGTGTCTTTTTCTTCTAGATTCTTGATTTCTGGGCAAGGTTTTCGGGACATTAGGAGACATTCGAGCTAAATATATATCTCATAAAACGAGGTTGATACATCGTTGACTCGTCGCATAGCTGGCGTCGACGTATGAAGTATTGATGAAGATGTGAGAAGTGTCGACATGTCGATGTATCAATTTGTACATTGTTCCAAATTTCTCGTTCTTCGTGTTTCTCTGTCATGTTTTGATGTTACCAAACTTGCTGGCTAAATTTCATCGCTTACGCTGACGGGCTCGAGGTGTGGCCGCAGAACCATCACCCCACAACTTTTGGTTCATCACCATGAAATACGGTCATTGTACTCCTGCCATTGTCATTTTAACTTTAGTCTTGCTCATTACGACTGTCTTCTTTTTTTTGGTTTTGCTTTATTGTTTTATGCAACATGCATGCTCTGATATCTCCTCGCCGTGTTCTTTTTGTTTTCTCTTTCTTACATAATTCTTTTGATTATAATAATAACTTATTATAAAAGTTTTACTGGGTTAGTTGGTTATGTTAGGGTTAATATGGGGTTGAGGGGACTGTGGGAGCCCCCCCCCCCAAAAAGGTTTTTTCTTGAAGTACTTTAAGGGGTTTGATTGGCTCGCTTCGTTAGCGTGTCGATACTATAAAACACGGCGGCCCTCTTGCGATGTGCAACAAAAAAGGTTATTTCCAGATTGGTACGTAAGATACACGTGACTGGACAGTATTCATAATTGATTCTGGCGATGTGCTTGGGGCTGTCAGAATAAGTCGTTCTGTTCGTATCTAGATGATCACAGTTCGTCTATTAAATATGCTGTTCCAAGTTTCACCGCATAGATTTCGATATTCGGTACTACATATGTCCATGTATGCCTCACAAAGATGCGAATCCCTAACGCTCAGGGGTAAAATGGTTCAGGAAGCTGTCAAGCAGTTCTCTCGGTATATAGCCGCATTTCCTGCAGTAGTGTACTCCCTCAGTGTTAATTGTCCACTGGTTCGGATCGGAACATTTAGACTTGCCAGTATCAGTAAATTTCAGGACAAGAAAGTTCAACACTTACTCACGCAAGCCCAGTCTCCCTTCAAATCTTCTTCCGCAGTCTTTCCGTCAGACTCTAGTGGGAAACTCCCATGATGGGCGTTTGGAATTGATCACTTCTCAGACGGGCAAAAAGTGAAAGCCCAGTCATACTTTTCGTCACTATCCAACACAGAAACTATCCGCTTGAAAACCCTATCCGCATCTTCATCAAAATCATCTTTAGTCAAAACAGCAACTTTCCTGGGTTCATTGGAAAATAAACTCAAATCAAGCTCTGACGATCTCGAAGCGTCGCTCGTGACCGGGCTAGAATTCGGAGCAGGATCAACAGGTTCTTGGTACACTGCACGGCGAGTGTGCTTATCTCGCATCTCATCTACAGCATCGTCTACCTGTGTACAAGAGTAGATTCTTTTTCTTTGGACTGGTTGAGATCGGGGAGAAAGGCTTTCTTCTGTGTCACGTCTAGAATGGCTCCTTGAGCTGGGATTTTCATCTAGTGATGAGAATAAAGGCAGTGGTATATCAGTATTTAATCTCAGTCGTGGAGGACTTGGGCTTGGGCTTGGGCTTGGGGTGGCAATTGGGTCGTAGTCGAAGTCTGCTTCTTCGATGGAGGGTGGAAGCATGAAATCATCGTTGGGCATCTGTGGAGAATGCATGGCAGTTGCGCTGGTGTATCTTTTGGGGCATGTCTAATGCGACTTATATGTGAGCTTCAGGGTATGAATGCTTATGACATGAATAGTTTGTTGCTGTTTTGACAGATCCAAACACGACGAGGTGACTACCTGACTACCTGGAAAACAGCGGCAAGGTACTATTCATGCTTCATGTTTGTTCTCACACCAGTCAAATTCGCAGTCACCGGAACGTCCAGTTATTTTTTAGGATTCATCAGGAAATAGCGATCTAAGTCTTGCGGATGCGCTGCGGGGTGGTTTTCAAAGGGCTGAAACACATGGCCCAGAATATCTCAAAAGTGATAGGTAGTGTGCGATGTCGATTCGCATTATCTGGAAACAAATTGTTTGGGGGTTTTTGGTTTTGGTCGACCGAAGTGTACTCATCATAATCTGGGAAGATAGTGCCGCATAGATCATTTGCCATTGCCTATCCCCTTTCCACTTCGCGCAACTCCCTTCCCATGAAGAAACTCCAAGGTGGCTTCTGTTCTCCGATCATAGCGGGCTTTAGCGAGGCGTCCAAGATGTCTATAGTCCCGAAAGGGTCTAGATTCAGCTTCATCCAAGGCGGTCCATGCGAATTCGTGGAGTGCCAATCAATCTCATCGCCAAATACTTCCTCAAGCTTCTTCAGTGCCATGATGTTACCAGAACGGCAGGCATAGTGAATTGGGGTATCTCTTTCACGTGTACGAATGTTGGCGTAGTTAGATTTGTTGAAAAGTCTTAAGACAATATCAAGTATGCTCTCGACTTCGTCGTCCGTAGTTCGATCTAGATATTCATTCAGCATCCAGAGAATCGAGATTTCGCCTCAATACTTACCTATAGTTACTCCAACTACAGCGTGCAACAAAGTTACGCCTTCGTTATCAATCAATAAGCCCTCCGATGGATCCTTAAGCAATCCAAGTAAGTAGTCAAGCTGATTGGCCATGTAAAAGACGTGGCCGAGAAGATTCATCAATGTTGTTCCCTCATCATTATATCTCGATGTGAAAGAGAGAAAATCTGGCTTATATTCCAACAACACGTCTGCAGATTCGTAGAATTCACCAATGACGGCAGTGTCAAAAGCAGTCACTCCAGCACTGTCTCGAGCGTTGATGTATTGAACAGCTGCATTATAGGATATCTTTGACTCAGTGGATTTTGCGAGTGAGCGAGCAATATCAGGCATCCCTGTGACTGCGTAGAAGAGCGGTGTCCAGTCATTCCCCGGCCGCTTCAGAGTAGGATCGGCGCCACATTCTAATAGGAAGTCGACAACATGAGGCCGGTTCTTGATGATGGCTGCCAGGAGAGGAGTGTCGTATTCCTTTGCTGATTGTTTAACTTCATTGACATTGATTGTCGGACGCAGTTGGAGCAAGATCCGTATAATTTCAAGTGGAGAACTTGCACAAGCTAGAGTGAAAAACGGATGATGCGTTTTCCGTTCCAATTCTAGGATCACCTGGCTATCACAGAGATAATCCAGAACTTCTGTGGCGCTTTGAAGGAAGTTTTGTCCGCCGCGAATCAAACACTCGCAATATTCAAGTTCTAGGAGGAACCATAAAGCTTCCATCTTCGTCAAAAGGATTCTCTCTTCCGGAATATAAGCAACAATAGCTTTAATTTGTTCAAGAGAAAAGTTGAACGTCGCTTGAGCAACGGAATCCACGCCTTTTTCGTCTTTAATAAGCGGATCTGCGCCCAGTTCTAACAGCGCACCAGCTGCTGCAAGGACATTGAGACCATTCCGGTTGAGAATACAGGATAATGGGGTGAGACCAAGATCATCATCTTTTGCATTGATGTCTGCGCCCCAAGCAATGAGCATGCGAGCAACTTCTGGAACCACGTCTCTTTCAAATCGATCTAGACAATGTAGCTCTGTGGTGCCGGTCTTATCATTGGTACGTGGGTGGGTAAGCGGGCATAGGTAGCATGCCACTTCGAACTGGCCCGCCTGGCATGCCATAAACAGCGGACTCTCTCCATAGTCGTTCAAAATATTGGGATTACTACCATTCTCCACCAGAAGCCGGACAATGTCAACTCGACCATAACTGGCAGCATAGTGAAGCCAAGTCATGCCACATGCTAAATCAGGCCTATCATGAAGATCATTAATGCCCACTTCGCAGAGAAAAATAAGCTCGAGAAATGCGTTTGGAGACTTTAAGGGGAATTCATTTCTCCATCCCTCACCGAAGCAATCTTGGCCATAACCACAGTACGTTGTCCGGAGCGTTTCAAGAGACGGTGCGAGGAGATCTGGGAAAAGCTCCATCAGCGTCCGTTGGCCAGGGTTCTCGTCCCGTAAGCATGCATCTATAAGCCACTCTTTCAAAGATTGTATCTTTTCTGGTGGAAAGGGATATCCGAGAGCGGCATGGATATTGAAGACGGTAGAACGTGCTTCGATGTTCCCGCTCTCCGCTGCTTCTAGGAGCCACTCCATGCAAGTCTCTTTGTGGAAAGGGCCAAGATCCCCTGATAAAGTCCATTTGGCGAGATTGAATAGCCTATAGGCTCCTTGACTATTCGAAACTGGGTCGCTACTATTTATGTCGGCTCGTGACCTTATTAGAAGATCGGTTATGATATCACGTCCAGCTGCGATGATAAGATCTCTGTTCCACTTATACATGGCCTTCGAATAGAATAGTCAGTAATTATTCTGAAGTCACAATGAAAGCAGGGAAATTGTACCTCAGGAAACTCATTGGAAACTGAATCTCCGTCAAAAAGTAGCGGGAGAGGATCCCTTCAAGAATCAGTAATTTTGAACTGCATATGATGCGTCGTAGGAACTTCTAGGACTAACTCATCATTTGTAATAGGCTCCCTCTGAGCAGAAATGCATATCAGACCGATCAGATCTTCCATTGGGCTTCGAAATGCAGGGTTCGTGTGAAGTGTTGCTTCTGCTACCCGAAACAATGGCTGAAGTTGTTCTTCTGATAAATTGTTATATGACTTGATAAAACGATATGCGTGATCAATCATATATTTGCCTCCCTGCTTTAAGGTAAATATTCCCTCATAATCATAAGAACTATCTGAGGCATCAACATCCATCGCATCTTGATTGCGGTAACTTTCGAAAATGTCCTGCCCTTTCGCTGCCAAACGACTGAAGAGCAAGCCAAACGAAAAAACGTCAACCTTCAAGGCATCAGCAAGTAGTGTTGTATGGTAACATTCTGGTGCTTCCCACGGCCTGGTGAAACCTAGAAGCTCGACTCTCGTAGATAAACTAACTCCGGAAGCCACCATGTCAGGAATCACAAGGGACAAACCGAAATCCGATATTTTTGCGAGGAGCGAACCATCCGGTTTCTCGAAGATCAGGATATTCTCGAACTTTAAATCTGAATGGACAACTCCACAGGCGTGAATTGCTGCAAGTCCAGATGCCACGTCGCAAGCAATTCTAAGTCCATCTTGCAGATGTGCGAGAGGCGACACACCCAGTTCATTCATATCAGCCAAAGTCCCACAATCCGCGTGTTCCATAATTAGTATTGGCCAACGTCGATCGAACTCATCGGGAGCTTTCTCCCAGGTGAATGCAAGGATGTCCACGATATTCGGATGCTTTCGAATTGGTTCGTGAGCGAGGATTCTCAACTCGAGAGACATCGATGCTAAACGGATGGCACTGGAGTGGTTTTCATCAAGCTCCATCATCTCTCGTTGCTGCTCATCAATTGGAGCGACGTGTTTGGCTATGAGCCACTGGTCCTTCTTGAAACTAGAAGGGAGGATTTGGAAGTAAGTTTCCTTGCGGTTGGCGTGCTCGTTGGGGTCGGGCTCTTCTAGTGGAAAGTAATCGGCGCGATGCACAGCGCGTAGATGATTAATCATATTCGCGTCATTGATGTCGAAGTATTGGACGTTGAAAGAAGCTCCTGTCCCAGCTCCTACTTTCAGGCTTCGCTTGAAGTACAAAAACGGGATCTTGAGTTCTTCAAGCGCAAGTTTGATGAATGCCAAGGGACCAGAGACAGTGCTTGTTATTTGTGCCCGGCTGCTTGTGTACCGGCGTCGAATGGGAGATATTTCCATCTTTAGAGAGGAGGAAGAGGATCAGGACGAACGACTTGTAGCCTCTTCAAAGGGGAGTCGACCTGGTCGCTTGATTTTGCAAGCGGTTCGGCAATCCAAAACTTCCTCGCTAATTGCGCCAGTCGGTGTGCAAAGGTGTGGTGGTGTGGTACACGAAACTGAAACAGCAGCTGAAGTCAGCTCCTGCGCACTTATTGGTTGTAGCTCTCGCCGCCTCATTCGACCAACGTCAGGAGATTCGTACTGTACCAAATACACCTGTGATATATTTTGATTTCTCTGCAACCGCCTACACCGAAGATGTCGCAATTAGGGATGATTACGAGCTCGATAACGCTCATCGAGAAGTCTCTTGCAATATGGCGAGCTATAGCTGCAGCACACAACTTTGGCTCAGACGCCGCGCAGGCAGTCATGATGCTTCGATTCGAAACCTTTCGATACGTCGAATGGACCACGAGTAATGAGAACCTCCAAGCAATACTTAAAGCCGACAGCGAGGAGACAAGAACAGTTGCTATAGTATCAACCGCACCATGGACTTCTCTAGCAACTTCTAAACGTCGAGCACTATACGACGCCGTTTGGCAGGTTGTTGAAGTTCTCGAAAATATCGACAAATTGCTGTCCAAATATAACCGAGCGTTTGAATCCAGAGACCAGAGCGGGCCTTCGCTAGTCGATGGGCTTTCGACAATTCCTGTCCCAGGCATTGGAGGGCCAGCAGCTGATAGTGCCGGAGCTGCTGATAAATTTCATGGGCTCAAGGATAATCTTCAATCCAAGACAAGCTTCTTCAGGCGCGTTAAATACGGCATTGCCACCTGGAATGACGCTGATAAGGAGACACTGACGAATCTGGTAATACGATTTAAATATTGGAACGATGCGTTGGCGGAGATCGCCCCACGTCAAAAGCAAAAGCTTTTGGCAGTCAAACTATCCTCAGATGTCGTTGGAAGAAGCATACGAACAGAAGATCTTGATAATATCGAAGCCGCAGCCATCGAGAGCCAGTATGAGTCTGTTAGCAGAAGCGCTCATACGAAGAAGGCCAGGGGTGCTGAGCCACCGTTTGAATCGCTGAGGAAGGAATACAATGATGTCCAAATCGACAGCAAAGTATCAAGAAGTCGAAGGTTCCTGACCACCTATACTCCGAAGGGTATGTTCCAAGAATCTGAGCATATTCATATTTAACACGATGTAGGTAGAGGCTCAAATCCCCGATTTCAACCCGCCCAATGGGTCCTCGTCGAGTGGTACTTTTACGACGAGAAGTGGAAGCCAGAGCATGTTAATCTGGCCCATTCGCGGGTCGAACAGCTCGCACAGCAGCTCTCAGTTACCAAGAAGCCGAATTCTCTTAGAGTACTTGACTGCATTGGATATATCTGTCACCCGACCAAGCATGACAGAGCGCTGCTGTACCGAGTTCCATCAAATCCATCGCCAGAAAAGTGTCAACCAATTTCGCTCTTTGAGCTGCTATCACCAAAGAAAGAACCCCCAAAACCGGCGCACTTACCATCACTTGAGGGCCGCTTTCAACTTGCAGAGTTGCTTGCAATCTCCCTACTTGAGTTTCATAACGTCGATTGGGTTCATAAGAGTTTGAATGCATACAATATACTCTTCTTCACTAATGAGAATGGTGGGGTACAATTTTCCGAGCCATACATTATCGGCTTCGATTTCTCAAGGCCAGACAAGCCTGGAGGGATATCTCTCACCACGAGATCTTCCAATTTGGATATATATCGCCACCCGGAAGCTCGCAAAGTCACCCATTCAACGAATCAAGCCCAGGTACACAAGAAAGAATTTGATGTGTATAGCCTGGGCCTGATCCTTTTCGAGATTGGCCTATGGCGACGACTCGATGAGTTCCTGAAACCAAATCTAACCCCGGATGCCTTCAGCGAAAGGATTGTGAAATATGTTCTGAGAGATATGTCATTATGGATGGGTGAGACTTACCAGAAAGTTATACTGCATTGCTTGTCGGGAGACTACTCGGAGAAAATCGGTACTATCGCTCTTGCTACAGAGAGTAATGAGGAACAGATGCTTCAAGAAGGAGAGGATAGCACCGAAAATGAAGAAGAAGAGACCAATGCGCGCGGACTAAACGGCTTCTACCGTCATATTGTATCAGAATTGGGGCGTTGTCAATGTGGAAAACTCGAGGGGCGACTGTTTTGAGTGTTGAGTAGTGCAAACACTTCTTGTCTTGATTGGTTTAAGTCCAAAATTAAGCCACATTTGGCAGGAGATGAAAATGGGGACTCGATTAATCATTTATACTGTACAATGTATTTCCTGCCTCCCATATAAGTTTCAGTAAAATGTTAAAAAATGCTATCAAGGACTTGGACTTTATAAGAGCTACCGACTTCTCTTTTTAACTTTAGCAGAATACGATTTTTCTTAACCAAAATGCTTTCGAATGGAATATTAACTAGAAAATAAAACCGACGCAAAATCTCTCACACTCAGCCTCGGCTTGGGATCCTTCTCAGCCTTGTCTACATTAAGTACTCAATCCTTCTTCCATCCAATTTTAGCATATTCGAGTTTCCGAGCTTGCTGTGCCTGTAATTCCACCTAGTACCATTAGTCGATTTACTCCGAGTTTGACATAACGATGCAATCCCCACCTCCTCTACAGTATCCTTCATAATGTAGCGCACTACCCTCACATTTCTCTTCTGTCCTAGACGATTGACTCGTGCAATGGCTTGGCTTTCTACCATCGGATTCCACTGAGGCTCCAAGATATAGACACAATTCGCTACCGTTAAGTTGAGGCTGAAAAATGAAATGTCAGTTGTTGTCCATTTTTAGCCCAAGCGTACTAACCCGACTGCTCCAGTACGCGTGGTCATGAGCAATATCTTGATCTCTAGGTTGTTCTGATAAGTTTCAAGGAAAGATTTCCGTTGTACTATGGTATGAGACCCATCTATGCGAACGAAGTTAATATTGCGGGAATTCAAGAAAATTCCTATCAGATCGAGGGATCTGGTCCAGCAAGAGAAAATGATGCTAATTTGACGAACAGTTAGAGTCGCAGACTTCTCCAACTACAATTCGGGGACCTGGTGGACTCGCCTTTTCCCTTCTGTCTTATGTTGCTCAACATCCGAAACCACAGCTGAAATCTTGGTCGAGCGGCCGTTTTCTTCGAAATACTGCAAGGGAGGCATGCCGCTCCTGCTTTTAGAAGATTTACATGAAGTCTCCCAAAGGTTAATTCGAAGTTATTCGCCAGAGAATAAGTCCAGGCATAATGAACACTTTTGACAGGCATCCTTGCCATCGATTTTTTGAACTGCTTGTTTCATTTTTGGTATGCACTTTCCGCATAGCAGATGGCCGCACACCGTAACACATCCACTTCGCTGCTCCTCAATGCCGTGAATCCCGTTAACATTGGCATTAGATATCGCAGTTAGCTTTTCTATGGCTTTTTAAAAACGATAGGGCTTGGTCTGGATCAAACTCTTCCATTCTAAAGGAGGCTTTTTGGAAGGTACCGTGGTTGCATAAGCGGCGTAATTGGAGTTGAAGTTGAAAGACCCCTAAGTAACTCTTTGGTTGAGATTGTTGTCTATGATGTTTCATGGTCTGGATAAATTTGTCCCGAGTATCAATGTACTGCTTCTTCTCCGCAGTCGAGAAAGCCAAAAATCGAATTTCGGGTATGACCTCCGGTAGGTGCAAAAGATCTTTGGTCCTACGTAAGCAGATAGAATCGAGGAGCAATCTTAGCCTCTCTACCCCCTTTTCAGACTGCTTCAGCAGTGGAGATACAATGTACTTTCTGAAGTGCTGCAGATTGTCTAAAGGCTTGCACTTTATGAAGCTAACAAGAGCAGCAAGATCTTCCAAACTGTTCTGGATTGGCGTTCCAGTCAAACACCATCGGATGTTGGCATGGAGTCTATAGACTGATTTAAAAGCTTGGTTGTCATCCTTCGGATAACATGGGCTACACGGATTTGTATTTAGCCTTTGGCAAAGAAGTAGCAAAGAGCAATTACCTTCGTCTAGAACTATCCGGAACCAATGGATCTTAGTCAAAGGGCTTGTGGGGTCTGTTGACTCTGCAGCAATAGTATGATGGGTGCTCAAAACAATACCAGAATCTGCAAGAACGCTTACATTCCCTTCTCGACCGGGGCCATGATAGATGACAAACTCTGAGAGTCCCGTGCAGTGACTGTTGCTCGTTATTGTTCGATCGTAGATAGAAGATGTTGATGACACTTACAGAGATAATTCTTGTAGCCATTCGTTTAGTAGCACTGTTTTGGGTCAGCATTGTAACATATAATTGAAATCGTCAGGGATGAGTCATACAGGGAGACGGTACAACGACCAGAGTAGCCCTGGATGGATTTAAATACTGTCCCACATTTGATTTTTCGTCTGCCTTGTAACTTTGTGAGAAAGTCTTTGCTTCATCTGTTGATCCAATAATGGCTGATAACATAGTCAGGGTCTTTCCTAGGCCCATTTCATCCGCAAGAATACCCCCACCAGCTTCGACTGGTTTCTCGCTCGTCTCGGAATTCGTTATAGTATGCGAATATCTAAGCGGGTAAGTGAGCCATTGCTACAATTACTAGAATCGAAACCTACACGGTTGGGCTCTTGAGTTTCCACAAAAGATACTCATCCGATATCAATCCAGTTTCGCGTTGCATGATAAAATCCAACGCCTCCTCTTGATAACTAGTGTGTGTTAGTTTGCAGGATGCTACAGGGCATACATTTGCCTACTCTAGCAACGGTGTGCGGACTCTCATATTCGCTGCTGTGCGTTTGAGATTCTGAGCACGTGTCATGGTCTTGAACGCAGAATTTATCTTTTGCTTCAGAAGTTTCTGGGTTGTTGCTTGCTCTGCTGAAAATTGGAGTTGAATTCCAGTATCAGCCTGTGAGAAGGACAGCATTGAAACATCCAAGCCCGTATGCATATTCGGATCAACTTCCAGATCCATGAAGTGCGGGTTTTCGTAGACCAGGCTAAGGTTTCGGTGGTCTGGATCTTGTAAAAAGACTTTGTTGGAGTCCAGAATACCACCAACCTTGTCTGAAATATCTTGATCCCCGTAAACTACTAAGTCAATAAAGACATAAGTGTTTTTCTCGGCTTTTGATGTTTCATCGACCGAGTCCCACTGCTCGGTACTTGAATAAGCCGAGAAGGTGCAGAATAATGTGATTTCTGAGAGAACTCTGTTGGCCTCCTGATTCAAAATAGCAATGCTATTGAATTGGGCCATTTCCTCGCCTGCATTTTTGAGTGGCTGCAACAGAAAATTTTTGCTGTCTTCATCTCTGTAAACGTTAAAAATATAGAGATTTTGGGGAGCTGTCTTTTGGAGGTTCTCAAAATTGTATTCTGTCACGTGGAAATTTTCCCTGAGTTCAGAAACACGCGGCAACAATTTTACCCTGATGTTATGGATCTTTGGTTAACTTTAGTTTTCATTTCCTCCTATTGAACAAAGAGTATTTTGGAACAAGCGGGAACTTACCGCACCATAGCAAATTGTGGCCGTCGTCATAGACCTGAGTTTTTGATATATAACCTCTTCGGGATTCCCGGGATTCCAAACATAGCTATCATATTCCAGCGCGTAGTCGCCTCATCTAGGTATTGTGCTAGTACCTATCCCGTGTTCCGTATAATCTCGACCTAAGAATTCCATTTCCCGATTAGGCCAAGATGCCTCTGGATCGACCCACATTGGAGAATCCAGAGAAACAACCATGTTTTCAGAGGGCTCGTCCACATCCATTTCTAGGGTTCCATCTGCGAAGGCCTCAGAGTCATTAGTCGTTCTGAGGTCAATAATGTTGGAATTCAAGTCGAGGGCCCAATTCTCTGTGTGGTATCTCTTATTCTCGAGTCTAGATTCGGTATAATCGGACGGTCTTTGGCGCTTCACTAATCTACTTGGAATTTCCTCCGAGTTCTTTTGGTAGACATCTTCATGGAGCGAAATGTCGTCGCCCAGTGCTCTGGACGCTTCAAATGAAATGAGATGTTTTTGTCGAATCAAAAGTCAGCGTACGCATGCGGCATATACTATTACTATAGAGAACTCACAAGTGCATATTGCTGATGAGTCCATAATTTTCCGAGTTCCCCTGGAATCCCAAGTTGGTCGAGGACCGTACAAGTGCCCTAGAATCCGCACTACGGAGAAACGGCGCAGCCATCGTTTGTCGGCGACGTGTCCATCAACTTAAACTCATCGCCATAGTCTGAAATGATTGATTTTGCCACAAGTTCAAGATACAATCATCAATCCATTTCCATGAGATGGTCGGAATAGTTGGATTTTGTACGAGGCTGCGGCTCGAGAGTGTGCCTCGGGTACAGTACACCAGGCGGACTGCAAGCTACCTGGTGAAAGCCTTGAACAGGGGTGTCGAGGCTGCATGCATATTCCTGACCCGCGGCTACAAATTTCACGACACCATGGCTTTGATTGAATCCTCCTCCTCAATGCATCATATCCATCGCGTGTGCATGATTCGACTTGAATGTTCCAACATCCAACCGTTACTGGGCTACTGAACAACTCCCAGACATGACAACAATCGAGGACGATTTTCGGAAGGTTTTATCGGATTTCAAAAAGAAACTCAATCCTGAAGAGGAGGCTTAGTTTCAGATCACAACCCTCGCCGAAGTTGAAAAAGTAGCATTTGAACTCCAAGAGTCACAGAGGAAAGGCAAGACTGCTCGTAACCTGAAAAACACTGAGCCTTTGCAACAAGCAATGGCGCAATATAAGGCAATTATTGAAGTCTTCTTGAACGCATCTTCGTTTCGGGTTTTAACATAAACCATTTTTATTATCAAAAACATGAAATATATAAAATAATTTAATTTTTGGTGGGCATCATACCCAAATTTAAATATCTACGAACATCCAACCTTCCTTTCCCTGCCACGTCCATCGCGAGGAAAGCAAGTTAAAAAATTTATGGAAAAGAGAGGAGAGGAATTATATTTTCTAATTACAAAGAGGTAAGGGGAAGAAAAAACAGGCAATAGTACGGAAGGGAAATTAAAAACGCTGGAAATAACTCTTCACAGTAGCGTTGAACGACTTCCAAGCAAGCTTTAAGCCGATCTTGGGTGATATCCTGCGTCATCGAGAATTGGTAGAGAGCACAGCTAGCCTCGAGCGGCTCCAAGAGGCGCGTGATGCTCGTCTTCAGTCACAGATCAAAATTTCAGAAATTGAGCCGGGACAAAACAGCAAAAGAATGATTGACGTGGTCCAATGGCTCTCTGCAGCTGATTCTGACGCAGACTAGGAGATATTTACATCAACCAGATATGACATTCCCGAAACTGCCCATATGCATACTCGGATCAACTTCCAGATCCATGAAGTGCGGATCTTTAATTTGTAGATCAGGTTAAGGTTTCGGACCTTTCGGTAGTCTAGATCTTATAAAAAAACTTTATTTGAGTCTGGAATACCACCAACCTTGTCTGAAATGTCTTGATCTCCGTAAATTATTAAGTTAATAAATATATAAGTGTTTTTCTCGGCTTTTGATGCAACAGAAAAGGGATTGTAAGATACACGTGACATGACAGTATTATGACTCTGAAATAATGGTGCTAATAGAACGGAAACGGATGTTAGCTTACCAGCTTCGAACATTACGAGTGTCATGACGTTTAGCGTAGTTCTATATATACATGGTCACACATTGCAGGCCTTGGAATATTCTTCTTTCGTTTGAACTTTGTTCATTATTTTGAAGGTTATACGCCGCTGAGAGATAGCACGCAAACGTAAGAAGATTCGACGAATTCGACGGATCTAAACCCATTGCCAAATACGAAATCTACATAATCATGCCACCTTTCTCCTTTTTCTTTTCTGGGAGATCTGAACCTGATGCTTCCCGCCCCATACAAGCCACTTCACAGCAAATACCAGCCCTTCAGGTTAAGCCGCCTTCCTGCGAACGGAAACGTGGATGCATTGTGCCAACTATAAAGTTGACGTCCTTGGAATCAGGAATTAAGGCAAGCGATGTTCCCCAGTGGCTCTGGACGAAGGCTGAGTGCCGTGCTTGGATATACGCGGTTCTTGTCCACTATCTCAATGTAAGTAAAGCTGACTCTCATATACTGAGACTTCTCTCGGTAAGCAGCCTGCATGAATAAATCATGAATCTCAAAGGATCAAGACTCTAAGATGAACACTAGCCTTGTCTTCCATCAGCACTTGTTGTCACTTGGTGGCATATTTCTTTGATCCCCCTTCGAGAAAGACTCAAACTGACTTTAGCCCTTCTAGTGGCCACCCGAAACTGCCGCCCGGAAAGCAAATGCGGTGCAAGGATTTGGCCCTCAGTTATACTTGGCAAGTGAAGATTCGTGGATGGAGTATTTAGGCGATCCAGTGGGAGGATGCATTTATGCGATGCTTCTAGCTGTCAGGCATTCGGAAGGCGCAGTTCCTGATCATATCCACGTTGGGCACGGAGAGACCTGAGAGAACAGCCGATAAGTCTCAAATTACACCAAAGATGTATATGAAACTACTCAATTTCTAAATAACTCATCTTGAAGCAAAACCTTGGTCTGATCTTTGTTCAGATCTTGTCTGGTGCATTTGGAATTCGCTACGCGATGGACTAGATTAAACCTTGTCGTGAAGTGATTCGCACCTACCAATTTGATCATGGCGATTTGCAGTCAGACACAGAAACTTTCTTATAGCAAGGCAGGTACATTGTAGTTACTCAAAGATAAGTCCTCGGACCCGTTGGTCCTTTCTTTGAACAACCAACGAAATGCCGACAACCAGTAAGCCATCCCCCTGCCCAACCTGATATAGCATCTATACCTGGTTGAGTTGAGGAATGATTAGCTCTATCTGCATTCAGAATCGGTCAGAATTCTGAAATATTTGCTAATTCTACTCAACTTCAGAAGACCAGCACCTTGGCCGAAGCCAACGGTAAGTGGCACACGTGTAAGATCAGGAGCTTACACTAGCTAATCAATCCGTATAGATTGAAGCAACGAAATGCGACGTTAGATTCTCTTTCATTCACGATCATTCACTCAAACTAATTTCAATCAGCAAAAAAAACCAAGAAGCTGCCTCGCAGCAACCTCGAGCGTTAGTTCAACTGATCCAGCCCAGCCAGGAACTTTTGACTAACCCACTGTTACTAGAACCGGTTCTAGTATAAATGGGTCAGTTGTATTGAAGGCCCATATGTGCCACTCATTCTGACTACATCTTTTGTAGTGGACCAGCATCTGGCGGCCCTGCCAGGCAAGAGGAGTAAGTTTGAAAGTTACAATTGATTTAAAAATTGATACTAACTGCTTTTTGAAAAAGCAGATTCCTGGCCCTTTTAGAAGAGTTAGTTTCAATAATCCACCTTTAATGGGTATTCAAATTGACCACTCTACATAGTCCGCCTAGACAAGCAGACCCCGTCGTGTTAGTCATGACTCACTTCCAGTGAAGACTCTATTTCAGTTAGGCTGATATCCTATTTATAGAGCTGTCGAAGATAACATCGTTCTTCCAGCGGGGTAAAATACAACTCATCAACACAATCAATATGACGCTAATATACTTGATTAAGGGTCAATGAAACCGGTCTCCGCCTTCACCGGTTAGTGTCAAATGGTAAAAGCTTTTTGACATTGACCTAATGACAGTTGATATTTAGATTTGGTGCTGCGGAAGATTCTCTGTGAGTCTGAATGACCCGCCTGTTCTATTTCGGCCCGTTATGGATTCTTGAACTAATGTAAATCAGCTCGAAGTTCGATTCTGAAAGTGGTGCGCGGGCCCCTGCTGGACATTGGGAGAGGTATATTATCTATGTGAAGTGACTGGTACCTAAGGCTAACATAGCATTAGGAACCATACAAAATACCAGTTTGCCCTGGGCGTTGTTGCGCTGCTTGCGTATATCGTTTTTGAGTTCTGGTCCAAGTACCTTGAGTTTGTAAGTAGTTGGGTCTTCACAAAAAGCAGGCTTTCATATAGATTAACGACTCATTATAGCACCCCGACATCCTCCCGAAGCGTAAGGGCGAGTAGTGAAGATAGGCAGATTGCTTGACGAGGCTTCGGGGATTGGTTCTTGTACATATATTAAAGATTCCGGTATTCAGTACAAAGAGTTGCATCCAGACACATTTCCCAAGGGGTTTGATCAAGCGTACCTATTCCTGATTCCACTGTTGAAGCCAAGATAAGTATATGCAGATATACTCGGATCGTACAAAGAATATTCCAAAATCCGAATCTTGCTCAACAGAACACTGCCCAGAAACTCCTAGGCTGGAAAACATTTAGCAAGCGGCCAATGAAGTGGCATGAATTACAAGGTGCAACTTCCATTCCATTAATCTACCACAACGCGAAATCGACTTCGAAGGCAGACGCATACAAACTCATGTACGAGATATTTGCGGCTCTCTTGTGGAGATTCTACCAGGAGGCCGAGTGGAGCTAGTCCACGCAACCGCCAGATAGTGTGTACTTTCAATATCATCCTGATGGGCAAATACAGAGCAATTTACTAATAGCCTTGTTTAGGTATCTTATTCATGAGAACCATTTAGATCTGAGAAAAGAAGAGGTCAACTTCGCCGTATTATGCATGCAGTATCTTACTTTCGATTGCTTTGGGGAAGATTTGTCAGATGATGATGTATCCGGATTCTTAGGAACTGGCCATGTCGCTCTCCTCGATTACGCTGGTCTGTATTGGTACTATCTTTTGGACACAGCCCTTCAATACCTCATATTAAACGATATCGGATCCTCGACGGAACTTGGCGGGGCTATCAATGAGTTCTTTGAAGTGTACGAGCCAGGCCCAAGGAATTAAGACAAGCTCCAAAAGGAATACTTGCAACGCTGCTCGGCTCTAGAGGACGCAGATTGCTATGAATCATTTGTGCTGCTTTTGACTCACGTAAAAACGCGTCGATTTGCACAAGAAAATCTGGAGGCTCTAGATACCTTGGGGAAAATGATCACGAAAGTTCGCAAGATTCTGGAAGAACTTGGAACTCGCCAAACACCCGACTTCGCTGTAAAACAGAAGTTGCAGCAGTTTTACGGAGAGCACTGGTACAAGTGCTCACGTCATGCATGCTTTTATTTCCATGAGGGCTTCGCCAGTGAAGGAGGACTTTCGCAGCATCTTGACCGACACGAGAAGCCGTTCTGCTGCACCGAGATGAGCTGCACGATGATACATATTGGCTGAGCTATGGAGAAGGAACTGAAAAAGCACATGAGCCAGTACCATCCGGATCCTGAAGCCTTCTCGTGGAAATTTCCCTACGTCAAAAAGCCGCCTACGAAGTACCCATGCTAAGAGTGCGAGAAGATATACAGCAGAGCGAACTCTCTCAAACCCCACCAGCTAAGAGAGCATGCCAAAGAACGGCGGTTTCGTTGTGAGACATGCGGCAAAGGGTTTGTTAGGAAATATGAGTGAGACCGCCACGAAACTATCCACAGAACTAGGATCGAACCGAATTCGCAAGTGGCGGGAGAACCCGAGGAAAACAAGCAAGACTGCTCGCCGGCATTTCAGTGGGTAGAAGGAGATGAATTGTCTATCTCTAACAGCCCTTGCTAAATTCAAAACGGTAACAGCGCCACTACAATACCACCAGACTCGCACGAATCACTGTAATTGGGCAAGTAGGAGAAGTGGCAGACCGCCTGCCATCGCTTGCACCCGCACCCACCGGGTCTACCTAGGGTATTGGTTCAAGGTGGGGCGCGATATGGTATTTGACGACCACGATTGGGAAGATTGCTTTCTCTCGTCTAGTCCACTCAAACTTCCGGCTTTGGAGACTTCCTCGCTTCGCATGCAACAGCTGCAGAATATTGAAGTACTCACCGAGATCAGAAAGTCTGATTCGCAAGGAGCTACATTAACCCTGAGGCTTTCCCAAAACATGCAGTTGCACCCGCGAATGAGATCTTTCGGATTTCGGGACACATTCGCCACCGGGTTGGCCCCTTCGACCAATTACACCCCAAGACGACAAGAAGGGAATCGACAAATCATATAGAATCCAAATCACGTGGCACCTACCCTAAGAGCTCCATTCAGGAAGCCGGCGGAGAGTAACGAGATGTCCACTCTCGCGTTCAACATCAACTTTTTGTCTTGAATATATATTTCATAATACAATCTAGTAGAGCCCTGCAACTACGCTCACAATCAGTCAACTGGAAGCTGTGCGGTTACATGTCCGAGGGTCATGTGATTATTCTCAAGGCCCAAAACATTCGATCCTGTTTCCAGTAAGGAACTCGACCTTTCAATGCACGATGGTTAGCCATCCTGGCTCCCTGGAGTTTCCAGCAGCTCCAAATAGGGTGGGCGAGGTAGTAAAGACAGACGAAAGCCAGCACGTGATCCAAGAGAGCAGAAATGTCAAGAAACGAATGTACACCACGAAGCCGCATTTTCCCCTTGGACACTAATCATCTCAAAGTAGGGCTCGCAGAAGGACACTGGAATGAAATTATGGTGCTCGTAGCAAAGCATCCATAGGGCGATGGGAGCTTGCGGCTGCTCATTTTTATTTTGGAGGGAGGTTTGGATGCATTTGGCTGCGACACGATGGCTAGTACAAGTCATGATGCTCATGTGATATTTTTCTGTCCTCTGGTAGCCAAGTGATGTTGTGGTGCAAAAATGAGGGCGAAAAACGCCCTGAAAAGAGGTCAAATTTGGGGGATCTAGGAGTGGGCCTAAGGCACCCCCAGCTGGCACCACAAATGTTCTTGAAGATTCGAAGTGCTTATTTGTTGAGCCTAAATCGAAGAATCGGCTAGAATCACCCATTCAGGACGGGGTCCGGATTAGAAGATAAACGTCATGTCCGGAACGTCCTCACCTTAACACATTCGAATAAAACTTCGACATCACGTGTATGATTCTCGCATCCTCTGGATTGAATGAGGAGAAGAGAGCTGTCTCGATAGATCAATGTTTTTCCGTTCTTCTGATAACTTGGAGTGCCATTCATGAGCAGTACGAGGCTTTTGCTTTCGTGGAGTCTTACATGGCAAGACCAATCGCAATACCTTACTCTGCTACAGGCAATGTGCAGCATCACGTGTACGCAATCTTGAGTTGGCGTACTTTTTGTGGATCATCGTCGCCCGGCTTGACTTATATGGCTTATATGTCTGGTATGCCAGACGTACTTGAACGCAGGAATACCTACGTGGAAAACTATTCCGGGCCTAGCAGAGCCGGGCACCAGGCAGCTTCACAAATTTATACACGCGGCCCAATTCGCTCGGAAACCCAGTCCATGCGCGACCGCTCTAGCCAACCACATCGAATCACTTGTGAAGGCCCACAGGGTTTCTGAGATGAAGAATGTGGTGCAGAAAGAGTGGAGTTCATGCTGAGGAAGAAGTCGCTTAACTACCCACACAAGATCGAAGAAATCAGAGTATTTTAGTTATAGGATTGAGCATCCGAATCGCACGGTTCAATTTCCCATTTCGACATGAGAGTCCATCCTAGGGAACCAAAAACAGAAATATTTAGAGTAGGAAATTTACGTTTTTGATCCATGCGCAGTAGAGGGTAGCGCTCCACTGTACGAAGGTCTGCTGAATATTGTCGGCCTGATGCCACTCAGTCGTACTTCTTTCGCAGAGCATATCGATGATATCGAGCATCGGCGTTAGTGACATTGAAACACTTGATCATCAGATCTGACACCCTTGAAATGATTTTCATTCTTCGCATTCCACGACTGGGGTGAAAATATGCGAGTGAATGAATCATTGGTGTTGGATTTGACTTTGGGGGCCAGTGAGATCCTGCGCAGGGTTTATCATATGCCCAAAGCGAAATGCGATTCATATTGAAAAAGCTAAGCTTGATTTCGAAATACAAATCTGCAGCTTTCAGATTTCAGTACAAAGGAAGGCTACCCTCAGAACACTTGAACGCTTCTTCCATGATGCTCAACCCCAACTCCAGATTCTCATCCGAAATGGTGATCGGAGGGGCAATCCTGAATATCCCACCGAAAGCCGCAGAGCTGATGATATTCGCAGACAAGCCAAGCTCGACCATTTTCGCTGATATCCGATTTCCCAGCTCAGTGGAAGGTTTCTTCGAAGTACGATTTTCAACAATTTCAATTCCCGCCATCAAGCCTCGACCTCGAACTTCTCCAATACAGCCATATCGAGACATCAAATTGTTCAAGCCAGCGTGCAACTTTGCTCCGGACTCACGGGAGCGAGTCACTAGACTGTCCCTTTCGACGATTTCCAATACTTTCAGACCAACGGCACAGGGCAGCGGATCATTAACATGGGTAGTAAGGAAAAGGAATCCGTTTTCCTTCGAGACGTTTGCAATGTGATTACTAGTCACGACTGCGCTCAACGGCAATCCATTGCCCAGGGTCTTGCTCAGTGTAAGTATATCAGGCACAACGCCCTCATGCTCGAAAGCGAACATGTCTCCACAGCGCCCGATTCCAGTTTGAGCCTCGTCAACTATCAGGAGCATATCTCGCCGCTCGCAATGGGCCTTCATTGCCTTGAGGTAGCCTGGAGGCAACGTGATCATCCCGCCAGAACTTAGGATGGGCTCAAGGATGACTGCCGCAAGAGATCCGCAAGAAGCACGATCTACCATCTCCCAACCATAATCTAATTCCGTCTCCCAGTCATGGGATCCGTCTGGTTTTCGAAATATCGACCGATAGGAATTTGGTGTAGGCAAGAGATGATTGCCAGGGATCTATGAAGAGCTTGAGCAATATATCGGGAAATGGGATTCCAAAGCTACTTACAAGTGGCCCCTGTCCCTTTCTGCCAGAATGATATTGGGCTGACAGCGCTCCGCTAGTCATTCCATGCCAGCTTGTAGCAAGCCCAACAATCTCCCACTTGCCAGTGAAAATTTTAGCCAACTTGATTGCTGCCTCATTGCTCTCACCCCCGGTTGAGAGAAACATAGCTTTGTCGAGGCCAGGTGGTAGGAGATCAGTCAACTTCTTAGCTAAATTGATCACTGGAGGAGAGATCATCGCGCTGAACAGATGATCTAAGTTTTTAGCATGGTCCGTAATAGTCCGAACAACTTCAGGATGGCCGTGGCCGATCAAGCAAGACATCTGTCCTGAGGTCCAATCCAAGATTCTTCGGCCTGAAGAGGTATAGATGAAGACATCTTCTGCATGGGTGATGATCTCCTTGTTAAAGACAGTACCATATTGTAAAAGACAGCTATCCGCGTCTTCCTGGAGCACCTCGGCGTCCACGTCACCATACAAAGCCAGTTGGGTCATGATTGTTGCAGTGCTCGACGTGATGCGAATAGAAGACGGGCAGATACTTGCAAGATGAATTAGCAATGGGACAGCGCTGGGAAGGGCTCCAGATCTTGAATTAATAAGAATATGGTGATGATTTCAGCGTCAATATAAAGCTTTATCGACCCCCCGGACTTTATATCCTGATTGGGCTACCGAGAGCAGCCGACGAGCATGCAGCTTGGAATTCGAAACTTCAAGGACCTTAAGCTGCTATCCGCCATATAAACTTATAATAACGATCATCGAAGATGGTAGAGATCATGACCTTGAGATGAAAGAGAGGACGGGAGATTGGGGAGATTGGGGAGATTGGGAGACGGTTCAAGATAAGATCTGAGATTGGCACGTGCACGCGCGTTTCTTATGGCATTTCTGAAGACGCCCTTTTCCTCGACCATCTTGTACCTCCATCCTTGTGCACAAAGTACTTGCAGCTCTTTTAAACAACACAAGAATGTCTGTCAATACCTCAAAACGTACGTTCAACGACTTCGCAGACGCCAATGGCTCCGGATCGTCGCTCTCGACCGCCCTTCCTTCATCCAAGAGACCTCGCGCAGAACCGAATCCAGCAGTCTGGGATCAAATCCGCAAGCTGCCACCTCAAACTACGCAAAACGTCCTTTACGAAATATGTATGGCAAACCCTTCTGCCACCGCATTCGTCCATTCCGCGCATACGGCGCGACTCGCTGAGGAGGCAAACAAGCCACCCGTTAACTTCGACTACTATTCGAAGAGCTGCTGGCAGACGCTCAATTTCAAATACGAGCGTTTATCATGCAGCGCGCAGTATTATATGATGGGATATGTGTTTCCGGAGCTATCTCACAGCGTGGACGATATAATGAAGCAAGCTGGGCCGGATACGAGATGGCAGACGAGACGAAACGCGTTGGTTCGTATTATCCGAGTTGCACGGTCTCTTGAATCGGGGATTTCTATACACAAGTACTTATTGATTGAATAGGAGGTGCTGAGGAAGATTTGCAAGAGCATCGTGCTTTGCAATGAGCCGCAAACCAAGCACGAGATATTGAAGGACGGATATGTCATGGGTCAGTTCACAGACAGTATGCTCAAGTTAGCGAAGGCCATGAGCGAGGAAGAGCGAGACAAATACAAGGAGGAGGGCCTATATGAGAAGCTTGTCAATTTACAGAGCGACTGCGATGATTGGGAGACGGATATGGAAGGTTTGAGGGAAGTGTACGAGCTATTTGATGGAGCAGATGATGGGGAAGGGGACGAGGCAGAAGAAGAGGAGAGGCCTAGTGCTTCATCCGATTCAGTGGTCGAGATTTCTCCTGTTTCTGGCCCTGACACCGCGCCGCCACAGCGGAAACGGGTCTTTAGCGTCATTGAGCTCTCGTAGACGTGGCCTTCATATTCCGGCAGGCACTCCGATTTCATCTTCTATCCTGCAGGGACACGCAAGTTCGTTGCTCGAGACGTGTAACATTAGCCATGTAGTGCTTGGAGCCAAGACGGACACCGGGGGGTGCAAGCGGGTTTAACGGAGTTCTTTAATCAAGTCTTGTCAAGGACATTAGATAGATCCTGCTTCCCCCGGGGGCTGGTGGGATTTAAGTGGCCAGCGACGGCCACTTGTAGCAAGGTATTCGAAGGCCCAGATATTTTTGCGGATCCTCCTTCCTAAGCTCGTACTGCAAAAGCTTATTTCAACATACGTTGCGAATTGTAGCACCGATTCCGACTCACTCGGGCCCGAAATCTTCCTCGGCTGACAGAGATCAGCGAGAAATATTCCACAATAATGAATCAGCGTGATGGTTGATGATTGGCAATATCGGACTTGAGCCATTATTTGACAGCAAACGGCACCAAGAGTCATACTTTCTCATCCCAGTATATCGCATGGATTGGGGATAGTCGACGTCTGGGTTTCGCAGAAGGAGCTGCCTAACGTAAGCCAAGCCCTATTGACGCCTCATATTTTGGGATGCGGGACATTCCTGAAGGGGCCTAACCTAGACCTTTTTTTCTAGTGCTCTGCCCTAAACCTTATCAACGCCAACACCTTCGACATTAAAAACCGGCAGCATCCGACCTCTGAAAGGAGTCCCGGGCTCTGTCTTTCCTCAGGAAGTTGTGGAAGCTACTTTCACGAAGAGATCCCGTAAGATCATGAGTACGCCGATGGAAACGACCTCTCCGGCTCAGCCGGAAGGCCGGCTAGCCCGCGCGTCATCGACTGCCAAAGGTACCCGATTATCGTGCGTGAATTGCAGGAAGAGAAAGGTGCGCCGGCAGTTCTCAGATCTTGCACTTTCGGCCCCTGACTGTATGCTATAGGTCAAATGTGATCGCAAGGAACCGTACTGCACAAATTGCGAAAAACATCAAGAATCATGTCAATACCCTCTCGAGAGAAAACGCGTGGTCAGGAGGTCGTGAGTGGACTCAGCTCCTTGATCTGAGCAGCTTTACTAATACACGTGTTTGCCAAGTGCCTACAAAGACATGGCCCAAAGATTGGAGAAAATGGAGCGCTTGATATCAGACTTTGCCATCGAACCAAAGAGTATAGATGATACCCCTTCGGTTTCCGAGGAGAGCCAGTCTGGTGACTCGCCGAAGGATAAGCCCTCAAGAAAGAGCCCTACCGCCGTTTTGGATTCTATAGAAGAATCCGACTATGGCTGGGGGTACAAGGTCCCGGCTCCGGAAAATGGCCGGGAGCCTTTTCGGCAAGACAGGTTCATACCTCATCTGTTGACTGACGGGAAAGATGACGGTTACAACGGTATTGTGAAATCGAATCCTAGTGCCCTCTTTCGCATTCAACCTTCTAACGTGTGAAGGGTCCTGCTCTATATTCTCGCATTCCGGGATTGAATTCGTCAATCGCCTGGTAGGAGATGATAGTTTCGCTCAGATGCTTTCAACCTTGAAACCCGTCAAGAAAGCGCGGCAGTTTGACTTTAATACTTCTCTTCGACACCCCCTTCCCCCCAATGATATTCTGGTCAAATGTGTTCAAGGTTCGCTGAGGCCCATTCCAATACTAGTACTCGTTTTTGACTAACTTGGCACTCGGCGTAGATTTTCTAGCTACTCTCAACACTGATGTCACACTATTCCAGGAGCAAGTACTCCTGGATGGGGTTCAGGCCCACTTGAATGGGACACCGCACTCCGGAACTGCTTGGTATGCATCAATCAACATCATCATGGCCCATGCCACTCGCAGTAATCCAGAACTCAATTGTCTTGTTGGTGAGGGAGATTGGGATAAGTATCTTTACAACACGATGAGCGTAATTCCTAGTCTTTTGCTGCAACCAGCGGACGAGTTAAGCATAGGCGCTATGTTGTCCACGGTATGATTGACTAACTACCGCTCTAGACATTTACTGACAATGTAGTCTATGTTTTTTATGTTTTCATTCGAGAATGAAACTGCTGTGACCATCTTGGGTTCCACCATACAGCAAATGATTATAAGTGGCTTTCAGTACAATAGAAAGCCACCTGGCGTTTCCGATCTCCAAATGTTACATCGGCGAAGACTTTTCTGGCATGGGTTCTGTTTAGATAATGATCTTTCACTCCGACTTGGCAAACCCCCAGTCGTTAATTCTGGGCAAATAATCGACCTACCCGACGAGAACCCGATTGATGGACGCGGCATGATAACGTTCAACGGCGAAACTTTCAACTTTCTGAGGAAGCAGGTCACATTAGCCAAGCTTCAGAATAAGACGTATACCCTCCTTTACTCCGATAAAGCGCGCATCCAGCATTCCACAGAACAGCTACATACTTGCATTGACGAGCTGGATGAGGGTCTCAGGCAGTGGAAGGAGAATGTTCCAGAGGTTTTGAGACCTCAAAACCCGTTGGACCGGTCCCAATACAGCCGTTTGATTTGCATCACAGTTCTTCACTACACTTATTTTCAATTGACGATCGCAGTACACTCTGCTCTCTTTGGCGGGTATGCAGGAAAGCGTCCTTCTGAGTATCCGGATGACAGAATCATTCCAAGTGTGGCTTTGTGTGTCGGTGCAGCTCGGGCATCAATTTCTCTGCTCAATTACCATGACAACACACACCCTTTCACAGTGTAAGTCCCTGACCATTTCAACATATTCGTACGAGTTCTCATATTTTCTGACATTTTAGCTTCCTCATCAATCATGTCGCATGGAGTGTCGACATCCTATTCATGAACATTTTGCACAATAAGACCAGCGCACGTGTCTATGAAGATCTCGAATTGTTGGAGAAAATTGTCAAATTCTTCGAAAAGTACGACGAAAATCGTGCCAATACGCCGGCTTACCAAATCACGAAAGCGCTATATCGCATTGCATCGAGGGCTGTTAAGATTGCTCAGAGCCAACCACAGGGCCAGGCACAGGTGACCGCACGACACATTCCCATCACCCCCAGATTCCAAAATGGAACCGGTATCTCCTTGCCTGTTGGCACTGATCATCCCGCTTCTTCCGGTGTATCGGTTCCATTCCAACAAAGGCAGATACCGCTCCCTTCGATGATGGACAACATGGCTTGGAGCAATAACGGAGTAGATCACATGACATTTCTTGATCCTGAATGGATGATGCCGATGGGTTTCCAGCCAGAATACTGGCAGGATCCATGGGCGAATGTCTTTCAGGACCCCGAAATGTCTGATCTCTCGCTTCAACCGGCGGATATCTCAAGTCAGCAGGTACTATGAGAATGCGCACGTGATCGAATCACGTGTAAATGGTCTTCACCCCAAAGCTCCTGGCGTACAATGCCCTCGATCAATGAAACGGTACATCTATTCAGCATCGTGAAACGCCTTGTTATATGCCGGCTTAATTTCCGCGTTGGCCGGATGCCACCGATATTCTACAAAGTGGTCCCATTTTCGCGACCAGTCGTATGATCCCTCACCTAATAATTTGCAACATCACCGCACGACTCTATCATGTAAACTATATCTACGACATCTCTGCTTTTTGCGCTCCTAACTAATTGTACAATACAACATCAAAACTCTCTAAAACCAAACAACCCAAATTCAACGAAACCTCACATAATGTCAACGGCATTCAAACGCAACATCGCGCTCACAGCACTCGCCGGGGTCGGCGCCCTCGTCGCAGCAAACACTCTCACCAAACCGTCGCGTACGGAATCTATAGCGTCGGGTATGAGAAGCCAGCTAGATGATATGAATGCGAAGGTTCATCCGGAGGAAGATCGCGATCGCTCGTATGCCTCCCCTCGTGTTCATCATCCTGACTTCATCTTTTTTTGCGATGAGACGTGAGATCTGATGCGGGATAGGGAGACGAGTATGAGCGCGGAAGGGGTTAAGCAGAGGAAGCCGTGGGGGGTGCGGGAGGATGAGAAATAGATGGATTGGATGAGGTGGGATAGAAGGGCATTTGGGAGGATATGGGCGTTTTGGGGGATGCATTTACTGACGGAGAAATGTCATGTGTACTCCTCTCGACTGGTGGATAGTTATGTTGCTTAGGTTTGCTTGCATTTGAGGCGTTTGGGACCTGGGGCTCATCACTTTTCCAGAACTACGAACTCTCCACAAAAACCCATTGCATTTAAAACATCGCGACGTTATTTTCTGACTTTCTAGTATTCAAACAATCCCTTCATTCCAACTTCAAGCTTTTCCAGGAATCAAACCGGATTCACAACACAGCTGGGGTCAGCTGGCTGGACCCCGCGGGGATAGTCTCACAGCCATAATCATCACCGCACTCCCTATGTCCACAGCTAGGCTTTGGGCATCTCTTCACATCAGGGCCATTTATCCGATTACATCGTAGTGGTGTGGTTCGGACTGCTTTGCCGCCGCACTTTTCTTTCAGGTCAGCTTTGTCTTGTAACCGTGACACTGCGGGCTCAACTTACGCATTTCCACCTATTATCCCTGAATCCGCGTTCCAGGTAGCGGGCCTTCTCCTTCTCATTTCTCGCCTCTTCCTTTCTCTGTTCCTTGGGCGATTTGGCATGGAAACTAGACAAATGCTGGCGGATGTGGGGGTGATTCTTGATCACGGCCACAAATCCAGGTTCATCTAAACCGTTGTAACATTGAGAGGAACAGCTATGAGAAGAAGACCCATCGGATGAAGCTGTTGACTCTAAAGCCGAAAAGATTGAAGAACCGGAAGAAGAACTTGAATCTTGACTATCCTCGTCCCGAGCTACTTGAAAGTTCTCGTCTGTTACCTTGGTAGAGCTTGTTGGGCTGGCAGGATGGGAAGGCAGTGCTTTGGCACGGAAAATGATCTGAGCTTTGTGGGTGATACATTCGTCGAGACTGCAATCCTCGAATTGTTTGCCTATCAGAATATCGTGGACAATGGTGCTGAGGCGGCTAGGAGACAGGATGGGGTCATCCAGCGGAATGCAGAGGGGGGTGGTCCACGGGGACGTGGGATATTGCGAAGCTGTTTGCATCACATTCATGGTCGATAGTCGCTGATACTGGGTGCTTTGGACGCGAGTGGCTATACCTGAACACAAGTGGAAGTCTGATTATCTTGTTGACAATGAGTTGATCGGATCTCACTTCTCCCAGCGCTTCACCTCCCATTTATATACGCTTTTCCTGAACTCTGACAGATGAAATGGGTTTCTTGAATCCTACTTCACCGTCATTGTTATTTCATTATGATTGGATATTGCATCCTCTCGGAGTGGAAAGTCAGAATGATTTGGTGTTGTGATACGTACTCCTACTATAAAGTATCTTATCTAGACTACGTCTAGAGTCAGAGCATATTATGACGGGAAAATTTATCAACACACCTTGCATATGCTTGTTTGTTCTTGACATGCTATCATGACTCTTTTTGCCCTGGCTTGCCCTGGCTTGCGTCCCGAGGCCATGTTCACCCCACGGTAACCCTACACAAATTCAGTATTGAACAAGGACTCGAATGCAAATATAATCACGGTCAACATGAGCACGCAAGGTATCATTACGAAGTTCAAGATAAATGTTGGAAAATTCAACGCTCTATTTGCTTCGTACAACACCTTTGAAATCATCCAACCAAGCCATCAACGAAGAACTGCAGTTCCCATGTTTGACACGCCGGACATTTGACATGACGGTACTTCTTTCCCTCATCTGAGCACTTCAATACTTCTTTGCCGCTCTTCAGTCGAGAGTTCGTTTTACCACATTTACACTGCAACACTATCAGTTTTCGTCCGCCTGAGATCAAAGAAGTAATTGACTTACACAAATCCAATAGCCGCCGGATCTTGCGAAAATATCCTTCAAGAGGTCCTGGATGCCTTCATCCTCATTATCGTAGCGTCTCCGCAAAGCCGGGGAGGTCTTTGTAAAACCCCTTCCATCCTCTCAGAAGAGGCTTGCCCTTTGGACTTGGCAGAGGCCGGGGTTCTTTCCCAGTCTGGTTAATACTTGGAGCCTGGTGGTTCTCTACAGCCATTCCTAACACCCGTCCTCTGGCGAGAGTTGAAAACAACTCGAAGTCTACAACTAATGGACCACCTTTTCCCGATACATTCATCTGGTCCCCTCCTGACGGGAGTGTATTGAAAACACTTTGAGCTACATCCAAGGCTTCCTCACTGCTGTAGTACTTGCCTATCTTTTTTTCGAGGAGTATTTCCAGGGCTTGCATGACATCGTTGTCGACGTGTACGAGCTTGCCGGGGCAGGTGGTGTGAGTTACAGCAAAAACTGGAGGAGAGCTATGATCAAAGTGTCCCTTCCAGGGCTCAATGGTTGTTGTAGTTGGCGAATTGTTTGGAGTTGGGGCTTGGAAGTTCACAATCTGCTCTCGAACATCTGTCTCTGAGGCGCGGCGACAATTCGTAGTTCTAGAAGTATATTGAAGCGGCTGGAGTTCGAGTAACTTTGACATCTTATGATTGGGATGCTTATGTTTGAGAATTGATGAATAATTGATTGATTTGTTCCAGAATTTGAAATTTCGAGGCGCCTATCAAACACCTTTATACCTTCCATTTCGAGCTGACAGGAAATGAAGTCGTTGATGCCACGATGTACCTACGGCTGGATCAGCGGAGTATGAGCTGGATCTCGAGATGACCTATTATTGCTTCATGATTACTCGAGCTTCGATACTGCCTCTCATAGGAGTTCCCTACTATGGAGATGTTGAGTATACGTGTTGCGTTTGTCGGTTGCAGACAAACACTGGGGTGACAAAAGACAGCAAATTCTGTGGGGTGCGTATGTTGAAGGAGTACAATGTGGGTCAAATGCCGATATAAACTTCGCAAATAGACTCAGAATGATTGGATTTCGATGATCGGCATGATTACTTGTCTTGAGCTGTCGTACACTCAAAGTGGTTTGACAATGAACAAGCAAAAAAAGGGGGCTCGCTTATCAATACATCACCGTGGGGTACCATGCTCTGCTATTGAGATGCCAAATTTAGAAATTGTTCCTGGCTACATCTGACAGACAATGTCGTTCAGTTTGGAGGTGTTTCTACCTCTACCTCTTCCCATTCTTACTAGGCTCTCAATTCAATGGGCCAACCACAGGCATTTCATTTCGGGTCAACACCCAACACCGGTCCCCTCCTCCCGAGACCATCCAATAATAACCTTCTTCTTCAGCTGGTATACAATGCGGAGGGCCGAAACCTGTATATGCTTGTTGGAATGCAAGTAGCCTTCTCTCATTGCATGCAGTGAATTCTTCAAGGGATGAGTCTTCTGCGTTCTCAAAATCTGTCTGGATGCTGCCCTCAATGAAGTCTGGCTGGTAACTCCGCTCCACAGCATCGTTGTCTACCAAGTGCCCCATCCATTTTTCATTCGACCAGTCAAGGCCGGCGCCGAGGTTCAGGTAGCGTGTTATATATATTGCCGTGAAGTGTTGGGGTTCCTCGGAGTATTCACCCGGGCCCTCATCCTACAGGAAGGAGTAGTTAGCATTAATCACTGTTGTTTTGAGACATTTTTATCAGTAATTCGGGAAATCCGAAGCACCCTTAATCTGCGCAGACTTTCGAAATTCGCCCCGAAACGAAAGGGGAAAAAGAAGTGGACTGTCTTACCTGTTCGTCTCTAGAGGAACCCCAAACCGAGTCAACTTCCATAGGATCTCCCGAGGTGGTCGGTGTCGTTTCAAGGCAAGCCCAATCCGCTTCCCGGTCTTCCAACACCTTTGCGTCGATTTTGAACTCCATGTAGAATATCTTGCACTGTATGAGTTTCGTGCAAAAGCCACACTTATCCAGCTTGGACCGCCTATCTAGATGATTAACCCTGCATTTCAGCAACTTATTTAAACGCTCTTCTAAGAGCTTGAGCTCTTCTGGTGTTGACTCCATGTGCCGGCAGATATTACCGAATAGACCTTGTGTAATGATTTCATTGCGTTGAAGACTCGAAACTACTATCCATAGTTGGGATCGAAGCAGAAGTTCGCCTCCTACTACTCGCGCATCTGTGGATAAGATTGCTCCAGGGTTGTAGTATTTCGGTGTGCTATAAGAGCCCAGGGAAGTCAGTATCTTGCCTCTATTCAGGGCTTTGAGGGGTAGAACTCACCAAAGTTCCAAGTGTCGAAAAGCCTCCAAAGGCAATCCTCCTTCGCACGCTAGCTGCACATGCGTAAAATTCAGTCTGTATCTCGATCCATTCTTCTGTAGTAATTGTCGCAGGTTATTATTGTTCGGATAGAATTGCCATGGCTTCTCTGGGCAGGGTTGGCCTTTCCCTTTGTTCAAGTGCATCCTGTTAGGCCACACCACGCTGTTTCGGGGATGCAACTGTTTGCAAATATTGCATAGGAAGCTCTGAGGGTCATTCCGGACAAGGCGTGAACGATATCCGGTCCTGAATACATCGCAATTATCGCGACGCGCTGGGATCGAGGGTGGCAAAGGCATCTCTATGAAGAGAGTTTCAGCAACATTAAGGGGTTTATTGATGGAGAAATAAGAGGGTTATCGGGAGGTAGATTGGAGATTTCTGAAGAGGAAGGAGGTGACCGTGGGGTGCAGCCCCCCCTATTTAGACAGCTCCTTCCGTAGCTTCCTTTCAATCCATCCACACCTTCACCCATATCAAGCGCAACAAGTAGACCTAGTCCCTTTGGTTTCACTCTTGGTGTGCTGGTAAGAGTGCTCGAAAATAAAATTCGTATTATCCTTCCTCATTTATTATTCACGAGCATCGAAAGAACCAAGACTCAACAACACATCTCAAGGAAGTCAAAAGGCCCACACTATGCTCGCAAAATGCTTTCTAGATCTTCCCAACGACATCTTACTCTGCCTCCAGGAATTTCTAACACCGAACGAAAACGCTTGTCTTGCGCTCTGCAATCATGGGTTGAAGAATCTGCTAGGTAGGCGACGCAAATTGGAAGCTCTCGCACAGCAATACGAAGACTACTTCGCCTATTCCGGATTAGAGGCGTATGAATTCTCAGAACTATTGGCACGGGATCATCCCCAGTATTTCGCCTGCCATGAGTGTGGAAAACTTCATTTAAGTGAGTCAACACCCTCCAATCTTCGCTTCAAGTAGTATCCTTACTCGGGAAACATAGAAACTAGTATTGAATGGCCGATCGACTTGTCCCAGGAAAGCGGGCACAAACCCTCAAATGCCTCGAAGAACAAGAAGAGTTATTTCAATTCTTTTTGCCGAGACTCCATTCAGGGTACTTCATCAGCTTCTATCATGTTCAATTAGCCCTCGAGAATCACCGGTCTGGCAAGGGAATACCGCTTGAGGCATTCACTCACACGGAGCTTGGTCTTCAGTAAGCTACAGCGAGTCGTTTCAGCTCAAAAATTGCTGACGGTTGCTGCTCTGCAGGATTTTGCACAGCTTTGACTCTTTTTTGTCAATACAACGCGTTTCCCCACCCAATACCTCCACGGATTTATTCTCAGTCGAAGCACGAATTTCAGACAATGAGCTGCTTCTCCGAACCCAGATCTGGATTATACTACCCTTTTCACTCCAAGGATGGCATTCTGATTACCGTAACTCATTCCCAACCGCCTGCGAGCATATCCCTTATCGAAACAGGTATCAAAGTCTTACCGGAATAGACCTACAGATTAAATGCAGACTCTATAATCTAGACAAGGGAGGAAGCGGACAAAGACCCAAGTATTGCCAATGCCAACTCTGTGGGAATGGCGAGAATGATACCGTGCAGTGCGATGAGTGCTACATGGAATACCAGCTCGACATGAAAACCATAAAATGGGGCAACGCGCAAACGACATCGAGTCCTAAACATATCGCAATCACCGTGACGCGCTGGCTTAATCTCGGTTCAGGACGCAGTATTTGAGATCAAAAGTGGCAAAGCCATCTCTAGGAAAGATTTTTGAAAGTTACACAACAGCCTCTCTTTGCTCCAGGGAGTATTCGCAAGCGGTTTGAGAGCGAGCCAGGACGGTCGGTTGAGGAGCTCTCGGCTGAGAACGAACGCAATATTCTTTCTTTTAAGGAGCCGCAATCGGAAACTGAGGAGGAAGCATTAGCTAAGATTGATGAGACGATGTGGTGTTTGAGTCATAAGTATAAAACTAAGCGTTGGTCGGAAGATGATTGCGATGGGTCGATGTGGTATCCGCAATCTTCTATAGCGAAGAACGATTTGACTGTCGAGGCACAGGATGATGCAACAAACTACCAAGGGGAAAGTGCGAGGCCATAAAGCTCCTCTTCTTGTAGATAAATAGGCCAATTTTATTTTCTATTCTCCTCTACTCCTGTTCCCCTCTACCTTAGCTTTCTTCCACCTCTGCCCCTTTCTATTAATACATTTTTGCCTGACCTCCTACGTCTCTATATTAACTATCATAATCACGCGGACGCTCGTATTACTAAATAAACAGAATAGGACGGTCGGGTAAACAAAATAAAACAAAGATATGCGGGCGACATCAATGATAAAATTTTAAAAAATGTATATATAACTTTTGCAACATGCGATCTCCAACCTTCAGAACTCTCACCACCGCCCGCCCACCACACCACCCCCCAAAACAGCAGAATACTAGAATCCACCACCTCAAAGCGCGCCCACAACAGTTCATCGTAACAATATACGATCCAGTACTCAAATTAGAGGGGAGTCTAATATTAACCCTTTAGTTGTAGCTGGCTGCACCAACTTTCTCACATTCCCACGCTATCAATCCTCCACTGGGGAACCTATAGACAAAACTTCAATGAACTTTTTAGAAGGTGAACAATTCGTGAATCTCTCACATCAGAACAGTCATTTCAAATGTCTCGATTCATCAACGACAAAAGTCAACAGGCACCACGGAAGGACCAAACCTTGCAGACGCACCTTCTCCATATCCCCAGACGCCCTCAAAGTTCCACCTCACGTAGGACAATCAATCGGGAGACACAAGTGCTTCTAAAAATGTACAGTTGAGATTGGGTATCTACACTACTCCAGCACCTATCATACATCCCTCCCCTCATCTATCTACGACACAACCTCTTCACACCGCCCGCACAAACTCTCTTCATCCACCGCCAAATACCTCCAGCACCTCGGACACTTCGCTTCCTTCGGCGGCACAACAACCACGGTGCCCTTCTCACCTTGTATCTCGAAATTGGCATCAAAGTTCCATTCCGGGTTATTTGGAGCTGGGGACAGCTCGACAGAGGACACGACGAAGATGGTAGCTAGTTCGTCTTCATAGCGTTTGAAGATATCTAGGGATTTAGGCGGGATAGTAAGATGCACGGCCGATTCAAGCGAAGCACCGATGAGTTTTTTGGCCCGAGCTTTTTCTTGCGCTGTTTTGATCGCTGTGTTTACCGCTAGCAGGTATGGCAGATCCTGCTTAACGTTGCCATCTAACACACAACGTGTCGGATCGATGACGGGTTCAGTAAGCGGGCGTTTTGAAGGATGGGTTTGGTCTTCGGCTTTCATCCAGTCGGCTCTATAGTCCCAGGCTTCTTCAACGAGGTTGGGCGTGATAGGTGACAGCATTTTCATTAATCCGTGGAAGATTTCTTCGAGGACGCCGCCGCCGTCACCGCAGTACAGGCGGTCTTTCATGGCTTCTAGGTAGAAGGCTGAGAGGTCTGCGTTGATCCATCTGTTGATGGCGTTGACGCCTTTGTAGAACTCGTAATTCTGGTAGGCGGTGTTGACTTCGTGCATTACTGCTTGCAGTTGAGTGAGAGCGATTTGGTCCAGTTTGGTGATTGGTGAGTTGCGGGAACCTGAGTGCATTGATCCGAGGAGCATTTTGATGATCATGCGGTATTTGAGTAATGCGGACTGGTTGAATTGGATGACAGGGGTTCCGATGACTACGTCGCGGGTGTAATCGCTGCTGGCTACCCAGAGCCGAAGGGCATCAGCTCCGAAGGCTTGGAAGACGCCGATTTTGGATCCTCTGGCTTTGTACTGGGACGAGTTAGCACTTGAAATTTCAAGAATCAAGAGATGCATACTGGCTTTAGCAGAGTCCCATCCATGATCTGGCTCGGGGCGATTGTGTTTCCAATAGACTTAGACATCTTCTTGCCCTGTTGATCAAGTGTAAATCCATGAGTGATCAAAGTCTTGAATGGAGCGCCAGGCCTGCCAGAAGCACTGGTATGGGTCAACAGACTCGACTGAAACCAGCCTCTATGCTGATCAGAGCCTTCGAGATAGATGTCTGCTTGTTGATCCGTTTGGTTCCAGCTGGTCCCGCTATCGAACCACACATCCATTGTATCCTTTCCTCTTTTGTAGGAACCTTCCAAACCAGGCGCAATCCAAGCTGGGTCATCCGCCGCATCGGTCCACCAGGCGTCAATTCCTCGCTCGTTAATTACGGAGATGATGTGAGCAACACTCTCGTCAGTAAGGACTGCAGCTCCATTCTCGTCATAGAGGGCGGGAATGGGAACACCCCAAGCTCGTTGCCTAGAGATGCACCATTCACTTCGACCCTTTACGAAACTCTCCAGCCTATGTCTTCCCATCTCTGGGATAAATTTGACATCTGATAGAGCCTCTAGAGCGTGACCTTTGATGCTTCCCACATCTGCGAACCATTGCTCTGTGGCTCGCGTAATGACTGGTAGTTTCGTTCTCCAGTCATACGGGTACTTGTGTTTGTAGTTGTGATGCTTGAGGACATTGTCTCCAAGAATACTCAAGACCGCAATGTTGCCGTCTTTGAATACCTCTTTTCCGGCTAGAGCTTGGGGGTCATCTGGAAATGCGGCTGGGGTGAACTGCCCAAGATCGTTTACTGGCGCTGCTGCTTCGATACCCAACCGAGTACATACTTCGTAATCATCCATACCGTGTCCTGGGGCCATATGAACCATGCCGGTCCCAGAATCGGCAGATACGAAGTCCGCGTGGAGAACCGGTTGAGGCACTGCCTCCATGCCCCGGAGTGTATTAGTATATTGAGCCCCGACGAGCTCTTCTCCCAGAAACGAAAACGCCTCTAGATGCTGGTACTCATCTTGACCCAGAGTCTTGGTGAAGTCCTCGAGCCTCGACCTTGCCACGATCAAGTTGTCCTCGCCAAACCGGACGATAGTGTATTCTAACTGTGCAAGGTTAGCTTTCAATGCTATGAACCTTCAGGCATTCCTAGAGACACTAGGAAGGTCATGGACTAGACTTGCCTCCTTATGAACAGCGATAGCCCTATTCGCCGGCAGCGTCCAAGGTGTAGTCGTCCAAACAACAGCCCAAACCGGCCCTTCCACCCCCAGCTTCTCCCCCAACCCCTCAACCCTAAACTTAACAAAAGCAGCTCTCGAAACATGATCTTGCTTATATTCTAATTCCGCCTCCGCCAATGCCGTTCTAGAACTCGGACTCCAATAAACCGGCTTATAGCGTCTAAAAATCAATCCTTTTTTCGCCATCTCCTGGAAAACCCTCAATTGCTGAATCTCAAACTCCTTATCCATAGTTTTCCACGCGTGGTCCCAGTCACCCATTACAGCCCATTCTTTAAATCCAGCTTTTTGCTCTTCAACCGTCTTTGTCGCAAGTTCTCTGGCTACCCGTCGGACGCCCACTGCGTCGAGTGTATGTTCGCCATCTTTGCTCAGCTCGCGCTGCTTCTCTAGGGCTTTGATTTCGATGGGGAGCCCATGACAGTCCCAGCCTGGTCTGTAGATTACTCTTCGACCTGTTGTAATATTTCAGATCAGTATTTGACCTTTCCAAAGAGATATAGTGACTGATGCGGTAAATACCAACCTTCTTGCACCTTGACCCTCCCCACCACATCTTTCAGCACTTTATTCAACGCATGGCCAATATGCAGACTTCCATTCGCATACGGCGGGCCATCATGGATGATGAATGGCTTCTGCGCTGCGCGCTCGCGGGATTGCCAGGCGTAGAGGTCGTCGGTGCACCTTTGGAGGTAGCGATCTTTATCTGCGGGTAATGGACGATGTCTTGCGATTTATCAGCAATTGACATTTTACATAGGTGAATTGTATTCGGGATTCTTACGGGAAAGAAGATCTAGGGAGCTTTAAAGTCGAGGACCATGATGGAGCGGCAGGGCGGATTGGCATGGCTGTCGTCGCATTTTCGGGATGTGAGGTGTTGGCGAGGTTCGACATTTTTTGGGGGTGACGCGGGCGCGTTTTGGGTCACGGGGTGATTGTTCGACGAGTATACAAATCAGATGAAACATTTGTGAAAAGTATAAGGATTTATATTTGAAAGAGAATTTGAGTCATCAACTAATTGCACTTTCTCTATTCTGGTGGTATCTTGTGAGTCATCCCTTCCTTCATGTAAATGCTGCGCCAACCTGTACAGTATTCCGAACACCAATACACCCCGTACCCAATGCAAATGGATGCCAATATCGCTGCATAAAATTAAAAAACCGTTACTCCGCTGACCGTACCGTTACTCAACACCTCAAAAACCAACCCAGGAAACCCAAAAAGAGTCGTGTTGCCCAAACCCTTCACATCCTCTGCTCCAAGAGTTGCGATATCTGATCTCCTTCCTCCAACACTATCTTCCCACCCACCTAGCAATTCACAGCTGCTGCCCGGGCTATCTCCCCAATCTCGATTAAGAACCATACCGCGTTGGCGAGCCTTTGCTTCCTCATCGTTCTTGTAGATACTCTTCCATTCCTGATGAAGTCTGCTCTCGATGTCCTTAAAAGGAGTCTCTGAATTGACGATGTCCTTACCCTTGCCAGGGACCAAATACTGGATTTCCCATCGGCATCTTCTATGCCTATTGAATGGATATGATCCAGGGACATTACCGTGGAGAACTAGTTTGGAAGCCACGAGACGTGAGGATGCATCAGTTGGGACTATGTCATCTGATTCTTGTTCATGACTTGGCTGCTTTGAGGGCGGGCATTGAGATGGCGAAGTAGGCGTTGATAGCAGAACGTCAAACCCGTGGTAGAAGTAATTGTAAAAGCATTCCCCTGATACGTTTCCTGCGACCTCACCTTCCTCATTTTCGTCATCTGAGTCATCAGTGGCTGTATGTGCTGACGACTGGTCTGTATCGGTCGAGTCATCTTGGAGCCTCAAATCATCGGGATCAGGACGACTATGTCCGTTCGTGTTTTGGCGCGGTTTGTGAATAGACATTCGTTGGTCGTTTTTCCGGTAAATAGCATCTGGGGGCCCTTGTTCTGCAACAAGTTCTTGCGGTGAGGTATGGCCCAGCCGTATCCAGAGTGGAGCGTGCCCTCTAGACCGCAATAACTCTAGACGTCCTTCTCCATGAATCTTCACAAGCCGTACCTCAGCCGGAACGGTTTCTTTTCCTTTTATAATAGCAGCAAATGTGTCCGATGGGTCCATCGTCATTGTAAACAAACGCTCTCGTGCATCTGCCCATGAGTCGCCCGCGAATATCGCCATGGAAGCTGCCGGATAGCTGGCAGACGAGGAGAGTAGCGAGACAACGTCTTTCCCAGGCGACCAAGATGAGGAGTGCATTGGGAAAGAGAAGGCTAGGCCAGGGTATGATAGCACGTACAACCCCATTCCTGTCTCATCGCCAGCTTCCGGCTCGACGTATTCGCCGGGAAACGTAGGCCCCAATAAATTCTTGTAGATATGGCGGAATGTAGGTCCGTTCTGGCTTGTCGAAGGCACTGTCGGGGCACTTGCTGCAGGGCGCAAGACATCTCTGTCGTTGTATGTGAGGTGGCTCTTGCTGAAATTTAGCACTTCGATCAGTCGCAGCCGCTGTTCGGGTCCATCAAATCGCAAACGGATACCGTTGGCAGACAGGCCAAGAATTACAGGATCTTTCACGGGCGCGGTATGTTCGTAGGTCAAATCTAGCTTTGGGAAACGCTGGGGTTCGGCTTTCAGTCGTGTGAGGATATCGTGAAGGGTAGCTCCAAGAACTGGGACTATGTTAGCACTCAAATACCGCATTATATAGTGGATTCTCACCCAAGAAACCCAAAGCCTGTCCCGGACGGACTTGGGCAGTAAATAGCGACATTCTGACGGCATTTATTGTAGAAAAAAGAGGGTTTGGTTGAAGCCGTGAAGCTCTGCTTGAGCTGTTTGTCCTCGTGGTACTCGGATGACACGTGAATCGAGGGGATGTCGCAGCTTATGTCAGCTCAGGGTTTGTTTACTTTTGGTGCGCTTGCCGATTTGTTGACTTTCTCCATCTACAACTCCAACCTCGCTCGCGACATCACAACTTCCTTATCGAATCGCATTTATTTCTTCCTTCGACTTTGGATACCAGCAAAATCCGACAATTGCACAGAACGTTGTGTAACCTCAGAATTTAAATATATCAATCATAAGCCCGTGCTTCAATCACCAACGCACCGGCCATCACTGGGTCACCTTGTCGAAAGAGCCCATTTCCATTGTATGGCAGGACTTCCTCGGCCGGCAATTGTCGCGCCTTCCAGAAAGCACAGTATGCGCCCACCATCAGCAAGGCCCTCGACGGCTAGATCACATTCAGCGGTCCCTCCTGGATCTCGAATAGACAGGTCTGGCGCAGCATCGCCAGCAGAATCTCTCATGTCGGTAGCAACCACCAACGGCGGCATCAAGCGCAAGGAACGGGACTTCGACCACGATGAAGAAGAAACCAACATCAATGTTGTTGTGCGGTGCAGAGGGCGCAACGAGCGTGAGGTTCGCGAGAACAGTGGAGTGGTATTGTCTGTAGATGGGGCGAAAGGCAAGAGTCTGGAGCTCTCCATGGGACCAAGTGCGCTCAGCAACAAGACATATCACTTCGACAAAGTTTTCTCCTCTGCAGCGGACCAAGCTATGATATATGATGATGTTGTAACGCCAATTCTGGACGAAGTAAGTTTATTGTGGGAGCTTTGATTTTCCGTTTGCTGACACCCTCCAGATGCTTGCAGGGTATAACTGCACAATATTCGCATATGGACAGACTGGTACGGGAAAAACATACACCATGTCTGGAGATATGAACGAAACCTTCGGCATGCTCTCCGATGCGGCAGGCATTATACCTCGTGTTCTCCATTCGCTATTCCGGAAGCTGGAGATTGATGATGCGGAATGTGATGTGAAGTGTTCATTCATTGAACTTTATAACGAAGAGCTCCGGGATCTCATTTCTCCCGATGAGACTGCAAAATTGAAGATTTACGACGACAACAGCAAGAAGGGCCACGCAAGTACCATTGTACAGGGCATGGAGGAATCACATATCAAAAGCGCAGTGGAAGGCCTCAAGCTCCTCCAAGCAGGCAGTCATAAGCGCCAAGTCGCTGCAACCAAATGCAATGACCTCAGTAGTCGAAGTCACACTGTTTTTACAGTCACAGCATACGTGAAGCGAACCGCAGAGAACGGCGAAGACTATGTCAGTGCCGGGAAACTTAATCTCGTCGATTTGGCGGGCAGCGAAAACATCCAACGAAGCGGAGCAGAAAACAAAAGGGCCGCGGAGGCGGGACTGATTAATAAGAGTCTGTTGACTTTAGGTCGTGTGATCAACGCGCTCGTTGATCGCAGCTCGCACATTCCATATCGTGAATCGAAGCTCACCCGCCTGCTGCAAGATTCGCTTGGAGGACGAACGAAGACGTGCATTATTGCTACAGTTTCTCCCGCTAAGAGCAATTTGGAGGAAACCATTTCGACGTTAGACTACGCATTTCGAGCCAAGAACATCCGCAACAAGCCTCAGGTCAATCAAATGATCAACAAGAAAACACTGCTAAAGGAATTTACTTTGGAAATCGAGCGACTGAAGAGCGAGCTGATCTCTACCCGCCAGCGAAATGGCGTCTATCTATCAAACGAGAGCTACGAAGAGATGACTGTAACGAGCGAATCGAGGCGGATTCTTTCCGAGGAGCAAGCTGCTAAAATCGAAACCATGGAGATAAATCTGCGGAACAAAGTCCAGGAGTTGTATTCCCTCACGTCAAATTTCATGACCCTGAAGAAAGACAACGATGGAACGAAGGCCGTCCTCGATGAAACGAAGGGAGTTCTTGAGCAGACTGAATTTGTCCTCGAGAATACTCGCCAAAGTCTAGCCGAAGAGACGATGCTCCGCAAAGCTCACCAAGAAACGGAAGAGAAACTCAATGCCACTGGAACCGAACTCCTTTCTACCCTAGGCAAGACGGTCCATGATGTTAACGGACTTCACGATAAAAGCAGGAGGAAGTCTGATCTCCAGTCTTTGAACAGGAACACCTGGGGCTTGTCGCAAGCGCAAGTCGCCGAAGTCACCAGCATGGTCGAGACGAGAGTAGACGAATTCCGTTCACAACAGCAGGATTTAATGACAGCTGTCTCTGATAGAATGCAATCCTTCGTTCAGGGCGAGCTGGAGAAGCTGTCGAATACACAGGCTTTCCTCGAAGAGAATGTGTCCGCATTTGAAGGGTCGGAAAAAGAAGTCTCGCAGCAGACCGAATCCTCGAAGGAAGAGATGGATGCGGTGCTTGAGGAGATCAAGACTCTTCGAGAGGAAGTCAAGACACGAGTTGGGCAAGGCCTCCAGGGGCTGTCCGTTGCTGCTGAGCGCATCTCTGCAGAAGTTGTCAGTGAACTTGGAGCTTTCCATACTCAGCTCCATGGATCTTACAGCTCGCTTGGCCGAGATTTCAAGGCATTGTTTGAAGATCTACTTAAGCATGTCAATGCTCAGAAAGCAGAGGCAGATGAATTGCGAAAGCAGTTGACGGCAGCGAGCGAACTTGCTATGCAATCAAATGCTGCAGTCGCTTCACGACTAGATGAGGTCCTTCGAGAAGAACGGGACCAAGCGGCTCTTGACCGCCAGAACCTGCTTTCTCAAATCACAAATCTTGTCATGGCACAAGGGGAGACTCAAGATGCCCGTCTACGTGCCAAAATAGAGGTAGTCCGCAAGGATGTCACAACTTCCAAAGAAATATTTGAGGCATCACAAGCACAATACAGCAAGGGAATGGATGCTTGGGGCGAGAAGGAAGGACAATTGGTCGAGGAAGTCCTCCGATCAAGGGAAACACTGAAGAGTAAATTGAAAGAAGATTGGATGGTAAGAACTTACGAACTCGCTGCTTTCTGTGACTTAACTAATTCGTTTTATAGGCTGCCAACAAGCACAATGCATCTCTTCAACTTGCAACAAAGTCTGTTCATGATGAGACGGTTCGGATTGTTGATGAGCAAATGAAAGATATGGAGACCCAAATGCAAGCTTTGGACGACTTCGTCACTCGTGCCCGATCCCAAAATGCTCAACATCACGACAGCCACGTGCGATCACTCGGAGGCCTGTCCGCAACAGTTAAATCCTCATATGCGAATATCGGTGATCACTTCACCTCCACATACGAACGAGTTCGAGATCTTGGTGGTGAAATGTCAACGAAAACAAACTCGCTCCAAGATACCTTGGTGCCTTTGGAGTCGATCCTGCAACAACCCCTCATTGATCTTCGATCCACCATCACGAACACGACATTGCAGGAATATCAACCCACCGGTGAGACACCACAGAAGATCCAATACCAATACCCGACTGAGCTTCCGAGAACTGCACCTCATGAAAACTTGCTCGCTGCACTACGCCGCCCAAGCAGAGCAAGCCCAAGCAAGCCACAAATGGTGCCTGTCATATTCAACGACGCTATGGACGGCATATCATCGGAAAACAACACCACCACTTCCACCTCCCTCTTCTCCGCCTCGATGCCAGCTACAGCAACAGGCGGTCTACGCGAAATCGACGTAAACATCAACGCCGCGTCCCTAAACATCGAGCCCGGAACCAAAGAACCAAGCCAGCAACCACCCCTTTTCAAACGTAGTATGAGTGGCAAATTACCTGTCCTACGCAGCGGCAAGAAAGCGGCTGTCGCGCCCGCCGAAGGACGCGAGAATTCGACGCCCGTGCTCGCGCAGAGCACGGGACGGAGGAGAAGCCCGAGAACCGCATAGAGGGGCTTGCCTTGTGGCGTTTAGGGTGTTTACCTTAATTGTGAGGCGTTTTCGTTCAAAGGGTGCTGGAGTCTATCTTCTAGCCACAATTCTTGGGCCATTCTTTGGCGCCGGTGTTGTTGGCATGGTCAGAATTCGGGGGTGCCGCTATTTCTTGGGGTGGCGTTTGGGCATTCTTCGTGCGTTCGATTTTGTTGTCTTTACTGTCATTGGTTTAGTTTTATAGCGCGAGTCAGTGTCAGGTGGTAGAATTGTCAATACAGAGAGGTAACATGCATTTTCACGTTCAATCTTTCGATTCCGATCAACAAATGATTCTCCATGCTTGTAGATGTGTTGGTTAGTAACGCACGGAGACATCTCCGAGTAATCCATGCAGAAGATCCTTCTAAATTTCCCGATCCAGCCCTGCCACACTAGCGCGCACACTTGACAGTAGTCACCTCGACGATCGACAATGTTTGACTCGTGAGCTGAGACACCTCCTGAGAAAGGCATAGGATGTTGACTTGGCGGTCAGCAACAATATTTCAAGCGCTAAAATAATCCTGGACAGACACGAGACAATGCAGGCGGGGAAATACCTCGTGGCATACAGTAGTTTGCATGTAGATATGCATGTCAGAGCGTTTCATTTCATGGCAATGGATTTTATTCCAAATTTCCAAGCCGTCCGTGACTGACTCACTGCCTGCACGTAGAGTCAGCACTAGCAATTCATGAGATGAGACAACGCCAGCATCAGCACCAGTGCTGTTAGAACTTGAGCGGAGCTTGCCTACGTCGATTTTTAAGGTTTGCAGTAAGAAGGCTTTAGATCGAACGAAGATTGTGATCGAGGTAGATCGATGGTATGGTATGCCATGCCGGTACTTAGGGCATTGACAGCTACTAGAACGGAGAAATGTCCGAATCCGTTTGAGGACTGCGGGGGATCTCCCAGTGCGCAGTCTTTGGGATGGTCGCTAGGGAGTAGGGACGGAGGTTTCGACGTGGTGGGTTTGGTGTGAGGCTGTTTTGCCTGTGGCGCCGCGCTGGGGAGAGCGATTTATGGAGCTGTGAATGTTGTGCTTCTTTGTATGTCGGTAGTTGGAGTCCCACTTCGCGTTTGTGGTTTCTGAGTGCCGGTATGATTGCTTTTTCTTCCCTCGGCTTGTGTGGAGATGAGAGGTTTGAGGGAGAAATTGTAGACTCGATACCGAGATACGTCCGTGATTGAGTTGAAAATAATCTCCAAGAGCTTTTCAAAGCTGACGTGACTTGAAGCTGATAGTTGTTTTGAAGCTAAATGGTATCGTATCGGTTGTGGCGTGGTAGCTTCATGTCGGCGTTTGAAGGTGGAATGTTTAGGGGTATAATTTAAAAATACTGGTGGAGATGAGGCTCCGCTTGGCTCGTTACTAAGAATATTGAACTATTGCTAAGAATTTTGAACAATGCTTCAGCCAAGTCTGAATAGCCTCTCTCCGTAAATCACGTCATACTTGCTTTGGCCCGCCTATAGGGGACCGCGCCCTTGTTTTGAAAAGTTATTTGGTGAACGTGAATTCGTGCTCGGAAATTTGTGAACATCATAGAAACGGGATATATGTGGAGAACACCGTCATCGATATACAGAACAAGCAATAATGCAGATTGTTACTGTCAAGCCTTGAGACCGGGAAAAGCCATGCTCTATTAGACTCGTCCAGAATGAGCTTCTTGTACAAATCCTTTCATGAATTTGCCAACATCAAATGTCAGTGACGTTTCGAAATAAACATCCAAATCAACAGCTCAACCACTCTCAACTGCGAGTGACCGAATATATAAATCAAGTATGAGAAGCAACCAAAAGTGCAATTTAGTTTTTGGCGGACTTTTTGGGGTGTCTTCCTGCTTGTCTACCAATATCCGCAAATCATTCTTTTAAAGTGGAATTTTGAGCCTCAAAATAAAGATGTCTTGCCTAGCATATATTTTGAGATAGAGCAATTCAGTGAAATTTAAGGAGGGGAAATAGAAATCCAAGGTGGGCATTTGTAACAAGATAATTATTATGCTGAAAGAACAGATCTCTAGTATTTTTAAACATAGATAAGGAGCAATAATATATGAAAATACATATCTCTAAACAGTCTTTCCAATGATATCTGGGATCAGAATAGGAAGGTACCAAGAAAGTCCCAAGGCCGAGGTGTTCAGCTCGGCTGAAAGGTCGCCCCGGTCCACGATCACCTGACGATGTACCTCCGTACCAAGAATGGGATTTAGGCTGGTCAGGTTGAAAAGAAATGAAAAGTGTTCTTTCAAAAACAGTGTAGACCGCTCGAGATAAATTCTGAAAAGCTTAATTGAATTCTTCTCACTGGAGAATCTTGACATCATGCTTCTTCTCACTTACCTCCTCGCTCTACTTCCCCTGTGCTCCAGTTCCAGTCCATCCAGTTCAGGGCGACTGCTACCCCGCCCCAGTGGCGAATATCAAGTGTTTTACAACACCTCCGAGCTAATCGACACTCGTCGAAAAGACCCATGGCATAAAGATACCATTCCGTATCGGCGGATCATGATTTCGCGCTTCGATCCTATCCCACAAAACAGCTGCTACCGGAATCAAAAAATCCCGTACATGCCACCCATCACGGCAGCAGCCGAAGATGAAATCCTGGAACCATATGGCTGGCCAAAAGGATATCTCGGTGACCTCGGAATGGTGTTCTGTACAGTCAGTCCAGCACTTCCATTCCCCAGTTCAATCAACGGAAAGACCCCGCCAATCGTGCTATTTTCTCCCGGTTTGAACACATCGAGACTGTTCTACTCGGCCATTGCTCAGGAAGTAGCCAGCAAGGGGTTCACTGTGATAACGATAGACCACCCGTTTGAAACCGACATCGTGGAGTTTCCGGATGGAACGGTGGCGTATGGTGGAAACGTCAATCAATCGGATATCTCGACGATCTATCACGCGTTGGATATCCGTATGAACGATGTCTCGTTCGTGCTTAATACTTTGGGAATCAAGTATGATCCTGGGACTCCTAAGGCGGTCATGTTCGGGGACTCCTTTGGAGGAGCGGCGACGGCGGCTGCCATGATGAATGATACGCGTCTTCGTGGTGGCGTGAACTTAGATGGGTTGATGTTCGGCGGTGTGATTAATGCAGGACTGGGACGGCCCGGAATCAACCAGTCATTTGTTTTATGGGGCTCCACGGGGCATAATAGCTCGGAGGATGCTGACTGGGGGAAATTTTATTCTGTGCTTGAAGGAGAAGGTCAATGGAAGCGAGAATTGAGCTTGAAGGGAAGTGACCATGGATCATTTTGGGACTTACCGCTCATTGCGGACGTCACAGGCGTACGAAAGACTCTGTCGGATGACAAGGAGACATCATTGATCGGGAAGTTGCCCGGTGCCAGAGTCATAGATGTGGAAAGAGAATATTTGAATGACTTCTTCAGATTTGTTCTGGACGGTGCGGGAGAAGGACTTCTTGCTGGTCCGAGCCCGAAATTTCCCGAAGTGTTGTTTTTAAGAGAATAGGTGACAATACATCATGTCTGTGCATTCAGAGATACAGGAAGTCGGTGAAAGCAAAGTTCAAAATACCCTGTCAGATGACACTCCCGGTGCCCCGTCAACGTCGTGAAATGCAGGTCAATTTAACCTTAAAAATGCGGTGCGGTGAAAGTTCGGGCATGCTAAAAGCAGCTCGTATCAGACTATCTGAAGAAGACCGCGGGTTTCCAGAAAACTTAAAAGGCCTCGAGACGAGGCCATCGGCGCAAGTTCTTGGAACTGATACAGTGGTGGAATCATAGGCAGGCTTTTTCAAAATGGCAATGGAGAGAACCGGGTGAAGAGTGGGACACATGGTCTTTCTCTTCCAAGATGCACCGAACAACAAGCAAGAAAGGTACTATAGTAGGTTGAATCCGGGGATAACTTTGTGTCTATTTCTAAGACTTCTCCAAATATGCATGATAGTCAACAGTCTCCTTGGATTTCCCCTAATTCACACCGCAAAGAAAGATTCTCAATACTCCGTGGGTGAGGGGGTAATCTGTCTGATTTCTCTTTTATTGGGATGGGAAAAGAACGAGCGCTTGGGCAGGGGAAAACGATAAATTTTCCCATGGGAGAATAATGCCGAGAACTTGTGCAGATGCAAATTTAGTAAACCTAGGAGACCAGTTAGTGCACCAAAAAAAAGAAGGAATTGCAATTGCTCGAAGCGGAGTGATGCCCGTCTCTCCGAGCTCAACCATCAACGCAATCGACCCTAATTTGAGCGAGAAAGTCTCCTCCCCGGCATTTCAACGATCCGAGGTTTCCAAATACTGTGTTTTCGGCACAGTAGAATCTATGCGGTGAGCTCAAAGTATAAATCATACTTCTAGGGGTATTGGGAAAAGGCTGAAACGCCAGGGTGCGACAATGTCGTATAATTCGCGCGAAGTGCGACGTAATGTAATATTCCACCTGACATCGGGAAGCTCATCTCAAGGCCTATCGAGATAGGCACATTTGAGATCGTCCCGAAATACATACGTTTTGGGACGAGGCGGCAGCCATGTGCGGGCAAGGTCCAGGGCGGGGAAGCTCTGGATCCTAGATGATACGAATCCGGGGCCCTGGGGATGAATGTTTTGAACAACGAGTACTCCGAACAACGGTATTGATTGGAATACTTGCGGGGTTACCATGCTGGTGGTATTGAAGGACTTGGATGTGAGAGACAAGACTTTGCATCGCTGTATGTTATTCCATCTTCTCCGTGTTCGAACTCTCTGCACCAGCTGCACGTGTGAAGACTACGGGAACTTCGGACAATGGTGAAGGAGCTTAGGGCTGGGTACTTCGTAGATCTTGGTCCAAGCTTGCACTGAGTATCGATGGCGTAGGCAGGTTTGATTCGCGGCCATTCGCTTCAGCGTCTAGGACATGGGTGATGAAAGTCATGTGATGGCTATACTATTCCTGTATAAGACCAGGCGGATGGGAAACATGTGCATTGTCGCATGAATCCCATGGCAAATTGTCGATGTCGCACATAATTTCATTTGCCCACGAGTAATGGGCACTGAGGGGAAAGACCGCTGGAAGCCGTTGCAACTTGGTTCGCTCAAACTAGGGGGGCGTATCATGTGTTGTAAATCGAGGCGTTCATGTGAAATGATTTGTGTTGTCATTTCAAGCAAAAGTGCATAGGCCTGAAAATGTGATACTCAGGAAGTAATCCCTGACAAAGGTAATATAACGGTGCAATCTTTTGGTCGCTGATGACAGCTAATAAGAAGGGGCTTCTTCGATAGGAGATAGATGCGACTGACTGACTCACAGGTTTAGAGTTTGCTGGTAGGGTATTACCCGTGTAGTAGGGTAACGGCCAAGAGCTACTGCACAGCTTTGTCCAAACTTGGGGCATCTAGTAGCCGTCATCCCATGAAAGAGAGGCGCGTTATGCGCGAGTCCCAATGAGTTTGACGCTCTGATTTTTCTCTTTGAAGGCGATGAGAGATGAGCCTCACATATTGAGTTACCAAGATCATGATGAAAGGGGGTTGATCGATAGCCAATGACTCGCCTCAGCCACGTTGCTTGGTCCGTAGTTGCGTTGCTACTACATCATTGACGATCACCGATCAATCAGACCCAGTATTCTAGGGGCAAGACACGTTCTCGACAGGCGGTGAACCCTAAATCGGAAAATTTCAATTGCAACAGTGCACGAGCCTGTGGCTTCTCCCTGTTTAGATGAGATACGGTAGATCGAGTGCGGGTTCGCCGTGGAAGTGATCAAAGTTTCCAGTTTTGTGTGCTTGTGGCTGTGCGGAATATTTGAGAATCAAAGGCCTCGTACAGACAAAGGGACAGTTTGTGGTGTTTCCGTTCCGCCTGTTTGATCCCGTGAATGGTAGTCTTCAATTCTCGTATCAGGCTCAGAGAAGATTATGCGTATGACGTTCCGGTTGCCCCCTCAGATGGCAGATATTCGGAACTCCGGTGGATGCCGTAAAGCCATAACATTCAATATTGTATTGTGATGTACAGGGCTCCAGCTCATCTCCTGTTATTCCCTGTCCCGCATTCATGTGTTGGCCGACTGCAACAGGGCGGTGAACGGCTTGTGCTTGACCCCTAAATGCTTCTCGAAACACCCTAGAAGGAAACAGCGGGCCAGGAGAACGTGGCCACTTAGCTTCTATCTGAGTTGCGTGACAATGCTGATGACACTGAGTCAAGACTCGCCGTTCCATGATGAAGTTGAAAACACGCATAAATTGAAGCTATTCAGCATGATCAGCCTAGCGAAATGCCATTGCTCGCGACAGCGGGATGCCTCTGCCAGTCGGAACTAGCCATACCCCTCTTTTTGTTGTCCGAAAGCAGTAAGCGCAGCATAATAGCAGCGGTGTAGAGTTCCTGGACACATTGCCGAGCTGTGAGCCGGTGGTATATCTGCAGCCCGGAGACCACACAGTCAACGCAGATTGGGTGGTTTTTCGGTCGTGTCTGCCGAAACAACTGGGATCTTTGACGCCGCCGAACTCTAAAAGACAGCGGTGGGAAAGCGCGTCTTTATGGCCACTTGTGGGCAAACCTCGGGTCAACTCATTCGTATGAAACGCCATTCTTGAAAATAGCGTTGGCACTGCTGCAGCTGACTCCAGGTAAGAGTTGCTGAAGCGTGCGTGGGGACGTGCGTGCCCTTTGTAAGATCTTACCAACATGGGGAGCTTTTCTTCCGAAGTTCGAACACTCCTAGTCTCGTTGACGCCTGACCGAGAGCAAATTGTTGAAGAAACTATGCCAATGCTATGAGTACGCCGTGTTTCTAGAGAGGTTTCTAGAGAGGCGAATTGGCTCTGAGCTGCTGTGATATTGTGAAGGAAAGGTGGAGGTGTATTGTTCGCGAGGGGTAAGCATCGCGAAATCTCAGCATCTGATTGCATGGAGACCAGGAAAGGAGTCAAAGCCAGGACCCATCGGGGGGTGACAGCCATCAGGCGTTTCCGAGCCCGATTGCTGGTGGTGATTTGTCTTGGTGGTCCCCAGATCCCGACGCATGCCCGCCATCGCCCCTTCCCTTGCCCCTTGCCCCCTTGCCCCCTTGCCCACAACTCACAACTAGTAACTAGAAGTATTTTGCACTTGCAGTATTGATACACCCATGCTCCATGCGGACCATGGCCAAATAATTTGCTCGCCTTTCACGCTCACTTCACACTACTTCGTAACAGCATTACCCTTGCAAATCTTGGCCTGCGCACTACTCCCCTCTCTCCTCCCCGATGCCTCTTCTGCCATCACAAAAAGTGTCTCTGTCGTGACCCACATGCGTCTAGTAGTCCTGGTCGGTCTTGGCAACTTGCACGTCTTGATTCAGAGATGAATCAGGATCGGGAGCGGTAGGGCAGGATCTGATCGTTGTTGATATAATAGCTTCAAAAGAGTTGCGGACCCCAGTGTTCCTCAGATCTTCTAGAAAATCATCTCCACTCCCTGCGCCCAGAGTCAGCCCGAGAGTCAGGATATCTTCACCCTGCCCCGCACCTGCTCTGAAAGACCTCATTCTCCCAATTTCTATCATCTCAGCCCCATAGGCCCTGGCTGCAGGTCCCACATATCCGGGCAATACCCCATCAGCCGCATCGACGTCGACAGTGAAGGATAACTTCGTACTCAAGAACACGACCTCCACGAGCTTTTGGACATGACACCTCCAGCTCCAGCCTCAGTGACAGACACAATGTCGAGCGGCTCAGCAAGCCCCGCCGCCATGGATGAGGAGCCCAGAAAGAAAGGTCAGCGAGAAAAAGTCCTGCGACTGTTATATGTCGTATCCTGAGTTGCCGTTCTCCCTGGACTTCCATGGGGACGCGACGTTGATATAAACATTGCAATTGCTGACATTTGATGCAGGTTCCCGAGGCGGAAAACGATCAGTCACACATCTCAGCAAGGCACAACTCGCTCGCAAACGCGCCAATGACCGCGAAGCCCAACGAAACATCAGACAGAGGACCAAGGAACATATCGAGAACCTAGAGAAGAAGGTCAAGGAGTTAGAAGACCACAACCGCTCCAGCAGCATGGACCGAGTCATCAAGAGAAACAAGGAGCTCGAGGCCGAGGTCGAGCATTTGAGGGCACAAGTCGCCGCCTCGACAACGCCTGTCCTCCCCGTACTAGATGCTGTGCCTGTCGAGATGCCAGACGAGATGTTGATGCCACAGAAAGTCCCGTTGGAATGGGTTCCCGAGCCCGCCTCGTGTGCGTGGCCGGGGGCGGTGCCCTCGCATTTGGAGCGACACAGCAGCAATGGCAGCCACTCAGATATGGATATGCCGGTCTCGAGCGGCAATTATGTTTCGAACCCTCCTCACCCTCCCCAGGTATACCCTACGGCGGCTACAGCAATGGGATATGACCATGAGGAAGCGGAGGCATCGCAGCAGCTGTATGCACCAACAGCCATACCAGTCTGGGTACATCTCCCCGAACACTACAATCCTTACCACTTTGCATAATTTTCTCGACCTTTGGCCGATTCGCCTCAATTGCATTACTTCTTTGTCACTAAGTGCTTGTGGCTAATCCGGTTGGTGAAGGAAGATCCCACTGTATTTGGGGCTACAACAACAGCTCTATCACAACCAACACCAGCAGCATGGACCCCATTTCATCCAGCATTCAGCCAGCCATCTCGGTTTGCCGATCTACAACCCTCAGGATTCACAGACATACTGAACCAGCCGACCTTCACCAACACTTCGTGGCAAGCCCAGCCCAGTATCTACGCATGGCAGATATCTACCAAGCTCAAAGCTCTGGTGACATTTGTTGACCGACTTATGTTCAGTGTCATGCACTCGCAACGCCACCTCGCCTTACATGGGGACCTGAGCGCAGAAGCGCTGGTTGGGTCTTCATTTCCGGCTGTAAATTTGCTTTTCGACCAGCCATTGCCTTCCAAACCACCCTCAACGCTCACTGAGGTTATGGCCCGCTACTCTGCTGTGCTTTCCAACCGTGGCTTCGCGCTCATCCCCGAGAAACTCGCCTCTTTCATGTGCATGTATCGCTTCGTGCAATGGCAAATATCGCCAACCTACCAAAGTTTCCAGAAGCTCCACGATTGGCAAGCACCAAAACCTTGTCAACTTACCACTCCTCACCCGGCTTGGATGGATCTTCCTCCATGGGGAACTTTCAGGGAAAAGGTCATTCAGGACCAGGAGCGTTATGACAACGTGGAATTTCAAACCGATTATGCGATGAACTTGTGTGTCAACTTCCCTTACGGTCCTATGAAGGCGTTGATCTTTGAGGACGGTCAAATCAAAGTCAGTCCTCTGATGGATCAGCACCTGAGCGATATTCGCAATATGAGCATGAAGAAGCCTTTTGCGGACAAGTACCCGGAATTCCGAGATGTGTGCCGGTTCGAAGAGGTTTAACCGGGCAATGAGTGTGTTATTTCTTATTTCGAATCATTTCTTGTTAGTACGAATAGGGACGGATAGGAGCATATATGGGGCACATTTGGGGTGGAATTTTTACTTTTTGGGCGTTCTGGAATAACGTTTTCATGTGCGACGAAGGAGACTGGGTGCGTTGTTACGGTTTTCGAGCGGGGTTTTGGCGTCGATGGGAAGCTTGAGCGCTCTAAGCGCTCGCTCTCATGGAGTTGGGGCTCGTTATACATTCATGGCAGGGAGGAAGCCCTGACTAGAGATCAACATGGAATTTTTTGTATATTCATATTTGTCTGCCATATACCGCCTACATTTACACAGTGGGCCATCAGAATGATAGTTTTGCTACATATAACATATTGATCACCACATATTGAACCTTCTAAGATAAATGAGACTGCATTTCGTCGAGGCTTATTCGCTTTGACCCCCTGATATGCAGCAGTTCACCGCTGAACGCCGCACTGCATGCACGGAGATTTTGCTTTTGATTGGAGTACTAGGTTCGTTAGACCATGCAGCGTACCAGCGACAGGCTAGGCACGATCCGAAAAAAAGTCCGTGAAAACGTGTTTTCAGGGTTTCTGGCAGTGCCAATGACGCTGCCAAGGTGTAGGGGTTCCAGGAGATTTTCTTGGCTCTGCAAATCCAAGATCTGCCATGATGCCCATGTGGGAATAAGTGGGGATGAGATACGAGGCTTCGAAGTAGGAGAAAATGCCTACAGGAAACTAGCATATTTAAGATTTCAAATATTGCCGACTAGGTTGTGATTTTGAATTGGTTTGTAAGGGCTTGAGTGGCTGAACTAGTAACACGTGGCGTTTTTTAGGGGGGGCCGTGATAGGGTTCTTCTAGGGGGGAAGATTTTCCCCTTCTAGAGCGGTGACTAGGTATGATCTACAGCAGGGCAGGGGTTGGAAATGATGTGGGGGAGGGGTATCCACTTGATTTCGGACCCCCTTTGAAGGTGGCTTTTCGTGATGTGCCGTGGTGGTGTGGTGGTCCACTGACGATGAGGATCTTCATTGCTTGATTGCTTGGATGCATTGACATGGATGCGTAAAGTGGTGTGCGAATAATGGAATTGTTTCGTTCTTGGGGGGAAATTGTGGGAGGGGGTTTGAGATTGGATTCTTGTTTACGAGGTATTACTTGGCCTGAATCCTGGTCTACTCCGGAATGCTGCACCTCTCCTTCCCAGGTCTAGGTCTCACCTCGGCCGTTCCCCTTTTTATGCACCCTTTACCTGCTTTAGTGTTACTGCTCACCTATCAGTGTTAGAACCGCCTTTGTGAGATGCGGTTGTGCAGTTCTATGAGCTTTGGGCAGCTTTGCATGCTTTTGGACGCCTTCTCCTTCACTGTTCACGAGAGAAGCCTACATTTATGCGATGTGGTGAGCTAGTAATCTCCCTTCCGCAACTGCACCGTCGCCAAATAAAAAGCAAAAGGTACATGTGTACATACACTCCCTCGCGGTAGACCAAAAAAGCGGCACTCATTATTGCGGATTTTGGATGCTTCACTCGGCGTGGCACATTCAGGATTAATTTTTTCTGTCCACTATGAGACTCCTAAATCATTCAAAAGTCTTGCACTTTCAGCTCAATCACTTGACTTGCAAAGAGCAATTCAATTTCAATTTGAAGCTCTACGAAGTGCCACCGCAAAGTGAATGGGCAATTGGTGTGAATAGGAGCTAGTGCTCATATTGTCCTATTGCACTGAATGTTTGGTATTGTTCTGAATGGAAGCATTAAACATAATGGCTGCGTATTTGAAGAACATCTTCTCGATTCCTTTCCTTTTGCGTTTTCAAGCATTGCCAAATTCAAGAACTCCAACTCGAATATCTCAAGATAGAACTTTCCATCTGTTGTTCCAAGAGAGTCTTTACGAATCACAAGATGAAGTTCTCAGTTACACTTGCAGCACTTGCTGGAGCCTGCCTGGTACAGAGCCAAGGCCATATGATTCCTCTCCCAGACTCCACCACGCCAGTCGGTCAACGCGATATCGCAAATCTCACGTTCTACTCCTTCACCTTCAACGCCAAAGCCCCCATCCTCCGATTCGAAAGCACATTGCTCGTCCCCGCCGCATCACCAGACACATCCGTCAAAGGAAACGTACAAGCGATCTGGCCGGGCCTCCAAACCGACACTTTGCTCCAAAACGTCCTCACCAATCAGGGCGACGGGCCTCATCAATGGGGACAACTTCCGTTTGCCTGCTGCGGACCCGCTCTCAATCTCATAGATGGAGGAATACAAGTCTACCCGGGAGATAGCTTAACAAACATCTATATCTGGGACATCCCGTCCAACAAATGGCTCGACAACTGGGCTCTCACTCCGGGACCCGAAGGAGCCAAAGCCGGCGAAAAGGCATTTCACGGCGGTCTCACATTCGACCAAGGAGCCGCCTTCAAGCCCGATGCTAAGAAGTTAAGTCCTGGACCTTACAACACTGCTGTCCTCGCTATCGAGCTGCAGGGACTTGGGACCTGGGATTTCGGGCCGGTGCATTGGAGAAATATTGTGATTGAGGCGAATACGACGGCGACGGAGTGGTGTTCGACGTTGGTGTCGAGTGGGAATTTGGCGTGGGAGGCTTCGATGCCGAGGGTGAATACTGAGGGGACGGTGACGACGTGTTATATTGCCAGCTTCATTTTCAAGGCGCCGGTCAAGAAAGCGCGAAGACAGCTTCGCCTTGTGTGAACTTTCAGGGGGAGGAGGGATGGGCGGGGATGATTCGGGATTTGGTTGTTGATACTCCGAGAGAGTTACTTAGGTGCTTAGCGGGAATGGAACATACCGGAAGGGAAAACTTTGGCTTCCTTGCGTACGAAGCAGATTGCTTGGCCGCAGAACTGCAATTGGTCGGGGGTGATGTTGATTGAAAATGATGCTTTTGGGGTATTCGAATATATCGTTTCCAGGCTTTGACTTCTGTGATTCGATACCAATTTGTGATGTGACATATCAGCGGGACACTTGTATCCGTGGAAAACAAGCATCGTGAACCCCAGTGGAGATCTACATGTCGCATCTTATAAGCATGGGAACTTCCTCTCCGGATAGGAGAAGGCAGACACTTGTCAATAGACCTTTGTCGATCAAATGTGACAGCTGCAATAATACCCAGATACTCGAGCAAAGTCCAAAAATTGTGTTTGATAAAACAACTCTGTTTCATGCATGGGCAAATATTGATGATAGGCAAGAATATGCTTCATCCTGCTGAATGAAAGTCGCGTCCGAGAGCAAAAGAATAGAAAACTTGGTCGTCTCAAGGACAAAGCGGCTAAGCGAGATCCATTGCCAAACCCGATCGTGACATCCCAGCTTTAGATCCAAACAACCTTGAAGCCGTCATCAACCTGCCAGAAATTCACAAAAATCTCATTACCAACAATGTAAGATCGACACGATCACAAGTCAAGAAAAGTAGAAGCTAACAAGAAGATCAGGGAAGCCCGACCGAAGGTCGCAGAGATTTTGGCGCACAAGGCCTATCCGGAGGCGATATGGAATCTCACTCCTACGCAGAGCGGCAAGCTGCCTGTTGCTGCTGGACGCGGTGGACCGTTCAATATTGATTGGGAGGTTCATGGGCATGGCGACATCAAGCTTGTGGTAAGCTACTTCGATCTCAACGGTCTCTCAGTCGGAAAGCCGTTGAAATGTCAAATCGATCACGTGACTAAACAATTACAGTGGATTATGGGACTTGGATCGCACAAGGTACGGCTCATGAACAGCTCAGTACAGAAGTTAATAATGGAATAGACCTCATGGCAAAGACAAACGCTGAGCTTTGGACATGATGAAGGAGACAAGTACTCCTCCCTCATCTTCGACAATCGAGGTAAATCACCTCATATCAAAACTACCATTCCCTGCTAATGGTCCCCTTTTCAGGAATGGGTAAATCCGACAAGCCGATCCTCCGGTACTCAACCTCAGAAATGGCCAAAGATCTCATCGAGCTCCTGGACCACCTAGGCTGGACCGCCGAGCGCCAACTCCACGTCTCAGGTGTATCCATGGGCGGCATGATAGCACAAGAACTCGCGCTCCTAATCCCTAACCGCATCTGCTCCCTAAACCTAATATCCACCGCGGCCGCCATCGAAAACACAACAACCTACCTCGAAAACCTACGCACCCGCGTAATGATGTTCGTCCCCAAATCCCTCGACCGAGCCGTAACCGACTCGGCCCGCTCACTCTTATCCCCTACCTGGCTTGCAAAACCAGACGATACCATCCTCCCCACCTCCTCTACTCCCCTAGCCGTTCTACCTCCTTCAGGAGCCTACCAACGCTTCAGCACGAACTACGAGCGGTTCGCGGCGCAGGAGCTGACGAAGAGGTTAGATAGTGAGGGGTTTCCGAGGAAGGGGTTTATGCTGCAGGCGGTTGCGGCGGGGTGGCATTATAAGAGTGCGGAGCAGCTAAGGGAGTTGGGGGATAGGGTGGGGAGGGAGAGGATTTGTGTTATGCATGGGACGGGGGATAATATGATTAGTGTGCCGCATGGGCGAAAACTGATAAAGATGTTGGAGCCGGGGAGGGGGGAGATTAGGGAGGGTGTTGGGCATGTGTTTATGCTTGAGGAGTGGGAGTGGCATAATGGGGTTGTGAGGGAGATGGTGGAGAAGGGGTTGGCGTTGAATAGAGAGGGGAAGTGAGGAGTTGTGGTTATGGGTGTCGGGAATTGTGAGATAGGATAGAGGATGTATTGGAGGGTTTTTTGGTTACGGAGGATTTCTCATGCTTGTTTTAGATCTATAGAGCTTCTTTTCCCCGCAGAAATAAACATCCACCGTTTGCTTGTTTGCTAATAACTCCCATTTCCATGCAGCCCCCTAAAGCATCACAACACCAACCCCACTCCCCTCCTCATCAATATGATTCTTATGATCCACACCCCCGGCAATCGGATTCGCATTATAATTAAACAAGTAATAATGCAATTGTCCATCACCAGCGCCAAACTTCTGCTGTTCCAAAAACAGAGAATTGTCCATCAATGTCAGTGCATTGAAGACATCAAACTTGAACTTCTTGGCGAGAATGAGAGCGTCGTTTATGAGCGCGTTGAGACGTTCTTTCAGGTCGGTGCGGGAGACTTTGGGCGCGAGAGCGGTCTCGGTGGCGTAGTAGAAGAGGTAGGCGGCGCGGATGTTGGAGTGTTTTTCGTTGTTTATGACGGAGGATTCGAGGCAGTAGAAGGAGAAGAAATCGGTTATTTTTTTGGTCGATGGGTCCTGGGAGGAAATGTTAGTTGGGTGTAATTTAGATGGGAGAGGAGGCTTACTTCTACGACATAGGACCAGATTACCTGGTCTTCATAACTGGAGTTGGGAAGGAGCCAGTGCTCGACCTCGTCTATTGTGAACATTGGTGCCATATCGAAAGTCGCTAGGTATCTTTTAAGCAAGTCCAAAACCGCATCAATATCCTTCTTCTCCATTGGTCGTAACCCTTTGGTTGAAGTGCGATCAGGCAGTTGGTATTTTCGGACCTGGTATTCGGGTTTGCTGTTTTTGGGAAGAGGACTGAATCCAACCTCATTGAGTTTCTTCCATTCAAGTGCTCTGTGGAAGTACCTACAAGTACTAACAGGCTTGGGGAGAACAACACCACCTGTGTAGATGGCTTGGTAAATCCCGTCAAGGTAGCATAGCCGAGTGATTTCTTTAATCAGTAAGGGTGCCAGCCGTCTTGCGCGGAGTTTCTTGTGTACAACCATGAAGTTGACTTCTGATGCATTAAGCTCCTTTTGTCGCACGCGGAGTGTGACGGGTATAGCTGAGATGAAAGCAACGAGACGCCGTGACTCTTTAGCTCGGATGCCTCGATGCCATTCTGGTCTCCATTCTGGGGATGTGAGGGCCCTAAAACTTGTCAGAACTGTATCCAGTATTAAAAGGTATAATGAGCCTACCATTTTAGAAATGACTTCGAATAGTTAAATCGGAACATCGCTTCGTCGTCTTCCACGTAGTGACCATACAGCAAGTCATAGACTTCCTTCAGTTGATCCTCACTTGTAAGGTCCATAGTCACCCACTCGAAACCATCCAAACCAAGAGGATACGCTTCTTTGCGCACCAAACTCATATCGATTTCTTTAATGGGCCCCTCAACCTCAACCTTGCTCTTGTCATCCAATCTTGGGACCGGCTGCGTCGACCAAAACTTATACGCCCCCATATCCTTCACATTCTTCCCACTCGACGCAAGTCCCGTCATAATCTCCTGCAAACTAAGCTTCTTAAACGCCTCAACCGCTTTCGCAGGGTCGCTCTCCCCTAGTTGTTGCGCCAACCCGGGATTCATCTTCAGAAACTGTTCAGCCTGCTCATTGTCTAGTTTCCCGACCAATTTCGAGCCATCGCTGCTGCCGGAAGCTTCGCCGGAACCAGTGTTTCCGGTGAGGGCATTCTTTATGCGCTTCTTTTTCGACTTCTTCTTCTTGGCTGCGGCCCCGGTGCTGGGTTTCGATGTGTCTTCTTCGTCTTCGGCTTCGGACTCGACTTGTGCGTTTGTGGCGGCGGGGGCTTTGGACTCGGCGATTACTTCTGCGGCCGCTTGCTTGGTAGCCGCAGGGTCGTCGAGTTTGGATTCTTCGGCCATGGTTGTCGGTGTAGGGGGAATCTTTTGTTTTGTTGGTAAATGGCTGAGGTGGGATGGAGGGGCACAGGTGGGCTGCCGGGAGGCAACTTGATTGGCGTAAGCTTATTGTGGGGATAGTCACGTGTAAAGGGCTCGTCGCGGTGCACGTTGGAGCAGGGCAGATTGACTGCTTCTAAAAGAAAATAAAGGGAGAAGTAGATATGTTTTGTAAGCAAGGTAGGTGCAGGATAGAATGGAAATTCGTTGAAGGCGGACGCTGAAATCATTTTACATTAGAACTCAAAAGCAACCATCACTGCACCGTGCGAAGCGGCAATTCAAAATATTTACTTAGGTATACATATCTACAATTCTACAATTCTATGAAGAAGAGCCTTAATACAGTACATGAAGCGTAGTGAGAAGTCATCTGGAGGTTCAGACTGGTAAAACTCCTCCGTCATCGAGACCAAATGCCTTCAGAGCAGCAAGGGAAACAGTGGCGTAAGTTAAAACTCTGCTGTGATCTATCAATATCAATTAGTATGAGATGCAATTACTGTAGCTTTCAAAACTTACGTCCATATGCGACAATCTCCTCTCGGATGATCTTGTGCTCGCCTGCCTTCCAAGTGCTGATGAACGCACCGTCGCCCATGTCGATCGTCGTTCTTGCCTTCATTTTTCTAAGCAACTCAATATCCATTCCTCCATCTGTAGTAGCATTTGCAGCAGCAGCAAACAATCCCTCGGACTGAGCCCAGGGAATTTCGTAGTCATCTTTGGCATGTATGATGAACAGCCTCACCCTTTTGCTGAGTCGAACAAAATTTGCGAGACGAGTAGTGGAGGGCCATTTATCCACTATATGACTGTTGAAGAATCTGAGCAAAGCTGGTGTTGATTTGAGAGGGGACAAGACTGGCAGGTATCCTCCGATAGAGTAATCAGGAAGCAGCTCTGGCATTGACATGAAGCCAGCCACGAGAACCACACCTGCAAAATTGACACCTTTGATCGCATAATGTTCCACGACGGCTGAGGTAACACCAGTACCCAGGCTTTGTCCAAGAATGACAATCCTGTCAGACGGTACTTTGGCGACATTGAGAGCCCAATCAACCGCCGCAATGCCGTCTGTGATGACACCCGCTTCGGTTGGCGAGCCAGTCGAGAGACCGAATCCTCGGTAATCGATGGCTAGAATGTGGATATTCGAGGTGCTCCCATCAGACAATGAGCGATAAGAATCCGTACGCCATCCCTGAGCTACCGTCCCGGCATTCTTGAGAAAGTCAGCTTATTTCTTTGATGGGCAGTTCATTTTGATTGTACCCCGTGAACTGGACCTTGTTAGCGGGACCCTATAAAGGCTGTAGGGAAATACTCACAATTGATGATCAAATGCGAATCAGGATCGTCTCTGAGAAGACGAAATGCTTTCGTTTGGGTAATGTCGTCCGCAAGCCCCGAGGGCTGTTGTAAAATTTCAGACTCATGCTTGGCGTAGAGCCCCAAGGGCATCACATGCCATGCGTAAATGGTCTCCTTGTCCGGAGTGGTGAAGTTGAACGGGGTTATTTGGTTCTCTGGAGAATGTTTAGAGGATTATTGAATAGAGAACTCTGATAATCCTACTAGCAAATCCGAACTGTTCCGGTTTATTGACGTCTTGCAGCCATGTCATCTGGGCTTTATGTGCATAGAGTACTCGGTGGGACGTTCAGCATTTCATGAATTCTAAGATTCGAGAGTAGACCCACTGTCTCTGAAGCCATGGATTTGTAAGAGCAACCAAAGCGAGCACATAGAAGGAAACACTGAAAAAGAGGGCCCAATACGCCTTCCTGAAGATGGGGGCGAGAGCTGGCATTTTCCAGGTGAACTAAAAGAATATGGAAGATAATTAGAAAGTGTTCACATATTCAATAGAAAGTCCGCGTATTCCGTGCTTGAACTCGACAACAAATGAATCACAAAGCAAGAAACCTTGGCCAGGCAGGAGCGTGAGACTTCTCACGTGTGATGGACGAGTGGTCTTGCAGGAAGATGCTTCGAGTATAAGATATCGAAGAACTCACCAGACCCGAAAAATGACAGACAGGAAGTCCCGCAAAAACAATATCCGTTTATCGAATTGTTTGCTTACAGGTCAGCCTGTAAGTCCCGAAGGCTGTTGAGGTGTTGCAAGAATCTCGGTTGCCACGAGCTTTTGATGTTCCCCATCGTTCCTGCACCGCGCGAAGCTCGAACTTTCACATAAAACCGCGACGCGTGACAAATACACCACACCCAGAGCTGTCGAGCACCCAGCGACGGCTATGGAGAGGAAGAGGAAGTTGCCGGCACGCGGTGCACGAGGAGAGTCGGCCAGCAAAAAGAGAGCGGCCTCGATAACTTCAGAAGAACGCAACCAAACTCCTCCAACACCTGCTGCAGCGGTGCCATCCCCGGCCGTCGAGGAGAGCTTGCCCAAGAGCATTGTGCCAGGCAAGCCATTACCTACTCTTGAAGAACCTCAGCCTGAGAACCTGTCCTCGAAGGAATTTCAGACCGTCTCAGAAAGGTGTGCCGCCCTTGTCCTGCAATCTGCATATTCGACAGCCTAGCTAACTTTACGGCCTGTGACAGCGGGGTCTTGGTAGAATCATTACATCGATCACGGCAGAAATGGCTCAGCGAGGGTATATTCGAGAAATACTGGACGAAGCCGGTGAAGAAGAAGGGTGCGCCAGAGCAGCCGCCGAACAATCCGCCCAAGGACTCCATGACGAAGCTTGGGTCTTGCAGCATTACCGTCGAGCCTCATACCTTCGAAGCAACTATGTATGCAATCAAAGAGACTCGACCTGTGCCTCCGCCCGCTGCCCAGCAGCCTATGTATCGCCCCATAATCCAATATGGACCTCCTAATGGCATGATGCCTCCTCCACCTCCGCCTGCCCCTACGCCTCCGAAGCAACTTCCACCACAACCACAACCATCACCTGGACCTCAGGACACACCTACGAGACCGTCGCCGAATCCAGCTCCTAGTAACACAAACTCTCCCGCCCCTCCGCAGCCGAACAGAGGATCACAGCCCTTACAAAATGGTCAGGCTGCGGCGAACACACCCCTCCAAAACCCACCACCTCCCGAGCCAGCCGCCGACAAGAGCAGAGACCCGGTGATACAAATGTTGGCTGAGAGAGCTTCGACAGATCCAGACTTAAAAGCGCTTATGCGGATAGTGGCCAATGGCCAAGCTTCCCCAACCGAGCTCAAGCGGTTTCAGAACCATATCGATGAGTTGACACGATTGCAACAGGCACGGCAGTCTGCAACTCCTCAACCTACGAACCAACCTCCACCACCACCTCCTCCTGCAGCTCAGACCAACGGTCACTCCAAAGCCCGACCACCTACACAGAGTCCGGCTCCAACTCCTGCACCAGTCAAGACCCCCGCCTCCGCTCCTCCACCTACATATCAGGCTCAACCACAGGCCCTGCGATCGAAAGGTCCGCTCCCACCTTCGAAACCCGATATTTCAGGGGTAGTTTTCGAATTTAGCGGAGGAAACGGTGACAGATATCTTTTCCCAAAATTCAGCATACTCGAATATGGGCCTGCCCAAGGACACCTCATTGCATCTTTCTTGATTGTCCGTAAGGGCAGTGCGAGCGATTCCCCATCCTATGACCCTACTTTAGACTACTATCAGCCAATCACCATCCGATTATTCGCACAACAACCTCGACAGCTCGATGCAATACAAAAAATAGTTGCCCCTCCTGACGAAGTACGGAGATATATGGATGACATTATGGATAACATGACCCGAGCCGAATACGTGCTCCTAGCCATGCGTCTTCCCAAGGAGCCCGAACAGGCATCTATTGAGAAGGAAGGCTCAGCTGAGAACATGGATCAAGCAGATAGTCAGGTTCTATGGGGCACGACAAATTCTACGCCGGTCGCAATTGTTAAGCCAACGAAGCGGTTGTTGACGGAGGAAGAAAAGTATCAAAATTTCATCACTTCAGTGGCGGCGACTGAATCTTGACGGAGTTTGGGAGACTACTGTTTCATTGTCACATTGCGGTGGAGTTGGGGCATTGATTTTGAGGCTCTGGCAATGGCGGGTGGGTTTACCGGTAATCAGGCGTTCTATACAGCCACGGAGGCCCGAGGTCAGCAAATAAAAATGGACTTGTATTCTAGGAATAAATTTAAGTAGCGATACTCTCATCAATCTGAGACGATTTCAAGGAAGGCTGGATCGGACAGCATTTTCACTCCAATTCAGATCTAAATCGGCACGTGTGTGGGTTCTTTCAAGGTAATTCCTTCCTTCACCGAGATACTTACCGGTGCATATGCAGCCGCCCTTCCAACACAACTTTTTCTTGCAACTCAATGCAAGTCGACGGATTTGCTACCGAAACTACACACCGTCTCTACGAACTTGCTAATTATTCTTCGGGTGTTGACAGGATCACTATTGAGGTCCCCAAGTCAAGTGCCAGATCTTTGACAAAGGGCTTTGTGACCACATATGGGAATCGAGGCTACCATTTCGCGGGAAGCCTTGCACTTTCCCGCGCTTTTCTGAGCACGACAACACAAGTCGGGGAGAGAAGAACCGTTTCTTATTGACTAGAGTGGCTAACTGCCCATCGTGGAACGGAGGCTGGGAGGCCAAGGACATCGACTCCAATAACAAATTGGCCTCCAGCATGGATGCAGAAATGAGTTCTGGCATACAGTCTTCTTCAGAAGAGGCGTCATGTCATAAAATCGGAAGTAAGGTGAGTTTGAGCACACCTAGCTGATCCATTCGTGCTAACGTGATTCAAGGACGATGTGTGCGAAAACGGGACCTTTTATCGACTAGCCCAATCTCCGACCCACGATACGTCTCTCATAGGGGAGCATGCTACTATCAGACAGCTGGGCGAGGATCTCGAATCGGCTGTGAAAGCAGGGTGGCCGAGGGCTCCCGGTACCCGGTATACAAACGTGAAAGCATTGCTTCTCAGCTGGGAGGATGATGATTTGGGGGTTATGCGGGAGATTAAACGCCTGCGTTGTGTTTTGGAGAACAAATACGATTATCACACTCAGACGTTCGAGATACCAAGTCGGAAGCCAGACATTGCACTTAAGGGCAAAGTGGTCGAGTTCCTAGCCGAGGACGATGAGAATACTCTTTTGATCCTCTACTATGGCGGCCATGCGCGGAGGGGCAATCAAATGGAAGGGCCATTGTGGTTTGCGTGAGAAGGTGGAGATCATCTGAGACAATAATAGATGCTGATGTTATTGCAGGAATCGAAAAACCTCATCAAACGCAATACTCTCGTCAGGAATACAGAGCTCCTTCGAACAAGCAGATGCCGATGTGTTGTTACTCTACGACTGCTGTCATTCTGCTGCCATGACTACCGGATGCCATCAAAGTAATACTAGTGTAACGGAAGTAATTGCAGCATGTGCTTTCGAGACATTTGCCGCTGAGGTCGACGAACACTCTTTCACGAATGCCCTCATCAATACTCTCGCCCTCGCCTCCAGCGGTCCCCCCTTTTCAGTGGCCGAGCTAAGTAGCCGGGTTTTAAGCCGACTGCGGTCTTGGACACCTTCACTTCTCATTGACGATGATGGAAATAACAAAAAGGATGCCAATGGAGAATACATTTTCGAGCGGCAGCCGCGGAGGACTCCCATCTATAACATCCTTTGCGAATCTAAGAATCGTCGGAGCATTATTCTAACCCCGCGGACATACTCAAATCTGAATTCTACACCTCCCCCATCCAGTCTTTGCCCGTCGCCGTATGTTGGGGTAGACACGCCGGGATCTAAGAAAAGAAAAATATCAGTTGAGGAACAGATCCAATGGCCTCAGATAATCCTTTCAATACGTCTCGACTCCGCGCAGCTCGAAATTGACACATGGCGAGAATACATTCGCTCTTTACCTGCGGAAGCCCAGGATATCAAAATCGAAGGCGTCTGGAAAAGCTTCTCGACTCTTCTTATAGTCCGTATGCCAGTCACTATTTGGAATCTACTACCTGACCATGGCGCATACAGCTTTGTAGGATTTGTGACCTCAGAGAATTTGGCATTTAACAATCGACAGTCTGGGTATAACGGGGACATTTGTCAGAGGGAAGAAGATTTCGAGGGTTCATCCTCGGACACCCCCCATGGCTCAGATGGCCGGGGCGAAACATTCAGAGATGCAGATGGCTCTTGGGATGCGGGCGAGGGAGATATGCCGGTTTATGAGCACAGAGAAATGGATCCCGAACTCTTGAGCCGTTTGAATCTAGGCACTTCTACTACCGAATCAACTTCAGCACCCTCTATATTTTCCATGGCCACTATCGACACGCAGAGTTCCATCGCAGAAATGCCGCAAATAGACGAACAAGTACAAGAGACTTCGGCATCTGATATAAAAACTTCGATGGTTCCTGGTGTACCGAGACCGACTGCATCCACTCCATCTATCTCCTCACCATGGATCCCATCCGTGGCTCAAAAAAGTTCCAATCCTCAAAGTATTCGCAAAGACAACCCTACTTCATCTAGGGGGGCTTTGATGAATTTAGGAGCCAAATTTGCCACATCAGCTGCCTCTAGGCTACGTCCTGACCGAAGACCCGATGGTTTGTCAACGTCATATTCAAGAAGGCATGGGCATGAGGTTGACTGGATTTGGACTTGTGTAGGTGTCCTCAATATATCAATCTGTCGTTCACATAAGCTGACTAATTCCAGTGTTCTTGTGGACTTCAAGGCGGTATGTCTACCCGAATTGAAAGCTGCCCAGAGTTTGGCTGTGGACATATCCGCTGCATGCATTGTCCCTTAGAAAGTCACTTAATCAGAAAAGAAGCGTGAGCCTCGTATCTAGCGGATTCGCTGGTGAGATTTGGTTTCATGGTAACAGAAATTATTGAATATGTCGTCTTCGATGAGTCTTTCTCATACCCAGTCCACTACTTTAAGAGATGCTTTAAGGAGGCTCATCCCAACCTGAACGTTGGAAACGTGTCAGATGATATTCTCTGTCTGGCATTATCTAAAGGCCCTGGGAGTTGGTTGTGCACTTGGAACTTTTTAGAGACAGGGTAGATTCTTACGGGCCTATAATTTACATTAGTGTTCCGGGTAAAACCAAGCTGAGACAGCCTTACGGGCTTTCACAATAGACAACATCCACGTGATGGAGGATTTCTGCAAGATGCCCAATTGGTCACCGATACAGCCTCGTCATGATATGCTCGACCAACCTCATATTTCGAGTCCTACCGCTGTTCTCCTTGCGTCTCTTTTGCTCAATAATGACAATGCCGCAATGAATGGCAGCACAATCACTTCAACGGTTCTCGAAGCGCCGGCTCATGGCGGCCGCCCTGGAGAAAATGTGCGAAGGCTGATTGCACTACTTTCGGAAACTCAACTGACATGCACAGGACGATATATTCAAGGATGGCTTCATTCGTCTCCCTCCACGAACACACGACATATCATTCACCGACAGTCACATATCCAGCATTGAACGCCTCGGAGCCGACCTAGACGCTGCGGTGAAAGCGGTATGGCCAAAACGACACGGAATCAAATACTCTCAAGCCCATGTCCTATTGTTGTCATGGCAAGCCGATGAGCTAGGAGTTGAAGCGGAAATCGAAGGTCTTGGGCACGTCTTTCGAGACAGGTTCAACTTCCAGGTCGAGACATACCAGATCCCCAGTTTAAAGCCAGATAAAGCACTAAAGCGGCGTGTACTGGACTTTCTGGATTTCGATGGGAAGGACACGTTGTTAGTCGTCTATTATGGCGGACACGCAAGAAGAGGCCTGCACTCCACTGATTCCCCAATTTGGTTTGCGTAAGCAGCTGCGCTCAAAATCATTTCTCAACTAATTGACCCACAGGAACCGAGACAATCTAGCCATTTCCCTTCCTTCCGGAGGCATACAATCCATGCTGGAAGAAGCCGACTCTGACGTTCTTCTGTTGTTCGATTGCTGCCATTCCGCAGCTGTAGCCACCAAGGACTCTCTCCAAGGCAATGGCGGGGTGACAGAGGTCATTGCTGCTTGCGGCTACGAGACCATCGCCGCTGCAGTCGATGAACACTCGTTCACCAAGTCGCTCACGGAAACCCTAGCTGTTGCCTCTAAGGGCTTACCATTCTCCGTCGGTGAATTGCATTCGCGAGTATTGCGAAAGTTGAAGTGCTGGACGCCCTGCCCCGAACGAGCCATTGACGGACGCTTTATTGATGAACCTGATGGCAGACTGAGGCTCGAACATCAACCCAGAAGGACGCCGATATACAGCATCGTCAGCGAGTCTGTGCCCCGCCGGAGCATTGTGCTCGCCCCACTACCACAGCTCGCCTCGTCACCGAAAGGTAGCTCAGACTCAGACTTTGAGAGTTCAGGCTCATCACCAGGAGCATCGACACCCTCACAATCGGACAGCAACACCGGATCGTCCTGTGGTAAGCGGAAACGTCCAATACCCGACGATGGACCGTGTGCTCAAATACTTCTCGCCATCCGAGTCGATCGAGACGTGGATATACCAGCGTTTACGGAATGGATCCGAAATTGCCCCGCTCAAGGCAGAGAGATACATATCGAGGGTAAATATGATAGCTTCTCGACTCTGCTCATACTACGTATCCCAGTCGCTGTCTGGAGCCTGATTCCCGATAATCCTGCTTATACTTTTGTGGGATTCGTTACTTCTGGCAATCGAGAATCGGCGTCCGCTGACAATACTACCTGCGGATGCACCAGTACACGACGATGCTATATGTGCGAGAAGGGTGTTCACTCTGGGCTTGTGGGTTCAGGAGACTCAAACGATGCTAATCCTATAAGCGGGGAGGATGCAAATTATATTGAAAACAGAGACTTCCTGGGCCGGAAGAAATTCAAAGGGAAAGAAAAAGGATACGCCGAACAAGATCAAGCAACAGGCAGACTTCGCTCGATGACATCTCAAAGACAGAAGAACCAGAGACCGGTGCACGATAAGCCAACCGAGCCAGCCGACAATGTGCTCTCTGAGGGAGATGATCTAACATTTTCTGCATCGTCCTCGGTAATGCGGGATCCAAATCTGCCTCGGAATGTTGATACACCGTCAACATGGATTGATAATTTCAAAACAATGTCTATACGCAGAATAATTCCTGAGTGGCTGGCAAGAACTGTAATGTTGGAGACTGGATCGGCCCTGTCAAATCCTACTCCCGGTAAAGAGTCTTCTGCTGCGATTGAGGATGAGATACCGGAGCAAAGCAATAGTAATCTTGCTGTGGGCACAATCCTTGATTCAGCAGCGGGTATGAATGGACCGAAGCGAACCAATTCTCATGACAGCTCCGAGGAGACTGACAAGAGGCCGACTGACCACGGGAAAACAGTACAATCTTCGAATGTATCTCCTGTTACGCCACACGCTCCAGTCATCAACCAACGATGCCAATCTCCTCACCTGGGGAAAAAGCGCCGGACGACTAAGCACAGCCACAAAAGCCATGAGCACAAATATGACTATATATGGATTTGGAATTGTGTAAGTAGACGATATGTCTCTGGAAACTATCCATCTTGGCTGATACCTTTAGTGTTCCTGTGGCCACGGAGGCATGACTACCGGCGTAGAACAATGTCCCGGCCCTGGGTACCAGTGCGGCCATACTCGCTGTACTTATTGCTCGACCGAAGCGCATCAGATTCGCAAGAGCAGGTGATGCTTTGGTGTTCCAATAGATACACGCCGGTCATTTGGCAGCACGACAATTGAAGAACATTTTCCCTAACAAACACATCCAACTCTCTTCCAAAAGCGTCACACTCAACAATTTGAGGAAGAACAAGCTGGGTCGGTTCTAAAGTATGTCCAGCTGAACAGATATACTAGAGAGATCTTTACAAATTACTATCATGATCTCCTTCAATTTCCTGATTTGTTTCGTATCTTCGGAACTCCACATTCAATTGACAGCCACGCAAGATTCCTGCTCTTTCGCCCAATATATATCTCCTAGTGGGCGACCGCTGCTGCAGTCCTATATGCCATTGATCTTTGTTCATCGTCCCAGTAAATTTTGAGTTTTTCCAGATCGTACATTAGATGTGTATTTGGGCAACAATCTCTGAATATGACCCCTTTCGGAATGCTCCGCCGATAGAACTCTCTCCTATCTTCTCTGTTTTTGTTTTTATTTTTGCTTTTCAAAAATAGCAGGCATTTCGACTCCTGTGAATTATGATTGTGGTGTGGCATCAGATGCTAAAGTCAGCTTTCGAGCCCATTAGGGCTTGAGTAAGTCAAATTTTCCCCTGCTGTCATCAATTTCGCTGATACAGTAGTAAGATAGTGCCGAGAAGCCCTCGACACAGCTCAGATTCCCAGCCCCCGAGGTAGCTCCTTTGGGATACATCGTAGTTTACCCAGGGATGCCCGGGGCCCGGTCAGAGTTACAATTTTTACTCGGCCATTTTGAGTCGATTCAAATTGTGATTTAGATAGAATTTTATAGTTCGGGATCCCAAAATCGGAATCGATTTTGGTTAATTGAACAATTTTGATCAAGTCAACCCGAGTTTGCTGACTTATAATTAAATAATTTTTAATTCCATCCAAGTTATAATTCTAACTTGGTGTAACCCGATCCAGATCGAACTCCAACTTGGGCATTTTTGGGCATCCCACGCAATACCCAGCCTTTTCTAGAAAATATGGCCAGGTCCTCTCACATATATTACCTAGGTATCTCTTTAGGGACTTTCTTGACTTGGTGTCGAAGTCTGAAGTTGGCCGGTAGCTCTTCAAGCTGCCATCCTGTGAGAACCCATGTAGGCCCGCAGCAATGACCGAGCTGCCAAATATATCCCTCCGCTGTATGTCTAACGACCTCTTTTTGCGCCTTATTGAGCCAAAGTGACCTGCGGGTTCTTAGCATTTCTCGGTCAAGGTAATGCTAGCTTTCTGGTGAATTTACAAGATTCGCTATATTTTTTCAAATGTATCAGAAGGCCCGAGACATACGAAAACTGATAGCGAATCTTGAAAATTGTCCGAATAAAGGTAACGAGGGGTTCTAGGGAGTTTCTTACGATAGCACTCTCTTTTTATTTTCCCTGGTCAATTCCTGAAGTGAGACCCCTCCTGCATCTTCAAAAACATTCCGAATGCTACCGTCCGCGAAAGATTTCCGTCTAGGTACAGCGTTTGCGTCACCAACATGACACTGCCATATATGGTCGTCTGGGGAAGTGCCAGAACCAAGATTCAGCCACCTCGTAATGTACAAAAGAGTAACATGTGTCTCTGTTCCTGTGTCAGGCTCAATAAATTCCCCGCCGACTTCAAACTCCGTATTGCAAGTTCGGCAATGATACGGGCCTTTACAGCCTGTGCATCCATCGATAGGACCTAGCCAACGTGGGTGACCTATTTTGCAATCCATCATTCTATTCCAGACGCCATGAAGCCGTCTAGAATAGCATCCGTGTTTACAAATGTGGTCGAAAAGGCGATGACTGAAAACTCTGTTTGTCTCGTGCTGAGGTACAACTATCCAAAACTGGGATCGAAGTAAAAGCTCGTTAGACACTATTCTTGCATCCACTGAGATCATTTCAGTGTGTTCGAGCTTTGTCTGAGGCCACATTCTACTCTCCCTGCATCATTGCTAATTAGGATTGCCTTTACATTCTCGTGGATCTTAACTTACATTTTCTCTACCTCTGTATGTTTGAACGCTTCCAACGGCAAGAGGCCTTCTAACGCCATTTTCACTTGCACTGGATGGATTTCATAAAAGCCTCGACTTCGCTGAATAAGAGTTTTTGATCCATATATCGGGTCTTTCCAATCTGCAGGCAAAGGGGTTGACGATATCTTGTTTGGCCAAACGATAATCTTGGATGCCGACTTTGGATTTCCCGCCGAGACGAGTTCCAGTGGGCGCATCAAGCGATGATATCTGGGGTAGTATACGTCCGGCCACAGATCGGCATTTGCTACAGAATGATTAGTTTTCAAGGCCAATAGCAATGTGCGGAGGACAGGTTGGAACTTACTGGGGTGTAATGTAATGCAACGATTACAATAGAAATACCCTCATAGTGACTTTCTAGAAGCTTCAGAAAGCTGCTATAACTTTGGTTTCCTGTCGTGTGCTGTTTCTTCACACTTTCTAGATTGACTTCAAGTGTATCTCGCATGGCGTGACTACAAAGTGAGAGACATGCGGAGCTGTTCGGAGTAAGATGGTCCCGGATGCAGAACACTATGTCTTTGGGAAGCTCGCTGAACTCCATTGGAGCCATTTTGATGGTGGATGTATTTGGTTTTATGTTAAGCCCGCCGCTCGAGGTTGGAAAATATTCAAAAAGTCCGAATGGAAGATTTGGAATCTAGATATTCGTGAACTTTCGTGTAAATTAATCTGAAAAGTATTTTATAATATATTCAGTCAGTTCAGATAGCAATCCTCGTGACTGGCCGGACTCCCGCTTGTAACTTTGGTGGGGTGCACCTTCCCCGGGACGAACCGTAGTCGGATATCTTTTTAACTTTTGCAAAATATTTCTGATTCATTCGAAAATCACAAGAAACTTCGACGAGTGCCATTTTTAAGGCAACTTAGCTGGCTGGGTACAAATTTCACTCGGAATTCGGGCATGAAACAAATCTCAACCAGTTCCGCTTTTTCTGTCTCGTTGAGACAACCACTTCTCTCTCACTCACAGGTCCGGTTCTGGATACAGTATTCATCATGAGTATGGCACTAAATGATTGTAAAGTTGGGCCTTCCGAAGACGAGGAGTTCCAAGCATATCTACGGGCCATAATATCAGCACGAAATGCTAGTCCACTAAAATCGGCTAACCTCAAACGATTTCTAGACAATCATTTCGAAGCATCAAACACAAGATCTGTAGATTCGATGACCACGCATTCTCAAGACAGTTCTGGTTATACGAAGAACATTTCAGAGGCGGTCGAATTCTTCGTTGAGTTCTGCATACTCATTTTTGCCAAAGCTTTACGGAGCCACTCTCAGGCGAAACACGACAATCAGGGAGGTATTATTTGGCAGACCAACGGAAGAAAAAAGACACCTTTTATCAACCACTCTTCCCTTATCAATGTGGATAGATAAGCGACGCATTCGCCGGGTCTTATTACGCTTTCAACTTTACTGCGAGCTTTTCCACCGGCCGGGAGACTATTCGGAAAGTGTTGCTGATTGGGAAGAGCGTTTGGAGGAGCAGGGGATATTCTGGCTTCGGCACGAGTGGTGGGAAGTCGAGAAGTCAAGTGTATATATCAAGTTCTCATCTTTTGCCTGGAGAATTGTTCACCGAGAGAAACATCAAGATCTGACGATGGCCGAGAAGAAGCCTGTCTGCACAGGGGCTCACTCAATTACGCGGCTTTCTGGACGATTCCGTCCGATATCCAACATGATTCGCTGAGGGGTATCTGCGACGCTTCCTTGCCAGACCGTTCTATAGCTTTCAAAAAGTCGACCTGGATGATCACGGCCATTTTTCGCAACCACAACCCAAACCGGCTGTTAACCAATCGCGTGGTTCGTCATTCCACCCTCTACGAGAGCGCCAGAATTCCTCGTCTTGCAATCTTCCTCTCTCAAGAAGTGATGAATGAGGAGCGCCCCCCCCCCCCCAATCAAAGGGGTTCAAGGTTGACTCCCAAGGGGACCAGTTCAGGCTCTCTGTTTCCTACGCCTCGGTTTCTAAACCACCTTATTGCTCGAAGAGTATTAAAGGTGACCTGGAGAGATCATCTCCGTATCTAGAGCAGCCATAGGAAAATGGATCCTGCACAGATTGAACGAAATAACGAGAGTATAAAAAGGAAACGGGAGAATGAGGCGATATCCAGGAGAATAGAGACGTTGGTAAAGAGAGCACATAGATTGGGAGGAGTAAATGGTGTGGACGTAGCTTTGATCATTTCTAAGCATGGTCAATATACTACGTACAGATCTAGGGATCATAAAACATGGCCACCACCCATGGCAGAGATTGTAAGTGGCAGTTCGCCGGATCTGTTCCTAGTCCTAACACTAATCTAGCAAACGGCATATCCTCTCTCCCCAGAAATATGCTACCGGAGGATATCGAGAAGCGCCTACCTAAATGTACAGTCTATCCCTGCGTACCGAGGCGCACCAAATAACCAGATAAAACGTAGGTACTTCGAGTTCAAGCGACTAAAAATCTGTGAACATGCAAAAATTTCTATTTATTTTTATTTCAGTTATATTATATACCTCTCCGGAATACGCGTGAGCTGGAACAAATGGAGGCTTCGTTGCAAAAAGAAATCTTGGCGGAGCTGCGGAGAGAACATAGATTGGATGGTAGTTGAGGCATGCAAGCAGCCGATTCAGTGAAGTTGACTAATTTAATCAATTTTAAATTTTCACGGCGAATTAAGTTAAACTAAGTCCAGAAGTAATGAACCAGGAACATTTATTCTCCTCCTATTCATTGCCTCTACAGTTACTCTATCTTACACCTCTAACCTCCCTCCCCACCTCTAAAGGCTCTATATAATCTCTCACAAACCCCTTAGCACCGCTCGAACTTTTCCTCGAGTTTGATATGACGGTCCCTCAAGACTCCTAACAAGTAATGCTGGTCCTCGTAATTTCTTATTCTCACCTTCCCTGGAATCTAATCTACTGTTCGTTTGGATTGTTTCTTACTTATATACCTCATCTCGCTGCCAGCACATAGACACGCTCTCTTACTGTAAACTTCGTCTGGAAAATGACAATAACGGTGTTGGGTGGCAACAAGACACAGCTTTTCCCCGCTGTGATTTTAGTGAAGCGTGCGCTGGAAGGCGCTGTTCTTGGGCAGTGCTATTTCATTGGCTCAATTAATATCAAATTTACTGATATCCTTACAGAGTAGATCAAACTTTTGGCTCGAGGCGCGAAGCAAATGTCTCATTGCTAAATAAGCTTTGTCTTTGGCTAAGTTATCTTCGACCGATTCGCCGACTTCCTGGCAGATTAATAATATCATAAGCCTTGCTACCCATTTCGATTCTTTCCATATCCCAGAGGGCCGAGAGTTTAGTATTGTCCAGAGGGTTGCTGGGAAACAGGGTGGAGAGTTGGACGCCCATCTTATTGCCCCCCATAATGTCAAACACCTTTTGCATATACGACTTTGTGTGGTATCGGTCGAACTGGGCATCCGTTAGGTCATTGTACGTCTTGAGCATGATGAGCGCGAGAGACGCAATTCCCGCAGCCAGAGCGGTGGCAACCGACGAGCCCGTTACCAGTGTGCCCTCATTTGGATTCTTGTTGCTCGGGTCCTCGTTGAAACGGCGGTACGAGTACGAGGGGTTGTCCAATGCGATCGCCTCCCCCGGCACCTGGATGGTTGCCTCGCCGCCGGTTTGGAACGTCGCCGGCGTCAAGTGGCCGTACATGTCCGTGGCTGCGACGCTCATTATGTGATCTTGCAGCCATCCTACGGGGAAGACCTTCCCTGAATAGTTCCCTTCGTCGGCGAGGGAGCAAAACACCAGTGTTTGCCGCCCGCCCTTCTTGGGTGAGACAGCATCTGTGATAGCGTCCTTTAGGGGAGTATGCTGACTCTTAGTCGTCCAGCTGATGCAGATGATATCCACTTTTTGTTCGACGGCCCATCTCACTGCCTGAATAGTTTGATTAGCGAGAAAGTTCAAAGGAAAGGCTGGGATTTGCATATTTGAGTAGACGAGAACGAGGATGATGAGAGACCTATATATATAGACTTACCTTAGCCGCGTGATCTTGGCGAATGTTCTTGCGTCCGGTCCCGACCCGGGCGACATACAAGCGGACACTTGGGTTCGCTTGTACCACCAGCGAAGCCATCTGAGTCCCGTGGGGATCGGCTACCATCCACCAAGGAAGAATGCGGTGACTGCTTCCTGCATCCGCCGTGACGTAGGAGACACCTTTGGCAATCTTGTCCCGGACCAATTCTTGGAATTTGTCAACGCCGTTGTCTATGATGGCAACCTTGATTCGCTTGTCTATGTCATCGCCATCGGGCTCGGAAGTGACCTCCTTCAACCGCTTGACGAAGGGGCCGACATCACGGTCATTCTCTTTCATCGGTGCCAGGTTGGTTAAGTGGCTGTGACAGGAGGCCAACTGGTCGATAAACTGAACCCTGATGGGCGGTTAGCCATCTAACAGGTTGCGGAGCAAGAGATAGGGACTCGTACTTGGAAACATGAACTTCGTTGTTTTGCTTGTACTTGAGGACTGGGAAATCCCAACTGGCCGCCTTATTGATTTTAAGACTGTAGCCGAAATTTAACTCCAACCGGTCTGGATTGTCTGCTTGTCGTTTGGGGTCCTCCTTGATAAAGTCAAGTTGGGTCTTACGAGCCTCTATCCCGCTTTCGAGCTGCTCCTTGTACCGATTGGCAAGCATTTTATGGCGCCGGCGAGCCCCCTCGTCGTGGACTCCCTTGGCCGGTCGTTAGTCCTCTGGTCAAAACTTATCGACGGCAGAGCATCCGTACCTTAGATTCGTTAAGATGGACGATATTGATATTGACTTCGCGTAGCTGTAATTAACTCGTTAGTCAGCTCCTACAATTTAGATCAGTGTGGATTGAAGGAGTTATGGTACTTACGTTTTTCAGTTTCGCGAGGCCATCATCACTGAAAACCCAGTGATACAACACGCTCCAATTTCCGCTAGAGTATAAATTCAATTTTGTGAATACTCCGCTATGAGGTGAGCCGGTGAGAACATTCATATTGATATCCAGCTTGCGCCAGTCGAGTTCCTCGATCTCGAACTTGTTTACGATGCCCCGTTCGACAAGCTCATCACTCATCGGGCTGGTAGTGCTATCAGGGATTGTGAGAATTTTGATTCTTTGAACGTGCTGGTTGTGGTGGAGCCACCAGAATAAGGTGCGCACCCCTTCGTGAGGACAAGGCTTTCGGATGTGATTCAGGTTAGGCAAGTAGACAAAGAACAGCATCTTCTCAAACTGTTCCGAACTATCGTCGCCATCTGTGGGGTCATCCGAATTGTTGCCGTTGTCTGTGGGCTCATCCGAATAGTTGTCGTCGTCTGTCGGCTTATCCACGCTCTCGGGATCTTCGCTAGGGTCGAGTAATGTCAGTCGTTTGACAAACTCCCGGAAGCTATAAGACGACTGATTCAGATCTGACATATCCAGACAAAGATCCTTTTCTTATCTTGAGAATTAGCATCTTCCTGTAAGTTCTTGTGGTGTATTCTGCTCACCATAACCTACGCTAGTCAGCTCGCTGGTGTAGTAGAAGAGAAGAGCGACGACAAGATCTACCTTGTGTACCATATAAGGCTTTGCTGAGATCCTGGATTCTGGTAATGTCAAACGACTTGAAAATGAGATCTCTCAAGTATTTTCGGATATCATTTGCCTCCTCCAACTGTTTCTCGAAGCGGGCTTTTTGCTCTTGGGTTACGGGCTGTTCCAACCACTGTCGAATAACCTTACCTTGCTCGGCTGTCTCCAGGTAGGGTGAGAGTCCTTTGCCGTTACTCTTTGTAAGGAGGGTTGTCAGAAGCCCGATCTGATCTTCTTGTTTTCCCAACGGATTTGGAGCCTCATCTTCTTCCTTCCCCTCGTGCCCGTTCTCGAGCGGCTTCAGCCTACGAACCTCGGCTCTGTCGGCCTTGACCTTGTCTCTATTCTCAAGCGCCTTCAGGAAACCAAACAGGTCGAAGGTACTAGAGTCGCTGTTTGTCTTGGGACCGTTATACATAATGAGGGATCTTACGGCCATGTGCAGGGGAGTTTCGCCGTTGCCGGCCGGATCCAGCAATGTCTTGACTGAGCAGACCTTGGCCATCCTGACGCAGCATGGCAATTTTTCCTGTATAGCGGCGTGGAGGCAGTTCCACTTCCTCTCGTCATTCGTAGTCTCCAACATCTCGTTGGCTTTAAGGCTTTCGTCATCACATAAATCTAGAAAGCGGTCGAGGAAGGCCGTGTTCTTCTTGATGATGGCAAAGTGCAACGGTTTATGATCTTGGTAAGTACCGCGGCTCTTTGCTATAAACAACGAACCCTTGCTCTGTAGCAACCAGTGCAGTAGTTCGCGGCCTTTGTCGCTAGCCCAAAAGGATGAGTGTTCATTTGCCTGCGCGAGCTCGTGAATAGGTTCGAGCCATGTCGTCAGAAAGGTTTCTAGCTCGGCTGTTGCCCGCTTGTCATTAAAATCTTTGACACTAGCCGCCTTCTTGAGGAACTCTTCCACGCGAGAGGCATTTCGAGGCCCTTCCGGCTGCTGAACTGCGCCTACCTCGAGTCTGAGTCCCGATTTTGGACTGAATTTCTTGGACGGTTCCTGTCCTTCGGTTATAGTGGAGGTGGTAATCATATTGATTCGACTCGAAATCAGGTATTGGATTGGTGCAGACAATTGCTCTTGAAAGTTCGGTGCAAGAGGACTTGGTCTACGAAGTAATGGCAGCGCTGAGATGCAGGGTTTTGACGCTGCTTCAAGACCAAGTGAGCAGCCTCCGGCGCTCCTCCACATCTGCTGGCAGGGTGGGTTACACAGACGGGCAGGGGACAAGGAGTAGTGCCGGTGAGTATGAAGTTGCTGACCAGTCATATCTCAGAACGGCACCTGTCCAATTTCTCAGCGGGTGCAGTCTGAGGCTGGGATGTGATCAAATTGTTTTCGATGCACATTGCAGCTGTCACCCCGCAGCCACCCTGGTAGGCTGCGCAATAGAGCCTTATAAGGGGAAAATGAGGTCCCCCCCACCCCGCCTTAGGGATAAGTGTAGGATAAGGGATGAAGCAATAGAGCGCCCTAATACGGGCCTTATACCATAAAGGCTGAAAATAATTACATATAATTTAAAATTAGATTTTATGTATCTTTTATATATTTAATTATTTATATATATATAAGACTTAAATTAAAATAATGAATTTTATTTCAAAAGTTATTATCTACTATATTATTTCCTTTTAATAGTTTTGATTCTCTCTTAAAAGGAATTTTTGAAATTAAAGATATATTAATTGCAGAAAAAGTAATAGATTCTAGTAATAGACAATAATTTACATACTTTTATTTAAGAATATCTATTATAATCTTGCTTTATATTAATTTAGATTAATTGAAAATATTTATTAAATAGGTTAATTGAATTACTTTTTAGAAAATGAATAATTCATATAATCGGGGCTGCCAGGAGCTTGAACCTAAAAAGGAGGCCGGATTATATACACGGCCTCTTTTTGATATTCAGATGCTATCCCTATAAGCCCTTATAAGGCCCCAAATTTATATTGGACCCCCTATTCCCCATTTGAAATTGAGGCTCCCCACCCCATCCCCCGGCTGGGGTGGGGTGGGGCGAAGGGCCCCCTTGCGCAGCCTACACCCTGGCATGCGTGCGTCACGACAGATGTGATTGAATGAACCTAAGTAGAATTGCTATCTTGAAATCTGAATCGGTGCAGCCGAACATCCGAATTGTTGGGGCGGCAAGACTCCCTTACAGTAATTGGACGTCTCCTCCCGTCCTCACTGATTACATGGGTTTCCTGGGTGACATGAATTGTCCAATTCAAAACCGGACCAGTCTCCATCGTATGTTCTCAGCCGCGTCAGCGTATGCAGCGGCGTCCTGTGCCAAAGCTTCTGTGGCCTCTTCCGTATGCAGCTGCGCCAGCCGTTCGTACAGCGCAGCCATCTTTAGATGACGATCTGCACGGGAGTTCAAAGAAGCGGACTGCATTTGGCTGATGTGAGGTACGTCTGCCGCAGGAGTCGTCGTTGGGAAGCCTGTCGTCTTTCTGGTGTCCGCAGTATGCTGCTGGGGCTGAGGATAGCGATTCTCTTTCTCGGGCCTATTTTTCTCCGTGTTGATATTCTCAAGCTCGATATCCTCAGGATCGGTGATGGTTTCTACAGGCGGGCTTGGGACAGGCTGAGGTTTCAGAGGATCCGGGGCTGTTCCAGCTCCGGGGTTGGGCGGTCTGGCTTGCACTTCTTCCGTAGTGGTCGGATTCCCCGTGATGCTCGGATAAGTTGGATTAACTATGACCTGAACCACAGCAGGAATGGCTTCTTCTGTTGTTGCCGGCGGCGCTGATATATAAGGTTAGCAGAACGAGCCGCGAACCCTAAGGGATAGGCAAGCAGGAGAGAGAAGTGACATACCCTTCGTTGTCAACGGATCTTCAGACTCGGGAACGTGGACACCCACGTGGAGATTGTTTCTCACGACGTCTGGGTCATCGGTAGAAGTTCTCAGCGTCTTCGGGTCAACGCCGGGCGGGATGGTCTGCTTCGTCAGGTCCTTTGGTGCCGGACCATATATACCCAACAGAGTTCCCTCCTTCTTCTTACGAAAAGGCCGCCGCAATTTGTCTGAGAAGCTGTCTAGCTTGGCTTCGGTGTCGGCGATGATAGAAAATTGCTGCCCCTTACCTCTGTGAACGACAAGGGCAACCGTGAGGTAGTCTCCGATGCCCTGGCCAGAGGTTAAGGAAGCTTTTAACTCCCACCAAGCACTGTTAGGTTTAGTAAGTCCCGTCCGGCTAAAAGCTAATTGAGTCTTGATTGTATCCTTCTCGTGCTTGGCGTAGGCGTCCGTCTTTGTTCGAGATAGATTTGCACTTGGACCGACCGGTATTGGAGCTGCTTTGGCATCAAATGACAGACCGTAGGTGTTGGATATGGACTTATTTATAATGAAATCTCCCAGAGTCCTTTCCCCATTCAGTGCTGGATCAGCGCCAGTGAAGTACGGTTGATCGTCTGTTGTCTTGGCCTTTTCGCACCTGAGCGTGACTTTGAACCACAAGAAAATGTCGCCGGAGTCCGTCGCCTTCGGTTGAATCTTGATGACAATCAAGCTCGCATTATCATCGCCACCTTTGTCCTTCTCGAACCGACCGTGGACCTCATGGACAAGATAGTACACGGTTGAATAGTTCCCTTTATCTTCGCGGGCTTGTTCGTCTTGCGCTTGGGTTCTTACCCAGGCAGACTCTGGATCCCAATCATCCAGAAAGACTTCGGCAATCTTCGTCCCCATTAGCTCCGCCATGGAATAAGTTGCTGTGCAAATTAAGGGTGAATATAAAGTGGTGATGGATGATTGTTTTTGGAAATGGTTGCAAGACTGGGTGGTGGAAAAGCAAAATAATTTCCCCTGACAAAAACGGAGATTGCAAGGACGAATGTCGGCATTTGTTGGCTCACATGGAGTGAGCTATAAAGCGGCATTCAATATATTGTTTTCTTTTGGTGGCTTTGTCACCAGATTTGAAAAGTGCAGAAAGCCACCTGCAAGTCTCGCCCGAGCTGAACAACCCTTTTGCCGGCCTCAAAGCGGCATCACACCAGTGGCCAACCACTATCGATGGGAAACTTGCAGGGGTTTTGTCAGCCAGCGACAAACAATCTCTGCGTTGCTAGATGGCCGACTAGAGACAGAGGCACGCAGGAATTCGAGCCTATGTTTCGTCAACACACGGCTGACTATTCCTCGAATCGCGGTATCCCACAAAAACCCACAAATTCAATACTAGCATTCCAAGCATAGTACTTACCTATAGGATTACGTTGAAGGACAAGGTAACGGCCCAGTATGACCAGTAGAATACTACACATTGAGGACGGGGAGTCAAGTTTCCGAAAATATGAGTGAGTTCGAACAGCTCGGATTTCTCACGAGCACCTCGTTGATCATTAACGCAGTGTTGTTGTGGCACACGGGCGGCGGGGCGAAGAAGCATCTTGGACATACAAACGAGACAATCTTTCATGCATGTGGCTAGAGGACCTGCTGCCAGAGCGCACTTGTGTTGCCCGTATTATCAGATACGTCTACAGCATCGATGACTGGCACGGCATCTCGACGCATAATATCCAAGAGTCGGCACTCGACCTCCTGAATCAGGTCGGCAAAGAACGTTTGGATCCGGTAGGCGTCCACCCACTGCCGTACTTTGACAAGTTCGGAAGCTGACAGAACAAACTCGCAGTCCCGAAATCTTATCTTCGTTGGCCACGATCTTGGTGGAATTATTATCAAGCAGGTGAGGTGACCGGACTTCTATATTGAGTCTTTGACTAATACGATATCCTCCAAAAGGCCTTGACTATGGCATTTAAATATGATGAGAACTCTAGCATTGCTGTGAGAACCTCGTTGATGGTAGGTGCTTGTCCAAAACAGAGACGGACGCCCAGTTCTGACTTGCTTTTGCGCCAGATCTTCTTTGGAACGCCACATAGAGCTGAAAATCTAGAGTCTTGGGAGAGGATTGCCTGTAGCTTACTGTTTCAGAGTCCAAGAAATTACGACGGCCAACTCTCACTCTCCGAAATTATCAGGACCTCGTCACAGACATTACGGGATGCGAGTCTGGCCTTCAGCGCCTTAGAGAGGGTTTACAATGTCTTCAATATTTTCGAGGACAGGGGTCTTCCTTCCGTGAGTCCCGTCGCCCATACGCGTTGCTACTGACATAACTGAGTCCCCTTGTTGAGATCGTCTCGGAGTATTCCGCAACTTTCGGACTGGAGCAGGAACAGAAGAACGGTCGTGAGAAAAGCCACGACGAACTTTGCCAGTTCTCCGATGGCGAAGACCAAGTTTTTCAACAGATATGTCAAATAATAAACCGCTCTTCCTGTAAGAATCACACAATCAACCAGCTTGAGTGTCCAGGCCGCCAAAGCTAACTTTCATAGGTCAGGACTCATCATATGTCAACTGCTTGAAGATTTTGTCCAACCTTGGTGGTATGCCGTTTCAGGTTTCGAATCCTCATATGCGGTTGTTGGTCTGGCTTAAGAGTTTCGGGCCCTACCAGTCATGGCTGGGCAATTCTAGTGGTATCTTGTGCGTCCATGGCAAGGCTGTCTCCGACCTCCGCATGCTAGAATCACAACTGGCAAGGGATCCGACATCGCATGGCATGCCAATCATAAGCTTCCTGTTCGACTCAGAAGATGATCGCCAAGACTCAGTATTTGAGCTGTTTGCGTCCCTGAGTTTCCAGCTTCTCTGTGCGTTGCCGGCTCTTTTTGATCATGTTTCTCTCCTGTGGAATCTCATGACTGAGAAGTCGAGCTGGAGAACCGACAACCTCTATATGTTTTTGCGTACTATGGCCAGCTGTCCCGACCACGAACGGGTTATCTGTTTGATCGGCGCAATCGAGCAGTGCAAGGCCTCGGATAAGCTATTTCTGTACGATCTACTTCGTTGGGCAAATAAGAGGCCCTCTATGCTTCGGGTTATTGTGACAAGCAACGACCAACTACTGGACCCCGTGCCATCGCTCAATCTCTCTTTAGACACAGAAGCCTTGGAGGAGAGAATTAGTGACTTGGAGATGGTGGTTGAACGAGAGGCTTGGAGGCTTCTTCGCGAAAAGCCAGCTTTCAAAAGTATCCCATACGAACTCGATGAGACTGTACAACGAGTGAGTGGGCAACTTCGATTGGACATGGGCAGTCCGACGACCAGCTTCGCTTCAACGTTAGTGTTGAGTCTCTTAAGAAGGCTGTCGAATGGGTCAACCAAATCAGATCTGGAAGAAACATTGCAGAAATTCCCAGACACTTTGCGCGGGGTTTACCTTATGTTTATTGGCACAATTCCATCTTCGCGCTGGAGTTGGGCTCGAAAGGTCTTGTCTTGGATAGTATGGTCTGTCCGCCCGCTTAAGTTATCTGAGCTCGCCGTGGCTGTGACTATCGGGACTGACACACACACCCTTTTGGGGCTCGAAGATAAAGTGTCTCAAGATCTATGGGGGGAAATCAAGGAAACCTTTGGGGATTTGATCACTATCAACAGAGGCGAGATCAGATTGCTCCATGAGTCGACCCGGAATTTCCTCTTGGCGCCGCAGAATGAGTTTCTCCGGTCTCCAGAGGTTGGCCTTCTTTGGGATGACGGCGATGGCATAATCGCAGAGACGTGCCTAAACTACCTGTCACTTCTCACAGCTGGGCATCCCGCTCCGTCCCCTTTACCACCAGGCGCTTCCCACCTTGTCGATTATGTAGTGCAATACTGGCCCGAGCATTACCTGAGAATGAAGTCATCCCGAGATGATCTACTTTCTTTCTTCCAAAATCTCCCCCTTATGCGAACATGGTCGGATTTGCTTTGGTCAAATCAAAACTCGATGACCCGCGGTCCCTCTAGCGATCCATTAAGTATTGCTGCCGAGAAAGGATGCGAGAATCTGGTTTTGATTCTCCTAGAAAAGTCCAAGCCCGGTCATGAAAGCCTAACCAACGCTCTTGAAGCAGCTGTAAGAAATGGCGACCAGGCGATGGTGCTTCACCTAGTGGCGTTCGGGGCAACTAGCCACTTAGCCTCCCATCTCGCCGCTTCGTTCGGACACCAGCATCTCTTGCCCGTTTTTCGGAAGTCTTTTGATGTCGACGTCCCTCTATTACATGTTGCCTGTGAGAGTGGATATCTCCAAACGGTTCAAGCACTCATCAATGCTGGAGCGGAAGTCAATGCCCCCGGATCAGATGGCAAGACTCCATTACACATTGCTTCTCAGTTCGGCCATGTCAATATCATTTCCGAACTTCTCAATAGCAGTGCACTCCCTGATGCGGTTGACAGCAAAAAATCCACTCCATTACATGAAGGATGCAGGTGGCAGCAACCTCAAGCGGTCGAAAGACTCCTTGAAGAGGAAGTAGACGTCGGTGAAGCTGACGGATTGAGCATGACACCAGTTCATATTGCAGCAGTAACGGGCCGGGTTGACATTGTGAATATATTGTTGGCTCCAACCTCCGAGGCCAGAAAACAAAACCTTGCAGTACTTGTCAGGCAAGATCATAGCGGATCGACGCCGTTGCACTTGTCTGCTATCGGTGTTCATAAAGAAGTAGTTAGAAGACTTCTCGAATTAGGCGCTACCGATGGAAAAGCTAAAGCTGAAACCGCGATAGAAGACAAAATGGGAAATGTGCCTCTCCACCTCGCAGCTCAGAAGGGCAACATGGGCATCGTCAAGCTTCTTCTCGACGCAGATCCAGACCAAATTAGCAGTGCGAACGGACGCGGATCGACTCCATTGCACCTAGCTATTCTCGGCAACCACACGGAAGTGGTCAGGATGATCCTTGGGAAGCTAAAGAGCGATAGGAAGGCTACAGACGTCCTCGACAAGTTTGACGATTCCAGAAATACTCCTTTACATCTTGCGGTCTTGAGTGGAAGCACTGAGATTGTGAATTTCCTTCTGGTTGCCAAAGCAACGGTCAACGTTACCGACAGAAATTACAAAACTCCGCTCCTTATATCCTGCGAGAAGAGGCTGTTCCAGGTCGCATTGATTCTGCTTGAAGCCGGTGCAGACACAAACATAAGAGATAGCGATGGTCGTTCCCCTCTAACCGCAGCAACACTAGTTGGCCACTTAAATCTCGTTAGGCTTCTTCTTGATTACCGTGCTGACCCCAACTTACCGGATATCAGCGGCGACACACCTCTCCTTATCGCCAGCCAGCAAGGCTCTGTTGACATCGTTCGCCTCCTCTATGTCAACGGCGCGTCTCTATCATGGCATAACAAAAAAAATCTGACACCAATTACCTCGGCATCGAACAAAGAAGTACTCCAAGAACTATGGAAATCCTTCGGCAAGACAGCTCCTCTGTCCGCTCGCTCACAATTCGTCAAACAAGCTGTTATCCGTGGAGACGTCGAGCTGGTGAGGCAGTGGGTGTCTAGAATACCATCCGACGAGCTTTCAAAGGCCATCGACGAAGACGGAACCACTTTCCTCCATTTAGCTGCGAGTAACGGGCATCTCGACGTCGTGGAATTTCTGGTACAACAGTTAGATGTCAACGCAATTCGCGGAGAGTGTACGAACAAAGCTGGACGGACTCCACTATCCTTGGCCGCAGGGAATGGCCATCTCAGTGTCATTGAATTTTTCACCAAATTAGGCGAAGCTGATATGTGTTTGCCTGACAACGATGGCCGGACGCCCCTGTCGTATGCAGCCGAGGATGGAAGGGAGAACATTATCGAGCATTTTCTGAAGCAGTCTGATTTGCGCGGAGATCTCTTCAAACGGGACAAGGATGATCGGTCGGCGTTGTGGTATGCGGCGGATGGAGGAAGTACAAAATCAGTAGAGCTGCTACTAAAGCATGAAGACCCCAACGATCGAGACAAGAATGGCCAGAACCCTCTACATAGAGGTGCCATAAGGGGGGATGAATCTGTCATTTCTGCTCTGCTTGAGTCCGATAAAATCACCGATATCAATGCCAAGGATGAAGGTGACGCCACGCCCTTATTCCTCGCCTCGTACCACCGGAACAAATTGGCCGCCCAAATGCTACTTAAACATAAGGCCGATCCAGAGGCAGTTGGACCTGATTGCTGGCGACCACTTCACGCTGCCTATGACTCTCCAGAAATTCTGCGGCTGCTTATCGAGGATGCCGGGGTGGACGTGAATTCGAAGACAGTCGAGGGCTCGACTGTTCTACACATGGCTACTAATAGTTGGAGATACAAGGCCTCAACCGAGGTTCTCATCAGCAACGGCGCTAACCCGTTATTGCCGGACGACGAAGGAAACACGCCGATACACCTTGCTTTCGAAAACGAGAATTCTGAGATTGCGATACTCTTTCTTAAAGCAATAAAGCCGGAAGACCTGAAAGAGAAGCCGGAAGACCTGGTTGTTTTGGCGGCGGAGAAGAATCTCTCGACTGCGCTGGAATCTCTCTTAGCCAAAGTTCCGAAGTCAGTTGCTACAAACCCCCGTCTGGTGCAACTCGCTGTCGAGCAAGATCAATTCCGCATCGCGAAGTTTCTTCAGTCTTGCGGTTCAGCCCCCGATACCAGGGACGAGCACGGGTGGACTCTCGGCGAGGTTGTGGCGGCTTTCCAACCCGAGGAGAGACAAGAAAAAGACAACCACGTTCATCCTGAGAACATTCCGCCTTTGAGATGGAGCCTAACAGACAAGTCCGCCCTGCTGGAATATTTGGGTGAGGATGGAACGATCCTCAAATACCCGCACCTCGAGGATCAGACTTATTATCTCCGTGAGAGAGCTTGAATTTTTATTCTATTTCTTTATTCCAGTCCTAATTTGCTAATAAATATCGTGGTAGCCGTTCTCGCAGCCCGTGCAGATCACCCGGTTCCAGCATCATGCAAATTTTACTTCGAAGTTACAGTATTTAATCCAGGCGATACAGCGTAGGTCTATGCTCTATGGCACTATGAACCCTGAAATATACATTAATTTAACTGACTTCATGACAGAAAGATAGGCATTGGGTTCTGCCACAAAGCGTCTTCCCTTAACTCTATGCCAGGGTGGGAAAATGACGCCTGGGGATATCATGGCGATGACGGAGGCATGTTTCACGCCAGCGGAGAGATGTTGTGCAGTAATGGACCCTATGGAAAGGACCAAGTTATTGGATGTTTTGTAGACACTGTTCGGGGCATGGCCAGCTTTACACGAGATGGGGAAGAGTTGGGTAAGTGACGAGAAGTCGAATCGGCCCTAGATTGAGACCCGTGATCACAACAACTAACCCAGAAGCGACTAGAGAACAAATTCGAGAGAATCAAAGGGAGACTATTTCCCATGGTAGCCTTGCACACCCTCGATGCCGAGATTAGTGTAAACTTTGGCAGAGACTTGAAATCGAAGCCTTTCAAATATCCGAAAGTAAAAGAGGAGGAAATGGACTGAAGTTTGCCTCATGTAATTAACATGCCGAGAAGATCTCAGGCGAAAATCGTGGGCAGTGCCTACCGCACTTTATATTACAGGCGTGAGAAGTACGAATATGTTGTAAGCCGGGGTCCGGCAGGAATCGGAAATAGATGCCTAGCCCATATCCCGACGCTCAACTTGAGTATATCAATTCTCGGCTCCACCTTCCAGAGGAGTTCGGAGGCTTGCAGGAGGCGACAGCAACAAGATGCGATTTATACGACTTATCGGATGGGTGTTTTGGCTAAGGGATAAGATTTATGAGTGGTTAGAATTTGGCAAGTCATTTGAGACTTTTCGGCTCGAAGCGGGAGAAGTGGATGAAGACTAGGATGCTGCTAGAGGGCTGTTCCATAGAAAGCCGTTCCGTTGGGCTGACCAACGGCACTCTTGCAACGACCAGATAGGGGAAATATTTCGGCTATTGTGAGGCGATCTAAAATGAAATTTATTTTGTGCACAATAATCAATTTCGCGTCTTTTTTGGAATCAGTAATGAATATTTTCGAAGCTTAAGATGACTGTCAGATCTCAACTGAAGAAAGAACTCAAAGACCGGACTACAAAATCTCACTTCAAAGTTCATTACGAATTAGTTGCAAAGTCATACCATTTTTGCCATACAATTTCTCCTCGCAAGATTGAGACAATGAATCCTCCTTTCAAAATAACTCGAATATTCTTCAAAACTTGTTTGAAGTAAATCTATTACTGAAGATGTATATTCTATAGGCTTTTAGGAATACGCTCCTCCCCATATTCGACGTGAGCTCAGAGAGACCAGCTTTTTAAACCCCCTCTTCAGTTCACACCATACTCAGAAGCCCCACCCACGGGTCCCCAGACAGACCTTTCAATCAGCCACTCTATCTTCCCACTCTCTTTGTCGACCTTGCAAAACATAAAACTCTCGAACTCCATATCGGCCCCTTCGACCTTGATAGTACCTATCATACGCGCTGCCAACTGGTCTCCATCGCGGAGGAATTCCTTGCTATTACAACTTTGTCAACATCCACACAATATATCACGGGGAAAATGGACCGAACAGAAATCCGATGCTCGTACTCACACCACAGACTTGTAGTCGCTAATTTTCCCCCGCCACCCTTCAATGCCTTTTACATACGTATCATAGGCGAGGCGCTGACCGTTCATGACTTGATAGAAGGTTGGTGTTACAGTAGCTTCGGCGTACTGCATCGACTCTTCAGGCGGGCCACTGAGACTCCATTGCATGGCGCGCTGGAAGCCTTCGATGGTGGATGTGTATTCAGACATTTCCGCGAATGATTTAGAGGAGATTTCGAAAACAATAGTGAAGAGTCACTCAATCCAGGGAATAAGTCCGGAAGAAAGTACATTAGCAGTGTATTTGCGAAAGTGGTGTGTAGTGTGCGGGGTTGGCGGCACAGCAAGTAGTGGCCAAGCCTTTTGGTGCCAACCAGTGATGATCACTTCCCCACTCTATAGATATGACTCTTTGCCAGTGAGCTATATTTAATTCAAAGGCAAATTGAACATCAGGATAATTCTATTTCGAAATGGTGATGTTTGGTACAAACCATGAACGTATCCTTGCTCGATCTTCATGATTAAGTTTTGGTGGTATGTGACCTAATTTTGAGATGGTTGAAGAAAACGATAGATGTAAATTCAAGAGGACTCTAGAAAAAGAACAGAATAGGTAAAGCACAATAAGATGAAAGCTAATAGATATTAGAGAGCCATTCATCCCAATTCAAAATCAAGGAATAACTTCCCCTCTTTGGAAGTGGAGCATTTCAAGTTCCTTTTCTGACTTTTGGATATCAGATCTTTGCCTTCCACTTCCAGTGATACTCCTGGCAAGCCCAACGTGCCATCAGAAAGCTTCCTAAAGATAGAACAAGTATTCCACCGAAAAAGGCGACAAACCCCGTGGCGCCAAAGGTGGGGAGAATTTGTCCTGAAACTGGGATACAAATCAGGGTTCTTACATATCTATGTTAGCAAGTAATCATTCAAAATCCGTCAACAACTTACGCGAAAGCTACTAGGGAATAGGAAGTCCCATAAAATTGGCCATACTCGTCAGCCTTGCAAAGTTGTCCGATGCATACAGGGGCCATGCTAATGATGCTTCCAGAGCCGAAACCGAATAGCGGGGCAAAGATGTAGAACAAAATTACATGATTCCCAACGGGAAGCCAAAGCGCAAAAGTTGCTATGAGTGACCAGGTCAATGTCAGAATCATTGTATTGAAACGACCGATTCGATCACTGACGTAGCCGGAAAAGGAACGGCCAAAAGCGGAACCACTGTTCAAAAATTAATAGACCGAAGAAGACGAGGAGGATTGAAACCGTGAATGGCAAAGGGGGAGTTATTAGGAAGAATATGCTTACGCATTCAAAATCGCAATGATGTTGAAGCTCGTCTGGGTGCTAAAGCCTTGTCCTAACGCATATGTGGGAAGCAAGCCTAGTGCGCCGAAGAGCACAAACTCGAAGCCTAACAATAATTAGTTGTGGTATTGAACCAACTTGCTTCCATAATTGAGAGACTTACAGGCAACTCCTACAGTGGCCCAAGAAAATCTGGCATCCAGAAAGCACCTCAAATCTACCGCTCCACCATTCTTTCTGGTGGAAGTCGACCTCTGACGCACAGGTTCCCAATAACCATCAGCACGAGAATTATGAGTGCCAACAGTCTCAAAGACCATGCCCAACTTAAATGCTCGAAAACAGACTTCAAGATCAAGGGAAACGTGATACCTCCGACACTCGACCCTACAAACGTAATTCCACTCGCCATTCCCCTCTTCTTTTCAAACCAGTGAGCAACTACCGCCAATGCAGTAGTTGTCAGCAAAGCGCTACTAACGCCCCCTAAGATCCCATAGACAAGCATGAACTGCCAATATTTCTTACATTCCGCCGTCAAGACCAAACTTAAGACATACACAACACTTCCGGAGAAAATCAGCCACCTCGGACCATATCGGTCAAACAAGGGGCCTATTTGGACCCCTAAAAACAAAGTGAGAAATACATTGACTGCAGGAATCCAACCAATATCTCGAGAAGTGTATGATGCGAGCTGATGCGCTTGCCAATAGGCTTGAAATAACCCCACGGAGGAGATAAGCCCAAAGGTACCACAGATGATGCAAAAAGAGCCAAAGATCACCAGCCAAGCTCTCCAACCCCCCTCAGGGAAGGCATAGTCAGCTCTGGAACGAGATGTTGTGGTTGGTTCGAGATCCTGAAAAAGGTTGGAATTTTGAGGGGGCCGTTCTTCAGAAGTGGGGTGGACAGACAGCTCGTGGGATGAGAGGACATCGCGGGCCATGATTTGACTTTCTGATGTATTGTATAGCTGAATTAGGCGCTAGCTCTTCACATATATATAGTCATTAATGAGACCAGGCAAAGTGAAGGAAAATAAAACAGCTCCCTTGAGTCACTCACCGTTGGGTAAAAGGGCGTGGATGACAAAATGCCAGCACTAGAGTCCCGGTAGTCGCATTAGCTCAGTCGCCACTATAAAAAATGCGTTACTTACCTCATGGCAAACATGGAATAGGAAAAAAAATCCAGGAAAAGCAGCATCGTGTTCATCCCCTTGAAAAATTTGGCCAATCATCCGCGCTGGACTGCTTGACACCTTGCAGTGACTTGGACCTCCGCATTTCTTTTCACCAGGAAAATTTTCCCCTGTAAATGCTTCGCACTTCTTTCCGCTTTCTATAAGTGGTATTGCTGAATATTAATATTGTGGTTCCTGACTTGCCGCTTCAGGAACGGGAAAGAAAAACATTTCCGCCTGGCCGCCGTAATTCACGAAAGAATGTTTCTGTATATTAAGAATCACTTCTTCACCAGTCCTAATTTTATCAAAGATTCCGCAGTCGCCACAAGCGCATCTTCTTTACTCATCGGCTCCCAGCCCAAAATTCTTCTGGCTTTCTCACTTGTAGAGTCCCCCTTTTTGCCCAATATTGGTGCCACAGTTGCGATTTCCTGATCAAAGAAGGCTACGATCCGAAGCAAAAAGCTTGGAAGTTGCCTAGTGGTCACCTTTTTTGAAGCATTTGGAAGCCGCTCCTTCAAGATCATCGCTACTTGCTTCACAGTCACAGATGGCGGAGAGATAGCGAGGAACCGCTGACCTGCGGCTTCTGGGCGGGTCATCACCAGCAATTGCAATGAAGCAAGATCTCGGACATCGACGACGCCGAGAGTAAGGTCCGGACAGCCGGGAAGATCTCCGTTGAGAAGACGTTGCACGAGACGAATACTTGGCGAAAAGTCCTCGCTCAAGACGGGACCAAAGACCCAATTGGGAAGGACAGTAGATAGTTCAAGTTCGCTACCTTCAGGGGAGTTCACATAATCCCAAGCCGCACGTTCGGCAATCGTTTTGGATTTCGTGTATGGCATGTTACCAGGGCCATTGATATCTGTCCACTGCAAGTTCTCGTATTCAGTATTGCTTAATCAAGAGGCATCCAGGCATTTTACGAGTTGTAATGCCAATTTTGAATATCTCGAGTGCTATGAGACATTCAAAATCTACCTGCCTCTGCGGCTCGAAACGAATCGTAACAAGGAACTGAAATGCCTAGGGAACCATATTTACATACTGTCTCTTCTGTGTAAGGCGCAGATGGAGGAAGGCGATGTCCATACCCAACTGCCGCGAAAGACGAAGTGATCACGACTCGTTTGACATTAGCAGCTTTCGCAGCTCTAAGAACGCGAAGTGTGCCTTCACGAGCAGGAACGATGATATCATTTTCGTGTTTGGGAACGCTGGAATTGATAGGGGAAGCAACGTGTAGGATGTAAGTGCAATTCGAAACTGCTTTATCCCAACCTTCGTCCTTGCATAAATCCGCGACGACAAATTCGAGGCGCTCAGTTAGAACTGACTTTGAAACACCGCCATTTGTCATCATGGCGTCTGTGATGGCGGCAACTTTAGAAAGGGCGCGAACGGTGGCTCGCACTCGGTAGCCAGCGTTGAGAAGGGCAATGATGCAGAATGAGGCTATAAATCCTGAGCCACCTGTGACAAGGACAAGGGTTATTGATGGTTCCAAATCCATTTTCGTGGAAGAAGATTGGATCTCGAAAGTACTTGAACGCAAGGTGTGTTATTTTCAGTTTGGTTCGTTTGGATGATGCGGAAACTCACTTCAATTTTATACAATTTTCGCCGTGTGGGCTATTTCGATGAATAGAACGTCCCACAGCAGTTGTGAGAGCGTGTGAGGAAGCTGTCGTCCGTTAATTGTTACTGTACGGAGTAATCACACCACAAAACATGTTGCGCGAGTTCGTGTGGCTGGGGTCAGCTGGGTCGGCTAGACTCGAATGGCCGATGCCGACTCATATCGCCGACATGCCTGCCGGATCTGAATTTACTGTTACCCTTGGCGTAGGTCAACTGAGTTCTCCCTTATTGCCTCACACTCTGATCACTCAATTGAGTCTATCTGAGTTGACCTTGAAGTATTCGAATACAACAGTTCAAACTATATTGCTTGCCCTGGACGCCTGCTGCTTCAGTGCCTCCAGGGGTCAAGGACTCTTTTGTGAGAATACCTGGAGGTATAAAAATATGAAACCAAAACATAGAGCTGTACTTGGGATCGAGGCATCTCGTTAATATTATTAAATTGCTGTGTAAAAAGAGCAGAAAGATTTCAGACGGAATCGCTAAATTGCCCCACGATTTAGGGACTCGGACCCACTTTCCTCTTTGAGAAGTTCACCACGTCTAACCTTACTCGTTATTTAAACAGCAAGGCTCGACCAGGGATTTAGTAAACTCAAAAAAATATTTCCATTCACTCATAAAATTGCTCGTCTCTTTGGGCAGAGCCTCCTTTCCTCCTAACAAACATCCACTAGAGCATATTGTTTTCAACCTTGCTCTGTTGCAGCGTGAGATTTTGCATTCAATGTTAAATTACTGTCAAGAAGATAAAACGTTCAAGTATGCGACAAATTAACGGTAGAAACACATGCAGGCAATACACAGCGGTGATTTCTGTGTTGGCGAGGAGAGTTCGGCAGCAAGAGTCTGAGACCTGCTTGAGTCTAATGCCAAAGGATAGCTCGTCGGCACCAGAACCCCATGCGTAGTTGGCACTCAATACAGGAGGACTTGAGTTGTCTTATTAGGAATTGAAGTTTTCGGGAAAGCGAAGGTGAATGAGAGGGGTTTCAGCGCTCGTTGATCGGGAATCCGAACCCAGGGAAGCCCACCGTCTCATAGCGAAAGCACTTGGAGTATCTGTTGCCAGGTCGAGTATTCAAAATAGACAAAATTTACGGCCAAATCAACGGATTTAATTATGTTTTGAACGGAGCCTGCCAAAACAATAAGACAACTCTAACCTGCGAAGCAGTCGCTCTCTTCAAGAGCTCGAGCTCCTCGGATCAGCCTTCCTACCTTTCGGGCAACGCTTGCATTTCTTCGACTCACCACGATAATGCCCACACTCGCGGCATGTACTTTCATTCGACACCTCATTGACCTCTTTACACTTCTGATTATGCTATCACAAGTCAGCCTTCATCAGCATGACTAGCAAAATGATACTGACACATTTCCAACGCCCGTCATGTCCATGTCTCACCGGGGTACGACAAGCCCTCTTGTTCGATGGAAATCCTAATACCTTCGACACAGGCCACAACAAAATTTCAATACTTCCATGGAAAATCAAGCTAGCGATCTCTCTAGTGACAGACAGGAATGTTGGGGCAGGTCCGCGAGGAGGTCGAACGGTCTCGGAGCTACTGGATGGGCGAGAATAGAAACTAGAAGTCTCAAGGCTGCGACTCCAAGTTGGACTGCAAGATCCGTAGACAGCGCCTGTGGAAGAGGGTGCTCTGGAAACCCAGTCTGTATCATAATCGGCTTCGAAATCTTGGTAGAAATGCGACTGCGGCGGGATCAGAGTGGATGGTGTTGGCAACTGCCTCTCCGGGTTCGTGGACATGGTTTTGGTTTTGTTCATATTTGGGAACCGGCTGTGTGGGGGTATTACTACTACTGGCTTCGCCAGAATGGCATTGGTGGGGCAGTTCGGGGTTGGATCCAGATGCTGGGTCTGGGAGGGGATGGTCGTAGCGGCCTATATTTTGAAGTGGAGATGGAATTCAGATCAAGTTTCAACCAAGAACTCCCTCCGAACTTTGTGACTTTTAATAGAAACTGGAGCTGAAAGGAATACGCTTACTTACTCATACTGGAGTAAGTATGACACTGCACTTTGTCATTACTGGTCTATAGATGACAGTCATCTCGGGGAAGGCAAACTGACGCTTGAGGCCAAGTCGTGGGCAAACTTCCGTACTTTTCGACGATCTTGGTCCCTCTGATCACAATGTTGCATATAATAACTTTGGATAATTCCATTCTTTCTCCCCTCCTCAGAAGGAATTGCGATTGAGAAGGCCTGAACAATGGCGTGTTGCCGACGGCTGCCAATCACAGGAATCCCGAGCCCTGAACATCGTTCTGTGAGCCCCTGACTACAAGGACTTGATTGGCCAAAAAAATCCTGAAATTCAATTCATTACATTGAGATATTCCATCAACAGCAAACTTGCTGTCAAGAACATACTCATTCGATATGTCTGACGATAGTCGGCCCCCGCAACGTCGACGTAGCGACTCGACGATGCGCACTCTTGCTATTCCTCAAGACAAACCTTCTGACGTGGAGATTATGAAAATAAGTCCTCAACGAGTGAAAATTGCTCGATTATCTGTTCCTCGCTTGATACTCGACGAGAAACTCACAATTCAGTTTTTAAATATGAGATTGTCAGGGACGAGGACTTCGTTCTGAACAAGAAATTCAATATAGAGTAATGGGGGGGAAAAGTGCTGGATCTTGGAGGATTCAATGTCATCATAGTATAGATACTTCTCCTATCCCATCAAGCTTCTGGATATCGTTTTGCTCTCTGAAGAGGACGATGCTAAGGGACAAGTTGCTGATGCGCAGTGAAGAACACGAGTATTATTCCAGAATTCCTGAAAGTGGATTGAGGTTCGGCATGTAACTGTTTGAAGATGTGAATGATTCACTCGTCAAGGATATCGAATTCGCAGTCAAGAAAGCACTTGCTGTCAGAAGGCCATTCATTCAATCACCCAGTGACAAACACCCCCCGAGATTTAATGATAATGACTCATCTTTCTAGTGCAACAGCTCTGCATTATCTGCCCTGAAAAAAAAAGCAACCAAGGCTCCACCATCCACACCAACAGAAACTGACACGCCTTCCGAGATTGTATTTCTTTTGCTTTGGTGCGTAAAAACAACATCCCAGCCAATCTTTTATACCCACAAGAACACGCAGTGAAGGCGAGTCATTACCCCACCTTCAGTTTCTGACCACGTTCGAAGATGACTTTTAGAGTATAAAATCTCCTTTCAAGGTACAGAGAAAGGGCAGACACAGCAGAACACTGGGTAACAGTGAGATGTGGGTGTGCTGAGAGCCTTGGAGCTGTCAAATCAGTGGCCTGTTTGATGACAATTGAAAATGCGCATGCACAGTAAAACGAAGAATCGCTGCGAGGGCTTTTAAAGAGAAGTTATGAGAGTAAATGACTCATTTGCTGTCAACCATTACTCTGCTGTCAAGAGATTCAAACGGTCGAAAACAGTAACGACCATGTACTTAAAGGTGGAGGGTGGGTGAATGCGTGCTTATACGCGTACTTCTACCTCAGCCAAAGATTAAGTACATGTAAAGACTGGCTTGATTCCTGACTGGGGAGGCGTTTGGTCTTTCCTCGGTGATCACCTGTGTTTTGGTGCATCAAGAGAGGAGCATGCCGATGCTTTTATAGAAATCCAAGAAATGAAGCGTGAGAGTGGATCATTGGTCAGCAGTTGATCTTTACCACGTGAACAACGGAGATGGAAGACTATAAGATCCTTGCTCTGAAGTGAGAGGGAATACCATACAAAGAAAAAAACATATGCAGAGCAACAAATGGTGGAACTTATTTGGGCTCCGTGTAATCAGGCATGAAGATGGTCAACGAACAGGAGAATGCTAGCAGAATGAGTTTAATCTTATGATCTCATAGAATGAGACATTCAATTCATCTACAATATTTGCTGTCATGAGCAAACTCGCTGTCAAGAACTCCATACGGTCACGAAACCGAATAGCACCATCGCGTACACAAACCTCGATAAGGGCACGGCAACACCTGTTGTTAAATTCTCAAAACCGGCACTTCAAAGGACGACTTTCTGCAGGAACCTCTTCGGTAGGAGATTCTTGTGCCAGGTATTATCTTCATGCTTAGCAAACCACGAGGAGTGACGGTTCTTTTATACCAGCTTAACCCAATCAAGAGCAGTGAATCATACCCCACTCAATCTCCCGCTAGCTGAGTGATAGGTATATAACGATACCTACCCAAGGTACAAACTCCTCTTCCAATGCCACCAGTGGGAAAAATCTTGCAAAGCTTACCTTACATTTGGCTCTCTTGGAGAAACCCGCAAAGGAAAAAGACGTCGGGAGCATGAAAAAGTTGGAAATGAACTTTTTGTATATCAGATGAGACGAATCCATTCAATAATATCCCTCTCGCTGTGAATCAATCTGCTGCCGCAAATACATACATTCAGATAACGTTCAAGCATTGAATATACACTCCTCGAGGAAGGCCGTAGCGGGTCCTCATAGGGTTAAGACGGCGGCAACTGAAAAGATCAAATGTCCCACAGCGACTGGCTGATCCACAAACGATATTGTAGGTACGCCTTTTTCATGTGTGGTAGTTGGGGTGTGATTGAAAGGTCTCAGGAGGTGATTTTATAGAGAATATAGAGGTGGATTGGCGAATGAAGTGGTGAATGGAAGTCGGCACTTGCTGCAAAGGAGATCATACATCACGCTCACAAAACAAAAACAATATCACCAAATTTTGAAAGCCATTCATACCCTTCTCAATGCCCGCTTTCATTTTTATACATAACCCCAGCCTTCTAATCCCAATACTTAATCCCCCCATCCAACCCCGCCGTAACAACCTTACTACTCTCCTGCGGATGCCACTCCACACACGTAACGGCCCCATCAGCCGCCTGCATCTTATGCCACATCTTACACGTCTTCCAGTCCCAAAAACAGACATAGCCCCCCGTATCACCGCTCGCCACAAACTGTCCGTCCGGACTACAAGCCACATCAATAGCATAACCGGCATTATTATGTCCCTTGAACACCTTTTTGCGGTTCTGCTTGAATTTGTCGTTGGCGCCGTAGACGAAGATGTTGTTGTCGGAGCTTTGATAGGCAACGTATTTGCCGGAGGGGTGGGCGGACGCGCGTGTCATGGGGTACATGTGTGGTTCGGCGATGTATTTAATGGGGACGGGGATGTTGTAGTCCCAAGCCCTGAGGGATTTATCGTCAGACGTCGTCATGAATCTCCTATTCTCGTCCACGAAAGTGATGGTGTTGATGGCAGCGAGATGGTGATCATATTCCTGCACCACTTCCCGGGTCCGGATATCGAATTGCATGATCTTCTTATCTGACATACCGGCCAGAAACTCGTTACTGTGTTCTGGATTCGGGTTGAAGCGTACGACGTGTGGTGTTTTGCCCGTCGTGAAGCGATTTACACATTGCCCTGTTTCTGTATCCCAGAGCTTCATCATGCGATCGTAGGAGGCGGATAGGAATTGCGTTCCAGAGGGATTGAACGTAACATCTGAAAGCGCTTTCGTATGCCCCGAATACGTCCGTAGCAACTCCTTCGAATGATACACATCCCAAATCTTAACCGTCGTGTCTGCACTTCCAGATAGCAGCAAGTGTCCAGATCCAGGGAAGAACCGCAGTCCAATAATAGGCTTCGTATGGCTCTTCCACGTATGTACCAGTTTCTTCGGCACGTAATTCTTCGCGCTGCCCGGCTCTTTCCGTAAATCGATATCCAGATCTTGCGGTACATGCATGTACGTCCGGCCCTGATAATCGTACTGCTCGCTGCCCTCAAACACACTTGTCTCCGCGCCCATCTCCTCAGCTTCTTTCCGCTTGGCAACAGCTTGTGGTAATGCTGGAATGACCGCGCCGCTCTCGATAACTTCTTCCTCTTCCTCTACTTCCTCATACTCCTCGTCACTAGCCAGCTCTTCATCCTCGCCAACCTCCTCGTACTCCACAGCCTTGTATTTAGCCCAGGGTCCCACGTAGGCATTGTCGCCCTCCGCGACACTCGCGTCTCCTTTCTTCTGCCTCTTCGCTCTTATCCTCGCCGCCTCGTCTTTCTCCGCCTTTCCTCCTCTATACTGTCTACCCTCTACAGCTTGGTGTTGACTCCGAAAGGTATGCTCGCTGATATATGTTTCTTCCGCATAGCCTGTGAGAATATTCTTCCGTTTTAATGTGGCTTTTTCGTCTTTAAAGGGATTTGCTGGGCCTTGGGACGGTCGCGACAGGTCTTCTGCTGTGTAGGGGACGACTGCGTGATCTGGTCCTGCTGCTTGGCGGACTATAAGCGCGTTTTGGGGCGCCATGTTTGGCGGGTAGGCGTTGAAATCCGCCATGGTGAAGGGAATCAGGAGGAGGTAAGTGGAGGGGAGATCGACCTGGGAATAGAGGTGTGGGAGTTTGATGTGCGCCTGCAGAAGAGAAGTTTCGACGATCAGTTGTCGCAAGATTTCGAGATGCGGTTCAAGATAAAAGTTTTAGCGCCAACCTTAAATCTAGCCCCCACGTACGGAGGTACTGTACTGTACCAGAAGGTAGGTTTAAAGTTTGGTGTAGCAGCCTCATGGCCAACGTTGATTGAGTTTGGAGGATGAGAGAAGCTGGAGTACACTCTACTCATATAAAAAACAGAAAACTTCAGATTGAAAGCATGCCTGGGCAAGCACGCCTAGTATCTATCCACGCTGGGCTGCGATCAAGGCCTAAAATATGGAATATGCCCTGCGCCGTCGTAGCACCAATGAAGCACAACTCCAGCCACCGTCATTGTCTAATCATCCCATGCGTACCTTCACAAGTATTATCCTGCCGTATCTCGTACCTATACACATCTCTTATGAACCCTCACTCGCTTGTTACAGCCTCTCGTTCCCAGCCTCATTATGTTCGCAACAGCCACCGAATCTTTCCCGGACTATGCCTCCCCCAACTTGTATTGGCTGTGTATCGAGGACGCAATTCAATGCGACTCGTCGCGGATCAAGGCCACCTAGAAGAAGTGGAAGTCAGTATTTGTTTCTTCTAGGATAGTTCCAGACTAAAGAAATGAAGATTCCCCGATTTTGTCCTAAGTACAGGAAGAACGGTATCCGATAGAATCAAACTTTGTAGGAGCGTGTAGCGAAATTGAAAGGCCCTGTTATCACTTACGATCATGGAGTATAAGTAGAAGAAGAACATGACCAGGTGGAAACCAAGTTTAATGAACGATTCCTATTCAACACGTTAGCCACCGTCTCAAGCACTTCCAGTCCAGAGAATAATCTACACACCTTCTTGTGCACGTTAAGTTTCCTGAAGATCTCCGTGGCGTCCAGAAGATGCGCGTTATCCACAATCCTATTATTTCGTCAGCAAGGCTCTTTAACAACCCCCACCAAATCTCGGTCTCCATGCATAGAACATATTTCGCTGGTATTAGAGCAAGGGTGGTATCTGGGCAACGTACTTCTTAACATTAAACGCAAGCAACGGCAGATTAAGCAACAGCGCAATCCAATACCCGTTGATAAGGAACAAGAACGTCAAAAAGCCGTGCACAGCAGCTTCAGGGATGATATAGGTGTTAAGGCGGTTGCAGAGATCGATAGGGTTAATGTAGTCACTATTCCACCATTCCATTAGCCTCTTCTCATCCGTTCCCAGTAACCTCTAGAGCTCTGCCTTTCCCAGAGACTTGCAAAAGTGGGAGCAGTGCCACAGAGGCGGGGATAGATAGATAGAAAACATACCATTCCAAATCCGAATACATAATCGTGAAAAACACCTGCAAGAACAGGTTGACGGCATTAATCAACACCGCCAAAAGGTACAGCCACGCCTCGCCGGACATCATGATTGCAGACTCTTTCTTCTCGCTGTCGTATTCCTAACTCGTACGTCTATAATGCTCAGACAGATCCTGGAAGCTGTGCAGGTCCTCGGAGCAGCTCGCACAAAGGTCGCGGACTCGGTATCGGGTCTGGTGTAGCTATAGGGAGCTCTCGAGCGAGGGAGAGGCGCAGATTGTAATGACGAAAATCAAGGTTCTGCCTCGGCTTGCTGGCGGAGTATATCGTGAGAACGCGACTGCGAGTGTGCGAAAGAGGAATTTGGTTCTTTGTGAGGAGGCGGGAGGTTTGTGGGCGCTGGCGGAATGATGAAATGTGAGGCTGGGGCTTTTCGCGTGGAGAGCTTTGGTTTTGTTGGATGCGATGCTACTGGATGCCGACTGGGAAAGATCTTGACTTGCGCTTGCTTTTTGCGGACTCGCCTCGCTTACATACACATGGTACGGGACAGGTGCCACATCACATGCGATAGAATTAGGGGTTTATTGTCGAGTTCAAGGCAGGAGTGACACGTCTGAACGTTTGTTGTTAAAGATCTGGCTTCATTTTATTTTCTTTTTAACCTCATGATCGAGCAAATAATTCTACATTTCGCCAAGTACTGGGGTACCTGTGTACTATTCAATGCCATGAATCTAACGCTTTTTCTGGGTATCACTGCGGTGCATCCCCATTAACTCCGTTCTTCTCACCGTTCGCCTCCTCCGCGGCAACAGGCATAGGAACAGGTCCACCAGGAGAATCCGGTAATCTCGCAGTCAAAATCTCAACGCCATCTGTAGTCACCAACAACGTATGCTCTGCCTCAATATTAGCAAATCATCTAGGCAGAAGAAACAAGCAACGTACCAAATTGAGCTGTCCTCTTTCCATCCTGCGTCACACTCGTCCAGTCATCAGGCCACGTCTTATCTCTATAAGTCCCCAACGCAATCATAGGTTCGATAGTAAAACAAACCCCCTCCTTCGCCGCACCTACAGCCTTGTTCTTGGCGTAATGCGGAATGTTTGGTGAGCAATGGAAGAGGCTGTTGATACCGTGGCCGCAGTATGTTTTGATCACACTGCACTTCTTCGACTTGGCGTGCTTTTCTATGACGTTTCCGTAATCTCGGTATAATGCTCCTGGTTTGACGAGCTTGATCGCTTCATCCAGACATTCCCTTGCGGCCTCCACAACTCGCACTGAATCTGGGTCTGCCTTTGCTTTCTCGCCGATATAGTATGTTTCGTTCAAATCCCCGTGGTAGCCCTCATGGTATAACGTAACATCGATATTCAAAATATCGCCATCCTGGAGAACTCTCTGATCCGGGATACCGTGGCAGATGACTTCGTTGGGGGATGTGCAAACGGATTTTGGGAAATGGCCGTAATTCAGCGGGGAAGGATATGACTGCAAATATCAGTAAATCGCCTCAAACACCCCCCAAAAAACCTACATCTCTCTCCAAACAAGCTTTATGCACAATCTCGTCAATATAATCCGTCGTAACGCCCGGAACCGCCGCTCTAGCCGCAATATCCAGCACTTCTCTCGCCAGCCTACACACCTTCCTCATGCCCGCCTGGCCCTTCTTATCCAAAATCTCAATCTTCGTCCTTCCTTTAAAGGTTTGCTCGCTATATGGTATGCCGCTATCCCAGTAGTCGGGGTAGGGTATCGATTTTGGCACGGCGCGCCGGGGGCTGAGGGGGTAGACGGGGCGCAAGGAGCCCGTGTAGGGGAAGGTCGGGAAAGGGTTGTAGGTTCCGGTGTCTGGATCGGGTTCAGAGACCACTTTGGGGGTTATAAGGTTACTGAGGAAATTACCCTGGGTTTTGTGAATTGCTTTGTGGGTGCTCTATTATCTGTTAGTCTTGTACGAGGAGGCTGGAGTTTGAGGAAATCAAAGGCGCCGGCGCGAATGGTCACAGTATTTGCGCAGGCAATGGGGAATTTGGGAGCTGAGATACATACCCAATTCCTCTTGAAACAATCCTGCGAACAGAAATAACTCTCTTTCATACCCAGCTTCAAGCAAGTCGGGCACTGGAGCGTTCCAGCATCGTTGTCGCAGTCACCCCCCATGCATTTCCGCTTTGCAGGAGACTCGGAGGCCATGGCGAAAATGTGGCTCTAGGAAGCCCGTAGCAGAATGTATGTATGATGTCAAGAGAACCTTGTCAGCTTGAACAAATGCGGCCTCTTGTAAATGTAACTTTTTATATGGCGGGGCAAAAAGGATCGTCCGTGAAAAATGTCAGCCGCGTCGGGCCAGAAGGCGCAGGAGTTTTATAATTTCAAGCGGTGCGAATCTAGCTTCAAACCTGGTACATTGAAGACAGAAAAAGCGGCACTGTTGATAAGTTATGCCACGCCGAGTGGAACATTCGAAATCCGCAATAATCAGTGCCGCTTTTCCATTCGCTATGGCGAGCTTCGGCATGGCCCGAGACAGCCCAAAGTCTCGGCTGGATGGAGTCTTTGTAATAGAGTCATCGATTTCATTTTTCCTTCTGTGCTTCACTTCTTCCTTCAATAATTTTTTTGACTATTTTCTTCATGGCGGATAGCAAGCCCCAAAAGACTATCGTTATCGGGGCTGGTCCCGTTGGCACTCTGGCTGCTATCTATGCAGCGCAGCGAGGTCACGATGTAGAAATTTATGAGCTACGAAGTGGTACGTTAGGAAGGTTTTCACTATTGTTTGCACTAGCAAGCCTATTTTCTGCGAAACGTCAAGTCGCCAATCATTTGTACAATTCTATCTGTTACGTAGTCAACGTTCTGCGTGTCACATGAAATGTTTTTTTATTTTTTTTATTCTTTATTTTTTTTCTACTGGAGACAGCTCTTGGCTTCAAGCGCTTTTGAGATTCCGGAATTACCGCTATAATATTTAGCTTTCATACTTTCATGTCGCCAAGACTTGAAGCTATCTTATGTCGCAGGTTGAGTCACATTGATTTTTGCCGCCCGGAAACAGCCCACTGGCATCATCTTAAAGCAATGTAATCGAATATTCGGCGTTCTTGGAACAGCATGCATGTCATCGTAGAGTTTGCCCCAATACCGTTATGCATCTCAATTATTTTAGTCCAGCGCATTGCATATGCACCGAGAGTCAAATTACAATAGCTCAACCATTTCTGACAGAGTCTAGATCTCAGAGATCCATCAACAATTCCACTCAACTTTACAAAGTCCATTAATTTGGCGCTCTCGGAACGGGGTATCAATGCTATCAGGCAATCTGGTCGGCCGGCTCTTCTGGAGCAGATAATGGAGGAGACGATACCCATGAGAGGTCGAATGATTCATGGCAAAGATAACTCTGGAGAACTATATGAGCAGTCCCAGGATTATGATATCCACGGAAGGGTATGTTATTCGACCTCGCAGCAAATAGCTGCTTACAATGCATAGTGTATCTATGCAGTTGACCGAGGAGGACTGAACAAGACCCTCCTGGACGAATTAGATGCCATGCCCAATGTCAAACTCATCTTCAACCATAAGTTGACTGGAGCGGACTTTAAGAAGAACAAGGCATGGTTTGAGGTCTCAGGGAGCAACAAGAGTGGCCGTAACCGGGAAATCGAGATCAATTTTGACTTCATGATCGGAGCTGATGGCGCCCACTCTGCTGCGCGGTACCACATGATGAAGTATCAAAGAATGGATTACCAGCAAGAGTACATCGATACCCTCTGGTGCGAGTTCCAAATTCCTGCTCGAGAGGTAAAAGCAGGTATGAACGAAGAGTCAAAATTCCGCATATCCCCAAACCACCTCCACATCTGGCCCGGAAGAGACTTCATGTTCATCGCCATCCCCAGCTTTGTACGCGATCCTCCCCGCTTCCAATTCCCCACTAACAACCACAGGACGGTTCCTTCACCTGCACACTCTTCATGCCCTCATCCCACTTCTCAACCCTCGAATCCGACCCCTCTTCCATCCCCGACTTCTTCAACACCCACTTCCCCGGCGTAACAACCCTCATCCCGCCCCCCGACCTCATCGCCTCCTTCAACACCAACCCCCACCTCCCCCTAATAAGCATAAAATGCCAACCACACCACTTCTCCTCCTCCGTCGTAATCGTCGGCGACGCCGCACACGCCATGGTCCCTTTTTACGGCCAGGGCATGAATTCCGGCCTCGAAGACATAAATGTGCTTTTCCAATTCCTCGACCGGACTCCCATCGCCGATTCTAACTCCGAACCTCTCCGAGCGCAAAAATTAGAACAATACTCGAATTTCCGAAAACAGGACGCGCATGTTATCAACGATCTTGCTTTGCAGAATTATGTCGAGATGAGAGCTAGTGTTGTGAGTCCGGCATACGCGGCAAGGAAATGGCTAGAGGAGAAGCTGAGTTTGTGGGTGCCGAGTTTGGGGTGGCAGACGAAGTATTCGAGGGTAAGTTTTGGGAATGAGAGATATAGTGAGGTTATTAGGAAGAGTGATCGGCAGGGACGGTTGTTGACGCTTTGGTTGGTGGGGTTGGTTGGGAGTCCGGTCCTGGTTGGGGGGTTGGTTGCTTGGAGGAGGATTTTTGGTGGGAAGATGGGGAGATAGAATTATGGAGGGGTGTCTTCGTGTATTCTGTAGGTAATATGTAGGAAAGGACTCCGCTCCTCGTACAAAGCAAGTCACAAGGTGATTGAGCATGTGTGGGGCGTCTTGATGTCTGACTTCTTTATTTATGGCTTTCTCTCTTCTGGGCCGGCCAGAAACGAGAATTCAAGCTTGAGGTAAAATTTATCCGAATTTACCTACAGGGCTTCGGGGTCTGAGTTGCGTATTCAAATTTCTACGCGCAGTGGTACTACAGAGCAATCTGATCATCTAATATTATCCACTAGAAGCGCGAAGATCCCTCTTGTATAACTTCTTGGATCGCAGTTTCAAGATCATTTTCATCTATTGCATCCAGCTGTTGTTTCAACCTTCTATTTGCGGCTTCCTGAGCCGTTTGGCGTCTTCTTATTTCCCCGAGATCTTGAGGGTCGTCCGATAAGGACCTTTGGTACGCTCGAGCGAGCTCTTCGTCTTCTCTTTCCATCTGTGCTTGAGAGGCTAGGCCGGACTGGGGACGTTGAATTGTGGCAAGCCCTCTTTTCAGACGCATGCTATTTTCAAAAGCCTGCAATGCATCATTCCGACGAGCAGCATCTTCCTCTTCTCGTCTAATGCGCTTGCGACGAGCCGCGTCCTTCCGGTCCTCCATCATCTGACGTCGTCGACGGGCTTCCTGTTCAAACTCTCGTTTGACTTCTTCTACCTTGTTGTTAAATTGGGAGCTGACGTGAGTCACTCTCAATCCCCAGCTAATGAGTTCCTCTTGGGTAGGTTCCCAATTACTTTCAAGCATTTCCCACCTGATGCTGTCCGCCATTCCTATTTCGACATCCCATGATACCTGATCCTGCAAAGCCTTCACCATTGCAATCATGGGATTCGCCCAAACCGGGCCATGGCCAGTCTTGCCCGACCCATCCCGGTAAACACTTCTCTTGTTTAAACAGGCTCGACATGTACAGCTACAATAGTCCAAAAAGGCATGCAGCATTTCGTGAAGCAATGTTCCAATATGCATCTCTTCTGGACTCCCGCCAAAATTTGAATCAGGTTCCACGTCTAAATTGATTTCTATCATGCCCGGTTCTCCGAATCTGTGAACAAAACGGCCAAAGAGGTTTCTCGGATCCCGACCCTCACGCACTGTGAGACCCCTCCTCGCAAAACTTTGATCACGTATAAATGTTAGTCCTTCGACGAAAAACGCTCGGTTGAAAATATCAAACCATGTGATGAGAAGGTGCTCCAAATTGGCTTGGTCATCTTTGCAATCCGGGATTGGGGCGTGCAGAGTATCAATTTGGTGACGGCGTAAACTATCGAGCATGTGGTGATCCGAAGCTACAATAATTAGTGTTTGGGAAAGATGTTGTTCCTCGAAACTTCTTGTTACGGGCACGATTGCTAGACCTGTGCATATGTTCCGGGAATCGAGTCTTTCATGGTATCCAGCATATCGTTCAGAAATGCGTCGTTCATACTGATCAGGTTATACTCCCACTACTTTCTTGGAGAGTAGTTCTTTTGAGCATTGGGTTCAAAATTTTAAGTATAGATTTCTTCATTGGTTCCAAACAATTTGTCTTTCATGGATCGAGACTATGGCTTTGTTGTTGGCTTCGGGCTTAGCGCAGGCTGAAGTAGTCAAATACTGTGCTTCCTTACAAAGAGCATTCATAGTCTACGGAAGAAAGCATAGTGAACATGACTTATCAAAGAAAATCGGCACCTGAGCAAAGGGAGACAACATCTGGCACGTGACTAGGCACAAAAAAAATCTTGGACTTACTAGACGTGTTCAAAGGTGTAAAAGATAAGCTTATTACTTCGCGCTTCTTGGAAACGTCGTGACCGTGCAAATGATGGAGTAAAAGATAACTCTTTGTCACGTGTCGCTGAGCATGCAATTATTTGCTGTCTCGAGTTCCAGATCTTCATGAACACCATCTGACACCTTCCACATCAAATCATAGTCAAATTTGAAGCTTTGACCTTTCATCCAGAATGCCTTGATAATGCTCATCCGATCTTTGCCAAAACAACCCCCGGCTCTTGAGATTTTTGTGGTAAGCATTGCAGGAAATTCCGAGAGCAGACGCGCTTTCTCCACTGGGAATATCGATCTTATACCTAAGCTTCACCTGAATTTGTCAACGTGCCTGAAGAATAATGGCGTTATTATTTTCTCTCTCTTCTCGTGATAACCTCTCTTTTGTCTAGGTGCCATATACTCCACTTTCGGCGAGCCCAGCCGCCGCCGTCATTTCTGCACCTAGTTTTGTTTTAGGCTCCTTCTAGTGAAGCAGGTTGACGTTCTAGAATCGCTACAACGCAAGACAGACTGGAAGATGGTCGCCGTCGTCGTCTTCGTTTGATTTGATTTGTTTTTTAATTTGCATTCTTGTGGTTCGCGCAGAGATGTACATAATGTGCGAACAGGATCGTTCACGATAATGCCGAGACGAGAACATGCGCCGCGCCCAAGTCGACTATTCGATTTTCTTACTACGTGACAAGCGTGTCGCACTCTTAGTGAGGGACGAGAGGCGCTCAGGCATTGTCTGCGGATGAGACGACTCATTCGCAGACAAGGAATCGAAGCGCGAAGCAGACGGGGCGAAGATACAGACTGGCGAGAAAATGGCAGGACCCGATCCCGATCCCGCAACAGTCAATGGGGATGCCACGCGCGGGGGAACTACCCTCGAGCAGTCGTCAGACTCCGATTCGAAAGCCATCTCCCTAAACGATTTCAATCCCAGTCCACAGGCCGCCTGTAACGATTTGGCGTCGGTGCCACTTGTTGAAATCCTCGAGATCGACGACAGACCTATATTCGTGCTCGACTTGAACTCTCAGACTAAGACGGTGCCTATTTTTCAAAATACGAGTCTGCAAAAATTACGAGCTATTGGGCTCCAGTTTCAAAATGGAGGCGCGAATGGAAGTCTGGGGAATGAGCCTACGGCGAATCCAAAGCTTATGAGGTTGCTCGATTGGGCTGTGGCTCTGCCGCAAGACATGGCTTTACAACCGATAACACAATGGGGGATTATGTGGACTTGCAGGAACATAAGAAATAGATGGAGGATCATTATTGGGGAAACAAGGAATTTCAATAGCGGAAGCACGAGCAAGCTGTCTGCAGCTGAGCAGTCCCGACAAGGGCAAATCCATCCTAAAACCCCTGAACGGCCCGGACGGCCACGGCCGGTACCCAAACCGACATCCCTCTCACAGGAATCACTTGAAGAGCAATTGGCTGCATTCAGGTTGCATCGAGACGAAAGAATCCCTACATTCCCATCGCTATCTCCTAAAGATTCCATGTTTCCTGAGTCCCTTACACGCAGGAGGAGTTCTGATGGGAATCTTGGACTGTTTGATATTACAAAGCCTGATCCTGCAGTGCCATCATCTCCTCATTTGGAATTCTTTAGGAATTTTGACTGGGCGGCGACCGAATTAGGGCCAATGGCATCTTGGTCTGTCGAACTGCGTCGAATGGTAAACATATTGATGAGTGATCCTCGTCCAGCCGCTATGTACTGGGGCAAGCAACGTACTATGATGTATAATGAGCCCTACGTCCATGTGACAGGGCAGAAGCATCCCGGGATGATGGGCAAAACTTTTGCCGAAGCTTGGGCTGAGGTGAAAGAAGACTTTATTCCCGCATTCGATCAAGCCCATGAAAGCGGAACATCTTTTGCTATAGATGATGCCAGATTCTATATTGAAAGGCATGGTTATCTGGAAGAGACTTACTATTCATTGTCTATTATACCATTTGCTGGGAATGACGGACAGCCTGCTTTGTGAGTCCATGCATTACTGAGATTATAGTTTCGTTGGAACCGCATCTCCTGGTGAACAGAAAAAGCGGCACTAATTTTTAATGTGCCACGCGGAGTGGGATGGTCAAAATCCGTAATATTCAGTGCCGCTTTCATTGTCCAGCGAGGGCGGATTTACGAGACCACACTAACAAGTCCTTAGCTATAACCCAGTATTTGATACAACCCGACAAGTTATTACAGATAGACGGATGGCATTTTTACTCCGTCTAGGTCAGTATATCGCCTCGTCCCGTGAACCAAAAGACTTTTGGCACCAGCTCCTTCAGGGCTTGAGCGCCGAGAACTTTGACCTACCATTTGCTATGCTTTATTCCGCAGGCTGGGACGTCAATGAGACCCTCTCTGAGTCATCAGAGCAGAGCCAGACTTTGAAGAACTGGGTCCTGGAGGGTATGATACGAGTACCGGAGTCTCAGATCCCGCTTCCCAGGCGCATGAGCCCCGAAGAGCCAGTAGAAGATTTCTTGCCCAATTTCCAGGAAATGGTCAAGTCGGATACTCCTACTCTTCTTCTCACCTCAGATGGCACGATGCCTGACGCCCTTGCACAAAATCTCAAAGCTGAAAGTGGAGGTGACGTGTACGAGGCCGCTGTCTTTCTTCCAATCCAGTCAACAGGAGATACTGTCCTTGGATTTCTCATCTTGGGTCTCAATCCTCGGAAGCGCTTCGATGATGACTACAGAATATTTATTGAGCTCATCAGCCGACAATTAGCTACCTCAATGGCGGTAAGTTGTTTAATCTCTAACACGAGCAATAGCCACTAATGAGAATTAGGCTGCTGTTCTATTTGAAGAAGAGATCCGAAGGGGCAGGATAGCTGCTGAATTGGCGGCTCAGGATCGTAGCCTTCTGTCGCAGAAACTGGCAATTCAGACACATGAAACCATAGAGCTTGAAAACCGATTTCGAAGGATGGCGGACCTTGCTCCAGTTGGCATGTTTCATATTGATACCTCTGGTGTACTGGTCTATGCCAATGAGGATTACTACAGGTATGATCTTTACCACTTGTTTTGTAGAATCACTAATTTTGTTGCTTCCCAGACTCACGGAACATCCACGAGGCGTTTCTTACCCAATGAGTTGGTACAAAGTAATTGTCGACGAAGATCGCGAATTGATGGACCGCGAGTGGGCAAAACTGCTAGGTGGGGAAACAGTATCCTTCGAGCTGCGATTAAGAAGACGATTCAAAGTTGAAGAAACCGTTGGGGGTGAGAAAGTAGAGGGTTTCACTTGGATCATTGCAGCTGCATACGCCGAAAAGGATCAAAATGGCACAGTTGTTGGCATTCTCGGTTGTCTCACCGACATCAGTCGACAAAAATGGGCTGAGGGCTTCCAGAAGCGGAAAATGCTGGAGGCTATGGAGCTAAAGCGGCAACAGGAAAACTTCATTGACATGACGTCCCAGTGTGTATACTTCGCATTTTCGGTGTACTTCAATGCTAATCATATTATTAGTGAGATGAGAAACCCCCTTTCTGCAATCATCCAGTGCGCTGACTGGATTGCCTCTCTTTCTGAGTTTGATGGCGGTAGCAAGGATGTTTTGATTCCTCGAGAGATACTAGACAACTACGCAGACGCAGGGCAAACGATTGTTCTATGCGCCCAGCACCAAAAGCGTATCATCGACGATATTTTGACACTTTCCAAACTCGATTCTGATCTTCTCGCTATTACGCCTGTCGAGGTCCAACCTATCTCGGTTATTCAGAACGCACTCAGGATGTTTGACAACGAGCTCCACAAGAGTGATATAGAGCTACGATTTCGTGTCGAGCCATCTTATCAGAAAAACTCCGTCGACTGGGTGAAACTTGATCCAAGCAGACTACTTCAAATTTTCATAAATTTGATCACCAATGCGATTAAATTCACACAGACGGAGAGTAATAGAAAAATCGTCATTTCGCTGGGGGCTTCTCTTGAAGAGCTACGAGATCATGATGGTCCTGGTGGTTTGCAGTATCTCCCCCGAAGTATGCAGCACAAGGACCAGACTACTGGTTACGAGACTGGAGATATTTTATATCTCTCTGTCGAAGTGCACGATTCAGGCCGCGGGCTCGATGAGCACGAGCGCAATCTCTTATTCAAACGCTTCTCCCAGGCTTCCCCACGGACTCATGTCCAATACGGCGGCTCAGGCCTTGGCCTGTTCATCTCTCGCCAACTGACGGAAATCCAAGGCGGACAGATAGGGGTCGCCTCTCAAGCAGGTGTTGGCTCTACATTCGCTTTCTACATCCGCACCCGGCGTTGTGCTGCTCCAAAAGACCGTAAACTGACCCCCCCACAAGTTGACCTGCGCGCTCAAACCCGCATCATCACTCCCGCCGCACTAGAAAGGATTAAAAACGGCCCTCCTCTCGCAAAGAAAGTCCCTGTAGCTCCGAAACACGTCTTGATTGTCGAGGATAACATCGTCAACCAGAAGGTCCTTTCTAAACAACTCCGCAGCACGGGTTGCATCGTTAATGTGGCGAACCACGGTGGCGAAGCGCTCCAATTTCTCTCTACGACACCCTTCTTCTCGCTATCTAATAGCACGAAACTCGACATCATACTTATGGACTTGGAGATGCCTGTCATGGACGGCCTCACGTGCGTGAAGAAGATTAGGGAGCTGGAAGCGAAAGGGGAAATAAGGCGACATGTGCCTGTGATTGCTGTTACGGCCAATGCCAGGAGCGAGCAAATTGCCACGGCGAAGGAGGCCGGTATGGATGCTGTTGTTACGAAACCGTTTCGTATTGCGGAGGTTGTGGATGAGATGGAAAAGTTGTTGAGGAGAGTCGCGGGGTTGGGGGCGGATGTCAAAGTTGAGGTTGAGGAGAGAAGTGCTAGTGCGCCTCCTTGTTGATACACCTCTTTTCAGCAATTCTCATGATGGTTTTGGGGGTACATATGGGTTGGGTGTCTATGTTTGGGATCTTTGCATCAAAATGAGGTTAAGTAGTGGCGTTTTTCCGGACCTGGAAACGAGATTTGGTGGGGTATCTTGGCGTTGGTGAAGCACTTGGTAGATATCCAGGTCTATGTTTGGATGATTTATGGCAATGAAGTTCATGACTGCTCTCAGGCCGAGTGCCGTCGATTGTCTATGTCGTACAGGTGCGGACTCTTGCAGTAGACTAAAAAATCGGCTCTGACTATCGCGTGTTTAAATTTTCCACGCGGCCTGGGACATTCAAGAAGTGTTGTCGATTTTTGGTCCACCGCAAGAATTTACGGGAAGGGAAACGACAAATCAAATGTTCCATGAAATGGCAACGGTTATTTCACGTGCTCCGTCTCGAGGCCACTTTCGTCTCTGGTCAAACAGCATGGCTTTTGCAAGTAGGCTAAAATAAGTCCCTTAAATTTCTCATCCCAGATCTGACAACTGAGATTCCCCGCATTATCGGAATCGGAGGTAGTATCTCCACACTCTGGAGGTAATATAGAGCCGGCAGATCCAGCCTAAATCCTTCGACTTCTAGCCAAGGCTCGATTGGATACAACATCGACAAAATAGAGATGCACCCATGGAATATACAACGCCAAGCTATGTGAGTGATCATTTGGGTCTTTATTTAGATGTTGTGGTACTCGGGGCATCGACTCGGGAGGAACCACCGCTACACTCAGGCTCGGATGCAACGTGACCATGGCTTCGGTCCCGCGACGCAGAAAACGGAAGGCTCGAAGCTCTATTATTTTCCATTGATTTTGAGTCGTAAATCAATCACAAACTAAGAATGTACAGATTCATTTTATTTTGGATCCTCCTACTTGTAGTCTCAGTTGCTTCTCAGCAACGTGGGAATTGGCAAGTAGAGAAACATCCTTCACTTCCCTGGGAAAGTTGCTCAGCAGAGAAGGGCTGCGTCGTTCAAAATGGAGGGATCACAATGGATGCAAATTGGCGGTGGATACATACCGTCGGAGGCTATGTCAATTGTTTCACAGGTGGCAATTGGATCAGCAAGGACAATTATAACAATTTGACCATCTGTCCCGATGATGAGACTTGCTCAAAAAATTGTGCGCTTGATGGGACAGACTATCCAACCATGGGGGTCAAGACTAATGGTTCTTCAGTGAAGTGAACTCTCCTTCCCCAGTAATTGTGGTAGATGCTGACTTGACCGAAGTTTGAAGTTCACAAATTGGGATAATTATGCTGTTAATACTGGCCCTCGAGTATTTTTAATGGCTGATGATACCCATTATCAGATGTTTAATCTTTTGAACAAGGAGATTAGCTTTGACGTTGATGTTACTACTCTTCCTTGCGGAATTAATGCTGCGCTGTATTTTGTTTCAATGGACGCTGATGGCGGTATGGCGAGGTATCCAGACAATAAAGCCGGAGCTCAGTACGGAACTGGCTACTGCGATGCTCAATGCCCTCGGTATCTTCATTATGTCAACGGCAAAGTATGAACCGCACAACCGCGAAAAACTTTTTGCTAATCTTGCCTTCAGGCCAATGTGAATAACTGGACACCCTTTCAAGTATCATCTTCAGATGACGGGGCAAACACAGGATTCGCCAATCGAGGCTCCTGCTGCGCAGAACTTGACATCTTCAAAGCAAACTCTATCAGTTCAACTTTCAAAGCTCACACATGCAATCCAGCCAAACAGTTTAATTGTACAGGTAACGCATGTGGAGGCGCAGATGCTGGTAGAGATAATTGGGTGGGACTGTGTGATCCCGACGGTTGCGATTTCAATCCTTATCGAATGGGCAACACTTCATTCTATGGCCCTGGCAAGACCATTAATACAACACGCCCCTTCACCGTGGTAACACAATTCCTTACTTCGGATGGAACGTTCTCTGGTAATCTTTCAGAAATCAAACGTCACTACATTCAAAATGGCGTCAAATTCTCCAACCCTACCTCCAACATCCCGAAAATTACTGGTTCTTCGATAACGAAGGATTACTGCAATAAGCAGAAGAGTGTTTTTGGGGAACGAAACAGCTTTGAGATTCATGGCGGAATGGCTGGTATGAGTGAAGCGATGAAGAATGGGATGGCAATGGTGTTCAATGTTTGGTATGACAAGTATTATGACAATTTGCCGCTGGATGGGACATATCCTGTGGCTGATTCGACGAGACTGGGGGCTGTTAGGGGGCCATGTCAGGCGAAGAGCCCAAGTGATTTGGAGAATGAGAACCGAAGGGCGTTTGTTGATTTTTCGAGGATAAGAGTTGGAGATATTGGGTCTACTGGATGAGTGTTTTGAGTGCGTGGATATGTTTAAGCAGTGTTTACTTGTTTGCTTTGCACTCATGCAATAATTACTGATTATTTTCTATTCATATTGAAGCGATTATTGCATTTGACTTAAGCTACTACACTCATTCTTCACAGTAATCGTTCATTCTCTGCTGGTAGAGCCTTGCATGGCTCGATATATAAAGCGCTTCTGGACCTCTATTAGATGCAGAACATCACATCACAAAACAAAATGCACAACCAAATTTTAGACCGCCTTGAACGAATTGAGCATTCTCTGGCTAACATTGCTAACTTTCTTACCCACTTTGCCTCTTCCAACAACAAATGTGGACGCCCTCCCCCAAAAGGTCCCAAAGTTCCCTGCAACCCCGGACCTCCACTGCCCAGAGCACCCCCTCTTCCACAGCCTAAGAAGCCTTGGCAACCAAAACGTGCCAAAGAGCAGCACGCCAAATATTCTGGAATCCAGAAGACAGGTTGCAAGTCGCCAAAGCGCGGTAGGCCAGTGTCTCCATGTTCAACTCGATCGAAAAAAGCGTGGAAGAAGAAACAAGGAGGGGTCAAATATGTTGCATCGCTGAAAGAGATTGATATCAAGGAGATTCATACTGAGAAGGCTGCGGATACTGTTTCAAGGGAGAGGGTTAATGTGGAGGCATTCTTGGCGCAGATACCGATACCTGTCCGGGCTGCAAGTTGAGATTGAAAGATGTTTCGAGGAATAGCAAGCACGGGTTGGGCAAATGAGAGGTGTGCGATGTATTTACTTGCGTTGATTTTATTCTGGCTTCATTAATCATCGTGGACTGGTTCCCTCGCTGGCCAGGCTGTTGTTGCGGCACATGTCTGCCAGGCGTGATGAATCTGACGGAGAAGTTGAAGCCGAAGATAGAAAATTAACAATAGAGAATTAGCAACCAGTCTGATTCGTAGAAATTTAGGAAGGAAAATAAGACGAATTGTAAAGTATCTGGCGACCTTCGACGGGGATTTCGAGCCCCTGAATTTAGCGAGTGACGCTGAAAATTACCCCGCATTTACCCCGCACCCCTCCAAAACGCACTGGAATAGCAAGGGAATATTTGAAGATGACAAGAGTAAAGACACAATAATCATCTTACCAGTCAACTATCATTAGGTTAATGACTCCACATCAGAGCCGATTTATCTACTGTAAGCTTGAATCCGTAGAATGTTTGCCGGAGGCGTCGGTGAAGGCGCTCATTGCATATATCAACGAAGCCGTACGTGTCAGGCTGAGATGTTCAGCTGCACAGGTATCTAGGCAAAACAAAAGGTGTATATATATTTCGACATAATGAAGAACTAAACATCAGGCATGAAAAACACCGCATTCACCAACCCATATGGAGTTTGTAATTCAGCACAGGCATCACAAATACTCTCCGTTTCAAGTCCTTCAATTCAATCCCAACCAGCTTTTCAACAACTTTCCAAGGAAAGAGCAGCATAAAGTTATCTTCAATGAAGCTTTGCTGTCAACGAATTATTTACTGTCGTGAAGGAAATGCCCCCACACAAAATTGAAACCCTTCTAATTGACTTCAAGGTACCATCCTACCAGAACATGAATCCCAACCACAGAAGTAGACGGCTGTAGTTGATTGGGAATTGGCAACGCTGGGGGGACTCCATGAAGAAACTGAAGTATCGGCTTTAGTGGGCTTACCCTGTTGTTCCAATGCCAAATTAACTTATATACGGAAGAAAATCGCAGGGGCTTCTGAGTGAATCGCTACCTTGTCTGAGGAAAGACCAGCTGCTGGTTCAGGTATTTATTGCCATATTGAACACCTAGAAATCATCATCAGAAAAGAAAGGGGCCGAGATTATGCAGGGGAAGTGGTAACAAAGTTTGACGACCATAAATAAGCACATTACGAGAAGGTGATATATTTTTTGCTGACATATGAAGAAAAAGTTTTTTCAACAGATTTCGCGTTGTAATCAATGGATTATTTACTGTCAAGACTGAAAAACGTTCACTGAAGGTTCGCTTAGCTTGACAGCTTCGCAAACTGCAAGATCAGATTCAAATACAGCTAGGATTCGTCCGTCATTTCAGGGCAGACAGTGAACATGTCCCTCCGCAAGTGAAGTGGTGGTGCAAGTTGCCCCACTTGTTGTTTCCTGGGGAGTTGACACACGATGAATCTGAAGAAACTTTATGCTCAGACAGCTAAGAGCACATCCTCTCATTCCCCCCTTCTCCTCCTGCTGCTGACAACCGCAGCAATTCTCCCTCTATGACCCTGCAGTGTGCAAATTACACAACAATATTCTCTCCATTCCTCCGCAACTCCGACCCCACAGTATTCAATTCCACAGGCACAAATTTAAAGTTCCCATCCCTATCCCCATCCTCCATACCCCTCTGCCTCACAAATATCCTCGGCAGCCACTCCTTCCACGGCAACCAAACGCTCAGCCCCCACAGCAACAACACTAGCACAGTAACAGGAATCGCAATAGCCCAATAATACTTGAAACTCTCTTTAACCACTAAACCCTTCCCATCCCAATCAAAAACCGGAATCGCAAAGATAGTCTGGCATGAATTATCAGCAACACCAAAATAGGGACAGAGACAGAGGGGGACTTGCCGCTAGGAATGTCCCAGGTAGGAAAAACATAGTTAGCACAGCAATAGCTTTCATCGCCGAACTATCTTTCTTGGATTCCGTGGCTATTATGGTGGATGTATATGCTATTTTGGAATTGACGATTGCTTCTTTTTGCGTCATGAATTGGTAGACCTATCCCCAAACAAAATTAGAAGTTACATCGAGAGCAGGTACCAGTGGGGGGAGGGAGGAGGGAACATACGACAGCTAGTTGAGTCTGTGTGCGTTTTTCCTCGTATTCTGCTCGGAGTGCTAGGTTTTGGCATTCGTTTATATGGCAGGTAATTAGTTCCCCCACCATTATGGAAGATTCATCTTCGTCGTCTGTACCTGAGAGTTTTTTGAGGCTTTCGGTTTCTTTCGCCATGAGCTCGAGTGTTAAGACTGTAGCTCCGGCCCTCATCCTCTCAACGCCCAACGTGCGTCCCACGAAGTTCAAGCGTCTGGTCGCAGCCATGAAATCTAGTTCCAGGGGATTTTTCATGGGAATGTTGATGTATTCGTGTTGGCCAGATGTTTCTTCTAGCTCGTTTAGGCTGCGGTCTACGGCTTGGATTCTGTTTGCTGTTGAGGCGATGATGATTTTGGAGAGGAGGGCGGCTGTGAGGAGGGGGTGCTTGCAATGCTTTTGATGCTGTTTGAGGGATTGGGTTAGGAGGGGGAATTCGTGGTCTGCTGTTTTGGAGAGGATGAGGCCGGTGGTCAGGTTGGTGCTGGAGTCGTAGCTGAGGGCTAGCTGGTAGTATAAAGGGCGGAAAATCCCAAAGCGGAATACGAAGCCTGGTATCGTTGATGAGAATTTATTTGGATTCCGGCGGAGATGAGAACATACATGTTTTCGGTTTGAAGCAAGTACTGCCGCTGTTCTTGGGACAGGAAAACTTGAACGCTCTTGAAGTCGTGCCTACTAATGCTTGCTTAAACTCATCTGGCATTCCAAGAAGGTGTTCCACTTTTTCCCAAGCAGCTTTGCTGAATGGTACAGCTTGGCGGCTTTCTTTGGTGTTGAAGGTGCAAGTCCCAATTCTGATTTCAATTAGCTAAATGCTCTCGGATAAGTTTTGCTACTTACAGTAATCTTAAACCGCCAGTAAAAGTCTTACGACTGGTTGTAGCGGTCTGGCTCTCGGCAGACCCAGGCTGGCCAAGATCCTACGAATACTGTATTAGCCCGACATATCAAATTAGATTAAAAGACCCACCTTCGAAAGCCAGGCGCTAAAGTTCGTGTCATCCAAGGGACCTTCATTGCAACTCGTCTCAATTTCAGACCCATTTCTGTGTTGTAGGATTTCCAGATGCGAGCAACTCGTGGAAGCCTCAAACTCAGTCACAGCGCCTGGTGGTGGAAATCCGTAGGCAAGGTCTCTTCGATAGGGGAATATATCTGACAGCTCCATGCTAGACAAGGAGTTGCATGAGATTCTCCTTCTCTGGCAGGGATCTCTGGGGATATTTGGAGGAAAGTGAGGTTCATGAGGCTGAGATTGAGGCTGAGGTCGCTGCCGCTCAGCCACTTCTGCAAGGACACGGTTCAGCGCATCTAATTGGACGAATGTTGCGACGAGATGGGTTCTCATTAATATGCCTTTCAAGCATGTGAATTTTTCAGGACTTCGCTCTCGTAATGATACCTTAGATATCAGATCCCGCCTGGGTAGTAAATTCCTCCCCTTCTGAATGAAAGAGAAGATGCACTTTGGCGGCGGATCAAGGGACTTCCTCCAATCATATGTCATCTTTCCCTCTTGGTACCAGCAGCTTACTGGAATCATGTATGGAAACCACACTTGAGTGCTAAACTTTGAAGAGGATCGAAATAGGGCAATACTGTGAACATTGTCCTTGCATTATATATTCGTACATCAAAAGCCCCCATCCCGTAAAGCCCCTCCCAACGCCGGGTATGATATAAACTCCAGTAAATTCGATGCTAAGAATTATTTCGTCGTTATAGAAATCCGGGTATCAATCCGTCCTCATCCATCCAAGACCCCCAACCCATTGTTTCTTCCCAGCACACCTCAGACATTTCCTATCAGCGCCCAAATTACTGATCGCACAGCTATGGCACACTTGTTTCCCGCAGGTTGAGCACGCGTGATTGATCCCAGCCGTGGCATCGGTATCCATCATAACATCCACATCCATCGCATCAGTATTATCCCCCGGATTCAGCGACGCTTCGCAATCTTCACAATTCGAAGGCTGGAAGAAGGAATCGGACGTAGGGATTGTCATGGGCGAGACAAGAGACGATGTCGAATTGCTTGATGGGGAAGACTGACGCGCTCCGGGAAGCGTCCAGAACGAGTGTAGACTCGATTGTTGGCCGCTTATCTCATTGCTCGCAGGAAGACAGGATACAGGCGCTTCTTGAGGAAATGAAGGAGGTGTTATGTGTAACTGAGGTTGGCGCTGTGGCTGTTGCTGTGCGGAATAGAGAATAGATAATGTGTGTTCTATAGAACGAATTAGTGATGTTGACGCGGGGAAGAGTTCAGGAGGCATACGGTGGACTTCGGTCTCAGAGGGCCGGTTATCGCGGTGGCGTTTACGAGTCCGTGAGGAGAAGATTGATGGAGTCGAGATTTGATTCCGCTGCGGTTGGATGTTGTCTATTGACATAAAGCTGCTCGCGGAGAGGGGGGATGAGAGCATGGAGCTGCTGGTCGAGATCTCGGAGTGGGAGCGCTTTCGTTTGAGAACCATCGTTGCGTTTGAAATATTCAAAAGGTGTGGGGTAGAATTGGGCCGTATGATTATGGATTTTGGGTATTCAAGAGTGATGAATGATGGGCAAAAGGGGGGAGAAATACAAGGAATACACGATATGGCGGAGGCTGGGGCCGGATGGACGCGATGCTTGTCGCGAAACACTTTAGCTCGCGTTTTGCCAAGACTTTTGACCTCACTCCATTTCTATCTTCACCTTGACTGAAAAATTTTATAATGCTGGCAACTCCTCTCGATCCTAGATGATATCAGTACGTCCCATAATAATCGCTGTCCATTATTTGATGCTTGCGAAAATTTTGTGCCATCCTGAGTCAATATCTGAAGTCCCCTGATTATTTGCACGCGATTTTCACTCTAAATATCCTTTGTTATGGCGAGTTCTTTTTTCCATTCGTGAGTGTTTGATCATAAAATGTGCAGTGCCATCTAGATAATGCAATGTGTTCTTTGATGATGTTTGAGAAGCAGGTTAATGGCTTTCCAGGTCCCTACTACTAGCCAGTGAAGACCGAAAATTTCTGTTGTAGACCAGATTAGTGTCTGTTCATGTTTGCAGGCGTCGCGCATGTATTTTCGAGTTGAACTCGTAAACATGAAGGGAAAATTTCTGTTTTAAAATGTTGTTGGTTGTTGTAGGACTGCTTCTTGGGAAATACTTCAGGCTACAGGTGTGAAAAAATAAAGTGTGCGAATAGGGTTTCATGACCCTTCTTTCTAGATGTGAGCCCTGAACACGAACAAGCCAGAACTCTAGGCTCTCCGAGCCCGCAAAACCAAGGACGAGATCAGTGAGTTCATCCTCTTTGTGTTACCTTTGGGACGAACGTCGACTCCTGTTTCTCAATGGCCTGCTTGCATGCTTGCATGCTTGCTTCCCTGATCGGAAAGTGCGAAGCGACTCGCTTTGCATTCAGAAATTCACGGCACCAGGGCCATTCTGCTACGAACATGTCTCAATTGGGACAGTAGCTGATATTCCATGTGCTTGCTCAGGTTCCCGAGGCACCCGGTCCCCTGCGATCGACAAACTCACCAGTCGCTGAATTTGGCCTCCTTCTACGACAGCAACCCTTCCTACTACGCCCAGCTTCGCGACTCCTCCCACCTCCTAGAAGAGACCCATCATCGACTTCACCCTGCGTTAAACTGGCGCCGTCGGACTCTCGATCATTGCCACTATTCTATCTGCCGGCATCGGATCTGACACGAAAAGAATATGGCGTGGTCCAATGTGGAACATGGAGATAACAAACGGACGCGAGAATGTGTTCTCTTCTATGAACAAGGGAGCAGGATACAACGATACTTCTTTGACCTCCCTATATCAATTCCCCTCTCGCGACATCATGGCACAATTACTCTCGTCGAAGCGGATAACCACTTGCAAGCAGAACTCTACACCACGCAGAGCCGGATCAAGCTACGAAAGTTGAATGGAATCTTGCCCCCTTGACACCACGAATAACATCAACCCGTGAAGAGCGCTAGAAGTTAGACAACATCTACTAGCGACAGAAAGGCAACTCGACACCTCAAGGGCCCTCCTAATTGTTCGAAGTTCTGGCGCTCGGCGCTTGGCTTCACTCCCAATATCACTCGACGATGCACTCCCGACCGATACCACGAGACTCCATCATCAAATTCATCAAGCACGAGCTCATGAGATACAATATATCGGTTCTTAGGACATAAATGGCCCAATCCAGAGATGGAACACCTCGAATTCTACCCACGTTCGTCCCAAAGGAAAGCTCCAGCGCCTCTCGATCGCGGCTACCCCTCCTCGAGACCACCCACCTCTCTTCGAACTTGCTGGACGTCTTCATAACGAGTACACAATGCGCCGAAGCCTCTTCGATCACTATGGTAGCAACAATACTCCCCTCAACCGATGGAAGATCGAAGGAACAACGGGTTGGAATTCGTATGGCAGGCAGGCCGCAAGGGGAAGCACAAATACAGTCTGGACTCTCCCTATCACTTCTGGTCCTTGCGGAAGGCAGATTACTCAGTCAGATACGTTTTGACAGCTGCTTGGGCCAATTAGACATGGACTAGCAACAATGGCTCTGGGCTTCCTCGACACCTCTTCAACGAGCAGAGCAGCTCCTCCTTGCGCCCAATCTGCTAGACACAAGGAACCAACTGTCAGCTTCACCGCAGCTTCTCTCAATCGCATCTTCAGCTTCACTTTCAACTAGGATTCTCCAATCCCAGAACTTTATTCACAACGCCTCATCAGCTTTCTCTCTTCTCCTCGACACTCCTACGACAGCTTCTGATGTACAACTTCTCTGCTTGGGTTGATCTTGCTAACGGCGCCTCTGGTACTCACCTTCGGACGGCTCGACGGCAATTCTCCTTACCGATGGAAGCTAGAAGTAAAAATTGACCTTCAATCGACGGTGGGGAAGCCAGCCTCCTGGGTCCACTTCGAATGACATCTGTGCCTCCAGGCTTGGGCTTTGGGTGGATCTCTGAAGTATTGCATATCTCTCTGCCTCTTTTGCAGCCCGTCGTCTCCATTATTGAGGATGTTCATTGGCTCAAGAAGCATAAACAAAGCCGAGGGCTGGATTTCAATCCGGAACTCCACACCAGCAACCCTCTTCTGATGCCCATTGGCTCGCCCGCGATCTTGGAAGAACCCGCCGCTTGGCTATGTGATGCTATATCATAGTATTGCTGAAATCGTTTCAGCCACAGACAATTCGACAAACGTCAAACGAAGCAGACGAGCCTACTATCTTTCCCAATGAGTCAAGTACTTTCCTATTGCACTCTCCCAGCACAACTTCTGGGACAAAGACTTGAGCCAAGATCTCGTACGAACTGAAAAAAAGGATACATCTTATACACTCCACTTGGAGCCTAGAGGACGGCATTCGAAGCTTAAGCAAAAATTTGATACTACTATTCTGCAGACACATCACATACGGTACGAAGGTACAACTCAATAGGAGAGTCAAGGGATATTGCAAGCCCTCGACGATGAGACCTTTCCTTCACGGCATACACATTCTCACTTCAGCAATAACAAAGGGAAGGAACTTTGGTCAAACATAATTGCTACAATCCATACAACTCCGGACACATACAAATACAGGTTGCTTCAACTCTCACCACCAACACAACTCTAACTAGGAAAGCCCATCCACCACCACCGTGCAATACTTCGGAGCTCCACTTCCCCACCATGCAATACTTCGGAAATTCTCTTCCACCACAATGTGGGTGTTGAGGTTCTCCTGATTGAGCTCTGAGTTCGAAATTTTTGGACTTGAATGCATGGCAAGATTCTTTTATCCCCGCTCGCCCCCTCTCTGCCGGACTGCTGCTGCTCACCAACCACCGATGGTTGCGATGATTGCTGTTGGAGCCACGGTTGTTGATATAGGACTGGCGGTGCTGCAGTGTCCTGTTCTTTGGACTGCCTGTGTGATGCATACTCTCAGGCGTAAGTCGACCATAGTGATCGTAAGGGCCATGCTGCAGGCGACTGCTGCTGCTCACCACCACCGTAGCCGCCACCACCGCCCTGGTATCCTTTATCTGCTGGTCAGCATGTGATTGATCAAAGGGGTACATTCAGGAAAGAGGAAGCTCACCACCGCCACCTCCATATCCGCCCTGGCCACCGCCGTATCCACCTCCGTCTTCTGGTTGCCCGAGACCGGCACAAACATGGAAGGCGGGAGTTGAGAGCCGCTCTAATTGGGAGTCGGAGAGCAGCTCTCAACTCCGCCTTCCATTAAATGCATTCCATCTCCTCGACAAAACATGGTGGAGAGAGAAGGACTCCCACACGCAATACTTCGGAGATCCACCTCTCCTGCTGTTGAGGCTGAGGAGTGGGTAGGAGGAGAGGTGGAACGTCTCCCCAGCTCTCCAAGATTATAGGGAGTGTCCTCTGGAGATTGTGCCAGGGGCGCTCCGGAGAGCCGGGGAGACGTAAGAGCGTGAAATCTTCGAAGTCATCATTGCTGAGCTCTGTTAGACTTGCTGGGGAGAAAATGTTCAGAATGGAACTTTACCTGCGTGGATTGTGTTTCTCGATTCACGTCTCCCCAGCTCTCCAAGCTTGTTCTTTGGAGTAGCGTTGAAGATGCTCCAGGAGAGCCGGGGAGACGTGAAGAGTGGGAGTCCTTCTCCAGATCATCACTGCTAAACTCTGTTAGATTGGTTTGGAAAAATCGCCGAGGATGGAACTTACTTTGGTGGAAATTGTTTCTTGCTTCGCGTCTCCCCAGAGCTCCCATCATAGGTTCTGCTGGTGGTTGATGTGTGGGGAGAGCCAGGGAGACGCTACTTCAAATTTCGTCGTCTGGGCTCTCCTAGCCTGCACAGTAATTTTCTGTGCAAGCTTGAGGCTTGGGTGGAGAACCCAGACGACGTTTGGTTTCGACGACGAGAAGCCGAAGCTTTGGATGGGGCCGAAGGTTCTGAATGGACGGTTAGCAAGACGTTGTGTTTCAAGACAGAAGAAGGCAACTTACTGATCCAGCGCCATCATGGGTCGGAGCCACAACACTCTCCTTGCGGTGATTTGAATGTATCGATGATTGGCTGGCGTTAGGGTAGTTGGTAAAGCCATCTCGTTTCTTCTCGCTTCGACCCACCACCACACCCCCTGGTATCCTTTCAGTGAAAGTCAGCATATGAATCATCAAGGACCAGGCAAGCAACTCACCACCACCACCTCCATATCCGCCCTGGCCACCGCCATATTCACCACCGCCCCCTTGGTAGCCTTGGGTTAAAGTCAGTATATGATTGACCAAAAGGCTCATCCAAGAGGGAGATATATGAAGAAAGGGAAAGCTTACCACCCTCACGGCCGCCGCCATATCCACCACCACCACCTCTGTATCCACCACCGCCGCCACCACCGCCACTTGGTGGTCCTGGGTTGTACGGCTGCATGACGAATGTGTTTGGTGAGGAGACTGCGCTCCTGTCCCGAGGCAAACCAAGTCGATGGATCAGACTGACGCTTAGGCGGATTGTGACTTCCACCTCAATGTGTTTTGAAACTTGCCTGGCTTACAGGGTCCTGAAAGCTTTGGGCAAATGTTCAGAGCTCTTCTTCTCTGAATTGAAGTCAGTATGGGTGATCTAATTATTCTGCAGGGGAAGATGAGAAGAGAAGCTTACCGCCAATTCATTCAGAACTGCTCCCACTCCATCGCTTTCGAGTAACAGCGGAAGGGGAGAGCACCAGTACTCGGCAATCATGGAGATTCTCCTGGTCGCTGGGACTCAACAGAGGCGGTGAGAGGCTCAGTGGACTCGCCTTGAGGGATGACTGGGCCAGTCTCGCTCACTGGCTCAGTGTCCTTTTCGAGGACGGCAGGACCCCTGACACGTCAGCATGTGTGAAATGAAAGAGAAAGAGTGAGGAAAGAAAGATTGAGGAAAAGAAAACCTACCATCAAACTCGAACTCATCCAACTCCGCCACCCTTGTAGTTCCTCTGTCATATTGAGGGCCACCAGTTTGGTGGGCGTGTTGAATCGATGCACAGCTGTGTGTCAAATGAGTGCAATTGAGGGAAACTGTTGCTTGCTGTCGGCTCTCACGACTTCGTCCGCCATGATGGCGATGATTGCTACGGATTGGTGGCAGTGGATAGGAGAGGGAAGATATATCGGTCTACGAGTCTGGCCACTTTTTTGACTTGGTCTCCGGTCTTCTTTTCCACGGCCGTCTTCAACATTAGATTAGCAAAGGAGCAATCAAAGGTGAACGGATCAGGGAGGGGAAGTCTTACCTGCTCTGCAATTTTCCATGGACGAAGGCTGTACTTCTCAAGAAGTCAACGACTGGCTTTGGATTGGGGGAGTTCTCTTGACACTATCAAGCATCTTGTCACGCTCAATCTTGACGACATGTATAGCCAAGTTCCTATCAGGAAGTATGTGGAGGCATAATGTCCTGCGACGAGGCCATGCTCCACAAACCAATTGCTTGAGGTATTTGGGTAGCCTGGTCAACCTGCCCGTGGAGGCATAATGTCTTGTGACGAGGCCATGCTCCTAGTACTGAAGGTATGAGATCTTTGGGTATCCTGGTTGACCCTCCGATGGAGGCATAATGTCTTGTGATGAGGCTATGCTCCTAGTACTGAAGGTATGAGATCTTTGTGTAGGAACATCATGAGGAAATTTATGAACTTCTCCCAGGGGTGCTGATCGCTGGTTAGCAAGGCCGTTGGAGTGAGCTCGCTTGTTGAACTTACCTCATGGTTCGAATTATTCTTCGACGAGGGCATTGGTGCATGATCAAAAGATGTTACTGGATCTGCGATGGGTTGATGCCCGAAGCTAGGTTTCTTGCTTAACTGACCGCCTGGTCGAGGCAGCAGGCTACTGTTTGGAAACTCTCCTGGGTGCCGCTAGCTGGGGAAGACGTCAGTTAAACTCTACGAAGAAGCTTTGGGTGCTTACGCTTCTCCGCTTTCTTGAGAAGGGCAACACAGCAGCGTATGTGCTGATGTGGTGGTTGCCGTGCGATTCACGGACCGGCAAGGCTCTTCCCATGATAGACGTACACGGGAGTCTCCCAGGTAGCCTTGCATCTTGTTGATTGCCGATTCCTTTGCGTGGCATTCTCAGGGAGAGAAAGCCAGGCGACGGGACGGTAGTGAGACTCTAGCCTGTAGTAAAGCCAAGGTTATCTTGAGGAGGATCTATTCATGATGTCAGCAACGTCAGCAGTGCTAATGGATGTGTGGTGAGCTAGTCTTGTTGAGACTCAGGCCCGTCGCATGCCGCAAGATCGAGATCAAGCTTTGGATCAGGTCAAGAGCCGCAGACAAGCGGCATCATCGAGGAGCCAGATCTCAGCGTCTGGATAGACTCAAGAAGTATCAAGCTCCTACTCTCCTCATGGGGAAGTGGAGATCGATGGCCCTGCGACAGTACTCACGCTCTCGGGCTTGGTGCGCACGACAACTGCGCAAGCAGCCGTCGTTGCCACTCGCCGACGATGAGGCTCTACAGCTTGGGAAGGATGCTTGTGTACTTACAGTGGTAATGCTCTTGCTCTGCTCTCCATGTTGGGCGTTGGCAGCTTGTGGTTGTCGATCTCAACGCGAAGGGAGAAAGGCACGGGGAGAAGAATTGTGCGACGACGCGACGGCGCGAGCTGCGTGCTTGCAATCGCTGTGTGCTGCCTCAGATGAGATATGGTGATGACCACAAGCACTTCCGAGATGATTTGCAACGCGTGGGAGATGCTGTTGATGAAATACAAGCTTGAGGGGGAAGAAGGAATTGTGGTTGTGATGGTGTTGAAAATATTCCCGAAGAACAGCGAAGTCGGAAGTATTTAAGCGAAAGCCCTGCCAGCCTCGATTCATCCACAAGCTGTCGGTAAAGCCCTATTACTGGGGGCCTGAGGCTAAGCTACCGTCTTCAGAGGGTCTGTCTTTGTTACATCTAAGGAGAGTTCCGTGTAGGACCTGAACAAGCCTGGGACTCGTAGCCGACAGGCATTAAAGGGGCCAAACTTAGGAGTGATTTCCGCGACGGGTATCAAACTCAAAAGTCACAAGGTGCACGTCAGTTGCTTACTATTCAGCTTGTCATTCAGCTTGCTCTGGCCGTTCGACATCAGCACTTCGAGCCTTGATGCAGATAGCGAAGATCGGAGATCTGCCTACGTGGCTTGGATTCTGGTTTGGTGCCACTGAGCTTTGCAAAGGCAGAAAATACAATCTAGAACACATCTTACCGTAGATTATCGAACGGGCCATCGGGTAGCACTTTCAAGCTACTCCTGATCGGCATCAAGGCATAGGAGTCCGCCAGACTTTCGCGCCTCGACCCTAGGTTCACTCATCTACATGTCTAATACTGGCCCGTAGATCTTGCCGAATAAACTCAAAGCAGGCGCTGCACCAAATCGCGGATCGGGATACATGCAGCATTTGGAGAGAGTTCTGGTCTAGATTACAGTACGGCTCCGATCGAACACAGTTCAATTGCTTCGTTCTGTGATATAAAAACCACCTCATCCTCCCAATGTCCCACAGGCATTGAGACATTGCGTTATGTCCCTCACGGATCTTGCTATCGTTGAGGAGAATGTCTGGAAAGGCTCTTCTCTCTCGTGTCTACATCTCACCTCGTTGCGAGTGCCGTAAAACGATCACTGAAGCAGAGCCTGGGAGGATTGTTCTATTCAGCTAGCAAAGGCAGGGACCAATTCGTATGCGATTGATATCAGTCCAGGAAAACCGTCCGCTCTTCTTCGACAAAAACGCCGCCAGCACCATTCCCCAAGTTATTTCCATCCCTGCCTTGTGCCCTGGCCGTAGTTCTTTCCTCGCGCGTTTCGGATCGCTGCTTCCGTCGAGCTGATGTAGGAGGGCCCCTTGAGCTATGGTGAGCCTTTTCCTTCGTGTGGACCGGGATCACATACTGGGAGATTTGAAGCTGGCGTCCTAGAAGTCCAAATCGTTAGCCTGCTTCCTCATCTGCTACACCCATACATGGCGCACTTCAGGGGCAAGTTCCAATATGTCTCCAGGGCGGTTTTCAAAATTACCTCTATCCTCGTCGGTCTTCTCTATGCCTCTACTGCCGCTTTTGTCCGTGCCGATTCCTTTTTCGCCATTAGTGCCTCCAGCTTCTCCATTTGTGCCGTCATTGTGTGGTTGCTGATGAGACATTTTGGATTGGTTGTTTAATTCGTTGTTGTTGTATCTGTGGCGTAAGGTTCGATGTTTGTCTGTAATGGTTGACGCTTGGAGAAGTTTCTATGTCCTTGGGGCAGTTTTTCTAAATTTCAGGCCGGTGAATGGCTGGCTTGCAAGGCCAGCCCGTGCCAAGACCCTCGAGTTCACTTATACATATATAAGAGCTGGTCATCATGAAGCACAATCAGTATTTTTTAAGCTGGGCTATCTATGTTTAAATACACTAATTGTCTGTATAGATTCAGCCAGATTCATGCAGCTGTAACTCAGTGTTGTCCAAGAGTCATCATGTTGCTAATATGATCGCAGTGGTTTCCAATTCCCAAGGTCTTTGCGATGATCCAATCATTCCCTATCCACATCAAACCTGCCAACCGAACATCTTAACAATACCCCAGACTACGTGTCACATATTCCAGTCGTCAATGTTGTAGTCATCCCTGCGCCAGTCTCGCATCTTCTCGAATCCAGGTGGTGCCTGACCACGGCTCGAGGGATCACCCTTTGGGTCGTAATCATCCAAAGTACTCTCATGGACCATCCGCTCCGACTCATTCATCACCAAAGCCATAGCCTGCCTACCCTTCGGATGCATACCCATATCCTTCCAGCGGCCTCTTTTGGAGAGGTGGGTAAAAAGTGCTGGCATCAAAGCAACATCGTTCACAGCATAGCGAAGGAGCACTGGCCGCAAAGGGCGCTCATCGAAGACCGCCCATTTGCGAGGGCCCTCGCACTGGCGCTTGCCATTGTCCTTGTAATATTGCCATACTGCAGCCTCTGCCCACGACATAATTTCGTCTGCTGCATTTGCCATGCATCTCGAAAGGCCGTGGCGACCGCGTCGTTGCTCCTGCCGAGTCGCCAGTTCCAGCAGCTGCAAGTCGAGGAGACGCCGCATACGGATTCCATAGTGCTGAAAAGCGCGTCCGAATCATTCCGGGTGTCGTAGAACACCTTGAAGATCGATTCGTCCTCCAATATTTCTCGAAGGGTACGACCATTGGGGCCCGGAGCTCTGGTGTCGAAGGCCTTTGTCTTGAGAATTGTGATGTCGATGACCCAGGTGTGGTCTAAAGAAGCGAACATTATCTGAAGGAGGGAGAGGGTCCCAAAGCGACCCAAGTTATTGCCCTCGCAGTCACAGAACAATTCAACGTCATGCTGTTTGACAGCCTGCACGACCTTCATGAACTCTGCTAACTTCTCGTCGGTGTCCACCAAGGTGCTCTTAACCGGGAAACTCAATTGGTCCCACGATTCCTTCATCTCATAAACATTATTGAGAAACGCTTTTGCGGAAGCGGACTTCGGTTGAGACATGAGGGCTTTCTCTGCTCAATATCATCAACAACCCAGCCCGGGTCTTCGGCGTATTCGATCTCCAGCTCCCGCGCCTTGGCAGGATGGGTCCGTTTCAGAAGATCGTGCACTACTGGCACATAGTCGCGGTGCAGCGATGCGAAGCTGATTCCAAACTCGCGTCCGAGTTGACTGAAACACATCTTGTGGTCCCACGCAATTTGGTGCTCGGCTATGAAGAGAGGAAGTTCTGGGATGTCTATGTCCTCCCAGGAAGCTGTCGATGTTGTTCGAACCAGCGAACTGTCATTGCAGACCACTCTGCTATCGAGACTGGTATCGCTTCCTCTGTGCTCGTCGTGGAGTGACTCTTGAAGGTAGTTGATTGGAAGCGTGGTTAACAGCTTTGCGGGGCCGCCCTTTTCCGGTGTCGCGGCGACTGAGCGATCTTCTCTGTGGGGAAAGTTCCGCAATGCTTGGGCGTAGGTCATGGTGTTTATGGTTTGCTTCCGAGCGTCTGTCGGAAGAATTAGCTCGCCTTGTCGATCATTGAGATGTGAGACTGTTTCTTGCTTGCCTTGAGGTACGCTCGTTGGCTTCGAGGATGCTTGATCCTCACAGCTTGGCTCTGCTGCTGCCCGCCAGGAACTCATGATAATCGATTTCAAGGGTAGATTAGGATGATATCCGGAAGTAGACGGGGTTGATATAGAACTTTTTGGGGAGGAGGAAATTTCTGGTTAGCTGTGCGCAGCCTCAACCCTGCAATGCGGCAGAAGATGTGTGAATTGCGTTTGTGGAGTAGGCAGCCAATTATTCGCCATTGATGTATTAGGGATATTCGATTCAATACTTAGAAGGTCGAGGATCCTCCCAAAAGGCGAGTTGAGGTATTTGACGCTGACCAAGTGGCTTAATAGGCAGAGGGGAGTTGAACTCGAAGGCGATGTAGCCTTTCACGACATCATTATCCATATATTTATACCACGACCAAGCATGCCCGAGCCGAATTGTAATTCCGACTCGGCAATTTTCAGCTAACTCAGACCAATTATAAATCGGACGTAATTTGATAACTCGGGACCAGAAAACACGAGTCAGCCTTTCCTAATTAAGCTTGACGTTATAAATCCGGGTCAAACCGGGTCTACCGAGTTATTTCCAAATAATTTCTAACCCTGCCCGAGTTTATAACTCGGACTGAGTATATTAACCCAGGTCGAACTCCGGGTTGGGCATCTTTGACCACGACAACACCGAAACGCATCAGAGAATTTGACATTTGGAGCTGGAAGGTTCAGAAGAGATTTCTCAAGATGTGGGACTCGATGTCTCGACTTCAACAGAATTCAAAATCTCGAAGCACCGATACGAAGCCGCTTCGCGCTTCAATCAAGAATTTCAAAGTTTCTCCTCGCTCGTTGGGAACTGGCGCATTCGTGGCGAGCTGAGTCAATTTGCAAAAACTTCAAACGTGCTGCGAAAAAAATTGTCCTTCTTGACTTCCGCCCAAATAGGCAAATCAGCAGTCACTCCTAGACTGCCATTCCGAAAATCTTGTACCCAAGTGGGCCGCTGCGGTCATTTTTTCCATGCTGCATACACCTTGACAAGCAGATGTTATACATTTATCCCTGTTTTTTTGGAAAGTCTTCTGCGGAAAGGCTGGAATGCATGAACTTCACGTATCTTGGACATCTGGATCCGGCCGCTACAACCTGTCGCCGCTTTCGAGCCGGGAAATCAGCCATCGGAATCCGCATTGATTCTCTGTGAGAACTTGCTCCAGACTTAGAACTTGAAGCCTCGTACTGGTGTCCACGCCGTTCAAATACTCGAAATGCGATGGAAAGCTTTGCTTGTTTCCAAGCCATGAGTCATGGTATTGTGAATGCTAGACTCAAACAGCAAAAGAGTCACAAGCAGACGAAGTTGTCACTCACTACTGAGAATTGATGAATCCGCATCGTGAACAGACGAAGGTTGCTCCCGCAGGTTTGGGTCTAGCCCGTCGCTCATTCCTCGCTTAGCGAAAAGGGGGTGTGCGTCACGTGGTGGAGCTGGTGGCTTGGCATTTGGCTAAGAAAGTCAAACCCTTAGCCTGCTTCCTCAGTGACGCATATACCAAATGGAGTCTGTGCTTTATGACTCTACATCTTCGAGAAGGTGCAATCAAGTGATCTAGTCTGACATCCCTCGGCTCGCGCATATTTGTTGAATTCTAGTGGGCTGCCAGGAATTGGCGAAAAGGCAGACAAGTCCCCATAAGTAAACCACGAAACGAGTGGCCAGTGGACGAAATTGGCCTGTCAATGGTGCTCTATGGGATCGTTGCCGGGTATTGAGACTCCGGCGACTCTTCATGCCGGCTTCGGCTTCCTCTGTTCCAGACGCCGCACTTCAAGTTGCTTGGCGCCTTCCTCGTTCTACTTACGGAAGGAACATAACGCGTAAAGAACCATGCCTCTGATCGCGTAGTCTTGGAAGGATATGGTAGTACTTCAGACACCTGAAATGTTTTATCATGAAATATGAAATAAGTGAGGACTGTCAAATACGAGAGTAATGAGACCAGACATTTCCTCCTGCTGCTTGGTGCTCTGCTTCAAATTGCCTGAAATATGCCGAAGAATTGTCACATAGCACTAGTTTTACCACGTTGCATATTTGACAAGCTTCTAATGTAAGATTCCGTCCTTTGAGTGCGGGAATTCATCATCTGGAAGGGGGTCTGTGCGTGGCCCAATGTGGTGGATTTCAGGGACCAAGATGTAGGTTTCTTCAGGGACACATCAGCTAGCTACAACCTATCAATTTAGCTGCAATTTTCATCCAAAAAGGAGTTCATTGAGCAATACGAAGCTTTTGTGGTGGTCGGCTTTGTCCAGATACCCCATGGGGCAGGACTTCCAGTCTATTCTAGCGCCTGTCAAATGTTAATCCCTTTATCCGTTCCGAACCATGAAACTTTCAAAAACATATCGTCATATATGAAAAAGTCCACACCGAGGATTTTAAGCGAATGTGCAAGCCACTAAACTAGGTTTCAAAACTTTTCGTCGCTTCACGATTTGTGTTCTCCAGTATCTCCTTCCAGCATCGATTATTTCATCCAAACTCTGTTGCGTAAACGACACTTCCATTCACATTTATCTCCCAAATTCATTATCAGATACCAGACAAGATGGAAGGACCCACGGACTCTGTCCAATTCTTTCTTGATGCCCATCATTTCAGCGGTCAATACCACAATGACCAGCTCGCTGTCCAGCAACGACACCAAAAAGTTCAAGAACGCCTCGAAAAGGCCCAAAGAGTAAACCGACGTCGCTCTTTGGATCCACCAGATCGTCCCAACAACCAAGGAAAATCAATAAAACGCCACCAGTCATATCCATCTCTTCAAGCACAAAACTTTCAGGGTCAAACTCCCCTCTCCGAAGACAATGTCGCCATCGGGAACATTGTCTTCCTTCAACTAAAGGACGACTACTCAAACTCCATCAAGTGCATCCAATCAAACTGTAAGAAGTGCATTATCGACGATGCAGCTTTTAATCACCCAGCTGTGATCCTCCACATATGGAAGGATCTAACGAAAGGCGAACTCATGGCCTTGTGCTGCACTATTTCCGGCAATCGTCGTCCAAATGGTCACACTCGAAGCCTTCCCATCTCCCGTTTCCCAAAGACACAGGCAGCAAAGGAAAGTCTAACTATTCACGACAACGAAACTATGTACCGCGAAAAGGCCGGCACCATGATTAAGCAATCATATATTTTGAACGATCACGTGAGCCGGCACCTTCCTTCCAGTGTTGAGCATCGTGCTAAAACATTCCAGGTCTGGAAAATCCCATTCAGCAAGATGAGACCCTTCAATGTCCATCAACCATTCGACAATCGTCTCTCACAGGAGAGCTACACCAAACTGATGCAATCAGTTAACTTCCCTCCGGCAGCTTGGATTCAAACTTCCGACTTAGAGAAGGGCGACGTCGATCCAGCAACAAAGGCAACAAATCCCCCAGCGAGCCTCAAATCTGACTCAATCACCACTACTAAGAAATCTAAGAAATCCAAGTCCGAGTCCTCAAAAAGCACCCAATTACCGGCAGCCCTTGAGGACAGCATATCCGAGCTTTCAATCAACGATATTTGAACGCAATTATGACAGCAGCGCCGTTATCAAATTCAAACCTCAGCAAACCTCGATACGACTGCGACAAACCTCAACCATGAAGCCCAAAATCTTAGATTGCTTTCATCGCCATCAAAAGAGGCACTTTCGACATCCAATTCCTGATATCATCCATTTCAGAAACTACATCAGAGTCAAACACAACAACTGGCAATGCCCTTCAATTATCATCTCAACGATCTCTGCGTTCATCGTTTCGCAAACTATCTCCAGCAAGAATCACCAAGCCTTTGACGGATCACATCTACAATCGGACTCACCTCAAGTAATCGTCGATCCATGACAATCAGCCTCAAAACACCGGGATGTTGCGATAAACACGACACCGGTAATGACATTCAGCGGCGTCAACAGTTTCAGCTACAACCGACTCGCAATCAGAACCAAGCTCAAACACCGACAATCGCTTTAACCACGAAACTTAAAGAGTCAATTCAACAAATACAATTGCAGCAATGATCTTCAGCCGCGAAAAGTAGAAACATCCATCATCAATATCTCATCTCAAATCTCAATGAGGACAAACGATCAAACACCAACACGCGAAACTAAACTTCGAAGAAAGGCTCTAAACAACCAATTACCACCCCGGAATCAAATAGAAAACTTGAGTGCGGGCAAAGCTAAGGATTGCGAACCCTAGGCTCGAGGAAAAGAATTGACGGCGGCGGGGTGACGGAATGACGGAATGAGGAGAATCAACCGACGGACGACAGCGGACTTTGTCCGCGTGTACATGGAGGATGAAAAGGTACTAAGGAGGACTTGCTATGGAGGATGAGCGCGCAGATGGATAGATCGGCTCATTTTCTTAAGTGTCCTCTCCTTTTTCTTCCATTCGAAGCTGATCACATGTCTAGATATCCAAGGTCGGAACGTCCACGAGACAGAAAGGAAATAAACAAGGCATACAAATCAAACTCGGACATATAATCAGGCGGATTCACCAACGAGAAGCAGTGGAAAGATCACAGTCAACCTCACCGGCACCACGGCGAAATTTCACCTCATGTGTGCCGCCACAAAATTTCGAAGGGAAGTGAGAAGGAAAAGCGGTGGAACATCAAAGAGAACTGGTCGCACGAAACAAGTCGAAGACACATACATACACTACGGAACATCAACAAGAGTCGACGGCAACACCAACACTAACCTCATCGGCGGCAAAGAATCACATCACACGAACCATACGACAAAAGTCTTCGAGGGAAGTGTGGAGGAAAAGTGGTGGAACATCAGGCAATTGTGGCAGGGAAGGGATTGCGGGTGGATCATAACATCAGTCAAATGGCACATCAGGCCAGGTGACCGAGGTATCTTTCCTGGCTTTTCCCTTAACGGGTTTTTGCCAGGTTTTATCGACCTACGGTAGGGAAATGGGAAGGGGGGGGGCTAAACGCAGCTACCACAACTCATTGGCTTGCTCAATCAAATATTTCAAACCAAATGAGCTCTCACAATGTGCCAAATCCGTGACCCAACTTGAATTTGTGGTGTTTGAAACTGACATGCGACCCTCGCCACACGGAATGCAGAGAAACATGACAGAGCGCGAGTATTTGAGCGGCTGAAAATGAGATGATGAAAGTGTGAATGATCATTGAATTGCTGACCATTTACGCTGACGGCTGGGAAAATTTTCCACCCTTGCCAAATAAAGGCCCACGAGGTGAGACCTCCGCTTCCAACCAGCATCTTCGACCAGGGTGACGAAAATTACTGCCCAAACATGATCTAATTCTACAACGCTACTATACTCACTGATTCACAATATCCTGGTCATCATTAGCTATGCCCTGGGCGAGAAGCTTCTACTAACTTTTAATTTTAACCTCTTCGTAGCCATCGCCTGAGCCTACACCTTGTCGCTGTGGAGAAATGGCCGAGGAAGACGCCCCATTCGCTACCCCTCTCAGCACATTCCGCTATTTCAAAGAAAGAGAAAGTTAGCTATCAGCAGCCGGCGTTCAAAAAATGCACGTTGAAGCCGGGTATGAGCTATCAGCTCGTAGAGCATCTGCCAGCCAGAAATCATACAAGGGACCCAGAGATTAGTTTACCTGTGTGGGCCTCAGACTTCTCCAAAACTTGACTGTGTCTTTTTCTTTCTTGATTGGCACTGCTGAGTTGTTGGAAGTCTCGAATTTGGAAAGCATAAAAACGTGGCATATAGGCAACATCAAAGGCAAGGAAGTGATGCCAAGGCTCTTGCGTTTCAGAGGGCAGGGGCCTCTGATTAAAGGCGTCAACACCATGCTTCACAACGACCGCTGCTGCCGATTTTATAACCCTAGAGAACGAAAAAGTCAGTGAAAGTTCTGTTAAGATTGTTTTGAAATTCAAAGAATGGTCGATTTCTTTTCGTCACTTACTGAAGTCTTTCTCTTCTCTCGGGCCAAGTCAATGGCAGAAGAGGGTCATCCTGAAAAGCCTTCATGTCTACTACTCCTCTAATTGTGATGCCAAGCCTCTTCAGAGCAAAAGCGTCTCGACACGCATCAAAGCAGCACACCTTGATACTGGGGTCCTCCAGCATTTTCCCGAAAGCCAGCCAAGCTGAATGAGACAAAGCGTCCTTATCGTCCAACGACAGCAGATCGAGAAGAAAAGTTGTGTTTTGGGAAGCGACGTTCACCGCTAGATGGCTCAATCTTCCGTCATAGTTGAAGTACCTCGCTATAGGATAGGATTAATTAGCTGCCATGATCATGATTGAGGACTTGTGGGATGTTTTCGATTCCCAGAAGTGCGCCGGACTCAGCCGGGAAAGCAATATAAAAACTCTCCTTGTATCTTACCATGGATAAAGACATCCATGGCGTCCGGGTAAGCCCACTTCAGCGTTTGGCACAGTTGCCATATCCCAGCACCATCTTGGATAAGTATTCGTAGGTGCGTGGCTAACCGAGGGTGAAGTTCCTCCAGTATCGGGTACAAAGCAATGCCATTCACATTGTTATGGAGTGGCAGAAGCCGGAGATGAGATGGAAGCGATGAGGAAGTCCTATAAGTATTGTTAGGATCGTAGTACTCGATTGGGCCAGTTAAAAGTCTTACCCAGCGTCAGGCTTTGGCGGGTCCCCATCCACCTTCAAATCCTCAATAAACTCTTCCTCGAAAGGGTTCCCTTCAGATGACCAACTCTGCTTGTCTGTTTTTACTGGAGATGGCAGCTCATATTTCATGCCGTTCTCGTAATCCGAGTCCGAGTAGGGGCTTGTGTCTTAATGGTGGTCAGCAAGTTTCGTTCATCCGGAGATCGGGAGCTGTCTCCAGAATAAGCCTCAGCTTACCAGCTGCCATTATAGATACCAGATTAATGCCGTAATTGAGACGGTATAGAGATATAACGAGAGTGATGTAACCATAGCGATGTAACGATAGTGGGTGCGTTGGAGGACGACGCGATGAGTGATGTTTAGTGAAGAACAGAAGCTCCGTCTTGAAAGAGAAGCCATGATAGAATGCCTACCATATTTAGTGCAAACTCAATGTTGAAATTGAAGTCGCGATGGCTCTTGGGGAAGCGACGACGAAAAAGGGGAGGCAGTCACGTGGATATCACTTTCCTGGTGGATCACGGGAAGGACGAGGTGACGACACATTGGCACATATTCAATCCGATTATTTCTCGAAAGAGTACTTCGGGCTGAAGCGCTGCTTAGCCCGAAATCAAATCTTCTCCTACGCCTGGTGCATTGAAATCAGTCCGCTTTTTGGTTCACAGCGAGGAAAATGCAACAGCACAACTCTGCGACCGAGTGCTTGCTTAATCCACTTATGAGGATTCGAGATCCAGAGTCGCACCTTCTTATCCCTTGGACTCCGGAGTCCTCCATCACCCTGGAAACGATTGAGGAGAACGGAAGGTGATATCATTGGAAATTCTCTCCGGGGCACTCATCAGCTTACGCGAATTCCTAGTCCTCATGCATAACCTTCAAATATATTTTCTTTTCTGTAGACCAAGAACTTCTATTGGCTTTTATTGTGGGTACTAAAGTGTTCACGTTATGGCAATATCTCCTCGATAGCCTATCCCATTGTGCAACGTGCTCCACGAGCAAGACTTCCAACGTCCTCGTCGACTGTACAAATTCTTGCACCATGCATGCATGCGGGGGAAGTCGGAGCTGCTGGAAGGCACATCGAAAGAGTTTTCTGGCAGGTAAACAGTGGCGAGTCATTTGAACAGCACTTTGATTAATGCGGGGTGCATGAAGATCTAGGGTAAGTGCCGACCCGGCAACGTGGTTTTAGCCTGGGGTAGGCTAGCAATTCCACTTGGCATATCCGCCTAATACTACCACGAATGACACAAAAAGCTGTTCTTAGAATGATGGTCTCACGTGGTATTAGTTTTACCTCTTTCAAGCCTACAACAATTCAATGCCTCCTGTGGATAGGCGGGCAGAACCACCTCTGGATCACAGGTGGCTACTGCACCTATTCCAGGTTCTTCATCTAGAAGCTCCAATGGGTCTAGATTTTTTCACTAATCGGTTTGATCGATTATGACGCAAGTCAGGAAATCTAATTTGTGGCATTTTCCAAAAACTGTGTCACTGTCTCACTTTTCCTCCCAGAAAGTGCCGTTCCGACTCGAGCCTTGGTCAGTGCTCCTGCCAGACTCTGATTATCCAAGCCCCTGGGGATTACTACTTTCAGCAAGTCATAGCCGTTAATATATTGATATTATACATGTCAAGTTCCTAATGGCTGCTGAATTATAGAATATTGCGCGGCATAATCAATTTCATCGTCATTTGTGCTACAGGCATGTGTGATGTATGACCCTGAGACAACATCAGAAAAATTGGGGCCATTTAAAGTCTGCGGCCATCTTCCAGCAGACCTTTTGTTTCTCGAAGCTTATAATATACTATTAAAAATTTCCACCATGCTCCAAACAATGCATAAATTGTTGTTCTTTGCTAGTCTAGCGACTCTGTCAACTTCGGCTTCAGCCCTCAAGGATGCAAGCGCCCTAAGCACAATCGAATACACCCCAGAATTGATAGCGAAACAAGATTTCCTCAAGGGTATTGATGTCTCATTTACGAATGGAGGTGTTGCAAACATCGTCAGTGACACGAGCGTCGACATCGCGTCGAACGCCGAGACCCAGGCGCTGCGGCAGTACGCCAACCACAAAAACTTGCGCATCATATACACCGTGGCGGAAGTAGCATATCGTATTATCGCCAATAAGAAGGGAATCACTACTCTGAAAGATCTGAAGGGGAAGAAGATCGGCACCATGCCCAGCACTTCAGCTGCATACTTCGTCTCGACGTATCTCGCTAGTGCTGGACTTAAGGACTCCGACTACACAGTTGTCTCGGGCGGAGCATGCAATAAGGCACCTTGCGGGTCAGGTACGCTACCATATATGTTGGCCCATGGATCTGTTGATGCTGTTGGATTCTGGGTAAGTGACTCTGGGGCTTTGTTCATGTGCTCTGATGTGCTCCGTTTACTTCATGCGCCCCCCAAAGAGGAAATAAACACCCCCAAAACTCCTTGATTAGAATAGTACTAACTCTTCAATGTTCCTAGGAGCCCACCGCGGAACTTGCCCTTGAAGCACTTGGCGCGGCCAATGCAATCACTTTCTCCGACAAAAGTATCTATCGCGAGGTCTTCAATTTGCACAGCACAGCAGAAAAGCTAAAAGATCCCACTACTCGAGCGAATATCGTTGCATTCTTGAGAGCAATAGATCAAGCTGAAGACGTGTTCACGAACAATCCTTCAAGTATCTGGTCTCGTGTTGCGTCAGCCGTGAGTGTCGATGCTGCGGTTCTGAAGGCTGTGTGGCCGGTTCATACCTTCAATGGAACGATTCCAGCGGATTTGATGGACGTCCTTGTTGCAGAGGATAAATGGGTTGCGGGGGTGGATAGACGGACTGCTATGACGAGGGCAGATCTCGCAAATTTGATAGATCCGAGTGTTTTGGCAGAGGCAAGGAACACCAGTCACGCTTGAATGTATACTTAGCAAATGGTCCTGAGAGGTCAAGAAATTATGTCATTTGTGAGATATTCGCGACGAAGAACATCCGGGCGAATTTATTTTATTTTCCTATGCAAATGCAATTGCAAGGGCAGCCTAAATCTCCTACTTCCACCCATACAAGTGCCTCCTACCGATACAATCATCCTAGTACCAGCCACTTTACTTTTCCCAATATCCAAATCCATCAGCATACGGATAGAAACGCGTTTCCTTCTTGATAAATCTGACTCCGGACTGCTGCTTCTGTTGGACTTTGGCTTCAGAAGCGATGGTGCTCGTTTCTTGTTGAAGAAAATTTCCACAAACAGCGTCCATTTCGTGGTCCTTGAGAGGGATCGAATTTGCAAATTTTGGATGATTGCGATTTTGGAGAAGCAAGCGAGCGTCGAGCATTTTGGGAGGAAACTCGGTGGCTCCGGATTTTTGAGGATTGACCAGTTGGGCGATATTTCTCTTCGACATTCGAAGCAGTGAGTTTGCGAAGCTGAGGGCCATATTGAGTCTTTGAGAGGAGTTTGATTTGTGTGGTTTTGATTCTGTGTGAAGGTTGAAAGTATGAGGGTGATAGAAGAGGAAGCCTTTTTAAAGTAAAATCTCAGTCGAGATGGCGATTAGGACTTGTGTGATGTCAAGTCGACGGGAGCTAATACAATCATGGGAGGAAAACTGTGAGGGCTGTAGCCCTCTTCTCTAGCTCCAAACTTCATTTGTGACGAAGCAATGAAAGATGGAATGCCAGTAACCCACTGAATCCATTTGGAGCCGGATCGGCCCGCAGCTAGGCCCCGAAGAAAGTGGGCAAAAGTTAGAAATAGGATTTACCGAAAAGAACCCTTAAACGTGACTTAGAACATATAGATGCTCAAGCTTTTCTCTTAGCTCGCATTATGACTTAATCGAATGATAGATTGATAGAAACTGAATCTGGCGGGTGAGGGAATTAAGGGGCTTGGTTACATACCCCGCTCAGCTACCGTAAAACCTTTCAGGAAGGTCAGAACGCCCCGTCCGGATCATTCAAAGTTCTGCTTCATTTGTTTTCTAAAAGGCTTTGTTTTTGTGAACAACTAGTTCCAGAGTCTTGTTTAACAGGGCGTGGGAAAGACACTCAATCGCTTTTACAGGCCGTCATCTGTCTCTGGACCTATGCTGGCTCAACACCCGGATCATTCCAACATTATGGTCGACTCGTGTCTCCATCTAGGAGCTCCGTAAAGTCAGATCAAAGCGCAGGATTAGTGTCTGGACAGACGAATAAAGAACGATGAACATGTGACACAAGTGGCTGATGTGGCTTATGAAGTGACAAATCCTCGATTTCCTGCCGCGGTTGAATCCGACCCTCTGAATATTTTTACAGTATACCTGACCACCCAAAGTTTCAAGGCATGGCCCATTCCGAAGGTCCTGAGCTGGTTGAATCTGGAACTCTCATTCATATGCAGACGACGTTGCACAAAGCCACTAGCTCCCCTTAACTCCGAGTCAGAAAATACGCTGCATATACCCGGACACTTGAACTTTCAGAATGTAATGGTGATACGTTCTTGGATACTCAATCCAACTTGTAATTTGAAATTGCGGGGTGCGAATGTAATTATGCAGGGTTCGGGGCGAGAAGGAGATAAGGTTTCGAACAAGGAGTTAAGCCCCCCTTTTCAACTCGCTTACTCATTTTCGCTCAACCCTCGACGGCTTTTAGTAAGCCTACGGATACCTTCATCCACAAGAAACAAACAATGAAATCTCCAATCCGTATGCTGCTGGGCAATACCCGGGTCCGGGCAGAAGATGAAGCTAAGAAGGTATAAAAACCACAGTCGCCTCACAAGAATTCCACCTCCGACTCAGCCGAAGTCGTTTCCAAACCACGCAGATACACACATACCTCTAACCCATCTCTATCTAAAGCTCTTCGAAATGTCAATCAAGCAAACAGTCCTCATAATCGGCGCCACCTCCGGCATAGGCGAAGGCCTCGCACGCGCCATCCACGCCCAAGGGAAACGCGTAATAGCCACCGGCCGCCGCTCGTCGCGCCTCATCACCCTCTCGCAATCCCTCCCCGGCCTCGAAACCGCCAGCTTCGACATCAGCGACATCGCATCCTTAGCTTCCCACATCTCTGCCCTCACAACCAAGTATCCCGATATCGATACCGTCATCATTTCGGCGGCGATTCAAACACTTTCCAACTTTGCCAATGATACTTCGCCTTCGGTGGAAATGATTGAAAAGGAAGTGGCAACCAATGTCACGGCACCGATGGTTATTTGTAAAACTCTTGTGCCGTTTTTCTTGGCGAGTAAGAGGCCGTGTAGTATTGTGTTTCTTTCTTCGGGGTTTGCATATATCCCTGTGCACTTCTTCCCAGTATACTGTCCCACCAAAGCAGCACTTCACTCTTTCGGCGTCGCGTTGCGCGCTCAGCTGCATGGAACCAATGTTGGTGTGACGAGTTTGGTGCCGGGATATATTGATACCGAGCTTGATAAAGAGTTTAGAGATAGGTTGACGGAGATGAGGGGTGGGGAGGCGAACAGAATCGTGCCGGTTCCGCTGGGAGACTTTGTGAAAGATGCGATGAAAGCGTTGGATGAAAAGGAGAGGGGAGAGATTGCTGTGGGACACTTTCCTGAGATAGTGGTGGGGAAGTGGAGGGATGCGTTTGGGCCGACGCTGGAGATGTTTCATGTCAAGGGGTAAAAATTTGGAAGTTGTGATGAGGATCAGGAGTGGTTCGAACACGGAATATTGGACGTAGCCATAATCACTTAACTTTGTCTTGCGTGTAAAATTGGATAAATTCAACGCCTAATCCCAGAAGAGATCTAGATAGTGCTCCAAATTGAACCAGTCAATTTATGAGGCACGAGCCATGCAACCATGATAAACTCCTAATGCCAACCCCCAGCAAGAACCCAGAACGCCCACCCAGTGTGTTAAAATCCATTCCATAAGATAGACTCATTGAAATGGGTTAGGAATTCGACCCGCGAGTCCGCTGTTGTATTTTCCAATCTCGACGACCATGTTGACGCTTGGCGTGGACCACTGCAAGTTCCCAGAGTCAGCATTACTTAATTAAGCAGTTTTACGCGATCGCGAGTCTCGATACCCTTTTTGAATGTCTCAGGAGCACCGAGACAACCAAAAGAGGTATCAAGACTTGCGAAGTGTATAATCAAAGGAATAAAATGCTTGGGGAATTTGCATACGTTAGGATCGCCGCCACCCTTCCTGTAAGCACCGTCGCAGGGGAACCTGCCATACCGTCAATAAATAGCAAAACGTCACAGAAGGGTATGGGTCTTACCAAGTACAACCACTATTGACCCCATCTATATCGGCAGGATAGACTCGATGGACGCCATCATTGAAGCAACAATTGTCGATAGCAGAGACATCATACCAAGTCTTGTCCTCGAAGCCATGGAAGGTGAATTCTGCAAGCACCGTGCCATCTCGAGCGACCTGTTTTGCATCTTGACCGTCAAATGCCGTGTAGAGCATGCCTCTCCATCCCCAGGGCATGTCTTTGGTGACGCGCTGATGACCCCAGACTTCAACAACTTTAATATCCGGGTAGCCGGCGCTCGGTGAGAACTAGATCGCTGAAAGTCAGTAATTTCAGGACAAAATTAAGAAAGTCCCATGGTGCCTGGAACATTGCGAGGAATGGAAAATGAAGTTGGATTGGAGGATAGCGGAAAGACATGAGGGGCTTGATGCTTGGAGCACTTACACAGATATTGCGCTTGATGTTGTCCTTATTCTGAAATGTGATACTGTCGGCAACAGAAACGGAAGCAAAAGCGGCAATGCAAGCCACGATAGTATTTGTGAAGCGCATGATGTTTGAGTCGACTTGAGACTTTGGGAACGAGTAGGATAGGGTGTCTTGTATGTCGAGTTGACTTTGGAAGGAAGGAGTTTTGATAGATCAAAAGCCGGGAATTCCTTTGGATGCAGGAGTGCTGTAAAGGAGTGGATAGTCTTGAATCCAAAAGAAAACAAGAAGAAGCGGGAAAAGGGGTGCCAATTTATAGCTAATGTGAAGATGCAAAATCTGCTCCGTCTGTGCAAATTCACTATGGGAGGTAGGAGCATCGTGGAATTGTCCAATGAAATATGGGGATCAGGAAGGCCCAGTGAATTCTCAGCGAAGCGATTGGAGGCATACTGAGGCAACAGAACTCTGTAAGAGCCAGCGCTTGCAAGGTGTGTAGATGGGACGGTTGGGCCAATGTCCATAGTAGATAGCATTGCATTTGTGGACAGTACCAGGCATTTGTAGGCTGTCTGATGTGGCTTGCCCAATGGTTCAGCTGAGTCAATTGCTTCTTCCCCACGGAAACACACGCCGGAAGGCCGCGACCCAAGTCAACTGGTCTCATCCATCCCCAGTAGTGGCACTAACAGCCTCTTCATACTCAGGTGCTTAGCGAGTCCGTTTTCTCGTCTCGATGTCGACCTCCTATCTTGGGAAATAATAAATTGCCAACTGCAGAGTCATTTGACAATTTTGCCAGGGCAGAGACTACTGATAAACTGATTGGTCTCGTCAGGGCGAGCACTGACATGAATATGCAATACAAAATCGAACTCGTGAAGACCGACAGTGATGTGGCTCGCAAAAGACCATCGATTTCCGACAGCACGCTGGTACTCTTGAGCCGAAAGCCATCACTCATTGGGTGCAAGTCTGTGTCGGTCTCGTCAAATACGCAAACAAAGCTGACCCAAAAGAATCCAAGGATTTCCTCATCAAGCATAAAAATGAGGGAAGTGTTCAGGATCTTTTCAAGGTGATTTGGCTTAGATGAGCAAGCAGGGTACTACCGTAAGTCTCATGCTGAGAGAAAAATAGTGTAAATGTTCTGGAGGCCGTAAAATAATTCCAGAAAACACAGCGAGTAGATCTTGGATGCCAATTCGAACCTTGCTCTAAAGACCTCTGATCTCCCCGTTATTGCAATTCGTGGTTTCATCGTTCGTAAAATTGATATCAAATGGGCTAACGTAAAGAGGACGCCCGGAATCTTCACTGATGGTGGCGGCAGGGCCAAAGCAGAATTGCAAACTTCCACAGTCTAGGACCTTTGTAGCCTATCTTCTGGGTACTACTCAAAGACATAAGCTCTCCCGATACCAATCCATCCCCATCATCTTGAAATCAAGCCATTCTTACCTGCCACAACTCCATTCTCCTTGCAATTTTCTGCCACCACGATGCCTTGCTAATCCATTGCAGAGCTCGCAGAAGAAATCTACCCCGCTATCGAGATCACCCCGGGGCTTCGAGGGGCGGAGGGAAACAGTACTCGGCGCGGGATTTCGTAGAGACCTATTGAAGATCGGACATCGTTGAGGGCTAGCATAGCAGCTTTGCAGGCGTGCTAGGGAGGAGGCGTGGTGTCCTGCTCGACCAGCTCAAGAGCAGCTTTTCGTAAGAAATCAGAAGCGAGATTCGATTGGCGAGCAGGCACACATGCTGGTCTCCGATAGCATATGGGGCCTCATGACCTTCGAGCGGCAGAGATCGGGTGCGGAATTGCTTGTTGAACATGTTGGGACTCAAGATATCCAACACCGAGGGTTGAAGTTGGTTTGTTTGCTTAAGGTTGCAGTGTTCAAGCGGCCGCTAGCGCATGTCCTCCTATTTCAGCTCTCATGCCGGAATTTTGCGGGAGTGTGAAATATATATCTTGATTTTTTCTCCTTCCTGAGTTGTTGTTTGTTTCTCTTCAGTTGTGAACCTCTTCGTTTGTCCTTCTGATATCTGACATCTGGTTGCCTCATTGTACCCCTCAAAACTATGGAAGTGCTAGTCCTAGGTCTTCCCCGTACTGGCACGCAATGTATGCCTTGAAATATGATATCTTCGGACTTTCCACTGATTCAACTTCAATAGCCCTAGCAGATGCTTTGAAGATTCTTGGGTATAAAAATGTGTACCATATGCGCGAAGTAGGCGCGAACCAGCACCAGGACACCTGGATCGCAGCCTTAGAAGCGAAATTCGAAGGCAAAGGAAGACCGTTTGGACGCGAAGAATTCGATTCCTTCTTGAGTTCTTAGGATGTACTTCCATCTCTCACTTAAACTCTGGTATTTCGATGTTGTTGACCCGTCCAAGTGTGTCTCCGACTACCCCGCCTCTATCTTCCCCGCGGAGCTCATCAAAGCGTACCCAGACGCGAAAGTTATCTTGACGACGCGATCTAAGGATGCGTGGTACGAGTCTATGATTAAAACGCTGTGGCATTCATGGAGTGGGCCGAATCCAAAGCCCAGCGCGATGAGGCCGCTTGCGGATAAGTACCAGACCTTGCTTTGGGATGGAAAGTTTCCAGAAAATGGAAGAGAGTTCTTTCGGAAACATAATGAGTTTGTAAGAAGTATCGCGCCGAAGGAAAGGTTCCTCGAGTATGAGGCGAAGGAGGGTTGGAAGAAGTTGTGTATGTTTTTGGGGAAGGATATTCCACAAGTACCGTTTCCGCGGAGTGATGATTGGGTTGAGTATAAGAAACTTCATTTCGGAGAATGAATAGAACAAACATCTACCATATGGACTGGAAAAGAAATTTTAATCTTGCCGCACTTTGACGTGGCCGAGTCAATTAACGGGTTGCTGGTAGGAGAAGAGCGCAGCCCCAGGGCCGTCTAAATATTTTGAAGTCAGCCATTCAGTTCATATATCATTGTCCTAGACATTCCTGGTATACATTGAGGCTTTTTGGGGAACAGAGCACTGAACTTGCTATTTAGAAAGCCCCGATAACTCCGGATCTTGTTTGTACAAGCAACTTCGTCTCACCACTCATTTCACTGGAACTATGTACGTGAAGCCTGGGCCCCACTAAACGCGCTCACGTTTCGGGCTTGAGTCACACCGAATCTTACATACCAACAACTTTATTTCAACTCCAGCAATATAAAAAGCTTGGTCTCTCCATTCCACAAATACCAAATTTTGTCAATTTTGCTATTTTTGTTCCGTTGATTGTTTCTCTGAATTTTATTCCCATTGATGAGTCGAAAACCCGCCATTGAACCCTCAAGATGCTTACAGTCCCCGGTGGGTAGCGCCACGGGCGGGCAAAGGTTACAGGGACCTCGGCACTGCTGAATTTTGCCAAACCAAGCACGACAGACACGGCAGTCGATAATTGGAAGCTCTGCCAAACACAGCATCATTTATGATGCACAACTTTCGTGCTCTTCAGCTGGAGTCCTGAAGACCTTCAGCCCCGGAAGTCAGAAACACATGGCATTTATGTGACGTTGAAGTTACATGGGAGCCTCGAACCGGATACACACATGGCATTCAGGCAAATGCTTTGGAGTGATGTTTTTGCTCCAGTACTGTACAGTACCTCTGATGGGTCCTCAATCTCCAGCAGGCAATCCTGGTCATGCCTCCCACCTCGAGTGGACGGCATGATTCGCACCTGAACCATCGAAAAAAAACCCCCCGAACTGTGCCCGAACTGGCAGCTCGTTTTCAAGTGACAGAGCTGATCATTTAGACATCGGCGCCGGGCAAGCCAACGTCAGCTTTCTCCACCTATCGCGCCCACTCTCGGCGATCTGGAAGTAACTTGGTGTTCTGGAAGTCTATGGCGGGTATTGGTGGCGGTGGAGAAGTCTTATTACCGCAGGTAAGCTTTTCCCACGCGCCATGGCAGCGGTGCCCCATATCGGGCACTTGTTTGAAACGGGCAGCTCGTTCGCTCTTCTAAGGATCCACAGCGCAGAAAGAGAATGGTAATTCGACGAAGTTGAGCTACTTGATAACGATCTGAGAGTTGGGGAACTTGGGAAGGAGCATGGCGGGTATTCCAATCCCCAAGTTCAAGTCCCAAAAAGCTTGATCGCACATTTTTGCCGTCTGGGAGATCACGGCCCGCCACTCTTGGGAAGGGCCAAGACTCGCGTCGGGGGTTAAACAAACGCCTCGAAGCTTGTCTGTACCTCCATGCACATTGCACATGCGCAGATCTACACGAAACTATCGTCATCTAAGTGCTTCTGGAAAGAGAAAATTGCTTGGATTGGCGACGTCGGTGACCGAGCGGTCGGATTCTGTGCTGGGTGGGGTTTCCCTTGTCAATCGTTCCATGATATTGCATGGTTCTTGATTTATTCGCGTTTTCTTATTCGTCCAAGTTATAGCGTTTGGTTGTTCCCTTCTCCTCATTCGTTTTGCAATCCTAGAAAAGTCTCTCGATTCCTACAAGACATGGTTCTACTGTGGTACTACTGTACTGCAGGCGTCTAGCCCGGCGCTGCTTCCCTGACTGGATGCGACGCTAGGAATTACTCGCACAGCATTGTCACTTCCCACCCCGCATCCTAATTATCGGCTAGTAGATGGTCAAGATAAGGAAATCACAAGGGCGAAGCGGGACACGGGTATAGCGAAGACACTTCCTTCAATACGAACGGTGAAATCAAGAGGTGATGATTTCCGTTCTCTGTTGAACCCTCTCACCTCATTCAGCAACTGAGATCGTGTGGCCGCGCTTCAGCACGCTGTTCAAGCGAGTGAAAACCCTCCTGAAGGAAGGAGCTACCTCTTAACTTGGCCTTCAATATTCTCGATCTCTGGCCAGGTCGTTGATTTCCAATTCCTGCCACCAGAGACGATTCTGTCGATCTCCATTCGCCATGGCGACTCAAAGACCCGGTTTCACCAGAGCGGAGACCGGCATCCAGAATGACAGTAAAGACATAGGTCACTCCTCTTCCCGCGACTTAGAAAAGACAGCCAGTCCTGAAGTTACCTCTGTCGACTCCCCAGTACTCTTCAGTGCTGCAAAGGAAGACCACTTTGGAGTTGCAGAGGTCCTTACAGATGCCAAAGATATTGTCACCCACGTTATCCACGTTGCTGATGATCCAACTTTAAGTCCATGGACCTTCCGCGCCTTCTTCCTGGGTAAGTGTCTCATTTCTCGTGGGAGGTTTATCTTCACGAACGGTTGCCAAATGCATCATCGTCAAAGTCCCGAATCGTCACGCTTTCTGAGAAATGTGAGTTCACTGACATTGTTTCCTAGGCATTGGATTGGCAATCTTCGCATCAGTCCTCCAAGAAATCTACTACTTCAAACCACAGGCTATCTATATATCTCTGGTCTTCATCACCGTCATCGCCTATGCACTTGGAGAACTTTTGGCGTTGTTGCCTCGAACAAATGCCGTGTTCAAGTTCATGAACCCTTTTCCCTTCAACTCTAAGGAGCATGCATTTATTCTCATTATGTCGTCTGCCGCAGCTACGAACGCTGTTTCGACTGAGATTCTTGCTGCACAGAAACTATACTATAACATGGATCCCAACCCAGGCGCGGCTATTTTCCTTGTTATCTCGTCTCAATTACTGGGCTTCGGTATTGCAGGACTGCTCCGATCTGTGTTGGTGCAGCCTACTAGGTCAGAGCCCATTTTTCCAGTAAAACTTCGATATCCATCGCGACTGACAAATTTGGTATAGAATGCTGTGGCCAATCAATATCCCGGTCGTATCTTTGATCGAAACGCTTCATCCTCGAGATCCGGTAGAAAAGGAACAGACGAGATTCCGCCTAAAGGTTTTCTGGATTGTCTTTGGTCTCCTACTTGTCTGGGAAATCTTCCCAGAGTGGATTTTCCCACTGCTTCAAGGAGTTTCAGTATTTTGTCTCGCCAAACAAAACAGCCTCCTTTTCACCAACCTGTTCGGCGGATCTCAGGGAAACGAGGGTCTCGGCTTCTTGTCTCTCTGCTTTGACTGGCAGTACATTGCAAGTTTGGGCTCGCCCATGTGGATGCCGCTTTACACTCTTACTAACAGCTTGATCGGATACATTGGTTGTATGTATGTATTTCAGAGCACTTCATTCCCTGCTTCCCCATCCCGCAGTTTCAATGTTTCGGAACTGCCGAGACATTCAAGTGCTAACTCTGGAACCTGCAGCATTCTTTTCATGGGCATCTACTACGGCAATGTTTGGAGATCTCAGGACTTCCCATTCCTATCCCAGCTTCTGTACAATGGCGCCTCGAACGCAACCGTCTACTCTGAGTACAATCTTACCCAAATCTTGACTCCGGAGAATATCATCGACAGAGCTGGGTTGGAAGCCCAGGGTGTCCCTTACCTGACCGGCACTTACATTGCATATCTCATCACTTCCAACATGGGTATCACTGCTGCCATCGTTCATATGTGCCTCTGGAACTGGGGCGATATCAAGGCCGGGTTTTTCTTCCTCTCGCCGACGTATCTGAAGAAGCTTACCAAACCTTCGTTCTGGATTTTCTGGAAGGGTGGCAAGACGAAGGTACTAACTTTGCCCCTCATAAATTCGAGAAGATTCATACTGATCCACAACAATAGGAGGAACACATGAAAGAGGTTTTGGAGAACGATATGATGGATCCGCATTACAAGATGATGGTTCAAGAAGGCTACGAAGAGGTTCCCAACTGGTGGTACGGAATCGTGCTCACACTGACCTTTATCGTCGGTTTGATCACGCTCTACGGCATCAAGTCGACCTTACCATGGTGGGGTTTCATCGTCGCTAATATCTTTGCTGCCATATTCATCTTGTTCTTTGGAGCACAGATGGGTCTCACTGGCTTCCAGTTCAATCAGCAGCCTATTATTCAGATGCTGGCTGGTTATATTCATCCTGGCAAGCCTTTGGCTAATATGTACTTCACTGTTTTCGGATTCAACGGCATTCAGCAAGCTCAATGGCTTTGTAGAGATTTGAAGGTTGCCCAACTTGTCCATCTATCTCCCAAATCAACCTTTACTGCCCAGTAAGTCGCTTCAGTCTCCGATCCTGCCCCTGGTCTGGCTAGGCCTTCTCCTAGGATTCGGAGGCAGCCTCTCCGATTCCAACTTCGCGCAATCACTGACAATCTATGATAGGATGCTCGGTGCAATCATCGGAGCAATCTTCAATTACATCATGATGAAGTCCATCGTAACTAATCAATACGACCTCCTCAAATCCGTCGAAGGGTCCAACATCTGGTCCGGCCAAAACGTCCAACAGTATAACACCCTCGCTATCGCCTGGTCCATCGCTTCAGACATGTTCTCCGTCGGAGCCCGCTACCAATGGGTCACCCTTGCTTACCTAGTCGGCTTCATTGTGCCCGTCCCCTTCTGGCTCTTGTACAGGAAAACTAAGATCCGATTCTTCGAGTACATCAATATGTCCATCATCCTCTGGTATTTGGGCTGGTTGTTTGTGGGAATCAATGCTAGTATCGGTTCTTACTTCATCATTGGCTTCTTCGCACAATTTTACTTGCGTAAATATAAGCCTGGGTTGTTTGTCCGGTACAACTATTTGGTTTCTGCGGCACTTGATGGAGGAACCCAGGTTTTGGTGTTCATATTGAGTTTTGCGGTGTTTGGTGGGAGTGGCAAGGCCCATACTTTCCCAACTTGGGCGGGAAACAATGGGGGCGTTGCTAATAGCAAGAACATTGACTATTGTATGTACAATCCTGCCAATGCTGGTTAAGATGGGGATTATGGTGCTAGTAGGAAGAGATGTTGGTTGATGATGGTTGTCTGGTGGTGTAGAGTTATATAATGAAGAAGCTTTTGGGTACCTCTCGTCCTCTCGTCTTTCCGCGCTCGTTCTTCACGGCATAGTCAGACTGTCCATTAGACTATTTGCTATTAATTTATTTCATCATTTGAGGTTTTGATATTAACTAATCATTTAAAACCTAGAAATAATCAATTAGTTTATTTATTATTTTATTATTATTTGATAACTATCTAAAGTACCTCAGCCAAGTTAGCGATCAAGAACCCTGGTCAGTCCCGGTGTGCTTGTAAACTCGGTAAACGTGTGGCTGCGACGCGACGCGACGTCTGTGGCTGCGCGTACCTTGCCGGAGCGCCGTCTTTGTCCGCTTCGTCAAGTTCCAGCTCCCGCACGCCACCAATGGAGAGACCTCGCCGGCGCCGAAGACCGGCATTCTCGTGCCTTGAATGCAGGCGACGAAAGATAAAGTGCGATCGGAAAGATCCATGCTCACATTGCGTCTCCGTCGCGATCCAGTGTGTGCACAAGGTCTTTCGAGATGCGCCCGAGACCAGCAGGACCTCCCCCGTCCAAAGCAGTAACAGTAGAAATACGCAGGTACAGGGCCGAACAGCAGTCTCCTCACCAGTTGATACCCTATCCCTATCCCCATCCTCCCGTGCCCAAAGCCGACAATCTCGCACACATAGAACTAGAATCGTAAACGAAAAGGGCAGAGTGACGTCCAGGCCTCTCGTCGCCAGAGCGGATACATCACAGTCCACACCAGCACTAACACTCGTGGGGGAAACAGAAGTCACCACAGCTCAGACCCCACCAATCACACGTGCCGAAAATGAGCAGCCAAGTTTACATGCTCTTTTACGACGGATACAGCATCTCGAGAATTCTCTGGCAACGAGTCCCGTGCCTGCGCACTCTGAGTCTGCAGGGGAATTGATTGATCGCCAACCGGTGCATCAAGATACACGGGTCAGCCTCTATAAGAGAAGGACCTTAAAATGGAGCTACTGGTTGGGTATGGCTGATGAGGTATGGCCTGCAGTTACGTCCTTCTACTACTTTGCACTGACTTCTACTGCAGTTTGACCTTATTGTGGCGTGCTATACTGCGGCTGGCGGTGGCTCTTTTGCTAGCTACGGCGAAACAGACGATGACGACAAGCCGAACTCCTTCCATGGGCCTGAGATTGAATCTCTGCTTGAAGAGATTGGGAGTCTCCTGCGAAAGTCTAAAGTATTCGCAAAACGTCTTAAGACGGGGCGACCAAGCAAGTCTCTCGGAGGAGCTGGCTTTGATCTTCGCCCCCCCTCACGCGAGCTGGCAGACACCATGGTCGATCTCTACTGTACCTCTTTCGAGTCGGTGTATCGGATAATTCACGTGCCTTCGTTTCGTTCCGAGTACCAGAGATACTGGGACAACCCAGAGAGTGCCACGGCCAGTCAGTGTCTCCAGATCCTCCTGGTAATCAGCATAGGGTCAAGTCTACACGACCATGGGAATGCCGCCACGGGTCTACGACAGAAGGTACAACAATGGGTTCATGCTGCTCAGGCATGGCTTTCCGGCCCGCTGGAAAAAGATCGCCTTGACGTCAGGGGGCTCCAGGTCTACTGCTTGGTGATCCTTGCACGACAGATCTTCTCAATTGGCGGCGACCTAGTTTGGGTGTCAATGGGGTCGGTAATTCGTACGGCTATGCAGATAGGGCTTCATCACGATCCCAAACACCTCCCAGCGATGTCGTTACTACAGGCTGAACTCCGAAGGCGGTTATGGGCTACTGTGCTCGAGATGGCAATACAGTCGTCCCTAGACTCGGCGATGCCGCCCATAATCTCCTTAAACCATTTTGATACCGAAGCACCTTCAAACTACAACGACGATGAGATTGATGAATCGACTATCGAGCTGGTGCCCCATCCGAGAAGCACCTACACCACTTCCTCAATACAGCTTATCCTCCTCGACTCGATACCGACACGCCTCCGCACTCTCGAACTACTCAGCGGCCTTAAAGCAGAAATATCTTACCAGGACGCGCTTTCACTGACTTCGGAAGTGATTGATTCATATCGCGCATATAGGAAATTTGGCCAAGAGAACATCAACTCTGGTATGACCCTATTCCACAGGAATCTGATTGATTATTTCGTACGCCGATTTCTAATCCCCTTACACTGTTTATTTGCCAGCAAGGCGCAGGCAAACCCGTTGTTCTACTTTTCTCTCAAAGTTAACCTAGACGTTGCTATGGCCATCGTCTCTCCCGAACCAGACGACGGCTTCTCACGAATCATGGCTATCGGAGGGGGGCTGTTCCGCGAGGGTTTCTGGTATGCAACATGTATCATCGGCCGCGAGATTCTTTCGCAAGTCTCAGTGCAGCATCGAGAGGGAACGCTCCATCGCAATGCCCAGCACCGAGAGCTTCTCAAGCAAGCCGTGAGAGATATGATCTCTTTAGCGGTGGCGAGGATGCACCAAGGCGACACCAATGTCAAGATCCACATGTTTCTGAGTATGATATTGGCACAAATCGAGGCTACGGAAAAAGGCGTGCCATGTGAGCTCATGATTGCAAAAGGAGCAAGGGATAGCCTTCAGTTATGTCATGATCTACTGGAGACACAAGCCGGCCCTGAGCCCGTGCCGTATTACGACGACGCGGGCGTCACCTCCTCAACTTTGGATGGGTGGCCGGAAAACTCGCTTTGGGACTTTGACCCGGAATTCTTTCTACCTGATCTGGGGCTTTCGTAGCCTCCTAGGCATTCGGATACACTGTTGTTATCCCGTGGAACTAGTTAGATCCGTTACTATGTGGGGTTGTTACACCCGCTCTGCTTACAGCCGCTCTAAGACCCCTGAGGCTTACGTCCGTCGCTAGCTCCGCGGTCGCATATGTCCGTTGGCGAGCGTATAAAGAGCATCACATCGGTAAGGCGTTTCGTGATCGATGGTACTAAGATTCAAAGAAGTAAATTTTCAAATGAGAAGAAATTAGTTGTCTCATCCAACGCCCTGCTCATTCCTCTTCCGCAATGCCTCTGAAAATTCTTATCAACGGTGCTGGCATTGCCGGCACAGCCCTCGCCAACTTTCTCGTACGTTCCAAACAAGGTCATGATATCACTATAGTCGAGAGAGCATCCAAGTTCCGTACCGGTGGAACCCAGCTTGATTTGAAGTCGTATGGTGGCCCGCTGATGAAGAGGCTGGGACTGATCGATGCGGTCCGAGCAAGGAGCATACACGAGACAGCTTTCACTTTCGTTGACACGAGAGGCAGAGAGTGGGCGAGATTCAGCGTCAACGAAGCCGGTAAAGGATACAAAGGAGTGACGAGTGAATATGAGATCATGAGAGAGGACTTGGTAGCGGTGTTATATGAAGGGAGCAAAGCGTTCGTTACAAAAACCTCAGGAAAAGAGTCGCAGAGGCTGCGGTACCTTTTCGGAAAATATGCGATTGAGCTTACGCAGCTTGCCTCCAGCGTCAACGTCGTATTCTCAGACGGCTCTTCAGACGAGTACGATCTTGTTGTCGGTGCGGATGGCCAGAACTCACTGACGCGGCGTATGCTATGGGAGCCCAAGAAGGACGACGATTCCACGCTCAGGTATACGGGCTACTCGGTTGCATACTTCCATATGCCAAAATCAGAGGAAGAGTTCAACAATACCTTGTTCAAAAGCTGTCTTCTACCAGGGCTTAAGGTGCTGTCGCTTCGCTGCGCGCACAAGGACTTCACACAAGCCATGCTTACGGTATCCACTACAGAAGAGTTGAAGGAGATGGTTAAACAGCCGGTTGAGAAACAGAAGGACCTATGGGAAACGTTATATAAGGATTTCGGATGGGAAAGCAAACGAGTACTTGCCGAGATGCGGACTACTGAGGACTTTTACACAACCACGGTTGCTCAAGTCAAAGTGGACACATGGTCCAAAGGGCGAGTTGTTCTGCTGGGCGATGCCGGATACTGCCCGAGTGTTTTGACTGGGCTTGGAACTACGGCATCACTTGTCGGAGCATACGTGCTTGCGGGCGAACTCGCGAGACATGCAGACGACGTCGGCGCAGCGCTGGAATCTTATGAAACGGTGCTACGACCTTACGTGGAAAAAGTTCAGCAACTTCCTCCTGTGAATCTCGCTATCTTGCGTTCCAAGCTCGTTTTGAACATATCTTACTTTGCTCTGGCAATTCTGTCGAAGCTTAAGATAGATAGCCTAGTCAATACGCTGATGAAGGATGAGAAGGAAACCTGGCAGCTCCCACAGTATCCGGAGCTGGAATTAGAGGAATGAGTATTGCATTTACCGCCGATATTCAGCTTTGGTGGTAGATATTAGCTTTAATGTATCTGTATTATTTTCATCTTAGTTGAAATGTATCGTCTCTCTCTGTGCGTTCCCGGATTTGAGACCACTACTCCAAAACCTGTATCGCTGTTAAACCATCCACTCAAGGTGCTGTGTATCTCCCTTCTACTGTCCCAAACCTAACTACCTGGACAGTTCGTGGGCTGTAGTATACACTGCTCCATGGAAAAGCCCGATATCGGCGAGACGCAAAAATATGACGAGACGATGTAGCAGCCAAAGAGGATGGTATAAATCAGGAGCAGATATAGGCCAATACAAATCAAAAGCCAAAATTTGTTCTTGTCACGTGGTCTACTACTCAAGTTAGGCAACAGATATAGGCTGGAAGAGGTATAAAACTAATTAATTGATTTATTATTATTTAATTATTTGAATATTTTTAAATAAATAAAATTATTTATTAAAAGAGGATTTCTCAAATGATCAATAAATAAATAACTGACTGTTTGGACAGTCTGGGCCGCATGGTATTCTTAGGGAAGTTCTAGGCAATGTAGTTGATCATCTCCTGGAGCCCCGCCACTCATTATTCTATAGTCGACTCGGTTCAAGGGGTTTCTTCGGCTATTGAGAGTTTTGAGGTGTATAGTTTAAAATATGCAAATCCATAGTCAATTAACCAGGGGTCATTGTAAAGGTCATGGTCGTCCCACGAAGTAAGAAACACCAGTAGCAGTTGGGTGCTCCAGAAAGGGAGATCACATCCATGAAGACTGTGAAATATAGCGGTTGGGTGCTCCAGAAAGGGAGATCACATCCATGAAGACTGCGAAGCCATCAATTTTTTTGGCAAATTTTTTCTTTCTTTTTTGGGGGGTACAATTGGTAATTTGCAGGGTGCAGAGGAATAGGTGAATATGGGGAATATTCAATATTTTCTCGCTCCAGATTCACGATTTGGCGGCTGCTATTAATAGCAGCGGCGGTCTGGATATGTTTCTCTAGAAATAAATGATGCTCCCAAACTTTTCATTAGATTAGAGATATAAACGATTTTTGTTCATGGCACTGTAGTTGATTTTTGCTACCTGGTGTTCGCAGATTCTCCTATTCGCGAAAAATTTCCAGCGAGAAATCCAGCAAGACCTAGACCTAACTTTCCCAAAATCCCCTGTACATCCTGAAAAGCCATCTTTCCATTATTTCGTTTCGTAATCCATCCTTTCTTATTTAAATGATCGTAGAATAAAACCCAAGTCCGGCGAAGCGCAACTCCGAGTGCTTGAAGCACAACCCCTTTTCCAAATGTTCCTCCTTCCTTACTTCCCTCCATCCAAACATCCTGATTTAGGATTATGATTGCGTTTGCGATCTCGCTACTTCCTTCTCATAACTCTCCGCGCATTTCCGGAAGCCTTGTAGGTCGATGAAGATGGGAGCCGGGGGGCCGGAAAAGATGTCCATGAAGGTTATGAGTGCGTAGAGGAAATCTTGGGCAGATGGGGGATCTGCGGTTGCTGGGGTGGACTGTTTGGGGGATGAGGTGTCCATTTTGTTTGGTATGGTGGTGGTTGGGATTTGGCTGGGGTGGTGTTGTTGAAGTGTTCTGTGGGGGTGGATGGGGTGGGATGGGAAGATGAAGGCTTGACTTAAGACTTCTGATGTAGTGCGAAGTTAACCGCTGATTGTGACGTAGAGGTGGTCACGAGGTGTAAGTAAATTGACGTGGTATGGGAGACAAGGTATATTCACATCAAGGTTGTTAAGTACTAGTGGCATGGAATGTTGGTTGATGTTGGAAATGGCAGTTATAACCGGCGATGCGTAAAGAGTGTGCATAGTAGATGTTCCCAAACTTCTTAATTCTCTTATTCCGAACCCTCTAAATCGAAAGATACGTATTGATACAGATCGCCCATGGCTGAGAACTGCTGAGTTGCTACAGTTGAGCCCCCGAAAATGTTGTTTGGGCTTTCTGGGAGACTGACGAGGAGTCTTTGGCCATGATTGTTTGTTGATGCCCATTCTACCAGTCTGTTTACCGGAAAACTTCACGGTCAAGATGATAAGTTATAATATGTCATTTAATTTGATACTCTGACTAAACTTCATTCAATAAGTTCAGTTCTGAAGGTGAGCGGACGCCGTGAAGAAGTATCCACAAAGTTCTAGTTGAAGCATATCCTCAGAAATCAGAATCTTTCACGAAATATCACAATTGACATGCAGTTTAGTAGACCCTACAAATTATTGTTTTGGTGACATTACCGATTTCATTTTCCTCTAAACCTTTTCGTAATCACAATAAGTATCTCATTCCTCATACCCTCATCCCCTAATCCTTGTCGCTCGATTTCCTTGTCCCATTTTACATCTCCGCCGAACCACCAAACGTACCACGACATCCAATTACCAAACAAAACCTGTCCCATACTCAGTAAACATGAATCAACAAATACAAAAACAAGTAGCTTACCTGTTCAAATCAAAATGATCGTTCCCCCAGACTGCGGGTCTTCCACCGTCTCTCGGGGACGACTGGCTGCCATGATAATAACAATAACCAGAAGTGCTGAAATGAAACACATGATGAAGCCCATGAAGACTCTTCGGTTAGTACAGTAGGTGTATTGGTTGGGGGTGGTTTGGGGAGCTGGTGTAGATGGCTTTCCAACCTCGAGATCGTACTCCGATTCGTCCTGAGATTTCATGGAGCTTAAAGATCTCATGGGTTTCAAGGGATAGGAGGGATCTTTCAATGCTATTCTTGCTTCGGGTGACATAGTGGGTATTCTTGTCGATGGTAGTCGGTGATGTGGTTGTTGTTGGTTGGAATTCCGGGTCATGAAGGGTTTTTATAGAGAACAGGAGATGGTAGCACCCCCGTCTCAAAACAGATCCCTAGTCAATTACTCTTGTAAAAGTGCTCACGCCACAAAACCGTAGGGGTCTATGAAAATTCATTGTTGAAGTGTAATGGGGTATCTCAGAGCCAGAGGTACCGTCATAACTCAAATCCGATTCGTATTCAATTTGGTAGCAACTTTGTAGACACGTTGTCAGTCAGTGAATGTTCCAGAGTATTATCTTCACACAAATAAGTTCCATGCCAATTCAAACGCCAACATCGCAAGAGATTGAACTTCAAATGCGTGTCAAATCGCCAAAAGCATCAAGAGCACCACCAACGAAAGTGCGTTCCCTTCTCTGAACCTTTCGTCAGGCTAGAAACGTTACTAAAGAACTGACCTACCTCCAGCTCGCACGATACCGCTAACATGTCTCTCTAGCGACCCAACCCCACTACCCCGCTCAAATCCATCGGCACTAAGGACCTAGACAAAGCCTACATCGAGCGCTTGGCCGTCCGCGCTATCCTAATAAACCCCCTCACCCAGAAGATTGCAATCATCCACATCGCCAAGGACAATTACTTCAAGCTCCCCGGTGGCGGTATCGAAGCCGGCGAAAATCACGGTCCAGCCCTCGCGCGCGAAGTCCTGGAAGAGACAGGCTGCAAGATTTCTATCGACAGTGCGAAGTGCTTTGCGAAGAGCGAAGAGTGGCGAAATGATCTGCATCAGGTTTCCTTTTGCTATGTGGTTGAGCTTTTGGAGGATACTGGCGTGCCAGAACTAACGGAACTTGAGGCTTCGGAGGGATTGAAGCATCGTTGGGTTTCGATTGACGAAGCAATTAAGTTGATGAGAAATGCTGAACCGACGACGGAGTTGGGGAAGTTTATTAAGGAGCGAGATTTGTTCTTCGTTGAGAAGTTGGCTAAAGGTTGAGATATGCGGATCTGGTGAGACCGCGGTGGCAAATCGACCCTCTAGTTATTGAGGCTCACAACAGAGACTCGTGAGATATTAGAAGAGAGATATGCGCGCTACGTAGAGGATGGAGGCCTTGATTCAGTAAAACCCTTCTCTTCCTCACACTTGTCCCCTTTTTGTTTTATTTCGAAGATGCGTCTCAGATGATCATAAGAGCAGCGGATCCCTTGTTCCTCCCAATGCCAGGGATTCACGGCAATTCTTGCAAGTGTAAGCATCTTCATTTCCTCTAGCGAACCAGCGTCCGCTGCGATGATAGGGTCATACTCTGCCGATGCCGCCTGGAATAAAGAGATGAAGGGATGTAGGTAAGACTTGGCACTTGAATTCAGATCCGAGTTTGGGAGCAAGATCCCTATACGCCTGTTGAGTTTGATCAAGTTGATACGAACCAGGCTCTGAATACAGAGACTGTAGAAGATTGCAAGCCACCAGTACTTATGGTTTGAGAGGCCCCATTTACTGAACATGACTTCGTGGAGAATGTCCATGTATCTTGATAACGATTGCTGAAGTTTGGCGATAGAATGCAAGCTGCATCTTTGAGATTTGCAGGCGCGATGAAGGGTTGCGGGAGTTGGCGAGCTTCGTAAAGCGTCAAGAGAATGGTTTAGACAGCGAATGGAGAGATGGGTCAGATGACACTTTGAAAAGATCAGTCGCAGTTGAGAATATGTACTTGGGCTCTGGGTTGATTGCTTACTGTATTGGAGTTTGATTCATCAATGTACTCGTCGTACAAGGACGCATGATACAGAAGGATAAATACCTCTTGTTTTCTTTTTGGTTCCTCGAGGCTGGGAGAAAGCTCTTGCATAGCTTTGACTAGCTGTTGCTTCAATGCTACTCCTTTCAAGATCAATATTGGCATCGTTTCCGATTGAAAATGAGATGAGTAGCTCTTTTGATGAATCTTCAGTCTGGTGGTCCCCACTTCGGCGCAACGAGTTTTCATCTCCTCTTCCCAAAGCCGATTGGCCTCTGCTTGTTTTGCCGCCCAGTCTTCTTCTTCTGAGAGGTACAGATCCGCGTCTCTTGCCGGTTCATATGACGAGGGACATATCTCAACTGGCTTGTAGTTTGCGCGGAGAGCACCTCTTCGACAGCCAACTTCTTGCCAAGCCAACTTGGTCGAGGAAGTGCATTCTTTGCAGATGTCACTTGGATCACACTAAAGCTATTAGTATGATAACGAAAAGTTCAAAGGACTCTTTCTTACAGTTTTCTTGAGGATCTTACATTTCCAACATGCTCCTTGGCCTTTGAGCAGTCGCATACCCGCTCGAGCAACATCTGTCAATTTCCCAGTGCGTCTTGGCGAGGGAGACACATGTGTCTGGGTACCGTTGAGGCTCCAGCTCGACATTCCGTCTTTCATAGCACTTTTCGCACGACCAGCTATACTGGAGCCTCGACTGAACACCTTCTTGATTCTACTTCTTCCCCTCCAACTCGACCAGGAGTGGTTGGAGCTCCCTGCACTGCCAATGGACACATGCCCGCTCCCGACAGATGGTGCACGAGGTAGACTTCCAAATCCCGGGGTTGAAAAGTAATTGTCCGGGCTGATATCAATCGGGTTCTCCAGCTCGTGCCATTCTGTCCAAATACTTCTGTTAGGGATCTTGAAGGGCTCTGAAAAAGCGTATTGTAATGGTGTGTTAAATGTCTGTATTGAAGTTGTACCAAAAGCATTGACATCGAGGAGTGGGTATTCAATAGCGGAATGGCGTGCCGGAGATACTTCATGCAGATCAGAATCCAAGTCCATTGAATCGGAAGTATCGGCAGCAGTCAAGGTAGGCTTCATAGTGCCTCATCTCAGCCGGTGAACTCAAGGGCCCCAAAATGGCTCACTATACGAAGAGATTTGCTCAATGAGCCTGCTTTACGGGGCGCAAGACAGAGAAGGAAGATGTCGAAATACAGATCCCTTTCTTCGATAGCAGGTTGCGACCTGAAGTCGGAAAGTTCCCAGACGTAGGAATTGAAGTTTCATGGAACAGCGAGCAAGAACGAGCGTTGCCAATCCCACAGCGGATGGTATCGAAAGAGTAAATATTGAAGCAAGAAATACATAAAGAAGAGCAAGTAAGATTCGCTGGAATTTCTTGTTGGCGACGAGGCTGAAGTCACGGTGAGTGAGACCTGACAGCAAGGGTATAGGCCGAAAACGATCAGAGCGGTCGTCACCGCTCGTCCCGCGCTCGCTGTGGCGTTGCGTTCATCTTCCACCGTCATCCACCACTAAGGCCAGGACTCGGATATACTCTCACAACACAAATCCCATGTATATTGTCAGAAATTCGTTTTTGCGCCTCGGATTACGAGTGGCGGACATGTCTTTTGCGGGATTCTTGGCGCGCGTTCCTGCCAGTCAGCTCCTCACCGCGCTCATTTCTCTCCTGCGAGGGGCTTATATTCGGGACCGCTGCTGCTGAATGGGGCTTAGGGCTCAGCCTGCCGCAAGGCTGCGAGGACATCATCGAGCAACACCGCTCATAGCCAGTACCGCTCGTACTAAATTGGTTGCAGCGGTCCAGAGGACTCTTTGAGTCGCCATGGTGCCGACTTTTGGTCGGGAGAGTGATAAGATGTTGAATTTCTCTCATTTTTGTGCTTGATTTCCCAGTCTTTTTAAATCCAACGTTTCTTGAAGCTTCAGTTGCCGTGACACTTTCATCGATTTTGGATACACGATGGACGTTCTTTATGATGAGAGGGATGCGCCGGACAACGAGAGCGGTTACTTCTTTGCCTTTTCAAACTCATCTCAGCCCCTCAATCAATATACCTTACCGCTGCCCCTGGGCCAGTACTTTGTAGTACATGCTCCGACCGAAGTTTGCTCACGGGTGAGCCACGCCCCGCTGGCCATGCCCGTCAGCACTATCGGTACCATTTTTCACCTTGTTCCTTGCCTGAATTGTTCCCAAACACAGATTCAAACAGGCCAATTCGACTGCCAGGATATCGGACTCGGTATTGAATACTTCCCATGCAATCCATCCAAGCCTCAAACTACCGACGACTACATATCAATGTCGACAGCATCATCGCAACCTCTACAGTCAACCGAGCTTCCGACTATAACAAATAGTGGCATCCTTACATCTGGATTCGATTCTCCCACTATGGGAACTCAAACACAGCACACAGCGAGCTCATTTGCCACCAATACCCCTGCCTATCCTCCAATGCCAGAAGAGAGTCAAACTCTCCAGCCTTCTCCAAGTCACAGGCACTCAAAATCCACATGCCATGAATGCGACTGCGGGGCGACTTTCAAGCGCGCATCCGATTTGAAGCGGCACGTTGCTACGGTTCATGGACAGAAGCAAGAGTGTCCGTACAGTTACTGTCAATACAGAACTGGGAGGAAGGACAAGATGTTGGAACATGCAAGAAAGATGCATGGGAAGCATTAGGAAGTGATTTTAGGACACATGTCTTCTAGGGATTTAGGAAAAACATTTAATGTTTCGGCAAAGGATGAAATGAGATGCAGTTCCGCATTTGGGCTTAGAGCTATCAGTGCTGACTGCAGCAAAGCGGTGAGAGCGTATATGACTTCGTTGATGTATTGAAATTATGAAGCAATTTGTATTCCTTAGAAATGAGGAAGAGTTTGGAAATTCGCGTATTTACAGTACAGAAGTCTGAAGTCTGCAACTTTGTGAAAGATCTTGACTGATTGCCAAATGACCAACTGAAATCGAAGTGCACTATTTCGTGGAATTGACAGAAATATCAAACAACATAAGTAAAATAGGTTTCATAAACTGTCGTTTGGCAACCTTGATACACCTCTTCCCCTCAAGTCCTTCAACGTTGAGAGAGCCCAATTTTGAGGGGGGAAAAAAAAGGGGGGGGCATCACGTGCAATGGCGGGGTCCGACCTAGTGGGCTGATCCTGAAACTCTCCCCACCTCGAACCATCATCATCGCATTCCAGCCCTAATCCGAAAATAATACGATCAATGACCTGATCATTGGACTCAAAAGCTAAGTTGAATATTTTTTCCTCGTCAGTTCTCTTCTTCAAAAAGTATTTAGACAGTTGAGTCTAGAATTTCTCAAGGCTCTTTATCTCAAGAAATGTCACTTTCAAAGCCCTCAATCATGCGGATGTCCGCTCAAGTCTGGCCGAAATGGCTACCAAAGGCAGTGAAATCTAGGGTTGGCTCCTCGCGGTATTTACGTTCCCCCAAACCTGTTTTCGTGCTGCAGTGTTTGCAATCTTCGTTGTCCCATTCCGCGGGCGAATTTTCTCCCAGATGGCCTTTCGTGCAATCAAATCTAGGCTTCGGCTCTCAGCAGCAGCTACGAATGCTGTCTAGTTCTTCTCGTCGTGGAAGCGAAGAACAGCCTTCTACAACATATCAGCAACCCAGTTGGACTCCTCCAGCAGATATCTCGAAACGCCCAGTTGTGATCATTGGTGCTGGTGTATTAGGTCGTCGACTGGCTATGATGTAAGTTTCGAGAAGTCTAGAAATTTATAGGTGGAGGATTACTAACTCAGACTAGGTGGGCATCAACCGGCCACCCCGTAAACCTCTACGACACCTCCCTCTCTGCCCTCGAAAGCGCAACCGTCTACGTCGCAGACAACCTCACAGCCTACTGTGCCGAGAACGAGACACATCCAGGCCATGTACACCCTACAACAGACCTAGTTGACGCCACATCCAACGCGTGGATGGTCATCGAAGCAGTTCCCGAAGACCAAGAACTCAAGATCAGCGTCCTGGGGAGACTTGACCGTACCGTGCCTAAGGATTGTATCATCGCCACGAACTCCAGCAGTTTCACCAGTCGAGAACTAAGCTATGAAGTCAAGAATAGAGAGCGATTACTAAATACGCTTTATTATATCCCTCCCGGCAACCGGTGTGTAGAACTAATGTCCTGCGGCTACACCTCCCCCTCAATCTTCACCTTCCTCCGCGAAGAAATGAAAAACATCGGCCTCCAGCCCATGATCATCGGCAGCGAAAGTCTAGGCATGATCCTACCGCGTCTCTGGGCAGCGATGAAGAGGGAAACGCTGTGTATGTTGCAAGAGGGTGTTGCGAAGCCGGAGGATGTGGATGAGTTGTTTCGGGATTTTTTTGGGGCGAGGCAGGGACCGTGCGAGAAGATGGATGAGATTGGGTTGGATAATATTGCGAAGGTGGAGAGGCATTATTTGGCGGATGCGAGGGTGAGGGGCGTTGGTGTGGAGCATTTGAAGTGGTTGGAGGAGGAGTATGTGGGGAAGGATAGGTTGGGGAATAAGACTGGGGAGGGGCTTATTACTAAGAAAAAGGTACAGTGATCAATACTAGTTGCATTATGGTCTATGTGGTCTGCTAACAGTGGTTTAGGCTGCACCAGGCTTTACAGGGTTCACATTCTCATCTCAGGAAGTGGGTAAAAGCGGCTCGGATAGAAACTGATGCCAGGTCTTGAATGACCTTTGAAAATTGACCCTCGGTGGAATATTTATCAATCCTTCTTTAGGAGTTGGCGTATGGATGGATGGATGGATGAACTGGTAATGAAGCGGAAATTGCTTGGTATTTGGAAGGAAAAGAACGAAAATATAGCATTGCCTTAGCAAAATAATTCCAATTCCCACTTTCATGAGCTAATAGTACCCTTCACATGACCCCATCCTCCACAAAAAAATGCTCTTCTCGCCCATCCCCTCAGCAACTTCATCAACAATCTCTCAAGCACGCCCTCATCATGCAAAAACCATCTTATCATTCCGCTGAACCGTCGCCAGTGCCCCTCCATTACCACGAAATCCTATGGTCTCACCCATAAACAACCCTCCTTATTATTTCCTAAGGAGTTTGATTATTATGAAGCAAACGTTAATTTATTGCCCCGCAAAAAAAATGTAGCAAGAGTCCAGCGCGTATGATTTTAAACTCCCCTTCCCACCACCAAAAGTTGTGGGAAAAGAGAGGAGGGAGAAGACATTAGCCGCTGAGAGCATTCCCTCAAAAAATGTTTTCATCGTTGAATGAAGTATAATTGAGATGTTTCGAGATAAAAATATTTGACATCGCCGCCGTACAGGATTCCGCATGATATGCCTGTGCCGGAGAGGGAGCGGAGGTCTTGTGCTACGCAGTGGCATAGATCGAGGGGCTTTGGCTGGGTGGGTAAGGGGGTGGTAGCGGAAGGTTGGAAATGTGATTGGATTCTGGGGTAGAAGTGAAAAGGTGGTTTGGCAGGCTCAGGTAGAAATTTGAATGAGCTAATGTACGGATAGGGTGTTTGGGAGTAGAGTTGGTCGCGCTGTGAAGGGGGGTTAGCTAGGAAGGGTTTGATGGTTAGAGGGAGGTCTTGGGATAGTAGGTTGTAGACGCTCGTGTTCACTTCTTCAGGTGGGATGTGAGAGAGTTCCTGCAGAAGCTTGCGTGAAGAGGGAAAGACGTGATTGTTGAGTCCTTTGTAGTTCTAGCGAGTTTCTTTGGAGAAGTGATTCGACTCAGGGTTCGTGGGGTCGGCCATTGTTAATCTTTGAATGTGGGATTAGAAGCTGTGAAATTGGAAGGATCGGTGGCTTCTTGGAGTATCTGAAACGAAATATGGGAGAAGCTGGTCTTCTCAGAGGAGACGTGAGGTAAATCTGGAGAACATATGGAAGGAAAGATTGGTAGAAGAATGGCTGCAAAGATACTCCGCCTCTGGCCAAGTATGCCCAAGTCCGAGTTGCAACTACTTTTCACCCGAGCCCGAGTTGTGACTCGGGTCGAATTTCGCATCGAACATACCTAACCGACCGCTTCAAATTTCAGTATTGGCAATGTATAGATGATTCGTATTGTTTTTGCTTCGGTCTTATGGTGATATTCGGGACTAAGTTACCTTGCGCGTTAGTATTCGTCGGATCAATATTATTCTTCACTCCAGCCCACATCACCCATTCATTCAAAGCCATTGCAGAGACGATCGTTGCATTCAGAGAAACTGTCTGTAGCTAATGCGCAACATTCTCCATCTAGCTTTTGCCAAATCCCATATGCTCACAATTCCTCATCTGATCTGATCTGCAAAACAAACCCCATGCAGCCCAAAGAATCCCAGAAGAAAACCGTTTAGAATTTGTTGAACTGCTTGACAGCCTTGCCAGTTCGGGGAAGCACGCGGAGAACATTGAATCGGACCTGGGAATTTGTCAGCGCTTCTGTTAAAATTTGCACATCTAGAAGACCCGTAGCAGCTCTAGGCCGCAACGAGGGCCTGGGTAAACGTACAGTCTTGCTCAAAGGTCTGCATTGCCCAACGGTAACTTGATCACCCTCCTCAACACGGAAAGCAGGGGAAACGTGCGCAGCCAAGTTCTTGTGTCTCTTCTCGTATCTGGAGTACTTGGGGATGAAGTGGAGGTATTCTCGGCGGATAATGAGGGTACGGTGCATCTTGGTGGAAACGACGGTGCCGGTCAAGATACGGCCACGGATAGAGACGAGACCGGTGAAAGGGCACTTCTTGTCTGTGGACGCGGAGAGTCAGCTTGTTATTCTCTGTTTGAATGCGCAGTTTCACGGTTCCGTTGCGAGCTTGATGCGCAAATTTCGAATCCGCCTTCTTCCTCCCACAAGCCGCATTTCTGTCCAGATTCCAATTCCAAAATTCCGCCTCAGATCGTAGACTCGCACGTACCGATGTAGCTTCCCTCAATGGCGGTCTTGGGTGTTCTGAAGCCCAATCCAACGTCCTTGTACCATCTTCGTCCTCCCTTTCCGGCTCTCGCTGACTTCGCGCGAGTCTTAGCATTGGCGAAGATATGGGGCTGCTTCTGGTAAGCACGCTCGGACTGAACAGTGAGTTCGGTGGCCATGATTGCGGATTGTCGAGGATCCAAAGTCGTGCAGTTGGCGTTGTCGTGGGTCGAAAATTATCGAGATGGAGTTTTTTGGCCTTTCGCTCGTGTGCGTCTAAGCGAGCTGTCGGGCATCATGTGACCGCACTTTCCTCACCAAAGTTCACTAGAGCGCATATAGTATAGCGGGAAATCTTCAAGACGCGCCTTGCAATGTTTTGTTGACATGACCGAGTTCCAAGCCCGGCAACGAGAGAGGACGAAGATATCCGGCCATGCTCAACACCTCACGCCACCACACTTCATAAGTAATAAATGATTGATCGCTATATTACCTGACACAATCAGGAGCATTGCGCTCTATATTTAATCAACATGGCTTCTCGAGATGAATCAACTTTGCCCGCCACGCGACCCAAGTCGCGCAAGTCGCTCGCCCATATCCCATCAGCGAAAAACCTCGAGCAGGAAAATATGACGGCAGATCTGGGAGCTCTGGCAAGCGGAAAAAGAGCAGGTCCAATTGAGAGACCCTCGAAGAAATCAAGAAGCAAAAGCATAGGACCGGGTGGATTGGATGCGCTCAAAGACACGAGTGGAAATAGTCGCAAGGTAGGTCCATCTATTACTTTTCAAGCCAGTAACAGCTAACAAGTTCCAAGTCTCTAGCTACAGTCCATCATCCCCCCCCCAAATCGATTCTGAAGCCAACAATGCCACCACTTCGAGAGATTCCGGCGCATATCTCCACGCGCAAAGGCAGCCCCAAGAAAGCTACCCCGCCATCTGAACAAAAAACAGAGAACTTGATTGACTTCGATGTGGGCCCCAGCGCAACGATCAGTGGTACAGATAACCTTCCAAACCCATTCCAGGTCGAGGGGAGTGCTCCTGGAGGCGAGACACGCGTAACATTACGGACTGAGGAGGAGCAACAGGCCGCGGCCAGAGAACGCGAAGAGAAAGAAAGGAAGGAAATGGAGAAGGAGGTCACTTCGCGCCGAGAAGCTAGACGAAAGTCTCTCGCGAACCGTCGGGTATCATTTGCTCCAGAAGCAACATTGCATACATGGGACGTTGTCGTCGAATACCAGGATTCTACTACATCTTCAAATTCTACAAACTCGACGCGCCGGGCTTCATCCATGTCTGGAGGCTCTGTCGGATCACCACACCCAAAATCACCGGGTCCTCCTAGCTCTGACCCTTCAGAACCCCCATCCACACCTCCAGAACAGGTCGAGGAAGACACTGTTAAAGCCAGCCCCGCACATCAACGCGACCTACACCAGAAGAAGCGCCGACGAAGCTCCGGTATACCACCTATGAACTTTAATAATCCCGATGAGGCATTCTCATCCAGCCCATTGAGTGACGCCAGTTCAGCAGATGATGTAGATGAAGTTGTTGAAGAAGATGATATCTCCAACTCGGACGATTCAGAGGATGCAGATGGAACTGCAATGAGCATTGATGGAGGGGAGACTACTGATATGTCGATGGCATCTGTAAAGTCAGTATCAAGCACTGGGTCGAGTACTCGATTAGATGAAGCATTGAGACAGGCTGCTCGCCAAGCCGGTACTCAAGGCATCGACTTTGACGAAAATGATCTGGAAGAAGGGGAGGAAATCGTTGCATCTTTTGCACCTTGGACGAAACCAAATGCGGGCTCCAATCTTGAGGCTCAGCAAGACCAAGAAAACGTCAATCCATTCTCTCCAGCGTTCAAGGCCGGTGTTGCGCAGCAAGAGGAACAACAATCTGATGGCGAAGATATGACGATGGATATGACCAAACCGATGGGTGGTATTATGCCTGCCCAGCAACCGGACGAAGATGAAATGTCAATGGATGTTACTCGAGCCTTCGGAGGAATCATTCAGAATGAAGCTTCGAAACCCGCAACCAGGCGAAAGTCCGTCGCTGCCAGTCGTCGTCAAAGCACACGCCGGAGGTCATCCGGAGAAGACTCATCAAATGGAGATGAAACTATGGAGTTCACAATGGCTGTTGGTGGCATTCAATCAGCTAAACCAAAGGCTGAATCTGATGATGATGAGGACATGACTATGGAGTTCACTTCCGTAGTTGGTGGTGTATTGCCCCCGGCGAATCCCTCCAGAACTCGAAGCAGGGCTTCCTTGGCGCCTCAATCAAAGAGCCAAAAGAAGAGAAGTAGAGAGAGTATGGATTCTAATATGGGTGATGATACCATGGATATGACTGCTGCTGTTGGTGGCATTATGCCGTCTATCTCTGAGTCTGGACCAGAGGAGCAAGACGCAACAATGGGCATGGAGATGACCACTGCTCTCGGTGGTATTTTACAACCCCAACGCAGTACCGGAAGCCGTTCCCATGCTAAGAAGGTCATGGAAATCGAGACAGACCTGGCCAGTTCTCCATTTCAAGCTGAGGTTCTCGCCAAGTCCCCGCCGAAAGCCCCTGCGCCTACACCCGCGCATACCATTGCATCGGAAACTGGTAGTCCAAGCCTCAACGGCTTCCGTGGTAAAGCACTCCGCCGTAGTACTGAAGCACGACGCTCTACGACGCCGAAATCGAAACTTGGTGGGGGCAGCACTCCCATCAAGAAGCCAGCAACGCCAACAAAACAACTCACGCCACAACCAGTGCGCCCTACTCCACCTAACAAAACGCCGCCTTCCAAGAATGTTACTATTCGTTCCGCATCTCCAAAGCGACTGTTTAAAGCAGAGATCAAAGCTTCATCGTCGACCCCTCAGTCTGCTAAAGGATCTGCCAAAGGCAAGAAGGCAGCCACTCCCAGCAAATTATTCATAGAGGACAAGGATACTGGAAACGCAACTCCCAACTTCGTCTTGACCCCTCAAAGAAGAAGATCCTCCGGCATTGGACTTGATCGCGAAGGCCTTGGCTCCCCTCGGGTAGCTGCTCTTCTAGATCGACGTGTCTCAATTGGGGACCAAGCAAAGTCATTTGTCCCTGGTCAACTTAATGTTGGTCGCGGGGTGCGTTTTGATCCTCGCGCTATGGAAGAAGAAATCGACAAAGAGCGAGAACAGGAAGAAGACCGAGAAAACGGACGCAGCATCCTTGAGCGCGAAGCTGATCAAGGTGAAGAAAAAGATGCGACTCTCAACCTTAAAGACTTGATCCAGAGCTTGACCCCCAAGAGGAACCCCTTGAAGGGCCGGAAGAGCTTGCATGTTGGTGCTGCTAAAGGTATTCTGGGCAAACGCCCCGCTGAACTGGACGAAGAGGACGAGGACGAGGACAATGGAGGCGTGAAACGACTCAAGAACCACCAGGGAAGTCCCGTAAAGAACGTGAAGCTTCAGGGTCCTCCAACAAAACTTGAGACTACAGGCCGTATGACGCGTGCAGCCCGGAAGAGCCTCGAGGAGGCACATAATGCCTCGACTCCAACAATATCTTCGCCGCTTAAAGCCAAAGCTACAACTCCTCGAGGCCAAGGTCGGTTCAAAGATGCAGAAGCCAATGTAGTTGCGCAAGTCGGACCTTTGGTAGAGAAGCAGCCGGTTGAAGATCCTGAAGTCAGCGAAGAGAGTTTCGAGGACGATCGTATTCAGCTACAAGATTTCCTGAACATGACAAGCATTCGTTTTATGGAATTGACAACCACGAAGCGGAGACATACCTTGGCGCCCAAATTGTCCACTGGTGCGAAAGGTCAAAAGGATGAGGGAGACATCGGTCTGGAAGATTGTGTCGCAGCTGGAGCTGCAACTATTCCAATGCTTGAATTGTTCCAACACGTAAGTTTTACACTGCATAATATCTATTCCTGTCTAACATGATGCAGGCATGCCATGAGCTTAAGAGCTATATTTCCGAAGGCCGTAAAACAGTGCGTGAAATCGAGACGGAGACCTTTGAGGAGAATCCTCCACTCTTCCGCGAATACATCTCAGCTACCCCGGACATGAAGCTCGTAATGGACAATCAACTAAAGAATGTCAAGACCCATGCAAGACTATTGAGCAAGGGGATGTGGTATGATTGGCGAATGACTCTTCTCGGCACGCTGAAGGAGGGACTTTTCAAGACTGGGGAAGGCATGATCAAGGATGAGGAGATCTTGGACCAGCAACAGGCTTTACTCGACACTGTTTTGCCAAAGTTGATTCAAGAAGCAGAAGCACTTCAGAGCCAAGAAGCCGATCTCCAGTCTGCTGCGGAAGAGCTTGCCAGTTGCGATCCAGAAGAGCTCAGCAATGCTCGCCAGGACCTTATCACCGTTGATGCCGAAGTTGAAGCCAAGAAGAGATTGATTGCGGATATGCGCAAGCAGCTCGAGGGCAAGCAAGCCGAGCTTGAATCGGGCGCCGAGAGGAAGCAAGCTTGGCTTGAAGAGATTCGAGAGGCGGAAAAGATTCGAGAAGAATGCAGAGGATGGACCTCAACTGAGATCAGTGCGCTTAAAGGTAAGAGCTCATTCAAAACTGGTATTGAACCTAAACTGATTCTTTTCAGGCAAAGTGGATGCAATCGAGAAAGAGCATGGCTGGACTATCACTGGAGTGTCCGGCACCACAACCTCGATGACCTACCGGAAAGACATCGAACTCGTTTTCGACGCAGCCTCGTTCCTGCCCAGCCACGCGAAGACCGCAGCCATACAGCCCGTCAACTCCCGCATCGATCTCTGGTACATAGGCGCAAACAGAGAGCTGGATCCTCAGCCCCTCACAGCAGAGAAAGAATTCTTCCTCCAAAGCATCCGAGACCACATCCGGGGTCTCCCACAAGCACAAACACAAGTCAAAGAACTCTTAAGCGCCGTCAGCATTAGCTGGAATAAAGCCTGCGCGGTAGTTAACGACATCCGTCTCCTCCGTGTTGGCTGCGCGACGGAAATCACCAAGACGTCTGATGATTCCATCCTCATCAAATCAATGCTCCTCATCAACCCCTTAACAACCAAAGTCGAAGTCGCCTTCTACCTACGCAGCGAAAGCGGGGGAAACGGCATCGATGTCGAGATTTCTCCAAGCGCGTCAGTTGTCTACGGAGAGCGATTTAATGAACCGAAGATGGGCGAGTTTCTGCTGAATAGATGTGGGGATGTAGTGGAGGAGAAGGGACAGAGTACTAAGGCGGCGTGGGGCGATGCTGTTGCGGAGCTGGGGGAGAAATTACTTGCGAGGGGAAGGAAGTGATGAGTTTATGACTGGCGGGGATTGGTAATGCATATTGCTTTGCTGGAATTCGGGCTTCCGGGGAGCATGGCGTTTCCAGGAGTTTTGTGATGTGTGGATGATATTCTGTGTGGTATGTAGGAGTTTGAAGCAAGGAATGGATTTTTGAAATGCTTGATTGAGTTCTTTGATATTTCGTTACTCTGCGTGAGGTTTCGCGGCTTTGTGGGCTGAGGCTAAAGTATGGGTTTGAGACCTTGGTTGAGTTCTCATTAGCAGGGGCTGAGCTTACAAACACGAAAGAGCGAAGGTACTACTATGCCCGCAGGCGACGAAGTTCAAAGACCGTTAAGGGTGGTTGTAGATACGCTACAAACATTCACAGCCCTGGCGCCACCCACAGAAGGCTCCCTTGTCGCTATAAAACCCACTAGCAATCAACAAGATCTAAACTCACTTCAATTGTCCACTACCAGGAGTGGCGTAGAGGTTCCATTCCAAATTTGATATGGGAGACGGAGCTTCCAGCATGTCATGATCGAGGGAGTCGTTTTTGGCAGTAGGTAGGTCGGAGCCATTAATTTCTCGGTTGCACATCTGCAGTGATTGTTTCACATAGGCTAGAACTATCTTCGTTTGATGGCACGGGGTGGCGGGGTAGAAGGATGTGTAACATAGGAGCGAGAATACAGTCATGACTAAAAGCATCAGTGGTACCGCCCTTATCCATAGCGGAAATGGTAGAAGAAAGTGCACCACCCCCTTTGTTCCGGCCATCTGAGAGTTGGACGATCATTGGGCTCTTTGCACCTGAGGTAGTGGGCTGGGAGGGTTGGAGGATCTGGGGAATACGAATACTAGAGCGGAGGCGTAGATTGCTGATAGAGGTGTGGCGAAAGTATGGATTTGTAGCGAATGTGTAAGTGAAATAACAAATCTGCTAGTTGCATTTGAGATTCATGGAGGTTGATGGGTAGGGCACTCTTACTCTCCTCAGATATAAGGATATTGTAGAGTGAATAACATGCTCATGAAGTTCCCCGGATGTTCTCGTCGGAATAGTCTCCGGGACCGAGTAATCGCATGCAGGAACGGTATTAACCGCTCGAAGCGTGCGATCGAGTAACTTCTGATGGTGGTAATGGTTTACTTTTGAAGATGTGCACTTGCTTCTTGGGAATTGATGAGTTGCCAAAGAGCATAAGAAGTCACCAGATCTTCGAAGACCAGGAACGAAACACCTGCAAAGTGCATCATTGACAGCGAGAACATAAAATTGGAGTCTGGACCTCGCATGAATTTCTGGTATGACTGACGAAGCTGCTGACCGGGAATTTCAGTATGAATACAGTAAGCTGGACAGGAGCGTGAAGCTTTCGAGGTTAAGAAGCTCGCTAAATCTCGAAAAATTCTCCGTCGAGAAACTCGCCGGTCTAAGAGTAGAAAATGGAGACAACGCGCGTCCCCAGATTTCGGATGAACTATTGACACGTGACATATCAATCTGACGCCTTTTAGACGGTAGGTTAGCAGAGGAATTTGATCATCGTTCTGAGGAGTCCTCTCGAAAGAAGAGTCGAGTTATGAGGTTGGTGATGAATAGTACTCGGAGCGTTCCGAACGCTCGGGAGCGATGTCTTGGCAGATCGGTGATGCCAAGTGACCACAGTGGCGCTGGTTGGAGTCAAAGGTATGACGATTTATACTCCAGAACAGAGAAGTATGGATATTTTGCCCCTTCCAGCCTTCCAGGGTGGCAACCCGAGGTATGAATGTTCTCCAAACGTAACAAAAAGCATACCTGCACAAGGAATACAACAGGCTAAAAACGTTCTCGTCCTACCAAATCCGCAGCTTCTAGAAAACAGGTGATCTCTTGTTGAACATGGGCGCTCCACGAAACCTGATAGGCCGTTCAGATGTTCTTGCAGAGTGCTTTTTGGTGCCTGCATGCCCTCCTTCCCGATGCGATCAGCTTAACCTGGCAACTGCCGCAGGACATGGCATCGCAACCTTCCAGAAGTATTTAGTATACACATACATGTGCAGAGCGCCAAGCTTTTGATTTGCAGGGACGGTACGAGCCAAATAAGCTTAAGAAGTTCGGGGGGATCATTGGCACGCTCACGCTGCAGGCGGCATACCCGGCGCTAATGTACTGTAAGCCATGGAGACAGGACGCCTGTAACATCGCACGAATTGCATCCACGATGCGAACAAGTCTGAAGATCGCCGCGGTAGTAAGCAGCGAAGGAGTTGATAGTAGGTGGTGGTCGATGATATATAGAGGAAGGACCGCCCATTGTGGATTTCAACAAAGAGAAATACAGCGATCTTCAATAGTCGTTCCTGAAAGAAAACCACGACCATCTCCACGATTTCAATATGCGTATCACCAGCTTCATTCTCCCAGTCGTCCTGACTGCCGTTTCGGCGCAGAACACAGTGTATCTGATCCGACATGGTGAAAAGCCAGCCGATGGTGGCAACGGCCTCAACGCTCAAGGCATGCAACGTGCCCAATGTCTTCGACAGGTGTTTGGCGCAAGTTCTGGATATAATATCGGATACATCATTGCCGAGCAACCAAAATCGGGTAAGTGTAGTTTCCCTGTCCATTCTTTGATGTAGTTGAGGCCACACTGAATGATCCAAATTACTGACGCTTCCCAAGATGGCAAACGTGAACGCCCGTTGCAGACCGTTCAACCATTGGCTAATGACCTTGGCCTCACCGTCGACACATCTTGTGATCGAGATGATTCCAAATGTGTTAATAAGCTTGTACAAAAATATGACAAGAAGAATTCAGGAAACATTTTGATCTGCTGGGAGCATGACGCCCTGTCGGATATTGTGGCGGCGTTGGGTGATGATAACCCTCCGTCTTACCCTGATGATTCGTAAGTAGAAGACCGCAACACCATTGGAAATTATGCTGACATCTGAAGATTCAACATCATCTGGACGGATCCAACTCCATATACTGATATAACTGCGACGACATCCGAGAGCTGCCCAGGTCTTGACAACTAGGAGGGGGGGGAGATCTTGGACATTCAAAGCTTGGGAACTTAAAAGGCTGCGGGAATTAGAATGCGGCTGTGGGCAGGCTTATCTTAAATAACAAAAACAAGAAGTTTCAACTGTCTACGAACCTCCACTCACTCGAGTTGTCTCCTGTGAAGTCCATGGCCGCGTGTTTTCCTTCAGCCAGACATGCTTATCTAAGAAGCAGGATTGACTAGTATGGAATGGAGCAATGGGGAATGGTAGTAGTACGATTGATAAGATTCGAAACGCAGACTGCTTGACCAAACATTGATATTACCTTTTTCAAACTCTGTCTATTGCTTGAGAATGTAACTTATGGCTCTCCAGCCGATGCTAATCGCAGAAAAGAAAAGGGCTCCGGGGTTGTAGAGGATCGAAATAGTTTGGTGGGACCAATATGCCATCCGGCATAGAGAAATGTCAGAAATCAGGATGACAATGCAGCTAGAAAGACTAACAAGCTCGATTCAAAGTGTCGTTGTGATGTGGAAGTGAAAGTCTGAAGAAAAACAATCGGCTGGGGAGAAGGCTGAAGAAAGCACGACCTCGCCAATTTCTGGTGTTGATGCAGCAGAGTCGCGACAGCAAAACATCCAACGCCACAACGCATCTTCAACTCTTGGTGACCTGAGGACTATCCACGGTCGCTGGAGAGATGGAAACAATATTAAAATCCTCGTTCATGGTCCGGTAGCCCTTCTGCGACACAATACTCGACCGCCTCAATGTCAGCCTCATCCCACGCAGCCTCGAGCTCGCTCTCCAGGTCCACAGCAACGGTCCTAGCCTTGACAACACTCGCGGCGGCTTATGGCACATATTATCTCTACAGCAGCGCTGCTGCAGATGCCGAATTTTCATCTTCGAGCAGTGCCCGTTTACATCGAAGCAATGCCGTACACCGAAGGCGACGACGAACCACTACAAGTGCGCCGACAGCCGGTAACGAAAACAACATCGAAGACCCCTCGAATCTGTTCGGAGACGAAGGAACTGAGAACGATGGCGGACATTTGATACCCAGAACTCTGACTGACGGAGAGACCGTGGTGGACGACCAGGAGGACTATGCTTGGGCGAATGCACCACCCCAGCATGTTGAGCAGCGGAACGGCCAGAACATCGTTCAGCTTCTTTTCCGAGTCTCCGAAGATGCCACAAGACGAAATGCCTATGTTCACAGAGGATGCGCGTGCAATAGCTGCGGCATCGTGCCCATCAGAGGAGTTAGATACCGATGTGCAAATTGCGCCGACTACGATCTCTGCGAGGGCTGCGAATCACAAGGGGCACATATCAAAACACACATATTCTACAAAATCAAGGTCCCGGGGCCTTCCTTTGGTCCTCGGAGTATTCAGCCAGTTTTGTACGCGGGAGATCCAGATTCTGTGATGCGCGTTCTGCCAAAAGAGATCACCACGAAACTCTCGAGAGAGACCGGTTTCGAACGACCTGAGCTGGACGCATATTGGGAACAGTGGACGTTTATGGCGAGCACGGACTGGAGAGACGACCCCGACGATATCAATCTAGCTATGGACAGGAGAACCTTCGAACGCTGTTTAGTTCCATCTGGAGGTTTTAGACATGGATCCCCAAGTCTCATATTTGACAGAATGTTCGCTTTTTACGATACGAATAAGGACGACCTGATTGGATTTCCCGAATTTCTTAATGCCATCGCGTACCGAAAGAAGAAAGATAAATGGAGTCGAATATTTGAAGGGTACGATATCGATGGAGATGGTTATGTTGATAGGAAAGATTTCCTCCGCATGTTCCGCTCATTCTACGTACTCTACCGGCAGATGCACCGAGATATGCTAGAAAGTATGGAGGATCAACAAATGAGTTGCACCGAGGCCCATCGACTGGTGAACAGCAGGCAACCTCTTAGCAGTGCGTTTGGGCAAGATGGTCGATACCCGAGAGCCCCAGATCCCCGCACTGGAGAAGGCAAGACTGCACAGCAGAATGGGGATCTAGAGGTTAGTGATGGAAAGGGCATTATGAATGAAGATAGCAAGGACAGAGGCAAGAGAGAGGATATTTTCCGGCAAAATATCATGTTGTTGAGTCGGTACTACCAGATTCATAGAGAGGAAGGTCATGAGGGAGACACGGGTGGTTATTGGGAGTCGATGATCAATCCTCCCACGACTATCGAACAGATGAATCCCATGGTTCGAGCTATGCGAAGGAATCGAGATCGCGCGCAAAGAGCAGCCACAGCCGCAGCCAGTATGAGCAGGAATGCCCATCCAGCCTTGGTAACCAGCATGAACATCTTAGAGGATGAAGACAACGACAATACGTCGGTTGATTCCGACGAGGTATCTAATGTTGCCAACCCTGGAGAGTTTGAAGATCAGGCATGGCTGCCAAGCTATGCCAACGTTACCGACGAGGATGCAGCGGCTATAGATGGCCATGGGACTCGCGTGGCAGATGTTCATCCTAACAGCCGACGAACTGTCATAGCACATGCTGTGTATCGAGAGCGCGCTGAAGAAGCAATACACGAGCGGTGGAAGCGAAGGCAATTTTACACTGATGAGGAAGAAGGCGCATCTCCCCCAGCCGATTGGAAAGACGACGACGACGTATTCGCCAATGATGAAGTGGTGGGCGAGAGTTCAAAGTCACAGTCAAGGCCTTCACTACACTCACGGTCGTCATCAAAGGTACGATTTGCAGAGGACATGGATGATTTCGACACAAGATCGAATCCCTCGACGTCATCTAGGAGTGTTCCCGAGCGATGGGGAGGGATGGAGATACCTGATGCCGAGAGGGACGCAGGAAAGGAGATATTATATCAGGTCTACCAGCAGGCGTTTAACGAACTCCTAGATCCCTTCTTCAAAGAGAAAGAGGATTTAGCAGTGGAAGCGGCACAGACCAAGGAAATGCGCGAGCGATGGCGGCACGAGATCACAAAACCTAAATTCACGAAATGGGCGGTTGAACGAGAGGCCGAGGAGAACAAGAAACGTGACGCGGAACGTAATCAGGTTCCTCAACGTCCTGAACCTCGACAGCCATGGCCAAGCTTCCCTGAAGTCGAAATCGAGGAGGTTCGGGAGAGACCACTGGATGATCTTTTGAGCCATACTGGGTATTTTGTCGAAGTTCCAGACTCAGACGGCGAGGATGTCATCGAGCTTGAAGCCATCCCTGAAGTAGAAACCAATCAGCCAGAAGAAAGCAGACAGGCTCCTCTTTCGACTGGAGATATCTATCAAGATCCTGAAAGCCAAGAAAACTCTCAACCCAACCCTCAAAACATGGAAGTACCACGTCGACGTGCCGCAACATCGCCGACAGAAGTGCTCTCCATAATCGCCCAATATGACGAAGAGCGTGATCGAAGAACACGTACGCCTCAATCCCTCCCTCCTCGTGCAACGCCTCCAGGCTCAATTCCCGATTCCACATGGTCAACACCTTCCTCCGATTCCAGCGACTCATACCGCGACCCGACACTGCCTCAATTCCGTCCCAACTCCAACTCCGACTCTAACTCCTCCCAACACCCCATCGATAACTGGTCGCCAATTGACCTTACCCCCGAGACCTCTGAACATTCAGCCCGTCACATAAACTCGGAGAAAGTCAAGCAAGAAATACCTCCCAGCAAAGACACACTTTATAGGTACTGGCTGTGTGATAGAGAGGTTAAGGAGGCGCAGGAAAAGGGTGGATGGGGACGGTTAAGTCGCGAGGAATTTGAGCGGCTGGTGAAGAGGTTTCAGAGGGAAGGAAAGGGCAATCAGATGGATTATTTGGGGAGCTGGATCGACTTTTGTATTCCTCCTTGATTGGCGTCTGGCAGGGATCAATGCATGAAGGATGGATATGATAGGATGTAGCATAGTGTGTATGAAATAACTTCGCGTTCTCTTGAATTTTGGATCTGTCTGCTTGTGTACTTTTTCTCCTCGGTCTATGTATCTCCACCAAGTGGCTGCTCTCCTGTTTCGCTGCGAACATCATTTTTGACAGACGGGCTGGATATTAGCTAAACACAGCAGTCAGAGGGAATCAAAATGACTTCGAAGATCAAAAGCTTCACTATCTGCGATCAGAGGACTTCAAGTGGTATGCACATTCATTCAATTCACTCAAACGGAGGTTGGAGCGAAGAGATGCATTGATGACAGAGCTTGCGTGTAGATGAGACTTCGAGAGTTCTGGGGGTGGTCTTGATAGGTGAGAGCAAAGGGGGAAATTTATGTCTGCTAAAATGAGGCTCGGGGAAAAGAAAATAGATCGTTCTGAGGAAAAGATATTGTGATAGGATGCTATACATTGGAATTTTCGTCTGGTAACGTGTGTCTAACGATTGCAAAAAATTTGGGACGGATCTGCGGCTGTACACAAGTAGGGGGGAAGGGTGGGTTAGAAAGCTCCATATTCTTGACTCTGCAGTCCGGTATAGAGAAGCAGAGAAGACAGCAATTTGAACCATTCGTAAGTCCACAAGAACTTATTTTGAAGCACTGGTAAAATGCAAAGTCTTCAAGTTCCGTTCAGAAGTGTGAAGTAGATGAAGAAGAATAGTACGGAAGCAAGTGACACTCTGCGTCACTTGGTTCAATCGCACCTATGGTCCCGATAATATTCGTGCGTTTCATACATTTGATCTATTACCGAATACTACGTATAAAGGGGGCAGGGCAGCATCCATCATAACACGAAGTTGTTCACTAGCATTTTCCCATTTGGCTTTGATCAAGATGTTGAGTGTTAAAAAGAGGGGATCCAATCATCAAGCACTTTCAGTTGATCAAATTTACGAATCGCATTAAGTTTATTAAACAATTTATTGTTCATCCTTAATGTCTCGGGTCATTACAATATTTTGCTGTCCCCATATTAGTCCCAGAGATCTCCTCGCCAGTACAACTTTACGAAGCAAAAAAATCCGGAAGGGTACCCTCGACCAAGACCAAAAACAAAAGCGTCTCCCCTCCTTTCTCTGATAGCCGGACTTGAGGCAACAAAGCATATATACATTCATAGACTATCCACAATGTGATGTCTTCAAGACGAGAGACAGTGCTTACGAAATCCATACACAATTCCAAGTATCTACATTCACCTTCCTCCGTCCGCGCATCCTAATCCGGTATCTTGATATTTTGTTGCACATCGCACCCTGCCTCCAGGGAGGAAAATTAGAAAATTTGTGCAAAACTCCTTGGTCATTGGGAGAAGCCATATTAGAAGAAATATCAGATATATTGGACAAGTATCTGATACTTTTCGTTTTCGAGGTGGATGTAGCGAGCGCGACGCACTCAGCATCACCGCGCGCCAGGACTCGAGTTTTGACGGCAGTTTCCTGCTTATTTCATTACATATAGGTTACAAAGAAATCTACGATGTTTAGCCGTTTGACTGCAAAGATTGGTCGCTCAGGTGTCGCAGAATGAGGCAGAGGAGGGAGGGAGGCAAGCCAGTCACGCATCAGCTACTGCCTCCACCAGTTTTGCGATAAGCAACAAAAACCCCGAAATGAGAATTCCGGTGAATAGCTAGCAATTTTCCTAAATTTTGTGAATGTTACGCGATTCTTGTTGCATGGGTGTCGAAAATCGTCGCCACTTATTGAGTTCGATTTCAGCTTGGATATGCGTTAAGATACTCTCGCAGCTTTTGATTCATATACTCCCCCATCCGATATGAAGTATTTGATCCTAAATCTATGACTCTGGTTGGCCTCAATTTCGAGCGACGCTGTACTTATATGTATCATCGTGATTACCCGTCTGCAGTGATTGATGTTCATCTCATTTCCTTTCCGGAATCTTTGAAATTTGTTATTACGCAAGGAATGTCTCAAAACCAGTTGAGCTTTCACTTTATTCTCGACTATCTATTTTTTAACTTCGGATCTGTATTTCTCGTCCATTCACTCAAGTCGGTTGGGTTCCGTTCCATACGTGAGCCGTTGACCTCTCGCCGACTCGTCGCTGTAGCCAAAGACCAAGGCGACCCGACTCGCAATCTCATCTCACCTCCCACCCCTTTCGCCACCTCCTCTATACCCACAAAGTCTCAAGCGTCGTCTCATCACAGAAACCAAGCGGCTCCACCCCGCCCCATTCCAAATGACAATCCCAATGCCATGATCCGGGTGGCTGGATCTTCTAGAAGACGGGTCTTGACAGTAGCTTCCCAGGTTTGAGCTACTGCATGGAAGCTCTCAAGGAAGAATGCAGAGCGGAAATCTGCAGCGAGATCGACGGATGGCTGCTTGATGTCGTTTTACTTCTTCTGTGGCACCAATTTAAGCTTGAATCTTGAGAGGGGTCTAGAATGCTTGGGATCGTCGGGATAGGGCATTTTGTTGCGGCTTGGGGATCTTTGGGTCGTGGGGATTCTGGCCCTTTTGAGGCGCTGCCATGTGGCGATGCAACTGCCCAATGGTTCTAGAATTCGAAGCGGAGTGCAATAGTCTTCACCAAGCAAAAAATTGAGAACTAAAAATTGAAACGATGTGCTTGATGAATTTGGCAAGCAAGTCTATGTATTAAAATTATGTAGCAATCTGAAAACAATCTCAGCAACCATGTAACACCATTAAACCATTCTATTTCCTTCACAAAAGTATTTTCCGAAAAGGCCAAGACATTAACAATGTATCTTTCAAAGCCTCTCACAATTGCTAATCTATCCGATCCCAATTATCATCCGTATTTAGGAGGAGTTGGGTGCGCTAGTAGGCTATTTCGGAGTGTCGTTGCAGAAGAGGGCGAGATTAACAAGTCCGGGGAGCACCTGCGGTGACTGTCAGCTTATAGTAGAAAGCATATAAGGAAACAGGAGACTTGCCTGGGTGAATGTATCAACCTGACAGCAAAGATCGGTGCCTTTCGCACAGACAGGATCCTTAGAGCCTATCGAATTCTGTCAGCAATGCTCCCACTGAATTTCATAGAGTGATGCTCACAGTATATGCCATTGACGCTGTTCGGATCAAGTTTGTAACCGATGACAGGAGCTAGCTCGAGCAAGAGTGGAACGTCGCCATCAAAAGTGCTCTGGCAGCAAAGCCGAGTGCCGTGGTTGAGATTGGCGCACTCGGGAGAAGGGTTTGTGGTCATCATTCCGGGGAGGGGACCATCGAGGAGTGGAATGCCTTGAATAAGAGGGCCAATGAAGCCGAGAAGACCGCCGTCGGGATTTGGTCTCGCGGAAATGAGGGTCGCCATGAAGAGACCAGCCCAGGCGGAAAGTCTGTAAACGGAGGGCATGACGATTTGTGACTTGTAGAATAGAGGTTCCAGGTGACGAGGACTACAGAAATCGATAAAAGGAGTAGCTTTTTGACGCGTGGTGGGATACGTGAAGGAGGAATGAATTTTAAAGATCGCGTGTCAGGAAGAAGAAAAGAAGAAGCCAGAGAAGAGAAACTTATATCGGCAACTGCCACCGAGAGCGCCCAGCGCCCAGCACCGTGGCCACTGGGAAGATTCCCCCCTTTTGGTAGGAGCGACTTGGGAAAGGAAACACAACAACGTCAACGGCAGCTCTTAGTACGTACCTGGTATGTTGACCCCTAAATTGGCCGCAAAACCAACGAGAACGCTGGCCCAACTTATTCATTCAACTTATTCATTCTGCAGCCAAACCGTGACATGATTTCTTTTTCCAGTAAGAATAAGCTGAATGAAGACCATCTCGTACTCCAAAAACACAAAAATGGACGTCCTTAACGTCCCTTGTGTGACAAATACGACAAGATATAGTGGTGGTGAAGGTGGTGGTTGATTTAAGGTAAGATCAGCATTTGACGCGGGAGAGCCACAGGGGAAGATGCGTTGCATCGTCTGAATCGGACCACCAAAGACCCCTCCCTATGTCCCCGGCGTGCCGCGCTTGCAGGCGCCACATATCGAACGACCCTTGACATCAACAACCTCATTTCTCCATCTTTCACCTTTATCCCCGCCGCTGTGGCTTCCCAATATTCCTCCGCTCCAGCCTGCGTCGTATTCGAGCCGACGATTCCCACGGCCACCAGGGCCTTCAAGGATCAGTCGGCGATGTCTCACATTGTATTCCCAACGGGCGGGTAGTTTGTGACGCGTAACATCACCACAATGTATTTGGTACATTTGGTACCACGAAAGCGCGATACTTCAACGCCCAGCCAAGCACCTAACGCCGCGCTCCCTCGAACCATCGACATCATTCCTTGTACCGCGACCGATACAGGATCATGCCACGGCTGCGCTCCCCGCCCGTTCGTCTTCAGCCGGTCCCTCTTCCGGGTATTTCTTAATCTCTTCCGAACCGTGTTCGGCGTCGCTTTTTAGTGAAAGCGCCGCTATCTATATTTGCTAGAAGTATTCTAGGCGTCAGATCGATGTTAAAAGTAAAGATCGGCATTATCACAGTCCAATTGGATGCCATTTGTCACCTATGCCACTTGAAAAGGAAGGTGTCTTTCTCACACAAATGAGATTTCATCGTGGCTTTACCAGGGCTCTTCCGCGCAAGAAACGACGCCATGGCATGGGCAAGCAAGGAGATTAAAAAATGTTCAAGTATTTCATCATTTGTGGCAGGATGGACTTTCGAATATCCCATCAAACTTGCCATTCCATATGTTTGTTTGCCATAGATCTTTTCCCCCACGTGTTTGCGAAACCTCCTTGCTTCCATTACACAAATCGAAAAGGGGAATCACGTGGGTAGCCTAGCAGTAGAAGGAGCCGATCCAACAGAAGGTGAGCCACATGTGCCTTCCCTTTCACAGAGGAATCCAGAAGTCTCGGAGCCGGATATTATTTTCCGTAATTATATTTCCTTCAAGTGCAGTTACCCTTATGATCTCGGTGAAGGAGCTTTGTTTGATGTTTGCGCTTGTTTATTCACCAGATGTTGGTTTATTCTTTCCACATCCGATTCCACCTGGATGGTAGTATACCTATACTCTCAAAGTGTACCGCGTAAACCTGCCTGTCACATTTTATTCGGATGTGGAGGAAGTCACGGCTTTGCAAAAATGACATTGACTTCGCGAGAAGTTACTTCAGCTGACTAGTGAATGGCCTTATCAAGCCGGGTCAAAGCATTATTTATGTGCATCGGATATTCCACGTCCCTTCCTAAGTTACTTCCACGTACGGATCAACGCCTACATCATCAGGAGCCGGTCCTTGTCTTCATATCAAGGCACTCATCCTTCGCTTTCCTTTATCCGTTTCAAAACTATCTCGCCACAGCCACCGCCCGCCATTAGAATGATGCACACCTTCTTTGGTGTCTCCATCAGCCTGCTTCTTACACTCTCTACCGCCCAATGGGTCTATGCCCGATTCTGCTCTCGCCGCGGAATTCCAAAAACCATTTCATGGGCTGGAGTTAGCAGTGGAGGGTTCGAGTGGTTTGCACGTGCAAAGGCCACCGCCAGAAGCCTGACTGGTACGCGCGGGCTTATCGAAGAGGCCTATCAAAGAGTCAGCTGCCCTTACAACCTCCCAATGTCTCAAAATAGTGGAACATCAACTGACTATTTCCCAGTATACCAAGAATGATCTTCCTTTCGTCCTCCCAAATGTCCTCACCGGTCCCGAGATAGTACTTCCCAAATCCCAAATGGAATGGCTCATGCAACAACCCGACAATGTGCTCGATCAAAATGAGGTCAACCGAGACTTCCTCCAAGCTGATTATACCATGCTGCACAAGAAAGTGGTCTTTGATACGGTTCATGGCGAGGTCATCAAGAAAGAGCTGACCCGGGGCCTTGGCGAATTCACTGGTGCGGTCATTGAGGAAATTGATTATGCGTTCAGAATGGCTTGGGGAGTCGATACCAAGGAATGGAGAGACGTTGTGGCTTATGACACGATGTCAGAAATCATATCTCGCATTTCTAATAGAGTGCTTGTGGGGCTTCCATTATGTAAATTTAGCCCCAGCCCCAATGTCAACTCTGCTGACCCCTTTCCCAGGTCGGAACGAGGATTACCTCTACAATTCTTCTAGGTTCGCTCGTTGGGTCGTTCTCGAGTCTGGTATCATCGCCTTATTTCCACAATGTTTGAAGCCGTAAGTACTTCCTAAAGGCTTAAAGTGACATTGCTAACTTCTGCAGAATTGTCGGCCCAATCGTTACTTTCTTTGACTATCGGCTGTTCTTGGGCATGGCCAAGCACATCACCCCCATCTGGAAGCAGCGAACTTCTGCTCCAATGTTAGATGAAAAGAAGAAGGTACTTATCTGTTCCCTTTTTGAATCATTACATTGGTTGACAATTTTTCCAGAGTGATTATGTGCAATGGTCTCTAGACCACGCAAACGATGAGCGGGACCCCGCCGAACGCAGTCTCGATATGATTTCAAAGCGCCTCGGAGCACTCAGCTTTGCAGCCATCCAATCCTCGGTTATTACTTCGAGTAATCTTCTATTCGATCTTGCTGCCTCTCCGCTCACTCCCTTCTATATGGAAGCTATTCGTAACGAAGTTCGCGCCGAACTCCGAGGCGAAAATGGAAAATGGACCAAGACAGCCCTCGCCCGTATGACGACGCTGGACAGTACGCTGAGAGAGAGCATGCGTCTATGGGGGTTCGTCAGTCGCGGTGTGGTGAAGATGGTTGTCGCCAAGGAGGGTGTTGACTTGCCAGATGGGACTCACTTACCGTGCGGTACCAAAGTAGGTGTCCACGCTTACCCTGTACACCACGATGAGAGCATCTATCCCCGCGCAACCGAGTTCGACGCCCTACGGTTCTGCAAATCCCCAGATAAAGATGGATTATCGAACGGACACCCGGAAAAGATGAGTGGTGCTGGAATGCAGCGGGGTATTCCGCTTGTTACGACCAGCCCAAATTTTATGGCCTTTTCTCACGGAAAGCACGCTTGGTAATTATGATCTTCCCGCCGCTCATTGGCAGCTGCTAATCTGATTCCCTCAGTCCTGGTCGTTACTTCGCAGCCCAACAACTAAAGCTTGTCCTCGCCTACATCGCCCTGAATTACGACATCCAACCAATCGCTCGCCGCCCAGACAACAATTGGTTCGTCGGTAGCGCTGGCCCTCCTCTCGGAGACAAAGTCACCATCCGCCGCCGCGAAGGTACTGCATGACTGACACCTTTTTATTTCATTGAATGGTATTAGCGTTGCCTCTTTCACTCTCTTAGGAACCGAGAATCGGTCGCGTGTTTTAGACACATCACAGATCTCCAGTGTTTATGAGGCTTGAAAGACTCCTCTCTTTACTTTTCATAGCGCAATATTTCATTGTAATTCTGATGGCGTCGTGGTGCTGTAGATAGCACCGCGCAGGATGGGAAATGTATAATAGAGATCACATTACTGGAGTTTACATGCGCGCAAGGTGGGCTGATTTTTGGAGGCGTATTGGCGGGTTATAGTGGTGGATAACTTTAGGGCATCTTTGGAGTTAGAGAGATGCTGGCATTGCGCATACGTAATTTCTAAAGTAATAAATAATTCCACGTTTGGGAAGTTTTGTAACTAACCCTTCAAAGTGTGTTGTGGCTAGAAGCTAGTCTTGGCGACGGGATTTGTGCCTTCCTTGAGCATTCAATGAAAACTTGACCGTACATCCGACTGAATCACGCAAGAAATGGCGTGCTCATCTGGAGAGAGACGACTCATTGGTGTCAGCCTAGCATCTTACGTTGTCATGTGAGAGATGGTGGTCTGCTGTGTCGTCATTTCGAACCACCAGACTTTTTATTCTTCGTGGCACTCTAGTGAAAGAGATTCCAGACTGGTGAATATACGGGGAAGAGGTAGAATTTACCATCAACGTCATAACTGCAGTCAATTTTCAAAGTAATTTGGTAAGAAGCCTAGGTTGTTGCTACTGAATCACCCGGTGTGGGAGAGTGAATTTTGTCTTTCCGACTCTCTTTTCTAGAATCATCGATGTGAGGTATGACGTCCTGAAACCCCTTCCATAGGTTCGGGGCTGATTCATGCGAGTTTATTGGGACGCTGGGAAGGGGCTTTTTTATTTACTAGAGGCGGTGGGCAATGATGTGGTTGAGTTCAAGTGAAGGGAAAGTTGATGGGGCTCTAGGGCTTGAAAGACCAAATGGGCTGGCTGGAAATTCTATATATCGGCTTCGTAGTTCGATAAATTATCTTTCTAAGTTCTTCGATTATCATCTTCTTCTTCTCTGTAGGTTGGTGTGGTGTGTCGGTAAACCCAAGCATCTTTTCCTAAATGATCACTTGCTTCTGCCAGTGACTTTTGCAGAAACACCGATACGTGTTTCGGTTTTCGGTTCTTAAGTTTTGAAATGAATGAGATATCACCTGTCAAGATGGGCTTTGCTGTTAAGTTGCAGTGTGATTGGAACAGAGGACGGCAGCCGGGGTCGCTGGCGGCCTTCGCGACGAGAATGGTCGTTCGCGGAAAGTTCTATGTGGAAATAGCGAGTAGAGTTCAGGAAACGGTCCACCCATATTCTTTGGTGGTATGCTAACGGCTCCTACTTTGGTTTCAAGCTTGAGCCTGGGGTTCGAATCTAAATCGTGACGGGGTTACAGCGCGGATAGAATTTACCCCTGAATGCGCTCGCTAAGCAGAGTGCGGGGTAGCTGCTCTCGTCACGATCACTTCTCAACACCGAGCCAGCTAGAAAATCTAAGGAATTAGAAATCATCGATTATATTTCTGAGCCATGACTTGCTTCCAATCTCCCAATCGCAATCTGAGAATAAGAAAAACTTGAGTCGATTTAACAAGGTGCGAAAGTTTAGCTTCTTGCTTTCATCGCTTGCCACGACGATTTGGTTAGAAAAAGTCAAGAAGAGATTATGAATGATGCCAAATCAATATGTTCTAGACACTCAAATGATACAAGGCCAAGTGCCGTGCTGTTTCAAGCTGAAATACTAGAACCTGCAACTTACACTATGATTGATACTGGTCGTCAAAGTTCTTGTATCCAATGCCCTTCACGAATGTCTGCAACCACGGGCCCTGCGTATTTGACTCTGTCAGCTCCCAGATGAGCTTCCCATGTGCATCGCCATTGACCTTGTAGATAGCAGTGCCGTCCGCCTTCCGTTCGTCGACATAGTAGAACCTTGAAGCTGTTAGTCCTTATACCAAGATATTCAAAAACGGCGGGGAAGGTATACTTGAAACCCTTATCTTTGTATTCAGCTGCGGCAGCCTTAATCATGTATGCGGATGCCGACTTGCCAGCCCCCTGACTCAGAAACTTTGGAAGGGCTGTGACGTTCAGAATGTTCCCCGTGAAGAAAAACGACCTTGATGCGTGAGCAGGAAGCTCTGCGAAGCCCAGCACAGCTTGTTGCGCAGCGACAAAAACACTTGTGGTGTTGATGTTCAGGTCTCGGTTGAAAGAAGCCAACGAGATCCCGAACGGGTCATTAGCAGGAGAAAATGTGGAGGCTCCAGCTGTGAACTGTAAGCAGGTTTTCGACTAGAGCACTTCGGCGCCAAGATATACCGTTGTAGACGACTACGCTTGGGATACCCAGCACTTTTTTCACTCTTGTGAAAGCATTGACAACATCATCAGGGTTTGAAAAGTCACTTGTAATGTTGAGTTGGTCGTCTGTGCTGCATTCCTCCCTCAGTGATCGGCCTGCGAGAGCAACCTTGTAGCCTTTTGAGGCAAAAGTCCGAGCGACTCCTTGGCCGATGTTGGGTCCCGCTCCGAGAATGAGAATGATGGGAGACATGAGTCAAAGTGTAGGAAGAAATTGATGATTGTATGTGCTATGGAGAAATAAAATCTCTTGCCTATTATATAGATGTTTATGCTATGCCGGCGATAAGCTAAAGTAGAATTTCGGGGTTGATCACGTGAGCATTCGCCATGTATTGTTTGTCATCAACATTATAGATTCATCGGAACGGAGGACTCGAGGACCGAACAAGTGTATATACGGTTTATCATTACTCAATGCTTTATAATGCACCGTTTAGCTCTAGGGCGTGCTTTAATAATATGATGTACTGCTGCATCAAGTTTCTAGCGTGTTGGCAGGCATCACAGTGCCTACTGGTCTCAGCTTATCGTGCCCATTGAGCATATGGTTTGTATCGCCAATTGAAATGAGACTTAAGTACAGGGGCTTTTTTGACATTCCTCAGGTATAGCGAACCTTGCTCTAAAGTCAAGAATGCCCGAGACGGAGTGATAACCTTGATTGGACAGCGTTTCTTGAGTAAACTCGTATTTGGACTCGGACTGATTTTTATAACCCGAGAATACGAAATACATGTCTAATTTGCCTAATTAAGTAACATTGAGCTCGTAAACCCTGCTCAATCTAACTTCATCCTGGACTCGGAGACTTTTCGCGTTTAAAAATCGACCCGACTTGTGTCCGCCGCGAGTCCAAGTTAGGTAACCTTGGTTCTGCTGAACTGTTGCTTTCCCATCTCGGAGTCACGACACTGGTTGTTACAGCTATTTAAGAGAACAGTATATCCGTCTCAGAAATGCAACACTGGTCTCTTCAACAAGACTCCAGAAATATTGAGGTTGCCATTTCCATTGGATTTCTCTCTATATATCAGGCCCACAATCACACCAGCCCATCAGCATGTCTCTAAAACCTGTCACTCTCTGGGGTCACGACAGCGGCCCTAACGCCTGGAAAGTGGCCATTGTACTTGAGGAGCTTAAAGTCCCTTACACGTTCAAGTTCATCGAGTTTCCAGACATGAAGAAAGAACCGTACGAGTCGATCAATCCTAACGGCCGCGTACCTGCAATTCAAGACCCGAATACTGGCATCAAACTGTGGGAATCTGGGGCTATCATAGAATATCTCATCGAAACATACGACAAGGAGCACAAAATCAGCTTCGACTTTGGAACAAAAGAGTCATACGAAGCGAAGCAGTGGCTATTCTACCAGGTATCCGGGCAGGGCCCGTATTTTGGGCAGGCAGTGGTATGTAAAATTCCCAGAGAAGTTTATTTCCTAGATACTCGCGACTTTGGAAGTGTCTAGAGAAATCTTGATCGAGCAATACTGACTCCAAAACCCTGCAGTGGTTCTCCCTCTACCACCCCGAGAAGCTCCCCAGCGCTGTCGACCGCTACGTCAATGAGATCCGTCGCGTCTCCAGCGTCCTCAACGGAGTTCTGCGAGATAAGGAATTTCTCGTAGGCGACAAATTTAGCTTTGCCGATGCGTCGTTCGTGATGGGATATACCATCATGTTCCTCTTCGCCGACAAAATCAACATCGAGGCCGAATTTCCCTTCCTCCACGCCGTAAGCAAAAACTCCAAACTCATTTTATTTTCCTTCTTCGGATGCTCCCCCGAATCTCGGCCTATTCCAAGGTCCCGAAATAAGCATCTGCTCTCGCTAGTTGCCGAGATGTCATTTTGATGAAACAATACTGACTCTGGGACCTGCAGTGGTTGGAGCGTCTCAAGGCCCGTCCGGCCGTTGCGAAGATCCTACAGGACCGGGAGGCGGCTATGAAGGCTAAGTGAAAAGGTGCTTGAAACCGAGGAAATTTGTGTGATAATTTTCATTCTTGTTGGGAGAAGGGACTGAGACGAAGTATCAATCAAGTGTCAATAAACTACATCAAATCTCCATGGCGTCGAAATGACTGCAAAGTGGACTCGCTAAGCTAGATCCTTTGTTTCCAACTTCACCAAGAGATTCCAGCCCATTCGCTTGAAAGATACTGAATTGCATTTACGCAAATGTCTACAAACTGTGCTACCTATTGTATGTTTTTAATACTCATTTTCCTTTTTTTCAAGTGCGCAATTTGGAAAGTGTTTCTTCTTCGACCCTCCGGCTCGTCGACTCGCTTACGCAAAAATGCGGGGTAGTTGGGACAACCCCGCCCCCTTTTCGAGGCTTGGGAATTGCTACAGGTTCTCGACTTGAGTCTATAACTTGTTGAGATTCACGATATCTTATAGTTGTAGTTCTTTGCCATCCCAAGTCTATGGAATATATCATCCAGTGCCTCAGACGCGCTTTTAAGCTCCGTACAGTATTTGGATGTGCCACAGGAAAAGCTTGTAACACGGCTTCAAGGAAAAATAAGCATAACGGACCATGCTTGTATACTTTATTCAACGGTGAGAGACTCGGGCCAAGAACCCGTCTTCGAAATCTGCAAGAAAGCGGCGCAGCTGCCAAGTTGGAAACGTACTAACCAACCAACCAACGAACTTAGTTTGCTCGTAATTGCTGACTGTGTCTTTGCACCTACTTTCTTAGCATCTCGGGTTTCTCCCTTGCTCGGAAAATTTACTTTCATCTCATCTTGCACCGAATCCGAGTTCCCAACAAGCTCATATCCCAATGGCCGCCTCGAAACCGACAATCGTCCTCATCGGCGGTGCTTGGCACCCTCCAACAGCTTATTCTAAGCTCACGACTTCTCTCAAGTCAGCTGGTTACGAAGTACACGTCCCTCATTACCCATCGCTGAACGGTGCACGACCCCCAAATGCCGACTTGGCTACGGACACAGCACTTGTTCGCGAAGAAGTGCAAAGCCTCGTCGATGCTGGCCGTACCGTCATCGCCCTCATGCATTCCTATGGGGGCCAAGTGGGAACCAATGCCTTGCATGGTCTTGGTGTAGAGGCTCGTGCGAAGGAAAATCTGCCTGGTGGTGTGGCTCATCTCATCTATATGTGTGCTTCTGCTCTTCCTGAAGGCGACACCATGATGACCAAGGTCAAGGAATTTGGCCATGAACATCTCATGCCGATAGCTTTCGATTTCGCCGAGGACGATACTTGCGTGTGTCGGGACCCGAAAACGACGTTGGTTGGTCCAGGTGTTGATGAGTCTGAACTGGAGACTTATCTGTCGTCGCTCGTGCGCTGGAATGGGAAATGTTTGAGCCAAGAGATTTCTCACTGCGCTTGGAGGGAGCTACCTGCAGCATACATATATACGACTCTGGATATGACTATTCCGTTCGACTATCAGAAGTCTATGGTAGAGAAGATGAAACTTGAAGGACGAAAGCCGGAAACTTGGGAATTGGCTACTGGCCACTGTCCAAACCTCACTATGCCCGAAGGAGTAGTAGATGTTGTCAACCAAGTTGCTGCAGGGAAATCAGGCTAGCAAAGAGAGGAAAGTGTCTGGAGCGCAACAACTGTTGTCTTGAGATTGGTTCCACGTCCAAAAAATCCAATATTATCTACTCTAAACACACTTAATACATGAAAGTATCTCCACAACTTGATCTATTTCACGCCCCTGATTGCCAGGGTCGAAACGGTCCTAGTGAGAAGACCGACTGAGAGATTTATTCCCAAGTCCGTTTCATCTCGTTGCAACAACCTAGATGACATTCCCAATGACACGCTTGACGTAGCCCAGGGGACCACTCTTCGGTTTCTGGATGACTTCGGCCATGCTAGCGCGTCTCTGCTCCTCCCCGACACCTTGGCCACTGATGAGTAGCTGGTTCTCTCTCATGCCAGTGTAGATATCAATATCCTTAATCTTGACATAGAGTGGGCGATCCGATGGTCGCCAAAACCAACTGTAGACTTTCCAGCCAGCGTATGAGAAGAGGAGGAAAGGACCGGCGAGATATAATTCGAAGAACGTCTTAGGATCCAAGTCGGGACCGCCGACAGGGTACAGCGCAACGTAGAATTGTGCGATAAGGGCGATGACGTTGATGAACAGGCATACGTAGGAACCCCAAACGCCAAATGAGGCCTTGAAGGGTAATTCGTCCACGCTATGGCCATTGGCTTTCCTACAAGAAGTTAGTAACCAAGTAGCTATCGGGGAATTCATTTTGGGAGCTTACCAGGCCGCGCGGAAGCGAATGTGAGCCAGAGCAATACTGCCATAAATAAAGAGGATGGCAAGACCTGACAATGACAAAAGCCAAGTGAAAATGTCTCCACCATTTGGCGCCAAGTTGATGAATGCCAAACATCCAAACAGAAGTTGAAGGATGATCACAGTAACAGGACGTCCCTTTTTGTCAATATAACCAAATCCCTTGGGACCCATGCCTAAGTATGAAGTTAGCGTTATGTAGAAGCTGTAGAACGGTATACGCACCATTTGCGGCAAGAGCTTGCATTGTGCGGGTCGAGCCAAAGGTACATGAATTGGCGACACTCATGACAGAAATTAGGATAACCGCGTTGAAAATTGACGGGAGGACCTTGATGCCAGCGAGCTCAATGGCGATAACGAAAGGCGAGTGACGGGATGTGCTGCCTTCGGCCTTGTACAAATAACTGTCGGCTGGTACAATCAACCCAATGAGGAACAGGTTGATGATGTAGAAAATGGCCAAACGCCAGACGACCTGCTTGGAAGCTTTTGGAATTTCCTTCAAAGGATCTTTAGCCTCAGCAGCAGCTAGACCCGTGAGCTCAGTGCCAGTATAGGAGAAGGCCGCAATGACGAATACGGAACAAAAGCCCTTGAAGCCGTTCATGAAAGCACCAGGGTTGTGCCTATATTGCGTTAATGGTTTGGCTAGTAGCGAGTTCGGAAAATCGAGCATACCAGTATTTCGCACCAATATAGCCCCTATCGTCTGTTGGGACGCCGCCGCAGTCAATGATTATTCCGAGAACCATGAAGCCTAGACAGGCGGTAATTTTCATGATACTGAGAACGAACTCGACCTATTTCAATTAATTCAGCCCTGAGAAAAAGATGTATGGAACTTGCCTCGCCATAGGCCCTCACACCAAATAGCTGGATGACAACCAGTGCTAAAAGTAGTGGGACGATCCAAGCACTGTTGTTGATGCCTTCTGAACCGGGCCAGAAGTGAATGATGTTGCAAGCAGCTGAGATCTCGAAAGGAAGAACTGTAAGCCAACTGATGGCATACTGCCAGCCGCAAGCAAAGCCCCAAGCGGGATCAACGAATCGGCAGATGTACATAGTGAATGCTCCGTTGACTGGGTACATGACAGCCAACTCCGCGAGAGCTTGCATCACGAGATAACTAGATGACCAAAATTAGAAAATGGCAAAGCCTTTGAGCACCAAATTAACATACATCATGGCGCCTAAAGATATGTTAACTATTCGTCTCACTTCTCATAGCACAGGAAGAAACTTACCAACAATCATGAAACCAAGCAATACACTGCCGGGTCCACCAACTTGGAAAGCCCCGCCAGAACTAACAAACAAACCAGCGCCAATTGCACCTCCACTATAGTGATACGTTAGTATTCTATATCGAAGACGTTTGCGAATTGCTGGACTTGCATGGCAATCATCTGCATGTGTCTGCCTCTCAGTTCCTTATGAAGGGCGTTGTCGCCAGTGACGACCACACTTTCCGGGTCGCTGCTGTGGTCGCCATTGGGCGAATAGCCCGGAGCGCCGATGGCATGCTTCTCAGAGAGAGCACCGCTTTTTTCGTTTTCAAGACTCATGTTTGCGATGGAGGAAGGAAGAAGCAAGAGAGCGTGAGATATTTGGATAAATAGCAGCGACCCTGTCTTTTAGAGCTGCAAGCTGCAAGCACCCTCGAGCTACGCCGCATATCAGGGGGCTTTTGTGCGACCAATCACGGCGCAGATAAGTATCTCAATATGTGCATGGTTGTGGATGATTACCTCCCGCACATGGGGAAGGTGGCAAGGAAGTGCCCTTGCTTGATTGGCGAAACGGACCAGGTCTTACGGACATTGGGCCAATTCCGTGGTGAAGTGGCGGCGGGCGACCAATGTGGCGCCTTCCTGGTGATCCTTATCTCTAACGCCTTCGATACCCTGCCGTTTCTGTATACTACGGAGTAAAATCATTCACGGCGAGCCCGAATGCCTGTTCACCTAATGATGATGGAATCAGGAAGGCGATAAGCTATTAAGCGCGCCACATTTCCCGTAAGCTCACTGGACTGGCCATTAGAGCAGTGTTTCAGACCGTAAAGTAATGGAATATGTCAAGAGAAACAACGAGATCAAAAAAGCAATGAATTAAGGTTAATCCGCCGCATTTCGCCCGCTTAACACGCCTCCCTCGGCCTTTTTTTGCATGCTCCGGCGATTCTTGACAAATGCCTTGGACGGAGAGGAATGGGTCCTTTCGGATACCCCAAGGGATGATTCCAGCGGTATCTATCAGTGCAGGAGTCGTATTCCTTGGGTAACATCGACTTTAGACGCCATTAATAAAAATGCGCCTCCAAATTTACCCCCCTACATGCCCATCCTTCTGGAAGCTTTTAGTTTGTTCCACGTCTAGCGAGAGCGAGCGAAGGATCAAGTTGCATGCATGTAAAAAGAACCATGGAACTGGGTTACGGCGGTATGGTTGGTTATTCAAAACTTTGATCCAGAGGGGTCCAGAAAAGGCTATATCAGCGTGGCCCCGAGGCCATTCCGGCTGCAGAGCTCACGCCGTACCCCACCTGAAACAGCTGATCGTCTGTTATTTGGGACGAGTAGCCTGACAAAGTTATATCTTCATCGTGCAGTTGGTAGAAGCAACAGAAAGACGAAAGACACCGGAAAGCATGGAGATGCCAGATGAAGATATCTAGGTGACATCGATGACAAGCAAAGCCCAGCCTTAGCCAAATCGAAAAGCATTTTTGGCATTTTGGGGGAAAGCTTAAGCGGACTTCCTATTGCGGCAATTATTGCTTGGCACCCACACCTTTTCCGAACACCACATTTCATTAATTTTCCAACCAGCACATTTAAAAGAGAAGTGCTGAATAGCATGTTCTAAGTACTCAATAACTTTTCAATTTCATATTGGTCCGGTGGAAGCTGAGATCCTCAACTTTGTTCTTCGAGGTCTGCTCCCTACCTTTCGGGGTCAGCGACACGAGATCATCGTTCAGGGAACCAATCCTCACGTGTAGACCCTGCATCTCAAATCATTAGCGTCGGGCTAAAATAGTTGCCCCGAGTGTCAGCGGGATCTAACTTCTTCAGTCTTGTTTGCCCAGTAGACCCTTGCATCTTATCTGTTCTAGAATCCCTTTTCGCGTGCACGCGACTCGTTGAGAAGTATTACGTACAACTACATACCAATACCTAGGCACTGGTACGCTATGTCTTCCTTCACGTGGGAGTCAGGAGCTGAAGGAGCTGAATTCCTGCACGCACTCTCTTCAAACGGCTACCCCGCAATTCGTCTCTATGTCTCAGAATACAAAACCTGCAGGCGCCAGAGGCTTTCGAGGCAAGACCAACTTCTCTGCTTGCTCCGGAACCCTTTGTGTGCAAGGTCTAGGCCTTGTTTTTGACGACTCTAGCGAAACTCAAAGATCTCTACGTAAAGCCGTTCACGGCTCGATGAATTTTGCTTTTTTTCGCCTTCCTTCGGCCATCCTTCTTATGTTCCTCAAAACTGACAATTAATCACGTTACGCGGTTTCCAATTTTTTCAATTCTTCAATCCTTTCCGTGCCTAAGTCGGCCGATTCTTTTTCGGGATTTTCTATGCATTCAACACGGGCTGGCGAAACGGCATGCTTCTTCAGCCGACGCCAGCCATGACAACGCATGAGATAGATTTTGCCATTGTGGTCTGGCTGCTTTTCATGGGCACGCGACTCTTGAATAGGTACCAATACTGCCCCTACGTGTCACTTGGAGCCGAAGTTTCTGCGTCCATCAGTTCTGTTGCATGAGTGCAGAAAAATTTTCAATTCCAATCACTGGTTCGGTCATACATCAATTAATTTTATGAATAATCGTCCCTCATGGCTACGGAAAGATGGGAGTACATGTCTTCCCTCCACACTATCCCCGAAGTTAGTGAGGGGGATACTTGGACTATCACTACTGAGGTCAATGGGGACACCACTATCCCACAATGAGCCTCCCTCCTGGTGGACAGAATCCGCACTATACAATGCCGCTTATTGTGTCCAGCGTGAGGAGGCTCTCAGGGTGGGAAATAAGTTGCCGATTGTTGTTAGCGAACGCACCAAAATAAAGGCAACTTTTTACCGACCCTGAGAGAGCCTCCTACAAATCTTCAAGCCAGCCCAAACACCATTTCTCAACCCACTCAGGTCTAACAGCCCCACAGTTCCTCAGTTTGCTACTTGCCTGCTGTGCCCTATCAGTCGCCATCTCAGAAATATCCTCTCCCCTGAGAAGACCCTCATAAAAATCAATCAGCTTAATCGCAGGATTCAACTTCACGCCTTCATCAAGATCAAAGGTGCTCGACTGCGCATCCGCCTGTATCCGCTTCAGCCAGTCCTCGAAAGGGACGCTCTCAACAGGTGATTCTTTATATGCACTCAAAGTCTTAGCGATCGTAGTAGCTCAGGCCAGGACGTCGTGCGCGGATTATGAGGATGGTAGATAACTGCCTTGTTCCCCCGCGAATCCCTTTCCTCATAGCCACTCAAGATTAACTCGACCAGAACTTCAGACAGAACGTCAATCGGCACCCAATCTATCTTGCTCATGCTCGCGCCAAGCGTCTCGGGCAATGCACCGATGTGAAGAGAGCTGAGTACCAGACTAGGTAGCCATTCCCTCTTATTCCATATGCTGGAGCTGTGTATCGGACCGGCGATCTGTCCAACGCGGGCGATATGGACATTTACGAATAGTTCTGAAGCGGCGTGGTCGAGGAGTCGCTCGGCGATGTATTTGCTCTCGCCGTAGCCCATGGGCAGTGGAGCGGAATGATCGAGTATTATATCCTCCGGGATGATCGCGGCGGTGGTGCCGAGGTTCTTGACAGCGCTTATGGATGATATGAAGAGTACTGAAGGAGAATTGGGCGATTTATTTGCAAATTTCGAGAAGTTAACTACTGCTTCTAGCTGCTGGTGAAAAGAGGAGAGTGGGACGTTGAAATTCACGCTCCAGCCGTTGATTATAATCTTCGTCACGGTGCTTAGAAGACGTTTGTGCACCGCAGGCTCGAGGCCAATGTGTTTTTGGTCGAGTTGGGTTGTCAGGAAGGTGACCCGCTCAGCCGGAAATCTCAGGGGTAATCCACGTGATTTGTTTCGTTCTGCTTGAACAGACGCAGAGTCTGGAGATCTGTTCAGGCAATATACGTGCGACACCGACTGGTTTTGGAGTAGGGTTTGGAGAAGGTATGTTCCCAAGCTGCCAGTTGATCCGGTAAGTATAACCACATGACCTTGGCTACCAATGTCACCATTGGCTGCCTTCGCTAGTCTGCTGTCTTGACTGCCAGCAAGCGCATCAATGGATTCTGAGTGCTGAACTATGAGTTCGTTAATGGCATGTTTTCGAGATTCCGCTAGCTTCTCTAAGGAAGTTTGCTGCCGGTTTGATATTTCAAGGATCGCTCTGGATAATTCGGAGATCGATGGATTGGAATAGACCGTGCTAGGTGCGATCTCAGATATCTTAGTAGCCTGCCTGATATTGCGTATCAGAAGCAGTATTTGCAGAGAGTCTACGCCAAATAGGAAGAAGTTATCTTCATGGCCGATGCTGGCCCACCCTGTTTCTTTCTTCACCAGTCTTTCAACCAGTGAGCTGAGACTGTCGAATGTAAGTGGTTCTGACAAGTCTTCGATCGGATCGCTACCGAGAGGGTTCATTCTCTCAGCTTCGGCGTAAAGCGCATCAAGTTCTTCGGTATAGATGGTGATGGTTAGCTGCCTCTGCACTGTGCCTTTCCCAGCCCGGGCCATTGGCTTTTTTGGATCAACCAACAACACATGAGTCTTTGCCACTTTAGCATGAGCTGGACAAATCTGGTTGGCTTCGTGGACAGTCGGCCATATCCGTTCAATCATATCCGCCTTTTCAGCAACGGTAAGCTCTCTGTCATCCAGCAATTCGATCAAAAGAGCCGCCTGGAAGCGTTGTGCGCCGGCAACCAAGGCAGCTTTGACTTCGGAATGAGTGGATAAGTGATGCTCGAAGGAAGTGGGGTTCGTCTTTTCACCGGTCAAGAACACAATTATGTCGTCACTTCGGCCCTTGTACATCCAAAGGTCTGGCTTTGAAGGATGTGGAGTGTACAGATCTCGCGTCGCGTAGACTTGGGGCTCAGGGAAAAGCTTGAAGACTGGCTGATGTTCCTCAAGATCAGGGTGCCGGATGAAATGCAACTCAAACAGATTCTCGTTTACGTGCCGGAACTCAGCGCCGATTCTTGGGTGAAAATGCACATATTGCCAGTCTTCTGATGGAAACGTGCCGGAAAGTCGGACTGCAGGTGGAAGCCCGATTTCCGAAGCTCCGTACACGCTGACTAGTTTCAATTTTTCTGTCAGGGAAGAGCCAATTGCTTCGGGTAGATCACCGCCACCGTAAATCAAAGTATCGACGCTCGATGCAACAAATTCGACCATTTCAGGCTGCTTTACAAGGTCGATGACCAATGGCGGGGGTATGGCAAGAACATCGGCTTTTGTGTGTTTAAGCCCATCGACCACGAGCTTTGCGGATGGGAGAGACCCTGAAAGAGGGTATATCCAGGCAGTTCGGTTGGCGACTCCGCTAATCAAAGAGATGAGCAGAGCAGCCGCCTGGATGTGAAGTGTTAATCAGTACGTGCAAAGTGAAATTCAAAGAACAGTACTCACATGAAATGGGGGAAATAGGAAAAAGACTCTGTTGGCTTGGAAAAGCCTATCCTGACTCTCGTATCCCACTGGTGGGTCCAGCTGAATCATATTGTAGTATGCCGCTGCCCATTCGTGTGTCCAAACGATTGGTTTTGGCATTCCAGTGGAACCTGATGTATGAAGAGCGACCAGAGGCTCATTTTTAGCTTGTTCAAAGATCTTGGTGTATGGATAAGGGCGGGGCTTTCCAGCAAGGAGCTCATGTATGCCGGGAACTTTCAATACCCTTAACGGATAGGCTGCAAGTACGCCGGCCACCATAGGGGATGTCGGATCCGGAGTAATCAGGGTCTCGCAGTTCAAAGACTTGAGGAGGTGGGAATGAGCTGCAACACTGTTGCGAGGGGAAGAGAGGAACAACTGTGAGACTGGTTAGTGTTCATGCTTTAGTGAGAGTTTTGGTTGATCTGAGGTTCCTCACTTTGTATCCAGCTTTCACAGCTGCCAGGACCATGATATTGTAACGTGGATCATTGATTCCAATGTAAGCCAGTGTCTCAAAATTCTTTCCTGGGCCGCCCAAAGTTTGGTGCAGCCACCAAGCTGTCCTGTCGACCGCATTTGCCAAATCCTCATAGTTGATTTTCCGATAACCGGCATCATAAGATGTTGATGAAATAGGAAATTCCGCAAAAAGTGCTTGCGGATGTTTTCTAGCCATGTAGTCGACGATGTTGTCGAGGATTTCTTTCTTCCCGTGGTAGTACTCGGGGAGTGTGATATTCTGACTTTGTTGTAACGCCATGTTTTAAGCTGGCTTAGGGACGTGGCAAAGAGAAGATGAAGTGAAGACTCAGCTGAAATTTCTAGGTAGCATACATTGGACTTAAAGCGACGATAAATTTCCGGGGCGGTGAACCTTCTTTGCCACTGTTGAGAGAATGGCCTCTAGAGGCTTCCTGATATCAACAAATAATTCCAACAGCGTGGCTGATCCAATTAGCTGCCTGTCTTGACCAGTCTGCAACCGTTAGCCAACTGATGCACGAGCAACAGAGATTCATTAGCCTAAAAGCCTACTGTACCCAGTCGGACAGGATATCCTCGTGTATGACCAACTGCATTGCATTGCCAACTGTTGTGAATTGCAACACCAACCGCCTTGCATCGTTCTCAGTCTGGGATTATGGCAATGACACGTGCACTCACAGTGACAGTAACACAGATATAAAAGTTGCTCTCTGTTAGCAGCGTGGTTGGAGCTGAGGACCTGGTGGGCGGGCATTTTTAGGCGGGGTATGATCCTGAGCCGTTTGGTGAAATAGGGGAGCCGATCACGGGTTACGTAGTATACATCCAGCAACTAAGTCGATTCGAACGCGGCGGAACCGCGTCAATCAGGCTGTTGGATGACCGCTCATGTTCAGGAGCCGTTGATACGAGGTCTTCGACATTTCGGACTTGCAAGACTTTCGAGAAGGAGATTGACCACGCTCATACAATCTCAACTCGACGAATCCCAAAATCAAGTCCCAAGTCCGCCGCAGCCTCCAGACCAGCCCACCCTCTAAAACGATGCTCTTCTTTCGGCCCATCTCTAAGCAGCGCCTCCACCTCCTCAAACCCACACCCTAGCGCCTTCTGTATACTTACAATCGGGACTAGCATATGCTCAAATATCTTACGTACCTCACTCATTGGCGCCCTGAGATGAAGTCTCGGCATGCAACGAAAGATACGTTTCTTTCTAGCGGCAATACTTTCCTCCTCAGAGTCTCCTGCGAATTCCAAATGAAAAAGACTTCTGAAATGAAGTCTAGAAATAGAAAGCAGGACAGGACCCGATAAATTATCCATCAGACTCCGATCCAAGGACGTTGGTTTCCATTTCTGCCCTTGCTGCCGCTATTCCCACGGATTTTGGAAAAGCGGTAATTGTGAGGGATTAGCACCTCCACTGTAGACCAATTCATGCCATTGGAACATCTGTATCGAGGCCCCGTAATACGTGTGTTCCTCGCCCGCATATGTATCCCATAAGTTGTACTCATTAAAGAATGCACGCGGTGGTAGTGAGAATTCGAGAAAGGAGGCTGATATACGGGGGCGAAAGCCTGGGTTGATGCAAGAAAGATAGGTTGATTCGAAATCGGTGGATAATCCGTTCTGTTCTGCAAAGAAAGCCTGAAATGCTGGTGCGAAGTCGGAGAAGGTTTGCATGCCGGGGAAGAATCCGTGGAGACGATACCACAGACGATATTTCTTGCTGAACCAAGCTTGGGCTTTTTCAATTTCGCTGTAGAGGCTGTGGACTATTATTTGGGCACACCTCGAACTGGCGATGAATAGATGTCCACTGGCAGCGATCAGTTTGTAGCTAGAGCTTTGGCTCCCGTCTGACTTGCGTAAGATGAGGTACGTCTCGGCCGAGTCTGAAGACATGAGCATGAAGAGATGATCATCTCCTGGGAAACAGGCGATTTCATCAAGAGGACACTCCGCTGCGAGATAGAAACAAGATTGAGAGCCCTTGACCTCGAAAATACTCCGTCGTTTGCGCTTTTTTGTTACGGCAAGTCGGAACGAGATGGTAGATAGATGTATCAAGTTGAGAGACAGCGCTCCAGTACTCGTATCCACGGCCATGTCGCAGTGCTATGGCTTTTTATTCAAGACCGCATCGATCCATTCTGGAGAAAAATCCCAGCCAACCGGTGGCCCCCTACATCGGTCACTTTTGCGGGGAGGTGGCAGGCGGCTCAACTGCCATCCAGGAGTTAAAAGATTATTCTGCGATATGAAATTAAACATTTCTTCCTCATTAAACTCAGGGGGGTTGAAGATAAGCTGCCAAGATTCAGGTGCTACCAAGTCTGGCATCCAAGATGGCGAGGAGGCCGGTGCTAAGAGTCCTGCGGCGTAACGAAGGATATGACACATTTTGAGATTAATCAGAAAATGAGCCACAATTCCGATGAATACATGCTGTACTGATAGCGAGTAGTCTGGTTTCCAGATCCGATTTTGCGAATCGTCTTGTTGAATGAGGCCGAGGACACCGAACAACCTGTCTCTCGGATCTGAAGCCCGTGATTGCGAAGTGAGACGCAGCACGTCGTATATATTAGTGCTTGGGAAAGTCTTTTGTGCCGCATACTGAAACCAGGGTGCCGCCGTTGAATCCCAGTCCCAGTCTGTCGATTCGGTTCCCTTGAGACGAGCAGAGCCCGTGGAGTCTGTACAGTAGATGGCGAGACGGAAATCGGTCCTTGGTCGAAGAAACAAGATCTGGTCCTAGATAAACGATTACTCTCGAGCATTGCTGGTAAATCTGTCCCATTTGGGCCACTTGTGCGCCGCGTTCTTGAACATTACTTTGATTTATACACAGAGCGTCAACCCACACCATCCGAACGCCACGCCAGGGCCTTGCAAATTGGAGCATATCCCAGCAATTTTGGGATTGGAGAACTACGTCCCAGTATGGGTCGATGAAGACTGGGCGACAGAGAGCGTAGTCGCCATTTTCGCCGCCCCATGTGTATGACACGGCTTCATATTCAGGACAATTGGCCTGGCTGTATGTCTCTAAGGACACATGGATGACATCCTCATCGTTTTCTCCTGCGGCGGGGATACAGACTAAACGGAACTCGTCGGCACTCAAGGTGGGTCCGTAGATTGGCAAGTAGACTGGTTCGACTGATCCCGATTCTTCGGATGCACGAATATAATCATCTTCCAAAGGCTGCAGATTGCTGGCCGTAGATTTGCTCTGCAGACTTGAATCCAAACTGCTTTGGTGTACTGATTGCGTGGAGGTTTCCCGAGCCTTGGAATTGTGGTACGGAACAGATCGAGGCCACCAAAGGTTCATCTCTCCACAAGGCTCATTTGGAGGGAACGACAGTGAAGGGTTCTCATTCTGTGCAGAGATCAACTCTTCCAAAGGACAGCGGCTCCCACAGCTTCCACACTGAGGTATTTCTTGCGAGACCGATACATCGGGAGCGTTGCAGTGCGGTTTATGCCAACGGCTCATCTCGATCGTGCCCGTGTAGTCAAATCGGAAGACCCATGGTAGATGAGGGTTCCAATAAGACCGGGATAATGTACTTCTCAGGGGCGCTGAAGTTGAAAGCTTTCAAGGCTGTGAGACTGGAAGTGGCTGGAGTCGTCCGAATTGGGGCAGAGCTGAAGAGTGCTGCTTTTGTGTCGTGGCTTCCTCGAAAACCCCTGAAATAAAATACAGCATGGCAAATTTGTCATCCGGAAGGAATCCAAGTACTGACATTGAGAAGAAAAGATGCATTCAATAGTTTTTTGAAACATAAAACAGGATTAAACGTTGTCAAACATAAATAGGATGGTAGTGGTGAACGAAGTTATGAGCGGCTCAAGAAATACATATTCTGCATCCGAGATTGGCTACTTTGAGGGATTACTAATGCACGATCTTGACATTTAGATCATGCAAGATTTTCGGAAAGGTGACTGATAATAGAGTGCCAATTATAGGTCACTTCTGATATGTGGGTTATTAGGGAATAATAGCCAGACCTTTGAGGGAATTGCTTTATATTTGTGTTCTAAAGTTCTTGATATGCAGGTGCATTTTGGGGTATATACATTAAGCTTTGAGTTCTGTCTGCCTCTTCTTTTCTGTCTCTGGGAATGTCGAGGCTGTGTTCTATCCTACTTGGTGCAGGAAGTGCGGTATACATTCGAGCCTGTATGGTTGGATTTATGCTCATCTATATAGATAACGGATGAGATGAAGCGAGCTAGGGCGTGGAAGCCGAGGGGGGTATTTTCGGCTTTGATTTCGAGTCTGATATTCTCCGAATTGAGGCTCAGTCGATGGCAGTTGGTCGTTTCTGCGGATGAGGAACGACTTCTCATATAAACGTAGTCAGGAATCGACGTGCGGGATTTGGGACTTCTGCTGTAATGATCGTCCTAGCTGAAGGTACGAAGCCGAGGTTGTCGTCTAAACAGACCACTGTTTTGCGGTGCCTCAAAGTGTTGGGGCAATTGATTTGAGAAAGTATGAATTGCGGTTTATCATCGTCCCGCAGATGTGGTGTTGATGGGAAAGCGTGAATGTCATAGATGACTTCAAGTTGCCAGATCAGGTGGTCTCCCCCTCGAATTCGACCTCCTGCGCGCTGTAGTTGGCGACGGCACCTCCAACGTATCCCTCCTCTGAGTCTGCCTCGAGCTCTCCCCATTTTCCTCCCTAGTCGGGCTCGTCGGACTCATCTCGCTGGACTTTCTCTGCGCTGGGAACGTCTGCGCATGTGGAATCCTCAATGTCGGACTGTGCATCGGGCTCGGACTCCTGGGACTCGTAGGCGTCGTGCTCGTTCTCTCCACCCCATACCCGGACGCCACACTCGTAAAGCTGCCCCTACTATGGCTTCTCTTAAGCCTATGTTCCTCCTCGTCATCTCGAGCCTGATTATACTGTTCTCTGATCTGCGGTAAGGCGCGGTTTCGGTGCTCTTCGCCAGGGATTTCAGGGAAGTCGAGTGCTGGGCCGCGCTTGAATTCTGAGCTGTGGAATTGGTCGTGTGCGGCGGAGCCAAGGTGGTTGCCGATTGCGTTGAGGGCTTTGGCTACTTTGCGGCGGTTTCCTACGTCGCTGTTGCTCCAGGTGCTAGTTCTGGTGTTTGTTCGCGCGACTCTGTCGCCGAGATCTGAGGTCGCGCGGGTACTGGTGGGTGCTATTTCGCTCGTATCAGTGCCGGCTGTGCCGCTTGAAAAGTTGCGACTGTGGCCCATGAGAGCTTGTGCTGGTTCTGTTGGGGGAGTAATCGAGTGGGGAGTGGTTACGCCTAGGCCTGTTCCAGGGTCGTGCATGATGCAGTTGCAGTGGTGGACGGAACCATTGGGGTTTGATTCTTGCTTTTCGGCTTCGTGTTCCATCTCCTTTTCTTTGTCCATATCGTTTGACAAGAAAAGGTACAGAGATCCGAGTACGGCTAGTCCAGCACCAACAATTGGTGCCCATTGACCTATGATAATGTCAGCGGTCTGCCGATTAAAAAGGAAGGTGTTGCTTTACCAACACTAGCCAGAGGCTCAGTTTGATAACCGACTGGCTTACTGCGGAAATTTCGCTCGCCAATAATGAGAATAGCGAGAACCGCGGCGCCAAATACAGGAATCTCAATTGCACTTAGAAACTGTCTGACCATAGCGTTGACGCTCTTCATCTTGGCAATGGTTGCACCATTCGTGCCTTCGATGGGCTCATCCACAGGCTGATCAGCATCTCGGTCGCCAAAGCGCGTCTTCCAATTGATCTCTAGGATTTTATTCCACATAGATACGAGTGAAAGGATTGCGGGGATGCAACAGGCGGCCGCGAGGAGGGTGCCCATGCCGAAGGTTAGAATACGCGGTGCGGGTATGATGTAGATGTTGTTTGCTGAACCACCCCGCATTGGGGAGAATGGACCTTGTTCAACAGAACAAATAAGGCCGCACTGCAACACGGGGGAGTCAGTGTTGTTCTGTTCAAGAAGGTTTCGGAAGTGTTATTTCCTCTTTGAGGGATGTATAGAGTAAATTGGAATACATGAGATGAAACTGGGAGTGATTGGGGAACAGATGAACAAAGACTCAGAGTTGCTTACGGTAACATTGGGGCTTCCATAGGGGAAACGATCCGGGTCCGAGGAGATGGGGTTGCCAAAGTCGTCAGTGGTGCAAGGGTGAGTAGTGATGCGGAAGAACTGAACAGTCAAACTTAAGAGGCCTATAAAAGGTTAGCAAGAAGGGCATTTCAAAGGTGATTGTAGATATCTACTCACCAGCAAGGATCAGTCCGGTCCACACGAAGATGGCATTTCGGCCCGGATCATAGAAATACGTCCGAGAGATCTTCACCGTAATGGGGCCGGCCAGAATTCCTATTGAGCACAGTTGAAATGCCCCAAAGATATCCATATCCACAGCACCTAGAGAGAGACGCTGTCAGTGAGGACGGCACGTGATATGTATTTTGTACTCACTATCGGAGCGTACAGCCGAAAGGACAATGCCGTGGAGGGCAGCCACGGCTGGAAAAAGCAACGCTGCTGCCAAGCACGCATGGCGAAGCCACTCCATCTTTCTGGCAAAAATACATGCTGCTATGAGAACATAATACCTGGAGAGTACGTGTCAGTGTCGTGTCAGCTAAAGTAGCGGGAGACGCCTCGAAAAGCTTAAAACTTTTGTGGATGCGCTTGCGAGTACGGTGTGGAGATGCGGAGATGTGGAGAATTCTATGGGGAGAGCTTCTCACTTACAAGACTCGTGAACCTGGTCCATACTGCCCAGATAAGGGCCAGGCACAGATAACTTGCAGACCATTCGAGGTAGCGTTTGTTGTCGCATTCGTGGCTATGGTTGATGCGTTGCGAGCGACCAGATGGTTCAGTGTGAGTAGCGAGGGCGGAGAGAGCGCTGGCATTGCCCCTCGTCTATGTCCGAAGAGATGGCTGGACAATGGGATGCAATGGACAATATAAAAGCAGGCGCAGGTTCTTCATTAGAGACTTGCAGGAGAAACGGGCCGTTTAAGAAGGAAGGAAGGCGATGTCGCGAGGCATCGTCTGTTGAGATGTTGATACGATGGATGGGGAAATGGGATGGGCAAGAGAGGATAGGGCTGGCTGGCGAACGACGCCCGCAAGATTCACTTCTCGAAGCCGTCCCGTGCCAGATCAGGCATCCGTAGCAGCGCCTCAATGAGGCTCAGGAGATCAAGACTTGTCAGCTCTGAATGTCAAATTCGTCAAATGTCTTGGCTCGCGGGGAAATACAGCCTCATGATTGGCGTGGAGGTGAAGGAGTCGATGCTGACCGCTACTCGGTGGGCATCAAGACAAAATAAGCCGCAGCCGCATTAGGGGATTATGTCGATCATTGAAAAAGCCTCTAATAATTCGTGCAAATACTGGAAATACTGGAAATACTGGAGAGATATACGAGTTTACCAATCGATTTAGGACAAGTCGAAAATTAAGTTTTCAGATAGATTAAAGCTTGTGCAAGTTGGTTGCTGTTGGTTGCTGTTGGTTGCGTGGGAATCAAGATTTTGCAGCAAACTCAAACTTCAGTGGGACTGGGACTTCACCGTTCTGCATCTCTGGGCCCTCTCGCCCGCCACAACACCAAAACAGGCAGCCAGCAAAAGTACACAGCCCACAACCCTCAACCCTCAACCCTGCAGCTGCCGTCCGTACCCGTCTATTTCCTGGTTGTCGTCTTCACCGTCACTGTCGCAAAGTGAGATTGTAAGGCTGCTTCACCCTCTTCCTTCCACAGCACAGCTTTGTACGAAGTACCTCTGTACATTTCATTTCGTAGGGATTATCACTGTTCACGTGATAGCTTGGTCGTTCCTTAGATCTGGGTACCGGTACGTAAGCCAATCATCCCTCGCCACCAACCCAAGCTGCGCCCCCAACCCCCCAGCCAAGAAAAAGCAACTCGCTCTCCGCTCTCCTCCGTCTGCCCGCCAGATCGGGTCCTCCCCCAAGCAAAACCCAAGCCAGATCCAAGCCTCACGGTTCTTTGGCATAACGCAATGCTAATATTTTATCTTCGGTGGCTTCTAGAATCTTTCTAGATACGAAAGATACGTCTCTCAACCTTCAGCCTCGTCCGCACGTGCGCCATCCATTTGCTACCCTCTTCTCTTGGCGCGTCTATACACTCCCAACCTGAATGCATTTTTTCATTGCATCCCGCAAATTCTGCGCCTAGGGAGGCTGTGTCGACCAAAGAGCGTCTGTTCCAGAGCACCAAGCGCTCTTGATAGCATCGGCGTCCCCATTCTTTGCAAATTTGAAGACGTGCCAGTGCTGGGCCAATACTACAAATGTAAAACCGACCCCAGACCGTTTCGAGGACGGCGCAACTACGCACTGCGCTCTACATGACTGACCTGCCCGTGCCTATGCAGGTATCCTCAAGGTGCGCTTCGCATCTAATCTTTGCCGTCCATCACAATTACACTTGAGGTCGCCAATCATCCGCAACCTGGTGCATTGGGCCACCCTTGGACCTGGGATATATTTTTACCGCCTTTTGGCGCATCGTCTCTTGAGGTCACCTGAGTCTCAATTGAGGGACAACACTTGCTGGTAACCCCCTCGTTACTGCAGATTTCCAAAATGTCAGACGAGGAACCATCTCTCGACACTGGTCAGATACGAACGTGGCGATCAATTGTCACGCTCATCGTTTTCGTTATTACTAGTAAGCTGAGCCCCAATATCAAGTCACATGCAATTAATCCATTGTAGATTTAATTGTACTATTTCCTTTTCATATACCAATATACGTCCCGCGGCCAGCGTGGCACTTGTTCCTGGATACCCTGAGCGGTTTGAGAATAATACCGCCACGTTCGCAGCATGAATACGACGATGATCAAAATGGCAAAGTCAAACCATGGAAGAGGCTCAACTTCCCCTTGAACTTTGTCACCGCCCCCCTGATAGCGGATCTGTTCCTTCTTGCTATCTTGGCAATCGGCCGAAAAGAAGTCCACGATGGAACCATTGGGGCAAACAGTATTTCCCCCATTGACATTATGGTGTTCTTCATCACGCTGGCATACATCGCCATTTCCATCGACGCTTCCGGTCTGATTAGGTACTTGGCATTCAAGGTGCTCCAAAAAGGTGGAAAGGTTGGGCACAGGCTGTTCCTGTACCTTTACGTGTTCTTCTTTGGCCTTGGTAGTTTCATTGGAAATGATCCCATCATCCTGTCCGGAACCGCCTTCCTGGCGTACATGACCCGAGTATCGAGCAACATTATCCATCCCAGAGCATGGATCCATACCCAGTTTGCCATTGCCAACATTGCATCCGCTATCTTGGTTTCATCCAACCCGACCAACTTGGTGCTCGCCGGTGCTTTCAATATCAAGTTCATCGTCTATACGGCAAATATGATCGTCCCGGTCGTGGTCACGGCTATTGTGCTGTTCCCTTTTCTGCTATACATTGTCTTCGCTGACGAGTCCCTTATCCCCTACTCAATCAAGATGCATGAGCTTTCCGAGGAAGCCAAAGCCAAGAGACCCGTGAATCCCAACATTCCCCACGCCAGAGGAAACGCCGAGGAGGAAGAAAATGTCAACGACGAGCATGGAAAACTGCTCTCACTCGAGGAAATCATGAATCCATTTCTTGATAAAGGAGGCGCTGCCTTTGGAGCCGTCATCATGACTGCAACCCTCGTCACACTCCTAGCACTTAATGCCTCCAGCCAAAGCAGCGGCGAGCATCCCGTCTTCTGGGTTACCCTACCAGCCGCAGTCGTCATGTTTTGCTGGGATTTAGGATTTGGATGGTTCCATCGTCACGAGACACGTGAAATCGCTCGGAAAGGACGACAAGAAGTAGAACTTGCTCGCGCTGAGAGAGCACAAAGAGAAGAGGAAGAAGCACGACGGGAAGTCGAAGGAGAGCACGGCGAAATGTCATACGAACCAGGCCTCATGCTCACGCAGTCCCCCGAGGTCCAGGTCCACAACGAAAGCGACTCCAACCGGGTCGCTCCAGACGAAATAACACCAGCGCCCACGCTCCTCGTCTCCGAGACCAGCGATGCTCCAACAATGGGGTCAAACAACCAACTAGACTCCTCGGTCTCAATGCTTGTTCCCAAAGAAGAGCAACCACAAATCTCTTCCGCCCTAGACGAGAAACAAGAACTAAAACACAGAGATAACAACACGCAACAAGATAACTCGCGCACCACCTCCGGCGACCTCGACGAGAAAAAACACCAAGTCTCCCAACGCAGCTCCGCAACCCCTTCCCCAGACCCAGCACTCGAACAACAACGCCCACATGCTCCACACCGCACAACGCTCGTCTCATTATTCAACGAAGGCTACACCTGGCTCAAAGAAACCTTCCCCACCGTAACAGCAGTAGTAGCCCATCTCCCATTCGCGCTCGTTCCCTTCGCATTCACCATGTTCGTACTCGTGCAAGCGCTTGTGACGAAAGGCTGGGTGCCCGTTTTTGCGTATGGGTGGGATCACTGGGTTAATAAAACCGGGACCGTGGGCGCTATTGGTGGGATGGGATTTTTGAGCGTGATTTTATGTAATGTGCGTATTCCCCTCCTTCCCCTTTTTCCTCCTTTCAAACCAAACCCTTTGAAAACGGGATGGAACAGGTCAGCTGATAAGTACGGCACAAAAGTTCGCAGGAACAAACATAGGCACCACAATCCTCCTCTCCCGCGTAATCCAAGCCTGGCAAATAATCCACGACCAAAACGGCCTCCCCATCTCCGACCGCACGTTCTGGGGTACCGTGTACGGTATGGCTATCGGTGTCAACTACGGCGCTTTCTCAACCGCTTTTAGTGCTTCCCTCGCTGGATTGCTGTGGAGGGATATTCTGGCTAGGAAGCATATTAGGGTGAGGAGTTTGGATTTCGCGAGGGTTAATTTGCCCATTATTGCTATTGCGATGGCGGTGGGGTTGGCGGTGCTTGTGGGGGAGATTTATGTTATTAGGGATGAGAGGGCTTATAATGCTCCGCGGTGAGGGGGGGATTGAGGGAGAGGGGGGAGGATGTGGGGAGGGAGAGAAGTTATGTGAGAGGTGATTTTTGGGGCGTATATTTTTGGGAGGGATATGAGGAGGAGATGGGATGATAGAAATGTATTTAACCCTCTCTCTAGCGTAAATATTAACGGCATTCACTCTAGCTCACATACTAAAATGGTGCCCATGGAGAAGAAGCATACTTTTGTTTGAGAGCTCTAACTTCCTGTTAGGTGGCGGTACAGGCAAGGAAGGGTATTTGCCAATGCTGGACGGAGCACAAGTTTCCAAAATCTCCAGGAGAAGGATGAAAGGGTTTTTGTCAAGACTTGTTTTTGCTGTCAAGTTCCTCTTTCTTTCTTTCATTCACTCATCTCATCCTCACACACCTCCTCCTTCCTTTCCGTTCCGCCACAGTACCATCTCCAAAGATTCAGACCACAGTCCTCAATGCTCCAGAGCCTCCGCTCCCCATGTAATGGGCGATATCCTGTACCTGTCGGTGACACGGAGCAAATTGATCTTCTAGCTCAGGGTTTAAATACTCAAGCACAAATCTATGGTGCTTGGACGTCTCTCTTGTCTTGGTGAAGGGCTCTAAATGGAATAGGAAGGGAAGGAGAGGAGAGGAAGGAGAGGAAGGAGGGGAGAAAGGGGTATAAAAGCCTTCCCCTCTCTATATCCTACATCTCAAGCCTCCTCACTCCGCCCTCATCTTCGGTTGTGATGCGTGGTTCTTTTCTTGTGTGCAGATCTCTGAGATATGAATGCTCTAGCTACTGTAAGTTCTATCATGCTGCGATGTGGTATAGTGAAGTTTGAATATTGAGAAGGAGTCGGAGCTTGGGTTCGAGAGGAGAAGGTGGGTTGTTGTCAGACCCTCTTTTGCTGTCGTTACTCACTACATCCATTCATCCCAGCATATCTACAACATCTCAAAAGTCACCATCAAAATTCCTTCTTCTCGGGAATGTTGAAAGGTCCTTCGCAGGTTGAAAAGTTGCACTTTCTCAGCAGAGCTCAGCTCGTACAACTCGTAGTCATTTATGTGGCTTTCGTTGCTGTTGTGGGGGTTCGGAAGCGGGGGAATATATATACCCCACCCCCTTCCTTTCCTCCTTTCCAGAATCTTAGGGACAAGGTGGATCTTGCAATTGTATAAAGGGGCTGTGGACTTGTGAGTTGTTCTGTAGGTAGTGAAGGTCGGAAGCAAACTATGACCTATTGTGGGCTGGGAGGAAGGGAGGACTGCGCTGTGGGTGGTGATTTGAGGGGGAGATGATACGATGTGGTTCGATCTTTAACTGGTGTTGGAAGGGAGGATGGTGAGGATATAGTGGCTAGGATGAGTTGTTGTCAAGTTGTTCTTACTGTCGAGGAATGGTTCATTCACTCATAAGCTTTCTTTTGCTGGAAATCCTTCATCTTCAAGCACACCCATTTCAAATTCTTTTTCGATAAATTCAGCGTAGACACGAGAAGTCTTTCTAGCCTCCTGGGTTTTTATGCTGATCGTCTTTCGCCTCCTTGATTTCTTCAGCTCAGAATTTGAGCGGCGCTTTTGTACCTCCGTTTCCCTGGGACGAAGTTCAACTTGATGGGAATGGCCTCCACGGTAAAACATTTCGCCTTCTTCGATAGACGTATAAATGTTTTCTCACAGATCAATATTAGTTCAGTAGTCGTATTAAACCCTTCGAAAAGATCCTTTGTACGAAGCTTGCTAGATTAGCTTCTTGAAGGGGCAAAGGACGTTAAGTTATTTAGGGTGTGAGCACGTTTGTGAGGATTGACTTCTGGTATTTCTGCTCTTTATTGAATCTTACGAAAAGGAATTGGAAGCTGGACTTGCTTTCAATATCAAAGTTGCTGTCATTCCTCCCAATAGCTAGAGGGAAAAGGGCAAGGGAGGAACAAGTGCTGTGGTCGAGAGTCCAAAGCTTCAGCTAGATAGGAGTTAATGTAGTTCATTTCACATCAACTTTTCCTTCCGCAGAACCCATATTGATCTTGGGATCTACAATGGATTGAAGCTCACTACCTTTCAAATTGGTTGTTGAAGGGGATTTATATATGTTACCTGAAGGTCTGGGTGTCTGAGAGGGAGGATGGGGTTGGGTGCGGGGTATAAAGTGCGGGGTTGAGAATCGAGTCGTGTTACATCGATGGATTTGGCGTAGCTGCTTCACAGCTGGGGGAAATTGGAGGTTTTTGAGGATGAGAAAGAAGGATGGACAGAGATATTGGGATGCGAGCTTCATGATTTTGTGGTGTGGTTGTCTCCAAAATAGATTTGAGTTTTCTTTTCGTTGGGGATTTTGCTGTCAGGGAAAACTTTGTTGTCAAAATATTAACATGATATCTACAAATAATTCATTCACTAGGTCAATATTAGTCGAAGACTAATTTCTCAGGGAACACTCAAGAGTCAAGACTCGAATCGTATCCCAGAATTTGATATAAAATCGGGTGATGATTCTTTGCAAGCCCTGATCCTCCATGGATTGCTGTATTTGAGACCATCCATCGAAATTTCTGATGCTAGAGAGACACAAGAAGATTTGTAGGTGATGGTTGCCACGTTGGGAGGAGCGAACTCGAACTATTTACTGGAATCAACAAGTGGCCAAATTTGGCGATTGATACGAAATCGAAAGAGCTATCAGTCATGGTAGATAAGTATCTATTAAAGTCATTGCACTGTAGGTAGTATCTCGGAGTATTTCAAAAACTTCTATAAAGGCGAAAGTGGGAGGAAAGGGGTCAATCTGTCTGGGCTCAGTTCACAAGCTCTTTAAGCAGCTCGCTGTCCGTACGTCGTCACTCACTCACTCACTAGCTCCTGTATGAATTTTTCTTTTCTGAGTTCCCAAACATTCTATTGTCCTAATCCATGAACATGATTTATCCACCAGACTTGTTGTCGAGGTGGGTTTTGTCTTCAAGTCAACACTTCATTCACTAGAATCGAAAGCATCGAGCTTCTCACGATGACGGGAGATGTGCTGCCAAAGCAGGTGGTATATAAAGGCGAAATCCAAAAGTTTGGATTTTTTGCTGAGAAGAGCTCGAATTGATTTGGTGCTGAGCCTCAACTCGAAAGACAGAATTGATCTCAGGGCTGCCTTGGAGGCTTGATACTTATAACCTCGCACCCCTGTCTCAAATCAGACCTACCCACGCTGCTTCAGTTATGGCCCAAGTATTACTCGTGTTTAAAGGGTTTTGTTTTTGAAGGATTTTGCTTTGAAAGGATTTCGCTTTTCAGGGAATGCTTACGCCGAGAACAGACCCAAGATTTTAGCGTATTTAGCGTACCATCCCCTGCTTCAGCCTGTTTCCTTCAACTTCCCTCTTCTCTCCTTTCCTCCACTTCAAAAAGAACATCATCCTCGCACCTCGTCTTAATGGCACTTCAGCTGAACTTTCATCTGATCTTTCCACTCGAGGCATCGACCACGCAATCATCTCCAGGCATCACTGACCGTACTCTAGAATCAATTTCAGCTGCTCGTGCACGTGTCACAGGCCACAAGGTTTGTAGAGGCGCTTCAGATTGAGAGACACGACCTGAAGTTGAAAGACTTGGCACAATTTCTGTCCCAATCGACACTCTTCTATCCATTTCATTGGGCAAAGAGCCTAGACATAGGCCAAGCAAAGTCACCTTGGCCCGAAACGATCGAGGGCGATGGAGCAATGTAGTCATTCGTCAAAGTCCATGTATCAGTATACACCACTACAACATCCAGACTGGATCAGGCTCCTCATATTACACCCCGGAGAGTTTGAATCTCCTATACAGATTGATCTCGGTCAAGTCGAAGGGGTGGACGATCTTCAGTACGAGGCTCTTTCATATACTTGGGCCACGGAAGATGGCGACTCTCGTCAATCTAGCCAGATCACTTGCCAAAACGGAAAGACCTTACTTGTCACAAAGAATTGCGAGTTAGCACTTCGATACCTTCGTAAGACGGACTTATCAAGGTTTCTATGGGTCGACGCAATTTGTATCAATCAGGAGGATAATCGGGAACGGGGCCATCAAGTTGAGAGGATGCGAGATATCTACGCCAACGCTACTGAAGTACTGATCTGGCTGGGAGAATCGTCGAGAGAGCTTGTAGGACCGGTCCGCCCAAATTGTGTTCCTTTGGAGGAGAAATGTGATAGATCTGAGTCGTCGTCTGTTGTATCCCAAGTTGATTCTAGCGACATGCCAAGCGCTGCTGTCTCAGTATCCGACGTTTTTCTGGAGTCCTTAAGCAGAATGATGGCCGAAGTAAGACAAATGCAAAGAAAAGGGCAGAACCCAACGCTATCATCATTGTACCGGGACTCTGAATCTCAACTTTACGAAGGCATGACAAAAGGAAAGATGACCTCATACTGTGTGGGATTTTGGGACATAGTGCATCGCCGCTGGTGGTCTCGCGTTTGGGTTGTTCAGGAAGTAGTCGTCGCTAGATCAGCGACGTTGTTATGTTCAAAGAAATGTACGCCTTTTCAAGATTTTTTTGACTGGCATCGGTTGCTTGAGCAAGACGATAGTCCGAAGTCCCAGATAATTTCGAGATACTTTGGGATCGCAGATTATCACCTGATGACCCAAAGTTATGTGTGGAGAGATCCTATAAACCTGATTGAGCTGGTACTCTTCGCCGTCCGTCAACTTCATGCATCTGATCCGCGGGACAAGATATTTGGAATTCTGGGTCTTTCGGCGAGATTTGGGTCTCTACTCCCTAGCCCGGATTACGATGCGAGCACAACTTCAATATTCACGAATGTTGCAAAGACTATTTTACTGGATTCAAAGTCGCTAGCTATTTTATGCGATGCTACTGCGCTAGCCCCTGCCTTGGGTCATCCCTCTTGGGCACCGGACTGGTCCCAACCCTCAATAATGAACTATTATGGATGGGGCCTCTTCAAAGCAGCTCGTATGTCGGAAAGTATATTTACTCTATCGCAAGATGATCGCCAGTTGCATTTAAAAGGAAGAATATGCGATGAGATAGGAGAAGTACAATTTGCAGATTCAACAGCATATTGCCTTCGGGGCCCCTCAGTGGACAGAATTCCGGGCTTTCTCAAATCTCTAGAAGTTGCCTCCTCATTAAGCACTTACCCAACTGGAGAGCCCGTAGATGAAGCGCTGTGGCAAGCCTTGTGCTGGGATATGAAAAACAATGGCCAGTCTCGATCGGTGTCAAGCCGAACAGATGAATTTCGGGAATGGCTAAGAATCCTCACGTCGAAGACGGACCTCGAGATTTTTTTCGGGGCAATGCCAAGGGAAGATAATACCTTTCTGTACGATATAAATTCAACAACACCACTCTGCGTAACAGCAAAGGGATTTCTGGCAGCGGTACCGTATACGACGGAAGCAGGGGATCGCATAGCTATTTTTAGCGGAGGGGATGTCCCATTTGTTCTTCGACCAAATGAAGACAGCACATACCGGCTCGTTGGAGCATGCTATGTTCATGGAATCATGGATGGTGAAGCATTTCCAGATGATCCCGAGGAGCTGGAATGGTTGTCGATTCGTTAGGAGAGACGAACACAGTCTTTGTCCATTGTTCAGCGAGCTGTCCAGATTGTGGAAAGTCCCCCATTTGCGTGATAGTTGACTTAGTGTTGCAACTCGGTTCCATCAATGAAGTTTTTTCTGGCTCGTTCTTCTGCAGATCCAAATCGAGATGTGTAGATTTGGGGTTTCGCGTGAATGCTTCTTTTTGTCACCCCCTGAGGGCATAGCCAACAGCAGATAAGTGTAAAACTTCGTCGTATTCAGAGAGATAGAATATCCAGTAGATATAACACCCGATGCTCCAATTTCCGCAAAGCCCAGCAATACTGTATCAAAGCACCTAGGACGGCGAAGAGGGAAGCAACCAACCACAAATACCGTACTAACGCCAACGCCAACCTGAACATGAAACCTGAGCAATTTTCGTAAACCTAGTTTGGCTTTCTTATCAAAGGAAAGAAAACATCAGGCATCGGCTCTATATGCCACACCTGTTCCACATCATCCCCTTGTCGATACGCTTCTTCCCAGCCACTAGTATCATTAAGCGTCTTCGGAATCGTCCACTTCAGAGCTTCATTCCTCAAGTACATTCTCACAAGATGCCGCTTGCCACCTGGTTCCAGCTCGGCAGCGTCACGCCGATGTACCAATGCGAGGTTGTTGAAAAAGTGCATATCGCCTTTTTGGATGGGGATGGTAATTTTGTGTTTTTCGGCTAGTGCTTGGACTAAGGCCAAGGCCTCTAGTTGGTGGGGTGTGATAGAAGGGATGCTGGAGGGTCGTGGATGTGCTTTACTGCCTAGTAGTGCGTTGGGAGCAAAGTTGAAGATAATGCGTGAGTCTTCGTAGAACAGTATGGGGCGTTTGTGATAGTAGGGTCTATGTCTAACATAAGCTGCAAGACATTAAGAGAATGGATGGTATTGGTCGAACTGTACATAGCCAAAAATAGTAATCAGGTAACTAACATGTGTAAAGGCCAGTTTGGCTCACTGAGCGTCCATATCACATCTGGTCTTGTGGCCGCAAGTTCGTTATATATGGTATACGAGGGGGACAGGATGCAGTTGCCACCTCGAGCTGCAGCACTACGAGTTTGAAATGCCAATATGTCTCCCAAGTCATCTGTATGAAAGGGCTGGAGTCAGACGTCAGCTTGGATGCAGCAATACTATAAATCTCTCTTTGTACTCACAATCGAAGATTTAGAATGTCTTGTGTGGTATTCCCTCAAAGGGTTTAGTGATACAGTGTCGTCTGTCATGATGTGCACTGTAACAGCAATCAGACCTGTTCCGCAGGAAGAGACCCACACCCACCGATCACATTTCCTTTCTCATCTTGACGAGCTCGTGTTTCTGCGACGAAGCTTTGTATTCCAAGAAATATGACCAGGCTGTCTTCGACTGAATATCTGTCGTACTCGAGACCTCTGATTATGCAGAATCCTCTCCCGCTGTGCAGTTCTAAAGCCAATTTCTGAAGCGTATGCTGGAGATTCGGCAGAGGAAAATTCTTGGAATTGACCAAGTCGCCATCTATACCCTGAGCTGAAGAGAAAGTCAAAATTAATTCTTTGTAATGGAAGGCGATTCAAACTCTTGAATAAATGTAGTGCATTATCTATCTCAGCCTTGTCCTCCAACGATAGATGATAAGTGTGCTCCAGATGTAGTTGGATTCCTTCCGAGGCAGACCAGGCCAATTTGGAATCCAAAAATGATGGGAAGCCCAAGGGGAGGATTGAAGACTTCCAGGTTGAATCTGTAATGGAGTCTGCCTCTTTGTTGGATCGCCAACTTGGCAGTAGAATCTGACGATGCTCAGGGCGCAAAGCGTCGAAGCCTAGAGGCTGAGCCAATGCCATCGCGCGTGTGTATTGTCGGCAGATCGGGAATAGAAAGTCGAAGCTACCACCTAGAGAAGATTGGGAGCTAGAGAACGTAGATCAAGTTAACATCAATTGAGACGATAGGGAAGCTGCTGTCAGATGTGGGCGGGAGCATTGGAGCGGGGAACCTGTTGACTCCCACCGAATGAGGCTGATTTCGCAGCGGATACGCCAAAGGTTTCGTATTGGTCAACTGTCTGCAAGGTGCCGAAAGAGATCGTTACATCAAGTTTCCTAATGGTCAGTATTGCATGTGCAAGGCTTTGTCAAGAGCCAATCGCAGCCATTTGCACGCCACCCACATGCCTGCCTATCATGAAAAGAGCCAGTTGTCTTGATGCAAATTGTAGGAAGCAAAGATTTACCACATATCAGTACAATGTCGTTTCTGCGTACAAAGAAATGGTGGGTCCTACACGGCTTACCCCCTGCCTGCCCCAAATTTTCCAACGGGTTTCCCAATTTCATTAGACAGACAACCTCGGTTTCCACTCCTCTTCATACAATTGCGCTACAAAATAGTGCTCGCGATCGTTAGCTCCTTCAGCCAGTATTTCTTTAAAACGTGTACCTTTGATAGTCGTGTCAGTCGTGTGTTGGGATGAGGCGAGGAGACAACCACTGACCATTATAATCAACATAATTAGATGTCTGTTTGATGAAACAGAGTTGCTTCTCATCCAATGTCGCCATCGACGCAGATAGTTCGGGTTTCCAATCAAGAGCAAAAGGGTGGTGACCTTTACAGCCATAGTGAAAATGAGCCAGTAGAACGTTTGCACCGAGATGAAGTTCCTGGATCATATCAGGCCTAGCATGCCGAGTCTTCTGACATGTCAGCTCGTTGAAAACGTAGTTAGAGTTATAGCAGACCTTGATACCGTGTTTCCGAGCATAGCCAATATCATGAATTGTCAGTAGGGAGCAATTATGAAGCAAAATGAAAGTGCAAAGATAGATGCAAAACCAGTTTTCAGGCTTCTGTTCAAGAGTGAGCTTTTGCAATCGTGTCAAAATCTTGGAGCGAAGAGGCGCTTGAAGCTTGTGATTTAGAATGATTTGCATCTGAGCACCTAACACCGGTGGAATGGGTATCTTTCCATGCATACCACTTGACTTGTCCATCAAGTCAGACGACATGCCAAGTGTCTCCGTGCCAGTGATCCGGCACGACCGAGTTGTCATTCTGATGGAGACCCATAGTTGGAGTACCATCTGCAGAAGCTCTCTTTCCTCCGAAGACTTAGAAAATACAATGACCAGTTAGCGCTCCCGCTCCTTTCCGATGGATTTGGGAAATACGCACTTCAGCTGCATTTGAATACCATATTGCAGTGTCATATGTATCCCAGAGTAGTCGATCGTTGTAATCAAGCGTGCTCTTGAAGAGCTGAGGCCCTTGGCTAATGATGAAATCTCTGTGAACATGTAATGCTGCTACCATGTCGAAAATAGCGTAGTTGGAAATCCGTACAGATCTGATGACACCTCCGTCTTTGAAGAATTAGTGCCAAGTTTTGTTCGAAATGTGAGAATTAGGGACTTGAAACGGAGATCGTAAAGCATAAGATCATTAAATCGAGGAAGCAAGCGAAACAATGAAAGGGGGTCATTACCAGACCATTGCCGATCCAACATGTCTCCTGCTATTGGCACAAATTCTCTAACAGTGAATGTTAAAGAGGTTGGACCATAGTCTTGCGTAACTTGTATTTTCTTCAGTTCGGAAGAGGCCCATTCTGTGATGTTTTCCATATTATTATTTGACCAGCGGTGGCTCCACTCACGCCCAGCAGCATAACTCCCCTCCCTGAACAGCCGGATATCTGTCAACTTGTAGCGGAGGCAGGGAAGCTTGTGTAGTGTAGGTTTCGTCACTTTTTGACAAGTCAAACAAGTGCCTTTGAGGTTGGATGGATCAGGGTAGCACTGGTACGGTATCAATAAGAGTTGACACACTGATATGAAATTACGTACCCGAACCCGCTGCATCCTACATCGAACGCAGGCAGTGAGCTTTCGAGTCTGAGCAGTTTCTTGGCGATGATCGGCAGACTGAAACTTTCTTCGAGGCCCAGCATTTACTCGACGCGATAGCTGGCCAGTATTTGAAGGAGAACCTTGTGCATTGTTTTGGTTCACAGTACTGGCGCTACTTTCAAGATTTCCCAAAGCAAGGTGTTGCGTGACATTGTCTGAAGAATCAAGAGACGTTTGGAAATCAAGTTCTCCCCCAAAAGATATCAAATCTTCCTCGGGCTCTATGATCCCTTCAGAATGATACACCATGGCTGAAGGAGGAAGATACTGTTCCGTAAATTGCGACATTATTAGTTGCCTACTATTCGCCAACCACTCCTCTGCGCCTGGGGTCGAATAATCACACTCGTAATTTAACTGCATCTATCAAAATATCAGTATCTGGACTTTGCAGTATAGATCAATAACGGTACCGTTTCATGAGAGAAGTCAATGTCGTGTATATTGATCCTAGAACCTATTTCCGGTGCTTGTAAAGCCAAAGATGAATGAGGAAACTGGCTCTTGCTATTTTCTGGGAATAGTAAAGGTTCATTCATCGTCATACCAGAGTCATGATGGTCCAACTCTCCTAGCCCGGGGTCAATATTTGATCTTGAGTAAGGTATGCGCGTGTACCTTGAGAGTCAGCCGGAAAAGCATGCCTAGGAGATGGAGAATTGAAGCTTGCGAAACAGTCCTCGATCTGCTTTGGTATCAAACCAAGACTGAAGGATTGGAGGTCACAAATTTCACGGGCTGTTGACACTGGTGCCATGGTGGACCTGAATTGGGACTGAGCCCTCGCCTTGGGGTTTGTCGCTTGGGTACGAGTCGACTGGGTTTGCCTTGCGTTCATAGCGGGGAGGGCGTAGGTTTGTTCTGGAGATTCGTTGTCCATTCCAATTCGTGAAGGCAGATCACCGAGAGCTTTCGGAAGATTTGCCAAATCCGAGACTTGGAGAATAGCAGCCGCTTCAGATAGGATAGCAATTTGGCTGGGAGACAGAGAGTCTATATTAACGGATGATCTCACACGCTTCCGCACACTCAACTCTGGGGAACCCCCAGTTCGGCCACGTTTGGTTCCATGAGTCTGAATTTTCGTTAGATATTTGCTTGGTTATGCCACTATTCTCGGGCAGAGGCAGTGATATGTATGAGTCAAACGGATGGCAAATAGTAATCAGTGAAGAATGAAAGATCAGGCACGACTTGGGACGAGATAATGAGACTTACCAGAGAGGAAGACAACCTAGACATAGATGAGGAGTGAGACCCAAAATTATTCATTTCATGTGAGACCCCTGTACTATGCAAGCACCCGAGGGGATGAGAGGTTGCATCTGAGGCAGTTCAAGTACCGGAAGTTGTACAAGATCCAATCAAAATTCTCAGTAATGGTCAGTGAGCGAGTATCCTTACAGTGGAATGGTTTTGTGAGAGTACCATCATACTTAGTATGTGGCGAGTTGAACAATATTGGCGGTCCTCACAATCGCCACGAGCCTCACTCCTCTAAACGTTCCACGTCGTTCAAACTATCGTGACACAAGCCAGAGCACGGACAGAAAGACGCCCAGCGCTGAAGACGAAGCTCATCGGTCTCAGGGACAGTGATCAAAAGAGACAAGGCAAATAGCAAATGAAAGGGCAAACAGCAGGCTCGATAAAGCTCATCTCATCGGTTGGTTCACCGGCTGCAGCTTGAGACCGACGTGGAAAGGTCGTTGACCGGTGTGCGAAATTCGATGTGGCAACCCCTGCCAGGTGGCTGTCCGGTGAGGGATTTTTCCTTGGCATGGGCATTCCTTTTGAATTGGGGGCTGACTGGCTCGCTTCGGGTCCAATAGCAACTGGTGGATCGCAAGGCAGCTCTCTGAAATGCCGTATATTTGATTCGTAACAGGTGCATTCTCTATGCGAATAATGTGTCCTTCACGGGCGTGAGAGGTTACTCGTGTAACACCGATGAACTGCATTGAATGACTGGAGCGGCGATGGAATCCAAGGCTGGAGGGCGCGATTTCGGATGTCTCGGGCGGCGGGTTTAAATAGGCAGAACGTCGCGGACTCGCGGTGGGATCTTATAAGTACTTTCTGACTTATATGATGCCATAAACCGATGAGTTGTAGACCGATGAGCTAAGTTCAAAAGGGGTGGGTCTATCCGAGATACAAGGCAGATTCTCAATCGACCGCACAGCAGCCGCTCCCATTCCATCTTGAGCACTTCACTCAGTTGCTAATCCGTGCCAGTGCCAGCGCATCTTTGAGAGTACCGACCGGTGAGAGAGAATGATGGCTCCGTTGTGATTTAGGTCACAATATGCCAGACTGCCATAGGACGATGCCGTGGCCGATGAGGGAGGTAGTGGGATATCGATCAGGAAACCGAAGTGAACATTTCCTGCTTCAGGAGAAGATTTGGACTCTGATTTTCAGCAAGTGCTCATCGGTTCCGAAGTACAATGCCCTATAATTACTTGAGCTTGTTGAGAGCTACTGAACTGTTCTGTAATCTTTCTTTCACCTCTCCTGCGCATTCCCTCGATGAACCTAAACTCGAGAAATTCTTGAGACCACTAACAGACTCGCACCCTCTCCAATTTTATCACTTTCACGAGTATATTGTATTTAACTTCCATGTACAAGCACGCTGTTGCACAGAAGCCCGGATCTGGGGCGAAGAAAGCCGGCTCTAGGACAAAGGAAGCAGACGCTGGAAAGTTTTCTCAACAAGCGGGCGGGACTGTCCCAATTCAATCTTACATAGGCCTCATATCATGCAATGGTAAGTTTCGAGGTCCGTCGTTAGCTAGAGAAGCAGGAGATCTCACACTTATAGGAAATTTTGATCTTCCGTTCCGACATCAATCTTCATCCACATCCTCTAACTGGTCCACGCGTGCACAACCAAGTGACGCCAGTCTCAAGTAGCCGGGTCGTTGGAACTGGAGACTGTAGAGCTTTGAGACCTTGCGGCGAGAGATATATCTAAATACTTAGGAGCTTTGGCCTTAGAAAATTGGAAGTGTGATATAATGGCCTGCATGAATGGATCAAGCATTCCGTTTTATGTGTTGAGAGCACCTCGAACATTTTAGCATTGAAGCGTTCATGGTCAAACTTTGTGTATTATGAATTGAATAGCATTGGAGGGAAATCTACCAGAGTCTGCAATTGCAAAGATATTAAAGCGAGTACAGTTCCATGGTAGATGCATCAGAGAGCTTTCTCGAAGGACTTGAGAAAAAGCAATACCTCCTCGAGCTTGGGGCGAGTGCTTATCAAAGTTGACGCAGCCCCCGCTCTTTGAGCAATGAACTTTTCCGCGTTCTGCAACTCCGTTTTCCACCATCGACCAGCGGCATCGCGCACTTGTTCCCTTGTTTCAGCTCCGTCTGAGTTCCTCAAACGGACTAACTGCCCTGTTTTCGCCAGTGGGAACTTTTTATACGGCCTCCAAGAAGTACAACATGCGTTGATCAGGTCTCGGATCGCCAGAGGCGTACTTCTCCATTCTGGGTACTCCAACACGTCTTCACGTAGATGCTCGACAAGAAGACCTTTCTCGGGCGACCCAACCCCTTCAAATATACCCCAGATTACTTTCCCTAGCATGCATACCTGTGCAGCCTCTCTCTCGTCTTCGCCAATACAAAGCCAAGAATGACAGTATCCATGCCTGGGGTTGCGATATGTTTCTCCTGATTGGGACAATGAACGCCCACTAGTAACGATTTCATGCAGCCGCTTAAAGTGGTCCCGCTCTGACTGTGCCATATAATCGTTGGGCTCATTCGCGAGAAAGTTTATGTACTCGAGATACGTGACTTCTGGTGCGCTCAAAAAGGTTCCTACCCCACGAGCCTCAAAATCGATCATGACAATGCCATCATCATTTCCATTCAACACGATATTGTCCAGACGTAAATCGCAATACATAATTCCATTGTCTCGAATATGAATCAAAGCTTCAGTGAGCTGGATGGACCACTCTACCTGATCTTGCAGTTGAAGACATCGGTGAGTGCGGCGCCATGACAGTGCGTCTCGTAAAGCACCACCCGAATAATAGTCTAAGATGAATCCAACAACTGCAAGTTTACTTCCGAAGTTGCATCTTTTTACTATCAAGTGTGAGGGTCTTGAGATGATACAACGGTGGGGACTCATCGTGAGTAGAACTTTGAGCTCGTGGTACAGGTATTTTGGAGAGCTGGTCAAGGACTTCATGATGCGAGTCTGCCCAGCATATTTCACCAGGCTGACACTGTCATGAAGCTGTTCCACTAGTGCAATATTCGATATATCAGTGGCCTCGGGCCACGAATCAGAGGGTATGTTCCACATGGCCTGGAGAGATTCAATTGACAGCAATTGTCTCTCCAAAAAGTGAGTCTGGAGAATTTGGACCTTGACAGATCTTATCTCTCTCTCAACATTCTGAAGAACGATGCGTGAACCGAATGGAAGACTGTTGTAGAGTGCTTCGAAATCTGGGACTTGCCGGCTCCAACGATCAAGCACCCGGACAATGTATCGTGCGATTCCAAGTCGTGCAACTCTATTATCTCTTGTATAGAATGCGGGGCCGATGTCAAGAATTTCTTGCAAATCAGCCGGAATATCCTTCCTCTCTGGAATAAAAGTGTCAATTCTCATAGGCACCGGGCGACCTAAGAAGATTGGCACCGTGTAGAACTGCGTTCCCATCCCTGCTGAGCCGTCGACTCTCCACATAGCGTTCAAGGGCTCAGTGAGACTGTCAACCCGATTTTTGGGGTTCAGTGTGGACGTTGTCCAAGAATGGGGCTTCAGTTGTGCAGATTCAGCCTGGTCGGATGCGTCAATGGAGCTGCTTGTCGAACTCTGAAAGGCGGCACTTGGATAGAGTAGCTTCGTGACATTCTCGGAATTCAGTTCCATCATCAGGTGCTCTCCTGTGATGTTTAGACTTGCGAGGATCGAGAAATGCCAAACGTGAAGTTGATGAGGCTGAGATAACACGGTACAGTAACACAGGACCGGAAATGCAGACATACAGTACCGTATGCACGTCGCCGGATCCTGTCACAGACGCTTCATGAGCGCTTCAGCCAGGCTTAGAGATGAAGATGATAATCTATTCGACACTACTAAACAGGGGAAGCATATATTTTATTTCAAGCCAAAATTGATCTAGATATCTTCTGGTGCCTTGAGATCAGCTTTGATATTAGTCGTGTGCGACAGTATGATTGGCTGGAGCCCCCGTCTCTGACTGTGGTCGGGGCCGCCCAGCTTGCGAAAGCGCCTCAAACAGACGAAATTTTGCAAACAGTTTCTTGTTAGATTGCGGCGGAATACGGCGCCAACGTTGTTTGCTATTGGCGGTGATTCGGGTGGGTTTGTGGCCCGGAGGACCAGGTTCTTGTAAAACTTGATCGATTTGTCCGAATTTCCCACACACTGCGGGGCGGTCATTGTTGGAAGTGATTTGAGCGAAATGTTAAAGTATTCAGGGCATTTAGCGGCCGAATAACGCGATGCACCCCTGTTTTGGAAGACAGGTTACAAAGTTTAGCGAGCTGCTCGCTGTAAATTCAGGAGACAACGGTGATACCCCAAATCAAAAGATTTTTATCCAAGTGGAAACAGAAACTGCAATACCAAGCCCACATGCATACAGGGTCACTCCCACAACCCAAGATTTCTCATCTTTTCATCGTTCCTCCATTTGACCCCATGCAACCTCAGACCCTATCCTCGCCCACTGACTCTCTTCTGGTACCTGAATACGCCCTATGATTTCTTCGAAGTCCCGTATTGAAAAGTGCAATAACCAAAAGCCCTACGAGCGTATATCCAAAGAAAGTCACCAGAAACGAGAAGAATCCTGTCACCGGACTTCTAACCTCGCACTTCGCTCTTTCCGCCTCTTTCTCGTTCTCACTCTTCCAAACCTGGATCCATGTTGGCCACTGCCCTAGCTTCCATCTCAAAATACAAGCATACACAATCGGGTATATGTTATAACCGACCACGAAATTTATCTCCATCCAATACACAACCAATATGCAAACATCGATCCACATGTTGTCAGGACGTGTGGCAAGCAACGGGACCCAGAATCGTGTAAAGTATGAGGGCGTGAAAACCATCCAGGCTATGGCAATCATCAAGCCTATCGCCCAGGTCAAAATTCCGTCGTATTTTGACATGGAATATGGGAACTTTTGCATTCTTTGTTGGGCGTGAGTCATGTTCGTAATGGCTCTGTGCGGCGGAAGAAACACCGAATAGGGATGTGGTCTAACTTTCGAATCTAAAACTCGTTAGAAACTCCGGCAATATTTGAGTCTGAGCCGTTTTTCTTACCTGCTTCCTCGAGGCTTGCCTCGAGACTCAAAACTTTAGTCTTCAGCTCCGCGATGATGACTTGGGAGTCATCGTCAGGCTTTGAGACGACAATCTTGGGCTTTGTGTCCTCCATGACGATCTTAGAGATAAGTTTTACTGGCAATTGTTTACTCTGGAATATGTGTAATTTTCGGTGATCTGGACTTGGAGGCGGGGCTCTGGACAAAGACATTCGTGGAAGGAGGCGCAGCCGCCAACAGCCAACTGTTTCATGCGCACCCAACATCCATGGATCCTACAAGGCAGAATACCGATACTTACGTAGGTGCTCGCATATCTGGCCAAATACATACCGCTTAGGAAGTCTTAGAAAAGAGGAAGACCTCCGAAAAGATAGAATAGAAAGCCCAGATACTCACCGCTCTCAACGCGAAAAAAATTCAGTAGAAACGTCTTCCCCGCTCCATCCATGAGTACGGAACAAGTTCTCTGCTTCATAAATCACTTGAGTCTGTCTCTACCATTTAGTCAGAAAGACGGCAGATAGATGCATCGTTTGAGTCTGAATGACAGTCGGAGGCTTAGGCTTTTTGAACAGTTTCTGCTATGGACGCTTATCCATTTGCAGTCCTTCAACAACCCCTTATGCATGAGACTAACTCGGGGTAAGTAGCACGATTAGAACGAGCTTGTCTTTCCCCTCGACGCAGACGATCCGAATACTGTCGATTCGCACCAGCCAACTTTGCGACACGCTCTTGTCTTGACTGAGAGCAGAATGACGTAAGCAAAGAGCGAACCCCAGCATGACCTAAAGACCGATGCAATCCAAAATGTGGCCTTGATTACGTAGGAAAGCATGGTCCTTGCGCCGAGGTATCGATTTTCTGAAAATACAGCTTAGTTAAAGATATACGTACATCATGGCGATACAAAGAAAAATGCCTCTATTCAAAAAAGAAAGCGATTTTCAAGACGCCGAGAAGGTTCACATATTGAACAATTACCAAACACCAACGGGATAAAGATTTACTAAAGGAGATTTAGAAGATTCAACTCCTCCTTCAGACCTCACATCAGTCTCGCTGCTTCTTAGGAATACTATTCCCGACAGACACTTTCCAAACAGAGAAAATATAATCAACAACAACACACGTGATAGAGTCATATGATTTTCACGTGGACGCCGCACGATGTTTTCTTCCTCTCTAAGGTTGTTTCGTTTCCCATCGCCATACCATTTCCACATCTCCATCTGCTTCTTACCGCTCGGTGTATGATAAGCAGACCCCGCTTTTGCTTTCAGGATCGTCATATGCCTAGATGCCTAGCAACTTCTGGACGAACACCTGTTCATCCAGCCACCCTCCTTTTGCAGCAAAAAACCACGAAATATCAACGCATGATGACCAAAAATAGGACTTGATGCACGAAAGCCTTGGGGATGCTCTTCGGAGCTCATGCTACCTCAAGGGAGGTGCAATTATGTGGGCTGGTGCTGTGAATGATCGATATCGGAGTCGCGATACGCGTGTCGCTTCGAGTCTGCGACTTCGCTGGCTGGCCGTCTTACAGCTGTTCAAGTAGCAGCACAAGTAAAGTGAGCGCTTCCATTGTGATCATGAGAGAAAAGAGTACTGCAATCGTGATTTGAAGATGAATAGAAGAGGACGTTCTTCCCTTCATCGATCCAACGCGATTTTGATTATGTTGTTAGCGCGCTTTTCTTCATTGGCGGGAAATTACAGGTGCCGTGACGATAGCTTCATGTTCTTGGGACAAATCCTCCGGAACAATTGTCATCTCGACTCATGTTTGAGTGTGTTTTTCATACTTTCGCGATGCTACCCCTTCGAGGTTGGACTTCGCAAGGCCATCAAACCTCGCATGTCTCGAAGTCGTCTCATGTCTCGTCCAAGCCCTGCATTCTAAGCGACAGCCACATGAGTAAGTGAGGAGTTCCAGCCCTTGTCCTGTGGCTTTCATTTCTTCTGGTGGAGAAGGAGGCTCTGTTTAACGTTAAAGTAGTGCCCGCTTTGCCATAGGTCTCCCTGTTTCGCGTCTAATCTGTCGCCTGGTTTTGGTCATTCTTGCCCGAGCCGCCGATGGGTATCTCTTACTGCCAAGAACTCGCATCACTGCCCAAGACTCAGAAGGCCATGGCCATTCGTGTTTCGCATGAACTTCAGCGTGTCTTCTCTAGCAATTAAGGTTTCCAATGCAAGACATCCACCTCTCTCACCCTATCATCTTACGCCTTAGCTCATACACCTCGTCTGTATCCCTTCTTGAACGCTCGTCTCCAATGTTCCAACCCAGTTGATGATCGAAGATGCTCTACAGGCTTCTCCAAGATGATCATGATGTGCGATGAAGTAACATCGGACGAAGCGTCTAATCTTCCCATTTGAACAGTGTATCCCGCTCAAGGGGGTCTTGGTATTGCAGCTCATGCAAACCGAGAGCTGGACCAGTCAAAATACGTCTAGCGGCGTCAGTAATGGTTCTGTCTAGCCTCCTCGGCCTGTATGATCTCCGTTGCGGATGCCAAGACAAATAACAGGACCTAGAAACCATGCTCTCTCACAACAGTCTGTGCTGGGCATGGGCGCTTGATACCTTCCTATATAAACGGTCTTGTTTCCTTGCATTTGAATTCATCATCGACTACAGATTTTTGGTCTTGTCTCTACATTCGTTTCCAGTTCTGAGAACTTTACTTTCAATACATTCCTTACAAGCGCTTCTTTCAGGCCGGTCCATTCTTTATACAATCATCCAATTATCTGATTCGATACCCTTGCGACCGACTCTCCAGATCTCATAATGTACTCCCAGGCTATCCTCATCTCGGCCCTCGTGGCCATCGCCGAAGCTCGGTAAGTAATGTGGTTCTTAACAGCCAGCTTTATGCTGATAAAAAGTAGTTTCGCTCAAGAGCAAGTTCCAATCCCCGCCATATCTGCATTGACGGCTGGATCTCCCGGTGTTGCCGCTACTCTTGCCGGAAGCTCCGTCAGTCTGTTGCTTGCAGCTGCAAACCCATGCGACAAGGTATGTGAACATCTATCTCTATGAATGTCTGAAATACTAACGGCGCGACCAGCTCAAGCAAGGTGATACTATTCTCGCCCAACTGGGAACTGGAGCCGATGTTGTCGCTGCCGCGCGAGGCCTTGTCGCCGCCGAGCAAAATTTCAACCCTTTCGCAGTCAGCGTCCCCTCAATCTGCTCTGACCCAACCCTACCCGTGAACCCCCTACTCCGTGGTATCGTGCCTTTGGTCGATCCTGCAGTCACAGGCTCCGATATCGAGAACGCCAACTCAAAGACTTCTCTGACGACTCAATTTGCTGCAGATGGCATGAGCGTTGCTCAAGTCATGGCGGCTAACGGTTTCTCCAACTTCACCACCAAGGCAGCTGATGGTACCGCTGGAGCTGCTCCGGCGGGTGGCGCTTCAAGCCCGGCCCCCGTTGTCTCTGCCGCCCCAGCAGTTAGCTCTGAAGCCGCTCTGGCTTGCCCTGGGGCTTCCACCTTGGTGACTGTCACAAGATCCGCCACTCAAGCGACTGCATCTGCAGTCGCAAGTTCCGCAGCCGCAGTTTCTAGCCCTTCAGCGTCAGCCGTCGCTGGCTCAACCGGTGCTGTGTCATCTGCTGCCGGTGTTGATCCCGGATTCCAAGCTTCATCTATTGCTGGTCTTGACTTTGGAACCTGCACCCCTACTATTAAGTTTGAAGCAGGACTCAACGGCCGAAAGGCTACTGAGTCCACTTTCCAAGCCATTGACCCTCAAGTCAACAAGGGACAACAGGAGGCGTTGAACCCCAACATCATCACCAACAGAATTTGCGATCAGTTGACCAACGTCTGCGGTGCTAATGATGCGGCGAAGACTGCTTGTACTGCTGCGAAGGCCCAGATTTCAGCTCTGGGAACCAAGGATGCAACCACTGCAGACGCGTGGAACACCGCTCTTGGCTTTGCCGGAACAAACACAAACCCCGACAACGCACCCCAGGCTGGTCTCATCGGCCATGCTTAGATTGTGGGTTTCGAGACTACGAGGTGCCGCTCTGGGGGAGTATTATGGCATGTGGGTGTACGATTTTGTAGCTATATGATCGGGAGGTTGGGGGGAGTCATGTTCAATGTCTTTATGATCTCATTACTCTGTAAATATAGCATAGCGGTACCGTTCCGATGTATTCAGCCAATTCATTGACATTCGAAATTCAAGTTTGTAGTTTTGTTCTCCATGACTTTCACTCGGTCCTGTCTTATGAATAAGTGCTATCATTTCAGCCTTTTTCTCAAGCCTATATCAACTGTATTCATACAAACTGATAACGAACCTTCTTAATCACTAAGGAATTCACCGTACGAAATTAGCTGCCTTTGTTGGATTAGTCAACCGTGGGCAGGGATGCCACGAGCATTGTGCGAGCTCAATTTGGCTCGCGAGAAGGTTTGAGTTTGGCCAGATGGAATTGCTCGCATGCGATCTACTTAAGATAGCTTAATATATCCTCTCCCTCCTGCGATGAATTTCCCCATGTTAATAGAGCGGATCTGCTCTCATTTCAACTTTGAAATCACGACGGAGTAACATGCAGGGGTTGGATCGAGGCCCGTCACGTGACCAAACGGGGTAAATGTCAATGGAGGCTGGAGCGATGCGATTGAAAACTGTTACAGCTTATAGTCCTATCTATTCAGTCCAGTAACACATTATTTTTGGGGCCGAGGGCGCAGCTCAATTGTAGCTTGCCATCATTACCCTCCTGCTACACATTCATCTACTTAATGAAGGGAATTGGCAAAGATCAATCGATCTCGAGAAAGCTTTATCCTTCTGTTCATATTCCAATAACACCTTTGATATCATCCAACGTCGTCCCAATCTTGAAATCATACACGTAAGTGTCAATATCAACCTCCTCCCCTCTGTAAGCCCCGATCTTCGGATCCGCTCTCCCCGGAAACGTCTTAGCAGTCAATTTCGTGCTCTTCGTTGTATCAAAAGTCTGCAGTTTCCCCTGCCAATACAGCTGCGCCCACCCATTCGGCTGAGCAGTGTTGATCACAATGCCTGCGCTGTAAGTCGTGTCTTTACCAACGGTGGTACTCCATTGAGCCACTCTCTTGGTTTCATTACTGGACTGATACTGGAATTGTAGCTTCCCGTCTTGAATCTCGAATGCGAGTGGGATGTTAGCTCCACCAGATACGTTGTTGTTAGCCTCGTACTCTTTGCTGTGTTCTCCTGGTCAGATCTGTGCTACTTCATTCCTTCGCATAACTTACAACTGCCAGATCATCAGACTCTTCTGAATCTCCGCGAGACTGAACTTGTATCCAATGTAATAAGTTTTGCCAGCCTCCGTCTTTTCAGGCAAGGCATGATATTCCGCTCTGATGTCGCCGGTTTTGCGGTGGAAATGCAAGGCTGGCACACCCTTGGGATCTTTGCCTAGCTTTATGTAGAGATCATCGGTATTTTCTTTGGGCTTGTTCCCTCTTGCGGCTTCGAGATTGCGGATACCGAGGACGGTGAGGTCAGTGGTGGTTGAAGCGGAGAAGTTCACAAGCAGACTTGCCAAACCAAACGACGCAAATAAAAGGGGAGTGAGAACAGAGAGTGACTTCATTTTCGTGAGAGCGATTCTGTGAAATTAATGAAGTATTTGGGTTGGTAGTGAGTCGTTGTGGTTTGATAGATGTGAATTTGCAGCGGAATCTGTCGTCCAATATATACCTCTTTCTTCAGCCTCACTTTATTTGAGGCTCTCGAAGATCATCCTACGTTATGAGTGCTTATACGAGCACTGCATATGAGAAAATATTTAACGTCGTATTGGGTGGCAGTCAGCCGCTCAGTTCACCCACGCTCATTGGGCACTTACACTAGTAAGTTGAGAACCGATATTGCAGGATGACAAAAAGATCGACACAGCGACATGGATTTTACTCGGCCATATATCTTCTCAGCTTTCATTGGCAATACAGCACAGTCAGCTTCCTTCTCATCCTCCTTGGACAGGGCATCAATGTGGAAGTGGTGACACGAACTCTAAAAGCTGGCTTACGCAATAACCTAGATGCGAGTCAACAGGACTTTGATAAATGGAATAGAGTAATTACGACATTTGCCTGAAGTGATGTCTTCAGCTGCTGACTATGTGGCTCTGGTACGACGGCGGGAAGACAGCCTTGCTGACGCCTGCTACACGACACTTGCTGAGGAGACTGACAAACTATATTATTCAAGATAGATGAACGAAAGGCTGGTGTTTAATTCTTCGGGCTTCTCGCAAGAGGGGCGTGTAAAATTTCCAGGCGCCGTGTGTCGTTATCAGCGAGCTGTGTGAAATTGCAGAAATTCGCCCGGGAAGGAAATAAAAGACTCCAAGATTAGCTCACCAGGCAATTTCAGGAACTAGAAATGGAAGACAGAATATCGTACTATAGGAGTTTGCCGCCCCAAAATATGCCACTAATAAGACTTAATACAGCTAAACACTGATACTTGAAAGTGAGTTCGAGTTCATGCCCTTGAATGCATCCGATCTTCAGACTGAACATCCAATGACGAAAGATAAAAGACGAATTGACTGTCACCCCAGCAAATTCCCAATCTTCCGTCCTATTCACCTCGACCCAGTATTGACAATGCGGGCAGAACTCAACAGTCGGGTGGTCGACTTTCCCCAAATGCTGTTATGGCACCGAAGTTGCGGCAGAACGCCTGCCAGATGTGGCAGGCTAGGATCTTTCTCTATTCTAGACTTCGTGTGGAAAATCGACCGCTTGTGTAAGTACGATCTTGGCGGGGTCTGCCAGTGTCCCTATCCGTCTCCCTGATCGAAGGCTTTGGGGCGTCGTCAATAGGTGTTACAACGATCTTTGGTCGCTTCTCAAGTATTGAACGTGGAAGTTGTTCCTCCCCTCCACTGTCCGGATCCCCTCTCTCTAGACAATCGATTTCAGCAAATTCGTTCTAAACAATGGCAATTTTTTCAAGATTTAAAATGTACGTACTAGCAATGTCGTCCGCTATTTCAGATTTAGAAACTTTTGTAGTTTGGACAACTGGCGTGACGATGATCTCTGGACGTTTGGCAAGTATTCCCAGACGGTTTTCTTCGCCACCAGAATCAGGATCCCCTCTCTCCTCCAATACGTTGATTTTTTCTCCAGCAAAAAGATTAACTCCTTCCCGAGACCGAGCGCGATTACCTACAGGGGTGACAATGATCACAGGACGTTTTTCGAGTGCATTTACCCTCTCCTCTCGCACCGTCAGGTCTTGTGACATACCACGTTTCGCGACAACCTTCTGCATAGTATCTTCGAACTGCTTTGGCTCCACGTCACTGGTGCGTACTTCTTGGCCATCTGGAAGTGTGACCCTGTTCCATTGTCTTGGATTGGAAGCGTGGAATCGGGAGAGGATTTTGGCGATTGATGATTCAGCCCCGTTGGGTATGGGTAAAGCCTGCAGGACTTGCGCGGCAAGCAGAATGAGATGAAGGGGGATCATCATCTTCGATTTAAAATCTTAGGAAACTTCAGCGCCAGAGACGGGGAAGAGTAGATATAATAAACCACAAGAACGTAAGCATCCTTCGTTTATGCAGGGTTTCGGGTGAGGCGTTTGCGAGCTGATGATAACATTTCCTGTTGCGTTCTTGGCTCGCATTTCGAAAAACAGCGTGAAGCTGAAGCTCAGGTGTGGAGAAAAGACTTCAATACCGATATTTTGAGAATTATACATAGACAGGCCCCTCCTAAGGCGAGCTTGTATTCTGAAAATTTGTTCTCGAACTGCAAATTACATGCCTACATTGATGGAGTGTTATGAAGCTGAGGGGATTTGGTGCTTCCCACTTTGACCGAAGCATTGCAGCTGACCTCCAATCGATGTAAGGTATACATTGGGGGGTAATGATTTCCATAAAAAACCAAAGCTCTTTAAGAAATATCGAATGGGTAAGTAAATAGACAAGCTGGAGGAAAAGCATGTGGAATTCGCAAAGAAAGTCTACAAGATATCTCGAATGCGAGGTAAAGCCGAAAAGTAGTAGCACTTCTTTACTGTAGCATAAAATTATCTCCGCAGTCAACACTGAGAAAAGCTCAGTGCAGGTAAATCAAGAGCGTCTGTCTTGCAAACTGTGTTTCTGGAGCCAGTCGCAATGCGGAGAAAAGAAAAGCGACTCGAAGGTCAGATTTGGTCTTGACTATGAAGGCAGCGCTTTCGACTTCAATGAAATTCAAGAAAATTGGCTGGCGGGAATAGGGTCAGGAGAAGATGTGCTTTGTCGGTTCGAAATGCCCAAGTGGTCAAGGGGGACATCGAAAACTCAGAACATCTCCAGAGATCATTGAGAAAGGAGAACTCTGAACGCACAATCATCTATAACAGACAACAACACTGATCTACCAGTAATAGGTGAGTTTATGAGAATAAATGATAAACTTTACTTGCCAATTAGGACTCAAAGTTGGCATCTCTCAACCAACTCGGGCCGCGCCTCGAAAAGAAGTGAATCTGGAACACTACACTCGAAGTTCGAACTCAAGGGTCTTCTGAAGTACCAAAAGTAAACTACCTATTTCATTTACCCAACCGAAAAAATTGCAACGGTTTGTCGCGCTATCGGGCCGTCATCTCTTACCCGCAAATTGCGAGCCGAATTGTCGGGACAGATGCAGGACATAGACCAAATCAACAGAGATATTAAGTGCCTGCAGGAAGTCTGACCGCATGAAAGAATAGCCATCTCATGATATGCTTTTGAAGGTGCATAGGAAGTAAGCTAGACAATGAGAGGCGTGTTTCGTTGAGGTTGTACAGTTTCCCTTCCGTAACGCATAGTCTGTTATTGCAGCTCATGGCGCCCGAGTGTCAATTGGGTTCGTTACCAACTTCCCAAGGGTTGTGGTAAGGATGGTAAGCATTGCAGGAGGGATTGCGGCGCATCGGCTCGATTCCGGATCGCCAGACTATTGCTGCAATAAACCTCCGTTATCACAGTGGACGAAACAGCCACATCTTAGAAGATAGATCTGGAAGAGGGATGGAAGCAAGCCTCAATCATCTCGCCAACAACTCGTGTATCATGCTTGCAAAAGGAAGGAGACCCAGCACGGAAGAAGGCGACACGCATCCGGCCGAGGCCTCCATTTTGTGGACGTTCTCCGGCGCAAGGTTTGGAATACTATCCAGGGAATAAAAACTTGGGGGTTGTGAGTTTCAGCAGAGAGATACTCAGATAGAGAAGCAGCGGAGATACATGCACTTACAGTTCGTACTCGCGCCTAGAGAAATATTTGTGTTATCAGGAAGTATTGATACGCGTTGTGGGAGATGGGCTGACGCGACCAAACGAATTGTGGATTTTTCCATTCACCCGGCCGATATTGGATCTTCCATTGACCCGGCTGGCGTCTTTGTTTGGCTGCAAAATTCACCGAGGGTTTGGCAACGGGGTTCAGATTTGAAATCTGAATCCAAGAGGCTGATACGAAAGCGGTCTTGGCCTTTGGGCGTTCAAGTGGCGTTCAGCATCGCGTGGAAGGCGCAATGCCACGGCTTGGTGTTGCTTGTTTTGCGTTTCTTCTTGTCTAATGCGGGGTCCTCACGGACATGAGGTGGAGTGACCTGTCGTATGTTTCTCAGACTACCGTAGCCAAGCTGCCCAGGCTCAGATCCATGTGTCAGAGAGGAGTACCGCGGTGATCACTCTGGGCGTCGTTGTGGCACGGAGCTGGGGACTTTTCAGAAAATTGTTTCTGCAACCGAAGCCTGATAGAGTATACTGATTGGGCGGCAGCAAGCGCTGTAGATGTTCAAAGCAGTCAGCAAATATATGTACGGTTCCACGCGGATGAGCCCTTGTTATTGGTGGAATGGTCGCCTCCGTGCAGTTTTGTCGTCCCAAATCTGCGGCTGACAGGCATCCTGAGTGCTTGCAGTCACAGCACATACAGCTCGATTTGGTTATGCGAAAGGAGAGAACTAGGAGTTTCAGTAATACATTTAGCAGTTTCAGCCCCAATTTACAGGCACTCAGTAGTCATATCTCAGGCAATATCAGATTTTAGGAATATAAAGGAGTGCATCCAGCAGGACCCATTTCGGAAGACGAGGATGACAAAACCATGGGCATCTCCGTCTTGTTCAAATGTCCGGTCCCGATGCAGAAAAGTCTGTGCGACGAGAAGAACATGAATAAATTTTTGAAAATCCACGATAGCTTCTTTTCACGTGTGAGTAAGAGAGAATATTTTGGATCGGCTTCAATGAAGTCGATTCTCACCTATATTTGAGATAGGGTATCTTCCTCGCATTTTTTAGACCCCGCCCAAGCAACTAATCACGGGAGGTCTGGTGTTCCTGTGACGTTTTTGAGAGTTCTGATTGACATCCCAAAAGCAATTGATGAGCTCATACCAAGAGATTTCTTAAATCTGACAGGACGGGACGTGGCATCCAAGAAATACACCGAGACACGGGATCGCTGGCCCGCATCGTCAGGCGATCATGGGCAAATAGATGCGTGAGAAGTTCGGGTGTTTTGATGTTTTCGAGCGATACGTTCAGCAAATGCAGGATCTTACGTGCTTCCATGACAGAGAAATTATGGAATTGACTCACTCACTTGGCTCAGGGAGAAGCTGGGCAGTCCAATTTATATAAAGCGATCCGGCTGATGACTACTTTATTTCCTACGGCGAGAAAATGTTTGCAAGGTGCAGCTCTTCTGTTGTTGCTGCACTAATTAATAAAATTCAAAATATATTTCCTCTTAGCCATTTGTCTTAACGAGGCGTCAGGCTGTTCTCCGGGGGAAGAGCGCCAAAGTTGGTTGCTGCAGCTCTTAGTGGGGAAATCTGCCTCCACTCATCGCCGAACAAGCTTTCAACCCGGTGTGCTTCCCAGGGTGGAGAAAAAAAAGGATCATCCGTAAATTTTAAGGAACTTCAGGCTGCACTTATGGTGCTTCCAATGTTCGTTCCAGAGTGCTTCAGGGTCAATAAAAGTAATTTGGGTAAGGTTTCTTGAGCTCTTGGGATGTATATAAATTTAGTCAGGTATGCGACAGGCTGATAAACCCTTGAGCATCGGAACCCCAGGTCCCACAGACCACTCGAACACGAGCAGGATGATCCCAGTACTGTTCCCCAATAGTATCTGATGTTTGATGCATTATTTCAGAGCTTTCCAACGATGAGCATCGATGGATAGAGACCTACCAGCGTAACTTCGTACGGAGAGAGGCTTCCGATCAAGAGCCGCTGACGATTTCCACTGCTGATCTGACTCTAAAGCTCCAGAGTTTGAAATAGGCTGAGTGAGGAAATACAATTGCCCGGACTGTGGGCTCCATTAATGATACTCGAAGCAGTTTAAGCCGGCTTGACGTGCAACTGCGCTTTTCGTCATGGCCGCCGTCCACCCTCTGGGGCCGCTAGGCACCTCCAAGCCAGAGGCCTGTTCGCCAATTGCCTCGCCCAATTGACCTGAGTGCGGAGCTCTAGCGGCGACGTTCCAGCCAGTTACGAATGCCGAGTCCCCTGCTTCATGCAAGTTTCGCGATCTGAAGTCGGAAGTTCATCGACACAAGTGTTCGATGGAACTTCTTTACCGCGCGTCGCACACATGATAATATCAACGCATCTTTCCGAGGTTGAGAAGTATTCTCGGAGTCCGGGCCAGCGCTTTCAGACACTAAGCGTTATAGATCCCGAAGCCACAAAAATCATACTGCCGAAGACAAGAGCTGTCTCACACTGTTCGGCAGGACAGAAGGAGATAAAAGCAGTAGCAGCGATGAACGGTCCTCGCTTTGGTGAAATATGGTAAAGAGGAGTTTTTCTCCTAGGGAGTGGAGCAGGGGGTTCCCATGACTGTGCTTGTTTGGTGACCGGGTCATGGATGCGCCGGGGTGGTGTCGAATATCACCCCTCGGTAAAAGCTCTAAACGGCTCCGTCGAGTAGATTGTCTGCGTGTTTGTTCCCCAGAGTGGACCACTTAATTATGGAGGCCATATTTCCCTATTGGAAATCATACCAGCCGCTATGCCTCAATTGGCACATCCCCACCACACGATCCAGTCGGTAGGAGAGCTCGACCCCAGACTGCATGAACAAGCTACCCCATCATCCGTCTGCCCTTGCACTGCTATATAGCCCCGTCTCCCTCCCACCTCTACCCTCTCTCGTACTGGTTTAATCTCTCTTTACTCATTAAATTGTAGAGACGTCGGCGGTAACTTCCTCTTTCTTTGAAAGTTGGTGTAGATACGTGTAGCGGTCTATCGAACTATTTACATCTTCCATCACAATTTCCACAGCTTGAGAAGCTCAGAATCAAAATGGCAACTACGACAGGAACCGCCGACCCAGCCCTCAACAAGGAATACAACAATGGTCCTGCTAGCCAAGACCATGCTAACAATGGAATCAATGGCGGAAACCCCACCCAGCGCGGTTATGACTACGGCGGAAACCCTCTCGCACACATGAACACCGGGGAGTCAGCGCGATTCCCAGCATTCGGTGGTGAGTTCCAGCCAGGTCTTTACAGACCTACAGACCACCGCAAATTCGCCAACCCCGCTCCTCTGGGCTTGAGCGCTTTCGCCCTGACCACTTTTGTCCTCTCCCTCATCAACATTCAAGTTCGAGATGTCACCGAACCAAACATCGTCGTTGCGTTGGCCTTCGGCTACGGAGGTCTCGTCCAATTGCTTGCAGGCATGTGGTATGTAACACCTGTTCCTCATGCTGAAGCTGAAAATACTAATTCTCCGAAATAGGGAAATGGCTGTAGGAAACACCTTTGGTGCTACCGCGCTCTCATCTTACGGTGGATTCTGGCTGTCTTTCGCTATCGTTCTTACTCCAGGTGGATTTGAAATTGAGAGCGCATATAAGGATGCCGGCGTGAACGATTTCAACAACGCTTTTGGATACTTCCTCATCGGCTGGTTTATCTTCACTTTCCTCCTACTGATTTGCACGCTTCGATCAACTATCGCCTTCTTCCTACTTTTCTTCTTCCTTGACATCGCTTTCTTGATGCTTGCCATTGGTTACCTCCAGGCTTCAGATGCTGGCAAGCCCAACAAGGCCTGCGAGAAGGCAGGAGGCTATTTCGGTATCTTTGCAGCATTCATGGCGTGGTACAATGCCCTGGCTGGTATTGCGGACTCTAGGTAAAGCTTTCCTCCCGCGCATCTGTTGCAGAACATAGTACTAACTGCTTTCTCCTGCAGCAACTCGTTCTTCGTCATTCCCGTCGCACACTTCCCATGGTCTGAGAAGGGCCGCGAACGCAGAGGTGTCAGCAAGACCGAGCGTGAGACCGTCTAAGGGTACAACAGAATCTCCTCGCTCGCATTTGATTTAAAGACCGGAACAAGAACAACAGGGTGTTTGCAGCTACGACATGATACCAGGAATCACGGCAGAAGAGGTGAAGTGTGGAAAAATATGAATATGGATTTGATGCTGCGATGATATAAATCTTTTTAATAATACAACCAATGTTTATAACACATCGAGAAGAATATTACGATTCTTTTGATTGACTCCCGAGTTCGACGTCGTTGGCTTTCGTCAATGCAACTCTCCGGCGCAGTCGCCAACCACCTAGCTCGAAGTTCAAGCCCAAAGTTTCCCCCCCCCAACTCCGAATCCCCAACTTTTCCCATGCGCGCCATTATCGCAGACTTTTCTTGTTCCGTCATTGTTTTAGCGCGTAGTCCGTTCGCTCGCTCTAAATAAGTTTAATTGTCATTTCAAAATGATGTGCACTGCCGATTCCCGAAGCGCCGGATCTAGGGGCCGGCAGAGGCCTGGATCCTTTTGATCTTCCTCGAAACAATTTCGGAGAAACAATGCGAGATTGGGAAGTTCGTGGCTACTTTGTGTATCGTGAGCGAGCAGAAGAAATGGAAGTCGCTGTGAGTTGGGAAGAGAAAGCTTCTGCCGCAATTGTCGCGATCACCATCGTGCTTTCCTCGTGGTTCTGTTCCGGCTATTGGAGCATCAACGGTGCAACACCCAGGGGAAGATGGATGGGAGTTGCCGTGTCGTTGAGAGACCGGACCATCCGGACGACCTCGGTCTTGAAAATTTGAAAGTCTCCGGGTCGAGCTTGCTTGCGAAAGCTCAAGCATTTGTTTGCTGCAGGTGACATCCGATTACCCCTCACTGCGTGGAACACAGGCGGGAGGTGCAAAAAAATCGATGCGGCTCGCCATGTGGCATTCAGCTTGCCCATTTTGTCTCTGCTTTTCGGTCTCGCGTTACGGCATGGCGTATTGACAAAAACAGCTATTGGCACTCGAGTGGGCTGCAGTGTTCCGTGAAGGCGGTGTATCAAAGCGCTTTCCGTGTAACCTGCTGAATGGCGATGATCTTCCATTGTAGAAGTCTCTCAATGCGTTGAAGTTCTTTACTTGCTCTAGTAGACTTGCGCAAAAGCATGGTATCCATTCATCTGATTTGTTTGATTTGTATTATTTCCTTGTCTGCTCCCACGTTCTATACTGCATCGCCTTGGCTTCCCGCAAAAGACAGGCATTGGTCATTCCTGCGTTTGTCGTTTCAAAATATGATGGTTGCCTAGATCAGCCTACAGTACAAGAGAGAGGGTAAGCTCACAGGTTTCTCAAAGCCCTTCAATTAGTATCTCAAAAGTGCCTATTCAACACCACCAAAGGCCTAAATCGTCATGGCGGAACCTCAACCGAAAAGGCTCAAGCGTAGTGAGGATTGTGAGGATTTTATTAAATCGTAAGTTAAGCTTTTCTATTAACTTGTTTCCCCTACGATGATTCGTTCTTCTCGCACGTGGTTATTTGCTTGACGATGGGCTTTGATGGTATTCGTTACCATCTACACACCTTTGGTTTGTGCTGCAAACGCATCACCTCATTGATTTCATACTGACTCGTTGTAGGAGGTTTGTAATGTGTCTTTCGGAATTATGATTAAAGGAATTGCAAGGGACTTTGCTGATTATTTTTGGTAGCTTTCTCCCACTATACCCCGGCCCTCTGGTCACGATTCGTATTGGCGCTGGATCAGATCATGAGTACAAACTCTCCAGAACCCTCATCTGCAGCCAATCTTCGTATTTCGAAAAGATGTTTGAAGAAGGAAAGTTCAAAGAAGCTGAAGAGCAATCCGCTGTCCTCGAACTGATTGATGGAGTTCTCACGGTGCGGAGCTTCAACATGCTGGTCTAGTGGTTCTACCAAGCCAGAATGATATGTTCCTCACCGAGACCAAGAGAACAGATAATGATGGCTTTGGAGTTCGTCAGACTTGCCGATATGTTGGAGGTGAATGGGGTGAAACCCGTTGCTGCAGACAGAATTAAAGACATGCTTTTGGATAAGCGCGAGCAGAACGACTATAACAGAAACACGCGTCATCTAATATCGGGACATCTGCAGGCCGCATCAGATCTTCCAGTGAATCATCCCGTGCGCAAAGTTCTCGTCGCTGCAGCTATCAGAGGATGCATGCGAACGAAGCCCTACAACTCTAGATTCCTATCCGAACTGAGGAAGGCCCCAGATCTTGCGGTAGATATCTTAAAGGAGATTCCAACCACTCTCAGAGGCATCAATTTCGAAGAAAGAGAGGTGGAGTATGAGTCGGTTGACGAAGGTGAGTGTTGGTACGGGAGTGAGGAGGGGAGGGATCGGGATTTCGCGATAACTTTCAAAGACCCTTTGACTGGGGAGTTCAGGGACATTAAACAATTCACTGTCCACCCTGAAATTTAAATTGGAAGGCGGGTGGGCACTGCAGTTGAAAATCCGACTGGTCTTAGTTCGAGAAGAGGTCTCGTTCATTCGAAGCTCCAGCAAAGTTTCATAATTCAATTTCTCTTAGTCCTCTCTTTATTGATATCACTAAGGCCGGTGAATGCACCTCCCTGGGGCCAGTTTCTAGTTAATGGAGTTGAACTTTCCTACTTTCCTTTTTGAATCATTCACTTGAAGCTGGGCATTACTGTAATCTCGCAACCTCCGAGCTTCCCAATTTCTTTCACCCCCAGCAACTACAAGACCAGCATCAACCCCAATCCGCTTGCTCAACGAAGATTATCCCCAAGATGTCGAACAATATTCCATCCTCGACACCTAATGCAATCCACAACGTCTCCCCAGACGACTTTGCCAATTCGTAAGTTTCCAGATCTGAAATCGCCGCCATTTGCTAAACATTCACAGGATGCTTCAACTCTACATGAGCCCACAAGTCACAATTCGTATCGAGGGCGAAGGCAGAGCCAAGGAGTACAAGCTTCCAAAGGGTCTGCTCTGCAAGCAAAGCCCCTACTTCGCCGCCATGTTCGAGGAGGGAAGGTTCCGTGAAGGAGAAGAGCAATCGGCTGTCTTGACCGAAATGGAGGGCGTCGTCTCAGTTCGCAGTTTCGAGACTCTCCTTCAGTATCTCTTTCTTGGCAATATCGTTCAAAAATCGGAACTCATACCCGAGGAAGTCGACCACATCATCGAATTTACGAGGCTGGCGGATATGTGTCGTGTTACTGGAATGGAAAAAAATATGGCGGATCGACTCAGGGCAATCATTGTGGCGCATTCCCGTTGTTACCAAGAACCTGCAGATGGTGGCTGGGGCAACAACATTGCGGAGCCGCAAGACCTTGCCGGTCAGAGCGAGGATGAGTTTCTCGTTGTCACCATTGAACGTATCAATGCTGCTGCTAATCTACCCTTTGGCAACCCGGTACGACGTGTCTTGGCCGAGACAGCCGTCCGCGATTTCTTTCTGTGTGAGAGAATTCAATTCTGGAAGGATGTATGCCAAGATGTTCCCAGTTTTGCTTCCGATCTCATGATTGCAAGTCAGAAGGCTATGGGTTCGGTCCACAATGAGCTAACACTCTCCCACTTCATCGATCCTATCAACCGACGAAAAACTTTTTTTGGAACTTGCTGCGAGACTTCCCACGGGGGATGGGGTTGCCTCTGTGCTGTGCAGGCACAAAACAACTCAGGCTGGGATTGACGAAGCTTCTCTCTCATCACTTCACACCACAGTCCCTCGATCAGTCTAGAGAGGACTCATACATCGACGTGAAAGACTGGATACTTGATTGGCTGAGAGGCTCTCTAAATTACTGCGGGTGAATCTTCACACTTTGCACCACAGAACTTTATGAGCATTCAATGAAATTGGGTATATCTGCGAACTGGGACCACGTGAATACTTTGAAACTTCTACAGATACGTCAAGTGGTAAATGAGTTCTGATTTTTGAACTAGGTGAGTTGAACAAGTATATGATCAATTCGATCTCGTACTTGCTCTGCTCAAATAAAGATAGGCCCCGCTTAGTATATCGCAGCATCTCCGAGTATGTATCCAGCATATCCTCTTTCTGAACGTTCACGTTCTTGAATCCTCTAATTTTTCGATTCAATTGTCTGGGGTAGCACTCACCAGACATTTCTTGACCGACTCCGACTACAGTTCAAAATTCTATGTATCCGTTTCACTGATATTGAGGCATGAAAGAGTTCTTTAGGCCCAGTAGAGATCCTGTGCTAGCCACTCGAACTACCACTGAAAGTGAGAAATTGTAAAGCAAGAGATGATTGACCTCTGTAGTAAACACGCTATTTGAGGGGGAAACTGTGTATTGACTATATTCATAGATTAAGTCAAGAGTTTCAAGTCATTCTTGACTCCCATTGAGTTCACTATTGGTCATTATTGAGACAAAAAAGCAACCCTTTTTGAACATAAGTATCCCGGAAATTCTTGTAGTCATAGTACATCACGAAATCAATTCTGAATCAGATATATATCTCTATTGGGGACTGCTACCTGCCTAAGACTTGAAATAAATCTCTCGACATGGATCCATTATTCACTCAATAATAGACATTGACCCTGCCTCGCGGTGGACAGAAAAAGCGGCACTAATTATTCTCCACTTTGAATGTCCCACTCGGCGTGGCACATTCACAATTAGTGCCGCTTTTTTCGTCCACCAGGAGCCTGCTTGATTTTTGGTCTTCCTTCCTCGTCAATATTGAATGGACATGCCCCCCAAAAAACTATAAAATTTCCTCGATCCCTTGCAAAATTCAAGCAAGAATCCTATTGAAATTATCGCAACATCTATAACAAATATGGACGAGAGCGCCTCGAGTGGATTGGAGTTTCCCCCGAAAGCTTCGTAGACCAGTGAATAAATTATCGATTTCCATCTGATAGCTCTGATATATCGTCATTAGATATCTATATTTATACTTCGGGCAGTAAGTTGCCATACAATTCGGCCGAATGTCCCAGTGTTCAAGCTCGCGAAGGACTTGATATGCAAGCATTCGCCGTATTTCGCGGCAATGTTCCACAGCAACATCAAGGGAGGCGTTGGAAACGCAGCAATGCTTTGCGAGATCGATGGGTTTCTATCGGAATCGAGCTTCAAGGTGTTAATGCAATGCCGAAAATCTCGGTATTCAATGATGATCGGCGATGTTTCCTGATTTTTCGTATTGTTTTTCCATATCCACAAACGCTGCAGGCCGGAGTGAATGACATTATCACCAAAAGTTTATAAAAAGGCTGCAAATCCCACTCCATGCTGCGCTCATTATCGACTACACAAATCACTTTGATCATGGACAACAGCGTGGTCGATCGCGAAAATGCGCTGACGCGCATGGATGGTTCTGCGGACTTCGTTGAAGTGTATGTATAAGTCTAACTCCTGGTGGTTAGAGCCCAGCTAAGAGAGGACCATATTTCTGCCTATGTATTATGGGAAGCAGGTCACAATTCAGATCGGCCCGGAGGGTCCAAAGTTCTGCCTCTCCAAAGACACTGGGTGCATTGGCTCGCAAAAGCAATGGGAAGGGTTCGGGATTGACTACTTTTTACCATCGGGAACAGATGAAGGCGGTTGTTATGCAGAGACCTGTGGTATGTAGCTCCTCCGAGCACAGCGTTTTACTTACTCCCTTGGATGGATCCGCAAGATTCACTATTTACTTTCAATGTCCCACACCGTGAGACATTTTAAGATAGATGGTGAAGAACCTCAAATTTTCGCCGCCATGTTCAACGGCCGGTTCAAGGAAGGCCAGGAGGAGGTAGCGGTGATGAAGGAAATTGAAGGAGTTGTCTCTGTGGGCAGCTTCAAACTTCTGATCGAATGGCAGTATCGGGGAACCATTGTATTGCCACCCAAATGCCTTTCTGTAAAGCAGACCATCACGCAAATACTCGACTTTACCCGCCTTTGCAATATGGTGGATGTCGAAGAAACTGGACCTGCCATGGCTAAATACTTGAAGGCCATCATGGTATCGAGTACTGAAACTCTTTTCGCATTCCACCACGCCGGGCACGATAAGCAGGATCATGCTGCCATCTCATGCATCTTTTACAACAATCCTGGTGTGCTTACCAACTGTCTTTCGTCTGAGCACATTGTTTCTGCACCACAACTACCACAAGGCCATGCTGTCCGAAACCTATTCGCAACCGCAGCAGTTGAAGGTGCCCTTCGGCAGAAGCAACCGAAATTTTGGGAGGAAATGTTGACGGTCCCAAATTTTGCTGTCGATGTGCTTTTGGCCACAAGAATGGCGCTTCGGAACACATCAATTACACGTGCGCCAAATGGTTTGCTTGTCACCACGTTCAAGGACCCTTTCACCGGCGACAGGGTTCAGCTCATGTAATTTTGGTGTTGGCACTATTGAGCAGCACAATCTAGGAATACTGGAGGGTTTGCATAATGTTGTCATCGCCACAAGCCAGGCGACATTTGCGAGTTAGATGACTGGTGGGAAGATTCGCCAAGATCTTTGGTAGGAAAGCGTCCAGAATGACAACCAAAGGAAAGATACCGACACATCAGGCGGGTTTCGCAAAAGTGATCCATCTCGTTGCTGTCATCATAAGTTTTTTTAAGCCCAATGAACCGATCATCACACCTCTCCAGTGTCACTGCTCCTTTCATCATCCATCTCTTCAAGCTCAACAGCTTCTTCTCTTTCACCACCTTGTCCTGTTCTCCATCTTGCTACTGCTTTCGTGAAATAGTCCTTAACAATATCGAGCATTCGCTCTTGCCGCAATCTTACAACCCCCCCAAATGCCGTGATGCGGGGTAGATTGAGGACGAGGATACTAGTGATGAGGAAGAGAGCAAGGAGCGTGAGGCCCCAGTCTCGTAGGCTTGCGGATTTAGGAAGCACACCTTGCATGCTAAAGATCGTTGAAGCTAGAGATGGAGGAAGATAGAACTAAGTGAGCAAATGTAAGTTAGTCCGGCATTGGTTAGTTCTGGGTTGGGATGGGATCTGGCCAGAAGAAGGTCGGAGATAGGCACTGAATAATGGCGTGAATTATTCTCCGAACCTGCTCTTCAGGAGGGTAGCTATACCCAGAGGAAAACCTGAAGATGTGGTGGAAGGCCGAGGGAAATTAGACTTGACATACAATGGTGATAATCGTCAAGGCTTGAATGAACTCGCTCTGTAACCTCGTGATGATGGTCTCGGCATGCTGAGCATGGGTAACGAGCTGGTGAAGGTCAGCACCCAGTCTGGAATTCGACTTGCGATAGAAACCAAAAGAAAACGCAGATTGTTGGACTTACGCTATTCGTCATATTTTCAAACAATTCTGTTTGGTGTTGCAATGAGCTTTGAAGATCTCTCAGCTCCGTGACGTCTTTGTCGATAGCTGCAAGATAGGTCACCCAAAATGGTTCAGCAAGCTCATCCGAGTGCGGTTTGTAAAAGTATCGAATTTCCCCACTGTTGAAAGTGTCCCATGCCTTGATAGTCTTCGAGAGGAGGTTGTTGAACTGGCGAAGGACTCGAATCGTCCATTTGAAGCCCCGTTCTTGGGTGATATCGCCCATTTTACTCACATCCGTATCTTCTCTGGTGAAAGAATAAATCTGCCTGAGAATCAATTCCGTATTCATATATTCTATGATAAATCTAAAACTTGTGACATGGAGAGACCAGCCGCGACCAAAGAAATCTTCAGAATCCGCTTTTCATAAGGTTTTCATAAGGTTTTCGAGAGAAGTAGGCTTCCTGCATCAGGAAATGAAGGGCCCAAGAACATCTAGGGCTTTGGAATTTCCGCGATTGATGGTCTTACAGGGAAGAGTGAGGTTGTATATATCCTTGAAATGATAAATGGGTCACTTACATACGGCTCTGTTTGCTGGATTAATCGAGCAACTGAATTATTCCACTCCTGCTTCACTTGTTCCATACGGCAGGACAATGTTCTCAGATAGTATTCCCGTGGATTCCAGATTGGGGGATGTGCGTGATAAGTGCCGCAAGAATGTGGGTCTCGTTCACCTTCATCGTAGTGTTCCACAGTTTCTGTATGACTTTCGCCCTTGAAGTAAACGTCTGAGAAACAGTAGGCTGTCCAGACCCAGTCGTCGATGCCCGTAACCATCACAGATATCTGAGCTTCATGAATGTAGTCGTGCCAGTTTCCCGCATGCCTCGGAGTCTGGTTTACTTGGAGGGGTATTGATTCTTCCGAGCGTCTGAGTGGGCTACCATCCGCTCGACGTCTGGTGTCTTCGGCTACAGATGGCATGCGTCGCCACGAGTAATAAGGTAAATGAAATTCGAGGGCAAATGTGGAGACCCCCACTGGTGATGGAGCCTAATGGGTAAGACTTAGCTGATTGTTATGCAAATGGAAAATGAACAAACCCAAATATCGACTCCAATTAATGCACGGAATACGAGATATTTGTGAATGAAATCTCGAAGGAAGACCGCTTGCGTTCTTGACGCCGTGGCGGCAATTGCAAGCGTGCAGAAGGGATCTAAATCAGTTATGTAACTTTCAGTGCCGTTAATTTTGCAATAATCAATCAGTAAAGATATACATACACAAGGCGGCGCTCTGCTGGTATTGAGGGTATGCTAGCAGTAGACCTAGGGAAACGCTATGCCACTTTTAGTCTGTCATTTGATATATAGTTCCATACAAGCAATGGTGACCGAATAGAAGAGGCTTAGAGTGAGCTAAAATCGTATGAATATTACTTCAGAAGATAAGGCCAACTTGGAATATGATCCAATTTATCATTGAGCCGCGTGGATTGAAGATCTCGATGATCTCGCTCTCTTCCTATGCATACGACAAAAACTTTACGAACGAAATTTCCATACCTCCTGAGACAGCGCCGCAAAGAGCTGAGACGCGCTTAATGGGCCGCGAGATGGCCTGCGATTTCCGGCTAGTTGAGTTCGAGTTACACATTCATTATTTCGATCATCCAAAAGCGCCATAGGCTTGGAAGTCAACGCGACTGATTGCAAGAGCATGGTGATATCGGCAGCCTCGATGAATTTGCTGATTTCAAAATTTCGGTGAAAGTACCTCCCGAGATCGTCCATACACCTGTTGTTGATGAATGCCTCAATGATCTCTTGGGTGGTCAGACGCCACTGAGGTGTTGATAATTGTGCTATTGGCTGTTGTTGCGTTCTCACCGTGTCAATGTACCGCTGGTCTTCTGCTGGGTGAAATTTCTCTTGCCTCTGACCAAAGGCAGGCCTCCAAATCAAAGCGTAGTTTTTGAAATGCCCGCCGTGGACCCGCAAATCCTCCATTAGGCCCAATGTAAAACGACGAACCAAGAGAACATAGGATTGTACACTATAGGCAAGATTCTTCCCTCGAAGCATCAGCAAGGTTTTATCAGCTCTTCCGCGCCTTATGACTATCTGCCTCGAACCTTATGGCTCTCCGTCGGGCAGTAGGCACACCGAATATGCCCACAATTCTCTTCTGGACACTTTTCGATGTTTGTCGTCATGCCACCCGATCGCCCACAGTAACACTGAATTAGGTCAGTCGTGGTATTGCTATACAGGTCGCGGAACCTACACAGCTCCAAGTCCAAACATATTGTATTTTGTCTTTATTTTTGGATTCATGCCTAGGCTGTAGAGAGTTAATATATATTTAAAAGAATCTGAGGCGGACTTGCGGGCCTCAAATATGACCTGCATGCAAGGCTTGGAAAAACAGGGAATAGAAAAACGCCTCACCATCCTGGACAACAGATCTGCGATCTTAAGATTTGAGAAGGCGGCTTTGGGGGTTGATTTCGGTACAAAAAAGGATCTAAGCTGGTACGGGAAACCACTATCTTGGTTTGCTTTTCACAGAGGTGTCAGGTCAGTTATATTCTTTTATCGGAAGCCTGGGAACGCCTCCTGTTAGTCACGCACTGTCCACCTTGCAAGCAAGGTTGGGACTGGTGGCAAATGCCTCAGCTTACCTCAACAAGGCTCTCGCTGTAAGTCTGGAGACGTCGAGGCTATTGCGTCTGCGCTAGTTGGATGCTCGGAGGGGCATGCATCCTTTTATGGGCTGTCTGGCATCTGACGTGTCAGCCAGAGCCTTGTCCCAATTTATAACGGTACCCAACAAGCACTGGCTCGTGATGGCCGATAAGAGGTGGCTACTAACCGTCTGAGAAGGCTGAAATGAAACACGGCTTTCCTTAGTGATTTGGAGACTGTGAGAAGATAGAACACTTGTTCATGAGTTGAATTGTGGAACGAGGTTGGTCGAGCTTGGAGGAAGGGGTCGTCTATTTTGGGGCTAGCGGGGCATCAACACCTCCCCTCCACGGCACCGCAAGGCATCCATCACGATTACTCAAGCTGGACTTGGGATTACGATTCTATGATTTTACAAAGAAAACTCAGACATTATGGGACAAGCTCAGTCCGGTGACAGTGCACGGCATGTTAGCACCGAACAGCTGAGCCACGAGCTGGTAAGCACATTCCTACCCCTCCACCCAACTTCTTGAAATCCTCTATTGTTGTATATTTTCCCAGAGGACAAATGAAAATAAGCTGCAAATATCCCTAGATTCAAAGCTAACAGGTAGTCGTCCTCAGGCCCTCAAATTCGCAAAACGATGCTTTACTCCCCTCGAACTCTACTCCTTCCAAGATGTCTTCCGAAGCCTCGCAGACCACCAAGGTTCCATCGCGTACCTTAAAGAAGACACCATCGCGCGTTTCCTTGAAATACCAGACATAATAGGCGTATCATCCATTGTTTTTCAGATGGTGTCATATCTGGGGGCTTTCCCATTCGGCCAAGATGCCCCGGTGGTATTGGGCTTCGAGCAGATGGTTATGGTCGTGGTTATCATGACAGAGAGATACCAACGCGTGCTGAAGAAAGGCAACCGAGACCGAACGAAATTGTTATTTCGAAGCCTGGCAGTGTTCGACAGGAAGACGGAACACAATGAGGGCGACAAGCTCGAAGAGGATACAGCTTCCGATACAAACCTGCCCCATACCGAAACCCCTAGAAGTCATGCCCAAGGCTTTGCGGTTGACCAGGCCGCGAATGATGAGGATGAGGAGGATGATGACGACCTGGCTCTTGCCGCTCTGGAATCGCTTGATGCGATCGAAGTCTTCAGACATGGAGATGCGCCTATAGCCCAGGCCTCAATACCATCAGACAACCTCAAGAAGCTCATAATGCTGCTGTTACTGGTAGCCCCGCTGGGCACACAAGAGAACCTAGCTCGACATACAGAAAGACTGTCTGGAGAGCAACTAGAAGGTCTCCGGAGAACAGCGGACAACATTCTGGCAGCGTTTGTGAACGTGGAAAAGTTTCCCGGCGTCAAAATACATCAATTTAATACTGTGATACCCGTTTCGTTACCATTTCTCTTCAATGGCTTCAATCCGCTGTTTGAGCATTTTCTATTTTCAAAGAATATCGACTTCACAAAACGGAAGGATGGCGCAGGGGCTCCTTCGCCTCCGCCTGCCCCGCAGGAAGATCAACCTCTTCTTCCACAACAGGGAGAAATCTTGGATCTTAATGTTCTGTCACAATTATCGTTTTTTTTACCTGGAGAGTCGCTTTTCCGACGTCTTCGTCTACTTTATTCAGGAGGCGATGCCGGATTCTCCCTAGGAAGTTTCGAAACCAAAGTCTTCAATTGGAGAGCCCCAACAATTCTCCTAGTATCCGGAAACCGAATAGCAGATCCACCCACAGGCGGCCAAGAACGAGCTTTCTCAGAGACCCTTGCACCAAAACGATTCCCAGACAGCGGCAAATCAGATCATGTAGTGTTCGGCGTCTACGTTGGGCAGCCATGGCACCAAACTCACAAAGAATGCTTTGGTGATACTGAAACTAAGCTATTTCAGCTAGAGCCAGTTCATGAGGTCTTCCATGCTTCTTCCATCAACACGGATTACATATCTTTTACCAAGCCACCTTCCGCTCACTCCGGCATCACTTTCGGCTGCCCACATCCGAAAGCTAAACAAACGTCAGGTCTTGCAACACATGTCAATTTAGGAGCCGTCTCATTAATGCTCGATTCATCGTTTGAGTTCGGTGTTTTCACACATAATTACTCTTCCGGCGGAGGAGCATTCCACAACAGCGAGACAAGAAAATTCGATTTCCAAGACCGATTTGAAATTGAAAGCTTGGAAGTATGGGGTTGTGGTGGGGATGCTGAGGCGGAACAGCAAAGGCAGCGATGGGCTTGGGAAGAGAGAGAAGCGGAGGCTAGGAGGAAAGTTAATCTTGGAACGGGCGATATTGAAGCTGATAGGGCATTGTTGGAAATGGCGGGGCTTATTGGGAACAATAGGAGTGGGGGGTCTATGAATTAAGATATGACATTGGCATTTAGATGGCAGGCGTTGGATGACGGCTTTGGATAGATGGTTGGATAGCAGTGTGCTGATACCAATATATGGCTGTCGAAGCCAATTCTTCGCATGAACTTCTCTGTATAATTGCTGGATCTGGAATAGTGACTGCGAAATACGTATATTTCAAGAATATTGAAACGCTGAATGGCGATTGTATAGAACTTTTACACCTGATAGTGTACATTTTCCCTGAACTCCGACCCGATTCCAACCCATATATGCAGATTATGTCTCCTAATTCCTTCGGCTATTCACAAGTTCTTGTACCATCTCTAGCACACCTAACTTCCTGAGTTCACGTCCATCGATCATAGAACTGGCGGCATCCTTCGGAAGGTTCGTTTTGGGTTTCTCGTCCTTCTGTTCCTTCTCCGAACTCGATTTGCCCCCTCCAACCAGCCCATACACCCTATCCAGCACACCCTTCCCCTTCTCCTCAGTCTCCTCTACCACCTCCTCCACCTTACCCTTCAAACTCTCCTTCACCGCCCTCCCTTCAGCCCTCGCCCTTCTTCTCTCCCTCTGCGCTCTAATCTCCTTCTCCTCCTCATCTCTCGCCTCCAACTCCCTAATCCACGCCTCATTCTTCTCCCTCCTCTTCCTCTCCTCCACCAATCCCTCAAACTCCTTCCTCTTCTTCCGATCACTATCCCAATAAATACTGCCTGCAACCATCGCAACCAGTGTGAAAGCCTGAGCGAGGATACGCGCGCGGAACATGCGGTTCGTACGGTTATGGTCGCCGGCACGGATGGAGCGCGATGCGCCGAGCAGGGCGGCACATGTTAGGACGCAGCCGATGGGAATGAGTGGTTCCTCTTTGAGGCGGCGAGTGAGTTTCTGCAGACGGTTTTCCTCGTAGAAGTCCCTGTCAGGCGAGTTCCAGAATCAGCACCGAAATTGTAAATGAGCTGATGGTTTTCAAGCCACGAAAGGTAGCCAAGGTCTTGGGGGATGAGAGGGGATTACATACGTATTGCCGTCGAAGGACGACGGTAGAGGGTTGGAGTTGGACATGCTGGAGGCGCACGTATAGATTGTGTGCTGATTTGAGGATTGAGGGTTTTCGGGGATGGGTGGTGAGGTAATGAAGCTTTGACCGGCGCGAGAAGATCCCTGTCGGGAGATAATCCGAGGGCGGGCTGTAATCCTTGGCTGGAAAAATGGTGCTTGGCGGATAAGCACACGATTGCTGGCAAGCAGAAATCCTACAACGGTGAAAGCTGTAAAACAGTGAATTGGAACTTGGCAAATTATATGGAAATGTATATCTAGATGCGCACCCGTGAAGTAAAATGGAATTGACAATTGTTGGAGAATTTTGAATGAGAAAGATTAAGAAAAAAAGCTTGTTTACAAGATGCCTTCCAGCTCCGATACCGCCAAAAATTATATTGACAATTCCCAACCCCACTACATATCCCGCAACAACTCGACAACGCCCCCAAGCTTCTTCTGCCCGTCTTTTGGTTACTCATTAATGCAGAAGAAGATGGAGAATGGGATCGTCAATGGTAATGGCACTGTCAATGGCCGTCCGCGAACTCCATCTGTCAATGCCCTCTCCCTGACCGAATACTCATCCAACCCTTCACCGCCGGGCACTTCGAGTCCTAAGAGCAAGATTCGAGCTGTCATTCCGGAGGAATTTGTGCTTCCTAATGGCTACCCTGATGTTTGATTCCCTCTATTTCAATTGAACAGAAGCTAATTGTAATGGCAATAGTATTTACGACTCATCCTGACATCACGAGTTTACGAAGTAGTAGAAGAAACACCCCTCACACCAGCCACGAACCTCAGCAATAGGCTAGAATGCAAGGTCTTGCTCAAGAGAGAGGATCTACAGCCCGTGTTCAGCTTCAAGCTGCGTGGCGCATATAATAAAATGGCCCATTTGGATCCGAAGGTTAGCTGGAAGGGCGTTGTAGCTTGTTCAGCTGGGAACCACGCCCAAGGCGTTGCGTATTCGGCCAGGAAGCTCAAGATACCTGCTACGATTGTCATGCCCGAAGGAACGCCCAGCATCAAACATCTCAATGTGTCAAGGCTAGGAGGCTCAGTGGTACTGCATGGCTCAGACTTTGATTCTGCAAAGGAGGAGTGCGGACGGCTGGAGACACTACACGGCCTCACAAACATCCCACCATTCGATGACCCCTACGTTATTGCAGGTCAAGGCACAATCGGCATGGAACTCCTACGCCAAACCAACATCCACAAGCTCGAAGCTATATTCTGCTGCGTAGGCGGCGGCGGACTCATAGCAGGCATCGGAGTCTATGTCAAACGTATAGCACCACACGTCAAGATCATCGGCGTCGAAACTTACGACGCAAACGCTATGGTGCAATCTCTGCAAAAAGGCGAGCGAGTGGTTCTAAAAGACGTGGGCTTATTCGCAGACGGAGCTGCAGTCAAGAACGTGGGCGAAGAAACTTTCCGTCTTTGCCAAGAAGTCGTCGACGAGGTAATCCAAGTTACCACCGACGAGACTTGTGCAGCAATCAAAGACGTCTTCGAAGATACACGCTCGATCGTCGAACCAGCGGGCGCATTAGCAGTAGCAGGCCTCAAGAAATACGTCGCTACTCACCCCTCCGCAAACACATCGCGCAATCTGGTTGCAATCGCCTCTGGCGCAAACATGAATTTCGACCGTCTGCGTTTCGTAGCTGAGCGCGCGGCATTGGGTGAGAAGAAAGAAGCGTTACTTTCCGTCAGTATACCAGAGAAACCGGGTGCCTTCTCAGAACTCATTAAGAGTATCATGCCGCACATGGTCACGGAATTCTCATACCGATACGCTACAGACGCCGTAGCCAATGTCCTCGTCGGTATCTCGCTCACATCTCCCGCCTCACAAAGAGACGAAGAGCTCGCTTCTCTCCTTTCACGCATCAAAGCTGGTGGCATGACACCTACTGATCTCTCCGGCGACGAGCTCGCGAAATCACATGTCCGGTATCTGGTTGGCGGCAGATCAGGAGTTCCGAACGAGAGGTTGTATATGTTTAACTTCCCCGAGAGGCCTGGAGCGTTGGAGAAGTTTTTGGCGACGTTGAGGCCGAGGTATAATATCTCGCTGTTTCAGTATAGGAACGCGGGCAGTGATATTGGGAAGGTGTTGACGGGGATTGTGTGTCCGGATGATGAGGTGGATCAGGTTGAGGAGTTTTTGAAGAGGATTGGGTATCCCTATGAGGATTGTACGCGGAGTAATGTGTTTAAGACGTTTTTGAGGGCGGATGATGCTTGAGTTTCGGGGTTGGGGAATGGGAGGATTTTTGACGAGCGAAATGCAATGGCGTTGGGGTGTTTTGTTTTCTAGGTTTCACCTTTCCTGTATAAGCCGCTAGATAAAAGCAGATAGAGAGATAGATATCCTGTTCGACAATCACATAAATGCATTTATCTTCCATGGCGTACCCATTTCGATTCCCTCTGAAATCGCTGGTCTTCGTCCCACCTATTCCAAAACTTCATGCCTAAGGCCACCCACCAACCCTGATCCCCAAAAATTCGCCCTTGAAGCTCACGATACCGCAACCCAGACCAACACACCAATTCTCCCACCACCCTCGAAATCGCAAACATGCGGCCAGTCCTCTCAATATTCCGCGCATCGCGGACGCTATTCCCTTCCTTTTCGCTAGCCCCTTCCCTACGAAACCCCGCGACACGAGCTTTCTCTGCCCTCTCAACGACTTCTACCTCGAATTGTTTACGAAGAACTGGGTTATTAGCTGGACAGAATGGTGTTAGGATGGGGGCGGTAGGAGGTGCGGTACAGCAGCAGATAAGGGGGATGAAGGTTAGGAGTTCGGTGAAGAAGCTATGTGAGGGCTGTAAGGTATGCTTTCTCTCATCTTTTTGTTACACCCATTGGCATTTTCTAAGTGCTTGGTAATTGGAGGAAGGGGGGTTTTGGTAGAGGAATTTGGGGATAGGAGATAGAAGCTAATGTGTTCGGTGTCATTACAGAGTGTGAGAAGGAAAGGCGGAAAGAAGGGGAAGGGACATGTTTATATTATTTGCTCGTTGAATCCGAAGCATAAGCAGAGACAGGGGAAATAATTGCATATTCTTCAGAGTCATCAGAGAGAGAAGTCCGGGCTGAGAAGCTTACATAGGAGGGAGGGGCGGATTGAGGGAGTGGGTGGAGCGTGAGAGGAATTGTACAAATATGGAAGGCTGTACTGCATGGGCACGGCGTTTAGAGGATATCACAAGAATTCAGAGATGGGAAATTTGGTGTGCAGAAAGTTGGAGGGCTGTGTATATCTGTATATTTGTTGGGTATATGGCAAGCAAGTTGCGGAGACGCCTTCAATAGCCCTCGAATGTACAACACTTCTCCAATCTTAGAGTCCATAAGATGTGTGTGAGAGCTCAGACTGTGTTTGATATGTTTGCGAATGCATATACTCTTGTACTCCCTCCGTAGAGGCTTGAGAGGCTCTTTCATAGACCATGGATATACCTCTCGAAGGTCTCCCACTGCGTCTTGCCCGTCGATATGAGGTACCGGATCTGTGTCTGCCAAAGCAATGTATTTTAGCCCAGATTCCATACCATTATCCCCATACCCACACTATCCATAGCCCATCCATTAAGCCCGAGGAAAAGGATAGACATACCAAGTCCTGAACACCCTTGTTCCTCTTAAAGTCATCCCTCGCAAACCGCAGCGTCTCTTCTTTTGTTCCCGGATCTGCAATATTCCTACAGCCCCTCAAGATTGTTCGCCATAATCCCAAAGCTCGTCCTCTTTGCAGGAACTTCGCCAACGTTTAGCCTTCATTGCGTCAAAGCTGAGGAGCTCGCTCAAGACTTACATGATCCAAACTGACAGGCCCGTCTGCAAATCGACTTGGTCTTTTAGCTTGGGAGCTGTATGCGCGAGAAAGAAAATGCCATGATCGCATTGAGCATGGCATATGCGCAAGAACAGAAAAAAATTATTGCGGGTGATGATGTGAAAGGAACGAAGCTGCAGCACAGTAGCGGGGCCGGAATGCAGGCTGACAAGGATCAAAATCTACGCGGGCGAGGTACAAACTCCAGGAAGTGGGTCATCAGACAACTTATTTCGACGACATCGAAGGAGCAATATGGAGGGCGATCATATTGATGTTGCTAATGAGAAGTCATTGGATGAGTTTATTCGCGAATATCTTCCTTCAAAGTAAGATCCCTTCATCTCAAAAGACGTGCCGTCTACTCTATTGAAGCTTCCCGTTAACGTGTAAACAGCGGAGATTGGAACTCATGGACTCATCCCACAACCAAAACTTCCTATGAAGTCAGCTTGAAGACAGCCGCAGATTTAACAAAGTCTGAAATTGACGCCTGCTTCAATCTCATTGAGTTCACCAGCTCGGCCGACTATAAAAAGTCCAAAGACGGCTGGAAACCGCGCTCCAAACGGAAGGAAATGAAGCTTCTAGACCTGAAATACCTGCTCGTCAAACACGACAATGAGGTCCAAGGATTCACTTCCATCATGCCGACTTATGAAGATGATTATCCAGTCCTCTATATCTACGAGATTCATCTCTCTTCAGCCCTACAAGGGCAAGTTCCTGCCGATCACCTCTAAAGTTTGTCCGTGCTGACAGTAAGAACAGAACTGGACTTGGGACCTTTCTGATGAAGCTCGTTGAAAGTATTGCGGTGAAAATACCGAGTACGGCGAAGGTTATGCTGACTTGCTTCACATGTAATGAAAAGGCTGCGAGATTTTATGGGAAGCTTGGATTTGAGAAGGATGAATACTCGCCGATGCCGAAGGTACTGCGGAATGGATCAAAGGTCGAATTGGACTATATCATCTTGAGTAAAGGCATCTCACGATAGATCTGCCGCTACACCACTTTCTCGACCCAGCCTCTCATCAATTCTTCGGGGGCGCCCAAACGGTCGCACAGCAAAATTTACACAGCCCGCGAAACTATTGTCCTCTCGAATCAGTCGGTTTCGAAGGCATGCGCCCGCCGCCCGCACGGGAAGCTCCATCAAATTTGGAGAGCACTCGCGCCACATTCTCCAGCTGAGCAAATAATCGCACGTTGAACCCTGTCGCGAGGCTGAAATACGGCACGCATTCTCACCGTATTTATTGATGCCTATCCAGTCCCCTCATCTCTTTCTGTGGGACACACAAAGCAACCTTTCGGGGTTCCAGTGCGGCGGGCTTGATGCAAGCCACGGCACGGCTCCAATGAGATATAATTAGTCGTGGAGATGAAAGGTATGTGCGTTGAAATTTGTTTCATTGGTTCCACGTCGATCACACAAGCTTCTGGTGTGCTACGGGTCATTTTTCTATAAGGCTGTCGTCGCACCCTGCATTCCGCGGTCAAATCACTCCTTGCTTCGAAATTCTTCAGTCCTTCTTTCTATACTCTTTTAATAAGATCTTCAAATAACACTAGGAATTCTTCTTTAAACAGCGCAATATGTCTGATGTTAAGCAAGCTCCGATTGTTACGCAGCAGCCTACGGGCCCGGTTGACAACCCGGCCTACAAACAGGTTACTGCTCAGACTGGAAGCGAGGACTGGTCGAGTGATATCTTCGACTGCTTCACTGGAGAGGACAACCTCTGTAAGATGCCCACGTTTAATCCGTATTCCAAGGGAATGCCCAGCAGTTTCCATGATCTCAAGACCATGGGGTATTGGCGAACCATCTCACTTTACTTGAAAGCTTGAGATCTACAAAACGGTCCTTGAAATGGGACTCTCTAGCCCCTCGGAATCACAGTATAATAGAAATATCTTCTTGTTCTTTACTAACACAATCAAACAGGCCTCAAGGGCACTTTCTGCCCTTGCTTCGTCTTCGGCAAAACCCAAGCACGAATTCGTGATCCGACATTGGCATCCTACGACCGCATCAACAACGACTGTCTTCTTTGGGTCGGTGCGAACTGCTGCCATCTCTCATGGCTGTACGTATTCTCCCTCCCCTCAGTCTCACTACAAGAACTCCTCGCTAACATACGGCCAGCCTCACATTCTTGAAACGTGGTGAAATCCGCCAATCCTACAATATCAAAGGCGACACCGTTACCGACTGCCTGCTCTCCGCTTTCTGCCACTGCTGCGCTCTGATCCAGCAGGAGAAGCATGTTATTGCGAAGCAGCAGCAAGCGGGGCTGATCTCTCAGGGATATCAGGCTCCAGCCGGGATGACTACTGGTCATTAGATGCGTGGGGCGCAAACTCAGAAGCGGGCCTAGCTATTGGGATGGAGCAGGGCCAGAGAAGGCGTTTTTTGCTTCGCATTTCTTGATTGAGTTTGAGCGTACGATACCAGGTGGGAGATTTGACGCGGCTAATGGAACTTTTGATTTGGGATATCTTGCTCATTATCTTGTTCATTTCTTGTGATTTCTCGCCTGTCCTTGCCGAGCACAGACTGTCTTTCCGGTTGCAATCTTATTACTACCCAACATTCCAACCCTGATCCTCCCTTTTTCTTTCTTCTGACCCAAAACTCTTTCCTAAGTCCCGTGCATTTGCCTCTTCACGTCTCCCACTTATCAGCATCATCATACTGCGCAAATGGATTATAAATCGGCTTTGGCGGCCAATCTTTCTCCCTCCACTCCACCTCGAACTCATACACCCCACTCCCCACCCTCCTCTCCCCTTTCTCCCCCGGAATCCTCACGATTCCCTTCGAGTTCGGCGGCACCTCCACTTTCACGTTCAGTTTCCCCTCTTGTAACTCCCACTCACACGCCATCTCCCCATACGGCCCCAAATGCCTAACCTTAGCCCACTTCACACTCCCCCCCGGCACCGGCGCAAAAAGCACTTCCTTCCACCCCTCCTTGCCAGCCTTAATCCCCCCAACACTCTCATACAACCAAGCACCCACCGACCCCAACGCATAATGATTAAAACTCGTCATCTCCCCCGGATTAATACTCCCATCAGGTAACATACTATCCCAACGCTCCCACATCGTCGTCCCGCCCATCTTTACAGTATACAGCCAACTCGGACACCCTGTTTCCTCTAGCATGCGATAGGCGACTTGTGAGTGGCCGTTTGAGGTTAGAGCGGGGAGGATCAGGGGCGTTCCTACGAAGCCGGTGGCGATGCGGAAGCGGGAGGAGCGCGCGAGATGGGCGAGGCGGGTAGCGGCTGCGGTTGTGTGGGCGGGGGTGGAGAAGAGGGAGAATTTCAGGGCAAGAGATACTGGGAGGAGTCAGTTACAGCTCCTGGAGGGGGGTTTCCGGTAGGCATGAAAATGGCACTGAATATTGCGGAATTTGAATGGTCCATACGGTTTGGGACATTCACAATTAGGGTCCCTTTTTTTCTCTCCTCCACTGTGAGGGAAGAGATATGAAAGGGGAAACATTACATGAAGTTTGGGTGTCAGGTGCTAAGCGGCCGGAGGGTGTGATGTAAGTGTTTTGAAATTCTTGTTTTAGGAATATGGCTTCGTGGGCATATTTGGCGGTTTCTAGGGGAGGTTTGGAGAGGGTTGCTGCGATGTGGGACATGAGCTAGTGGGATGTTAGAATCGTTTCGTTAGGCTTCAGAGAAGGTTTAGGGATTTCTTCTTACCTCTGTTACATGCACGAGGTATGCATTGGCTACGAAATGGGGATCTGTTCTACCATTTGCTGGCTCAGAAGGTGGTGCTGCGGGATCCAACCAGTCGCCCAGTTGTTGTGTGTCTGGATCCCAGAGCATATTCCCACCGCGAGGTATGGCGGAAAGCCAGGCTTGCATGCTGGTATATTGGTTCTCGAGGAAGCTTTTGTCTCCGAAACTGTTATACATCGTCCAAGGAGTAATTACCGCGACGTCTCCCCATACTGCTTGGGCAGTGTTGAGTCGAGGATCAATGACATTTGGTACAACTTGGGGAACGACTCCGTTATAGTCTTCGACTTGCTCGAGAGCCAGGTCTTTCAACCAAGTGGAGAGTATTCCAGAAGTGTTATAAAGGAAGTTTGCTGTTGGAGCAAAGACTTGGATATCCCCTGTCCAGCCCAAACGCTCATCTCGTTGGGGACAATCTGTTGGCAATCCGACGAAGTTGCCTCTCATTCCCCAAACAATGTTCCGGTTCAGTTGGGTGATTATGGGCTCGGAGCATTCGAACCAGCCTGTTGGCTCCATGTCTGTGTGTATGACTACAGCCTCAAGTTCACCGACTGCTGGCAGGCCGTCGTTTTTCGGCCAGCCTTCCACTTGGACGTAGCGGAACCCATGGAAAGTGAACTTAGGCTCCCATTCTACTGCTTCACCAGCAAGTATGATGGTATCGACTGCCTTGCAATCTCGAAGGGGCCGTGTGGCGACTTCCTCATTTTCCAGTACCTCGGTATGAGTTAATGTGATCTTGTGGCCGTCTGGGCCAGAGGTTCGGAGCCGTACTCCCCCAACAAGGTTCTGACCGAAGTCGACAATGGTCTTGTCAGACGGGCTTTTCCAGATCTTTTGCGGCTTCAGAATCTCGATCTTCCTGATGGGGGGTCCTTCTGGCGCCAGCAACTTCGCTTTTGGAAACTCTAGCTCTTCGACCGGCACCCAATTCTCGTCTTCGAGAGCGCTCGAGGTCCAGCCTTCAATCTCCAATGAAGCATCATACCATTCCCCATCATAAAATTCCGAATTAACGAGCGACCCAACACTCGTCTTCCAGCTCCCATGCGAGGTTATCTTGAGTGTTTCTCCGTCCTCGAAGTCTACCTCAATTTGAGCCAATACCGCCAGTTGATCTCCATAGATATTCCTCTTTCCCCCATCGAATCCCAATCTTCCACAATACCACCCCTCTCCAACCTCTACCCCAATCGCATTCTCTCCCTTTCGTACGAATTCAGTGACATCAAAAGTCTGATACTGCAATCTGTGCTTATAGCTTGTCCATCCCGGCGCAAAGACATGATCTCCGACTCTCGTGCCATTGATAAACGCCTCGTAGATCCCCTGCGCCGTAATATAAAGCCTCGCCTTGCGCACTTTCTTCTCGAGTCCAAACTCCTTCCTGAAAAGTGCTGGTCTCAAACTCCCTCTGTGACTTAGAATTCTCTCAGCACCAATGAGCTTCGCACTCCAATCTTCCCTCTCTAACAATCCCACTTCAAGTTCCACAGCCTCAGACCATTCAGTCGGCCTAGCATCCACGCCTCCAAAAGACCGAACGCGGACATTAGCCCTCTCTCTAGATGTCAACGGTGCAGAAGGCCATGGAACGAGAACCGAATCTTCGCATTCTACTTTGTATATTTCCGGTGAAGCTGAAATACTAGGACGGGATATTTCAAGTTCATATGCGGTTTGGATCCAATCTTTGACATCGCCGGTGAAGCGCCATGATATTCGAGGTGTGGGGTCCCTGATGCCGAAGGGTGAGCGGTGGTGCTCGATGGTTGGGGGCTCGAGGGAGATGCTCATTTTGGTGTTGTCGGGTTGTTGTTAGTTTGAGCGCTAGTGGATGGAAGTGATTTGCGTGAAATGGATGGAATGAGGGGTCGGTTGGAGTTCACCCGAGATAGTGGGTTAGCGAGCCCCTGAACCCCTTTTTTGGGCTTCTGTTTATGTTGACTTCACAACTACTCATCATATAATATGATTGTTGACAATACGAATGATTGTAGCATGGAATTCACTGGCCAAGCACCTCGAACGGCTATGTGAAGGATCCGTGGAATGAAATAGCTTTTCGGCGCACTCATCACCTGCACTGATGCAGGATATACTACAAGTCAGATCTTCATTAGCGACTGATACATCCTCCTGCTCATATTACTTAGCCCTAGTGGTCCCAAGTCTTATCGTTGACAATCAGTCTCAAAATTTTGTTCACAATTGTGCTAAGGGAATGGAACATTCCCAGAAGGGTACTGTGTTAATTTTATTGATCTATTTAAAAGGGAGTCAAGGGGATAGTAGGCTGCTCCCTCAAGTTTTCATACCAATGACACAGCCATAGCAGTGGCCTCCCATATACCATCCGTTCATTCACGATATGGGATTCCCACACGCATATCATCAAAAGGAACAAGCGGATCATGTCCTGCTCTCCTGTTTCCGCGACATCCGCTGCATTTGCCATATCCCATCGGCTTCTTCGTAATGGGGTCCGTGTACGCGACATGACGATCGGGGGAGAGAAGCCTGCGGCCATCAGAGCCCAAAGGTCGTTCGTAACCGATAGCAGCCTTCGTTGCGACGAGTACATCGCGTGCTAATGTCGGAATTTCTGCCATTTCAGCCTCAAATTTGAAATCAACACCTAGGAAGTTTGCAACCAGAGCCGAAGCCAGAATCATTCGTACTGGGTGGCCTTCGGATAAGTGTGATGCGGCCTGTAGGTGCTCGGACAAGATATAGTTAGTGTATGATGGATTTTTATCAGGGTAGTGGTCTAAGCTATTGCGCATTTGTAAAATGGAACGAATGAATTCGCTCTCCGTATTTCCTCGAGGGTCAACAGATTCCTCAAGTGGCGGAGGCTTCCTAAGAAGCTTTTTGATATGGCCTGCTATCATCTCCTCCATGCCACTGCAAGTTCCCAGAGTCAGTATTACCTAATCAAACAGCGTCCGCGCGACTCGCGGTTCGATACTCCTTTCGAATGTCTCATGAGCGCTGAAACAACCAAAAGGGGGATCAAGACCTGCGAAGTGTACAATCAAAGGAATAAATATTCGGGGAATTTGCATACGTGACAATACACATATCAGCCAACCTGACGAATTCGATGCATTTCGTAATCTCATCTGAGACCTTCAAACCAGCGGGAAAAGTGACTGTGCCACGATGCAACCACTGAACCAGCGCTTCAAAGCTAGCGACGGAGACGATACCATTAATCTCGTCCAGATACGCTGCATTCGTCTCTCCCTCTTTGAAAGCATCTCGTCGAAACATTGCGTCGAAGTACTTGGATTGCATGCAAAGGAGTTCTTTGGAAACCGAGATTTCGGGACCCTTCTCGCCCACTCGGATGGTGACTTGCGGACCAGCGTAAATAGCTGACAACCTACATCTGTTGTTAGAAAAGAAGAATGTTACACAAACCAAAAGAAACCTTAATTGGATGCGGAGCCTTCGGCTGGTCCATTCAAGATGGGATGCGTAGTTCTTGACATCGCCGGCATATGTCTTTTATTCTGAGATCCATTCGTGCCTTGGTCTGTCTGCTTACGACGCCGGCTGGTCGACTGTGCGACATTCGCAGAGTCTTCGGTATTCTCACGACTACTGCTGGGACGACCGAATAAACCACGGTATGATTCTCCCATTCTGCCTGGGAGATCCATGCTGGCTGTTTGGGTTGGATTATCTGTTCTGGTAGGAAAGGGTAAAATACGGGTCTGGAGAAGGTCCTCAAGGTAATATGTAAGGTCCTGAAAGGAAATAAAGTAGAATCCTCGATAAGTTCCCGATGTGTCTCGAAAATAAGTGTGTTGTGGTGAGTTGGTTGCAGGAGAGAGCGACGCGAGAAGTTGAGCGAGGGCCACCAAGGCTGTACAGCAACGCACCTTCCTAAATCATTGAGTGCAAGAGCTATTCAACACGGCCAATGCCAGTGCCATCAACTTGTACGATGAAGCTGTAAGATTTTGTCTTCTTGTACACGATCCAAGATTTTGCGTGTAGTAAGAGTATATACGATGCCCCACCTCTGCTGAGAACTGGCGTGCGAAAATTCTGCGACTTCTGGAATCCTCCACATCGTCCTGGTATTTCTCCAACAAAACCTCGGCCGCTAGAGCTTCTACAGATCTAGCTCTGAGAGCAAAGCAGAAAAGCATAGTGAACAATATTCCTCGCGATGAATGAATTCATGAAAATGTATGCAATGCAATCCCCAAATTTAACTTCCATTAAAGACTATCTAGACTCATTTCCGCGCTCTTTGGAACCCGAGTTACTATTGAGACAAAAGAAAACAACCGCACTGCTTTTAAAATCTCGAGAGACCTCATCTGTGAGTAGTTGTCTAACTCTGCAGGAATATTTGCGGAGGAGGTCAACCGGCATGACCACATCTACGAGGCTTAGTTACTTATTATGGTTACGAGTATAGTCCCTAATCTATATGTAGCTAGCGTTGTACCTATTTAGTTAGGGCAAGCGGAAGCTATCAATTAAGTCGAACGTGACACGACACACATCTCCACAAGAATTTCTCTCAAGAACTTGACATCCACCTCACACAATGAAAGCAATTTCACAATCTTTCCAACAATATGCGCGCTCGCAATGCTCAGCCTAACCTTGAGAAAGGCTTGAATTCTTCTACTCCAGAGCCAGCCTCTGCCTTCCAATCACAATTCCCCAGCCCCGCGACCACCGTCAAGAACAACGTCCGAGCCAAAAACCGACCCAGACGTCATCAAAAACGAACCCACATTCGGGCCACTCAGTTCCAAATCAATCAATCCACGCAAACTTAGATCAACCAACTCCGTCGGCGTCTCAATAAGATTGATAGAAATCTTATTCTGGAGAAATTAGCATTTGTGCTAATGGTCCTCGTTGCTGAGCTCTTGGCTATATGGGGGGTCCACAGTGGGTGAAAACTCGATTTAGGTCAAACTATCAAAGCAGTGTTTTATGTCCTTCTCTCTGGATTCACTTTAGTGCATATAGTGGAGGGAAATCCGCTCAGTTGGAAATAACGCATCGAATCACTCTGTTGGTGTCGAGGGTTGCAATGCAATGGGTTTCATATGTGTAAGTGACCGGGGTCCATCCAAAAGGCAGGTCATTAATGACGTACTATCATATGCTAATGATGAGTTGCTGATGAGCGTCTAGGATGGAATTGGACTTTCACTTCTTTTCACATAGCCAAAAAAAGACCTCTCGGTCAATGAAATCAATGAAAATCAATGGAACAAATAATCAGAATAACTTATATTAATTATACAGACTACCACCCTGCCCAGAACGTAAACCCCACATTCAAAAAATACTTCGCGGAAATTAAAGCATAGTAACACCCATCAAGTCTTGCTGAATTTGTCTCCGGCTTGCCTTCAGGCATCTTCATCTATCTTCACCTGCTTCTTGACTTTCTTTTTCTTAGGCGATGCCTCACCAGCCGGTGGATTAGTAGCAGGCCTCTTCACCGGCGACTTCGACCTCGTGTTCCTCGCCGGCCCCTGTGGACTTCCCACCGGAGGTAATTCTGTCTTGATTGCAGCTACGCCCGACTTTTTAGTTTTCTTTGCAGGTGTTTTACCAGGCGTCGGGAGTCTAGGATCAAAGGGGTTAATCTTCAACGTGTTCATAGCCTTGGTTTGCTCTTCCTGCGTTGCCTTGGCAATCTTCTTTCCCAGGTGCTCCTCGATAGCATCCACGGCGTTCTGTTTTTCTTGCTGATCCCTCTCAAAGTCTTCGCGGCGCTTGATTTTTGCAATTTCTGCTGGAGTGTGGTAGTTTTCCAGGATATTTGGATCCGGGAAGCCGGGTTGGCTTTTGGCTTCCTCTTTCCTCGCGGTGATTAGGTCCTCGTAGTCGATATTTTCTGGCTGCCAGCCCTCCGTAATTTTAGGAAGGAATGAGGGATCAATTTTTGCCTGCCTAGGCTTCTTCGTTCTGCTGAACCAGCCCTTTTTCTGTGGCTTGCTTTGGAACTCAGGGACTGGAATCAAATTAGCACATGGAAATTGAAGAGGAGGGATATCACTTGCCGTCTGCTAGATCCCTCTCTATTTTATAACTCTCCCAAGCCGCCGCATGAGTCGTTTCTCCAAAGGGAAAGTGGGGAGGTCTATCCCTGCCCCTGTGTATCTCAATTGGCCGACCGTCCGGCAATGTCTCCTCTTCCTGATCGCCAATTGCGCGTTGTGCCGGCGACGATTCAAGCTTTGGTTTCTCTTGAATTATGGGGCCAGATTCCTCGATAGCCGTTCGAATCGACTTGCTTTGCATGCAGACAGGGAACCTACACAAGGAAAAGAATTGCCGTTGCCTGTCTCGAACCTGAACCACTCGACCTCGTATAGTCCGGTCACGTAATTCCACCCTTGGTTTAGCAAACTCCCAGACGTGCTCACTCTCCGGAAATCGAGACTCCCAACTGTTATTGCTCTCCTCCAGAACTTCCATTTGGAGTAAACTCGCGGCGCTCTTGTCATCCATATTGTTCGGGTCGATCCCAGCATCATGTGCAAGCTCAGGTGCAATTTTGTTCAAATCGCGGGCCATTCTCTCCAGAGTGACTTCAACTGGTCCAGTTGTTGGTGCCTCTAAAAGTTTTACTGCGTATTGATCTTGCGGGAATATCGGGTCCATGTTCTGCACGACGTTGGCAATGGCTGTATACTGTCCCTTTAAAAACGAGGACGTGTCTATATTGGTAGCTGTATCCATGGACAAGAACTTTGTTATGTCGCGGCCGATTTTATAAGCAATTTTCTGCATATAGTAGTACTTGTTCGGCTGGACGATCACCGGGCCCATTGTCCCTTCGGCATCGTATTGAACCTCCAGCAGGGTCCCGTTCACACGAACACCAGGGGAATTAGCTGCCTTTGCTTTGGATACCACGTATTTGTTTTCCGGATGACCGCTTAGTGGTATTCTTGATACAAATTTGTTTTGAGCGTCGAAACTAAACATTATTAGAATACTACTTGGTTGATGAAAAACAACTGCAGTGGATCAGAACTTACTGTATCCTACATGCTTCATGCATTGCACTAAGATATCTTATGGCTTCGGCCTCGGTCCAAAGATGTAAATCAAGACTCTCTTTCAACAGTCTGGTTGTGTTGATGTGCTGTTTGAAGGCTGCCAGCTCCAGGTAATGTTGACTCGGCCGATCGGGGCTGTGTTTAACTTGGCGGTACAACTGCTCATCATCTATGTTTGTGATGGGAGCCGCGGGTGGTATTGGCTGAGGAATCCATAGGGGCAGCAGCCCTTTATGCTCTTCCACGTCCATTTCAAACTCTTCGAGATTGGCGAATTGGGCGTCGGTCATTCCCATTGTATCACGGTCATACTCTTTACGCTCCTCATCCCATGATGTTTCATACAATTCTTCGATTACCTGAAGATCCGATGCAGTCAAATCTTCATTACCTCGAAGACGGTGAGTGCTCCATGAACCTTTGTTCATTCCCTCTTGTATGCGCATAAGAAGCTGTTGAAGGAGAGGCCTCGGGGCCAATCGCTCAGCTTCTTTCAGCTTTGACAACACGATTGTTAATTGGTATTGCCTGGCCCCGGATGTTTTGCGCAAGTCCTTGGCTGTGTGAAGAGTAAATGGGCCATTGAAATTCAAGGGCGCTTGCAGCAAACTCGGCCGCTTGTCGGCTATTTGCTTCCATGCCCGCTCATACTCCAGATCCTTCCAAATTTGGTAAATCAACATTTTCTTGGTAAATTCAAGAGGGTCCATTTCCACAGGCCGTTTAGACGCTTCCAGTGGAAGCCAGAGAGGGACTTCCTTTGGCGTACGCAGGTATTTGGGAGGTAATTCCAGAAATCTAAACCGATCTTTAGGACGGTGTTGTTCTTGATTCGTGGCTAGAAGCGTCAACGCATGCTCTATGGCTGCTCGCTGAATCCCTCGTCTCTCGGCTTTCGAGGTAAAATCTGTTCCCACTTGGGCCGACGGTAGACCTACTGCAGAACCACTTTCCAAGGTCCCACCCATTATTGCGATGTCATCGGCCTTAAGAAATGTTAGCAAAATTTCTCCATTATGCTATTTGAACTTACTGAAAGTGAACGATACCAATCTAGATAGCTTATGACGAAATTGTCCTCCTGGTAGCGAAGTTTCACATCTGTCTTGAAGCCTTCACTTTGACCTTCAATTGTCCTTTTTAAATCAGTGTAAGTAGTGTGTAATGGTGATGGTAGCGTCCCAAGGAGCAGCGTCTTGGGAGGGTCCACGCGGTTGCGAATGCCGCTGTCTAAGTGCTTTCTCAACAGGGTGTAGGTAATATGTGGCTTCTCCATAACTTTACTCAAATACTTGGAGCCAAGAGCTGGATATGTCGCAGCACGCTTCCACTGCAATGCGCGTGTAAATATACCAGCAATTGCTTCCCGAGGATACCAAAATTCGTCGAGAACCATTCCTGTCTCTGCTAGCTGTTGCACAAATTGGTCGAAAATGGTAAGGTAGGTCTGCTTTAGACTCAGCAGCCGTAGACTTTCAGATGCATTCAGACCTTCTTCTGAGGTGGATAAAATTCCGAGGCGGTTAATTTCCTGCTTATACGCCAAGAGTTGAGGGGGGAGTATTGGGCCATCCAGTAGAAAGGTCAACTCGCTTCTCTCATCTTCGGACAAAAAGAGACCGTTCTCTTTTTTCCACTTTGTAAGAAGATTGTTTAGCTCAATCTGCAATTCAACAGTTTCAGATTCCGATGGTTGTTCATATGCTTCAGGAGCCAGCCCTTGTTGAGACCAGTTTGTATCCCACGGGAGGAGGGTTCTCTTCAGCAGATTCGCCTTTGGATCCGGTGTCTCGGCTTCTTTGGGCGACAGCACTTCGAGACGCATTGCCGGATATTTGTAGCCCAGTCTTTGCCAGTGGTAGCTGATATTGACCTCCCTCGCTTCATCCATCTTGCTTTGAGCCCAAGGCTTGCTAGACTGTTCCCCTTGGTTGTGTTGATAAAACTCGAATTTCAATCTTGCAACATGTGACTCAAGATCCTCGATTGATTTCAAAGAAACGGGCGGCAGACGCAATCTAGCCTCGTTCTTTTCAGCTATGGTCAGCTTCTCATGGCGCCGGATTTTCCCCGCGAGCTTGAGAAATTGTGTTACAGAGTCCTCCAGCCAATCAGGAATTGACTTGGTGGAAATTTCTGCCGCTTTCATGACCGAGCCTTCTCCCAGAGTACTCGTAATTGTCATGTCACAGAAGCCAGGTCTTATCTCTCTAAAATCAACTGGTGAAGTTAATTCCCGATATGGCTGGCTTATTGGTAACGCATCTAGAGCCGATCTGAGCAGCAGGAGCCACGTTTGGAAGCCGATATCCATCCGACCCTCTATGTATGAGACCCTTTCAGGTTGAAGTTCGACTTGGAATTCCATAGCAGAATCAAGAGAAGACTGGAGCTCCGGCTTGGAATCTAGAGCACTCTGTATGTCTCGGCGATATCCAGTAGTGAGCTCTTGATACCGCGGATGCATCAGAGTAGTCAAGTCATCGATCTCCTGATCGGAGAGCACACCTGCGCCCAATTTCTTAACCATGGTGTTGAGGTGTGCAGATGTCTCCGCAATCCATGGAGGCAGCTGGTTGGACACGGTTGGCTGTTTTGCTGCGTCCTTGCCATTGAGAACTAAAATTCCATCTCCGGGTTTAGTGTCTGGTGGTGCCGTTTTGACAATTCGTATTGTACCTTCCTTATTTGGGATCGATTGAATAAACGTAGTCATTGCATCGTCATACTCAAGCGCAAGTTGTTGATATGACCGTCTTTGTTCCGGTGTCAATTGAGCTCCGCTCTTGGCCTTTATCTCGTTGGCTATGAATAGTTCGTGGAGATTTCGGAGACCTGAAGGCATCACTCTTGAGAGATCCCCATAAAGTTCCCACATCTCTTCGTAGTTCTTGGTGGTCTTTTTCAAGAGACGGTTGATATTTTGCTCCAATTTCATAATCTCTGCTTGCGTGGTCGTAAGATCCGCGGGTGGTGCTTCTGCTTTAGCTCCTACATCACTTGACGGCTGCACGGGCACTATTGTCACCTGTCCATCTGGCTTGAACTCGATCACCTTCTTTAATGGACGGTACCGAATTCGATTAGAAGGTGAGTTTGCTTGAAGAGGAGCATTCTGAAGATCAATGATGATACCGCCGAAGGACAACCTATCGTCGATCCATCTCATGACATTATTGTTGAAAGTCCTTGCGCTTTCTTTCAAATAGTCACCCTGGAGCATGCCTGCCGTCAAACGTTGGCTCTCTTCTCTCAATTCATCAGGATAGAAGTCTTGTAATATGGTCTGAAGCTTCATTGCAGCCTCCAGGACGTCCTTGCTGGGTGCTTTCTTGCTCTCATTTCTACCGCTCTGCCTACTGAATGTAGCACAGAACCTAAACTGATTATTCCTTAGCCGGGTCATAAGATCTTCAATTTGGCTTAACTTCGATGCGAGAAACTTTTCGAGGTCTTGATATGTCATTTTCGACCAGACCTCAATCTTCTTTTCTGGAGTTGGTGCCAATGATCGTTCGTTTGAAGACATCCTTCCTTGAGAATTACCAAGAGGAATGGTCATGGTCGACGATCCGTAATTCGTTCTGACCGCCAATCCCCCTCCTCCGATAGATCCGCCTCCTGACGATATAATTCCTGCACCTGTCATCGTTTGAATCCTATTTGGCACCCACTTTTTGGGAGCTGGCGCTTTCGGTGCAGCTGCTGCGAGTTGTTGGGATTTGCCCGAGACGGCATAGGGGTCTCCTTTAGGCGTACGGCGAATTATGAGGCCGTATTGCTCACATTCATCGATGAACTGTTGAAATCCGCCTCGGCAACGGCCACGAATACTCCAATCTTGACCATCAATTTCTTCCTGAGAGTATCCCTCAGAGGCCATAAAAGCTCGAATGTTGTCTTCTAAATCCATAAGCTGAAGGCGCCATAATCTTAGGATTCGCGCCTCGAGTCTTGCTTCCTCAGTAATGCTCAAATTACCCTGGCGAAGTTGGAAGTTTATCCATGCGGCTAATTCTCTGTCCCCAGAAATCTCTCCAAAGGCGGCTGGGGGCTTCGTACTGATCGGGATATTGTTGGAACCATCTGAATTTGCCTTATAAGCTCGAATTCGTTGTTTCCAGTCCTCAAAATGAGGAACAAAAACTTCATTCACCTCGGGCCACCACATAGCATCAGCGAGTTCTCTCGGCATGTACTTCTCTAGGCTCTTTCCCAGTTTCACGGGCTCGAGACTGAGACCCGACGCATCTGCTTCGTCCAGGAGTCCTTTGACTTTAGTCAATTCGGCGGGACTTAATCTCTTCAATATAGAGACTCCGAGGTGGTAGATGAAGTGAGGATAGCTTGCACTTATTTGACCTCCATAGAAAAGAGTGGTGGGATCTCCTCGCCATTCATTGTCCGGCCCTGGTGGGCAGCGTAGAACCTCCACTTCGATTTTCCGCAGGGTATTTATCCAATTCACGAATTCGGTGTCGTAGTCCTTCTCGGCATCTCGGCGTCGGTCATCTTCGTACGCTAGATTCTGGTAGGTTTTTTCCAGTTCTAGGAGTCTGTGATAACGCACAGGTTCCAGTAGCTCCTTCATCTCCTCGTAGAAAGCATCCTCGTTTTTGATTGTGATGCCAGTAACAGACCACCGATTCAAAGCGCTGTTTATTCTGGCTGCGCGTCGCTTCAAAACATTCGTCTCATTTTCTCCGGCTGGAAATTCACCACGCCAGTACAGCATACCCCAATGATTATTGCCTGGCTGTGCGTTCCTGATTTTGATCTCGCGATCCCCGAATGATGCTATCCAATAGTCCTTTATTTCGTTCTTCCGCATTTCAAATTGATCAGCCTCGTCCTTATCCGAAGGAAAAAACCCGAGCTGCGCATCCAGTTTGTCCTTTGCGAGCTTGGCTTGGTATATTCTCGTACGCAGGGTGGGATGGGCAACCAGTCCTAGAAGAGAATCAAGCAAGTCCTCATAATCGAGATTCTCTAGTTGCGGCCCATCTTTATTCTTCTCGTCTGGGAATTTACCCCCATATATACGTCTGTTGTACAAGTGGGCATTCAAATCTGTCTGTAATGCTGGGATGTCTTGATAGTACATATCGTAGCCGCGTATCCAACTCGTAAACAAAGCACGGTCGAGCTTGTCTTGTTTGACAGGTGGCCACTCGAAATTGAAGCAGTCTTCCTCATCACTAGGAAGTTCACCTGGACTTAAAATCCGGAGCTTTGTGTATTTGTTTGCAAAATTTTCGAAGAAACTTCGGAATGAAGTAGGGCCCTGACGGGGGATAGGCTGTATGGTTTCGAACACCTCGTCCGTGAGAGGCTTTGGGTTTTCTGGATCCTCGTAGTTCCTTTTCCAGAGTGCGTAATCATCTTTATCCAACTCGGCACGGAACACCTTAACAAGGTGGTCTATCTCATTGGACTTCAAAGATTTATAACCTTTTGCCCGGATTTGATCGAGGTATTGCTGTGCATATTCCACATCAATGTGTTGATCCTGGGGGATGACATCATCGGGAGGAAGGTAAAAAACACCCGGGACGTCTTTCACCATCGTCACGTCGGAGTTCAAAACCATCAGCTGCACACCACGCCGTTGGAATGTCTGCACCCATTTAGAATAATGCTTTTGAAATTTTGAAGACTCAATCTCGATCTCGTCCTCAAATTTGCTTGGACTCTCGGCGACCCATTTTTTCGTTTTCGCCTCTTCCTTTTCCAGTCTCTGCTTTTCTTGTAAATCCAGATATACATCGTGGAGTTTACGGACGTCGGATGGCTCATGCAGGTATAATAATTCCTCTAGCTTGCATCGCCCTTGTTTAGTGAGGTCACTTCCGGCTGCCAAAAGTTGATTGATCCAATCTTGTCGCACTTTCAAATAATTCGGCAGGAATTGCATTGGTGGACGAGCATCCGGACGAGAAGCCTTCGTCGCCTCGAACACGGCTCCTTCGCGATACCATGGTTTCGGCTTGTTAGGTGGGATTGCAGTATTTGGAATTCCCTTCGTTGGATGCAGCCACATGGGAATCAGGGCTGGTTCTCTCAAAGCCCACGAATATGCTCTGCTTTCAACCCAGAGCAAATTTTTTCCCTCGTCTACCTCAGCAGGATCGATACAAGCGTCATCCCGCATCGCCTGGAGAAAATCTCGTTGATCATCTTCATATGCCACAGTGAATGGGGGATGATCTTCCCTCATCTGATTCGCGACACCCATGGCCTCCTTCTCTTCCTGGATTGCCTGGAGAGCCTCAGCAGAGAGGAGACGTGTTGAAACTGGCAAGATAAGTGGACCTTGCCGACAAATAGTGTCGGGTAGTGTTTTCTGGCTTCGTTTGGCCCAGTCCCGATGGACTTGTGCCATGACCCTGACATCGCGCAATAAGCCCTCGTCATATTCAAGCCTTTCCTCCTGTATGTGAGTGATAAACTCCTCTATTTCCTGTAATTTGTCGTCGAATCCTAAGCACCGATGCGGGTCTTCATCTGCCAGAAAGTTTTTGGCTTCTTGCAGTCGTTCGCCCACAGGTGGTTGCGGATGACCTTTAAAAAAGAAGGTTTGATCGACAGGGCCAGTAGTTACGAGAGCTCCTCTACGTTCACATCAGCTTGAGCACAGAATCAACGAGCTTCGAATGTAGTGAGCAGCTAGACTTACTCGTCAGACGCCATCTTCGATTCTAATCACGCTTCGCCCAATCATCAAACTCTGGGGATCATTTGCTGCTGAACTTCTGAAAACGGACTTGGACAACGCGAATGCAGTATCGTAACCAGGATAGAGTAGGTTCCTGGGTTAGAGAAGAGTACTGCGTTCAGGTGTTTAGTGTAGTGTGCGAGAGGAAGGAAAATGTCTCACACCTTTACATTCCTCCGAGCGGAATCAACAAACTCTGGAATGCTAATACACTCAAATTCCAGCCATTTCATTAATACGCAATCCAGAAATTGCTGAAAGGCCTGTGATTGGACGAATCTAGGAGCTATGTGGACATCAATCCGCTTTTCGTACCGAGGGCGGAGATGCGCCATTTGATAGCAGCGCCCGCATTTGGGCGAACGGCAATGGCAAAGATCTCAACACGACTGCCATAACGGCTGAAAACAGTTCAAATTCCGACTTCTGTGAATTCGATTCGAAGTATAAGACGATAATACTCTCTTGTCAAAATGAAAGTCGGCAAGCTTCTAAGACCGCTAGCCTCAACTTCATCTCGAAGCCTAGGTACTTGCGCTCTAATAAATATCTACCAAGCGAAATCTGAGCTTGAACGGCAATCATGGTTCGTACTCGCAGTCAGCAGATACAAACTTTGAAGAAAGATGATACCAAACTTGTGCTTCAATTGAAAGGCGGGCCGGGTCGAAGATCATCAACCACAAGGCCCTCTGATACCAGGCCAACCTCGCTGAGAAAAAGGAGCGAAGGACGCTCAAAACCGCCAACCAAATCAGGATTCCCAATTCGGAAAGCGAATTCGAAGAGGCCTTTTCGAAAATCCAGCGCCAGACACGACAGGAGATGTGCCTCGAAGCAGGGAACCTGCCCTGCCCAAGTACCTTCCGGAAAATCTGGACCGGCAAAGAAGTTCAGAGGCACATCCGCGGAAAGTGGTGCCCAAATTTCTGCAGGCGACTCCGCAGAATGCAACAGCTTCCCAAGCCGAGGTTGGGGGCAGAGGGAGACGGTTGGATTGAGTAAAATTGACCGCGCCGATAAAGAAATCGAGATTTGGGAGGAGGTACTGCGCAATCATGAGATAAACTACCCGCAGCTGGTACCTGTAGTTAAAGAATCTTTGATGAAAGCACGACGGCTGAGGGCAGCCTTGGATGAGACGCTGGAAGAGAACCTGAGGGTCGGGTAAGTTCCACGTCCATCTAACAAGATCTACTACTGACAAGCAAGCAGAGTTCCAGACCCAGGAGCCGTATTCATTGCTGAAAGATTGAAGACCCTAGAGTGGGCCCTCAGCACATCTGAATTCGAGCCCGAGACCGAGAACATTCGCGGCGCCATCGCAGCTTACAAGACTGGAACGATCCAATATTCGGACCATTACACGCTTATGTACGCCGGCAAAGTCGTCGACACAGCGTCATCGTATGGCGAGTTCGTCGGCGACAGACAAGAGCGTCTAGACTGGTATGAGAAGGCTCATGGACCGCACTGGCTATGGTGGGAGCCGCCACTGAAGATGCATCCCAACGATGTGCCGAAATCGAAGTCGTCGGTTGCACTCCATGCAACAGACACCAGCGCCGACCTCGGCGAATATCGCGTCAAACAAGGATTCTGGAAACGCACCAACTGGGTACGACGCATGCCGCAGACTATAGGTACCAAGTTATTGCCAGCAACCATGAACCTCGAGGGCAGCGTATGGGCGGGAAATGAGGGACCTAGGTTGTGGTTTGAATCAATGCTTGATTCAGGCGCAACGCTTCCGTCGCTCCACAAGGAAGATTTTGTCAATCTGGGCATTGACAACAACACTTATGGATGCCAAAGTGTTCAAAGTTTTACAACCGCGTCTGGGGCCGTTAATTCGAGGATTTATGAACTCTTCGTGTGTGTTCTAGACCATAACGGAAGGCATCTTGTAGACTCCAATGATCCTGTTTTCCCTCCACCAGCCGCGTCTTACTTGGGATCGCTGTGCCCAGTGTGTGTATGCACTCTTCCTAAGACGGTCGATGCGAATGGGATAGAAACAGAGCATCGACTCTCAGGAATATTGCCGTTTCTTGCGTGTTACGTTTCCAGTACTCCGTCTCGGGGCATCATATATCTCGGAGAAGATAGGAATGATGTTTTGGGTCACAACAAGATGCCGGGCCAAAAGAAGTGGGATATTAGCATCGGAAACAGGACGCGCGACGATACCGTGTTACCTGAGCATACGTTTGATAAGCCGAAGATCAAATTTACCCATCGAGACGGCCAATTAATCGACGAAGATGATTTGGTGGAACCGCATGTTAGTTTTCTCTCGATGGGAAAGGGTGACGACAAAAGAGAGAAGGCCAGGACTGACCCAGCGAAGGACTGGATTAAGAGTCAGCAGAGAGGTTGGCAATTTCGAAAGAGATATTGAGTTACAGCGCAGCTTATGAGTAAAAATTCTGATATATAATCATATGTTTCCCCACTCCCCTTTTGGAAAGAGAACAAGCAACCACAAAACGGACCCGACACCTCAAGCAGTAAGCCACTAAGCCTACCCGGTACGAGGGCAAATAGAGTTTCCTATCTAATTCCACCTCATCTTAAAATCTCAGTACTCCATCGCCTATTGTGCTAAACTAGAATAATAACAACGAATCGGTAAGGAATATCGAACAATGCGTCACAATTCCGAGGATGAAATACCCGCTGTACAGAGTGCACTTGCTGTCGAAACCAAAATTGCCCTTCTCTCACATCTCTCGCTCCTTCAATTTCAAATGGCCCTCAGAAACAAAACAAGCAAAACGCCACTCGGCCTCTTCCCTCAGCATAGACACATAACCCAAAGCAGGCCCTGAAAATATATTATAACATGGATCTTAAGGGCGCTGGTGAACTCTCGATACCTACTAATCTTAATCTTAACACTGCTTCACACGAGTTTATGACTCTTTGGGGGGGCTCAATCTCTAGGCTGCCAACATCAACTTCATGCTACATCCCAGGTATGAACCCACAGCCTCGATCGCCAGGAAGCGACCTCGGTGACACTCGCAGTTGCAGAAGGAGGTGATAATCAGTTGCGCAGGAAGACACTATCCGAAAACAGAGGAGTTCAATCAGGAAAATGATAGCAACGCCTCGCGACTACCATATGGGTAACAATTCCCCAGCATTCAGTTGAAACAGACGAGCTACTGTCATGATCATAGCTGCTGTCAACGTCCCCACCTTCCACAGAGAAAAACATTTAACACATCCCGAAGAGCCTCTGCACTCGAAATTTCAGCCAGGTTCTTAGACCTTTTGAGAAGTACAAAGCAAAGCAAATGGGCATCTACCACTCCATCACAACTGCAGGTTGTCCATTCTTGTGTGCGATGCTCAAATTCAAACTTCAACACGAGCTTAAATACGCACAAGGCACTTGCCTCCCCCTTCCCTTTCTCCAGCTCCTAGGGAAGGCGTTACTTAGCAACCAGAAACTCGGTCGTGATATGTTTATAGGCACCCACTAAATTCTTTGAGACCCAATTCCATCTTCGGCAGGCACAGAACGACCTCATCTCATGGAGAGAGTGCGTCGTAGACCGAGAGGGCTTGATCGTGAAATCGTTTATACGACCTAGGACTTCGAAGGAGTTGAATGTTGAAGGATATGATATTTAAGAAGCAGGTGAAACTATGCTATCGAGATGGGAATTGCTGTCAACTCTGCTCAATTTACGTCCTATGTCTTCATGAACAAATACCAGCAAATACAAGCATAGACAAGCAAAACACCAATGACAGTGAAGATAATTAGCAACCAAGAATAATACGAACCGACAATTTGAGATCCTCACCAACCCTGAGTGCTTCCTGTCGTAACGTTTTCGAACATCCCTAATATTTGAACACTCACTCCTCTCAAAATTTATGCACTTGCACCGCCCCTCCCCCACCCTCAACCTCAACAATTACTCATTAAAACAGTACAACACAAACAATTCAATCACACCTCCCAAATCACACAGCTAGACTTGTATCCGAGTCGGAAGCAGTTCCTTCCGGCTAGGACCACGAGAGGATTGAATCGCCAGCTTTATCGATGATCTCACAAGAAAGACTCTTCACAATTGAATGGCCACTTGGTCGAATCCAGCCACAAGCATGACATGAAATGAGCCCATCAAGAACTCCAGGCCCAGGGCCTCAACATTCCACTTGGAAAAAATGTGTCACCACCGCCAACTCCAAAAAAAAAAAACCAGACAAGTCACATGTACTCATTCCATACACCACAGCCACAAGATTGCTTGCATGCATATTCGCATTATCCTATCTGATTGGTGATCACCATCACAGCTCGCAAGCCATCCTCCGTTCCATGGGTATCACACAAGCATCCCCTTTCCCTTGCACTTCCACCTCCATCAACCACCACCATTCCACTTCATCCATAATACTAGTAGCAATCTATATCCCATCCATTCCATATCATGCCCGTCCATTTTCGTTCCATTCCATCCATGCTTTTCCACCACTGCGCTGAAAATGTATGCAAAGGTACTGTGCAAGAATGGTATTGTTGTCGCTCTCAATCCCGTCGTGGGGATGAGTACACCCTTAATTAGAAGGGTGTGTTGAAGAAGAAAAAAACAAACTTTCGATTTGGGGGAAAAACCGCTAATAACTTCAACAATGAAAAATCAAAGCAAGATGTCGCTAATGCCGAGAATTTGGGAGGAAATCGCTGTGCTTATGCCGACGAGGACAAACATGGGATGTGACCTTTCTTTTGGTGAGAGGGACTTTTTTCGCTGAGAGATCAGACCGAACCGAGGAGACTCAGTCGAGCTGAGGGTCGGTGGGTTCAATCGGTACAAATTGTAGTACATATGAGAAATTTTATTTTTGGGGGTGATGGTCGAGATGTGGCATTGTATGCAGAGATCCAGATTCAGTGCATTCCCATCCCCATATCTTGATGATATTGTTGGTATTGGTGTGGGTTGTAGGGATTGTTGATCTGCGGGGTTGGTGTGACAGGACATCTTGGGACTTGGTGGTGATACCCTTTTATCTCATTGCCATTGGCTCCACTGAAGTATTCTCCTTCAGGAGTGATAGGAGGGGTCATGTAACCATTGACAATGTTACCATTGCCGTATGGCTTCTGTGGTGTACCAGGGAACATCTCAGGGGTTGGCTTATGGATGGGGACCTCAGCCGGCGGTGTGGGTGGGCTTGCTCTCCTGTTCATCTCTTCCTGCTCAATGAGGAAGCGTTCCAGCAGAGTTGCCGCACGAGACATGTGTGGCGAAGCGTATTTGCGGAATAGGACCTGTGATGGGCGGTCTATCTTGCGGGAGAGTTCCAGAAGAGTCTGGTTCACTTCAAGGTCATGGCTTTCAAGATGTTCAGAGCGGCCAAGTATACCTCGGGCAAGAGCTAATGAGGCACGAGCCATCACTGAAGATTTCTTTGAGACGAATTCCTTGTGGTACAAGGCGATTTCGGCGAGGTACAATGCCATGTGCTCAACCTCGACGTCTTCGTAGGCTGGGCCATCCTTTAACGCAAGCTGCAGCCAGGTATCAACAGTGGGATGGCCGATGACCCATTCCAGCGTGTTCAAGACGTGCCATTCCATTTGTGTGAACATGTCCTCATCATAAAGAGAGCAACACATCGACTTCAATTCCCGAATCATTGGGACACGATCCTTCTTGTCACCGTACTTGGCGGCGATGAGCAGAGCAGCACATCCGACCAATTGGTAGTGACGTTTATATACAACCCGCCTTGAGCAATATCTGTCCAAGAGGTTGACGGCAAGGAAAAGCGTTTCGGGGAGAAGTTGGAAGGCGGCGTGAGCTTCGATGAGAAAGTCGATGAGGTAAGGTCTCATGAACCATTGAATCTCTTGTTGGATGTCAATCGAGGCGACGTCAGCAAGTGTCTCTTCCTGTTGGGTTGTTAGCATGGTGCAATAGAAGGTGAAAGTCAAGGCGGTTTGACCTCCATCTGCTTCATGTGATTCATGATGTCCTCCATGTATGTGTCACACGCCTGCCTCGACAATTCGTTGGCCATGGCTTCTGCTTTCCGCCGACCAAGCATCTTCAGGTAATCTTGAGGCGCTCGATGGTATGAAGAGTCGTGTGTCTCTACGAAGTAGGAATCACACGGTTGTTTTTGGTACGCCATGGTGAATAGCGGAGAGAATTTTCTCGAAAAGTCGAGGGAGAGAGTGATCGCAATGAATGGACGTCAAGTTCGCCAGGAGCTTCGACCGACAGTGCTGATTGACACTGTTTTAAAGGAATGTAACGTATCGTCTGATCCGAAGATGAACAATACTTGAGGGCTGTCGTGGTATTAGAGTATTAGAGAGCGTCTTGACAGTATTATATTGAAAATGAATGACAGTGGCTAGTCGAAACTGCCGGTGAAACGAAAAGTGATGGATCCAAGGTGATAATCGGGGTGGCAGGCCAACTATCAGCTTATATGGGACGTCGAACAGGATCTAAAGTGAAGACAGTTGAGGTTAGCGGCGTTCTCGTCTTAGAATAGCGAGGGAGAGAAAGCCATTGCAAGCCGCTAAGCGGAAGCAGCGTGCAGGCAAAGAAAGGGAACCATGAGTGGCGCCGAGAAGAAATACGGAGAATGCTCCGTCGCCATGGAAGGCCATTCAGAACGTACCGACTGGAAATTACAGAGACTTCTGGCAGCTGTTCCTGGACCAAGGTAGATCCCTGGAGGCTAGAACAATGGGGTTGACGAAAATGCCTGTGTCTTCTGAAATGTATCCTAATCTGCGAGGGCAAGGCGAGAAGGACGAGCGAACGTCTCCAGCCTTTGCTCTTGCGGGTTGGGTATGCGGGATGAGGTTTGTGCGTGCCGAGTGGTGTCGAGGGGAAGATTTGCGGAGAATGCCACACCAGATACGCGACGGCTGGCATGCAAATGCAGCTGCAGCAAGGGGGAAACATCAGCCATGATCTGCTTAAGAACGTAGCACTGGGAACGGATTGTCATGCTATGGATGCTCACCTTATATGTCGAGTATCTCTGCTTCACCAGGGTGGAGTGTAATCTTAAAATTGGAGGCGTTGATGCCGAGTCCAGGAAAGGAAATTCCTTGACCAAAAATCAACCGCTTTCAATTGAGAGACTACCGGTGTCGATAACGCTCAAAAGACTGTGAATCGACCACTGCTGAGGATTCTGGCCACGGAGGGAGAGAATGCTCGAACGGGTTGGTCTAAATAGGGAGAGAGGGTGGGGAGTCTCGAAGATGCCGGCAGACACGAGTTTCGAGGTGGGTGATTGAAGAATCGAGGTGGGTCGTAATTGTACAATCGAGGGTGGTGGTCGATGTCAATTCGAAGAGGGAAGGATGCGGAGACGTGAAGACGTAGGTCGGGAACGTCGTGGTGAATTAATTCCCTCGGGGGGTGGGTTGGGTCGGAGCTGACAGTTACGGACAGTCAAGAGGAGAGCTGGCGGCGGTGCAGTCGAGCATCACCAGAATCAGCATTCACCTCGGCTTCAACGTAACAAGGTGTCAATGTTCCTGGTCCTGAGAGATTCCTCCTTTTCCCTCTATGATGACTGAATCGAGGGTCTAAGGGGAGAAGAGAGAGAGAGAGGAGAGGGAGAAGAGTGAGAGCGGATGAGGAGGTTAAAGTTCAAGTGAGGTCTCGCAAGTGAGAAAGCAGAAACCAAGCGTGGTGAGGGAAGCTAGACCGAAAGGGTCGCCTCTGGGCAGAGAGGAGTGCAAGTTGCACGCTACCTAACCAGAGCCAGTCCTGCACAGCGAAATATCCAACTACATACGCCGCGCTGACCCAGGACAGCTGGGATGCTGGGATGCTGGGGTTGTCTTGTCCAGGCGGATTGTGGAGACCAAACACCACCAGGACCACGAGCATATTGGCTGCTGCTGCCCTCGCCTTTTGTGAGCAATGCTGCCTTCTGAGTCGCTCTGTGCACTCTTCGGTCGTTTTTTTCGCTTGGATCCGCTGTGGCCGTACAAGCCCCAAGTAGTCCACAACATCCGCGGTGCTGCTGAATGCAGCTTAGAGGCCTCTTACTGGGCATCTACATGGACGGGGATGCTGGGCGGCCTGCTGGGATAACCCTCAGGGACGGGAGGAGGACTGAGAACTGAGGACCGAAAGTCGCGTTTCCAGCGTGTTGAGTGGTCACAAATGGATAACTTTGGGTCTAACATGCCGGCGGTCCCTCCTGGTGCTCTGCCTCCAACAACGAGTATCAGTAGCTACTCGTATTAGCTGCCGTTTACAAGTAGATTGATCAGTCTCCATTATTATTATCCAGCCCGACACGCTTCCTCTCCCAAGCCCGCGAACCACACGCGACGAGACAGGATTATGGATGATGGATTTTCAGCCCCAGGTTTGTATCGGTTTGAGCGAGCCTGAGCTGCTCCTATTCTCTACTAGTCGCCTGCACGCACTTAGGAGCAGCACCGAGTAGCAGGCTGGGCATTCTGAGTGGATGCGCCGCAAGAAACCTTTCTTGGATCAGGATTGCCCATGGTCTCCGTGGTTAGGATTGATCATCTACGCCCTCACGATTGGCTGGCTGTGTCTGCAGGTATATTTTGGCTGCAGCTGGCCTGCATCTTTGTATGTACATCGTACATTTTCAAGGAAGGACGGCTTTTGATACATGACTGGAGGCCATTGATTTGATAGCTCCTCGGCTCTGTATGTCATTCATGGAAACATCATCATTGCTCATCGCATCACGATGCCTCGTGCAGATTGCAGTAAGTGCTTGCATAAGTGCCAGATCACACGCGTTTGGTCTCTGGCCCAGAAGGCTGAGGCCATGGCAGGCCCAGGGCTTTAATTCAGGAGCAGCAACAAATAACAGAACAACGAGCAATCTATTCGCCAGAATGCCTCAAGTGTATCCCGAGATCCGGATTGCATGTTTATTGTTGATCGATCATCGTGCAGAGATTGGAACAGAATTGATTGGAAGACTTGGAACACTGCATTTGTTTCACCCAGCCTTGTGAATAACTTCATGCACCACCACGCCAAACCCCAGCAGTTCCAGTTCCAGTTTTGAAGGCACGACATGCGGATTTACGCAAATAAGCAATATGCAAAACTCTCGTCGAATAGAGAATGGGCTCACTGTAATACTGCCGCGGTATGATCTTCAGTCCTCACGCTTTCCCATTCCGGAGCCTCCTTCCCGTGGTTCGTGATCATCTCATCTCAGGCTCACAGCCACGCACGACAGGCACTTCTTTCTCCACACCGTACTTTTATTTTCTTACTCTAGCAATCGTACCGGCAGCCAATTCCAAGGCCTTCTCCGTTTACCCCACCGGTCTTCAATTCTCCATCCCGACTGCCATGCCATCAGCACCGCAGCTGAGAGAAAATACTTGATAGACTCCGTTGTGGCGGCAGTCTAGTAGAAGCGGACTCGAAGCCAATAGCAGGGCTTATGCTCGGTTTCTTGAAACTTCCTTGTACTCGTCCAGTAGCTCTGTCATATGGCGGATGGCAAAGCAAGTCGCCGACGCCGAACAACAGCCTGGCCTTGGATATACAATCGATTGCTTGCTGCGGCCGAAGCTTCAATGACCTGATAAATTGCGTGCAGCACAATGGACCCGCGCGGCGGAGGCTGGTGGACAGCACATCACGGCCTCATCTGCGACCTACTGTATTTCTTATTCGACTGACGCGAGCCCGCCATGTGGAGAGAGATTGCGCAGTCTGATGTTTGGCGTCCTACTGAGCGACCGGCACCCTAACAATTTGCACCAGTACAAGTACTTCGTACAAGAACAGGGGAGCAGGGGACCAAGGGTTCAAAACTTTCAGGTTGTGTTGATGATTTGCAGTGCAGCAGAATAATGCCAACCAGTTGCCAGATGGAGGAAACTCTCACGAGTACAGATACACGGCCGACGACATTTGAGACAGAGCACTCGGGAACTTTCATTTACCTGCAAAATTATCCAGAGAATTATACCTCAATTCTCTCCGTTTGCTCTCCATCCTGTCCCTTTCCTCCCGACCGACGCCCATTCATTCAACTGCCTGTTCAACCCTTACCCTTCATCGGGTACATGCTGCCAGCCTCCTGTCACATCACAAACAAACCCCCTGATGCAGAAAATAACCTTCATACCAAGAAATCCACCTCGCCATTTTCGGCCAGAAATGTCAATGCATAACTCCCCACCGAATCTTCTCTCGCATAAAAGAACACGATGAGACGAGACGCCATCTCCACACCTATTTTAGATTTCGATCTTGCATAATACGTCATTTACGTGTCGCGTTTGCGCCTCCTTTTCGAAAATCGAGAAGATGCATTTTTCAATTTCCCATCTCTTTAAAGTTCGTTCCAATATGTCCAAGGAGAATGCTGGAAGAGGCTCAATACCCGTAGCCGCTACCCCTATTGATTCTCACGATAATAGTTTCACGATTATAGTTTCATTCAAACGGACCCGTTCATCCTATCTTCTCCCTATACTCCAGTCCTCTATACACGCCATTCGCTTCGGTAAACGCGCCCTCATTCGTCAACCTGACACGCTCCAAACGCGTCAAATGGATTTAGATTTGCAGACGCCACGCCCGGCCCGACCGAAGAGAAGAGGGGGATGGGATCTGCTTGTCAGATCGGAGCCGGTGTGTAGCCAATAACGCATCCATCAATGGCATTTTTGCTTTTCGGGCGAGCTTGGGTTTGAAATTATTGGAACTTAAAAGGTGGCGCTGAGATCTGACTTTCCGGCTTTCTTGAATTGCGACTGGATGGTTCATGATGAGCGATTGTTTGATCCGCGTCTGGATCTGCTCACGAGACCTCTCCCAAGAAAAATTCAAAGCTGCATTGCAGGCAGGGGCAGAATGGAATCAATGAGGCTACAAAAGTCATTCCTCCACATCTAGTATATCCACCTACCTACTGTACAGGCAACGGGAAAACCCCTCATTTTTCTCTTCACTATGCGCGCATGAACCCATTCTTAAACGTTTTTCTCTTCAGAATTACCTCACACCTCCCTCCGCCCCTCCTCACATTTTTGTCGGCCCCCACCACCGCATCAAAATTGAAAGAAATTTTCTGTGAGAACCTCCACAGTTACCTCATACCGAGATATTTCCTCCGCCGTGCATTGAAATAAAGATCTTCATCCGTCACTCCGTGAAACTTTCTACATCTACAAGTTCCGAAAATGTAGAACTGGCAAACACTTTTACTTTTCACATGCATCCCCACATACCCATTGCCACAAAAAATCTCCACATTTCAGCCACAATCTCCGCTAAATCGCGTGTCCCCAGCCACACATCAAAAACTTTATTTTCGCGACCGCGTTCCCGCGTCTGGGGCGTCCAATTGGCAGGCCTCAATTAAATGGTACATTTTGGTGATCTCCGAAGGATTGCTTTTGGCCTGGACCTGCTAAGGTACCTTGAAAACTTAAATGCTGCCATCTAGATTCTAGATGCTGGTATCAGGTACATATCATGAGAGCACAGAGCACGCGACTTGCTCAGCCCAATGTTCTATTCCTATTTCTGAATGGATGTTGGCATGCAACACCAGAGGATCAAGATCTTACATACATACACATCTTCGTTCCATGGCCAGATCTAGCACGGTACTGTAACTCCCCGCTCTAAACGCCTCGCAGTGCCTCCCCCTCAATCCTTCCCAGAGGCGCTGTCCGCTTCTTTCGTTCGGACATCTAGTAAGCTGTTACGAAGGTATCCTTGATCCCTCATCCCCATTCGTTCACTATTCTTCAGCACCAATAAATAAACCAGGGCCCATGGCTCGAACTCGGGAGAAATATACAACGAGGCTTGGGTTGAACGATTTGGACCCGGACCCGGACCCCGCGTTTTCATTTTCGGGCATCCTCTTTTCGTGCACCCCAGCTTACCAGCCCAAGAAACTTGCTTGCAGCTTACCAGGTAAAGCAGGCAGGAAAGAAAAACTCCCGATGCAATGTAATGTATATATCAAACCAGTATCTGTACCCCTTTCACATCTTCATTCTTCCCCATCTGGCTGGAGCTCATTCAAGAACGCCATCTAGATCTGCCGTGCCCGAAGCCAAGAAGACTCGCACAGACATATACACCCCCTCCTCGGCCAGACTTACAACCGTTGAAACGAACTCACGAACTCTACGCCCGGATTCGGAAGTTTGAAGATGATGACGCAACTAACATCAGCAGAGTTGAGGCAAATATAGATGCTGTACCTCATCACAAGCAGTCAGATTCACAGCGCCTACGCTTGCGCCTTCTGTGGTATCCATGTCCGGCCGTGATGCGATGTGACGGTGATGAGATGAAGAATCCACAAGGCTGGGTCAAAATCTAAACTGTAATGGTGGACTTGTAAGAGCGGAAAGGAACGCGTTCGACGCGTCTTCCGAATTGGAGCTCGGCAAGAAAAGAAAGCGGACCACGCCGTTCTGTGCCGTCGCTGATGCCGTTGCTTCCTTATCTAGACATGAAATTGAGATCTTGATTGGAAAATGGAACCAACGATTTACCGCCGTGGCAAATATTTGTTGGAATTGGATTTCTAAATCCAATTCCAACATGCCTTTTTTAAACTCTCCTTTCGAATCGAATATTTGTGTGTCTGCTGAATGAAGTAATTGGAGACGGGAGAACTGCAGATGGGAGACGCGATGATTGGGTACCGGGGCGGGGAAAGGGTTCAGGGCGCGGAGGTGTTTAGCCAGAATTGAAGAGCGGAGGAGAATAAGCAGTGGTGTGATTGATGTGACTCGAGCAGGGCTGAGACTCACGAGCGTGATGGAATTATTTTGGAGAATCGCGAAGTTGAAACATCAACAAACAATCATCCATACATCCATCCATCCAAATATGGCATTTATTTTCAACATGTCTCTCTATCCCGACGGGACGGGTGAACAGTGGGGGTTATGGCCCTCATGAAGACCCAAAATAAACACCACCTCCCCAGATTGGTCGAGCACGTCAAAGCGGCTGAAAACCCCGCGGCCTGCTAATCCTTCCCCCAAACCAATCAAACGCGCTGCTTCGAGCATCTCACAGATAGGGTGGCGAAGACCTCCGTACCAAGCCCCAAAGATAGGGATAGGAAGCGTGATAGCGTCGTAGTGCATTTCCTGTTTGTTGAAGATCGTAATCCTAGGTAGGTAGCCCAGGGCACGCGTTTCTGTTTGCGGGGGAAAGTTGCGAGCTGAAGAATGTTGGATTGGGAAGGTGGTCTCGGGATGGTCGTGCTTTCTTTCATATCATCAACAAATAAATAAATTCAAATGGAGAAAGGACGTTCGTCAATAATATCCATGGTAATGAAGTTACTCCGTCTATACGCGTTCGCGACGTGTAAAGTAAAATGCATCTCAAAAAAAGGAAAAGGGGGCTGGAAAGATCTTCACCAGCCACAACGCCACAAGTGCTGCAACCTTACGAACTTCCGGCCCGCCCGCCGCGCCGCTCCGCTCACCACCAACCTCCATCCATCCATCCATCCACCAAGAACTATCCTCCGAGCCGTGTATAACTGTGCCGTATTCCCTTCCTCCATCCAATCCAAGCACTCGCTCACCAGTTCAAATTTGCCCCTATGTACCTCCGTACCGCAAGCTGTCTTCCGCGGCGCGTGCGTGTTTATCTATCAAGCAATAGTGTTGCATCTTGCATGTTACTCTCCAATTTCCTCGTGCTTCGCACAAGAAAAGAAGTTTCTAGAAGTTCCCAATTTCCGTCTCGGAGAATTGATGCGTTGTCACTTCAACCAATTCTGCTCATTTTCTTTCTTTGGGTCTAAGATTCCCGAGATCGAGCGGGCGTAATTTCGCTTCGGCGGCGTTTTGTCCACTCACCTTCGCACGGATCTTCTTGTTGCTTTTTTGCTTGTTCGCGGGACTCGGGATAAGACGCCACTTATGAGGATAGTGGTGGGGATGTAAGGGGTGAGAATTAATACAGGAGATGTTATTGTTAAGGTGGGTTTTTCTGTCTTGAGATGAGATGAGATGAATTGGGGGAAGGAAAAGGGGCTCAAGTGAGAAGATGAGAATGGGGGGAAATTACAGGCCATAGTTCGGTCGGTATGCAACGGATTAGTACAAGTGATACCGGGGAAGGAAGATTGGCTTGGCGATTAGGTAGGTGGGAGATCGCGGATTGCTGCATAAATTACTGTACTAGTTGAAAGGGGAACGGATGTGAGATTTTGTGCTGCGGGGATATGTCAGGAGAATTGCGATTGTCATTCTTATGTGGGCGACATTTTCCAATTCTGATACTTCTGCAAACGTTCCTCTATGAGACCACTTGTCAATTGGAATAGGGGGTATTCTAGTGAACAGAGACTTCGACGGGCCAGCTCAGGGGGCACTACATGTGGTCAGGGCCTTTGGGGAATGTCTTCGCCTCCTATCATTTCGGGACGTTTTACAGCTGCTGTGTTGTTATTTGCCCTTCTGAAAATACTATATCCTTCTCCGTAGACTCCATATTAAACCTGCATATGACAGCACGAAGAAATGACCTCTAGAAAGTTCATTTGCTTCAAACCAAGCTCTCATCTGGTATTCCACCTTCAAATTGTTTTCCTGCCTGGATATTTTCCTTTTGTGCTACTCTGATGTGTCTGCAGTCGGAACAGCAGAGAAATGGCGTCCACATACTTCACTTTGACCCGGAGTTGCTACCTCAGAATAGCTGAATGAACCAGAGCCAAATGATTTAGTCGACTTACGGGTTTGAGAGGCACGGTTTTAGCTTGATCAACATTCCAGAACTCGACTACCAGGACCACCCAAGTGTGGGTGATAGTTGACATCATTTCGCCGATGATGTTTCATTCCTCAAAAGGGACTTCGATGTCCATGATTCTTTTCATATCTGAGAGAGCCCATCATTGATTCTAGTCCTTTCTGGGTTTTCCACAGAAACCCAGAGAGATTCACTCTGGCTGCCGCTTCGTCTCTTCAATAAGTCGCTTATCCGTCGGAGACAACTGATAATGGATAGCTTTGTCTAGTCTGCAAAGCCCACTACAGAATGAGATCCTCGGCAATTCAAGGCTTCAAGCAACATCATCCAGGGCCTTCCAGTCTTTCGGCACATTATTGCCCATTTTGAAAGCAATCATGTCTCAGCGGCGAAGAGCAATCTGCACTAGTGGGTCAAAGAATCCTACTCCCCTGAGATGGCCTTTGGGGGGGTTGGCAGATCCACGATCCTGCTGAAACTTTCCCATCGGCCGGCTTCGGGTGGTGCCTGTCTCCACTACACTGCTATGGGAACAGGCCCAGTAGACAAGTTCATCTTGTTTAGGTTTGCAAAGCTATCTCCACGAGATAGGTGCGACTGAAAATAGGGGTTTTGCCGATGAAACGACCGAGTCCATCGATGGTGGGGCTGCTTTCTCGTTGTTCCTCTGGGGCTCTTTAAATCTCCCAATACGTCCGACTATCCTGTCCGTAGCCCTTGGAATTCAGAGACTTGACTGTGTGGTTGGTCTCCCTATTGGTATTATTTGCAATAGCTGTGATACTTGAGATGCTAAGCTGAAAAGACTGTTAGAGACGGTTTTATTTCCTTGCTTGCTCCCGGAGTGATTCGTACTCAGCCTTTCCACGCGGTGTTCGCCTAGTCTATTCATCCCACTATCTCCCAATATTGAAGCTCTTTATCCAGGACTGCTGCAAGGATCATATCCGAAGTGGGGGCTCACCAACACCTGCAACTTTCGTATTGGTGTTGTCATTCGGGTTTAAATGTGGCTCTGCCAATCCATCAGACTGTTTTTGATGCCACCAAGGTCCAAGAACTTAAGCCCCTCGTCAACGTCGAGTGACGATCTCATAAGAGGGTTTACAATCGACCTACCAAGAATTAAGAAAGTGATTCCAATTGCAGCGCGTCGATGCTTTTGTCCACCGCGTTTTTGACTTTTCCAAAGAAGGCTATTGGGCCCTTCTCCGATCCCGCATCCGAACACCTCGTGTCCACACTCCACGTCGTAACTTCGATAATGCAAGAGCTCAAATGGCAGTTCATAACGGCAAGGCGGAGCGTAGCTCCCGTATTTATTGTCAGTTGACGTCGACGTTCGGTTATGCAGCGAGATTATCAACGTCTCTCGATCCCCGGCAACAACGCTCTTAAACCCTTCAAGATCTATCAGTGAATTGGGAAGTTCTTCGCGGGACTAGCCCGACACCTTTGATCAAGCTGCGCAATTTCAAAGCCACTTCGATTCTTGCCCTGTGGAGGCAAGGATGGCGGTGGGGCAGGAGTATGAACTCTCTTGTATTACCCACCTCCGCGCTGAATCGCCTAGAGAGGTAAGATTAACAAGCTATTGGCTTTGATATACTTCACTAATTTGATACGGTGTTTCCAGTGACGGTGACGGCAGTGGAAGACATTTCTCTCCCAAGACCTTCCGAAGACGTCCTAAAGTCCACATGATAACACACCAGCGCTGGACTACCAAATCAAAGGCAAAACCATAACTCAAATGCGGAGTATATCAGAACATTCCAAAATCTCTTTTAATCTATATTCTTTTGATATAATTCTGATTATACACTCAATGGATGTACCGGGCTGTCAGGGATATGGAGCTCAGCAACGAACCAGTCATCGAAACAGATCATGTTTACCACTGCCTTGATTCGATCCGCCAGTATATCATATGCAAAGCTGATGACACCCCGATGCCTGCAGTTCCGAAGTTCAAGCATGCCCCGGCTGCTGTAACACCAATCGCTCTGGGTGATCAACAAGTCATGATGTGTCGAAATATTAACAAGCTGAATGAGTAGATAGTCGCGCCTGAAAGAAATGCCTACTTTAAGGAAGCAAATATATACCATGAGCCCGAGCATTAGATGGATCGCCATGCGTACTGCCCGGTAGACTCATCGTTTCTGCCCACAATGAAGCAGTATTTTGAAAAACATCCGCAGTTGTATCGTATTAGAAACTTAGCTTAGGTGGACGGGATGCCGGCTGATTGAGACTGTGTTTATTTATGAACCAAAGGAAAAGAAAGGAAAAGGGACACAGTTTGGGGAGCATGTCATACACAAGTTGTCAGTAAACTTGGATTGTGAAAATGGAGTCCAATGAATTAGTTTGACGATGTGCTACCAGCAGCAAGAGTCTCCCACAACGTTTTGGGCTCCCCACATCTCACTACACCGCCTTTAGGCCTCCACATCGCCCGATACCTTACGGGCTGTGGCGTAAGCTTTGAATTATCTCGTGACGCGCTGTCGTGCCGTTCTCTGCATCAACCAGAATCTTTGTCAGTGTCATAAAGCCGAATTTTTTGTAGAGACCCATTCCTTCATCAGTCACTTCAACAAAGCACTCGATGCCCAGCTCGTCTGCTTTCCGAACACCATATTCAAGCAGCATGCTCCCAACACCCTTTTGCTGGTGCTCGGGGTGTACCGAATTATCATCCATAGCTGTGGCACCGCATCAGGGCCCATGTTAAGTTTAATACGGCGTAAATATATCAAGAACTTACTTCCCATGGGCTTGTTCATCCAATTTGCCCTTGGATAGAAGCACTGATTTACAATTTCTTCTGCGCATTCTTTCCCTTCGCGATCATCCTCGGGCCAATGTGAGAGCTGCACGCGTTGCTGTCCGCTGGGGAATGGTTTCGTGGGGTAAATTTTCCATCCTATGTAGCCCACCACTTCCCCGGTAGGGACATGCACCAGTAGGGCCTAAAGTTTGCGGGATCTTCATTAAACGCCTTCCACGACCTGTCCTTGTTGGCAGCTATCGTGACGGCGATGTTGGGTGGCGACTCGTCCTCACCTAAAAAGGGACCGCGACTGATGCGCATGATGGTCGTGATGGTTGAATCGTACCATACTTTCCAGAAGAGATCGATAGTAGAATCATGCTCGTCGCGCGTGCGACACTCTTTCAAGATGTATTCCGCCATGATGACACGCGCATACGGCGCTCGCTATGGGCTATCAGATAATTGGAAGAGAAAACGGAAGGATAAGGTGCAGAACTTATATCTATAGTCCCTAATGGCCTGCAAGCTACTGTGGGGGGGGAGGGGGCGGTAGTGGCCAGACCCACCGGCCAGTGACTTAAGCGACGGATTTAAAGGGGCTGACCCTATCTGGTAATCAACCACAACAGACAAGGAGAACACTACAACTACATACACCTGTTAGGCATCATATCAATACTAAGATATCAAATAGGTCTTAATCTCTAATGTTCTGGGTGCTTACAATCGACACTTCTTCAGCCCAATAATAACTTTTCACAAGCATTAGCTGCCCAAAATCCGCAATGAGGCCCCTAATCCAGGATACTTCTTTTCAGATTTATCTTATTATAGGGCTGAGTCAGTGTCCTACAGTTCTTCAGAAACTAAAAACAAAAGGAGAAGAAGAGAGAGAATAAGACAACGAGTCTGAGTGGTCTCGCATTATCATGTTGCAGTGCAGTTAATATGCTGAGAAATTATCCCCCTCCAACAGCCTAAACGAAAGAAGAAAGGAGAACACACATATCAGCCCCGAATGACTTGACACATTTTCCTCGTGGAATACCTCTCAATAAATTTGGCTGTTCACATAGCACATTCTCTTTTCTTTGCCAGGCAGTTGTCCACACAGAAATCTTCAGTACGAATTCCCGAAAGGATACGATAAAGCTTCATATTTTACTGCTCGCATTTTTCCCGCTTCTTACCCATTCCGATAACCCCTACACTTCGCAGTATCCCTTATGTCTACAAGGTGGGCCTGTTCCGAGTGGCACCATTCCACCACACACCACCGCCATAACAACGACGCTTCCTCCTCGCGGGTCCATACTCACAAAATACTGGACTTCATCCTACATCGACTGCGCACCCGCTGGGCTTAATCCGGTCGGTGTACGAGACATTTGGAGCTTCAGTACGTACATCGTCACTACGTACGAGCCATTGGTTACGGACCATGTGTATCCAGCAACGGTGGCTGAGCTTGTGGTGAGCACGATCACGCTTGTGTACCTGGAAATTCTTACGGATAGAATTTCGGCTCCGGCCTTGAGTACCGTCACGGACTCGTCCGAGTACACATTTACGATGACAAGTACGGTCACTGTCTCCGGACCTCAATTTGTAAAAGCCATACCTACGGTAACATCCTCGGTGTAGGTGGTGATTAGTTAGGTGGCTTGGAAGATTGGCACATATTATTGAGCATTGCGAAGATTGAGTCGCATTTGAGGAGTGATTCAGGGAGTCAATAGGCGCTTCTTTATTGAGGATTATAATAAAGAGGAAGGGCACAATTTTCGTCGACCAGGCAGGAGATCGGTTGAATCAGACGCCCACGTCAAGTCAAGTAGCGAAGCGGACCAAAAAAATAGAGGCTTTCATCTCAAATTTTTGCGAAGGGAGATAATAGTTTTCTCTTCAGACAGACTGCAATGAGTTCTTTCCACGAGATCATTGAGGCTGACTCCAGCCGGTTGACTACGACTTTAGTGCTCCAAAAGTGTCTCCATTCGGTTCTTTGCTGTTGAAACGTTTCCATTGACCTAGGTCTTCGGGTCAGAGTTCGATCTTGCCGGTACTTCCTTTCGTGCCACAGACCAGTATCCCTTCCCAGAATCCTTTCGATAGTGCACTATGTCGGGGGACTACGCTACACCAAAGCCAAATAGAGATCTGAGTGTCTCGATCCGCGTTGGCTGGACCTCGCTGTATCTATGCTGAAAAAAGGTGTAAAAGAGTATCCTCTGGTGTAGCATCAACTTTTTGTGACATTTTTACAATAAGAAGCCCATTCATAGAAAAGCATTTAGCAGCTGCAGAGGACCCACACCTTTTGGCTGTTGCCGTGAGACTTCACATCGCATTAGGATCTGCTCGGATGGACGCAAAGAGTAGTACCAGCGTAAATAAGGTCAAAAGCTGTCTGTCCAATGTCCATATGTCCATGGGGCCTTCCCAAACATCTCTTATCGGGGGGAAGTCAAAATATATGGACATGGTAAATCTTCGCATCGACCCGCAGCTCGAATCACAGATGCGCCAGAGCACGTCATTGTGACTTATCCTCCAATACGAAGCGCTAAATTTCAGAATAGCATGGGGATTGATCAAGAGCGTTGTCAGGTGGCCTTCTGTGCCAATTTGTGGTGGCTTGTATCACTTGAGTACTCACGTTACACGGTGCTCTGGTTTCAGCCCAATGCAACCGCTACCATGACTGCACGCTTCTCTATACTTGTCTACATGTATCTAATCTTGTCCCGCAATGGAATATCTTCGAACAAGTTGACAGCGGCAACTTGCAGGAACACGAACAAGCAATTCGATACGAGTACTACTCATCAAAGCAGATGGAGAACCAGGACTTAATTAGTTCAGCTTCCACGGGAGATCCTTCTAGTCAGTACCCTTGAGCTCCTTTCGTTGCACATGTTGATATAGTTCGCAGAACATGATTTGAAAGTCCAAGGAAACCAGACACAGGAATCGGCTCAACCTATTGACGGCGCCAAGGAAGATAGAACGAGCCTCCAAGATCAAAGTCAGCAAGGTGAACTAAGTAGCCGGGGACCAAACTCAACCTCTCCTATCGTACCTAGACAGAATTATCTATCGCCATACTATCATAAAGTCCATGCAAGTCAAAGGTACGCAATCCACCTCAGTTTTGAGAGAGATTGATCACTTCTTGACAATTTATTGTCAAGGCGACGCATAATTAATTCCAGGAGGGACTCCAGCGCATCAATATCATCACTTCTCGAAACAAGGACTAAGCAATCTGCGAATGGAGATGCGGGTAATTATGCTAAGGATTCACGGGCCTAACTTCCTGTATCGAGGAGAGTGATCACCAAGAATCGTGGAATAGGAGTTGTCCAGTGTTGTGCAAGACAAGAAAGCAGAATTTGAAGGCCAATGTTTGGATCTTATGATCACAGAGGCTGCAATTGGCAGAGTGACTGAGCGAGGAAGCCTTTTGAACCTTTGTTGTTTCCATGGATGTGTGTATGAGTCAGAGTGCTTTATGTGAATTTTCAGACTACCGACAGAAAATACGAAAGAGTTTCGATGTTGTTCAGTATGAAACGGGCAAAGAGCGAGCTCGGAATAGCTTTGAAGGTACTCAGGTTTCTAAGAGTGACCAGTTGCTTCGAAGTCAAGTGACAATCAACTTCTAGCGACTTCTGGTACCGACCGTCAATCTATCGTGTCCTATGTTTGAGACACAAATTCAGAACTGAATCCTTTAAAGACGCAATGGATTCTCAATGACATGCATATAAAGAGTTTGCCTGACCAGATTCTTGGTCAAAAACATGCCAGAATTGTTCTAGCTACAAATTTTTAAGACAGCTTTGAGATACTCTTCGACTTTGCCATTTTGGCCTCCCCCAAAACAGACTACGAGACCCATCATAGCGCTTCCAAACTCGAGACTCTACCACCTGCGATCACAAAAATGAACGCTTTGCAACTTGCATGCATCGTATCAGTGCTCCTATGGATACTCTCGGGCTGCCCTAATTTGGCGATATTATCTGCACTCGTCACTTTTGTACTGGGACTTTTTTGGGAAGGTCGAATGGGACACTGATAAGACTCATGAAGTTGCCTTGGAGGATGCCCCTCTTTTCTCTTAGCAAATCATCTTGACGTGGAGTGAGGAGATGAGCTGCGTGCTCGGATTTGTATCGACCGGGAATTGATTCATTGGGGGGATCTTGATGCGAGCCTGCAAGTTGAGAGGGAACACAATGAATATTGCTTCTTTACAAACCTTGACAAGCCAAATCTATTGGCGGCGATGCGTCATATCTTTTGATCAAACTGCTCTGTTTATTTCATTTCAAAACATAATGGGAAAGTCACATCCAATTTTTACTGTTGTTTATGGTAATACGATATGAATGAATTCATGGTGAAACGGCGGACCCGGTAGGAATACCGGAAAGAAGGGTTACTTCCAGGAATTTTCATGTCAAGTGCCCCCAGTTCCACCTAATCTTCAGCGCTTACACTAATTACCGGACGGTGCAGGAGATGGAGGCCAGTACCATCCGTGACGGAACAATTAAGTATTGGAATAAATCTGGGGAAAGCCAGGTGTATAGTACAGAGCTTGCCGGTGTGCCCTAGGATCTTACCCAAGTGCATTGGCATTCAAAGCACCATACCATGATATGGAAAAGTGGACGAAGAAAAGAAAATCCTGAGCCAAATGATCCCAGGGAGAGTAGTGTCGCTCGTCAGCCAATTTCTTCCACTGATCTCATCACGTCCAGTCCGGCCATACTTGCATCATTTGGAGACACCACAAACTTTTTGTACTATGAACCACTGGATACAAACAATGGCAGAAGACGACAGAAAAAGTCTGACTAACAGCAGATAAATGCTTAACAGCAGACAAAAGGCCATAAAAATGATATATATGGGTAGTGAGAAGGAAATGTCAGAATGGCGGATGCTGACACAGTACAAAAGAGACGTAGTCTCCGCAATGCCTCCCATCCCAGCATCAGCATTTTCCACGGTATCCGCAATCCTCTCCTGATATTCCTCCTAGTCGTTTGTCGTCCAGCAGACTTGTAGTTGAAAGGAAGGAAGCCTAAGGATGTGTGCGATTCCTGCCCTTGAAAAAAAAGGTTCGATTTGAAACTTGGGAGGAAAGAGAGATCAGGACATCGAGAAAATTGCAATCGAATTTGGCAAAGGGGAATATTTAATACATATTTGCAGAGAGCAACAGAAACCACATTTTAAAGTCTAGACGCCAGAACCAATGCATCATGCACCAAACTTTTCAAGTGCCCACAGAGAGCAGATCAGAATCTCGAGATATCCCTCCCAAAACACCAGTTGATGACCCTTCACGCCCTGTCAGCACAAAAAACTCATCAATGAAAGGGAGGAAACATACCAATAGATGGGAATCAACAACTTATTCCTCCAACTAATAGTCTGCGTCAAATACGCACCCCTCCAAATAACCCACGCAGCCCAGCCCTTGATCTCCTGCCCACCTCCACCCTGCATAATCGCCTTCAACCCTCCTACATAAGTCATAACCCCCATATTCCTAAACGAAAAACTCTCGCTCTCAATATCGCCCTTATTCAGTCTCTTACCAAGCCACTTCGCTTCTTGATTCGCGACTTGGGCTGTAGCGGGTAGAGCACCAGTTTCCATAACAGACACATCACCAAGCGCGAAGACGTCTTGAACTATTGCTGGGGCACCGCTGTCGTTGCCGTTCCGGGGTACGAGTTGGACGCGGAACTTGTCGTCGACCATTAGACCGCCTGTTTTGGGACTGCGTTTTAGGGACCATTTCTTAGATGATGGATCGGACACTGAGGTTGAAAGGTAGGCTGAAGACGTGGGGTATGTATGGACGTCGTCGAGGGCTTTTTGGACGAAAGGGTTCATCATTAGGCCGGTTGACCAGACACACATTCCTACTCCAAATTCACCATCTTCTTTCGTTTTGAGGGTGTAGCAGCCGCCATTGTTCGTCTCGGAGCATGGGAGACCGGGTCGAAGTTCTTGAATGTGGTGCTCTGTCTTGATTTTGATACCATCACGTTTGAACTTTTGGGTAGCGTAATCGGCGAGCTTGGTATCGAACATGGGAAGGATTTTTGGTGCTACATCGTAGATGGTTATTTTGATGTGAGGGATTAGTGTTGGGTAGAGCTTTCGAAGGTCATCATGGCATAGATCGTAGAGCTCTGCTGCGAACTCGACGCCGGTTGCTGGAGATGTTAGTGTTGCACAGAACGGAATGGCACAGAACTTACGGCCACCGCCGACAACAGCAAAATTTAGCAACTGGTTTCGCAACTGTTCAGAAGTGGTTGGTAATGCAGCAATTTCGAAACCTGTTATGGTCAGCAACGCCCCTGACTTTGGTCATTTGACTTACACTCTAGAATCCGCCTCCTAATTCTAACAGCATCTACTACATCTCTCAGGAAGAAAGCATTCTTTCTCACACCCAGAGTATGAAACGTTTGACTGTAACATCCGACGGCTACCACAAGTTTGTCATACTTGAGGTCAAACAACTGGCCTTTCGGCTTCTCCAACGGTGAAGCTTCTCTATCAACCACGCTCGTAGACTCGCCACTTTTCGGTGGCACAAATTTTCGAGCCGCCTCTTCGATAGTTATTCTTTTCTCGTTGAAATTCACATCATCTGCCCAGCCTTGGAAAAGCTCGACTTGTGATCGCCGTGCTCTGACGGACTCAAGAGTTGTACGGAATTCCAACGTCCCAACAGCTGTAGAGGCAAGTAGCGGCGTGAAGGCAAAATACGACCTTGGAGATACAACAACGGTCTGAAATTTCTTCTTGTCTAACTCCCGTGACAGGACGAAGCCGGACCATCTATTGGAATGTGAGCGTGAAACTCGAACTTGGAATCTGAGAGGGTCCTACCCTGATCCTAGTATGACTACCCGTTTACGACCTGAAAACATATCAGCTAAGATTAGAGAATTTTGGTTTGGCTGACTCGCCTCCTTTCGTGGCATCAAGCTCTTGTGTTGATACACCCCTACGCAGAAGCTGCGTAAACGCTGGCCTTGTACGGAGAGCACGAGAACTGTGTCTTGAAGTGTGTAATATTAAATTCATGTCTGGGGATAGAAAAATGGAGCGACTAGCCTCCAGGTCTTTTATTGAAGGCAAATCGTTGATTACAATACTAAAATTTGAGGTTGACTCTTACGGAGGTCACAGGAGAGAGCAACCCGATTTCCTCCGGTAAGGTCTTACCTCACAAGAACTACGAGATTAGGGTGGTGAGAAATTGAGATTTATCCGCAGAGGACTTTCAGAGATAAGGATACTTGAGAAATAATGCAACGGAAATCGAAACCCATTTCGAAGGGTTTTGGTACTGCTTGCCATGGCCGAGGTATCCGAGGCGCGCGAACAACGGGCACTATGGCGAGGACTTGCTAAACCGGAGTAGTTGATCTACTTCTGCGTGAAGAAAATATGAAATATATATATCGTTACCTATGACTCGGAGTGCAAGTAAAACTCTGGTAGAGAATGATGTAAATATGTGGAAAACAGAGCAACATCGGACGAAGACACTCCCTGAAGCGCAAGGCTGGGAACAAAATTTAGCGGCAAGCCTCAGCGCGCCTCTCGATTTGCCTTGCCGTGTCAACAACAACAAACCTCATGAATCAGCCATGGCACCCATCCGCAGATACCTGCGCATCACCAAATACTCGGTTCTAGAGTGTCGTATCTATGTCGATAACCCAGCTTTGGCAGAGAGCTGGCTGTTAAATTCCAGAAACCCGGTCCTACCCCGCGTCATCGAGAGTGTTCGTCCCCTGGTTCTACCAAAGCTTCGCGAGGAGAATGAGCGCAGTAGGGGAAAGGGAGGGAAGAAAAAGGGCGTGAAGGATGTCGTTGTAGAGGGTATGCATGAGCTCCTCTATTTGCAGAAGGGAACTTGCTGATGTTAGCAGAGGACTTCGAAGTATCCATCTTCTTGACAGAAACAAGCACGCGGCACTCCCTTCTCACCAAGCAGAAACATTTTCGAGATACGGGCAAGAAGGGTCTCCAGTCGAATTCGAAGAAGCTGATGGGAGCCACGAACGATACCGCCATAGATGTCGAGGACGCACCCGTCATTCGGGAAGAGGATAGTGAAGATGAGGGGTTGAATCTGCAAGAGCTTCCCGTGGCGGAAGACTTAGATTCTCTATTCGTGGATCAGAACGAGGGCTCTCGCAGATCGAAACGTCCCCGAGCCGCAACTTACGCCGCATCATCATCAGAAGAATCCACTTCGGCATTGCAGCCTTCGCCGAAGCGGCAGAAGGAGGGGGCAGACGAACCTATTGAGGAAGGAAACGACGATAAAAAGAAAATGGCCATGGACACAACGTATGATGGGTTCTCAATCTACGGGCGAGTCCTGTGTCTGGTGGTCAAACGCAAGGACAACAAGGGCAAGCAGCCGGCGAAGAGCGCCGGTCAGGCTATGATGGAGGACTGGATCGTGTCTACCCAAATGCCACCTGCCGAGGACGACGGATGAATCAAGATATCGAAGCACCCTTCACAAAAGTAGGGCTATACTCGGCGCCCCCCGACTTGGTACCTTCAAATCCTGACGCAAGTGTGGGCTGAGCCAAAGGCAGGGGGACCACACGCCGACTGGCCATTAATTTGTCAGGCTCGAGGCTATGTTTGATGATCGGAGATCATATCATCGTATTTCAGAAGGAACACGCGTGATGTTGGTTCGGCGCGACATCTAAAATGATTCTTGAAGATCAGTGGAGAATGGCACGTTTGGCCATCATTCGAAACATGCACCCCACACTCCGCTCTTGGAATTCCGTGATATATTTGCGCCATATATCAGACCCTGAAAGCAACCCGCGGGATGGCGAAAACATCAACAGATGAGAGGTTACGTGAAGGCCACGCATGACATACCTCCGTATACTTCGTACATTCAGGGCGATGTTTCGATACGCGACGAATAAGATGTCTTTCTCGAAGCGGCTCAGCGTCTAGTGAAACGCCCACGCTGTCAATCAAAGGCGCCATACATCTTGATTCGTATGCACGGCTGCGGATGGATGCACGCCGGCTGGTGAAGGCTGGGATTGTTTGTTTGTTGATATCATCACTTCAAACTATTCTCAATAGCTGAAGGAAACACGAGGTGCCAAAGATCCTTCAGACCTCACGCAGCCAGGCCATTGTTTACAGCGGCCTTCCTGGAATACATTGCTTTGCCGCATGAAGTCCATTTTAGAAAGTATTTACTTTCAATATTCCTTCCATGATGGCCGGCTTTCGCTCGATCACGTAGAAATAGCCGCCCGCCAATAAATCCTTCCCAATTCTCGGTGACCGAGTGTCGATCGAAACCCAAAGGCCTCAGCCTCGTGCCCCCAATATGCACGCATGTATGTACATGCACGTTCCCGAGTATCATGGCCGCGATCCTTCCAACCCTTCTCCTTCCCGCACTCACATTACAGGATACAGGACATGGAAAATTTCTATGTTTCCGTATCTCGTCCAGTAGTCGTAGCCTCACGTCAGCCACCATCGGAATGTTTGTTGATGCTTTAGGGTTTCTCCCGGCCAGCAGTCATTATTGTTACTGCTCCTTCAGCCAGCCCTGGCGGTCGAGGATTATTAACCCTATGTACATTGTACCCCTGGCCTGCTGGACCTTCAACCTTCAACCTTCAACCCCTCCACTAACAAACTCTCCCCCATGTCACCGCCTTTACTCCCGTACCCTATGCCCTGACCCTCAATGCCACGTTCCTGAACATCTCACTCAGCACACCACCAACAGCGCCATCCCGCCGCAACAGAAGGGCCTCGGTACCGCACGGCGTACGCCTCGCTCTTTAAATTTTTGCGTTTGCGTTTGCGTTTGCGTTATGTTGTGCTGAGAAGAGCACGCGCGGATTAATCCTACAGGAACTTTAACTCTATTAGATTGATGCTTATTCGTAATTAACCCTCTCACTCTCACTCACTCACTCACGCCCCGAACTTCCCGCTCCGTATCTTCCGTCCACCTATGTGACTCAACCCCCCTTTCAAAAACTTTACTTGGTCAAAAAAATATTTTTACGAACAGTGATATGCGGTGCCCCTGGATGATAGTGAGGTCATTAAATACGGGTCTAGCGCTCTTCACCGCCTTGACAGGGGGTGAAAGAGGGCAAAAGTAGCAGGGAGTATCCTGGCGGTACACGTGGTATAGAATATTCCTTGGAATGGTTTTAAGTTTGGCGCTAATTCCTGGCTCGTGTTTGGCTGCAAGACTTGCGAAAGGGGGGTGGGGGGAGAGTGAAAAGGGGAATACCGTCGTCCACGCAGCTGCGGGTGTTGTTAGAAATGGAATGATGGATGGAGGAGCTGTTCTATCAAATGTACTCTATCTTCTCGATAGTATACTATATGCAAGAGATAGGAGACTTTGCTTTCTTCTCAATTTCAATGCGAAATGAAATGTGCGAACGTGCAATTGAGTTTCGTCTCGCGCAGGCATACACCTTTTTCGCTACCAAACGAGCTACGAGCTTACAATACGGTACGTACCTCGTAATCTCGCAAAATGCCATGATCAAAACACAAACCGCATCACGAAGTCCAAGGCACAGTTCAGGGCAAGTCCCGTGAACAAAACCACACGTCACGAGTCTAATCTCTGACATCCAATGATGTTGCTCTAAAGGGGGGTGAAGCAAGCGGTGAAGAGAAGATCACGCGCCCCGAGTGCGAAAAGCATCACGCGCACGGTACCAGCCATGTCATGAAACCCGCCCCCGTTTCCTGTCAGGAAGAATTCATCCATCTGATTTTTCTTTCTCCGTAGTTGAATTGAGGCTGTTTGAAATGACATGGCATGATGAACCGTTTGATCCGAGGCCGCATCCACATCTGCCCCTTTTTCAAAGGCGAACAATGTACCGAATTCGGTACTTGAGGCAGCCATAGGATAGAGGATCCATATTTTCAGGTACCGACATCTCCACATCCCTGTTGAAAACGTGGCCATCGTAGCCCCCTGTGGATCCCTCAATTAATCCTCTTCTTTTTTTAGCAGACAGCCGACGCGCGAGATTGCATTGGGGCGGTTGGGGCAAAATAATTCCAAGCAATTTTCATTTTGGAGGGAAATTGCGAAGCAGATGTGTGCGAGCTGGACAGGGGGAAGCGAGATAAGGTATGGAAGGCTTCTGGAAGAACTGAAATGCAGGGGTAGTGGAGAAGTGGAGTGGACACCTGAAAATCTGGATGGGTCCTTGCAGGTGGCGAATATGCAAGGCGGAAGGGAGGCTGGCTGGCGACCGACTCAGCAGCGTGAAGGGCTGAAGATTTTCCGCTCCGCAGGGGTGGTGAATAGATTGCTTCGTGTGATTTCGGAGACGGGATGAGATATTGATAAAGAGATCTATTTTGGAACACACACAAATGTATGGGTGCGTAAAGATTTTCATTGATGAGTGAGCGTCTTGCTGCTGAAAGGAGCGAATGCGTAAACTTCGGAGCGGAAGAAAAACAAGAGGACCCGGTCCGTGATGCTGAGAGGTTCAAAACACCGATGGGGAAGAAAATCTCTTGAGATTTGAATAGTAATCCGGAGACTCCGAAAGCCTGCAAAGAAGGAAAGATTCAAATGTGAAGCACAGACGCGCACTTGAAGTAAATTAGAAATAGATGAGAATTGCCTTTGAAAGCCCGTGATGTCAAAAGTATGAAGTAATTCTGGAGAATCCAAGACCACGGATGCTGGCCATGTTGTTGTACTCTGAGCGGACAGCGGTCAGAGCACCCGGGACGGTCGGGCTTGACAAGCTTTGTGCAAATTGCGTTTACCCTTTAAGGCTGTTCTCTAAGACGACACTCGAGCCTCGAAACAAACCTTTGGAAAACTTTATTACAGCCACAGAGCCGAAGTATTGATGCTGAAGAGACTGGACTCGACCAGCCTCTCAGCTGACCAATAGCGTTCAGGAAAGTTACAATAATGAATAAAGTCTAAAGGTGGAGACCGAAAACGGACACCAGTGACCGTTGAAATGAAGCCTCACGATAGTTCCACTGTTCCACAGTACTAGCAGCGGAGTCCACGAGATTCAGCTCGGCTGGCGCTCACCGCCCTCGCTTTTACTCCCCCCAAGGAGATAGTATGGACCCGACGAGTCGTTCTGGCGCCGTGTAGCTCTCCGACGGCTTGGAATGGTGACGCAGCGGTATTTTAGGAAATTCCATGACTTGGACAAGAATCTGATGATAGTAGTGAATCCCAAAACTTGGACAGGAGATGAAAATCACCTTACTCTGGACAAGCGTCAGGGACGAGATCTCAAGACTACAGATTACTCGGTACCCTAACATTTAGCCCTATCCGAGATCTTGATGAATAGTCATTATCAATCGGTAATTGGACATGAAGTGCAGGGCGGTGAATTTCTGATCGGGCACCAATGCGCGAAGTGTGTGTGCAACGACAGCGAATTGGAGGAAATAGAGATGGCATCATGACTACGAGGCTCTACTGCGGAGAGGTTCCGAGGAAGAAGCAATGCGAGACGACAAAAGAAACGTCTTCACATGCTCACGAGCCTTGCCCGCATGCAACGATACGATCCGGGCCATGTGCTGGGAGCCTGAGACTTTGGTACTCGGTCCGCTCACCGAGATCGAGAAAAAGAAAATTGTATGCTTCGCCGGACCAAGCCTCCTTGACTCCCAGACATTGCGTAGAGCCAATGACTCAATCGGATGTTGAAGTTTTGCTCCGAACCATGCTTCCTTAATTATCACAGCCGCTTGGCCGGGTGGGAAAAGCAACGAGTTCGGCCGGTAGGAGTTCCCCGGGCAGCTGCATCGGGACAGAAAAAGAAAGATCGATGAGCAGATGTGCTGCATGATGATCTGATGGAGGTATGTGGCTGCGCTGACTTTTATCAGATGAGAAGAAGAGGTTGAGGTGAGTGAAGCAAGCATGATGTGAGGCAAGGACACGATGAAGACATGCAGCAATGCAGGGGCCCGCTGGGCATCGCTGCAGCATCAAATGAGCCTCAGCCTTGTATCATCATCACCAATCGATCCCACATTCTCCGCCTGGCAATGCAGAAGGGATGTGCCGCAATCCATGTTCTGGAAGAGTGAAGTGTGAAGTTGAGAGCTGACAGCTGATGCATCACATATGGTGATTGTTTTGGTGATCCTCCAATAAACTGGCAATCTACTAGTAATCAACGGCTGCCCGTTCGGGAGATCTAGATGTCAAAAGAAAATAAAGGCCTCCTTCCCGTCCGCAAGCCAGCCCGCCCAGTTTTTGCGGAGAAGGCTCGGGAGCACCAGGCCTGTGGTAACCATGTCAAAGTCATGCACGGCTGAGAAAGCCAAATACTTCGATCTAGTAAGACATGGGATTTGTCAAGGTGCTTTCCTCCTCCGTTCTAGCTTAGACCACGCCTAATTTGTATTTTCTGAACGTGGAAGTGAACTCAGGGCACGGTGACCCCGCAAGATCTGTCTGACTTTGACATGAATGAAATGATTTGCATGGTTTCAGGTGATGAGATGATGCTACAGGTGTTGTACACATTCGGAAAGTGTAACTTCTGGCGATAGATGAGAAGTGGACATCTGGGACCTGAAGCCCGTCTCATGACTGTACCAAACTCCACCTCCACCTGACGGCTTATCGGGGTGGAAGCCTCATAACGCACAGCCTTCCTAATAACAGCAGGGCCGCGTGTTAAGAGTCGCATTCTTCCGGTACCTTTGTGCCTCCATCTTTCGAAAGGGGGGCTTCCCGAAATAGTATCTGCGTCGAGATATCAAATTGTCCATGCATCAAATAATAAATTATAAACTATTATGGCAAGACGATCAGATCAAAGATCGATCGATAGTCTGCTGCCGTGTGCCACTGCCACTGCCACTGCCATTGCCAGCCCGAGAAATCCCAAGCTCTAGGCTATGGAATCAAACACGAGTATTACTACATGACTGCTGCAGATAATTGGCGCAGTTTGAGGTAATTGTTGGGTGGCTTCCATGAGGCTTCGTCGTCGTCGTACGTACCATTGTTAATTGTTCTTGTCGGTCTTGTCGGTGTATTTCCCTTGTTTTCGGGAGACTCGGCATAGCTTGGCCTATGAATGCCTCACTTCTCTTGTCAAACACCCCACGCCGGCGATGATGCAGCACACCTTGGCCGGTGTTTGGCATGTTGCTCAAAGTACTGTGGTAAGACGCGGGGATCACGGTCGCTACTGGATGATCATATGATGTCGTTGCATAAATAAACACTCGCCATCTGGTCTCCGCCGAGGGAGTTTATCAAATGAGGTTATCAAATAATATGGTACCACCAATATGCCGGGTCGAACAAGGCTGGCAATCGCATGGCAGCCAATAGCAGGGACCGCGAATGATGTCCGCTTGAAAACAAATATAAATAAGTCTCAAAGCCAGGGCCAATTTCCAGGGCATCTGAAAAATGTTCGGGCAATTACGAGTAATGCCCTGTCAATAATTTAAAGTGTGCGATTTGATATTGTTCAGCCTGATGGTTTTCTGCCAGTCCCCTAAACCCGTTGCAGCAGTATTTTGCATCCCCTGACTACCAGCTGACTGCCCAAATCGCTGGGATGGAGGAGCTGACTTTAGTGCAATAGCCAAGCAGGTCCGCCATACCCTAATTCCCTAACGCCCTCCATCAGTGACATACTGATGATGATGAACCGATGATAGTCACCGACTTTCCGTGGATGCGAAGTTCCCTGTCTGTTCCACGACCTTGCCCTGCACTGGTTATTCTTCTCAGTAGTGGAGCCACCAGCAGCAGCAGCGCCCCGGTCGTTCTTGGTCAAGACTTAAGACTTAAGACTCAAGACTCAGCGACGGTCGTCCGTTTTCACGGCGCCAAGCGCCAGACCGCAACCTTCTGCACACTGCACACTGCACAGGCATCGCTGCGGCCTGCATTACAGGCCTCCCACGCTATCGGTGTTTCATTTCTGGCGCTCTTGCGTAGCCCAGCAAGGTCGGATTATTCTGCCACTCTCTTCTGGGACAAGGTCTCATCAGTAGGTTCCTAGGTTCCTAGCTTCCTAGCTTCCTAGCTTCCTAGTTGCCCAGGAGTAGTCCACTTCACTGAGTCCACCCCTGTTACCTGTAGTGAGCACACTGACGCCGATCTAAACCTGGTGAGTAATTGAACAAATTTCCCCAGATGCCCGACGAGTACGAGACCTCCTCCTACATAAAGGGTCGTGCCCCCCAAGGCCCATGGAATGCAGAATAAGAAGACCAAAGTATCACAAACTATTTCCAGCCTGCATCGACCAGTTTCAAACCTCGTCCTCGACCAAGAAACATTCTATTGTGCCTCCAAAGCAAGCCGTTCTCAATATAACTTTCCAACCTCGTCATCCTATATAACCTCGCCGCCCCTCCAAGGAAACAAATCCACATTCCAACAATCACCAACTACCAACTACCAACTACCAACTACCAACTCCTCCGTATAACAGCTTTAAAGATCCTCGGATCTTTCTCTACCTACACAATCACAATGCCTGCCCACCGTCCCTCGCAACTTCCTCCTTGCCCTGGCCCGCCACCAAGTCGTCCTCTGCCACCTCTCCCAAAGTAGAGGCTGAGTGAGAACTCCCAATAACACCTCGCACCGGATTCGAAAGTCTTTAAAACTCGCGGTACAGTTACAATTTGCGGATCGGAAATCCAGTCTCAGTTCTGTACTCTCCTTGACATTGTGTCACTCCCAAGGCAATATGCAAACAAGCAACAAGCACCGATTTCCTCCCACTCCTCGAAATTCAACATCGGCTTCATACAGTACCCACATTCATGCATTTCGAAATCAAAGCGATACGAATGCACGCCCAGTCTCGAAATAGCGCACCGATCCCACGGCTGGCCCCCAAGTACCACGACAGCAGACAACATGCTGACATGCATGCCTCCAAACGCCATGCGAACATTCCTGGGAGATGCCTAAAGCAGCTTCATTGGCCCACACCACCCAGCACACCATTTCTCTCAACGCCCACGGGACGCCCTATGAACCCAAGGCCTGGGTCGCTTGGGCGATCAGTTTTCCTTGCGGCACAGCCAGAATATCAATCCACTTTCACCATAGCGCCCGTTATCTTTCGCTCGTCCTCTCGATTTGAGTTTACCCTATCCGCGCTCGGGACTTTCGCTTGCACATTGATTTCTTGCTTGGGGGAGTGGAATGCATGCGGTATCCCGAGCAGGCTCGAATCCGAATGCAATCTGCGCACAGGCACCATTACAGTACTCGGTTCTGAATCTATTTTCGATATCCCTTCCAACTTTTTTTTTCGAATTCGCTACGGCATGTACCAAAAACAAGGGCGCTTTTCTGGACTTTCATATATCCGCACACGCATGCATATAATACATCTTTCTCTTACTGCAACTTCGATCATACCCCGGGCTTTCTTTGTACCATCATCATACGGAGTTTATTGTTTTTTGGGGGTACACATGGGCAGACAGGACTCGCTAGGGACCAGCGATAAGACAGGACTGGGGCATACAGCAGGATGCATGGGATTATGGGGTCCTATTTCTATGGGGCCGGGACTAAATGACGGTGCATACTTTATTGGGTCCTCCTTGATTTGCATCAATGGAAGTGGGATACAGATAGAGGCACGCCCAATTAGTGGGGATATAATAATTGAATGGCATGCACATGCAATACACTCAAACCAAGACCCAGTCCCATCAATTCTTCCAATTTGCTCTTGTGATATCCGGAAAAAGGGAATTGCTCACCAAGATGAGCTGGCATCGAGCTGGCATCATGCTTGCTAGTGATAACTCAGCGTAGCAATTGATGCTCTCGTCATCTCAAAATCCGAAGTTCAGAGTGAGTGGCCACTCAAAACGGTCGGATTCCAAGATCTACAGGGTTCCCGACCAAGTAACAGTCCCAACTTCCCCTCCCGAGCCGTCCACTCCGCATACAATGGAATGGCCACGAGGACGCTCCCACAACGCGGCTGAAGGCCCAAGAAACCAAGAAACCCATGCTATGACCATCTAATATATCTCCACAAATCTATCTCACGCATCCATCCCATCCCATCCCACAAATTAGTCCCTTGCAATCCCGTGCTACCCCTCTACTATTATTCCCCATAAGCGCCATATTAACAAGGAACTCTAACTGTGCCTCACAATTCTCGCTCCAAGCTTAGGTTTAAAAAGGTAATTATGTGCAATGTGATCATAGATTCGGACTTTAGACAGAATGTGATTGTGATAAGCACGTCAGGGAAACATGGTCATGGTCCTGGTGGTCCTCGGTGTTTCTCCAGGGCAAGTCAAGCCAAGCGCTCAGCTGATCGGAATCCATGCGGCGCGGCTCGCTCGGCCTTGTCTTGTTTTACCTGTAGGGACCGTGACCGTGACCTTGCCCTAAAACGAAATATCCATTACATATTCGGGATCAGGGATTTGAGTGAGTTTACTGTACAGTGGAATGAAAAGTCAGCCCTGGGATATTGATTGTTATTTCCAAAAATAAAATTTATTCAGGTACTACTGTTATTCTCCGATGGAGGAAGGGTTAGGGCTGGCACGAGCTCGTATTTTGGGTTCTGGCGGCTCGTGGGGCTTGAACGTTACTCTACTGAGGATACGGAGAGGCGGGAATCGGAAGGGAGGGAGGTGGAGAGGACCGCTGGGCCGAGATGCGTCCGTGCCGTGTCTTGCACTCACTTACTTTGCTCGTCTGTTGTACGAGTAAACGAGTAATTCTGTTCGCCGTCATGTCAGAAGATCAACTAGTTGGTAGGGTACCAGATCTGTAGGTCCGAAAATTGAGAGCTGAAGGAATATTGGTTGGTTGTAGATCTGGTGCCTGGATTGGGTTACAGATTAAGCTGAATGGTGGAGAGGCACAGGCACAGGATGTTGGCAACGTTTTTGCAGCCGTCCACTGGCACTGTACGAAGACGTGGAGAAAGAGGGACGGCTTGTGACGGGTACACAAAGGAGGGGTAGCAACAGCTTGCTTCTTGCTTCCAGCCCTGGAAGCACATCATACACGCTGATACGGGACAGATAGATATGCTCCATTTTGGTGATCCCGCGCGCTGAGCTGATTGATCTACAGACCTGCAGCTCGTTATTGCAGATAATGCGGGCTGAGCACGTTTCGATGATGGATTGATCGCCAGGGGACGACGTCTCTTGGGCTCGCCTCTCGTTCCAACATTTTTTGATAGCGGAGGTGGAGCAGTCAGCAGCAGCGTAATCAAGTTGCTCGGCGAACGTTGCCGAGTTCCCAGTTTCTTACCAGTATGAGGTTTCCGAGAGATCTGTACGTACAATATAATGTATTTTTACAGTATATTGCTTTTGCTTCTCACGAAGGATGCAGCTGCGCATCGGCGACGACCCGAAGAAACTGGATCATGGCTGGAAGGATGAGGAAGGTGCTGTGGTGAGATTCTTGCTTTTACGAGAGCTGGTGTTCTAGTGAGAGACAAGCAAACAAAACAGATGCACACACTTCCAAATGGAGGTGCGGAAAGGGGGTGGGGTGCAACCACTACGAGTTTCTAAGAAGAAAGGGACGGCATTGTGCCTGAATTGGATCGGTGGAATCGATGGCACCGGCCAGCCCAGAATCGTGTTACCCGCGTGGTGTTGAGGGAAGAGTATTTGGTGTGCTTCCACAGTTGGATGTTCTAACGTGCAAGTGCGGTGGTGATGGAGGGCTGGAAGCTGCTGTGAGTTGTCGGGATTAAAAGAGGGGAGGAACCCAGTGGTGTGGGAGGTGTGGGAGGTGTGGGAGGGTGTGGCTGCACGAGGAGGGGTGGGTGGCATTTGTTGGGAGACGCATGGACGGAAGGACGGATGAATAGAGGCGTCTGACAGCAGTCATTGTATTTGCTTGATATCTTGAGTCTGACAGGAACGGCAGGAACCGTTTGGTGGTAGGTTTTTAGGGTGTTTGGAGGGGGGCATTGAAGATAATCGACGATGTAAGGTCTCAGACCTGGAGTACCAAGCACTACGGTAACAATTGGTATCAGATAATGTCCCGCAGAAACTCCCTGTACTTGTCTCATTCAAGTGCAGTAAAGCTACAGCTTTGCTAGGGTACTTGTTCCTTCAGATTGCTCTCGTGAGATAAGTCTTTTCCATTTCATCCGCACGTTGTTGCGGTAAACTCGGAACAAGAATAAACGTAAAAAAGGGGGGTCTGTCAGGTGATCGCGTGTTTCCGCCAAGGAAGAAGAGGTTTCGCCAAGAAAGGTTCCTCTTCAGATTCATGCTCAATTTGCGCGGCAATGCAAAGCAACGCAACACAGCATTTGGTGCTCAAGATGTCGTAAAACATGTCACCTGTACCTCCTCAGTGAAACACTCTTATCTCCTTAACTCCCGTCATTCTCCGAAAACACTACGCGTTGCATCCGAAACTCCCGTCCGCGCATTGAGCTCCAGATTGAGCAGCAGATCGCGGAATTGTCGAATCGCATCTTCCAAACCCTCATCCCACCCTGCGATATGGTTCTCGAGCTTCACGTATGGGGCCCCGCCTTCTCTCTGCCCTCAATTGACCCCCACTGCCTGGCAGCAATCGCCTATCTCCAGCAGGCTGTGCCGCGGGGAAAATGGCAGTTGATAGCTACCAGTGATCCAGCTTTGAGCCCAACCAGTACGTGTTTACCCGCCGGTCAACCCCTATTTTCCCTGGACTGATAGATACCTGCTGCAGATGAGCTACCTGCGTTACGGAATGGCGAAATCTGGATTGGGGGCTTTAGGAATATCTTCCACTATGTTGCGCAGTTCTCTTCGGGGGAATGGGTCTTGGATGCTGGACTTCCGGACCAACAGGGCGCAGATTGTATTGCGTGAGTCTAGTTATTCATCCGTGACCGTGGTAGAGCACTCACTGACATCGATATGCTATGGCTAGGTTCTCCTCGTTCGTGGAATCCCATGGACAACCCCTCATCGACCTGTCCCTCTACGTTTCCTCCCAAAATTATACTTCGATAACACGCCCGCTATACAACACCATTCAGTCCTTCCCTCTCCCATACCTTACACCACCCTCCGTTCGTGCAGCGGCGAAGCAAAGGACAGAGCATCTCGGTCTCTCGTCGTTGGATATTGATACAGAGGATGTGCACGGCAGTCAGGAGAAGTCTATAATTCCCGAAAGTCTAAGGAAACCTCGAGCTACAGTCTCGAGCCTGCTTGCTGCATCTCCGGAAACGAATGCGCAGATCAAGCTCGATGCTTTGGCTTCCAACTATTTCGAGCCTCTGCAAAAGATAAAGGGAAAGAAAGCATACTTTGTGTCAGATTCGCAATTCTCGAGCTTAGATTGCTTAGCACTAGGTTATCTTTCCTTGATGCTCATTCCAGAACTCCCACAGGCGTGGCTATCCAAAACAATGCGAAAGAAGTTTCCCGAACTATGCACTTGGACGGAAGAAAATCGGAATAGCGTTTTCGGAGGACCAGTAGAGCTTGGGGATGCCTTTCTACCAAATGGAGGAAACTCTGCTATCGCCACGAGAACAGGCTACCTACCTTGGACGGCTCCCAAGAATGGCGGCGCGGTCGGGGTAGGGAAGGTTTTCCTGTCTAGCATAGCCGACTCAATACCTGTTGTTGGACAGTTGCGGAGGAATACCCGGATGCGGCAACATGGTGGCAAGACCCTGGATGATGAGTTACAGAGCTCATCATGGCAGACTATTACAGTTGTTGGGAGTATAATTGCTGGTTTGGGACTGGCGGTAGGATATATGTTTCAACAAGGGATCATAGCTCTGCCCTCGGCTGAGGAGCCGGAAACGCAACGGAAGGCTGGCTTAGATGCATTCGGGGATGCGGGTGCAGCATTGTCTGTTTATGCAAACCAAATGGATGCCGAAACACAACGGCAGAGGCTTATAGAGAGGCATAATCAGAGCGGTGCTCCGGTGGCAGAGGTCAATGTTGAAGCTGGCCCTGGTGGGGTTACTGTCACAGACGGTGTAGCTTGATTGAGGTAATAACTCAAATGAAAATCAAACCTCCCACTTTGACGACTTTCCCCATTCCGAGTTTAGCTTTGCGATTTCAAATATCTCGAATGGGTGCTGAAGCATCCCGAGAGATCGTCAAATCTTCCTGAGAAGATTCCATCATGTAAGTTCAAGCAGGCTCTCAAGACATTTTGATTTTTGAAAATTTGAATTTTGAAATGACAATTGTGCCAAATGAACCTTGATCTTCAGTAGTTCTGGACGTCCGGGCCAGTTATTTTCTGTTCTTAGAGTCTACGGTCGTGTTTTTAAGATTACAGCTAGGCAGAGATTCTCTGTCGAGCAGTACAACGAGGCTGGTCGGCATACTTCGTTCCTTCCCTCCGCTATATACTGCCAGAACTAGCTGAGCCAATTTTTTGGAATTCGAGGTGACTCCTTCCGGATTTAATCAGTTCAAGAAGTAGGTTCTTCCTTGAACGTTTCATAGAATGGTCACGAGCAAGAGAACTCACTCGTGAGCCTCGCGATGGACAGAAAAGGCGGCACTAATTCTGAATGTGCCACGCCGAGTGGGATATTTAAACTGGGCAGAGATACCTACTTCCCATATCGAGCGGGAATTAGCAGGATAGGTAGCACGTCAGTCATTGCGCAGCGCTCTTTCCTTGACACCACCACGAAAATTGGGAAGGCACCTCCCACATCGGAGGCCAAAACAGAGTCGTTTCGAAGGATTGATCTTTGCAAACTCCATCAATGTCCCACACTCCATCAACATTTTATCCAACATTTGTTACGGAAATGGCACAATCCCAATTTCTCCAACCGCTATCAAACCCCGGAGATGACCTCCAGTCGCGCGTAGGGCTTGAGCTCAAATTCGGAGAAAGAACTGTTCGGTTGATCCATGTCCTGGGTTCTGGTTCCTACGGGGCTGTCTACTTAGCAACAGACTCTGTCGACCAAATACATTACGCAGTGAAGTATCTCAAATGGTACATCAACGATGACCCTCGTTTCAAGATCAGAATCCCCAGGGAAGTCCAACTCCACTGCGAAGTCTCCGGTCATGAAAACATAGTGTCCTTGCTCGGCTCCACTCAAGGTCTGGATGGGTATTATATACTACTGGAATACTGCTCAGGAGGCGACCTCTTCCAACACATCAAAAAAGGGCTGTTTATACGCGACGATGCTTTTATTCGGACAAGGTTCTTACAGATCCTGGACGCGGTCAAGCATTGTCATGATAGGGGTATCTACCATCGTGATCTCAAGCTCGAAAACATCTTCGTTACGGGCTCTGAACAACTGAAGCTAGGTGATTTTGGCTCGGCTACTGTGGGCAATCTTTGTAAAGAGGATCCTTGTGGGCCGAACATAATGTTGAGCCCTGGTAAGTCTCTCGGGGAAATATTGGAGCTTCATTAATGTATGGATGCTTTTAGAATGCTCGGATACAATGTCTGTTCGCACCAGTGGCATCTGGCCCCCCCCGAACGATGTCTGGTCTCTAGGTATAATTCTCGTCGAACTGGTGTGTGGCCTTCACCCCTTGAAATACACTCCACTGGAATCGTATAGAGATTTCTGCAGAGGTGTGTCTCGAATAAGAGCGGTTTTGCAGACGTCGAATGAAGTGCATGCTATTCTCTTCGACGTGTTTCAGGAAATTCCAGAAAGACGACCCGACGTGCGTCAGCTACGGAAGATGATCGAAGAGTGTGACAAATTCTTTCCGGCGCAGGCATCGGAAGCCATTATCAGGGCGTGAATGTGGAATAAAATGACAGTCCCGAGAAGGTCTTTTGATGAGCAGCCTCGGGTGTTGATCGGATTGAAATAGCATCATACAAATCTTGAACCCACTCCATTCTACTTCTACTACTATTTACACGTGTGACAAATCTTCTCACCAAACCTGGTGAGCGCTCAGCGTGTTTTGGGCTATAGCAGGCTTCTGTTGTTTGTACGAACCAGCTCAACCGTCTGTATAATTCACCTGGTTCTCTAGATTCAGCCGATTCGGGCGATTGAGTCTCGTTTCAGCAATTGTTCCCCAAGTTCTTTGGTAAGACGCCAAATTTGGTTCTTTTAAAGCAGACTACCGTGTCTATACGATCTCTTAGTGAGGAGCTAAGTACCAGGATGGAGAGGGACGTAGAAGTACGATTACACCAGCGAAGGGGAGCCCGGAGAATGCTCTGGTCAAGATTCCTGTACCAAACGTATAATCTTTATCTCAGGCTACTCCACAAATTTGTTTTCTGGTGCGATCCTTCCGCTTGAGCTGCAATCATGTTAGAGGCAATGCAAAATACCTGCTACGGAAATAACCGAACGATAAGTATAGGGGGCTGAACATCACATTTCCTGGTCATCTGATGCGCCACATCCGTCATTGAGCAGTACTCATACAAAATGCGCTCTTGTAGCCCTGTCTGCGGTAAAAAGCCGGTGTTTCGAAAAATCACGAAGTTTAAACTCATTTCCCCCCATTTTTGGCTAACTGCGCAGACCTCCATCTGTTTTCGCACTAACGCCCCCCCTTATCGTATTAGTGTATCATTTTGGGGCGGCATGGGTGGTTTAGTAAGACGACCAAAAATCAATAAACCGTTTTCTGACCGACTCTTGCATCCCATTTTTGTTTAAATCTTCAAGCACTTCCACAATGCTCGTCAATTCCTTATCTTCGTCTCTCACGCCACTTTTCATTTCCTCGCAATGCCGCCCCAGCTGCGTGACAGAATAGCATCCATTGAATCCGCTCTGCAGAACTTACATGAGGCTGACCTAGCTCCACGACCAAGTATCGACAACTCTCCCGTTCGCCACAGTCTCGATCACCGATTCGACAAAACAGCCGTCGAAGTTGAAGCTGCGCCATTCCCTACCCCCGCGCAAGAAAAGCCCAATCCTTTTGACGCGACTCTCAATAATAGCTCAGACGCTAAGCCTCAATTCTACGACAGCATTGCTGCAGCTTTTGGCCTAGGCATCCGCGACGAAGAAGAGTATGACGATTTTCTTGTGTATAATGCCTTCGTGACGAACCTGAGAGTTTGTCCGGTCAATCTGGCGGACACGGGACATTATTATTATGTGGAGCATAGATCGTTCCTACCAAGTGTTCCGGGTGTGATTTTGAGGCGGGGCACGGATAAGGGAGGGCAGAGCTTAGGCGTTGCGCACCTGCCGCTCACTGGGAGAAATAGCATTGGAATTGGCGACTTTGAAAATGATCCGAGTGGCGTGGTTTGGGAGACTATGGGCAAAACGGGATTTTGGACGCATATGAAGTATGCTTTTGAATTTGAGCTGCCGAATGGCGAGAGGAAGACTTTTTGTTGGATTAGGACGAGGAATAATTTGTTGGATGATCAGGGAGATTTGGTTCTGGTGGAAGAGGGGAGAGAGGACCAGGTTTTGGTGGAGTATCTTGGGAAGGGACTTTTAAAGTGGAAAAAGAGAGGGAAATTGAGGATTCGAAAGATGCCAGCGTTTGGTGAGAAGTGGGAACTGGTTGTGCTGTTGACTTGGGGTTCAGTTGTTGAGGTAAAGCATACCCTTTCTTTAGTGCGCGATGTTTCGCTTGTTTGGAAGCCACTGACACGATTACAGTTATCAAGACGAAGAGCGAGAGTGAGGCGTTACTCTCCTACTCATCTCATTGGAATATGATACATCTACGCCAGCGGCATGACTGCTTCAATAACCACGCAAAATCTCTCCAGGAAAAACTCCGTCCACGATGAGTATATAATATTTACTTCAGCACCTTCCTCTCGACAAAATCAATTACTCTCAACATCGTCACCATATCGTCCAACATCCCATACGGAATACACTTTCCAATACGCCTCATTCTCGCTTTCCTTCCCGTTCAGAATTCAAATTGCACTGGCGGATATCTCGAGATGATGCAAGGAAGAGAGCTTGTATAAGTCTTTCTCACGTTTGACCATGGGGGAATACGGGACCACATGGGAGCAGACCACGAATCGTATGCGGAAGATTATGCCCAGCTAATTACATCATGATGGAGAGCAAAGCGATTCTGGAAGTTTGGAATGGCATTTCAAGGAGGATAACCCGTCTCGTATTATGAAGCACTCTAGAAGGGGCTTGCTCTGTTCGGCGCTTCTCAGAAATTGCTTACTTCCGTTCCGGATGCACGACGGAGGCCGACTCGGCCAACATAGCCTACCTTGGAAGATATTGGATTTGACGGTATCCATCTCTCTCCGCCGTGACGGGTTAAGAGTGGCAAAGCACTCGACTCGAAGTGGCGGCATACATTCATCGTATTCGTAAACAAGGAAATCGGCGACTCGCGCCCTTTCAAATACTTGGCCATTATCCACAGCATGTACTCTCAACTACTTCGATTCAAATTTGAGGCTGTGGTTGGGCTTGTGCGGGGAGGCGTTGTTCTGGGTGCTGGGACCCAACAGTGGACTCATGGCTGATTGATACTGGGGCTTTGTTAAAATATCCTTCTTTTAGAACGAAGAGCCGTTCCAGACAGCGCCCGTTGTTTGAAAAATTATATTATTTTAGCTCGAATTGCTTCGCATATCGATATTCGAGAAGAATACTGCACGCAACTTCACTCAGAAACTCTACCCATGAAGATCGAAGACCTGAAAAGCTATCCGCTAAAGACTATGCAATCTTGATGACCACCTTTGAGAAATGTCTCTGCTCATCAATCCACCTAAACGCCTCTTTGACCTCGTCCAGCTTGAAGATCTTCTCATCAATCACCGGCTTGATACCCTTTTCCTCAATGAACTTGACCATATCCTCAAATTGATTCCTCGACCCCAGAATGACACCTCTTACCGAGCACACCCGCCACAGAGCATCCATCAGACCAGGCATATCTTTCGCTTCCTTTCCCAGCACGCCAGTCAGTGTCACGGTTCCTTGGATGCAGACGGCTTTCATGGATTCGGAAATCGTAGATAAGCCGCCAACGTCTACTACGTTTGTCACGCCGGCTTCGTTTGGAGAAAGAGATTTGGCATTTTCGCCCCATGCTGAGTCAGTCTTGTAGTTGATGGTGTGGGATGCACCGAGGGATGTCAGCCGACTGGCTTTTTCTTCCGAACTGGTGGTTGAGATGACATTGGCCCCGGCCGCGTGGGCGAACTTTTGGGTCATAAGCGGGTAAACGATTTCGAAGGGGGAGAAAGTTACCTGAAGAGCTGCAATAGAGACCCCGCCGGTACCTTGCGTCAGAATGGTGTCGTCTTTACCCACGGTCTTCCCGCCTCCGTACAGTGCATTCCAGGCCGTGAGTCCAGAGCACGTCAGTGTAGCAGCTTCTTCAAAAGACAAGCTCTTGGGCATTCGCACAAGAGCACTTTCGTCAAAGACTCCATATTCCTGAAGGGTGCCATTGACTTTCTGTCCTAAGCCAATGGAGACATTCGCCATTGAGGGAAATGCATTTGCTGGGAAGTTCGGGATCATGTGCGTGACAACTTTGTCTCCAGGAGCAAAGGATGTAACAGATTTGCCAACAGAGATAACGATGCCTGCGCCGTCAGAACCTGGAACGACATTCGGCACTGTCTCGAGACCTCGTGTGCCCTAGGAATCACATTAGTGAAGGACTTGCAAAGCGTTCGGCATCTTGGTGTTACCTTGGCAATAGCCAAATCACGATAGTTCAAAGATGCGGCATGGATCTTTACTAGAACCTCATGCTCCTCGACTTTCTTTGGAATCTGAGCCTGTCGAGAGACCAAGCTTTCGATGCCATTCTGGGAATCAAGCACCCATTGCTGGAAATGTTCTACAGCCATTCTTAAATTCTCAGCTTCAACAGGCAAAATGCAATTCGTTGTATTTAGTTTCGTAGTATTTCAAAGGTGTCCATGGCCAAGAATCATATTTTTTCTGTGCTGATAAATATACAGAGGGGCAGGAGGGGCAGGAGGGGCAAGGGGTTAAGGATTACTGTATTTCCGAAGCCAGACCAAGTACGGTAATCCCGGCCAAAAACGGCGGTGCGGTTAACCCCAAGACGGTTCGATTTGACTGCAGACGCGGATGGAAACCAACTGACTTTGGAAGAGCTTCCACAGATCAAATCAAAGGAAGTGATTGATGAATGAATAAAACGCTTTGAGAACTCGGTTGGGATAAGACCGACGGGACATGATCAATGACTTGATGATTTCTCGACCTTGTAGAACGCTGAACAAATGAAACACAGGAGGAAAAACCAGCTTAAGCAGAAGTACACGATGAGATACTTAAATGATCGCCACAGCCAAGACAGAGCCAGACGCCGAGCAAGGTTTCATCCACTGTTCACGTGACTTACCTGGAGATAACCTCGAGGAGACTGCGTGGGGGCAGCGATGTGTTGCTGTCGATTTTCTATAATCTCGCATGGAAAATAGATATAGCAGAAGGTAATAAGGAGACCTTTTGACTATAGGACCGAGACTCGGCGAGACTCGGAGGCTCTGAAGGCGCGAAAAGTGAGAGCCGAAAAGACTCTGCTGCGCAAGTTGCGAAGGGCTACGAAAAGCCCCCGGATTCTTGGCAAGATGGTGATTTTATATGTGACCTTCGTGGATCTGGGTTTACAAATTATTAGCACCTCGGTCCTTACGTCAAAGTGCATTGGCGGAGCCGGAAGAACCGCGGGGTGAGACGATACGGTCGGCACCGCAGCCGAATTTGTCAAATTATTAACATCGAACCTCTTCCTACAAAGCAAAGAATGACATCGGTACGTACCTAAACTCTGGGTTGTCTGACGCTGATCATAGCGAATATAGTAATTAGTTACGGCAACTCGGCATCCCTTGGACTCTTAGAAGTGTTGTCGTCACTAAGCGGGCAATGCTGAGTGGCCAATGGGTTTGTTGCCACCTTTTATCAGGACCTAAATTCTTATCTCACTCTGTCGCTGCATTATTACCAACAAAGAATCCGTCCTACCCGTCTTTACCGGTAAATAGAATTCGCGCAGCCGGTATTCTACCCTATAGTATTCCACAAAGAGATGTGTCGGGCACCCGCCGCTATGCTTTACGCCGCTCGCCATCACCGGCCCGTCCTATGCGGTTGTCGTGTAGGGCCCGGCTTCTCGAAGTCTGGAGCCTTTTCTTCAGCCTTCTAAGCCCAGAGAATGTGTTATCGTGACGCATCTTCTTCATTTGCCTGTTTCGCCCATGGAACATATATAGACTTCTTTGAGTTGATCTATAATTCCCTGAATGCCTTCGTTTGTGTCTTAAATATCAGATCAGTACACCATACCGACACTTCATCAAGTCTTTTCCTTACAAAAACTAAGTAGCGAATGAATCAATCAGTGTGCATTCTGTTACTTTCTTTTGATTCGTGAAACATCCTGTCCGGAATCTCCCACTGTTGGAGAGGAATTTGTCCAGCATAGCTGGAACAGTCGATCTCCTCTGAGATCCAATTTGGGATTTCCCCTCCACCATCCTGACTTCCAGGTCAACGGATATGCCAGGTGGGCGGGGCCGATTTATTCTGACTTCTGAAGAGCGCAAAGCAATAAGACGTCAAAAAGTCAGATCCTATGTCCAAGCTCATAGGCAGCGAAAAAGGGAGCTGCAAGCCAACGCTCACCAAGCCCAAGAAAAAAACCCACTCCATAGGACGCCATCTGACTATGAGAGCGCTCAGCCTAGACCTGAACGCTCGTTCTCTAATTCTTTCGAAGCTTTCTCAGAATTCGATCCGGTGAAGGAAGTGTTTCCTCTTCCAAAACCGACACTCAATGATGACGCCAAATTCCCTATCAATTTACCTTTCACGATACGCCTCGGTCCAAAATCAACGAACTCATTCCTCGCGGTCTTCCCTGGCGAGCCTTCGCCACTAACGCCAAACGGTTCAAACGAAGGTCCTCGTCAAGTTAAAGTTGCAATCTACTTTTCTTACTGGGCGACCAGATTTTCCTACAATGTGGACGCTGCTCAATACGAGGTCTTGAATGATGCTCTTGTCGGCCTAACGCTCCACCTGATCAGCATGAAAAAAGATGACCACGAACTTTCTGTACGGGCTTTGGACCTCCAGACAAAATCTTTACGTGCCTTGAGAGATGGATTCGACGCATACCTCAAAGATGATGCTTCCAGCAATGCCAATAATCCCAACAATTTCTGTCTGCTCTTGTCTACCGCGATGGTATTCTCGGCATCCGAGCTCCTGGTCAACAAATCATGGGTCAATTTCTCACAACACCTGTCTGGTGTTGGAGCCTTGATCGAGCACGCCGGACCAACTTGTCTAAACGACATTTCCACGCAAAACAATCTTTTTGGCTATCGTTCCTTAAACATCGCCTTCCAGCTCTTGAACCGCAAGAGTTCATTCTTATCAAGACCGGAGTGGTGTTACTTTCCCGGCCGCGATAAACACAAGCTCGGCAATCATCCTTTCCATACTTTATTGGACATTGCCTACCATGTTCCAGGTCACATGGAAGCTTTCGACAACGCTGAGGAACGATCTTTAAAATGGCTAAAATCAGAGATGCAAGGTCTGATGAGAATCGAGATGCAGCTGGACATGTGGAAGTCTGCGGTACCTGAAACGTATTCCGAAGAGCATATCGGCAGCGTACAAGCGGAATGGGAAGGAGTGTACGAGGAAGCGTTTGAGTTCTGCAATCCAGTGGCCGCGGTCTGCTTCACTTTATTTGCAGGAGTCAAGGTCACCGTTGAGAATCTGCTGATTCAAGTCATCGAAGAGTCCAGAAACCACGAGCATAGTCCTGACAGGGCTTTGAAAGACAAACTCGATGAATCTCTCAACTGGTCCAGGGTTGTGTGTCAGTGTTTAGAGTATTTCTTTGCAAGCGACCGGCGAGTTGTTGGGAATGGATTTGCTATTTATGCCTTCGCGGCTGCATGGGAGAATTTTACGCGATTGAGTGTAGAGTATGGATATGATATGGAGAAGGAGTTGGATTGGTGTCAAAAAACGGCAAATAAGCTCAAGGAATTCGAGTATATATATCTTGGAAAGCGGCTGCAGGTCCACAAAGCTCAATCCGGAGTTGAAGAGGTGTTGCGGCATCAGCGTTAGATGTAGATATTGCCATATTGGATGATACCCTGTGTAATATAAATAGCTATCAAATTTAACCATTTGTGAACCTAGCCAATCTCTCTCCAAATGTCTAAAGCCCCAACATACTCACCGGGGGTCATGTCTGGGTACCTTCTTCGGAATAGAACCCATTTTATTTACTTTCAAGTCACATCTTTTGCGGATAATGTTTTTAAAGTAGAAACATGAAGTATGTATGTAAACACATCTCATTCAATGTCGATCAATGATTTAAGATTGTTACAATTCTTACACAATACATACAATAGTAAGGCTGAGACAATAGTAGCGGCGCCACAAATCCTCGGTGAATAGGTATGGTGCCGTCATGTGACCCCAGCCCCCTATTTACGGAACGGAAAAGCGAACTGCCAGGTTCGCGTAAAACCGCATATTATTCCGCGTCCTTGACAGCTCCGTAAACATCGCGCTTTCTGACGAGCAATCTCGCAACAACTTGTCATATTAACAAAATGCCTCCAAAAGCAAAAGCAGAAACCAAGGCGCAAAAGGCAAAGCCTGCCGTGAAGAAAGCCGTTCCGAAGGCTCCCGCAAAGCAAGATGCACCTAAATCGAAACCCGCACCAGCAGCCAAAACAAAGACCACCGGCGTGAACAAGCCCCCAAAGGCCCCAGCGAAAGCCAAAACAACCAAAGCGGAAGCATCACGTTAGTTCCTCGATTCCATAATCTACAGGCTCAAAGACTAATTTGAGTAACAGCTGCAGAGCAAGAGCCAGCTCCTGTGGACGAACCTGTGAAGAGTACGAGTAAGAAACGCGCCAGAGACAGCGAGCCGGCCGTGGCCTCGAAACCTGCGAAACGAATGAAGAACGAGAAAACTCTCAATACTCGTCCGTCCGAGAGACTCGATATATACGTTTTCGGAACAGGGGACAACGGTGAACTCGGGCTTGGTCATGAAATACGAAACGGAAAGAAACCCAAGCGCGTCCTCCGTCCACGTCTCAATGATCTCCTCGATCCCAAAACTGTAGGCGTCGTTCAGATTGCTGTTGGAGGAATGCATTGTGCAGCTCTGACGCATGATAATAAAATTTACACTTGGGGGGTGAATGATCTCGGCGCGCTTGGGAGGGATACGACGAAGGAGCCGAAGGAAGAATCTGACGATTCAGATGATGAAGAGGATATGGATTTGGACCCTAAGGAAAGCACGCCTACTGCTATTCCTTCAAACGCTTTCCCAGATGGCGTTGAGTTTACCCAAGTCGTGGCAAGTGACAGTGCAACTTTTGCGGTCACCACGACTGGTTCAGTATATGGCTGGGGAACTTTTACCGTAAGTATCTTCACCTTCTGTTTCATTACAAGCTAACCCGCCCTCTTAGGGAGGCGATGGCGTTATTGGATTTACCAAAGCAGCGACTCTGAAAGCCATGGCAACTAAGAAGAAGGATGTACAACGAACCCCTATCCTCATTCCCGAATTGAAAAAAATCAAGCTTCTCGCGGCTGGAGGCAATCACATTCTGGCGTTGGACCGTACCGGTAACACATTTACATGGGGCTGTGGAGAACAAAATCAGCTCGGCCGCAGGATCGTCGAGCGACACAGAGCGCAAGCTTTGGTTCCGGCCCAGTTCAGCCTCCCCAAGCGTAAAATCAAGGATATTGCCTGCGGTTCGTACCACAGCTTCGCGATCGACGACAAGAACAGAGTATTCGCGTGGGGGCTCAACAACTTTGGCCAGACTGGAGTCTTTGAAGGTGCTGGAGAGGCCAATGCTGTCATCGGAGAGCCTGAGGTCGTGGAAAGTCTTGCGGCTTATAAAATCAAGGACATTCAAGGTGGAAGCCATCACTCTATTGCCTGCACCGAAGATCACAAACTCTTGGTCTGGGGACGCTGCGATGACTCTCAGACTGGTATTGAGCTCGATACAGTGCCCAAATCGGCTATCATTCTCAACGGCCAGGAGAAGCCAGCTATCCTTGCGCAAATTACAACAGTTCCAGGTAAGAAACTCCTTTTGCTGATAGGTGTAAGTTCAATGCTAATTTTGTAGATATTGCTGCAGTCTCTGTCGCTGCTCGAATCGACAACTCGATGGCTATCGACGAGGAAGGTGAAGTATTCTCTTGGGGTTTCTCAGCGAATTATCGGACTGGACTAGGCACGGAAGACACCGTCGAGGAGCCTACGAAGATCCAAAATACTGCTTTGGTCGGCAAGAAGCTCACATTTGCGGGATGTGGAGCTCAGTTCAGTGTGCTTGCAGGTCCTGCCGCCGCCAAATGATCAGGGTCTCTTCTGCCAAATACTCCTTTACGAAACATTTTGAAGAATACCGCTCACGCACCATCACCGAACTTATCTTTCAAAATCTTGTCTAAATAGCGCAATCTGAACATTGCAGCACCACACTGCATTTCTGCGAGGGCATCGGGCAAATCGACAGCGAAGGATGGATTTCTACTTTCCAAATTGGCATTACATTCGGTGCCACTTTTCAAGGGCGAGGCTCTTATTTCGAGATATCGTCAACGCGCTCTTCATGGAGGGGTCGAAGAAGGGCTGTGTGTTGAATAGAATGGGCAGGGCGCAGCATATGCATGAAAAGACAAGGGGATTCGTATCTAATAGTAGTAAATGGAGAACGCTTTTCATTTACTCGCGCGCGACAGCCAGAGCCAGCATCCTCGTCGTTTTTCAATCTCATATACACGTTTATTCTTGACCGCATCGACCAGTCGTAGATGTTAGCTTTCTTTGCCCCTCCCAAGATCGGCCTTTCTGGCCTCTCTGGTCTCAATATTGCCAAATTGTCTTTGCCTTCCAAGAGGCTGGAAGAAATTATTAAGCCACAAGTGCCTGTCCTGTCGCACATTTGTGCAAGTCTCTCCCGTATCTGAAACCTTCCTGATGAGTTTATCAGTGTTAAAGACCATTGTAGTTTCACGGCATGGCTCTTTAGTCTTGCAAAATCAACGATCTATCATTATTAACTAAATATTATGAGTAAGTGTTGACCGTGCCGCTATAGCAGACCACGCCTTACTGTGTCTGAACATGCGAAAAGATAGGTGCATAGAGATTGTTCTCCAAAAGTCAGGCTGATAACAAATAGCAACGCAACGGGCAAGGCCAACCCTCAAATCGACCAAGTGTACAAGACTGATTCATATCTCATTGAAAGTATAGGCATTCCATAGGCCGCGGCCGCTAGGAATGGGTAAAAGGGAAGGGCAAGTCAGCACAAACCATCAAAGTATCTATGCCGGGTGTCGAAATGATGTCAGACTCAAAGTATCTGCTCAGGAGAGTGGCATCAGGAGTCAAATTCCTCAAGCCGCGATGATTGCGGAGAATCTCACCCTCTTTCCCTGCGCAGCCTGCGCACGTTCTCGATATGGGAGGAGAAAAGATTCGCTAGGGAAAAACGCGTACTTTGATTGATGATGGTTATAGCTCGGACGTCAGCTCCTGCCACTTTTTCCACACTGAGCTTGGTGAATTCTTCCAAAAGGTTGTCCTCGGGTTGATGGTGTACGCAAATCAGCCAGCGCAGCTGATGCAAAACTTTCCGTTCTGTAAGATGGTTGGAACGCGTCTTCACAACCAGAAGCCCACATATGCCGTCGACTTGTTCGCTCCGCATCCATTTTTTCTTCTGCAGAATGTTCCTTGAATTCCTTGGCTGACGCCCAATCGACGTTGTGTCGAGCTACCTTTTGCAGGTCTGTTCCATGGTCTGCTTCGACATTGACGAGGTGTTCTGCTTTGTCCGAACATCCTGCGTCCTGCTTTGCCAACACATCAGCCCGCCATTTGTGAGCCTGCGCTAAATTCGAAAGGGGTAATCCGAGCGACACCATTTCATCCAGACGTTTCTCGGTTTCGACAGGTAGACTGATGTTTTCTGTATTGAGTTGTCGAGTTGCCTGGGCTTTCTCGTTCCACGTTTCAAGCTTTATCTTTGACTTCTCTAAGGCCACTTTAGGCCGAGATGCCAACTGCTGTGGTTGATCTGGGCCGCTTGTAGGTCGGATTGGCTGTTTCCCCTTTCGTTGGTAATGTTCTATTGCTGATTAGCGAGACCGAACAGCAAGCGTGATTTGGCTTACTCACTTTTCAATACATCTCCGACCAAATTTATTAAAACATCAGAGCCGTTATCTTTTCCCTTATGACTAGCTTTGCTTTCTTTCATTTGGCGAGCTTGCGTAGGAACCTCGTTGGGCGTTCCTAGTTTGATCTTCGTCTTCTTTGACTCCCGCTTCGTGACTCTCGCATGGTCAGAGCATCGTTGAGATACCCTAGATGCACCATCACTGCTTTTACTGCCTTGGTGTTTCGAGCTGTTGCCACTACTCCCACGCTTAGCTTGATAACGCTCTCCCCATAATCGATAAATCTTCTGCTCCAGAGCCCATCCATTCATGCCCTCTCCACGTTCAGTCTCGCACCAGCACCACTCCCACCCCGCACAGCCTGGACAGACGTCATCCATTTCTTCCTGCGTATATCCCATCGCGACGCCTGGGTGCTCTACTTTCCATGCCGGGAGTTCCTCTCCAGACTTGAGCTTAGCCCAATGAATGCCTCCCATGGGATATACTGGAGGTCTTCTTTGCGGCTTATGTTCCTTCTGCTGGTGTTCTGGCGTGCCTCCCCTATCCGTTGCACATTGATAAGCGTTCAGTCCCCCAGTACCTTCAGCTCTACGGGTCCTGCTCTTGCAATTACTGCACGGAAATCCTTTACATGGGTGGTAGCGGGTGACAAAGCTGGGGCCCTTGCGGGCGCAGCGCGGACAAGGGGGTGTATTGTGACCGGTAAGATCAGGGTTAGGTCGCCATGAGCCAGGAGATAGGAATGGACAATTCATATTCGGGAATTTCGGGGGCGAGAGTCCATTTGGCTCGGCCTTGATATTCGTCAGTGGACGAGGGACCGACCAGAGATTCGATGTCGAAGATTCCGGTGTGTAAAAGGATCCATATCCGGAGGTGTTGCTTTGCATCATGAAAGGGTCCTTCAACATGGTGGCAGGGCTCTCCAGTCCCGAAGGTCCGTAATCAGCGCCGCTCCCCTCGAAGGAGATTGCTTTGGGAATCAGTTATGTACTACATCAAAAAACATCTTGGAGCCATACCGGAGACATTTGAGGGAGACGGGCTGTCATACAGACCATAACCCGGTTGGAATTTCTCGGTCCGTCTCGCGTAATGATCAACGCGGAAGCTTCGAGGGGCTCGACGTATTTGCCTTCCATGTTTATACGATATATTCGGTTGGCTTACGTAGGCCATTGTTTATTGACTTATAGGAAGGGGATATTTGATTAGAAGGGTGGTACCCAGCTCTCAGAAAAAAGCAGTACAATTTGAAATGATCTTCATCGGCTTCAGAGTCTAGTTCGACTTTGCCGCTCTGCGTTTGTGACTTGCTGGGGCGGCCCCTTTCGGGTGTTGCGTCGTCTGAGCGATCTTTTCGGTTTGAAAAGCTCCGCAATGATCCGAGAGTGGGTGCTGAAAAGATGACGGGAGAAGTATCTGCCTTCTGGGACTTATCAGGGGCTATATCGTAGTTTCAAGATCTTCTAGAGACTCGGTATAGAGTGGAATAGAAACAGGTGGTGTCAGCGTGGTGTTGATCTGTAGGCTCAATAAATTTTGGAATCGGGGAAGTCGTGAAGTTTTGAAAGCCACTGTGTGCGGTGTTGTTGGAAGTTTCGAAGAGTAGGAACTCCTATTAATTGAGCTGCGCTTGGGCGTAAGGAAGATCTGCTGTGGCAGAACTGATTTGACAGCAAGTGCTTTGAGGCTCCCCTGAGAATCTTGCTGTGAATTATGGCGAGGTTTGCAAATCAAATTTTGGATCGGTCAAGCGAAAAGGAAGCTGCGACCTAAAAAGTTATTGTCGTAAGCTTCCAGAAACTCCTGGGCAATTGCCAGTGCTTGACCAAGAACACGGTCTATGTCCCTGATCACGCACTTCGTCGCTTCTGTATCAGCTATGTTGCAAGTCGCTGCTGTCTCGCAGAGCTTGCTGAGGGGTCAGGAACTTCTGCTTCGCAAGTCGGTATTGGGCGATTGTCGATGTAGCAAGGTCACAGCCCCTTCACAAGGTATGTCAATACATCCAAAGGCGTGATCTTTTCCCAAACTGCTGGTCAATAATCATCGAAAGTGACGCTTGTTAAAGATAAGCAAATGCTCGTCGCTCTGCAGTGAAATTTCCGTCGAAAGAGCGTTGAGGGCTGGCAGAAACCTCACCCCCACTACAAGAGCGTATTAAAAATTAATTAATTAATAAATCGGCGTGATAGCCTTTGAAAATCAGGGTACAGACAGAAAAGGGTGCGGAGAGAAATTGTTGAGAAAGAATGAGAAAGTGCGACCGGCTCTGCCTAATTTATTCTGGGGGTCGCGTTGACCGAACGAACGAAAAAGTTGGACTAAGGAAGGACTACCACGAGCAGATTCAATTATATGGAAGTTTTTGAAAATCGATCTTCCAGTGTTAAGTTTTCTCTCAAAATACCAGACGCCGGTGCATTAAGCTGACGGCTGACCGATTTGAATACCAATTAATGAAAATCAAATGATGAATTGTATAATTCGGTAACTATCATGAAGTATACTATATCCTATATTCTAATATTGATATAATCTCGCAGTCTGTTAGTTTTTTGAAGTCAGCAACCGTAATTATAATCTTCAACTCGCACAATTTGGAGCATCACCATGGAGATCATGCACTTATTTTCTACCAGGAAATAAGTCATGCCGTTTCAAAAGAATTCTGTTTCTCCTTCCACAGAACATGTTCCTGAATATTGTAGCTGGGGCAAGAGCGACTCACAAAGGGCGAGTTCTAGACATTGGTAGAAGCTGGCACATTTCTACCAACACGCGAAAATGAGTTATAAAGTCACAGCTATCGCCCTGTTACATGGAGATTTTTCGCTAAACACATAGAAATTTAGGATTCATGGGATCCATACATTCCTCCCAGCGACGAACAGCAGAATTCAAAGTCCGAGAATTTGATTCTGAAGCTCGAGGACTACGAAAGACCTCCGACATTGGCAGAACTCAACAAAAAATATACAGAACTCATATGGATGGAGTTCGTAGAACTCAAAAATTACACTGCCCATTGCGAAAGAACGTCTCCCCAAGCGCAAACACAGTGCAGAACCTCTCCCGGCAAGAGGCATCCCGCCAAGCAACAGACGTCGATGTTGTCAAAGCCAATGGCAAATTTTTGAGCCGGCAGGAGCCCACACCAAATGCCACAAGCAGCCAGAGTAAATGTCCTCGCTCTGCAATGGAGGCTAACATCGGTGACACGATAGCAGTGAAACACCGCTTGAGTGATGCTTCGGACGCCGGATCACCGCGAAAGAAGATCGAATCGCAATTCCCGAGAGAAGAAAAGGGGCAAGAGGGGATGAAGCATCAGTATATCATTAAGCCTTTCATACCCCAGCATGCCGCACAATTCGAAGGCGGAAATATTTGGAAGGAAGTTCCGCCTCCGAAAGCCTATCCCTCAAGTCACCAAGTCCTCAGTTTTCGAGGGGAAGACCTACCAAAGCTCCCCGAGAAGCGATCCAGATGTACTCTATGCGCATTAGTTAGGGCAAACTGTTCGTTAGTCAAGCATCCTAGTACCAAAGGACCTTGTCAGCGCTGTCTGAAGAACCACAAATATTGCGTTGAAGGAAGCGAGAAGATGGAACGATCTTTAATACGACGAAGACAGGAAAAATCAACTAAAGAAGTGGCTGAGAAAGAAGGAGCCCAGTAGTTGATATTGGGGATTGGTGAGAATGGCATGCTACCTGGAGGAAAGCCCCCGGTAAGTGAGTGGGTTCTCCGGAAGACTCGTTTGCGAGATGAAATTTTGATATGAGAGGGCATGAAGAGGGAGTTCGGGATACGCTGAGCACCCCTGAAATCGCTCCATGGAACGGATTTCCCATCAAATCGAGCTAGCATATGGGATGAACCCAAAAGGTTGAATCTCACATAAAAATTGAGAGATTAAGAAGGAAAGAGCTAGAAACTAGAAGACTAAAGTATGGTAGTTGCCCCTTTATAGATCAGAATGGCAACTTCTCAAAAATGATCAGAAGGCGCAGATGAATCGGGCAAGGACGAACAACATTCACAACATCGAGTATATAAATAAACCAATTCACAGGAATTCCAAAATTTTAAAGCGCCAATTCACATTGATAAAGACCCCATCTTACCTTGCAGCACCAAAAGGTGCAACAACAGCTTCGCAACTGCTACAACCAAACAATGCAAACGAATACCCGCAACAGCACTATTAGACCATCTTGGTATCAGTCGTCCTTGAAGTTTTGAGTGTTCACCCTCATCATTGGATACCATTTCACATCTAGTAAGTATTCACATTTCACCGCCACCTTCCCATTCCTAATAGATCCCAGGTATACAAAATCTCCCATCGCATATTCACCAACAAAACAATGTGCCCCATCTCGGGTCTCGAAGCCCAAGACCTCAACAAACTCAAATGTCCACGCTGCGCCGCCTCCAAAGACAAACTCGTCTTCAGATGTTGGTACAGAGGAGGACCGCCTTGCAGGAACTGCTGGACCGAGGGGAGGAGCGCTTATGAATGCGAGTTTGAAGTTGGTGGGGTACTGAAGGTACGGACGTGGAGGAGGGCGTGGGGTAGAGTGCGTAGTGGGACGAGGAAGCTGGTTGATTTTGTTGAGGGAACGTGAATCAGTCATTTAGGGTCGACGAATGATTTGGGAGAGGCAAACTTTGCTGGATGGGTTTGTGGAAACTGTTAGGCGATGAATCATTTATGGTAATTCTCGACGGGGAAGGGAACTGAGCTTTGTTACATGCGGCGCTTGAGTGCTTGTTTGCTTGTGAAGGAGAATCAATGTGGTCTCGAGCATATAAAAGACGGCTTTGACTTGCTCGAAGGCCTGAACTGGTCAAGGAAGAGAGACCTTGATTGCCATGGACACTTCAAAGAGTGAGATTGTTTCGACCGGACAGCAGCAAAAAGAAAGTCCCGGTGAGAGCTCAAAGCAACCAAATGAAGATCGCGACAAGCAGCCTCCAAAACCAGTGATTCTCAATGGAAACTCGCCAACCGAGAATGTCCCAAAATGCGGATGGTGTTTGTCTTGGGAGAGGAAATGCTATGGTGCTCCACCTTGTAACAGTTGTGCTCAATTCGGATGGAGTGCAGAAAAATGTCAGGCGGAACGGCAAGAAAAGTCTTTGGAAGATGAAGAGAGACGTCCTAGCTCTGAAGGCGAGAATGTGGGTGATCGGGAACGACTTAACTATTTCGATCGATTTACTAGGTCATGATGTATGAGTAGAATGAGGTATGGTGGACGGGTTTTTGGGTGATTTAGATCTCACTTGCGTGTATTACTTCAGGTGAGACGGCGATCGTTGAGGGTTCGTGGAGCGGAGGATTTTGGTAGTAGGCTACTTGCCCGAGATAAATTGTACTTTAGAGCTGGCTCTTGCTCTGAATAGATTCTGCTGCCAGTGTCAGCCCGCTTCTCTAGGTTTCTATTCTACTCCGAAAACTTCAAACTTTGCATTGCAGAAAAGAGGTGGACTCGTAAGATGACTGAGCACACAGCGAAGCAACTTTGCGAAGAAGATTGGTGGAAACATCGAAGGGGAGATTCACCAACGATGGTATCTGGTAAAAGACTTTCCATTTATATTCTAGCGGTGTACGAAGCCGTGTGCTGCTTGAAAGTCTACTCAAACGACCTCAAGGCTACATAAACCTCAATCTTCATCGGCTGGCTTATTCTAAACGCAAAATCCCGAGCCAGATTCCATTCTGCCGGAGAACCAGTCTCCTCCAATGAAAAATATCAGGGGACAGCAGGAGATTGCGATGAGTACATCGAAGCGTGAAGAATCGTCCTCTGGAGAAAAACAACGTCATGAGGGATCACCAACCACCCCATCTCTCTCCCCCGAAACCCGAGCACGGAAATCGGGCAGAGCAGTGAGCGCATCGAGGTGGCCCAATAGCGAGAAACGCAAGAATTCTAAGGCAACTGTGGCAAGTGGTGATGGCGGTGGCAATAAAGTGTCAGGTGGTCGATTGATTCATGGGAATTCGGTGCGAAATCAACCAAAGTGTTCGCGTTGTCAGTATCAGAAACTAGCTTGCCATGGTGGTTTCCCCTGTCGCGCCTGTAAACCAAGTGGATACTCAGATATCGAATGCAGGAAGGGGGAAAATAAGGGACATTTTTCGGAAGATGAGAACGATAGAAAGCTCAGGGAGGAAGCAGATCCCTTCAACGGTAGGGGGGCAAAAGCTGGGTTTAGCTGGAGACGATGCTGGTAGATGACAAGCAAGACTCATCGGCGTTCAAAGCTGCAAATTTTCGAAAGTGTAATGTCTTCTAATGCTATGGCTCACACAAACTCCACGGAGCAGAGCATAGATAGCAGAGCCTCTGGTCGGGGATAGGATATTTTGCATGTCTCCTCATTCATCGATCTGGCTTCCAACGTCGGCCTAGCTTTTCTGAATTTGAAACCCATTCAAAATCTTCAATGCTCGAGTTGCGAAGAATGACGCCTCTGAGATAAGAATAGTATCCGCTCGTAGGACTTCAAACGAACATATCTGATTCCCATCTTCGATCAGACGATGAAGAAAGACACGACGGCAACCACACTTGCATAGACCGCTCATTGAAATTGAAAAGGGCCGTTTAGGATCAAACAGCCAAAGGGCGACTCTCATGACTATATCCAATGACAAGATCAAGAGGTACATAATTCTAAACACATAGTGCTGACGTGAAGCACAAAATCAGAATAGGGAAACACTCGGCTGACTTCGCCTCCTGAATCTCGCCGCGAGGGGTCCGAAACTTGATTAGAAAACGTAACGAGTTGTCTTATCTTTTCCACATGGGCACCACATGTGCCTTTTTAGGGCTAAGGTACATGTTTGATTAAACTTCGTCTCACGCGAATCTCGTCCTGAGGATTTTGAGGCTGCACGCCGTTCGTGTTACTATCATCCCGGATTAGGAGAGCCGAGACGCCTGAGCGCCTCTCGGCGGGCAAACATGGCCATTTCTGCATCTCGTAAAGGAGTCGAAATTTGAGAATGAGTTTGACGATGGCCTGGGAAAATGGTTCATAGCTACCGATTGGGTTGCGCGTCAGTTCTCTTCGGTGGTTTTCCTGCACGCTTGCACAATGCCATGTGGCAGGCAGTCCGGAAGGGTTCCGAGCGAAGCATGAATGGCGCTAGGAGGCTGAGGCGATCCGTGGGTGACGATGGCGACGATTCTGGATCGAAGGATGCTTGGCCTCGTATGTTTAGCACCATGGACATGGAACCCAATCTCCATGCCGTCCGAATTGTTAAAGATGTTTGAGGCCCGTGAAGCCATGAAGAGTGGCGCATGGAGGAGAGCCATGAAGAATATCAACTTTTAAAATTTGATTCTAGAGGCGTTCTAGAACACTGCCCGTTCGGACGGCGTAGGATCATTATTTGCATATCAACGAGGATGTCTTGACAGGTGCTCGGAAACGAGTGTTGGGAGTACCCCGGCACTTGGCTTGAAACAAAGAAGAAGTGAGCAATTCGTTACCGGTGATGGGTACCTGCGCGCCAGCATTGCCATTGCCGTTCTGGAAGTATCTTCTGGGATTCGGAGGAACAGTATGCTCGGATGATGTTTCCAGGCTGGGACGAACAGCACAGTGGGACGAAATCAAACCTCTGCCAATCTGACACTCCCTGCTAGGGGACCCTTGTCCATGCGGGATATCAAACTTAATATCTCGACTATGCAGTCTGTAAACATCGTGGAAATATTGGAAACGCCGTGGAAGCTGACTGTAATGATTGTAATAGATCTACACGTGGTTCGGACGTGCGAGATCAAATGGTGAGCCAGTGGGAAGCAGGTATACGGGTAAGGCTGACGTGGGGCCGCAAAAGGGGGAGAGAAAAAGCAAATCTCAGAAGACGCAGGAACGAATGGAAAGGAGAACTGCCTTTCGCCGAATTCACGAGGTGCATAAGCTGCAGATTTCGAAGAAGCAAAGAAGTCCACGGTCCACGTCCCCCCGGCATCTCTACTGGAACAATTTCTGCCATTTCGGGTGAGCTGCAGGGACCGCGGGGGGCATGAAGATACACTAAACACTAAACGACGATTCTCTGCAGCGTGATTGACTGATTGCAGCGCAATATCCCTTCCCCCGAGTCCCGTGTTGGTGGTGTGAGCTTAATGAGCTCTTCCCTGGTACCCCGTACCCACTGTGTGACAGCTGCCCACTGAGCCAGCTTGAAGCAAGTTTAGCAGCTGGCAGTACTCGAGTAATGAGCACAGGCTGATATTAATACTCTGAGCAACAGCCTACCCCTCTGCTCTGCATGCTCAAATGCAACATGCGAGATACCATGTTGTCACCAGACACCGACAGGATCCGGAATGGCAGAAGGTTAATGCGGGACGGTCATACGGTTGATTGTGCTTCGTACGAAGTACGTACTGCTCTTGAGCTTTCGAGGATTCGAGAGCAGTGGCTGGTGGAACTTGATGCTCCGGCATGTCGGTAGAGAAGTCCGAAAAAGTAGAGACAGTGCTCAGCGCTAGCGGACGCATAAGAGGGGCGCTCGACCTGGCAGGCCAACGAGCGCCGCGCTGCGCTGCGCTGCGGGTCGCTAAGTAAGGTTTTGTAATTTTTTGCATGACTGGAATCCAGAATCCAGACCGCCCATCAGCCACATTATTGTTATAATTATACTTCGTACAGTACAAGTATACCTCCGTACAACGGAATGGGAGACCTTGTAGACTCTCCCAGCCAGACTGAGCCCATCGCAGTTCTTCCTCGCTTGGGTGACTCTTGCGAGCGCGGAGGGCACAAGTTGCGGCACGACGTGGGGTAGAGCTGCCTGCTACTTTAGTCGCTCTACCCATTGGCCTATGAACTTTTAATGCGTTTCTAATATATTTATCCAGTGCACTGTGGCCGAAGCGGGCAAGTGCGGTACTGAGCAGCGGCATGGAGGCCATGTGAGAGGAGGAAATCTGGAGGAGATCTGGAGGAAACGGAGCGTCAAAGACTCCCCTGCCCGCTACATTGTGGCAGCAGCTTGGAAGTTGCAAGGCAAGTTGCTGCTCAGGCTTGCTCAGGTGGACCAGGAGAAGTCATTCCAAGCCCGTTCAAGCCCGCTTGCACTCTTCATCCTTGGTGCTTAGTCGCGCCTCTGCAGAGCCTGTTCAACGTCCCGTCCAGGTTGCTGAAAGTTGTAGCCAACCAACAAGGTCAGAGGACCCATAGCAATCCTCGTACCCTCGCTGATGCCTCTTGGCCCTGCAAAATGGCACCAGTGCACGTGAGCTACCCCTGCGCATTTTAATCCTTTTTAACGCGCTTTAATTAATGGGCCTCTTTTTATTGGCCGCTACAGAAATATATCCCTACACTTCTCCAACTTTGGTAACGACCTATTGCTGATATGGGGGAGGGGAGGGGGGCCTGCAGGGAGGGGGATCTGAGGGGAACGCTCCACTGAGCCAGCCCAGATCCTACCCCCATGTCCTGTCAATATGCCAGTCAATGCCTGTCAAATGCTTCTGCCAGCCAGGTAGGTTCCGGAACTGTCACATCATGTATAGTCTGATTACTGGTAACCCTCTCGGTTCACATATGGCTGGGGATCTGCTTTTAGCCAGATTAATCCCCATGCACACCATCACACTCACATAGATTAGCCATAAAGCACTGGAGCGCATTCAGTGTGGCAGAGTCCGTTCTCTCATGGTTTGTCTATTCCACTGTCATGGGCACCACGGACTATAGACGCTCCCCAGCGGCGTACGGCATAGCATCCTTCTAAAGAGCTGTAGGTAATCTGGTTGCGCTACAAGGCCTTTTGAGCAGCAGGATCCCTCGACTCAAACCCCAAAGGTCCGACCTACACATCCCGAACCGTCCGTGTTATCGTGGTACCGCTCCGTACCATTCTGGATGACTTTGATGTGGCAACCATATACTTGCTCGACTTTGCTCGACGACAAGAACAATGTCATTGAGGCATCCATTCCCAAACGTCTACAAGTTCTTCAACCAATTTGCGGACCCAAATCAGGCGTCGCCTGAGCAGTCATCCCGAAGTCAAGGTCTCCGAAAGAGTGGGCCACGATCCAAGACCGGTTGCTCAACATGCAAGTATGTGCTTTCTTTTGCAACACAACAGGGCTGCTAGCACTCTTAAATCTTCATACATTTATATCCAGAGGGTCTACATAACTGATCACACGTAGACAACGGCGTGTAAAATGCGACGAAACTAAGCCGGGATGCGTAAGGTGTCAGAATCTGGGGAGGGAGTGTGGTGGTTACCAAGTTGAAGCAAATGCCGATTCAGAAAAGGCGGCGGCGCCCGTAGCAATTCATCCACGACCTGTGTCTGTCATGCCGTATGCGCCATCTTCTGCAATTCCTGGAAATCAAGAAGAACGTCGCTATTTCCAACGCTTCTGTGATAAAACGGCTGGGGAAATAAGTGGAGAGTTTGACCCCACATTCTGGACTGAGAAGGTCCTTCAGCTCTGCCATACGGATGCTCCGATACGATACGCCACGATAGCTTTGGGTGCGCTCGCAAAGTCTTTAGAGGTCACATCGTTTCCAACACGATTATCGCTGTCGGGATTTCCTCAAATTGATCATTTGCATTTGGATGAACATCACAGTTATGCGTTACGGCAGTACAGTAGGGCAATTGGGGCACTCAGGACCGTACTATCGGACGGAAGGCGGCATCTCAGAACGTCGCTCACGTCTTGTGTATTATTCATGACATTTGAAGCACTTCAAGGAAGTTATGACGGATCTTTAACGCACCTGCGAGGCGGATCGAGACTACTCGCGGATTGGAGAACAGCACGAAAGGGACAAAGCTCACGACTTTCGCAAGATTCATTATCAGAGATTCAAGATGGACTTGTTGATGATTTAGGGAGGATGTTTGCCCGACTAGATGTCCAAGGACTTTTCGTACCACCGCCGTTTCCGATGCCCGAATGCGATTGGGAGGATGTACTGATTGCCGATTCATTTAACAGTGTTCAGGAGTCGAAAGAGTCGTTTGATTTCTTGATGCAAGGGATAGCACAGTTCTACTTGAAGTCGGTAGGCCACGCACAGCACCACCCAAACATACTAGCCTCGACGTTTTGGTTACGGCAACACGAACACTACTCAAACCAACTCAACCAATGGAGATCAGCATTCCAGGTGGTTCATGCAAGAGAACTGAAGATGGGGGCAGTCCTCACAGAAACCACGAACGTTCTTAGTATATACTACAACCTCGCCACAGTTCTGCTAGCGTCCAGCGTCCAGCATTCGGAGATGATGTACGATGAGTTTGAGGCTTTGTTCGCCGAAATCATCACCAGGTCCGACGCGATTCTCAAGAAGCCCGATGAGCCCACAAATACCGCTCGCTACACGCTCGATATGGGGACGATACTTCCGATTGCTTTCACGGCACTAAAATGCCGCAACAAACGAATACGACGGTTAGCAATCAATCAATTATGGTCGAAACCCCATCGAGAAGGATTGTGCTTCGATACTATCACGGTGGCTCGACTCTGCGCCTGGGTCACGAGCATTGAAGCAGAAGGGATTCCAGAGGGAGCGGACTCGGATATGATACCTGAACAGGCGAGATTTGTGGTGACATATTTGCATATCAACTCGGAGGAACGATGGCTCGCGGCACAACTAACATCAGCGGTGACGAAAGAGGACGGGACACCCTCATACAGAGAGACGACATTTTCTTGGTAGCATGGGAGCAACAGTTATGCCTTTTAGCGTTGGAATTGCAGCATGGCGAAACGGAGCACAGCACAGCACAAACCGGGGCTTAATGCAGGGTCATATATCTCGGGAGAACAATTCATGAAGAGTGCTACTTGCAGCACACACATCCTCATAGTTGTCACTGGGTTCGAGCAGTGTAGTAATAGGGCTGCGATGCAATCTTGATGGATGCATCATTGACGCTTCGGCGTCAATACCAGCTTTACATGCTCGAGCCAGTGGTGCCAGGCGTTTCGGAGGTCATCCACATACGAGGGGGCCTAGGGGGGGTTTTGGGTTTGATGAGTCGGGGTCTTGTATGACTAGGGAGTTTATTCGCATCTGGCGCTGAATAACAGTGTCCACGAGAAGAGTGAGGTGCGGCGTTTCGGAGCGGCATGTAAAAAATAGGGGATTTACTTTACCAGCAACATATGATACTATGATACCTTTGCTTGGACAGGACAGTACAAAAGTACGAATGAATACAACACTTAATTCTGTGTCGACAAACAGGCTCTGATCTACCTTGAGATTTAAAAGAATGAAAGTGAAACGGTGAAATTCCAAATACCTATTTTCTCCACAAATTGGGAAAATACCCCTTTTCACGTGACTGCCCCTCCATTCTTAGTTGGAGGCGGAGGCAGAGGCCTAATCAAGTTTAGCCTCGCTAAACGCCCACACTGGGCACGCTCGAAAAATTATGCGATTTTCCATTCGAACTTCGAAGATCAACGTCGCCAACGTCAAACATCCAACTCTCCGAATTGACCATCACATTCCCGATCAATTCGATTCAACATGGCTGACGCACCCAGAGGCGGAGCTGCTGCTCGCGGCGGTGGATTCGGATCGCGCGGCGACCGTGGAGGAGACAGAGGTGACAGAGGCCGTGGTCGTGGACGTCGAGGACCTCGTCGTGGTGCCAACAAGAACGAGGAGAAGGAATGGCAGCCAGTCACCAAGCTCGGCCGTCTCGTCAAGGATGGAAAGATCAAGTCGATGGAGGAGATCTACCTGCACTCGCTGCCCATCAAGGAGTACCAGATTGTAGACTTCTTCTTGCCCAAGCTCAAGGATGAGGTTATGAAGGTATGCGGCTCTCGAAGATATGCGCAAAATTGCGTTACTGCGCTCGAAATTGCGGGTTACTGACGAACCTACCAACTGCAGATCAAGCCCGTCCAGAAGCAAACTCGTGCCGGTCAACGTACCCGATTCAAGGCCATCGTTGTCATTGGCGACTCTGAGGGACACGTTGGTCTCGGTATCAAGACCTCAAAGGAAGTCGCAACTGCTATCCGTGCCGCCATCATCATCGCCAAGTTGAGCGTTCTGCCCATCCGAAGAGGTTACTGGGGTACAAACTTGGGTCTTCCTCACTCTCTGCCAACCAAGGAGAGCGGAAAGTGCGGTTCCGTTTCCGTCAGAGTAAGTAGTATACGACTTCAGTATTTGCGCATTTACTAATTTTTGCAGCTTATCCCAGCTCCCCGTGGTACCGGTCTCGTCGCATCCCCAGCTGTCAAGCGTCTTCTTCAACTTGCCGGTGTCGACGATATCTACACTTCCTCTTCCGGTTCGACCAAGACTCTCGAGAACACTCTCAAGGCCACCTTCGTCGCTGTCGGCAACACATACGGATACTTGACCCCCAACTTGTGGAAGGAGACCAAGCTCATCCGGAGTCCTTTGGAGGAGTTCGGTGATGTTTTGCGTGCTGGTAAGCGATACTAGGTGGTGGGATCTGGCATGCGTTAAGGGTGTTTTATTTGCGAATGCATGAAAATGGAGCTGGATTCAATAGCTTTGTCTAGATGAACTGGAGTCTATCTTTCCAAATTGGTCAAATTTAGTGGCTCCGAATCTTTGCAACTGTGAGGGAAAGGCACGATGAAGCAACCCAACTCAAGGTTGAATTCAAGGTAAGGACTACCTGCCATCTGCCCCCGGAAAGAGCGACTGAACTCAGAAGTCAATATACTGTAAGCGGTTTCTCCTCAGGTGTCTTTTCAAACTCGCATCATTGTCCCACAATTTTGCACACTTTTTTGACAACTCCTACAATTGCTTTTTGCTTCACTCGTTTTGGTAAACGATGCGCTTTCAGCGGCATCTTCGGTCTCTACTTTTCTCTCTCTTGATTGGGCTCTCAGTTATCACGGTCGTGTCAATCGGGTTCCAAGTGTCCGTTAGAAAAGACGGAGTGGCTCTCAGGAAGAGAGATGGATCTACAATTACTTTCAGCTTACCTTGGAAGTGAGTTCCCTGCTCCATTATTGTCTCATATTCTGAACATTCTAAGGCCTGCCCATGATGGCGAGGCAAAAGCCATTTCGCCGATAGCCAGTGGCTTGTTGGGCGCAGTCACAAATGTCGCAGGAGCTATCTTGGATGACGGAACCAATATTGCAAACAACATCGCCGGAGAGGCAAATGCGCTCGAATCAACGCCATTTGCAGCAGCCCCAGGCCTTGCTGGAGCTTCTTCTGCTACGAGCGTTATGCGCGACTTCAATATTGGTGTTAGCCAAGGCACTGGTATCGTTGGGATCATCGTCGGCGATGCTACGTCTATAGTAGGAAGCATGTTGGGAGGCATGACAGGGGCTTCAAACATAGGAGCTCTGTCGAATTTACCTTCTCCCTCAAATTCGAAACCAGCAACGACGAGCGAGCCACAAGAATTCCTGCCGCAGAATATTCTTCACAACAGCTCGACTGCGGCATCATTACAACAGCATAACATCACTGCGGCTCCTTCACTGAACATAACGGTACCGACGCCAACGAGCACTATCGGATCCGCGTGTCCCCCGCCAACAACCTGCATAACATGCCCACCTAACATGCCACCAGCTAGTACGAAAACCTGTACAGTGACAGAAACTTGGCATATGACGCATTACGAAACGACGGCGACGCTCTTTAGCTTTGCGAGTGTCTATACAGTCACTTGTACAGAAACTAAAACCATTAGGTGCGTATACACCAGATAGGCGGATTCTAAAGCTACTACGCCGACTAGAGTTTTGAAATTCTTCAATAATCAGCACCGCGCCTTTTCTTTTGTCTGCCACGAGGTATGATGATCATTAGACTCGATTCCAACTAACAGAAACCTTCCATAGTGTGTGCCCATCTGGCGCTTGTTCACCATCAAATGTAACACTTTCGACTTTACCAAAACCATTAGTTATTGCTTGCGCCAACGGAGCCATCGTTAAACGAGAGGAGGATTGCCCACTACCACATTATGATTATAATAGTACTGCACCATCACCTACACATCCCTGCCCCGAAACTGGCTACTCGTGTTCTGAATGTCTAGATGGCTATTTCTGTCCACCTCAACACACACCTGCACAAAGCTGCCCTTGCGGAACTGGAGTATGTAAACCTCTCGAGCATTTTATTATTTGCTCGCATGCTTCGCGAGTTTCAGTGTCTTTTGGAATCTCCCGAGCCATTCAAACGGGGCATTGGAGCTGACGAGGCGTCAGTAAATTCCTTAATGAAGCAATGCTGACTTTGAGAATTTGCAGTGGGCTTGTGGACATTGTAGCCAAAGCTGGTTTTGTGCACCAGATCCTACGAATTCTAGTGGGAATGGCCTTCTCAACTCCTTCGCAGGTCTGCTTTCTACTACATCCAGGTATCTTTCTCGATTTCCATCAAGCTCTCTCCAGCAATGGTTTTCACTATTGATGAAAACTTCTGGGCTTTAGCTGACTGTCACACATCAGTATTCCAGGCGAACAAGCATCTCCCACCATAACAAAAGCGGCAACTCTTCCAATTCCAAATATCTCAGCCGCCGCCAGTGCCTTAGGTCTGAAGTCACTTTCGAGTACAGTTGAAGCACAATCATTGGCGTCACCACCTGGACTCAAAGCTGCAATTCCGGCCATCAGTCAAGTAAATGGTGCGCCTAGAACTGCCGCCGGAAGCAATATGTTCAACTCTGTTATTGGAGAGTTGATTTCTGTATTTGGGAAGGCCAGTGAACTACCGGGCGACCTTATGGCTCAAGTCACAGCAGCTCTCGGATCCGCCACTGCTGCGTCTGGCAATACCTCTCCCACTATCGCAACTACTGGTCAAAACTTGGAGACAATCCCTCGTCCAATTCCAACTGTTGCGAGAGGACTCAAAGATACCCCAAATGATGGCTTCAGGGAGATCACTACAACATCTGGAAGCATAGCAACTGTCTTGCCTATCGTCGTCATGGCGGCAGATGGTCATCCTCCTACCGTCGCGGTGGTTGAGATGCTCCTGGATGGAATGCCGACTACGCTGCCTGTGATCAATAATCCACCTGGATTACTTGATGGAGCGAATTCGGGGAGTTTGAAACTGCGGAGACGAGGCGCAAGGAAGGAGGAGGGGTAAGAATGTTATTTTTATTGGAAGAAGTGCTAGATATTGAAATACAGCTAGCTCATGGCGAATAGGACGAACACCTAGCGACTGACTGGATGGGATTTGTAGTCGTAGATAATAGATGAGGAATACATCCATTTGCGAGCATGCGAGGACTGATTTGTAGCCACTTGCCAACCAATAACCACATCCCCACCATAAAAATAATCTAGAATAGGTATTTGTTGCACGTCGGATCCCCACTTAATATAAATTTTGAATACCTTACAGGCTGACTTCCTGTCTCACCGACTTTTTTATTCTTGGCACTAGCACAGCTAAAAATAATAATAGGGGTATATCACCTGACGAACCACCCTGATTTATTATGAAAACCCTACAAAGCATGACTAAATGCCTCACATGCAGGCAGGTACGGGGATTGTTTTAAGATGCCTGCAAGTTCTACCGGTTTCAATCTAGATGTTGTGCTAGAAACCTGGAAACTGGGATGTGATGCATGCGGCTTAAAATATCTCGAGCGGGTGAGATTTTGCGGTAGCTATGCTTAACTGGGTCATGTTGAGGAAAAGGGGAGAGTATAGATGAAACGATCCCGAAAAATCTAGGCCTCAAGGGATGCAGGTTGATGAGACGGTTTTGATGGACTTGTAAGACCTGCCTGCCTGCCTGTCGTTTCCCGAACTCCTATGATACAGCACACTTCACATCTCGTCACCTTCTCAACTGAAACCCATGTGAAATGCTACATATTCGTGGTATCTTTCCCTCGCCGAAAAATTCCCCGCAGATTCAGAATCAGCATCTAGATCCTTCACTTATACCCCCTTTACACTCACACATCCCCAAGTCCAGATCCCAGCCTCAAACTCAAGCAACCCTACTCCTCTTCCTCCCCTTCACAACATCACCAATACCTGGGACCACCAGAACCCTTCCCATCCGACACTCCATATCGCTCCATCCCTTCCCCTTACACTGCACACACGGAGGCCCCCCGACACAATGCACGTCCTCTCGATGCGCACCGTTAGCCAAGGCCTGGATACAGGCTGGGCAGCGGGGGTTGTTTTCTGAGGGCGTCCAGAGAGGTTGCTCGCCTTGAGGGGTAGCATTAGCGCCGGGCTTGGATATGGGATTATCTTGAACTTCAACGGCTTTGGGTTCGACTTCAGGTGTGATCATCTCAAAAGCAGATGGAATAACATCTTCGTGCCACGGCTTCGTTCCAGGTGGCGGGGAATAAGCAGAGGGATTCACGGCCCATGGTTCGGGTGGACTGTCTAGGTGCCAGGGAGGCGTTGGGGCTCTTTCTTTGGGTATACTAATGGGTTGGGGGGAGAGAGGGATGTCGGCATTGCGTTCTGAGGGGCTGAGTGCTCGTCGTGGTGTTGGAGATTTTAGTGGGCCTGGTGATGCGGGTCGGGGAGGTGAGGGTGCGGCTTGCTGTGGTTCTTTCTCGGGGAGTGGTTTGGAGGCGGGTGGGATTGCGGAGAGGTTTGGTTCTAGAGTTCCGGATACTTTGGACTTCCCTGCTTTAGCTTTTGGTATGGCTTTGGCTTTTGGCTTGGGTGGGGCTTTGGGCTTTGCGGTTCCTTTCTTCGTCTTGCTTGGAGTCGAAGGCTGGTTGGAAGCAGAAGTGAGGTTTGGGAAGACAGCTGCTGTAAGGGAGGGTGGTGGATCGGGGAGGGCTGAACCACTGTCATTGGCGGTGGAAGCCGCTTCGACTTTTGCTTGTGGAGTCTTGGACTTGGACTTGGCTGTGGGTTCCGCTTTAGGAGTTGATGGGAGAATTGGCTCCTTGGTCTCTTCCTTAACTTCTTCAGCCTTGACTTCGTCGCCTTTGCGGAGGCGTAGATTGCGGCCGACCATCTTGGATATGAGATTCGAAGGGACTGGTGGTGGATGGGGATTGAAGACGGGAGGAAAGATCTTATATCTTGAGGTGGGCCGATTTGCTAGAAGTGAATGGGATAATTGTCAAATGTGTCATTTCGTCTGGTGAATTGCTCGACTATTCTTGGGGAAGGAATTCGTTGCGAGCACTTACCCGTTCAAGATCACCGACTTATTCATCTTGCAGAAGAAAGACGGTATTGTTGAATCACAAGAGTTAACATGCTATTCAGCACATTACTGGCACTTTCAAGATTGTCCAACGATGAATTGAAGTCATTACGGGATTTCTCTGAAAACTAAGTCAGTCTCTCATCAAACAAACAACCTCACCACTCACGAAATTCTCAAGCATCCCTCTTTTTCACAACATCTGACTCAAACTCAAGCCCAGCATCCTGCCTAATAACCCCATACAAACTACTACTATCCAAATATCTTCCCCTCTCCTCCCCCCACTCCCTCGCCTCCTCCAAATGCTCCATCGCCACCTCCGCAACCTTTAACCTCATCCCCCTACTCTCCGCAACACTAATCCCATGCCCAACATCCTTAATCGCCAACCCCAAGTCACTCCAAGGCTTTCCCCCTTGCTTCGGAAGATACGCACCACTCGTCAATCTCTTCGACATATTAAACGCCAGCTCCCCGTAATTTTCTTCGATGAGGGATTCTAGGGCAGCGGAGCCGAGACCAGAAACTTCGGCTAGGACGTGCGCTTCGGAGAAAAGCTCCATGAGGCCGGCTGTTAGGAAGTTGCCGGTGGTTTTTAGGAGGGTTGCTTTGGGGGCTTCTTCTCCTAGGGAGATCGCGGATCTGCCCATTACGTCTTTGAGAAAGGGGGAAATGGCTTTGGCAGCAGTAGAGGGGCCAGCGACGATGAAGAGGAGACGGCCTGCTGCTGCGACGGGGGAGGCGCCGAATACTGGGGCTTTGGAACGAATTAGATCGTTCTTTCCTTTAATAGAAAGGGGATATACCAGCCACGAACAACCCCCCGGCACTCGTAATCGAGGCAGAGACAGATTTAGTACTATCAGGATGCACAGTCGTAGTATCTACTATAACCTTCCCTTCCAGAGAACCAGTGGCTAGAATTTCTTTTGCTACACTTTCGAGGACAGTGTCATCGCTCAACTTGAGGAAGTTCGTTAGAATCTATTCTTCTGGAAGAGGAGGGTTCTTACCGAAAGGAAGATGATATCTGACTTCTCAACGACTTCAGTGATACTCGAACATGGTATGCCACCCAACTCTACGAGAGGCACCCCACGTGACAGTGTGCGATTTGTGAATTGCAAAGGGGGAGCGTTGATCGTAGTGAGGTGATTTTGGAGATTTGAGGCCATTGCAAGACCCATTGAACCGAGTCCTGGTACCTGTTAGCTTCCTTTCATGATGGCAAGTATAGGTAAATAAGGTATCATACCGATCCAGCCTAATTTTGGTTGAGTCGTTGCTGCCATTGTTTCTGAGATGCTGCTGAGAGATCGCGAAGTATTGGGAGAGGTGTAAAAAGAGAGATTTTATGTGGAAGACAGATAGCTGTGAGTCAGATTATGGTTGCGTTTCGCTAGTGAAAGTTAAATTTCCTCTCTGTGTCAAAAGTGGGGTGGGAAAGAGTTATGTAATTGCTTGAGATGATATGAAAGACGGATTGGCTCCTCATTCGTACTTTCCTCTCGAGTGCCTTCCTTCATGGTATGACTAGACTCACACCAACCACGATATCGGATCAAGAGGCGAGAAATAAAAGCAATGAAAGTCGAGACATTTCGACTATTGTCGTCAATGGTACTTTAAGGAAGTGGAAGAATCAAAGAGGAACAAAACTAATAGAATACAGCAATCTGCACTATGAAGTCTGTAATCACTCAACCATCGTAAATCTTCAATCGCCTCAACTGCATCTAGCACTTCGAAGCATCCAATCCACAACACCTAAAAGGGAAAATGTCAAGATTTGAGATCTATACCCAAGAAATCTGATCCAAAAACCCCATCTCACCCTTCACTCACAAATCACACACTCCCCCTCCTCATACTCATACTCCTACTCCTCCTAACCCTAAACTCCCTCTCCTCCTCCTCCTCCCTTCCCTCCCCACCCGGTAACCTAACCGCCCTATCCAGCGCAACCGGTAACCCCCTATGCCTGCCCCTCAACATAACAGCACAAAGAATCAACTTACTAGCCTTATGCCACCCGCCACTAAAACTATACGCCTGATTCGGCAAGCCCGTCGAAATACCCACACAACCATACCCACTCACAACCTCAAACGCAATATTAAACACACTATACGTAACCGGATCGCGTTCGAAGTTACTGACTTCGATGCAAGAGATGAAGAGGATAGCTAGAACGAGCCACCACAGATCATGCGAGAGCTGCGAGCGAACCTGCTGCCTCACAAACTGAGTGCCCGCCGTCGTGTTCGGCGACGGTGGAGAAGGAAAAGGCGTCATATTTGTCAACGTCCTCTTCAGCGTCCCAAACATACTTCCCAGTCTTGGCAATTGTTTCTCCTCATCCGAAGTATCGTCTGCGTAGATTCCCAGCGAGCGTTCTTCGTAGACGTTGGAGTGACGCATGGTTATTACGACGGGGTAGACGGAGATGTACATCATGATTACGTAGAGGACTTGGAGGCCTATGCGCAGGGAGGGAATGGCGATTACGTAGAAGCCGCCGGAGCGGACGGCGAGGGCTTGGAAGAGGCCGTCTAGGACGCGGAAGTGTGGGGGGATGGTGGAGATGGCTGCGTTGCCTATGTTGAGGAGCTCGAAGGCGGCCCAGTCTATTCCGTTGAGGATGATGACCACTGGAAATGTTCATTAGTATGTTGAGTTTCGGAGTGGGGGAGTGAGAAGGGGGCTTTACTGAAAAGGAGCCACCAAGTTGGCGCACTTGGAAAGAGATTCGTATAAACACGTCTTGGATATGCAAGTATGAAACGTAGCGTAGCTTTGTGATCTTCATAAACTTGGGCATCCGGGTACACAACACAGAGTAATTTGAGCATAGACCAGAGTATCAGGCGTAGGAAAAGCGGGTATGCGGTATTGCCTGCTAAAATCAAAAGACCCATGGTGATTAAGGGGTACACTGCGCCTTGAAACGGTATCTAGGCTGCATCAGTGTGTGATGAAGGGAAGACAGGGAGAAGGGGGAGTACCATGTTAGCATCTAGTAAACTCATGCCAGAGTTGTTGAAGGCGCTAGCGCCGTTGAAAACACCTAACCACCTGTTGAGGCTACTTGTCAGCATGCTTTTCCGTAGGCTGTTATTAAACTTGCAGAGGTAGAAAGGAAGGACGTACCAAGGGTTAATGCCATTACTCCTCGCAACATCGGCCTTATTGTGTGCCATATACGCAGCTAGCCCAAGGCATCTATTCTCAAGTCAGCTCTATGAATAAACTGAAAACCGAATTCCATCTCTTGGATGTAAATGGCATCTGAAGAATGTTAGTAAAGGAAAGAGAACTCACCCAAGCAACTGCCACAACACAAAATATATCGGCACAACGTAAGCCAATAATGTGATAGCCCTGTACTCCACACCTCCAAGGTGTTCCCTCTCCGCCCTAGTCAACCCATAAAACTGCGCATTCCTCCCCGTCGTATGTCTCGTCAAATAAGTAGGATAATGTCCATGCTCCAACTTGCCGTTTTCGTCCTTCCCCTCTCCCCCATTCCCTTCCTTTCCATTCCCCTCCTTTTCTTTTGCAACAGGACCCCGACTCGCAAGTCCATTCCCAATCCCCCCGGGCCTCGCATAACTAGAAGTACCACTTGAATTCGGATGCGCCCCCACGCCCGCAAAACTCAGCACCCGATGATGCTCCGGCCCTGGTTCCGGCGCAAACTGCAGCACAGGACTACTCGGCACACTGTCCCTCCTATCTCTCACCCCCTCATCCACCGGACTCGCGTCCCCGTGATCAGGCTGCTTATTAGCAGCTTGATCCGTTTGCAAAGGTTCGGGCGTCGGATCACGTGGTCCCGAATGTCTGCTCTCAAACTCATGTTTAACCACCGGTTCCTCCACTTTCCGCTGTTCCTGCAGACGCGTAATAATAGGTCTTTCCCTATCTCTCCCCGCGCTAAAACTTCTTCTTCTCTCTCTCCTCCCCTCACGTTGCCTTTTCACAACATGCTGGAATCGCTGCTCAAAGACGCGTTTGCGCGTCAGTACCGTGGAAATAGAGACGAAGATCGCGGAACCGATAACGATGAGGAGCCAGAGGAGAACTTGTTGAAATGTAGTCATGGTGGAGAGGTTTACGGTGTTGAGACCTGCTTCTGTCATGGCGGAGATGACGAGGAAGAGTGAGTCGGTGTAGGTGATGCTGAATTTTGGATCGGAGGAGCCGTAGAAGATGACGGAGAAAAGGAGACAAGTGAGGATGAAGTATGTGTAGTGGACTGTGATGAAGTTGAGTGGTGGGAGATAGGACTTTATCTTCTGCATCGACTCGCTGTTTTTGAGGCTGTAGATGCGCCTGCTGAAGCCTGAGAATGCCATTGTTGCTTTATCCAAAAACGACCCCGAAAGACTTGATGGATATTTGAGGTTTTTTGTACAAGTTACGTATAGGTATGTTTGTAGATTTTGTATATGCAAAGTTATGGTTTGTTGTGTTGACAGATGAAGTAAGGCTTCACCGACAATTCGAGGTTTTTTTCATCGTCGTTGCGGATGAGCTAGCCGTCGGTTCGGGCCGAGAGATGATGGGGAAGGCATCTTGCCGATATCATGCCTTTCTCGCGCCTCATAATCGAGGGCTCAGGAGTGAATGAAGGGATTGAAAAGTGTCGTGATGTCCATCTGATGTTGTCGTCTCGGTTGGCAATTCAGCCTCAGCCTTGTGGCTGAGATGAGATGAGACGGCGCAGCACAGCGGTCGCAATTTATGTATCCTTGTTCTTGCTTTTGCATGTCAGACTAGATGATTGCGGAGTAGTTGCAGTTATGTCACAGGTAAGCACATTTGAGAAGTAAGTTCAACAGCCAACATGCTCTCGATTTCTCTCAGGTCTAGCTATATAGCTTTTTGCCATCCAAGGCATATATATCATCCATCACATAACCCAATCATCACATATGGCAATCGTCTCATGACTACCCAAATCCAAACACCTCCAAATGCTTACTTTCCCTCATCCCTTCCATGCAACTATAACACTAAAGTATAACAAGGGCTGGCTAAATAACCACCCCTGAAGCCAGAACGCCAGCTGTATACCGGCCTCGGACCCTTCCGAGACAACAGCAAAGTCTTCAGTCGACCTTTAAATAACAAATAAAATTATGATGTTGACAACCAGTACGCCAGTGACAAAGTAAATCCCATGATGCAGCCGTGTGATGCTATAACGTACAAGCCTGTAAATACAGGCGATCAAATGTCGATTTTTGGTATTGGTATTTCCCAGATGATAGGGAATCTAAACGAATGCGTTCGGGTCTTCGCGTATGTGCGTGTAGATATCGTGTATCGTTGCTCAACCTCGAAGGGAGCGATACAGGGCTCGTCCTGTCTCGGCGCTTCAGGTCGCGATGCGTTACCATGATAGCTGGCTCGAAGACATTCGACTCGGCCCGACTCGGCCTCCTCGGAAGGGTATATATTGTAATAATAACTCCTCAATCGAAATAGATCATTTCAGAATCCGCGCTGTGAAGGATCTCTTGGGTGGTGTGGTTGGTGACGTGGTCCGTTCTCTCCTCTAGCATTGACCCATTCTTGAGCACCGCTCTGTCTACCGGCAGGTTGCTCTGCAGGCAGTTTTTGGTCCTCCGGTGTTCGAGGGCGATGGCTGCTGGTCATAGACGGTTCACCAGGTCGAAGGTTTGATACGACCGATTGCGCAATGGATGCCACGACGTATCCTCGAAGCTCCTTGTCTTCCCGTGCATCTTCCTTCTCCAACTTGAATCGTTCGTCCTTAGGCATGTTTGATCGTCGAAGGTTGCGAATCTCATTGGTGATGTAAAGCATCACCTCTTCGGGACATCTGTTGCGCTCAAGAGCATGTTCCGTCTTGCGCACATATCGTCGAGTGACGTCTGTCGCACCGTCGATGGAGAACGCTATGCAATACGACATCTTCTTTCCCCAGCCATCAGAGTACAGTCGTGGGTTATCCCAAGCTTCTTCGCAAGCGTCGACATGAATCCATCGCTTTTGCATTTCCGAGTAAACCTCCGTCCAAACGTGATCCTCTTTATTCCAGACCCATCTGACGCGGCCTCCAACAGCTCGACACAGCATGCTGAAGACGTTCGCCCATTCTCCGCAGCGGCCCTTGCGTGTTTGTAATAATCGCCACACGTCGCCGTATCGTGGGAATCTCTCGTATGCTCCGCAGTCACCCGCTGAACATCTATATAATTCGACTCGTAGAGCGCCATACGCTGCCTCGTCGGGTGTTGGAGGCGTCATTCCTTGCGCAATTGTTGGTGACATGCAGACCGAGCATGGGGGGTTGTTGACCCAGGAGAAGAACGATCGCTTGAACCATCTAATTTGAAGTCAGAAGTCGTTCAACAATTAATTGGGACCGATTTCACATACCTCAATAATGCGCGGATGACACAGTCTTGATAACCCCATTCTGGCTGTCGCCCGTCTCCCATACTCTCTGCCTGTGCCTGGAGCACTTGGCTCTCTTCTTCGGCCTCGCCATATATTCTATCCAACGGAATGACTTGTAAAGCTTCGTCTAATAACCCGGGGTTTTCGTATTTCGTTGGTGTTAATGCTAAAGAGATCATCAAATTGCGGAACTTTTGTGATTGCGCATCAGCTGGAGGTGAAGGAATCTTTGGTAAACTCCGTAACGACGCATATGAGGGAGGTGTTGCGCCGTATGCGGAACCTTGGCCACTCGAAGTCGATGGTCGGTAGCCTGGTGATTGTGGTGCATTCTTTGAGGAAGATGATGCTTGAGCTCTGAGGTTGTTGGACGATGCTCTCTCTCTCGGTGAAGGCGATGAGGTCCGCGATCCGTCGAGTTCATTCAGTCGTTTCGTCCGTAATAAGCCTTCGAATTGTACCCGTAAGTCCTTAGCCCATCTCTCGTCATAGTCCCCGTTCTGCGACGACCCATAGTCATTGCGGTCGGCCATCTCGTCGTACTCGAGGAAGATGTGGAGGGAGCTGAACGAGTTCTCCTGGTCCCAATGCTCGCACCGATCGTCGACCTGGATTCGTCCTATAATGAAGTGCTGTTGTCGTCGATATACTCCGCGCAGGAGTGTCTAATGTGAAAGGTTGTCGTGGAGAGGGTTGGTGCAAAGAGTGTGATGTTCCCCCGTGGAGCACAGCCCAGGCTGTCGTCGCAATCGCCCCCCTCGCTTATGGTTTAGGCTGGTCCGCAGGCACAAGAATAGATCCGCCGGTGGCTGAAGAGGGGAGCAGAGAGCAAGTCGCAGCAAGTTCACTTTTCACGCCAGCCTTATGGTCAGTCCAGTGCAGATGAGATGTAATGTTGGTATCAATGTTGTCTGGCCGTCATCTGGGTTTATGGTGCAGACCCGGGGTGGTGATATTGGATTGGGAAGGTTAGGGACAGAGGGTGCGTCGTGGCGGCCGTGTAAGAACGCGGACGGCGCGAGTATTCGGCAGCAGTGTGTGTACGCGTGGAGCAGGCACTCGTAAGGTTTACGGTACTGGCAGCCGTGGCAGCGAGCAGGAGACTTCCCTTACTCTACTCTACTCTACAAAGTGAAAGTGCGTACACCGGAGTAGTACACGCACGCTTTAGGCCGGAAGTAAAGATTGAAGGGTAGAGAGAAGCGTTTGTTAGTGAATTCAGCAAAGGCGTCCCGATTGCTGGTGTCGACGCTGGTGTGCAGGGCAGGCTGGAGTCTGCAGTCTGCTTGAATCCGCTTGACTGGCTGCCACACGCCCCTCTGATTGGCGCAGCGGCGACATCCCTTGGACATCCCTTGGATTCCTTGCAGTGATGCGTGGAAGTCGTCGTCAGCTTTTCTGTTAGTGCTGCTAGCCCGACTCCAGACAGCGATTCAGGGGTCCAGTTTTAGACCGACACTGTGGCGTGTGATAGGTCTGTTGGCAACTCCGTGCGGCCATTACTAAGGACTATCGGCGCCGCCATTGACTCTCTGTGATCCAAGATCTTCCTCTTGCGTGGTGTTGGCGACAAAAAGAGCTGCCTTTGGGGAGATTGCTTGGCGTAATCAATGTCGGAGTCGAGAATCCGCGAGCATTCTTGTGAGCAGTAGCAGTAGCAGTCCGAACGAGGCCAGATGACGCTCAGAATAAAGGTCAGAAGTTCAGACGAAACCAGGACAGCCTTGACTACTAGTAAAGTCGACTTTTATCAATTGAGCCCTGAATCGTCTTTGTTGTCGCTGCCTAGATTCCGCAGCCTTGTCTTTACAGTCACGTGCACCACCAATAGAACTACTTCCCCCTTCCCCCAATGTGGTCCGGAGCTCTCGAAGTCTGGGGCCGCAAAAATCTGGAACTCGCTCTGTTTGGGGCGTAAGCTCATCATGAGCCGCAACACGAATCATCACGTTTTGTCTGCTGCTCCAAGGAGTTCCTCCAAGGAGAATCAAGACAACCAAGACAACCAAGTCTTGACCCGCTCGGGATACTTCACAGCCGTGAGTCCTGAAAACAATGCGCTGAGCACTTCCGAACTCCATCGCCTTCATTACGACTTCACCATAATTTTGCCTCCCAGGCAAGATCCTGATACGCAAGCACCGATCCCACAGTCTCGTGCGGTGAGGTCTTACGAATAGTGGCAACCCACGCAATCTTGCTACAGTATCTGCAAATCTCGATTTGTCATGTGTCTGTTTCTTACGTGAAGCCGGAGACCTCGTCCTCACTCTCCGCCTCAGCTGAGACAATATACTTCGCACCGAGAACACGACGAGGGCGACAACGAGCCAAGGCTTCAATATATTTTCTCAATAAAAAGATTTTCCTTGCGGGTTGAACTCAAATTCATATGCTCTATCATACTCATCGTCATCGATAATTTCATTTCACCCAAATGGATCTCCGGTCAATCCCCTAGAGGACGCGTACCCAAATGTCTCGGCATTTCCTAGCGGCCAATCTCAAACCGCTCTGGTAAGCGAGAACTCCTATCTTCACCCCCAAATCCTAATTTCAAAATAAGCATAAGCCATCAAACAAAGCTTGAATTGTGCATGCGTTGCTCAATTTACTGGAAACAGCCTGCAGGAATCATTGTTTGGGGAACCGGAGGGGCCAGACCTATGGTAGCGAATGCATTTGTGGCGGATAAATCTTGCAATACTGGACCTCATCTCGACCATGTATGGGTAAGGGGCTGGAAGTTCTGGAAGAAGTTTGTTGCAGAGTTACACAAACTTTCGAAGTCTTCCTTGCAGCCTCATATCTGCAAAGTCTTGCAATTTTCTCAGCACACCATCACTCTCAAAAGACTTTACTTCTTATGCTGGTACAAGGCGCTCGGCGCCGCTGCCCCAACGTGTCACTCAAGTCACCGCAACACTTTACTACCCCCGCTTCTCCACCCATTCAAGATTCGACGTCCACTCATCATATCATATACTCGTCGCCAAGACTTCACTCTCATATGCCAAAGTACTCCCCTCATCTCACAGCATCCTATTTGGCACCAAATCCTCCAACGACGTCCCTCCAAGAGTAAGCCGGTGGCATCCATCGGCAACATACTCCCGAGCGGGCCTTCCAAGCGGACAGCCCGAGCGAGATAGCGGCGTGGGGCGAGGCTGAAGAGTATGAGCCTCGTCCGCAGGGTCTCCACTTTCACCTGTTCGTGAATAAGACCGGAAAGAGTTTTCTGTCACTCACTCGGGAGACATCACACCGAGTCGCGATCTTGCAATGATTATTTGAAAATCCCTCCATATAGCGATGATTATCTTGGCGGTGGTTACAAGTGTATACCTAACCTGCGCGTCTACTTCGTTTTCTTTACTTTCCTTTCTTTCCTCATGAGACTACAACACACAATCATCCCATCTCATTGTTTCTTTGTAAAGGGAACCCAGATCCTCAAATACCTACGTAATCTTTCGTACCAGAGAATAAAGAGTGGAAACCATCACGTGCGGGGGCGCGCGTATACCTTGTGCAAATCGGCCCCGGTGGATCGAGCTCACGAGAAGACCCTGGAAAGGGATCATTAAGGTTTGACAGCTGTTTTAAGCCACGTGCGGTCTAGTATGCTGTGGTTAAAAAAATCTGTCTCACAATGACTTGTTCTGGTCTCGAGTTCGCAAGTGTTACTCATTGAAGATTACAATTCGAGCCTACGAACACAAATAGGCTCGTAGTTACGAGCGGCGACTTCTCGTTCAGAGGCAACAGAAAATGTAACGTTGAGCAAGGCATTCACGTGAATCTTACGCGCGTTTCGTAAACCCAGGGATCCGAATGTTCGAATGAACCAATACGAGTCCTCGGAACCGGTGATGAGTAAGTAACAGATTCATCCACAAGTAACGATTATCCAAATCTATCTCTCAATATTTCGTCCTCAGGTATACGAAGAGATTTTTATAGGGTTCTTGACGCGCGTATACGACTTTTCTATTCCGAAAGCTGGAGAAAAGCTTGATTAGTTGATAGATATACTCTGGTAATATCTCGCTTGTAAATGTCTTACAGTGGTGGCCGCGTGCTCTTCAAGTCCTTCAATTTTGAGACCGGGCCTTTTATTTTAGTAATCAGAAATATTGTACGACAAAAATGTGGTTCTGGATCGCGGCATACGAAATCAAGCGATTGAGAGCAAGGAGGACTCGGGTCTTGACTCTACGCGCGTATATCGGGATGTCACCGATGGTGTTGGTGATGAATAGCCAACGTAATGTATCCTCGACGATATTTGTATCTTGATTTGCTGACTTTTGCAAATTTTTATCCAATACCGCTCCCAAAACAGGTAAGTTCTATATTCGTCACCAAGGCCAAAACACCACGTGTACGAAGGAAATAACTTCTCTTAAACGGCCAGTGCCATAGAATCTCAAATTTACACAACAAGCAGTCTTCCATCCGATGATTTAGTTGGGATAGCGTCATCTCGTAGTGCTCCATAAATATGACGAGTCAGGTGACTCACTTGGGCGAAGTTGGTGCATTTGAACTGAATTAGCTCCCGCGGATTGAACTACCTCATATTCACACATCAAAAAATTCGAGCCGCGTATCAAAATTCCATACACCAAGATTTCTGAAAACTAAAACCGTGACTGCAGATTTACAGACTTCCATTTCCAGCTCGGCAACCTCAGACGTAAATCGACCACCTTCTATTTCCTTTCTCGGACACTAACAAATCATAGTTAATCGACCACTATGTTCAAAGCAATGTGGAAACACCTAATCACACCCGGTAAGCCCACTTGGCCGTGGGCTCTAGGCATATATACATGCTATCACATATACCTTGCCGCCAAGGATCCTGAACAGGCTCGGAGGGAAGCTTGGGCATTTCGGGATAGAGTTGTGAAGAGAATAGAGACTCTGACCACAGATAAGAAAGAAGAGAAAAGACCAGAGGAGAGGAAGGAAAAATAATGGATCCCCTTGCACATGCCCTTCCCGGCAGCCGGCTATCCGAAAAGTGCTGTTCCAAGCTTCATTCTACACCGTTTGAAATTTCTGCTTAGCAGTCTTCCAAACTGGGAGTCGCAGTAAAAGCCAGATTCAGAGAACCCAATTTTTCGAATCTTGTAGTTGTTTACGCCCCTCCAAGAAAACGAAACGCTTGGGGTTGTACTCCGCTTCGGGCCTCACAAACAATATACCAGCTTCTCTAAAGACAGGCGACATTTCATCAAAGAGAAAAAGGGTGGAAATGGCCAAGACAGATAGGTAGATAATCAGCAACAAAAAACAACACGAAGAACAAAAATGCAAAAACATACAACAGTAGGTATTCGCTGGTGGTCACCCACCCAACTACTAATCTACCGATCTGAGGCTTATGTATGGCAGAGCGGACGGGATGCCCAGCGCTCCTCAGTCTATGGTCGTATGCGACGGAATTGTCCTTAAAAAAAATACATAAGGTACGGTTCTTGGGATCGGAAAAGGGGGGTGTATCACGTGGCTGGCCAGACGCGCGTATGGGGGCGGAAATGCGGGTTTGATGAGTGATGGAGCATGGGTCATGGGTTATAGGATACTTTAAAGCTATAGGCAGTCACCAAAGTGATGGGTCTAATGTCACTGCGCTGCGTTGAGTGAGCGTTTGAAAATGTCCGCTTCTGGCCGGGTGAGGCCCTATTCAAGGATCCAACACCGCTGATGAAAACCTTGAGAAAGTGATATGGTAGCATCTCCCAGCGATGTCCCAGATTTACAGCAAAACCAATGAAGCTCCGCTCTCAATATTGCAGACGCATATGTCAAGTCTATCGGCCACTAATAATAACTTTCGCAGGCACTGGCTTAGTCAAATGACACCGAAGAACTTAGTCAAACTATTGAAAAGACACAAGTGACATATCGCCCGCGAGGATGAACCCGGGAAAGAACTGACGCGCGTCTGTGCCGAAGAAATGGCCGAATAGGTGGTCAGCATCATCCTGGAGTGTATACAAAGTGCGCGTAAGATGACTTGGTGGAAGTGAGACAATGAGGGGTAATAGACCAGAGTGGAGCACCCCTCATTGCCCCTCCATAGAAAAAAAAGTAGAGAGCGGTGAGGCCTGGGCAAGAGGAAACAAGAAATCGAAATTCGAATGCCAAGGAAAGTGGCAAAAGGATAAAGGTATTATTTCTGTTCTACACACATGTACTAGAAAACTTTTACCAACTCCATTCGTAACGCCATTCCATGCATATCTACAATTCGACACCGCTCTTCTCCCACTCCTGGTCCCCATAGTACCGTGGCGGCATATCAGTTTCCCAAATCGGTCTCTCGACCAACGCGACTTCCAATCCCTTCCCCTCCCCAATAGCACACATGCCCAATATCGGCCTGTATTTACTCGTATGCCAGAAACTCGCTTTCTTATCATCCTTCTTCTGACTATTCTCCCTGCGCAACCTCTCCAAAGCACCCTCCTCATCCTCATCAAGCTCCATAGCATCATCTCTGTCTCTGACCAACTGATGCCCCTCATCAACCTCCTCATGCACAACCCTCTGCATCTTCCTCGACATTCCCGTGAGCAGTTTGTCATCCGGAATCGCCGAGCCAGCACCAGTAGAAAGCTCCTTTCCCTTCCGTTTCCTCTTTTTACTAGGCGTCTTCCCCTCCTCTCCTTCTTCGGGCACAGGCAAATCCCGGGATAAATCAAACATCCAAAGCCAACTAACGCCCCAAAGCCAAACTCGCTGCTTCGACTCAGTGACATCCCAAATAGCGCCTCTAGCCTGGTCCCGCGTGATCCTGAACTCTTCGGGGAACACACTCGTGGGATTGCGGCGGGACCAGGGACTTAGAGCCCCTTTTAGAACTTCGAATTCGTAGATGTCTGAGGTGGCGGTCATGATGAGGAGTCTGTCTTCGCCTGCTGGGAGCTCATGGGAGATAGGATGTGGGTTATGCCGCGTGGGATGCGGTGTGGCGCCATTTGTCAGGTTCTTCAGAGCTGCAGTTGCAGCGGGCCGGAAAGAGAGGATGACTGGTGTGGAGGGAAGTTTGGGGAGGGAAGAGGCGTTTGGGTTGCGTGTCCAGTGTTGGCTGAAGATGAGCCTGGGCTTTGCTTCTTCCTCGTCGTCTGAGTCGGAATCAGAGTCTGAATCGGAGGATTCTGCGGATGACGCGGCATCTTCTTCGGTATCTTGTGTGAGATCTTCGTCTCCCGCGAGGACAAAAGTGTCGATGTAACCTGCTAGATCGCTGACGGCCAATATCCTGCTGTCTGAGGAAAAGGCTATTTGGGTGATGGTTCTGTCGTAACTGCCAAGGCCGCCTAAGAGTACATGTTTCTCGATTCGTCGATCTATTCGGCTTAATTTTGGGAGTCGGTGATGGATGGTGATAGTTGATGACGCGGTAGAGTTGCCTGGAATGATTCGTGCCACTTTAACGTTGCTATCTGGTCGGACAATGGAAAGCCACTTTCCATCTGGTGAGAACTGAACGAGTCGTGCCCCTAAAGAGAATGAGACTGGGACGTTGATTTTGGAGACCCTAAGGCCATCGCCTTCCTCGGCTCTCCTGGGTCGCAGTTGAAATAATTTGATATCTGAAGCTGTAGAAACGGCGAGAATATCACCATCAGAGTTCAAGGATGCAGACGTGATGTTTGCCTCGCCCTTGATCAGAATCTTGGCCATCAACTTGCGATTCTGTGGAGCGGGCTCCTCTCCCGAGTCATCGGTCTCAATAGGGGGAGTGGACGCTTTGACAAGGCGCCAAATAAGGACTTCTCTATTCCACCAACTCATCATAAGCTTTCTTCTTGGTGCACCTTGAACCAAAGATTCTTGGGGGAGGAACGGTAGCGCCCGTTGGTTCTCGAATCCGAATTGACTGAGAGGTAAGACTGTGGGAGACGCATCGGGCCCTGCCTGGATGTTAGAGGGGATCTGAAACCAGAAACAAAAGCAAGATTACCTCCAGATACTACACAGCTCATTCCCCTCCCCTCGAAGCTTGCCATTGTCTTCACATCGTGGCCATGATAACGTCTGTGAGAAACCTCTGCCCATCGCATCCTTCCCTTCCCAATCTTCTTATACACCACTGTTCTCCGGTCCATACCTCCAGTAACAATAGAAGAACCGTCAGAGCTACTAGCCAGACTCAAAATGTCCTGCCTATGGCTCTTCACCCTTTGCATGAATGTATAGGTCTTCCCGTCCCAGATTCTCAACTCTCCCGTCGAATCTCCCGAAACAATAGTCCCGTCCGGCAGCGCTTTGACAGCCCAAATGATGATCTCCTTTGGGCCACCAGTCGGTCCAACACCCAGTGACATACTCCTCAGCATTGTGTTATTTCGAATATCGTATATGCGAATTGTGCTATCAGAGCAGCCTGCGACAACAATATTTCGGTTCTGGAAGGTGACGCTGATAATTTTGGCTTTTTTCGAAGAAGGTCGGATCATAACTCGTTGTAGTTGGAGGTCCTCGTCTCTGGTTGAGTATAGAACCAGCGCTCCATCCGTACAGCCTGTAATAAGGTGTTGTCCTGGCCATGGTCCTCCTTCTTTCACGTCCGCTAATGGAAGAGTAGGCTGGGCAGCAAGGCACCAAATGTCTCCATGGTTCCCGCTGGCATGCCGCAGAGGCTTCCCTTTCTCCAAATCCCATTCGGTGACCGTTGTAGTATAGCCAACGCTGAAAAGTCTCGATTTTCCAATGATTGTGCTTCCATGTACCTCCTCATTGGGATCCTGAGTCCATACGAGCCCATCGATACTCCTATCTTGCCCTCCCCGTATTATGGTCTCCTGCAACCATGATCCATTCAGAGGGTTCCATATTTCGATATCTCCATTTGCGCGCCCCACTGCAAGTCTCGGAGGCGCAGTTTTCTGGTCGTCTGCGATATGGGAATGCGAAAATGCGAGCGCATTTATTGTCGAGGGAGGATAAGGAACGAATCGGCAACGGTGGATATCCATGGCGCAAATTGGGAGTTGCTCGAGTTCGTCGGTTTTCACGATAAAAAAGTTCGAGGAAGTTTTGGAGAAATTCATGAATCATTGTGGCCCGTGCCCAGGGCGGTGAATGACAGGCGGGGTTACTTCAACGACCTCCGTCTTTCGAACTCCAACATTATTCTTTCTTTATTCATTATTCAGCGCCATGTTCAGATAATCTCATACCTAAAGTCCTTTTTTTTGGTGATCAAAGCAATATGCGTAATGATTCTCTGAACGCCGATTCCTGAGCTATTGTGAGCTCAGCTCCTCATCGCCAGCACTCTCATATCTTGATGCATCAAAGAGTGTCAATTTCTGAACGGCCTTTTTATTGAACCACCTCGCTCTATTACCCAGGTAGAATCATCGATACCCAGCAGATCAGCCTGCAAAAATATGAAATGACCGCGAGTAGCTCAGTAGCTCGTTCCGTTCCAACTCGTCGAGTCGGCTACTTCGACAAGCTTCGGACACTACACTTCTAGATCACATTTCCGAAAATTCATTCAAACCATCATATAACGGCATACAGGTTCCCCAGGTACTGCCAGCTCCGAAGGATCAAGAAATTGAATCTAGGATGGGTTCATATGACTCGAGAAAATGACTCCATTCACATACCTAACCTGGAAGGAATGAAAGAATTTCAAAGAGTACTGTATTGACTGTGTAGATATAAGTGAAGCTAGCGTTTTAGCGCCGAGTCTTAATGTGGTAACCATAAATACGGGGATTTGGTAACACCGTTATGAAATCCATGGTTTGGACGCCAAATTTATAGAATGGCCGCTAATTTAAAGGACATCCCAAATGGGGGCTCTCGCCGCCCCCAGAATCCCCGGGCTAACCTTAATATAACCCTGACCCTAACCCTAATCAAGCGTGTCAAGTCTTTTCTAATAAGCTATTCATATATCATATATGGTGTCACCGAATGCTCGTATTCATGGATACCACATAGCAGGTGGCCTTGTTCGCCCCACCACTCTCTGGTATGATTATTCCCTATAACCAGCTCATGTTAAACGCTAATACAGAGATTTGCTGGAAATTCTTGATCCAGTCTTGAGAGGAATATTCTGGCTTTTTCAGAATTGTTCTACTCGAGAAATTAGGCTAAGTTTCTCGAAGAAGCAGAATCCGCTCCGCGTTAACCACGAATACGAGCATTCAGTGATATCATATGAATTCACGGGTTCTATAATGGTCTTACCAAATCCCGTTATTTATGGTTACCAAGTTATAAATCGGCGCTAAAGCGCTAGCTTCACCTGTATTCACACAGTTAATAAAGTATATAAACCTTCTTTGCGACACATCAAGTCCGACAATCCGACAAGACCATTACAAGCTACAGCAAAACAGCAGCACCAAACCCATCAAGGACTGTTCGCACGCATTCAAAATGAACCCCCAATTCGCCTGTCTTTTGGTAATGCTTAGCCTTCTTTGCTACAGCACCGCCGGCAGCGAAATCGAAGATTGCGCAGACGACCAAAATTATTCAACCCCCAGCATTTTGCCCTCAAGTGTGACGGCAATTCGCACGTATACATACGGATCCTCAACCACACAGTGGACGCCCATCGTTACCACCGCACACCCTACTTGCCCTGAGTGCACCGATACTCGCATGCCATCGGTCACTGAGACTTTATCTTCAACGCCTGGTGGACATTATAGTGGTTCCAGCTATTATTCTAAGCCCACATCTGTTTCGGTTACGTTGCCATTGGTCTCGGGTACAAAGACTATTTGGTCACAGACGCCTTCATCGAGCTCTCCTATTATCGGCCACTCAACAACAACTTTAATGGCGAGTTCATCCTCCTTGTCAAGCACTACTATATCTACCTCAATTGGCAGGACCTCAAGTGGCAAGCCCTCAAGCCCGTCGACCTCGGTCGCCACACCTACCACATCTCAGCCAGCCTCTGCAGGTCATGCTAGTGACGCAACGGGTATCATGACTATGATGTATGCGGTTGCAGGTCTTTGCATTGTGGGCGGATACATGTTCGCTATGTAAGGAAGGTTGTTTGATACGGTAGGCGGGGTAATTACATCTAGAAGACATCTTCATCGGGTGGGAGTGGTGGAATCAAGGCGTTGATTTATGGTGAGATAAGAGGTGTTATTGGTGATCAATATTAGGAAATTTTAGCTCGGAATTTCAAAGGATTTCTAAATTGCTGCCCATCCCCATCCCCGTGCCGTTAATAGTTGAAGCTCGAAAGGTTGGCATTTGAATTTTGATACAACTGTCCTCGAGATTGTGAGGATTTCCGAAGATCTTGAAGTGTGGTATCATACAATCCACTATATTGAATGGCTGTGTGAACCATTTGTGAATGACAGCTGCTCGAATGATGGTTTATCCCTGTCCGTTTCAAAAAAGAAACTTGTGCCGTGTAACCGGAGGCTGTAATAGGCTATGGGCTAACTTGTGCGACCAACTGAGGCAGTCAATTTCGAGTTAATCGGCTCCAACTGCAGTAACCCATAACGAGCAAACTCCTAGCAAATTGGCGCTAGTAGTCTCGATGAATGTGAAATGAACGTCAATTTCCCTCCGTCACATTTCCTCTTCCCAATCTCTAAACTACACAAGTCAGAGGCTTCCTTCTCTCCCACGCTCGTTTAGCCCGAAATACCAAGCAAATTCAACTTCTCCACATCACCTACCCCCCCGAAAGGCATCCAGCCCAAATCGAGCAAAATGCAGACCAAGTTCACCCCTGTTCTCGCCCTCGCCCTCTCGGGTCTTGCCTTCGCTAACCCAGCCGCCTCTCCTGGTAACCAAATGAAGGACCCTTGGAACTGGTGCATCAACAACTGGCGTGACCCCGCATGTCAACTCATGGCCGTTGTTGAACCGACCGGCACTGTTGCTTCTTCTGCCACCCAGGAAGCTGCCCCTACCAGCACCATCTCTGCCGTCGGCCCTGGCGTCTTGGTCAATGGAACAATGGCCATTGTCGAACCGACCGCAACCCCACCTACAAGCACCACCACTCCAGTTGTCCCGCTGAATACCACAACTCCGGGTTCGCCATCGAACACAACTACTCCTGTCAATGGTGCTGCCAAGGACTTGAATGCTCCACTTGGTACTGTCTACTTGGGAATGGGTCTTCTTGCCGCCGCCGGATACGTGGCCGTTTTGTAAGAGACTTTTTGAGGGGGTTTCATGTGGAGCATTGTTGAGGGGGGAAGGATGGCATTTCAATGAACTTTAATGTAGATCTTGAACCTGGTGACTTTTATACGTACCCAATACATGCCCCTAACGCACATGAATCAAGTCCGTAATTGCTTGTGAGACGTATGAGTGAACCTTTGAATTCCTTCTGTGGTGAATTGGAAAAGACTCCGACACAGATTTGCTATTCTGCCAGCTCATAAGATGCTGAGAGGTCTTACTATATTTTTCCATTCTTTTCCCTCGGTTGTTCATTGAATACCCGTGATCTGTTGAAGTGATAAAGATCAATTCTCGGGATCGGGCCCCTCTATTGTAATCGCAAAAGCTTGCTCAATTGCGAAGCCCGTACTTTTCTTGAAGAATGAAAGCGTCTTAAAATTGATTGAGCCTTCACGTATATGCTTGAAAAACTGATCCTATTCATGCGCTGCGGCCAAAATGTGAATTGGGTGGAAACGGAAAGGCGCCTAGGCCACAAAATAGGCAATCACTGGAAAGTCTATAAAAGAACGATCTCCAGAGGTTCCTCGCAACACACACGACTTATTGACAACTGCAATCATCCACATCTACATCGACCTTCAAGACCTCGGTCACCTCACGCTCTTTAATCATCGCACATTCATTACAAACCAAACCAAACCTACCTTCAATCTCTCACACCAGGAAAGCAATTCAGAATGCAATCCAAATTTACCGCCGCCGTTGTCCTCGCCGCCATGGCCCGCCCAACTCTCAGCCACCAGCTCGGTGGCCCCTTGGTCCATGACTTCACCGAGCTCCACTACGGCTCCCCAGTCCTCCACGAGGTCAACAGCAGCAGTATCCTCAATACCACCACTGCCACCTCTACCACTACCTCTCTCACCAGCGTTAGCGATACTAGCATGACTGCAGTCACAACATCCTCAGCCACCACTGGCGTCCCATCCTACAGCAACTCAAGCAGCAGCTCCGTCAGCAGCTCTGCCAGCGTCGCCATTGTCTCATCCGTCACCACAGTTTCGGGCTCACACACCGTCCCTAAGCCAACATCGACTTCGGCTACCGCTTCCGCTTCCGCAACTTCCAAGAGCAGCGCTGTTGAGACCAAGGTTGGCATGGGTTTTGCTGGCTTCGCTCTCTTCTTGGGCATCGATTTGCTTATTTAAGGTTCTTGATCTGGTGGATTGCATTTTCATGGCGTTGGGGTTAGCATTGGGAGGGGTTAATTGACCTGTTTCTTGAGGGAGACGGTTGTTGGCTATGGCTGAGCATCAGATAAAGCATGAATAGCGTTGTTTTCTTTGGGAAGGATGCAGCTGGAGCATGGAAAGAGTCTTCTGCAGCTGGACGCACCTTTGATACCTAGGGAAAATAACAAAACTATCATGACAATTTTGACTTTTGTGTGAAATGCCACTGTAACGCGTCCATCCAATTCAATATAATGTAGAAGTTGGTTCAGACAATGTCTAATTCCAAGTAAAATATTTTTGCTTTAAATACTAGCGTGGGCAGATCATGATTGTATTTGATGAAGCCCAAGAAACAAGTTCTTTCGAGCTTGCTGATATTCTTGAATCTGCCACTTGAAATGGAACAGTGCAGGCGAATTTGCAACAACCATTCTAGAGCAGGAAAATAACCCGATTTCATAGGCTTGAACCAGGTTTTCAATAGGAACTAGGTCTGTGATGAAGGTCTCTTAGCCTTGTTGTGATCAAGTCTGCGAAGAGTTCGCTTGTAAGGAGACCCGGTGGACCGACATCAACGAGTTCGCTCTGTTTATCTTCGAACTAGCTTTCATCAATTGTACAGGTTTACCCACATTCTTTGGACCTTTCTTTGATGCTTTTTCCCATTAAGAAATTCTCATCAGGATGTCCAGATTCATGATCTCCCTCATTCTAGGATTCACGCATGTCGTCGTAAGTCTGAAAACCCAGAGCTCCAGTCAGCAAATACTGATTTCTTGCAAGATTGCCTTACCAATCCATGCGGACGACAATCCGAGTCCCAATTTCCGAGACGAGTCTTTCGAGCAAGGAGGACACGAGGTATACGATCCCCAGTCTCCCACACGCCCACATATACTGACCGGTATTCAACGTCCAGAACCCTCCTCCCGAAAATTCGATACAGATCACTAACCTTGAATGGGTGGGAATTATCATCGGCGCTATCTTGGTCGTGGCATTGACGGTCGGCGGGATAATGGCATGTCGATGGCGCCTTCACCGGAACAGCAGCAATGTGGAGATGCGGCAGAGGGCTTTGGCGAACTATCGACAGGCAGCGCATCGAGATGCTGCTGCTCAGCGCATTGGGAGGGGAGAGATACTGGGACATATTCGCATGCCTTCGCCTGCTCACCGGAACAATTACGAGATGCATTGAAAATGGAAGAGAGAAAAGGGATATCAGGAATATGAGATGTCGGGGTCACAGTATGCTTTGCTTGGGACTGTCCAAAATTATTGCAAGATAAATGTCAAACATTCGATGCCCTACCTTCGAGATCTCTCCATGCATTCTCTGTACACATAAAACAGCGAGCTGACTGACCCTACAGAGCGGAGGGAACAGCGACCTAGACACACGCATACACAGAAAATAGACTCGCCCCGGAGACAATATTCAAGATGTGTCAGAAGCGTTTAATGGACAAAACAGCCTACAGGACCAAGAAACAAAGCGGCATGGACGTTTGTGTTGGAATAGTGCTGGTGGCAAGTGTGCCACCCTGTTGCTGCTTAAAAACGGGCTCTGAAGTGCGGGCCTAGACAAAAGTGGTTCTTTATTAGCAAACTTCTTGCGCAAGAATCCAACGAGTGATCACCGAGATAAGCGTCTCCGTGGATCCATTGCTGTGATTGAGGCGGCAGAAGGTGCTTCCTTTGAGCTGGAGCATCTGCAGAATTACTGAGTCTCAGGATGCTCTACGAGCGTTGGAGATCGGAATGAACCGAAGGATACACCTTTTCACCTGGTCGGAGGAGATGGCAAGAGACACCACCCTTGAACCATTCTTGTTTCGAGGAGGGAAGAAAGAGTCGCGTCGTGTTTGAGAAGGCGCGACGCTGGCCCGTGCGGATGCGGGGTGACATTCCAAATTCAGTGGCGTTTCTCGAAAGATACTCAAAATGCATTGTGAGCAACAAGTTATTAGAAGATCTAGGCAGAGATATATCGTTCTCACTTCTCTGTTCTTGCATTTTTTGAAAAGCGTTTGGGGACCTGCGCAGCAAATACTCTGGGTTGTTAGTATCCAGAATGCCATGTTGAAAGCCATAGTTGGGTACCCTAGATAGTTTACGGACTTCCATTTTTTAAGATTAGATTTTGCTTGGTCTCGAGGAGGGAATTGGTGTTCCCGTACTCCTGGTGGACAAAAAAAAAGGGGCACTAATTCTGAATGTGCTACCGCGAGTGGGACATTAAAATTGGGCAAAAATTAGTACCGCTTTTTCTGTCCACCGCGAGCGGTGCTTGTAGCTTCCTGGATATTTTTCTCTCCCATGCTTGCTCTTTCTAATTTTAGCCAACGGTATTCTTGATCCACCTCTCCAATACCGCTGCAATCTCGTCGCTATTCTTCTCCATGAAATGCATGTGTCCATTTCCATGGATTCCAATATCACCTAGCTTCAGCCATTCGGCAGATACTCCAGCCTGTTGAAGGAACTTCACTGTGCACCCATCGTAAACGGTGTGAAAGCTTGCCTCGCCGGATTCCACGAGTACTGGGATATCTTTCAAATTGACTAGCTGGCGAGCAGGCTCGGCTTGAATCGTGCAAGTCGCCAGTCCAGGCTCACTGTTTGGAGCCGTCTGTGTCTCTAACGGCGCCGTGGCATTGGTGATCATCGGAGAGTAAGTGAGCGGAATATTGGTGATGCCATACGGTCGCGCCTTCCCTGACGAAAGCACTTCATCCTTGAACGGCGGCCCAGTGGGCTCAATGCTCACGATGGCCTTAACTAGATTTGGTACGGCATCAGCGATCGACCACGGCATTAATCCTCCTTGCGAATGAGAGATGAGTACCGCCGGCCCGGTCTTTCTGAGTAGAGCCGAGCCAGTTGCTTGCATTTTTGTTTCTTGGACGACGGTGTTTGATTGAAATTGTACGGTCGATTCATAGTAAGCGTCAAAAACTGGATCACCCATGATGCCGCTCTGGGACATTAATATCAGCACCAGACTGCGCCGAAGAAAGGGAGGGAACTTACGCCGTTCCATTGAGTGTGCAGGGAGGCTTGTGGCCAAAGATTGTAATTCTGGGTTGCTGTAAATCTCCGCTGAAGATATTCAGCTGTGTATGTTGCCAAAGTCGTGTTACCAGCTGGATTCCAAGGGCTTCGCGCTCGTTCAGTCTGATCGATGATATAAAGCGTATATCCCAGCTTCAGGAAATAGGTAGCCCAGCCTGATCCACCATCAGGTTTGTTCAACCAATTCGTACCAGACTGGGCATTCCCGTGGATGAAAACCAAAGGCCAAGGTTGACACGGATTTGACGGGGTCAACTTTTCGACATACATCTGATTCGCATAGATATGCTCAGTTCCCACGGGAATGTAATTGCCGCCAACATAGAAAAATTCTCGAGCAGCAGGTACTTCCCCACTGTTGCTTCCTTCAATTAGCGATGGCGCAGCGGAAAGGAGAGCCCCGAAAAGAGCAAGAGATGACTTGAATAGCATTGTTCAATCTGGGAAAAGAGATCACTGGACACAAACAGTATGAAACATAAAACAAACGTGCTGACGGAGAATTGCGGAGGTGCGAAAATGGGCTGAGGGGCCAAGGGGTCGGGGTTGCAGATCACTTTCATCTTGAGCCTTACCTCGCGGTGGACAGAAAAAGCGGCACTAATTATTGCTTGTTGAATGTCCCACTCGGTGTGGCACCCTCCAGAACCAGTGCCGCTTTTTTGTCCACCAAGAGCTTACACTACTCGAGAGGGGTCCACACCTGCCAAGTTGGTGGAACCCTTCGTCTGATCGGAGATCGGAAATCGGATCCGTTGAATCTGTTACCGTTCACGACATTTAGGGATGGAGACGGGGACCTGCATTGTCGCGACAATGCGATGATGGTGCCACAGCTCGGGCCACTGTCTGCCGCCAGGTTTGCGGGGAGCAATCTCATTACGGACCTCCCCACAATGCAAACTCTTTCTCAACAACGCCTCATCAGTTGCTCCCTGTCATTACCTGTCGTCGACCTATCCCAAGGCTAGAAAAGGCCCCAAAGAGCAAGAAAGCTTTCGCTATGACCTCTAGAATTTTATCTTCTCGCACAAAATGAACTGCTGTTGCATAAAGTTGATGCACCTCAGCAAGTTCAGCCGGTCCTCTTGAAACCCGATTTCTTCATCTCAAATCGTGAACACCAGCACCTCAGCGATGCTCGTCATCAACATGGCAATTCCAAGGAGATTTATGATAACAAGCGTCATAGAGCAAAATCGAAAGCGGCGAACTGAACGAAGTCGTTCCAAGGCAATCAATTTGACGAGCGAAGACGTATCACAGTAAAGGCTGTAGCACTATGAAGTAGATTTATGAAGCCATTCATGTCTGCCCGTGCCCATGCATTATCTCCTGTCTCATATTTTTTACCATGTCGAAGATCTCGGAGCATTATAATGTGGGGAGACGGCCGAGATCCGAATACAACACATATAACCAGGTTTTTGTCCCCCGCATTTCTATCTTCTGTAAGCAGTAGAACACCATCTCACAGCTTCTTCTGGGTATCACCCTGTTTTGTACCCCAATACAATTTTCAATATGCAAAACGGCCCGGCAGGCGATGCCATACAAACTTTAGTACTACTATGGGTCTTCACCTGGCTTGCGATGTTACTCATGGTGGCCAGACTTGTCATGAGGAAAATACGACACCAGAGCTTTGACATCAGTGACAAGATTACAGTAGTCTGCATGGTTTGTTTGCTAGCACGGCTAGCATTCATTCATGTGGTGCTACTATGGGGCAGCAACAATCTTCCCGAAGCCTTTCGTCTACGCCACAAATTTTCGAAGACGGAGATCTATCAGAGGGAGATAGGAAGCAAGTTAACAATCGTTAGCAGGACATTCTACAATACCTAGTAAGCAAGTCGATAGCTCCGCCAATAATGCCGTCTAATAGGGATAGTCTTTGGTTACAGAAGTGTGTGGTCATGATCCTCTACCAGCGAATACTCTGCGGACTTCACCAAACCAGCGTTGTTGTGAAAATATACTGGGGAATTCTAGCAGCATCCTACGTCGTCATTCAGGTCGTGACTTTCACCGACTGCAGACCCATTTATCTCTATTGGCAGGTTCTGCCCGATCCAGGTAAGCTGATTCTTCTCTACACCGGTTCAAAGACTAATTTGCGGCCAGGAAACTGTTCCAAAGCCTTAGGACAGCTCTTCATCCTAGGAGGTCTGAATATCTTTACCGACATCCTTCTCATCGTCCTTCCTATGCCAACTCTTTTCTCCATTCGCAGCTCATTAGGCGCGTGAGTAGTCTGATAATCAATCTACAATCCATTCTGACAATCCCCAGAAAATTGCGCCTGCTCAGTATCTTCTCACTGGGTATCTTCCTTGTCGTCATCACCGTGATCCGTCTCCCGCTCAACCTCCACAACGCCGACATGCAAGTAAACCGCACAACATGGGCAAGTGTAGAATCCTTCACGGCAGCCTTCGTAGCCAACATTCCAACTTTATACACGCTTCGAAAACAACTTCCTGACAAGTCCGCCGCGAATGAGCGCATCAGTGGGGTCGGCTGGATGGAAGCCGGGAGAAAGAAGTCAATTGCGGCGTACGAGATGAGGCAGCAGCAGACATTTGAGGAGAAGGCACATGTGCTAGCGAAGAAGAGCATGGAGATTCAGGAAAGAAGGAAGGGGTTGTTCATACCACCGAAGGATGATGAGATGCCAGGAAGCTGGGATCGTAAAGCGAGGGTCAGAGATGGCAAAGTGGAGTATATGGGAAGTGATGGAGAATGGGAAAATGAAAGGGTCAGTATGGACAGTGTTTCGATGTTTAGTTCAAAGATATGAATTGCTTATAGTTTTGAGGCGGCGTTTGGATTTCTTGGAATATATGGGGGTGGTGGTGGGATAGGATCTGGTGGATACCCTTGGGATTATGACTTGATGATTTACGAATTCTGTATCCAACAATGTTTCACTTCATTTCATGTATTAGCTAGCTCAACGGTCTTTAAACTTCACATCACACGGGAGCACTTGTAAAAATGGACGAATAGATGGTTTACAACCCTTTTTTATTTGTTGCCTTCAACATTTTCTCAATCTAAGTCTTGCATTCTTACACTTGACTTACTCATTTTCTCTTCCCTACCCTTATTACACCGCCCTTCCAATATTGCTCAATGGAATCTGATTGACATATCGACTAGCCAGACGACAGGTTCGGCGTCGCTGGGCATACATACCGATCAAGGCAATAGGCCAAGCAAAGAGCACCAGAGTGATGACGAAGGTGACACCAACGTGGAACCACGGGTTCATGTACCATTGCTGTTGAGCCAGGACCGCTGAAACAGTGGGTGACGGAACTAGGTCTCCTTCAGTGCTTGTAGCGGTGGTAATTGCCTTCGAAATTAAAGCGACTGTCGCTGTGGGAGTCAGTGCTTGGATGGTGACTGAGCCGCTGATTTCGCTGAATGGTGGTCCAGGCGTTTGGCTTGGTTGGTGGTCTCCTAAGCCTGGAGTTTCGGCCACGATGCAGCATGCTGCGAGGAGGACGGGGAGAAAAGTAAACTGCATCATTTTGAAGTTTGTGTTGGTTGTAAGGAGTAGTTCTTGGTTGATGAAGATGTTACTGCCGAGAATTATTCAGAAGCGTTGGTGGTCAAAGAGTATCAAGTGGGTGAAAATAGGTTTACTTTATAGGAAACAATTGTCACTGTTCTGTAGACTTTTCTGTCGAAGACTGACTGTTTCCACGAATTCTTGGGGTTGAATGAGACAATTATCTCCAACTGTTCCTGTAAAACAACTCAAAACAAGATATCCCAAATCCCTACAAGTAAACTCAACGCATGTCCTCAAATTTCCTCATCAACTATCACCTCTACCAATCACTCACCAGCACCAGTAATTACCTACCAAGCAATTCTAGCAGCAGAATCAATGTCTACCACCACCATGACCAATCGCCACCCCACCAACTTCCAAATCTACGAGCTGCTTAAAGCAGTAGCAGGTTTCCAATTCTTGATTCTCTTTCTCCTCTTCATCTACAGCCTCGTCAAATGTTGTGTCTTCTGCCAAGATACCTACATCGGCTACACTCGCCGACGCGAGGCAGATCTAGAGCGTGGAATAGAGTTGACGGATAACTCGCTTCCAGGACAATGGAATCGCGCAGTAGCTGCGCGAAATCAAGACGCTGAAGCTCCGACACTGGACGGTGAAATATTCGATGAGGATGATTTGAATAATGAGGAGATGCATCCGCATGAGATTGGAAATCGGCTGGAGAGTATTCATGCGCCGGTCGAGGGTTCGAGCCAACACGGTGCTTGAGCTGTGTAAGAGGTAGGGTAGAGAACAGGTAGGAAATACATCTGTAGGATAGTTGAATAAAAAATTTCTTTGACATTTTGGGACACTACATTGGCCGTGAAGGATAATACCATTGTGAAACAAAAGTGAACATTATTTCGTTGTTCATTGCTTAAGAATGCGGGGCAAAGTTGAAAGAAGCGGTCGGTGATTTGCCTTTGTGTTGTTTTAGAGGCGCAAACAGGACTATTGTTCCTTGATTTCGAAACATGGAGAAACTTGTAAACAAAAGCATTAACGATGAGATATCGAATAGAAACAATTGTGAGAGTGAAGCAGGAGTAAAAGAACCCCCGCTTCCAGAGGAAACTACCATCCCGCAATGACCTAGTGCCCCTCATCCACTCCCGAGAAAATCAACAAATAAAATGCTCCCCGAGTCTTCAATGCGGGAAATCCCCGTCTCCATGATTGATGTTCAAACTGAATCAGTCGACGCAAGAGATCCTACAACATGGATTGTCCTGGGTTTGGCGTCTCCTTGTTTCCCCTAGAACCCCCTATCTCTACCTGTACTTTCAAGACATTCGAGATTCAAAATCCTCGGCCAGAAAACCTCCGTGGACATTGACTCAAATCCAGTTTCGCGGCTCCGAGTCAATCTCTATCAGTGATATAGATAACTTAGTATAGGACAGAGATCTCCATTGATGTTCAAGAGACTTTTACGCCTCCAAATCCCGTTCCATGCATCTGCGCTTTGCACCTCAATCTAACGAGAATAAACTTTTCCAGTTCATAGATGGAATCAGAGGTGTGCTCGGAAACTATCCAGAAGCAAATATGGGAACTTTGGCGTGTCTAAGTTTATAACCTGAAAATTCCCATTTCTTCGCCCGGTTGCCACATTTATACCCTTATGTCGCCAGACTTCTGGATGCGTACCTTCCGAAAATGGATTCGAATCCGTGAACAAAATTCAAGCACGCTTGAAACAGAGTATATTAATATTGGAGTCTCTCTTTGGTTTCAACATAGCTACTTGAACGCCAACCTCGAATGGGCCTATGTGGTGAAGTTTTTTGATTCGCGATTATCAACCTTCACTCACTTGACAGAAACCAGGCAATTTCTAAACCGCCATAGAAGAAGAAATACATTTTCTCAAATGGTTACGAGAAAAATACATTCATATATTGTGAAAAACGCTGTCAAAGTTTTCACTGCTGTCAAGCAACTTTTCGTTGAACCCCTATTTTCTCGCCCGCCTTTGCGTCTGCAGTGAAACCACCCACCACAAAACAGCATCTTGGAAATAGTAGTGATCTGACTCAAGGGAGATATCCAGACGCCACATATCGTTGCAAAAATTCGCGGCACTTCTCCATCTTGGCCAAGAATCGAATTCTCACATCGTGGCATAGAATTTATACCCCAGGTTCAGCAGCACCGTCACTCTCGCAACAAGCCTTGAAAACCCACTGAACTCAACTTCCTAGTTCATTATATCAATGCAAGTCCACAATCCAATATTCCTCTTCTAAGACCACTAAGTCCTGCTGTTCCATTCTCATACTGTCGAGAAGGAGCAAGGGAATTTAGGCTGCCAAGGAGATTGTACCAGAAAGACATGAAGAACCGGGAGAAAGATGAGCTCATGAAATTGGAATTCGAGAACTGGTACTGTACCCAAAATGAAGAACTTGCACTTGCTGTCAAGTTCCTCTTCACTGTCAACTCCCTAGTCCATTCACTCAACGGCCCGTCCTCTTACAAGAACCCCTCTTTTCTTCGCTACCAGCATATTTCCAGCAGATTCTATTCCTGACCTAGTCCCCATAACATAAACACAACACACACGACAAAACCATTGGAAATACCTCCACCAAATTGTGTCCATGACGCTTCCCCTCCCGCCACTCGCTTATTATATACCCTTTCCCCTTTCTCTTCCATTTCCCAAAACGTCCCATTCGCAAACTCCCGCCCTTCCACAGCCCCACGAAATCTAAAAAATCAACCTCCCGACCAACTTCCAAACAAACAATCGATCTCGATGCTATCTCACGTGAAGTTCAGGTGTGCTGTCAATGGCAGGCTTTCATCAGAGACCGCGACTGAAGCAGCGAGTGTCAAAATCTAAAAAAGGGTCGGAATTGAGTGAGTTACAAATAGCAAGGTCGACTTGAAATTTGTAGTCAAGAACTTTCTGCTGTCAACTTATTCCCCCCAACTCACTCGCTCATCTACACCCCAACTATTCACTCACCGCACCCCTCACCAGGAACCCAGCTCCCCAAATTCTAGCCAAGGGCAAAGACAATTCCCATCATACCCCCAGCCAGAACAAAGACATAGGGGGTAACCGATGGCTTGGGTTCCTTCCTTAGCCAGCTACGTTCCAAGCACTTGCTTGTTATATACCCATCTCCTTCCCCTCTCCCCTGACTCACTCCAACAAGCCCCTTCCCCACCACAAGATCAATCACCCACTACAGCACTACAGCACAAGATACATAAATCCTCCCATGGACCCATCGAGCCAGGTTAAATCACCAAAATATACAAGAGCCACAGGTTTTCGATGTTGAGCTTCTTGGAAGCTTCACCTCCCAACCTTAAACCCATGTTCGGAAAATTGGCATGACTAAGAAAGTAAGCAAGCACTTGCCGTGATCAAGGAGTACTACATGAATTTTAATCATTAAATGAAAAACTGCAGTCATCTCCCTTCTGCTGTCAACCCCCAATTCATTCATTCAAGCAATCATCCAATAAACAACTCTCCCCACCGTGTCATGAAAGCCAGCATCATGGAGTTCCAAAATACGCTTCAAAGTCCAGATGTGGGAAGCCGTCACTCGAAGACACCGCTCATCACCACTTCTTCGAGCGCGTGTTCAGCTTGATGACTTCGAAGCTGGAAGGGGAAATTTATATACCTCAAAGCTCGTACAGTTCACACCTCTTCGAAATTTCTCAGAATCACAGAGTAGCTGAGACATAATAAGTTCAAGCACAAGCTTTTAAACATTGCACTACTACAAATACACAACAACAAACGCATCCATCCATCCCTTCCGTTTCATCCCATCATATATTACTTATTACCACCACACATATCATCTCTCCTCTCCCCTCACAAGTAGTAGCAGAGACGCATCGCATTTCATAAAACTAGGAATTGGAAAGCTTGAGATCGAGATCCAGATCAGAAGAATCCCGGGAATATTGCACCAAACCCGCCACGAAAAAGACTCCAGCCCGTTCATGTGTTCCTTTGCTCCCGCAGTACCCCCTCACAAACTCCGCTCCGCTCCGCTCCCCTCTTGCGTTTCGAGGTAAAGACAAGGACAGTTTATGCGACGACTTGCTCAGCACGACCTCTTTGCTCGCCGTTATGAGCGCTATCTTGAATGGACGGGGCTCCAACCTCTTCCTCATCTTCCTCATCATCCTCATACTCGTCACCCTTGTGCGCGCTAGCGGGGACCCAGAGGCCAGACTCGCGGTCGTTCAGGGGTTGATCTTGGCCTGAGAGGTCGTGACCCTCAGCGTTGCGCTGGACGTTGTTGCGGCGGCGTTGGGAGAGTGTGCGGGCGCGGGTAGACAGAGAAGATGTCACTTTGGCGTTAGCAGTCACCCAGTTGGTGAGAGCATCCTCGCAGTCTTGGATAATGGCCTTGGAGGCCTCGTAGCCGTCGTAGGCGGCGCGGGTCTCACCTGGGGTGACTGGGGTGTCGTCAACAAGCTCGAGAAGGTGCTTTCCGTAGCCGGCGATGATGGCAAGCTTCTCGCAGTGCTCGCGGAGAGCATCAAATTGGTAGGTGTAGGCAGCCTTTAGCTTCTCGCGGGTGATGTTGGAGAGTTGAGCCTCAGCGACCAAGGACTCGGCCTCGGCACGGACAAGCTCTTGCTCGAGAACGACGATCTTGGGGGAGTTTGGCTCCTTGTACTTGAGCTGAGCAATTTGGTCGGTGATCTTTTGCTTGCCTATCCCACGTGATTAGAAGGTGAAATCAGAGCTCAATAGGTAGAACTTACGATCTCTGGAAGGCTGGACTGAAGCCTCGATGTTTCGGATGCTCTTGATGGTTACACGGTATTGGTCGTAACGGTCAACATACTGGTCCTCAAGCTCACCGATCTCGTAGAGCAAGACACCAAGCTTGTCCGTGACATCCGAAACATCATCATCGCATGCCTCACCCCAGATGGAGAGTTGTTGCTATAAAACAAGTCAGAAGGAACAGTGAATCTTGGCACCAAAAGCAATGACTTACAGCAACCTCCATGCGCTCCCGACCAACAAGCTCCATGCTGCGCATCACGTTCTTCTCCATCTTGACAAGCTGGCTGAGCTTCTTTGCGAGATCTGGGCCGAATTGGCCGGCGGTTTGTTTGCGGAGAGCATGGCCTACGGAGCGCATTAGCATGGTCATCGAATCACAATTGATGCCATCGTCGCAGAGTCGCTGGAACAGGAATTTGGAGTCCATCGACGAGGCATTGCGGTTGGTGGGATAGAGTGTTGTTTGGAAGCCAACATGCGATTGACCGCCCTTTGATACAATTCAATCGCGCCGGCCGATATGACCCTCCGTCTTTGTTCCTGCCCAGATGTTCCATACTCTGCGAGGACGACTCGATGTGCGTAGGAGGCGATAATATAGACCACGTCATAGAAGGAATCACTAACCAATGCCGCCCTTTCCAAACAAACGTCCGGACTTGGTGCTGGATGGTGGTGGGGGAGGGTTCTGGAGTTGCGAGGCCTGCACAGAGTCAGTTGAGAGCTGCTGGAGATGCAGATGCATCGGGGAAGGAGCTGGACATACAGTAGGAGCCCGCGATTGTCTCATAGAATACGTGCGATGCATGATGTTGGTGTTGTTGTTGTTGTAGGGTCTTTACTCGTAAGGGTTCTCGATTCTTCGTCAAGTCTTCAAATATTCGTCAGAGGTATGTGAATGATCAAGCAAAGCAGTGATTGTGATTGTGATTGTTTTGTTATGAAGCAGAAAAGAGCTGGGCAAGTAGTCCGTCGTAGTATGATATGTATTTCAGGATAGCTCTTGATGGCTCCTTCTCCATGACGATCATTCCCGCGCCCGAACAACCGCAACCTACGTCACTGTCCACTGTGTGCGACGCTAAGCCCCATCCACCAGAATCCGCGAGAGCACACCAGCACCACTGCAACGGCACTCCTTGCAGCCGTGAGCCTACAGTAGTACTTCGTACCTAGGTAGTAGGTAGTAGGTAGTAGGTACAAATGGACCCTGAGAAGGCATTGATACTGGAGAAAACCCTCAGCCCTCTTCTCCTTGCGTTCCTTCCTTCACTCTCCACTTCTCCTCCAGATTTCCTCAGGGATCAATCCTCCCATCGTCCCACTCCCACACAGACACAGACACAGACACAGACAGCTTAATCTTCGCGAATCTCGAAACAAAAGCCAAAAGCCAAATGCAAATCCAAACACGCCACAGTTCCCACGGCCAAAAGTATCTACGTCATGCCCTTTGCTCCAGCGTAAGCTTATTGAAATGAAGCAATCTTGAATCGCGCGCACCATTGCCTCTAGTGTCCTCTTAGAGCTCCATTAGAGGATTTCGGGGTGCACCCACGAATTTTCTGGTTTCCAGCGGCAACGCGGTGTGTGGCTGTGTGGTTTACTTACTCTACGCACTTGCGCGCGCACTTACGGAAGTACCTGACTAGTTCTAGCTCCTCTCCTGTACCTACCTAGGCATTTCCCCAAGCTTGCTTTGTGCACGACGATCTCTTCCAAGCGCTCACGTGGGAAATAATGTGTCTTGCGATCTCCTGACGCTAGGTGCCGGGTTAGCACGTGTTGGTGTTGAGATGCGTGGTGCGTGTTTTGCATTGCGGTGAAACGGTGTGCGTGCGGTGGGACAAAGATAACTGTGTGATGGATGTGGTAAGATTACGCGAATGCATGAGGGCATGAAGGAGGGGGGAAGATCTTTGAAGATCTTTGTCGGAGGGGATATATATAGACTGTGGGGAGAAACATGTACCAGATATCTGGGACACTGGGTTTTGGTTCTGCCGAGGATTTGGATGTCGGGAAAACGGTACCTAGGTAGGTGGCGGATAGTCAGATTGAACATCAGGAGGGAATGACTCCACGAGCGAGAAGGTAGCACTGATTAGCACTGCAAAAATCACATCACAGGCGATCGAAAACGAATTGACACAAAACCCCAGTGTCATTAAATCATCTCCGCTGTATATAGGGTATTTCCGACTTCCCCTCTCTGTTTGCTCTCCTAGTCTGACGACCAGCATCACACAATCCCCCATCCTTCCCCATCAATCCATGTATATACTCCCCCCTTCTAAATTACAGTCTATAAGCATCCCACCCATGCACAAAAAAGCCCCCAAAAAGAAAACGCTTTTCCGACCCATTCATTCCATTAAAGAAGAAATAAGATGTACAAATCCCTCCCTTCCGATTCATTCATAAGATCGCTATATACGTTCATTCGCCCTTCCTCGCCAAGAGCAAACCAGAGGGTATCTAACATTACTAAGAAAAAAGCAGAGACAATAAAGGAAAAGCTAAAAGTACACTGTAATGCAAGAAGGGTATCGTTTTTGAAGCAAATGCAAGGCATTTTTGGGAGATGAGCGCGCTGCAAGCAAGCGAGAAAACGCCAGTCTCCATTCGCTCAGCAAAATCGCAAAACACAAAACAAAAGGGAAAAATTCGACGCAGGTTGGTTGGTATATGAACGCAGCAAAACGCCCATACCAAAATAACAAAGAGAAACGCTTTCATGTTCGTTTCAAAACGCCCAAGAAATCTGCCACCTCGTCGTAACACTGGGATTCGTCTCCGCGCCATACTTCTGCAAAATATGCTTCGTCTTCGAAAAGCGGTGCCGTCTATCCGGGTCAAATATCTGGCCCCTAATCGACTCCACGGCAGCAAGAATGCTCCATTCCCTCCTGTTCGGGCCAGGCTGGCACGAATTCACCATGGCGCGGCGCCGGTTCGGTTCTTCGAGGTGTAGCACGTACTCGAGAAGCTCCCAGAGACCGCGTGTGGCGATGTTGTAGACGAGACTGTTGCCTTCGCGGTCGAGCACGTGCAGGGTCTCGAGGAGCGTCCTGTCGCCTCGTGGGATTAGGATGCGCAGGAGCTGGTAGGTCTGCTGGGGCGTCTCGGGGGTCCGCGCTGAGTCGTCGTTGCAGCGTGATTGTGTGATGATGGCGTGCGCGGGGGTCATGCCTGTGTCGTCTGGTCCGTTCCTGTCGCGGCCTTGAGCACAGGCGCAGGTAAGCTGGTCGATGTAAGAATTAGAGTGGGCGTTGGTTTGGTTGCAGATGCGGCATTCATAGAAGCCAAAATAGGACGTTCCTCTTGCTCCGCGTGCTATGTCGTGGAAACCGTAGACTTGTCTGTTGCCATCCATCTTCTCGTCTTGTTGGGAGAGAAATAGCTTGACCTCTACTATTCCGGCTTGGATCTTCGAGTAGTCGGCTGCTGATTCGGATTTGATCTTCATTGCGGCCTTGCTCATCATCATTATTGCTGTCTTGCCAGAAGTGTCAAAGGTACCCAGTTGATGCTCAATATAGGGGAACTCTTTCAGAATCTTGGGATAGAGGTCTCGTTCCAAAGGACGTTGCAAAAGACAATGGAGGGGCGTGCGACCCTTCAGATCTCTTTGCGTCAGGAGCAGTCCGGGAGGAGATTCCTGAACCTTAAACCAATTCAAGAATTCAATTAACTCATCTCCAAGATCCTGAGGGTTGAGCACATGGAGTGGATTCTGCCCAAAGCTGTTTTGACTTGTCTCTTTCCATTGTGATTGTGACAGTTGCGAAAAGTATGGCATGCCGACTCCCGTGGACATGAGGAAGTGCAGAGAGTGATTCCCTGCAAAGTCAACCTTGCAAACCTCCCTCAGACTGATCATAGCACTCAGAAAGCTATTCGGATCCATACTATGGGCCTGCAACATTAGAGCATGCCACTGGGAGAAGCCACAGATGTTGCAACTCGCGAACATCACATCCCAACGCAACATGGCATGGTTTTTCCCACAGGGGATTACCCGTAAAGAATCATTCCACATCCCTGCTCGAGCATCATGCTTAGGTGGTTTCGTAGGTCGAATTTGCTGGGGCATAGGCGGTGGAGGTTGGCTATATTGGCTGTTTGCGCTCAAAGAGGAATTGGTAGTCGCCAGACTAGCAATGGAATATCTAGGGTTTGAAAAGGTGTCGTCGTACGGAAAGTTTGACTGCGCACTCCCCGTTGACCAAGTCGCCATAGTTGAAATTGACATTCTATCTGGTGTAGGCGTCCTTATTGCATCCAGCTGCCGCCGCATTGGAGAGAAATAGTCCTGGGGTACTTCATATGGTTGCTGAGTCGGCTGCGATTGCGGCGTTGGATGCGACAGTTGGGGAGGGTGGGGAAGAGGTTGCGAATGCTGCTGAGGTGGTTGAGGTAGTGGTTGCTGGGGAGGATGAGGAAGCGGCTGCTGGGGAGGAGGGTGAGGAAGAGGTTGCCGCGGTGGTAAAGACGAATGTGACGAATGCGCCGATTGTGTTGCTGAGGATGGGAGCGGCGGCAGTGATGTTTGGGGAGGGGGAAGCGGCTGCGGTAAGTTGGGATGAGGGGTCGGTTGAGGTTGAAGTGGTCGAATAGGCAACCTTGCGGGTGTTTCTGGTCTACTCGATGCCGATTCTGATACTTGTTGGATATTGCTTGAATTCGATACCAGGCCAAAAAGCTCCCTCACTGTCTGTTCCCGTTCGTATTGGCTGACGGGCAGATGCCAGTCTTTGTACCGATTGGCGTACGTTTTGTAACTTCAACCACCGATAGTAAGATAGTGGGCTTGTATACAGAACTCAATAACTTACGAGTAATCCAGCTTCGACTTCATGTAGTCTCTAATTTGAGGGAAGCTTATCCTCGTCATGTACAGACGTACAAGCTCCGGTTGATGAACCAGCTCCCAGTTCTTGTTCGGCCTTGCATTTTCGGGGTCGCGATGCAGTAGAATCTTGTGGCATTGTTCGTCCGACAGAGCAAAGCACTGGTCCTTGGACGGAAGTGGCAGGCCTGGCGGCGCCATGGTGGATTGTTAATACTCGTTGTCGCGACGGGTACTGATGAGGTCCACTGATTGTTCCATTCGTCGAAGATAGCAACAAATTCAAAGCGAGCCGCCCAAAAGGAAAATAATTGTGGTGAAGAATATATATGGATGAGGTGTCCCAGATTTTTTGTCGCGTTCCTAAGTGCTGTACTGCGCCGCGATATGAATATGGTGTTTTGCGAAGCGGAGGTGGTGGTTAATCCGACCTTTTCGCCGGGATACTTGGCCGTAGATTCAGCTGGTAGGGGGGCAAATTGGTCACTCTTACGGTAGTGGCACTGAATGAATGACTGCAGGCAGATGAAAGGATGGCGAGGCGCCGTAAAGAAAGAACACACGCTGGCGCTGAAGGGGACGTTGAAGATATGGATATGCAGAAGGGAAGAAGAGGTCGGATAAAGAGGTGGAAGGATTTGGGGGGAAGCAATGAAGAAATTTCGAATACACTGTCCAGCACCCTTGTCTGTCCGTTGACCCCTGATCGCAACCCTCAAAGCCCGGTGTTCCTGCATATCATTTTAAGCCTACTTTCTTCACAGGGAGAACGAGGACAGAACAAGGATGACCTTGGGGAGAGCACAATCAGGGCTTCTGCGTTGACCTGTGGCGCCGTTGCTCGCTGGCTGAGGCCTGCTCCACCGCTGAAGAGAAAAACAAAAGACGGGCATCCGCGGCCTGGGTCGCTGGACGCTGGCGGGCACCTTGGATGGTGAGTCGTGAGCCGAATGGTGGGTTGACCCCCGGGGCATACATGCTGTAGTGTCATAGCATGGCTAGCAGGGCATGGGGCGTGTGCTTGCTCTCTTCTTGGGGAAGGTGGACTTTCCTCGCCTCTTGGTGAAGTTCTGCCCTCGAAAACAGGCTCATTAGCGTGCCATCGTGCCGCGCCGCCCAGTAGTTGCGGACAGGAGGTGGGGGCGGGATCTAGGTTTCTTGCACTTTGCAGGAGGCACTCCGGCTCTACAGTAGTATCGCCCATCGCACAAACAAGAAGTTTCCAGACGATCTGGAATCCATCATCCCGATCTCTGTGTAGCATTTGCGGTGTTGCACACCGCTGATCCTGATCGCACCTGACTTACGAAAAGTGCTGTACATTCTTGCGAAAGCCTCGTAGGGCGCAATCCATCAGCACAGTTGAGACTGGTTGTGTAATCGAAAAGGAAAGTTTTGCCAATGGCACCGGGAGAAGATCCGTGCAAGTGCCCTGCAAACTCAATAATAATAATTCCGTGCCCTAAAACCCCATCCTCCCCTCCCGCTTTCACTCACCGGACTTGCTTCAAGCGACCCTTTGCGACAACTTCGCTAAGATACTTTGGGAGGCAAAACATCCAGATGAAATGGGCGGCCAAGATACCCTACCAGACGGTAACTCCCACGCTGGCACGCAGCAAGGTAATATTGGGCTTTCCGCATCGGCAGATTGATTCTTTGGAACGCTACTCTGCAAACAATGCAATGGCACTCTGTCGCAGGAAGTGAACCCACATGTCCACCCACGTAGGTCCACACCAAAAGTTCGATTGCCCCTTGAGCAGATCACTAACTTCTTTGCTGCACAAAATTTGTGTCTCAAGTATCGAGATTACGTGACCAGAGCCTGCGTGTCAGACACTCTGCACCCCGCTCGACGTATTTGATATCGTAGCGTTCTTTGTCTTTTAAAAGTTTGCTCAGCAATTACAGGACCTTTGAGGTTCTCACAGTACTTGCTGTAAGCCTGTAGGGGTCTGGGTCTAATATGTCCCACACCACCACCACATTTATTACCCCGGCAGACGGCCATCTATCAGAACAATTAAGCTCCGGCAGATAAGTATCCGGCTACTGAAGGATGCGGTGCCAAAGTACATCTATATGCAAATGCAGCATCGAAGCGAATATAGTCGGCACGACTTCCTCGCCAGGCTGTCTCCCCTCAGCCAGGACCTGAACCCTACATCCACCAAACTTTCGGAATGTAAAACACCGCTTTTTGTGCGGAGTAGCCTTACCTGACGGCAATACGTCGGGATTCCCCCCAGCTTTTATACGCTAACGATTGTGATGTAGTCGTGGCCAGCCTACTGGCGCGCTGTTGGAGATATACTAGATCTTGAGATCGGCGAGATGTGAAACACGAAACAGAACACGGCGGTTCACCCGGAAGATGCGGGATTCGATATGTTCCAAAGTGGCGAGTTTTGGCAAATGCGCGGTCACTTTGGAGCTCGCCGGGTAAATGCAAGCGCACCAAATAGGGGATATTTTTGGAAAAAATGCGTTGCCGTAGCTATTTATGCTTGATCATCCCAGGTGGTGGGTGCAATCTCACCCACGAAGCGGATCCAATACCACGAGTTTACCCCCCTGGACGTCCTTCCACAACTGAGGTCGCATGCTCAGATGGCAGTCAATAGTAGACAAGTCGCTATGAAACAATGTAACGATGGTGATGCAGCCCCTGGGTGCCGTCTCGGGGTTTCCTTGAAAGCAAAGAGCCTTCTGAAAAAAAAAAACGTAAGCTTAGGAGCATTTGGGCGTATCTTTGCCCTTGGCTTGCATCTGCTCACCATTGCTCGCACCACCAATCACGGCGCCAGGACCGGCTCCAGAGGCGACTTCAACGCTGTCGGGCTTGCAGAAAAGCCAACAATTCCAAAGGATGCAAATGAAACGACAAGCAAGATGATTTCACTCCCGCCTCTAACCAAGGATCTGATATTGAGGATGGGGGGGAGGATGGGGGGGAGAATGGGGGTAGAAACTGGTTAGAGTCTGGTTGAGGCTGAAAGGTACGGAAGTACTTGGTCTTGGTTTTGCTATGCTAAAGGCTTAATTCGCGGGGCTGGACGTGCATAATTCCGTTTGGCACTTGTGCAGAATTGTGCACACCGCTCCATCTACCCTCCGTACAATGGCTGTTCTGCCCAACCACAGCACACACCAAACACAAGCAATTTAGACCTTTATCAAGCATCAACCACAATAGAGAAGAGTAATTTGCCCCCTCATTGTCTGACCTAGGCGTCTAGGTGTCTAGGTCTCTAGCTAGCTGTCCCGTCTCTAATGCGCGTGCCTGACGATTGAGGCTCAGGGTGTCTTTTCTAACCCCTGCCAAAATAACATTTCGCAATACTGGTATCCTTTGACACGGTATTTCGACGCGCCTTCCTAAGAGGGAACCCCTTTGAAAGGAAAGAAACACAAAGGTGAGTCGCTCTCCAACCTTGCATTATCGGAAGGTCTTTACTCATCCCATCTCAGTGCCTCGATCCTTCTTAAGCCTCCACTGTCCAGAAGCAACACTGCACACGTGACCATTCACGATCTGCTCATTTGTGTATTTGTTTTAGGAGCATGAACATCCCCGCTGTTATCCTTAGTGGGCTGGATAGGATCTGAGATTTGAGATTCAAGCTTAACGATCTGCGGATTTTCAGAACTGCGACTGCGCAACATGCCAGAACACGAGACGATAGATTTAACACAAGATTCGGATGACGAGTCTCCCCGGCCGGCGAGCCGGGACTTTAGAAATGAGAATGGAGTTTTTGTCCTACAAGAATCTTCAGAAGATGACTCCGAGATCGTCCCACTGCCGTCTCTGAGGAAGTCGAATCCCCAGCCTAGGAAAGGAACCCCTCGAAACGCTAAAGAAAGTAGCAGTACTTCTAGCCCTACAATACCCAGAAATGTGCGGTCAAAAACTCCGACTTCTCTATCTGTACCACCCAGAGGACGTCAACGAAGCGGTCAGTCATCTAGGGATGCTCCTGTTTCGGCTTCTGCTTTGGCGGACCCCGCAATATCCACACCACGGAGAGCCTCTAAGTCGAGTTTCCAAAACTCATCAGGCCCTCAAATCAAACAGTCGCCCCAAACGTTCTCGCGTTACAATAACCAGAGACACCCATCGTCCAAAGGCAACGTTGAAGATGATTCTCTGTTTCCGAGCGAGCGCGCTGGCAATGTTCCACGGTCATCTCGTCGTGGATCCTCCCAAGGCGAACGCATGCGCTCAGAATCAATGAACTCTGCAGGTGCTACACCTCGCTCCTCATCACGCTTGGCCGTCAAGACCACGCTATTCAGTAGACCAGCTGGGAAGTCGTCGCCTGCAATAGAGAAGTCTAAAACACAAGGCTTATCAAGCACTCGCCGAGCTCCCTCTGATAAAGAAGACTCAACATATGAAAGCGAGCCAGAAAGCGAGTCAGATGAAGAACCAATCGATCCAACCCTAGGAGACATTGATATTCCTGTCCCGCTGGACATGCCGGCGAAAAGAGTATCCCGGAGCAATACCGCATTTCAAAAGTCTATTCCTGATATCGATCCAACTCGGGGGGACAATGATCTCCCAATTCCATCAGACGTACCCTCGAAGAGAAGCTCGCGAAACAATCCTTCATTGCAAAAGTCTATCCCTGATATCGATCCAAGTGCTGAGGACAACGACATTCCTACCCCAGCAGACACCCCATCGAGAAAGATCCCTGGGGACAATGCCGCATATCAGAGGCCTATTCCTGATTCCGTGGCCGATTCTGGTGGCATGTCCTCGCCTGTACGAACACGCAAAGACCAGGCCACACTCCAGGTTCCTCGAACCTATCCGAAGCGAAATGAATCTCCTCGGGAGGTCATGGGGCGTAACAAAGGGAAAGAACGGGAACCTACAAAGGAGCAACAAACACAAACTATCTCACAACTAGAAGAGTCCCTCCGCGCGTTTCAACGAAACATGAACGATGACCATGCCCTCACTGTAAGGCATTTGTTACGTGATGCTAGGAAGGCCGAAACAGCGCGAGAGCAGCTATTTATTGACGATGTATCACCGTTTCCCTCTCAAGGGGCCATCCAAATTTCACAAAAGGACCCCTTTCCAAAAGGAGCGAAAGCAGAGAGGTTCAAATCTATTGTAAGTTGGCCAAGCTTAAAAGGCAGGGAAGTATTCTAATAAGTAAAGGTTGTAAAAGCCAAGAGTAGTAGTGCCAACAAAGGTTCCGATCTCAAGTTTTTAATTCCAAAGAAATTCAAATCGGATCTTTCTCGTGTCCCAAAATACAGCTCTCACACCTTCGTTCGACGCAATATACTCTCCGCGGACGAAGAGAAGCTCAGATTCGTCCCTTATTTGGGGGATGTTGATACCAAGGAATCCAACAAACGACGATTGGAACATCAATTGGCAGAAGCTTATACTGCTCAAAATTCCGAACCAATCCGGGTCTCCGAAGAAATTTCCGATCTTCGAGGTCGTCTTGATTGGTGGCTTGAGGATCTAGATATTGGCTGCACGAAACAGACTCTCGAACATTATGTGCTCAGCCAGGAAGATGATATTGACGAGGCTGGGCTCGGAAAGAAAGCCAGGAAAGTGCTCTCCGAGTCGTATGGGCCCCAGCTCACAGATCAGAAGTTGCTGATGGCTAAGAGATTCTCTCGAGCCTTCGAAAACGTGTTTGATTATTCTTTGGCGAAGGTTTTGTTGCCGGCTGATCGACTAAAGGAGATGATGGAAGCTGCCAAGAAAAGTCCCCGAAAAAGTCTTGACAGCAATCCAACAAAATCCCTATCCGCTCATTTGGAAACATACGCTGCTCTTACATGCCTGATATGCGGTGCTATCGAGTGTCAAACTCATGGGCATTACGAATGCCCACCGTCACCTACTGGCAACGATTCGGATGATGGTGCCGAGCATCCTCCTGACTACCAGTATGAGAAAAAGCAAATTTCAATGCACCCTGATGATATTATTCGAAGATATGAGCAAAGATTTGCGAGTCGTCCTAAAAATGTTGACGTTGGTGATATGGATATGGGTGGAGAGTCTTGTGGGAAGCAATGCTATCAGTCGGTGGACGCACGCAGTCACTACGAGTTCAGTCAAAAACAGAGAGACGATCTACGCAACTTTTTGTTCGCATGGGATGAGCCAGAGTCGCGATCATGCGATCTCTCCATCGCTATGGGTCTCCCTTGCTGGCAGATATACGAAGAGATCGAAAAGATTGAGCCTGACCGCGAGAGTAAATCTCCAGAACAATCTTTGAGTGCGAAGGTGAAGCGACCAGACTGGTATGATAACAAACGCAAGACTCTCAAGCAGGGTTTCGAAGAGATGACGGAGGCTCACAAACATGAAATGAGGACTCAAATATACCCGGTATGCTTTAAGAACTTCCCAGCTGGCGTATGCAATGAGATTAACAGCCTTAGTGTGCACATCCGGGTCGACCCTGTGACGCAAAATGCCCATGTGTCAAGTCAGATATCCTATGCGAACGCATGTGCGGTTGTCTTGATGATTGTCCTAGGAAATTTACCGGATGTGGCTGCTCTTCATATGGTCGTGCCTGCGCTTCCGATACCTGCATCTGCATTCAATTGAACCGCGAATGTGGACCTCAATGTACTTCATGCGGCGCTATACCTCGGCTCGATCCCAGAAATAAGTACAATGACGCGCTTTTTACCAATGGCTGCCAAAATATAGCCTTGTCACGAGGCGTTCCAAAGGGTCTGATAATGGGTGAGAGTCAGTTGGAAGGTACTGGTTTTGGATTGTATGCGGCGGAACCCATTCGCAAGGGCGAGTTTGTGAGCGAGTATGGGGGCGAGGTAATTTCTCCCTCTTGACATGTTTTCCTTTTATTGACCATATACCTAGATCATCTCTACCAACGAAGCAGACCGTCGTGGCATTGTCTACGATCGCAAATATCTCTCCTTCCTCTTCGATCTCAATGGTGATGTGGCCATCGATGCCGCTCGCCTAGGCAACAAAACCCGCTTCATCAATCACGCAGACAACGAAAGAGACGGTCTGAACTGCGAAGCCAAGATCCTGTTCGTAAACGGCGAACACAGAATTAAGTTTATCGCACTTCGCGACGTCAAGGCAGGCGAAGAACTACTTTTCAACTATGGAAAGAAATTCGCAGAGAAACACGGTCTAAGCAAGAAGCTACCAAAAATAAAAGAAGGCGCTAAGAAAGGGGTGGTTCTTGACGAGGCTCTCGACGCACTTGATGGCATTGATTCGGGCAAGCGCAAGAACGCTCGAGGCAACATGAGAGGCATGAACGGCCGGGGACGAGCCGGCAGGAGAGGAAGGGGCAAGGCTAGGAAAAGCGCTCCTACGCATGAAGTCGTTGAAGAACCGGAACCGGAGCCGGAGCCGGAGCCGGAGGTCGAGGACGAAGATGCGGAAATGCCTGATGTAGATGATGATGAAGAGGACGAGTATGAGGAAGATGGCGAACCGCGAAATTTGAGGCCTAGACGTAGGAGGATGCGCCCGGCGCGGTATACCCGCTGAAAATTCCAAATACGGCTGCTATTCTGTGAACTGTAATACTTCTGCTTGTATTTATTAATGCGTCGAAAGGAAAGGTACACGTGATGATATCGGGAGAAAGCGGGTGTACTTCGTAAGCAACATGAGGCTGAGATACATGACTCAACCACGAGATCATACTCGCTCTCTCTTAAACACGTCCCTCAAGCTGCTCTTTCTTCGCTCACTGACAATTTTATTCTCTAATTACTCACCATCTCGACCAATACACTACGCAAGGAAAATGCCACCTACCACCCTCCTCACCACCCTCGCCCTCCCACCTACAGCAGCCCTCCTCCTAACGACCTACCTAAAAAACCATCCCCTCCCCTCCCTCTACACCCCCCAAATCCACCAAACCAACACCCTCTCCCCCTCTCTCCCCAATTCCACCTCCCTCGCGCTCGTAAACCCAAAATCCCATACCCACGTCTCAGATACGCGCTCCCTGACACTATCTCAATCCTCACTCGGAAAGTTGAGCGACGAGGAGATTCTAGCGAGATTTTTAAGAGGGTTTTTTAATGGGTGGGTGTTTGCGGCGGAGAGGAGGTTTATTGCTTTGCTAGGGTTAGGAGGTAGAAAGTTTGTGCCTGTTGGGTATGAGGGTATGTTTCCTGCTTTTTCTTTATCTTTTGTCTCTGCGTTTGAAAGAAAGAGAAGAGATTGACGATTCGCTCGTAGGCGTGAGAAGAGATGAGAAGAGAATTGAATGGCCTAGTGAACTCAGCAGTGCGACTTTGCCGGATGTTGGCACAGTGATGTTTGGGGGGAATTTTTTGGTGCTTGACAAGTGTATTGATCAGCTGGTGGAAGAGGGCAGTAACAGTAGTAGTTATGTGGATATCGGATTTGGGGATGCGGGCAAGGGGTTTTCGGGATGTCATCGCTTTGAGGTTTTGAGGGCGAAAGAGAAGGGAGAAGGGATGGAGATTTCGTATTCGTGTGTGAGTTGTAATCCTAGTGTGGATAAGTTACCATTCCCGCTGTGGGTTTTTGCGTTTCATCGGTGGTATGCTTTGGCGCTGTTTAGGGATGGTGTTAGGGAGGTTTTGGGGCTGTGAGAGAGAGTGGAATGAAAAGGTTGGTGAAGCGGCAATGGGCGAGCCGGTGGCGCTCGAGATTTTGTTTGTATGATGTACTCCACTTTGCTTCTACTCTAGATACCTTTCGGTCTTGTATGAAATACGATATCCAAATTGTACGTCTCCTGGGACTCTGGCAATGGTGTGGTGTACGTTCGAGCCCTGCAAATGCTTCATGAGGCCGTGTCGGGCTTCCGGGGCAAAGACGAAGACGTGTCAGCTCAGTGAAGAGCTCAGGTCTAAGACTCCATTTGATCCTGCAATAGCTTGAAGTGACGCCCATGCCGATATTGAGTCTCTCTAGAGCCGTCTAATCCGATGTAGCAATGAGTAGGGTCCACTGCGGCTGGTGGAAGGCCAAACATACTTAACAAATTGTAGAAAACAGATCTAACTTTGTCTTGACTGCGGAGATGAGTTCTATTAGAGAGGGTGGGTTGCAAAATATGGTGCGTGCTCGACGATGAAACGAGGAGAAGAAGTGCTGACTTGGGATGAATGAAGGATGAGAGATTGCAATAGAAGGCTACCTTAAAATTATTGAAATCATGTTGTCATCAAAAACTTCATTTCTCATGTGGATGCCAAATTTTATGACAAAATGACGAGATCACAGAAGAAAACTACAGATTCTAAAGAACAACCTGGTATCTCCGTACTCCAGAACGCCAAACGCTAAATCGTCTAATGATGATATCCCGTATTTTGGTTCAAAGGCATCGCTGCGTGATAGGCTTCAGGATATTCTGGCGCATGCCCATAATGCGGCTGCGCATTCATAGCAATACTCTCGTACTGCTCCCTCATCAGCCTTTGCCTCCCTCTCCATCATGACTATCAAACACTCACCTCCGACCCTGATCCTGTAGCCCACGCCTTATTCCGCGGTACTTGCCCCGCCTTTCTGTTCGCAATCGACATTGGGAGACTAAATATACCGCGAATGATATCGATGGGATTGAGCGCTTCTAGGATTGCTTTGGTGCCTAGGAATCCTCCTTGGTAGCCTCCGTGGCCCAGTGGGACGGCCGACGCCCCCGTTTTGTAGTAGTAGTCTTGTGTGCGGAAGATGTAGAGAAAGACGAGGGAGTAGATCACCATTTCTATCGATACGAGAAGGCTGGGTACGCCGTAGGCAAGATCGTTGAAGGTATAGTGTTCGGTAGGCTTCAGGTCATTCCCAGACTTTAGGAAAGAGAAGATGATCTAAGAGGTAAGCATCAGCAGTGGTCTTATTCAGTAGATCATGGCCATACGGACACTTTGCAGAAAAGATATAAAAACGATTGACTTGAAAGCAACGAGCTTGGAAAGTGGTTTTCGAGACTTGGTTACTGTCTTTGTGGCGGAGTAAAATTTGATAACCGAGAGAATCGCGATGGTGGTGCTGCCCACGTTGAGGAGAGTAAGCTTGTCAGATAATTAGCGATGTATTCCGATGCATCGCGCAGGTTAAACGTACCCAGATCTTTGCAAAGTATGGTTTATTCGACGTCGTGCAGTAGGTTCCCGTTGCTTCCGTGATACCAGTGGCGATGATTTCGACGAGCATTACAACAGGAAATTGGAATGCGCCAATAGTAGCGAACTGATGCTAGTTAATGGCAGTTGAAACCAGAAACAGATTTAAGGTACATACCTTGTACTGCTTCATTGATCCAGACGATGTCAAGAATGCTTCTCTTTCCTCCTCATTCTCCTGCACATATTCACAAAGCAAGAAGAAGAAGCTAACCAATGCGATTGCCTCGAAAAAGTCCTCGACTGGTTTGATATATATGGCTGCATCGTAAAAGGCGACGGAGAGAAATGCGACGACGGCGAAAACTGGTACCATAAATATAATTCGAATGAGTCTATGTAATTGTCAATATCCACCCCAATCAAAGGTTAGAGAATACGGACTGTTTCTGTTCCTTGGGAAGTGAGAAATGCGTGGCATGTCGCAAGATCAAGTAGAAGGACACAAGGCAGGCAAACACCATACAAGACCCTGATATAATAATACTCAATTGATGGAAGCTGAGTCCATTGATCACTGGCTTTTGAACTGTAGGTGAGGTCCTGTCAGTCATGTCGACTTGGCAAGGAGACGGTCATGTGGAGGCGTACCTGGATCTGATGGTGCATTCTGAGCCGGACATGTATGATTACTTGAGCTATGGTGAAAGAGGCCCATCTTGAATGGGGAATGAGACTCTGAGCAATTGAAAGGAGGGTACGTGTGGAGAGTAGGTAAAAAGAAAAGTATGGAAACGGGAATTGGTCTCAAGATGAGGTGCCACGGAGCACGGTATTCAGTCTTTATACATGGCCCTGGGTTTTCCTGTCAAAAAGACAGCTAGGACCCAAAGAAATTTTATTGGTTCCTTTTCGACGTTTCGGCGAGAACATCGGGAGGCGGTAGAGCAAACACAAGTAGGGCTGTGCTTTTGAGCCACTGAGCTCATCTGGTATTTGCTAGCGGCCATTTTAAGCATTGTCGGCGCACTTGAAGGCTTCGTATCCCAGGGTATTGTCTCGAAAGCATCAAGATCGTCGAAGAAAGAAGGCTGAGGGAGGGTTGCTTGGGAGGTTATTTTGACGGCGCTCGCGTTGGATACTTCTTACCGTATCGGGAAACCAGCGCGACGGCTTCTCATTGGCACAGTGGCGTATTTACGATCCCCTGAGTGGCTTGAGAACCGAAGTCGTGCTGATCCCTGTGCAGCCATGCAGAAGGCGCGCCGCAGGCTTCTTCTGCTTGGCCTCAATCTTTATTTTCCTCCTTAAACTCTCTAACCACCCCACATCATGCGCAAAATCTGCTGCCTCGAACGCGTGTGCTGGAAGCAACCTTATTCAAAAATTGTGATCTGATAGGTTCTAGCCGCGATCAAAAAATAACACAGCCGCCAGACTTCAGCGTGGAATTTGACTCCGGGATTCAGCCTCACCGCTGGGTCCGGTGACGACTAATCGAAGTCCCGAGCTACTACTGTGGCCAGGGACTACCGACACCAACAATTATACGTAAAACAGACTCGAAGTCTGCTTTCCCTTGTCATCCTAGTTCTTTTTTAGAAACATAAAGTACACAGTATGGCACTTTTCGAATAATACATAAGCTTTCGTCCCGTCTCGTACCCCGGCTGCAGGAGGGCTGCGTCAACCACCCCCTCACCACGCGCATCTTACCATCTTGAGAAATCAGTGCGATATACCCAATTGGTGTCTCTGCTTGAGAATGCCCGGGTCGGGTCAACCCAGCAGAGGATGCTATCGATGTAGATCGAAAAAAGTCAAGGTGCATAAAAAATCCTTTCATTGTTGTTTTTCTTGGTCCACCAGGTCTTATTTTCCTCTCAGTGCGATCAGAGCCGGCCGCAATGCCAGCGATGTAAGAACTCTCAAATCCCCTGCCCTGGGTACCGCCCTGATGAAGAGCTCCTCTTCAGACACATGAATAAGAATGTGGAAAACAAAGTCAAGGCAATACAGACAAAAAGAGCAGCGAGCAAGAGACAGCTCGCCCCGCCAGACCGGGCAGCCCTTTTCCAGGATCAAAATGAGACGAGTAAGACAACCACAATCAAATGACTAGTAACTTTCTATTTATTGATGCTGCTCCCAGTCCCAGATTCTCCAATCCACAATTCACCCCCGAGCAAGAGCTTGGTATCACTACCTCCACAAATGCCTACCGATTGGAGCCATACGGCTCTATGTTCTTTCTTCACCAACTTTGTTTTCAAGTCGAAAGAACCAAAGGCTGGCCTTGGATGGCTGAACGACTTTGAAATACTCTGGGATGGAAAATCAGACGGCGCCCTAACACATGCTGTGGCCGCGTGCTCTTTATCGACATTGGGTAATCGTAGCCATTCACCAACTTTGCGTCAAGCAGCGAGAGTGTCGTATGGAAAGTCGCTATCCAAGCTGCAAAAGTCCTTGAGCGAGAAAGCGACCGAGGATACTACTCTCGGGGCCATTTTCTGCCTGAACCTGTATGAGGTACGTTTTCCAGATGAAAGTTTTTGAGTTTCCGCTCATGGAACGCGTCAAGATGATTAGTGGGGAGACTCCGCATCAATTCAGGTGGGGATCGCATTCTGACGCAATGAGGCTACTTCTGCAACTGAGAGGCTCTAAGCAGCTTGGCTCTCCTTCGAATTCTTGTGAAGGCCTCGTTAGAATCGCCCATGCTATTGTCGTGAGTCGATGCGATATCCTAAAAAGGCTCCTGCGTTCAGGCTGACCTTGCGTGACTAGATGATTACGAACATTCTTAGGAGGCGTCCGCCAGGCCCCGAGATTGACTTTTATGAACAATATGCAGGGAAGGGACATTACTCCGGCATTCCACGCGCCTATCATCGAATTGCGAAATTACTGCCATTAACAGACTCTGTTCTAAGACGCGTGCCAATCGGTGAATCATCTGACGAAGAGTTATTGCAAGTGCTCAGAATGGCGCAATTCGAGGACCGAAATTTTGAACTTTGGGAGCTGGAATGCGAGGATCCTTTTGTGTACTGGTTGCTAGATCGTGACTCCCTCTTGAGAGGCAGTATTGCAAGAGTTGATTTACCGGATATCGTCCATTGCTATAAGGATACTTTGACACCAGGTGTTTGGAACACCTACAGGACTGCGAGAATCGTTCTCCTGCAGACTATTGTGCGACTCATAGCGCTTGCGAAAACCCGACCTGGCCTTTCATCAGTACTTCCAGATATTGAGGAGATTGGCCTAAAGGCCTTCAACGACATGAGGACAACAGTCAACGATATATTCGCAAGTATCCCCTATGCTCTCGGCCAAGTAAACGAGGCGGGCTGGACACCACGAGAGGCACAACCCCAGAAGGCATTTGTTGCAATGAATCTGATATTACCTTTGCGTATCGTCTTAACTACTGATACGCTCACTGCTGGGCAGAGAGATTATGTGTTCAAGCAACTCGACTGCATCCATGAAATAACGGGAGTAGTGCTGGCAGCTACGGTGAAGAGCATGGCCAGTAATCAAACGCCGGGTCTTCGATGAGACACCGAGTTTGCGAAAAGGCGATATTGTAGCAACAAGAAAGCTGCACAAGGTGTGTCTAACAGCAAAGGAAGGACGGGCGTTCCTTTAGGATCATGTCAATTTCATCTCTTGTGCGATGCCTCGCTGCCGACAGGCCGAGACTCCAACGGCTGTACGAGAACTTATATGAGGCACAGCAATGTCTAGATGGCGCTACAACAGTGCATTTGTGGCACAGGCAAACTCTAATGCACTTCTGTACGACGGGGTTCATATGATAGGCCATGCTAGCGATTGGCGAGCTGATCTCAGCACGTGGCGGCAGGTACCTGTCTCCAGTTTATTCTATTCTTATCCTGGGCCTGCTTACCCCTACTTAGGTTTTTGACATGGAAATTTAATGTGTTTCCTTTGGATGCTGTCATTTTTATTCTTCATTCGTTCTCGCTACAGTCTGTCGCCAAAAGCTCCGCACCTTTTTGGTTTTTAATGCTGCGAGTGCATGATATCTTCAAAAACAACGGCAAATTTTCTTCTTCCCAGACGGTCAGTAACTTGGGTCTGTTGGCTCATTAGACAAAATATGCTCACTCGTCTCATAAAAGCAATGCTCTCGAAGGATCCTGTGTGTTTCAGCCAAGGCCGTTTGCTTTCAAATCGCAATGGGCTGAAATAAATATATGTAATTCAATTGGTCGTTACTGCGAGCAAGCGTCTCTGTGTGGATGAAGTTTCCCCAGCTCCCCGGAGGACCACAGCCCTATAATTCTAAAATGTGTCCAGGCTCTCATTGCCTCATGGTTGTACCAGCACGTGCATGACAGGCTGTCAGCGCCAATTTTAGTGTTGACCAGGGTTGTGGAGGAGTGGCTTGACCTGCCTCGTGGGAATGTCTGATTACCCTGTCGAAGCTTATTTTCTCCCTGCCATGTCTCATCGCGATGCCGGAGAGACTCCTAGCAATAACGGTAGCGAAGGGAATTCCAGAAAATACACACTCCTTTCAGCCTCCTTGGCAATACATCCCTGTATCTTTGACAACTTTCCTTCCAGTCAACACCTACCGGTCGTACGTTCTCATAATGAGGCTGTGTAGGAATTCTATGATGAGATGATGCGGGACTCAGTGATACCCTTCAAACTGTCATATCTTAAGCGTATCACCTTGGCAATGATTTCTACTTAAGATCCTCAAGTTCCCTTCTTGGGCTCATCATCTCCTTTATTATTGTTACTATCTCTTATTTTAATCATCGGCAGCGATCAAGATGCCTTCTATCAAAGTATTCCTTCAGCTTTCTCTCGCTGCTGGAGCCATCGCCCAGTCTTCGACCCCAAAGCTTCCCCCTTCCAGCGTCTTGACTGGTACTATCAAACCATCAACTTCTTCAAGATCCTCGACGATTTCCTCACTTCGCCCAACCACCACGGCTACAGGTCCACAGCAAACCACTGGATGTGCAGCCATTGCTTTGCAACAAGAATCGGTGTTGGCCAAGAATGACAGCGCTGGTAAGTTTAAAGTGTGCTCTGAACATGTCAGCCGTATTGATTCAGCTACAGGACTGAAAGATTTTCCGAAATTTGCTCCTAGCCTTGCTTTTCAATGCTTGCAATCAGTGCCCCTCGACAAGACTGCTGCTGTGGAGTTTATCAACTGGCTGAAACCATACCTTCAGTTTCAGAGCACAATCGGCTGGCTCAAGAATCCCCCACCGTCGTATCAACAACCGGCCGTTGATATATTTGGAGGTCTGGACACGATTTCCTCCAAGGTGTCTGGCAATCAATACAAAAACGAATATGAATTTGAAGCGGCTATTACGCAATTGCTGCAACAATCGCACGAGGGTCATCTTGCGGTAAAGATGCCAGCTTACTCGACCTTCCTGTACACTGCACCATTCGACTTCATTTCCTACTCTTCCGATGGCACACAGCTCCCAAAGGTCTATGTGGAGAGTATGTTGGGCAGTCTCCAAAGGTATTACGATTTGACTGACAACTCTGTGCAGGTGATCGAGTGAAGGCGACTCTGGGAAATCTCACCTGGACCCCTTCGGCCGTCGCAACCATAAACGGCCAGAATTACCTCGATTTCCTTACAGCGTACGCGAAAAACTTCGTTAGTGGTTTGATTGAGCCACACGCAGACTACAACAATTTGTTCCCGAATGCCGCAAAGCTCAACGGTGGTGGAGATGGCGGGTTTACATCCGCAACTTTTGCCTACCCCGGGACGGACACTATGACTCTCACCTTTGCAAATGGAACTTCCGTGAGTGGGAGCTGGAAAACTTCGAGCACACTGCCTCTAGCAGGCGTCAGAACGGGACAAGACTTTTATGATCTAGTTGTCTCTCCTCCAGATGAATTCGAGCCTGACTCCAGCGATTCATCCGAAACACCTGGACCACTGCAGACTGTTCCAAGACTACCAGCTCCTTATCCAGCCCCATTGATAGTACAACAAGGTCTCGGAAATGGTGGCTATGCCTCTGGATATTTCCTGAACAAGTCATCCATCGCCGTACTCAGTCTTACTTCCTTCGATATGTTCGGACCCTTCGCAGTCAGCTTCCAGCAATTCGTCAAAGATTTCCTCCAGAGATCCAAGTCAGCTGGGATGAAGAAGCTGATTATCGATCTGCAAGGTAATGGTGGAGGATCGGTCGTTGATGGATTTGAGCTTTTCAAGCAAGTAGGTTTTAGCTTATTTCTTCTGAATATCTTGCACAGTGCTGATGACTTTCTTAGCTCTTCCCACAGATCACTCCATTCGCTGGTAGTACGTTCAGAGCTACCACCACCTTGAATGTTATCGGAAATACGCTCGGGCAAAGCGACTTTGACGGGGTTGAGTCAAGCCCGTTCTACTGGCCACAATATCTGGACACAAATGGGAAGAACTTCTCAAGTTGGCAAGCGCTTTATGGCCCCCAACAGTCTCGTGGCGATACTTTAACCAATATCGTAAGTCGCTCATTGCTCAACAACTTCTAGGAAAGATAAGTATACTGACCGATTCAGTTCCGGTACAATCTCACGCAAGCGGCCCAGGCAGGGGATGATTTCACACTTTCCGGCTACGGTAAAAACGCCAATGTTGCGCCAAGCTACTTCGCGGCAAAGGACATCCTGCTATTGACCGATGGCTTTTGTGCTTCGACATGCGCTCTGTTTTCCGAGCAAATGAAGACCGAAGTAGGCGTCAAGTCAGTTGTTGTTGGCGGTCTCCCCACGACCGGGCCCATGCAAGCAGTTAGTGGGACTAAGGGATCTCAAGTTCTGGCCATCGGTGATGATATTCCGGACGACCAGCAACTTCTCGCCGCCGTCGAAGAAGCGGTTCTACTGAATTTGACCAACCTCGACGAAAAAACGTTCCCAGACGTTCTTTCCCTCCTCGACAGCCCACCACTCGACGTCAACCCCTCCAACACAAAAGTCAATCTCCGCAACCAGGCCCGAAAGAGCGATCCTAGTATCCCGCTTCAGTTTGTTTACGAGGCTGCTGATTGTCGTATCTTCTATACTGCTGAGAACTTGAAGAACTATGAGGTTCTGTGGCAGAATGCTGCTGATGCTCTCTGGGGTAATGGTGCCCTGTGTGTCAAGGGCTCCACTGGACACCCATCCAGCGGCAATGTGACAAACATCACAGGAGGTCCAAACTCGACTATCGTAGGCAATGGAAACGGTACTGGCAACAGGCCTATCGTACAAGCTTCGGTTGGTGGGACCTTGAGCTGGGGTGTGAGCACTGCGGTGTTTGCTGTTGGATTGGCTTTTGCCGGCGCTCTTTTGTGATAATGTTTGGTTCTAATGTGTCATGACAGATATGGTGGAGAGAGCTAACCTTCTTTTGCGTTATGTTTTTGCATGTTTTCTTTTGCATTTTTGGCATTGGGTTGGTCGGGGTAATAAAATAGAGGATAATCAATACACTACATGTCGCTGGACAACAATACATGTTCTTTAAGAACTTTTCATTTCTCCTGCGTATCCAATTCCTTTCCAATGTGACCCAAAAAGCTTTTTTTTACAGTCCATCCGATTTCTGAGCTTTGCAAAGATCTAGTGGTGGGGCTCCCCTGAATAGGACAAAGTGGGGTTTTAGCGTTTTACGTGAAGCAGACACCTTTGGTGTCGGGTACACCTCTAGTGGAGCTGTGCATAGCTCAACATTGTATCTGCACCGCCATATTTACAGCTTGTTGTTGGACAGAAGAATAACAATGATGACCTCGCAAGAAGGCAACTCTAAGTGGTCAAACTCGGAACTCTTCTACACTCGTCTCTCTCCCCCGCCGGCCCCCGACGGGAGTGGCTCCTCCCACAAGCCGAAGGTTATCGTCTTCCTCCATGGCCTAGAAACCAGTCATATAGAATTCTCCCGTGCCAACCCCTTTCTCTCCAACGACTTCGAACTTATCCTCGTCGATCTACCGGGGCACGCGGGATCCAAGGAAGTTCTCCCCTTGACCCTTGAAAACTCCGTCAACGCGCTCTCCCATCTGATCTCGACAAAAGTCGCGGGAGGCAGAGCGCACATAGTCGGTATGTCACTGGGCGGATTCGTAGGTCTGGAACTTGCACAACGGTATCCGGAGCTGGTACTCAGTCTGTTCTGCACCGGGTGCGCCCCGTATAGCGGACTTCGAAAATGGGTCATGTCCCATCCACGCTTACTGGGCGGGGTCGGCATTGCAGCAGGCAAGCTAGTCTCCGATGCAATGTTCTGGGCGCCCATCGGCATAGAACCGCTCTCGGGCCTCAGAGAGGTAATGGGAGACAATCAGTCCATGGCATTGCTGACAGCGGGGTACACTGCCGCGCACGCGGTGACCTTGCAGGATCTTGCCAAAATTGACGGCGTAAGGATCGCTATTGTGGCGGGCGCGAAACGGGATAGTGTTGATGACACAAGGGCGGCTGGAAGGGTGCTCAGGAGCAAGAATACACAGTGCAAAGCATTTGTGGTGAGAAACGCGGTTCACTTGTGGGATTTGCAGCTTCCAGAACTATTCGCCCAAGGAGTGAGAGCTTGGGTCGATGGAAGTGGGATGCCAAAGGAGTTTGAAGTGCTGGGGGATTAATAGCTCTCGTTCTTCTTTTCATTTCATAGAATGTTCAAGTCGTCCTCCGCAGCTACGGACAAGAAAACAGTATTAATTATCTGAAAGCTTCAAGCTAAGTAGATTTAATGCTGTGGGGTGGGGGTTGGCGGAAATTTAAGCGTTTAGCCTACGGAGTAATTCAGGGGCCTCAGCTAGGCGAGTCGCCGAGGTCGCCTGATTTCAGGGGGCTGATCAGGTGTGATCGCCCGCCACAGACATTTCTTCATGCCACTTGCGCCTGCAGAGAGATCATTCGTGATTGCGTAACGGGAGACGTGGCATTGCTGACTATCTTTCGGATGAGGATGTGCGAGATATGGGATGCGTTTGGTATTCGGTCTCGGTGGTCTCGGTGGTCTCGGTGGTTTCGGCGGTTCCGCTCGTTATTGCTTCTTATTTTTGTTACAGTATTGCATCAAAATAGCTGTCCGGATGCTCCCGGCGGACCAGGCTAATCCGTCTATTTCCGGAGCTTCCATTATCAATTTAGTGTACTATGTAAAAACAGGAAATTTCTAAAAACAAAATTGGTTCAAGGAGCAATGCAACTATTTTGAGCTAAACTCATCATATTCCAACGGCATTTTGAGGGCTATGGGGAAGTTGACAAGTTTGTCGTCTCTTATTTCCTACTGGGGAAGGTCACAAGTCCGATGTGCATAAGGGGCTCGAGGGCCAAGTCAGAGTTGAGGTATTTCTCTTTATTGTCATCGGTCCGGTACAATTCCAGCCGAGTTCCGAGTCTCAGCCCGATGGATTACCACCAGTATCCGAGGAGTTTCCAAAAGAATAAAGACGAGGCAGAAAATTAGCAGCCTTGATCCAATTAGAAGGCTACCTAGTTTTCCCCGGAAGTCGTCAACCTTTCCGAACTTGTATCAGAAGAAAAGAGTGGGCTCGAGATAGTTATCTTCCCCAGCGGCAGAACCACCAAGATTTGTTTCTTGGGGCCAACTGCTCTCACTAACTCCCAAATTGTTCACAATCATCAAGTATAATTCGCCCTAAATTTTTACATTAATGTCCCCTGGATATTTGCTGTGGTGGGTGTGGATACTCACTTCTTTCATCCGCAATACCTCACCTGTCTGAGACGCCATACCTTGATTAACATAAGACCTAGCTGTGGGCCCACTACCTGTAGGAGTATTGAAATCCATGGTACTCAATTCTAACGCCGGGTCTATCTCTGACTGGAATTGGTAGCTGGTATCACTTATGGGTTCCCGCCAGCCGGGCCCATCAAAACCCCAAAATGTCTCAGGCTCGTTTTGTTGAGGCCAATTCGAGGGAAAAAAGACTATTGGAGCTGTTTCGAGCGATTCGAGTCCTTGAAACGCCGTTCGGCTGGAATTATCGAGTAGTGTGGGTTGCCAATAAGATTCCATCGACTCCCAAATGAAAACTTGAGATCTATTATCGGGCCTGCATGTTACAATCATAGCAAAGAGGTTGAGCTTTTCGAAGACATCGGCATTGGCTCGGCCAAGAAAGGTTCTAAAGCGTATAAGTTAACTTGCAATGCACAATTCATTTTCCTTGTATGCCATCTCAAAGTGGTATCTAAAATAACGTCTTAGAGAATTTGAATCATACTCACTGTCTTTCTCCGTTTCGTGATTTCGAAAGTCGTAAAGCGACTGGGATCGCTTCCAACGCCGTATTTGCTCCCAGAGAAGCTAGATTAATAGCTTCGACGAAAGGCAAAGACTGCACCTATTAATTAGCTTGGTGGAGAGTTGATTGACGGGTCTTACAACATCTGATCGATTAAACAGATCCAGGAAGTGGAGAAAGCAGCTTTGACTAATCCCGCTTCCTTGGAGCAGAGGAGCATAAGCTCGCTTCCAATTACACCTTGGGCTTTCAAAATCTTGGGGGATGACGACGGGCTTAGATAAGGGTATGTTGGACGCAGTGGAGGGCGCTGTCTGATTTGTAGGTGCGCGCGAGAAAGTAACATTATTCCAGTTTGATGCCGTCAAAAGAGGAGAACTAGGATCCATTGGAGGTCGTCCTCCTCTGGCAATACCATCAAGCAAACTGTTGGAGAGGTTTTGCTGAAAATCTGCGTAGTTCTGAAGCTCGTTGAATGCTCTTTCATCTGTGTCGCTGTGGTTTGATTCCAATGGTACCGCTGCGGTCGTGAACGCACGATCAGCTTTGTGGTCTCAAGATTGAGTAGCTGTGACACTAACATAAATGTCCATCTCCAACCTGTCGCCCTAGAGTGCTAGGTCTGCGAGCCACCTCAGGCCTAAGGCTTGCACCTGGACTCCGTGCTCCGCTAAGCTTTCGAGTTTTCTTAATTGCTGGTGATTGAGGTCGCGACATGTCCGTTGGTTATCTGACGTAACTGGAATATTCTAACAGCTTTCGATGAGTGAAATGCCAAAGGAGTGAGTATCCAGCCTGCTGAGATAACGGCTCTTAAGTATAAATCCTATGGTTAGAATCTTCCTTACAGAATAGAAGGCGTTGGAACGTTCCTAAAACGATTTGATCCTTATTTTTACGATGCCACTCTTGCAGATATTGGGATCATGCAATCGGCCCTCAAGCAGGGCTGGGATTATAATGAAAAAAACCGGCACTTGAAATGGAAAAACTTTTCGAGAGTAAATTTCGGCCACAACGCGCAATGAAAATGGACGTACTTAATTTCAAAACTTGGAGTCTCTGAAAAACAGGAAAGCAATAGCTGGCCACCAATGAAAATTAGTGTTGCGGGTGTAGGCGCAACTCTAGCTCTATTTTTTTGGAATAGGAAGGCTTGAAGCTACGCTGTACGGCATCGCGCTACGAAACTGGCACCAAAGATGGAAATCAGCTCGGCCGCTCCAACCCCACGCGTAGCAATTAAGCTTTTTGGGCCACTCAAGCATAAAAATGAATTCCATTTTTTCCATTGGACAGGTTGGAACAATCCTTTTCTTACAATATAGATGTGCCACACTGTGCCACAAGCTCAACCTACACTAAGAAGATGGTGGAGCTTGATCTATAATGACAAATCATGTAATCAATTGTCAGCCGAAAAGTGACGTTCAGAAAGAATTATTCCCGAGGTCCTTCTCGCGAAATCCAGGCACCAATCTAACGTGTTTTCACCCCGCCTCCTTGTGCGTCGTTGCAAACGACATTGGGTCCATTGGGTCCATTGGGTCATGAATAATGTTAGGATTGGGGCTTAAACGCCAACGGCATCGAATCCGAGGCGCATACTGATAATTCCAAAATATGGAGAAGGATGGAAATTCCATGCTTTCTAATACTTTTCCAGTGCTTCGATGCGTTATGCTCGCACTAACTGGCTTGCTTAGGGACCAAATCCGAGATTAGAACAAAATACCGTGCCTGCTTATTTGACCGGTTCACATTGACGTATTGTCATACTGAGCTTCTGAGCCGCAATGCATCCCACAAACATCAGCATGTATCAAGGGTGCTTAGTCTGCTAGGTCCACAAAAAATGTCCAAATGCTTGCTTGACTGACTCGTGCTGAGCGCCGAACGAGGTATGCTGTGTGTAGGTCGTTGTAAGAAGCAAACCACGTAAGCTGTTGTTACCAGTGAGCCATTCTACTTCGTAAGCCAGTCTAGTGTAACCTTATAATAGATATTATTGAAAGAACGCGGACAAAAATGACACTACACCGCTAATCTCCGATAGTTCTGTATGTACCGGATGCACGGTTGTGAATTCAAACATGCTGGCGGGTCCAAGGCTGATCATGTGGCACCTCCCCGGGAGCTATGATGAGTGTGGTTGAAGTGTAGTATGACGTGTAGTATGGAGCGGAGGTATAGATGGAAGTGTAGGATGAAAGTCTGGAAGATTGAGAACAACATACAAAAAGGGAACAACTCGGCGACGTCGAAGAAAATCTACAATCCCAATTTCTTCGACATCCTTTTCACGACACTCCGGATACTTTTTAAGTGGCCGAAGATCTTGTGACATGTGATTGGCGAACTGATTCCAGAGAAGGCTGAGAGACCAACGGAGGTGAAAGTCCATGCGACTCCATCGAGGCACAGAAGGATCAGTAAAATGGATGTCACAATCCAGATCATTAAGGAAGCCTCATTAATATGGCAACACCTCACAAACCTGGTGAGAAGCATTTCGAGAAACATATCAAGTGTGGAGTGTATGGCTGAGTTGTTTCAAAGCCTCGTCCTCTAATGCATGGTTTCCCGCAATTAGCGCAGCCGAGTGTGCTTTATTTTGGCATCTACCATCGCACTACGCAACAGGGACCAAAAGAGGCTAACCTCCACCGTGACCGTGCCTCAAGCCTTGCGGCTTCCGCAGCTACAGCATTGTGATTGGTACACAAGCGGCATGCGAACAACTCCACTACTGCGGCTTCGGAACCTCGGATTAAGGTTGCAAAGCGGAGATATACGATTAGCGTGACATCTCGTCTGGGACCACCAGGCACCCAGTGGCCACTTCGGCTGTGCCGCACCGGCTTCCTGCTTCTCGCCTCTCGTAACGCACCCCGACGAATAGGGTGGAATGCCAACGCGTTTCTCGAGGCGAAATCTCACATCACCCTTCAACTTCCAGCCCAGGCACTGCAGAAAGGCTGAGGCAGCTTCAAGGAGCTTATACGCTAATATTCTATGGCCAAGTATACGGCTAGGTGAGTGCCGATCTAATAACGTCCGACGGCACAGGATTTGAAATATGCTGCGATTCAAAGTCTCGGAAACAGGACTTATCGGGACAGCAGTCTTGTTTGATTAGTACAAGTATAATCTGAGGTGCACCCTGACGTGCACCACCGTCCGAATCAAGCGTTTGACGTTCGTGCTTGCGAAGAGCCTTCTTCTTTCATAAGACTCCACAACTCAAGGCCAAATCCGTCCAAAATGGTTTATTGTGGCAAACCCAGCAAGTCTTGCGCAGAATGCCGTCTTCGACGAACCAAGGTTAGAATTTCCCAAATCCATCTCCTCTTAACCCATCAAAAAACATGTATTGATTTTCTCTTGTTTTAGTGTGATATGGCGAGGCCATCCTGCTCTCAATGTATCAGGGCGGGGCGAACTTGCAAAGGCTATCGAGACCCCTCCGACTTCATGTTCCGGGACGAGTCGCGGGGTCTCATGGAAAAGGCCGCCCGACGCCAAAGTGCTTCAAAGGGGGCCCTTTCGATGAGCTCGCATTCGGCGGGGAGCCCAGCTTCAGAACTTGTTGCGAAAGCGGAACATAGACGACGCATCGTCCCTATTTCCTCGGTCCCTGCCGGACTTCAAACTTCCGCAGACGACCAAGCCACTTCGTTTTTCTTCCTAAATTACGTCCCTGACAAGGACCAGTTCCCTACAGGAAGCTTCCAGTACCTAGCCGATATTTACAGCGCCGAGAAGGTAGGACAAGAAGTTGCAGATGGCGTTGCTTCTCTTGGAATGGCTGGCTTGTCAAATTTCTGGAGATCATCTAATATCATGGTGAATGCCAAGATGAAATACACGTCAGCTTTGAGCCTACTCAGCTCCAAGATGAGAGATATGAACGAGGCCAAGGCCGACCAAACCTTTATTGCTGTGATGTTGTTAGGCTTGTTTGAGGTGAGACTTTCGACTACTCAAAAATTTCCCCAACTAACCAGCTAAAAGACCAACACCTGTCATAGCCGCACATCGTTGGAAGCCTGGACAAAGCATACAATAGGAGCAACGGCTCTCATGCAGCTTCGCGGGAAAAGAAAGCTCCGAACGAAAATAGGGCACCATCTCTTCATTCACCACAGAGCTCAAATAGTATTCCTCCCGATTCCATTCTTGCTCTTATTTCTAACTACTGTAGATTGCCAATTGCATGCAAAGAGGGGCTTGTTGTCCAAGCACAATCAAAGAATGGAATGAAGCCCTTGACTTTGAAGATGAAGTGGAGCATGCAGCAACAACACTCTCAAGTCTTTACGTCGATTATACAAATCTTCGAGGCCACATAAATATGGGCTATGAGTATGCAGACCCGGAAGGAGTCATCTCGAAGGCTACTGCAATTGATGCCGCCTGTGCAGAATGGGCCGAGACTTGCCCCCTTCTTTACAGCTACCGAGCCAACAGGGTGAGAGGAATCACCAACGAAGTCTTCTCGGACACGTATCATACATATACCACTATATGGGTTGCAATGTGTTGGAACAATTACCGATGTCTCCGGATCAGAATCAATGAGCTCATCCTCGACCAACTAAGTCATCTCGCCGAAGAACTGTCTATTCCGACAATGCTTAACAACGACCCAGAATACCACACCAGACTTATGAATACAGCCCATGAAGTAGTTGTACAATGTTCGAACGATATCTGTTCGAGTGTACCCTACATTCTAGGATATGATCCTGATCACCAGGGATCTCCTAAGGTGCCCAGAGCCTTCAATGGTAATCTGCTCCTCTGGCCGCTTTTCAATGCTGGTCTTACGGAACGGATTCCAGGGTATCAGCGGAGATGGGTCATTGAGAGACTCAGATTCATCGCCGATGTGATGGGGGTGAAACAAGCCGCTCCAATGGTCAAAAGTTTGAGTGCCAAGGTGGATGTTGCACCGTGGGATGGCGGTGATGTCAACAACCCGGAACACGACTCGGTCCTGGCTGCTGTGGCTGACGATCTTGGAATAACACGAAACGCAGAACAGCAAGTCCTGATGAACCAAATAATTGGCCATCCAATGGACAAACATCATGTTTTACTACAAGATCTGCCTGCGCAGGATATGCAGACTATCTCCTTCCCAAATTCGGCACCTCTAGACGTGACAAGCATAACAGGCCGGCAAATGTTTGAAGACACCGACAGCGAATTATCCCTCACTGGACACTACGATGATTCTTGGTACATCAAGCCCTGGCTCGATTTTCTTCCGCGGCTGCTAATATAGATTATCTAGCTTATATCATCAGTTCTAGGCATATAGGATTTTAAACAGGCTCCTCAACTGAAACTAACCTTCAACTCAGCGTGGCTCGCCAACATTCGTGTATATATATCACACAGTGCGAATTTACCAGAGAAGAACTTAGATTCCAAGAGTTCAGTTCAATAGCATTCATTCAATGTGAACCCCGCAGCATCACTAGGTGTCGAGCTGATTACTGAACATGACTCGGGATTTGATCAGCGTCTACTCATGGACAGGAAATTCCATAGCAAAGCCTCAAGATCCAGAAGAAGCAATTAGTACTGCAAGGGGAAGTACCGCCACAGCCCTCTGGATAACGAATGTGGCCAATAGGCTCTGCAAGTTCCCCGCACTCGCGTAAGTACTGTATGCCACTCGCCCTCACTAATCATTCGCTGTTGCCCAAATGCGTTGCTCACTAATCGCTCGCACATAATCGATATATGAGAGCATGAAAAACATGGCAGCTGTCGAATGAGAGACGCGCTAAGTGCAGGAAGTCAATCGCCGACTGCATTTGAGGTGTTACGAGCCATGCTCTCGGGGTCTGGACCAGAGGTGGGTGCTCGAATCCCGGGAGCGTGCATGAACAACATCGAAATATTTAAATGCTGAGCCCCCAGGACTACCCAGCTGCGCAAACCATAAAGGATTGGACATTTTTTTAAGGTCCAAATCATTATCGTAACGTGTTTCATGATGGAGATCTCCCATAGCAAGGCGTGTTGTTCTCGACCCCCAATCACCCTACGTGGAGGGTACAACTACAACCCCACGGGGAAGTATGTGGAGTATGATGGAGTACAGACTTGTGGGTTTCTTCTGTCTCAAATTTCAACTGATCAAGTTCAGTTCGATAATCAATCACTTCCGTTGATGAACTGACAGCGAATAGATGAAACTGGCTCCCCCGCGACCAAACGCGGGATCCTCATGATATACGACGTCTTCGGCATGTATATTCAGACAATTCGCGGTGCCGATATCCTTGCTTCCGGCTACCACGAGACGCCAGACAAAGGCGGAGAATATAAAGTGTTCATGCCAGATTGGTTTGGAGACGAACCCGCAGACATAACCCACTACCCGCCTAAGACTCCCAAAGACTTTGCTTATATTCAGGCTTTCATGAATGGGCCGGCAGGACCAGCAGGTACAGTGCCAAAGATTGCGCCAATTATGGAGGCGATCAAGAAAGCCAATCCGCAGATTGAGTCTTGGGCCATTGTCGGATTTTGCTGGGGAGGCAAAATAGCTGCCCTAGTAAGCCAAGAGGGGACCTTGTTTAAAGCATCGGGGCAGGCCCACCCGTCTTTACTGGACAAGGCGGATGCGGCAAAAATCACTATCCCACATGTTGTGTTGCCCTCTTTGGATGAGATCCCAGAGGTAGGTCCTTGTGTCCTTGATGAAGAAATTCGAATTCTGGGCGCATTCGGAGGACTAATTCAGTGTGCCGCATTTAGGAGGTGGATCCTTGGATTCAAGAGCTGAAAACCGTGTCAACATCCAGCTTCAGTGAGATATTCCCTAACTCGGTTCATGGATGGATGACTTCACGGTAATACCCCGCCTCCTGATTACGAACCATAATTTGAAATAGCTTCAAGCAGCAAAAGAACCAAAGCTGATAAAATGCAGGGCCGACTTCGAGGACTTGCCTAAGTTCGAAGAATACCTGCGGGGTTATCGCATCATGCGTGAATTCTTTGCTCAGTTCTTGTGATTAGAGCGTAATTGAATATTTGCGAGCCTTTTCAACGCCATTTAATGAACGGCCATTGATGTTTTAGTTGAAGCACAACAAATAAATTTGTTTTATGAGTAGACTGCTGTGACCAACTTTCTCACGCCACCTTCCAACTTCCATAGGGCTCTGATTTGCTGCAAATCCTGTCCAAATGCTGAGACCTTGCCCATTGCGTCTATGAAGACCGACTTGTTTGGCTCTTCAGGAGCGTCCGATTGGCCTACTTGAGACTTCCGTCCACATGTCTCCGGGGCCCACTGGCACGTTCAGTTCCTGAGCTTCCCTTGCGGTGACCGGGACACTTCCGCCTTGACTAAGTTCCGTATACATGCCCCCAGAACCGACACCAACATTGAGCATCTGTGGCACTGGGTGTGCTGCGATGAGACCGACGAGGAGGGAGGTGCCAAAGAGGAGGCCTTTGAACAAAAACATGCTAGTAAATTGACCTCTTGGGCTAGGAAAGCAATGTAATCTCGCCCTTGGCGTGTTGAAGAGTGATGGGGCTTTATCGGAGATTTTGATTAAATGTATAGGGATATTCAAAAGAGTTCCAAGCCAAGACATTGAAGAGGGAAACTATTATATACACTTCTGCCATCATTCTCATCAACGGCAGCCATTGTAATTTAGGCCGGAAACAATACGATCAACTACAGCCTGAAAATGCAAAAGAGCTTCATTCCTTTTTGGCTATTGAGAGCATAGAAGCAATGACAGAAATAGCATCAATTGATGGACACTAATTTGAGTTCCCGTGGAGTGCCCAATCAATCGAGGGTGTACTTGTAAAAGAGGAAATCTGATGGGCTTGAAAAGCTAGAGGAACACTCGTGCACGACGAGCATTGGTTAAAAGGACGATAGGGTCAGCCTCGTGCAAAGTTTTACAAGGCCTGAAAAGCAGAAATTTTGACATCAGCTCACTTGAGCTGAGACTTTCCCGCATCCAATCATACTTTATAGCCAAATCGCTGGCCACTGCCTCCTTTCACTCGCATGCACGTATATATGACACTCGACAAGTGCGTGGGAAGAATTGTGGCCAGATTCATCAGGAGCTCTTTTCCGGGTCGTGTTTCCGAGGTTTTAGCCTGTGGAACCAATCAAATTGCTACCTGAAGCAGACATTCTGGGTAACTGATGAAAACCCGAGTCTTCGTTTGTACAGTGATGTGATGCGTGGATGCTAGATAGCTCAATTTAAGAGGTGGTCGTGAAGAGATGTTGTCGAAGACGAGACGGCGGGAAGGCCACACGCGTCGCGAAAAATCTCTTGGCGGGTTTCTAACCAACCTTCTCTTTTACGAAGCACACATCGAAGTCTTGAGCCTGGTACCGGTAAGTACGTACAATTTTAATTATTTTACTGTTATCTGCGTAGAAGCCTCTCTTAAAATTCCTAGCTGACGGCTTTACCTTTGAATACAGATATCCACATGAAATACAAAGCATTGGCTAGCCCAAGTCCATCCAGGCCGATGGCGAAATACCACGCATTTCTATAGCTCCCAAGCACATTCGTTCCACCCTCATTCGTCTGCCGAATAATCGTACCCGCGATTCCAAGACTGATCGAAATCGAATAATTCACGACGGTGTTAACTGCAAACGGGAGGGTCAGCTTCTTTCTGGAAAGGATCTCCTGGGCGAAGCGATAACTTACCCAAAGATGCAGCAATACCCTGGTGCTCCCGAGGCATGCCATTGCTCAGGATGATTGTCCCACAAGGAAAACTCATATCCATCCCCCAGGGCATAATGACCGAAGTTACAAAAGTTTGGGCCCAATATTTTTGATCAATTGGGGCTGTGGCTAAAATCATCTGCCCAACCAGAAAGCAGGTCATGGCTGCCACCATGATAAACGGAGCTTTCGTCCTTGCCAGAAAGAAGCCAACAGCAAGAGATGCGCAGAACCCAGATATGACGACGGGTACTTGTTGCGCAGCTGCGGATAGTGGGCTATGATGTCTCAGGTGGAGAAACATCTGCCAAAGATAGTACAGCCAAATTCCAAAGGAAGCCCATCCGCAAGCTATCATCGACAAAGCGTACGTAGCCTCCTTGGAAAGACTTCTGATTAGGACTAGTGGATGTTTAGCAAGGTTCCTCTCGATATACACAAATGCGCCAAAGAAGAATATCCCCACGATCAGAAGAATATACGTATATGGCGTGGCCCAGCCTACAACACTGGCTTGGTTCCAAGCAGAGTTGAAAAGTATGAGTCCGGAAACTCCAGTAATCTTTCCCGCGAAATTGAAAGTTGGCTTAGAACTTCCTTCAGCAGGATTGTGTTCGTCGAAAGGAAGGATGAGGAAGCTTGAGGCGGCATATGCAAATAGCAGTATGCCTTGAACCCAGTAGGTCCAGGGCCACCACACAAATTCCGACAAGACCGCTCCAAAGACGGCGCCTAATACCGCACCAGCTGCATTTTTCGTTAGTCCGGGGTTGACTGTCTTGTGTCGCGAATGAACGTACCCGGTGCACAGCCTCCGAACAGGGAGAACACAATATTCTTCTTCTGACCTTCGAAACTTCTTCCAGCAATCGCGACTGCGTTGGGGACCATCAGCGCTGGGCCGATGCCTTGGAATCCACGGCATACACTGAAGAGTATTGTGCCAGAATACACAGAGAAGCCAGCTATCAGAGACCATATGGCAAACCATGCACATCCAATTAGGAATATCTTCTTGTGGCCATACATGTCTCCAAGCCTACCCGCAGGCAGAATGAATGTACCCACTGTCAAGCTGTAGGCTGCGAGATACTAAGAGAGTTCCCCACTGTTTGTTATCCAAAAACTGTTTCCGACGATGTATAATGGTGCTTTTTCGAGCAATCAGCTCAGCGCAGCTTTGATTTCCGCCAAACTCACCAAGTGCCTGTCCAACACCTGCTAAAGCCATAATTTGGGCTGTACAAATGGTGAGAACGAAGGCAATTTCGTGGAGTCTAGACATCCGTGGGATTCCCATTTGCATCAGGTTTGAGATATTGGATTCTGAGCCAAGTCGACTAGAATTCCCATCTTCGTTTGCCTTTTCTGGAGATTGATCTCGAGGATCTTCCAAGTCCCTATTGTTTGGCTCTATCTTCGACATCCTAGTCACTTTAGGATGTGTACCTGCGGGTTCGGGTGTAAATATGGTATGTTCAGAATCATGAACCTCCCAGTGGGAGCCAGGCCATGGGTAACATATAAGTCCTAAGATAGCCCACATTCATGGGGTCAGTAGCGGACCGCGTTTCACTTGCTATGGATGAGGGTGGATCCGAGAAGATCCACTAAGGGTCCAAGACCAATAGACATACTAGTATTACTATTTGATATCAAGAACACACCGAGGCAAAACCATATATTTCATTCGAAGTGGTATGACTTGCCCTCATCGTTCTCGGTTTCTTGATCTTTGACTGCTACCTTTTCTATTTATTTTCAATTTTCAGGCAGAATTTCCAAATCAAGCTTCGGGTTTGAAAAGGCAGCCTGTATCCAGCATCCTTGGAATCGCAATACAAACCCCTCAAATTTGACTGGCAATTTTTCTTTCCCTCTCGGCGTTGATACTTTATTAGTTTACCCCGGGATCTGAGATCCCGCCGGCATTGCCCGGCAATCGTCAACTGCTCTTCCCCACCATTCCAGATAAGGGTCAAATCGTCTCCAACACCCCCTAGCGAGGTCAATGGCGCGCCTCTATTGCAGCGCCACTATCACATAAAGTCTAGCGCTAGAGACCCTTCGGACAAAATCCAGAAGTGACGACATCAGACGTTTATCTCCTCATTTGAGTCACCTTACTCGCAATTCCAGTTGCGGGTGAACCCGCGGAGGGAATTGAAGCTAACGAGATGTTGTTTTTGTGAGAGTGAGCAAGAGCCATCTCCTGGGCATTCTGGACTTTTTCTCTCTTACAGACTGACTCTTGACTTCTCCCCTATTGTTTGCATTTAAATCCCTCGGCAACGTCTTTCTTATCTATATGCTGTGGTGTTGCATAGAGTAAAGCCTTGTAGTGCAAGACTTGACAGTTGAAGAAATACTACAAGGCGGGGTATCAGTTGAGGGAGAGTGACGGTTCATTATTTTGTTGCGATTAAACCTGAGATATTAATTTTCAATGACAAGCGGAAAAATTGTTGCCAGTGCGAAAGAATGACCGGCGGTAGTCTCACCTGTGTAGAAACTACTTTGGGATCACTCCCCGTTGATTGGCCACTGAGAGCTTGGAAATAATCAAATACGAAGTCTCTTGGGTGTTTTTTCTTCCCTCCTCTTTTGTTCTGCCTCAATGGCCCCGTAGTGTGGTTTCTTACGATTGGGATTAGGCAGCATATTTCGGAGGAATACAGTATCTTCATAGATGGATTTTTAAGTCCAGTATGTTCTTCATGGTTGGTTGGCTACATCAAATATCACCTAGAATCGAACTTTGAAACTCGATCCTTCCCAGTTTAGTTAGATTGAGGCGATTTAGCAAAATTCCGAAATCCAGGCCAGGAAAGAGATTACAGGGCACCGATAGGGAATAGCGCCTTGGTCACGTGCGGCTGCGATATCTCGATATCTTCGAGCAGTTGCAGCTTTGTTTCCTTTTCAAACTTGCGGATTCTTGAGAACTCTCTCTGTTAATATCCATTCATGAAAGATATCATTCCATCCTTAAACTTCCCTGTCCCAATTCTTGATTCAATGTTCCACTAGAAATGGGACATTCAGAATATTCTATTCTATTATTTCTTCACTCGGGCAAGTCTCACATAAGTCTTGGATGTTTTTTATCTTGTGCATCGAGAAGATGAAGTACATGGTGGAACGAGTCGGAATTTCGAGTCGTTAGATGGTCATTAAAAATTCCCCAAAGAAACAGCACTCCGACCCCGCTTTACCGCCCAATCAGTCATCCTCAAGTCCCAATGCTTGCCTCCTCGTTGGTGCCTCTGGGTCAAAGAATGGCTTCTCAGCCAACGATGTCACACGAGTTCCATGCCTTGGTTCCGTTCCCTCATAATCCCACGATGCGCTGTGGATCGTGATTCTGTTATCCCAAAGGGCCGACGTCCTCGGAGTCCACTTAAAGCGAACTTGAATGTCGACATTTGTTTCGTACACACGATACAGATAATTCAAGATCAAATCGCTCTCGGCCTTGTCCAGCCCAACAATCGATTTGGTCATTGCTCTGTTGACGAACAGAGATTTCCAGCCAGTGGCGGGGTGTGTTCGAACGATCGGGTGGATTCGCTCGATGTACTTCGGGCCTGCCTCGGGATTGTTGCGGTCGAGATATGTATGAGCGCTGGTGTAGATGGCCTTTCTCCCGTCGATGATCTTACGGAACTCGGGGCTCAGCTTGCTGTAGGCAGCATATCCAGAGGCCCACAAAGTGTCACCCCCGATCGAGGGGACGGTATCGTTGTGCAAGTGCGTAATTCCTGCTGGCTGTTTTTCATGGACCAGATCCGTGTGCCACCTCGCTGCGCCTCCTGGCTGTCTAAAAGAAGCCTTTTTCTCAGTTGCTTGAAGAGCTGGCCAAATGATTGTCACGCCTGGGACGCCAGGAACATGGGGAACTTGTGGCTGGAAGGCGTCAGTGCCTGCATAATTCTCCAAACACAATTTATACTCACATGGACCTCAACTTCTCCATAGTACTCGCCCAATTTCTTTTGTTCTTGGGGGGAGATATCCTGGTCTCGGAAAAACACGACGGATCTCTCTGCGATGAGCAGCGCCAACTCGTCTCGTTGCTGATCAGTCAAGTCTTTCAACTGAAGGCCAACAATTTCAGTTCCGATATGGGCCGTCAAGTTAATAACTTCTTTGGCTGCTGAGAACAGCGCGCTCTTGGACTTGTCTGCTCTGGCGCCAGCATCAATATGCTCGCGATCCTCATTTCTAATTCTGAAGGCGTCGTCAAGGAACAATGGCTTTGCTGGGCGCTCTGGGTACCCATTACTGAGGTCGATGCCTGCCTTCTCCAGGCGAGCCCGAGCAGCAGCGGGAAGAGGGAGAGTATCCTTCTTTTGAATTACAACATCCTTGATTCGAGGATCGATTGGCGCTGCAGTTGGCGTGTCAATCGCTGAAGGAGCCATCTTCTTTGTATTTTTGAGGTTTGAATTTCTGATATTGTAGGTATTGGTGATACTGGAACTATTGTTTCAAACGGGACAATCCTCGCGTGGGACGCAAAGGTCCTTTGTATATCTTGCAGCAAGGCTGGAGAGAAAGTCGATTTCTAATCCAATCCCTATCGTGAAGTATATCATGAGGGGTAAAGGAGCTCCGTGATCATCGTATGGTGGGGTTGTTTCGCGAAATGTGGGGTAGTTGGAGCTTGTTCAAGAACTAGCCAATGAGCTGCCCTCGATGGATGAGGTGCTTTGTTACATATTTGACGACAGCACCAACGGCCAAAAACTTGTGTGGTAGGTATCTTGGAACTGATTGGATATTTCGAGTCATTTTACAAAGCATCTCGCTGTTTAGCTGCCCTAATGAGTCGTCCGGTCGTGCTATCTTATCTGTCGCCACTCGAGTTCAAGTACTCTCATTTGCTACGTCCCTCAGTGGCATCATGAACCCGTTGTAGCACAACATCTTTGCAGCTGATTAGTCGCTCCTTGACTTAAAATTACGGCCAAGTCCCTTGATCAGGGTCAGAACAGGACGGCTGCAGCTCGAAATATTTCCGTGACGGAGCACGCCTTTTGTCGACGAGAATGCTCTTACTGTACTTGAATTTGACCTAAAACATGCCTAACGACAGAATCATGGGTCTCGAGAAGAGACGTTTGCATTTCTTTCTCATATGAATGAATATTTGCCCCCACATTCAAAGAAAGCCATAGTCCACCACTTCAAATGGAGGCTTGAGGAGGCTGAGAAGATCGAGAGCATCATCCGCCCTAAATTGTTCATTGAAAGCGGGGATCATTTACAAGCGGCTTGGCCCTTTGTTTAAGATCTCTCGGTTCGTCCTGGTCCCGCTGCTACAAACTCATGTCGCTGATCAAGATGTCGGACGACAAATCTGGCTACGGAGCGGTAAATTCCTCGCCTGTCACATCAGACTCCGAGTCCAATAGCTCAAGTCCGACAGTGAAACCGAAAGCGCCATGGTGGTCATATATTTGGGTAACAACATCGAAGTCCAAGTCAACGGAGCTGATGCTAACCCAGCCCAGGACTATGATCCCAACAGGACGAAAGTAGAACGAAAGTTCCTCCAAAAACTCGACCTCTCCCTGTTGGCCATCCTCTCTCTTGGGTACTTCATTAAAAATTTGGACCAGACGAATATCTCAAATGCCTACGTTTCTGGCATGAAGGAGGATCTCAAGATGAATGCCAATCAATTAAACCTCATCGACGTGGCGTGGACAAGCGGCTACGTTGTCGGTCAACTACCATCTCAACTCATTCTCACCAAAGTTCGGCCTTCAATCTGGATTCCATCGTGCGAGCTCGTCTGGACAATGCTCACTTTTTGTTTGGCTGCTGCCACAACTTCTAACCAAGTAATCGCTATCCGGTTCTTCGTTGGCTTAGTGGAGTCAATATTTTATCCTGGTAGGCTGGCTCCTTCAGTTTAAAGGAAGTTTAGGGAATTCATATGCTGACCCACTACCTAGCTGCCCATTTTTTAATAGGATCTTGGTATAAACCCTCTGAGTTAGGGAAGCGAGCTTGCATCTTCCACGCATCTGCGGCTGCGGCATCCATGTTTTCTGGCTATCTGCAAGCAGCAGTCTACAAGGGATTGAATGGCACACTCGGCAAAGCAGGCTGGCAATGGTTATTCATCATGGATGGAGTCATCAGCGCTCCAATCTGCCTGGCGGGATTCTTCATGTTCCCCGATTTACCGGAAAACACCAGAGCTTTCTACCTCACCGAAGACGATGCAGCGTTGGCTAGAAAACGAATGGATGATGTTGGACGAGCGCCTAGGAAGAAACTGGGCTGGTCGATTGTGAAGAGGATATTTACGAGGTGGCATGTTTGGGCTTTGACGATTCTCTATATCATTTTCATCAATACGGGACCTTCCTCTAGCGTTTCTCCTCTGCCGCTTTGGTTGAAAGCCAATAAGTGGCCAGTAACGCAGATTGTAAGTTCGCATCTACGTGCTTTGAAGCAGTTGCTAACCTTGAGTAGAATATCATTCCAACAGGCCAAAGTGCTGTGCAACTAGTGGCGACGGTTGGCTTTGCGATTCTCAGTGACTACCTCCGCAATCGGCCGGGTGTCATGTCCATTTCAACAGTAGGCCATCCACAGCCTGTATCTAAACTTTGAACATTGCTAATAACAACTTCTAGTTGCTTGGTTTCCTCTCCTCCCTCTGGCTCGCAATCTGGAACATCCCCAACGGTCTACATTGGTTCTCCTATTTCATCAGCAAAGCGGCAGTTCCTTACGGCCCTCTCTCAATGTCATGGGCCAACGAAATCTGCGGCAATGATGCCGAAGAACGTGCCATGGTACTCGGAATCATGAATGCGAGTGGATACGCTTTCAACGCATGGCTTCCGCTCTTGACGTACCCCGCGAAAGAGGCACCTAGGTTCAAGAAGGGGTTTATATTTTCCACTTGTGCGTATGTGGCTCAGTTCGGGATTACCGGGCTGGTTTGGTGGTTGCAGAGATGGGAGAATAGGAAGAAGAAGGAGAAGGGCAGGGAGCGTGAGTTGGGGGGTGTGGTTGGGATCGAGACGCCGATTTGATATATAAGGTCCGAACCCTAAGTAGAAATTAGGTTTAGAGATATCAAGTATCCATCAAAAGCGGGATGCAGTAATTCTCGCATGCCAATCAATGCGATAGTCAAAAATTCGAAGCGTTGATCGAGCTTCCTCAACGACTGTTTACTAGATTGCGTGAGAATCATTCGGTGTCAAATTTTCCAGAAATTTTTGTTTGATCAAGAAATAAGATCACCTTCCGAAGTACGGAAGAACAGGGCTCTCATTCCAAAAATAGCGGCGTGACGTCGAGGTTCATGGCACCTTCCTAGTTTGCAGGTCTTCAGGGTCTCAACTGGACCAGCAGTAGCGGGTTCAGGGGTTGCCCCTCGCTAAACATGCACGCTGGAAGACTGTACTGCCCCGCTAAAAATGTACCCCGCACCTGCTCCTATGCAAGGAAAGAACTAGGTAGGCAACATATCTGGCTTTGAAATACCAGGTTCTGTACTGAGGTTAATTGAACTACCAGCCTGCGCAATTGCCGTTGAAAAACAGCAAAAGGTTTTGCTCACAAGTGAGCATAGTCCTTAGGCATTTCCGATGATCGCCAGGAGCGGATAGAAACAACAATGCCACCACAGCACTGCCCGAATACTACCGGCTCCCACCTCCTCTTTGAAGCTTGACGGATTTTGCTTATTTTAATACATACGTGTAATAAAAATGTTCACCGAAGGTTTGCCGACGCGCCAATTAGCGATATTGGATATCTGAACCGCGAAGGAGAATATCGATTTCATCTGTTGTTTTGAGACAAAATGACGCTTAATCTACAGGTCGCATTTGCATGTTCTGGAGCTGGAATTACAGAATAGCATTATTTATTACTCATAGTGAAAAATCCTCTATCCCACCATATCCGCCTAATTAACCCAGCATTGTTTGAACAGAAGGAAATTCGTGACCTGTCATCATCATGCGCATAACTCATAAGCCACGTACCCTCCAACGCCAATCGCAAAACTAAACCTGTAATTTTTCACCCAATTTTAACAATCGCGCACAGGCACTTCCTGACAACTATCCGGTCCAGGGAACGGGTTCGTACACAGCGTATCACAATCCACACCCGGCGCCGTGAATACCCTGTACTCCTGTCCCGGGAACTTCAATCTCCATTGCTTTGGATCGGTGGGACTGAGACCATTGGCTCTGTACCCAGCTCTGCAAGCGCAGAAGTCGTTGCCTGAGGTAGTGGTGATGCAGGAAGTTGTGATGGTGCATTTGTTGAAGAAGGGGTTCGGGTTACATGTTTCGCAGGGACAGGTCGGTGGTTTCTTCTTGTGGCAGTTGGCGTCGCAGTCTGAGGATGGGAGACCATTTGAGGCGCCACTGGGGATACCGTTAGCTAGATTTGGGAGTATGGGAACTTGACTTACTCGTCGCAATCTTCCCCGGGATCTTTGTGGCCATCGCCGCATCGAGGAGGCTGCTTGTTGCACCATTTGCAGTCGGTGGTGCAATTGCTGTCTGGGCCTCCGTTTCTGTGGCCATCGTCGCATTCTTCTGGGAGTTCAACAATTCCGTTTCCGCATTTGGGGCCGTGGGGATTGCCGCAGTTATCGATCAAGGTGCAATTTTTCGCACAGTGAGAACCAGGAGTTCCATTCAAGTCACCGTCATCGCACTCCTCGGGAAACTGTAAAATGTTAGTAACTGTCTCAATCTCATTCTGTAGTGTAGGAACAGCGTCTTACCTCTGTAATCCCGTTTCCACATTCACACTTTTTCCATTTGCAATCCTTTGTGCATGGGTCATTGGGCTTCCCGTTGGGCTCACATTCTTCGCCTAAGAGAAACATCAAGTCAGTGGTGAAAGGCTTAGATGACACTGAACAGTACATACCTGGTTCGATGATGCCATTTCCACAGACATAGGTACATGTCTGTGTAGTGCAGTTTGCGGAGCATGTGCTTCCAGGTGCGCCATTCTTGAGATACCCTAGATCGCATTGTTCGCCGTCCTAGTAGACAGCCGAGAGTCAGCATCATGTGTAGGAGGACTCAAGATACTGAGTTTGAATGTCTCATATAGTGCGAAACAACCAGAAAAAGTAGCCAAAATCATCAAGATTCACTATCTTCTTGCGAATGTCCCATCCAGTGTAAGACAATTTGAAGAAGGCGAAATCATTCAAGATCCACTACCTCCTTGTGAATGTCCCATCTGGTGTGAGACAATCGGAGGAGTACAAAGTCATTCAAGATTCACTACCGGCATATTTCAGACGGATTGAATGACTTGCATCTGAAGTAAGGAAAGGAAGCAAGTACCTGTTTAATGCCATCTCCGCAGTATCCGCAGAGTTTACAGTCTTTTGAGCAGCCACTGTTGTATGCACCATTCAAGGGTCCGGCCTATACAAGTCAGTATACGAGGCGTGAAATCTTGAGATTACGGAGGATGCTCACATCACATTCTTCGCCTGTGATCCAATAGTCAGCGCTGCAATAAGTCAAGATGAATCTGGGTGAGGAAGCTCACCATCCTCGACTTTCCCATTCCCACATACAGGAGTGCAGGTACAATTGGCTGAGCATCCAGAATTGGGTTTCCCGTTCAAGGGTCCCAAATCGCAGGTCTCTGGTGGTTCAACTTTCCCATCTCCACATACTAAGACGACGAATTAGCATGTGCTATGCCATAGTGCAACAATGGCTTAGCCAAAAATGGTTGGTGCAAGCGTGAGGCTGAAATAAGGGGCGTTCGTTATATCTTACCAGGAGTGCAGGTGCAGTTATTTGAGCATCCAGAATTCCAAACTCCGTTTTGAAGTCCCAAATCGCATTGTTCGGGAGGCTGAACAATACCATCGCCGCACCAGTGGAGAACGATCTTAGTACAGTTCGCCGAGCAATTTGAGCCTGGAGCGCCGTTCGATGGACCATTGTCGCATAGCTCGGGTGGAGTCACGATTCCATCCCCGCAGAACGGACATTTTTTACAATCTTTGGTACAGCCGCTGTTAGGTTCTCCATTCTTTGGCCCAAGATCGCAATCTGCTCAAAGTATTAGCAAGGAAACCTGAGGTCTGTCAAGTGATACAGACCTTCTCCAGGATCAAGATGGCCATCGCCGCAGAAGAAGCATTTTTTGCAGTCCGCAGTACAATTTTGACCCGGTTTTCCGTTCAGGTCTTTACCCAAGTCGCATTGCTCGTCGGGGGTGTTAACTATACCATCACCACAGTATGGACACTTCTTGCATTGTTTATTGCATCCACTGTTCGGGGCTCCATTGTCTTTGCCAAGATCACATTCTATTCGATGTATTAGCTAAGCCAAAGAGAAGAAAGTGGAACGCACCTTCTCCGGGATCAACAATGCCGTCTCCGCATTCGCCGATGTGTGTGCAATCGGCTTTGCAAGGCTGGCCTGGTTTTCCGTTTAGATCTTTACCCAAGTCGCATTGCTCGTCGGGGGTGTTAACGATGCCATCACCACAGTATGGGCACTTTTTACAGTCTTTACTGCAGCCGCTATTAGGTGCTCCGTTGAGATCCTTTCCAAGATCGCATTCTACACAATATATTAGCCAAATCAGAAGATATGAAAAGGACATAAGATCTTACCTTCTCCTGGATCTAGTTTGCCATCGCCGCACCAACCAACTGGAGGGCATTTCTTGCAATCGACAGTACAATTGGAGCCAGGAGCTCCATTTAGGGCTGTGCCTAAATCACATTCCTCCGGAGGAGTGATGATCCCGTCTCCGCAGAAAGAGCATTTTTTGCAATCCTTAGTGCAAGTGCTATTGGGTGCTCCGTTGTCTTTTCCAAGATCGCATTCTATTTGATACGAGATCAGCTAAGTCCGAAAACGTATAAAAGAGATATCTAACCTTCTCCTGGATCGACATGGCCGTCACCACAGAAACTGCATTTCTTGCAATCTGCGGTACAATTGGAGCCAGGAGCCCCATTCAGAGCTTTACCTAAATCGCATTCTTCTGGGGGAGTGATGATCCCGTCGCCGCAGAAAGGGCATTTCCTGCAGTCTTTCGTACAACCACTATTGGGCGCACCATTATCTTTCCCAAGGTCGCATTCTAAATACTATGTTAGCTCAATTGTCTAAAGAACCACATTGATAGGTGTCTCACCTTCTCCTGGATCAAGTTTGCCATCGCCACAGGTGTTGCATTTTTTGCAATCAACAGTACAATTAGAGCCGGGAGCGCCATTGAGAGCCTTGCCCAGATCGCATTCTACTTCTATTAGCATTGGATGTTGTCACATGAATAGTGACTCTCACCTTCTCCTGGGTCAACGTTGCCTGAAAACCGCGAACTCAGAGTCAGCAAAAGCTCTTCGACAGGAAGTTCTGAAAATGAGGAGTAAGAATTCTCACCATCACCGCAGAAGGGGCACTTTTTGCAGTCTTTAGTGCAACCGCTTCCGGGAGCACCGTTCAGTTTTACGCCTAGATCACATTCTTCTGGGGGCTGAAGTATGCCATCTCCGCTATTATAAAAGCAATTAGCAAGTATTTCATCTCTAGTCTCTCGAATCCGGTTTTAAGAAACAGACAGATTCCAATATGATCGCGAGGCTACCGAAAATAGAGAGATATCTTACCAGACTCCGCCACAAGAATCACCGCAATGCGTGCTATGAGTAGGGGTTGGAGTGGTGGAATGGCATTTATCTCCACATGGAGGGGTCGTTGGCGGAGTTGTAGTGGGGCTGCACTTATCTCCACATGGAGGGGGTGTTGTGGTTGTCGGTGGAATTGGAGTAGTAGAATGGCACTTATCACCACACGGAGGGGTCGTCGTTGTTGGCGGAATTGGGGTAGTTGAATGGCACTTGTCACCGCCACATGAAGGAGTAGTAGTTGTTGGTGGAATTGGAGTAGTTGAATGGCATTTGTCACCACACGGAGGAGTTGGTGTGGTCGTTGGAGGAAGTGGGGTAGTAGAGTGGCATTTATCACCGTAACATGTAGGGACTGTCGAATTGGGATTTGAAGACCAGCCTAGGACAAAGGTCCGCCCCAGCAAGACGGCGAGGAGGATGTCCCGGCAAAGCATGACGAATACGGAGTAGTTAGGAACAGCAAAATCAGATGGGTCTTTCTCAAGGCCACTGAGTGTGATTGGTGATATGATAAGTCCAATGCAGACTAGAAAGAACGAGAGAAGCTGTTTGTGTTGGTTGAAAGTGAGTGTCCACTTGGAGATACTGATGCTTTCCTTATATTCAGACACCGGAAGAAGTAACGAGAGCTCTTTTCCCTTCGGCCATGTGATACTTGGTAGATCGGCGATTCTAGACACCTTGAGTGAAGCCATCCCCATCTTGCCGACATGTTGAAAGACCTCATGACACTTTCTTATCATGACAACGCACAATGGCTTGCATCGATATTGCTCTCAAATCGTCAGATATTGAGACATTCGGCATATTAGTTCAGCTTGAAAGCCATTAAGTGGTATGTAAGCTGCTTGGATACTCAATTCCGCTGCTCAGTGGGCTTGGCTTCCTTGCAGAAATGCACTCATTTGAAGGAATAGATCATGAAGGTCGTATGACCAAAGCCAAAGCCGTCCACGCCGGGGAAAGAATAACTGCAAAGAGCTGACTTGAGCACAATGCAGCTGTTTGAATGAGGATGGGCTCTTTGAAAACTTGAATCGTCTCCTCATGGTCGATACGATGTCTGCGGATGATCTGCATCGCCGTCAGGAACATCCAATAAGCTCTTCCCAGTTCATGCAATAGTGACAAGGATACACTCAAGGATGGAACGCCCCGATTCCCAGAGATTGTTTCGGTGACCTATTGCGGGAGACGGTTGCAACCCCGCAGTCGCTTCTCCTCGACACCTCTCAGCCTTGCAGCAGTTTCAAAGTTGGCGTACCCCGCTGACCACCTCCGGATATCGCCACTCAGACATCCGATGGGTCGGCCTCGACACTTTGCAGCGTCGGGATCACCCTACTCTGGTGGTTGTCAGATTATGGGATGGGGGAACATACATGTGTGCAAAAGCCTCATTGGCTTGCGAATAGAGATGCTGCTGCACACAACGGCATTTGATCAGGAGATAATCGAGGAACGTAGAGTCGCCGCAAAAGCTATTTTGAATCAGCAGCATCCTCGATTCCTCAAACTTTCACCCGGAAAGAATAAAGAGGCCTCATCATAGTGAGTTGGGAAGCTTTGACTCCTATGTGGACATCTATGCTTGACTCTAGCATACCCGTGTTGGCGCGTGCTCATCTCATAAGAGGTCAATAAAAATGGGATTGAAACGCTCAGAGGATGGATGTCGTGCACGAAAGCACCAAAGACTCGGTTAGTGGTTCGTGGCGCTAGCCCTGCAGGGTACAGTACAGTAGGGCCCTGGTGGCCCTACTCGGCCCCTAAACAATCTCCTTACTTGTTTTGACATGATGTTTAACAAACGCCACTACCACACCAACGCAACGACATATGCTCAATCATCCCTGACTGCTGATGCACTGCAAGACAACTCAGCGGTTTTATACCCTCCTTTACGTTTCAATTTGTCTTATGTCTTATACCAAGGATTACTTTCAAGCCACCCCTCCTTCTAAAACTACGCCCGGCACCTCACGGCACGAGCTCATGATGAAGATAGTGTTACGATCTCATCGGCCTGCAGCAATATTTCAGCTTCAACGCTCGGGAATTTCAAATCAACACTTGGTGGATGCTTCAAGATCAAGAATGTCGAAGAACAAGGGGTCACCCGACAGTCTCATGACGGCTTGCTTTTAGATAACAACACATATTATTGACACACAAGGTTGAAAGTGATTGTGTTTCCCTGCACCGAGATTATCAAGCTCACCACAAACGACGACGTAAACCGCGAAGACGAAATACCTTGACCGTTACCTTGATTGCTCTCTGACACCAAACGAGAAATCGAGATGGCGCTCATACTATACTTACTGGGCAGGGCCCACAACAATCCAACAGTCCCAACCACCTCAATGCATCAAAGCAAAGAGCGGAAGCGGCTACATAAACCACAGCCAGTGCGAAAATCTACTGGCACGAAAAATCGAACACTTTACTCCTGTAAAGAGATTCTGGACGTTGTCCGCGCCCAATCCTGTTTAATTCTTGAGCAGGGGGCTGATGACGATGCGCTGACCCAACAGCCTGGAGCCCTGCAGAGGACCGAGAACAACCACGGTCATATTGGATATCTACTCAAAAATCCCAATTTCGATCCTCTTGGAAACCACCATTCAAACCGTTCAGACGATTCACTCAGCCATTATTCCGAGGACGATATGGACGATGGAGGGGGAAATCTCAGACGCAGAAGATGCAAAACTCCCGTGCTGTTTGTTGGCCAGCTGGAATCGAGACCCTGGAGGCACCTACAAGGCGACCCGACGAATTGCCTTGCCGACCAGTATCGCGCGGAACTACCTCCCCGATCTTTCACGCCCTCTATTATCGAGCCCCAGATGCAGCTGAAGAAATCACCAAGAAGAAGACTCAGGAAAATCAAATGCCAGCTTAGTCTACGGGATCTCATCAAGGAGCAATCGCGCTCATTCAGTCATTCAGATTGCGAAACCCTTTGTGGATCCGATTCGCCCGGCTCAGCAACTTCACCAACATCACCGACGAAAAGCTATTTTGAGGTCAAACAGCTCAAGCTGAAGGACAAGCCGCCGAGACGCATGCTAACCCCCGACTTACAGGCGGCCCCTGCTCCCGACGATGACATCGCACTTCAAATGGTTACTGAGCTTCTGACGAATGAACTTTGCAGCGCTCTTTTCAAACACCATCCCAGAGAGAAGGGAGACCGCGCATCCAGCCTGCAGATTCTTCTCATGATTGAAGCCTACGAGAATCTCCAGCAGCAAGTGCGCCGAGAGGGCTACGAGTCCCATATCACGGGACGGAAGGCAAAGAGTCACGTGGAAGCAGTTGATGGCATCCTGGATCACTGGCTTGAAGTGCTGTATGAGATGTATGATCGATCGCAGCAAAAGAAGAGCGATTGCGAAAAGATTGAGGAGGTTGAGGAGGTTGAAGAGGAGGATTGGCCGCTTCGCCGGTCTGAAGACTCGCAGGCTACATGCGTCGAGAGAGGGGGCTGGGAGTGAAGGCATCTGTATGATTCGAGGGAGTTATTGACGCATTGTGAGGTTGGTGTGGCAGGAATACGATAAACAGAGGACCACCTGGCAACCAAGGGAGCCAATGAAGCGGCGGGACAGGACGAGGGAGGCACACCTCCCGTTGCGGCGTTGCAGAAAGCCCCACTTGCTAATCCAAAGGGGGGATATATTGTCACCTGACGTAGACTCTTTTGGCTGCTATGAGGGGCGTTGAGGGTTTCGGAGTTCGTAATGATTGCTTTGGGCGTCTTCGTTCTTTCATTCTTTTCTTTCTGAACGAAGACTAGGGATACGATTTTTGTAACGACGAGCCACTTAATGGTAATAACGACTCAGTACATACTCAGCCTCCGGGCATGGACCAAGTGATTTTCGAGGGACTTGCTCATCAGACCACCGGAAAACTTGAGCATTCTGGTGATGCACTCACAGGGATCAGCGGGAGGCGGGGCGGGAGACAATCAGTCATCACGTGTACATCATATGTAACTGAGACACTGAAGCCACGGCAAACGTCGGGGGGACATTCTTGGCGTATTCCGAACTCTCTTGGACGAGAATTTGACGGTGAGAGATTCTCCGGCGCTTTTCCCACGCTGACAAGGTTTCTCTTCAGGACAACAAGTATCTACTATTTGAGGCTCGGAAATTTCGTATGAGTAACAAACATAGACTCATGATATCTATGGATTTAAGCACCTTTTATTTGTGATCTGGTCCTACTCCTTCGCCAATTCATACCAGAACCGATAGAAATGCGGCATCCACTGGACATCTCTGGTCACGTGATGATAACGCTGGGCAGGCCCAGCGCAAGCTAGGAGCGCCTCGGAGAGCCAAGAATATTCCAACAGCCAGAAGGTACGTTCCTTAACCCAAGCATCCTTCTCTGACAGACAATAAACTTTTCAACTCAATAGCACCAGCGCTAGAAGTTAGAGCACCATTCCGGTGGTTTGAGGTGCTTGATTGAACGGACCTCTTAGTTGACAATAATTTACATACTATCTGAGCTGATTTCATTTCTATATCCGGTTTGGGACACTATGTCCGCGCTTTTTGGAACCTCGAAGATGAATCAGCCCCACGCTCTAGAGCAACCTTAACCAAGCCATCACTTGGGGAATCACCCTGCAGGCAGTGCTATATTTGAACGATCGCGTCGCTTAAAGAGTGTTTCTGATGTTTAAAATCCAAGGAAATTCAAATATTATGGGCATTCTCAATTGCAAAGAGGTAAGTCCGCTAGTATTGGTCTTTCTCCCTGCAACAGGACAGCCCCACTGCGAAACCCCTCGATTCAGGCTCCCAGGATACCGACAGTGCTCGTCGAGCACCGCTTTTCTGTAGAGTCCCACCGAACCTTGAAAACGACAATGAAAAATAGGCAATGAAGATGAGGGGTCACAATTTCATACTCTCATACTTCTGAGTAAGCGTCTCGCTAACTGTCGCTCGCCAGAAACTTCCAAGCTAAGACACCTAGATAATGTGTGTTTTAAATTGCCTAATCCAAAGTGAATCCTGACGACTTTAAGAAAATACAAATTAAAACGTTATCTGACATTGAAATTGATAAACAAGTAATGGCGGTCAGGGTTGTGGAAGATCCATATCAACAAGAAAAACAAACAGATCTCCAAGGCCGGAGTCTTATGATAATATACAAGACATGCGAATCCGGGCTGGCAGCTAAGATGGACGTATACATTGACATCGACAAGCAAGCAAGCAACCCAACTGTCAACTCGTGCCTCGGTGCACATCCATTTGCCATCCAGCTGCCACAACAACAACTTCAACTACAATTGCTACTACGTGTTTTTAAATTATTAATAAAAACCTATAGGGGGCTCCCACCGCCCCCCAAACCCCCAGCGAATAACCATTAACCCTAACCCTCCTAGCCTTAACCTGAATATTATAAGAAAACTTGGTAGAAGAACGCGGCAAATGGCTTCCAGAATAGGAAAGGTTCAAGGCGATTCAGCAGATTTCGGATTTCGGGATCGTGCTTACCCCGAACTGAGAAGTCATCTGTCTCTTCAGACCATCGTATCAAAAATTTGCTACTTCGGTTCGAATTCTTTGACGCCATATAATTCCGTTCTTACAAATTGGAGGTCAGAACAACTTCAATACAGCTGTAACGCGGAAATCGGACTCAACAATCGAGAATTCACATCCGCTCGAGCCGGTCACTGTTCACTTGTGCCATAGACAGAATTGGCAGGGAAACTTCAATTCTCGACGTGTGATTTTACCAGGAGCTGCCGAAACCCCATTTTTCACACCACCAAATGGCTATGGTTCTTGACATACAGTAACATTTCTAGTTTTATTCCTCCTGCAGTGGCGGACTGGCACTTGAAGGGTGGGTCTTTTGCCATGACGGAAACCACTAACTGATCATCGCAGAAACAATACAGGCGTTTGCCGGCCAGGTACAAAGTACTCCGCCGTTGCTTGCGACCTCGGGCTTTGCTGCCAAGCCTAGCCCCTGATAGGCAGTTGGCAGTGCGACAGGCCGCTAGAATAAACAAGCTTTGCCACGCCGGCCACCAAGCCCCGCATTTTCCAGGGGCCGCATAAGCTTTCGATAGGCTTCGAGCCTCTGTTTTTCTCTCACCTGCCAGAAAGGATCTAAAAACCACTAGAGAGAGTCGGCTAGTGTCGTACTTGCACCGTACTGTTGATCTCTCCCAGAGATTTGCATATGCAGGTCCTCGGTCATAGTCGTAGTGCTGGTCAAGATTGGGAAGCTCATGAAGCTCAAGCTCACTCCCTAAGCCGCCGCTGGTTCCGATGCCCCATCAATTGCGTTGATGCGTTCATAGATAAGTAGGAGCTATTTTCCCTCGTTTGCTTCCCTCTTCCCTTTTCTATCCTCGTCATGCTTGGAGGTTTCTTTCAATTGAACACCACGAGCTTCACTATGTTTTCCAAAGCTACATTTTTGGCAGCACTGTTGTCCCCCGCTCTCGCAGCAGTACACGAGCAGCTTGCTGCCGTCCCTTCAGGATGGACAGAAGTCGCTACCCCTGCCGATAGCGATGCCATGACTTTAACAATTGGTCTGGCTCAGCAAAACATTGATCAACTGCAATCAAAGTTGCTCGCCATCTCCACACCAGGAAACCCGGAGTATGGCAAGCACATGGATGTTGACGACGTAAACGCTATGTTTGCCCCCACCGCAGATGCGAACATAGCAGTTCAATCGTGGCTCAAGAATGCCGGGGTCAGTACGGTGCACAGTGATGGTCATTGGGTAACCTTTGCTACCACTGTCGGAAAGGCGAACGAACTCCTCGACACGACTTTCAAGACATACGCCAACAGCGGTGTACGCAAAGTACGAACAACGCAATATTCCGTGCCAGATGATGTAGCTAGCTACGTTGACCTCATTACTCCTACTACATACTTTGGAAAGACTATGGCCAATATGCCAACTATCACCAAGACGAAAAAGGATGCACCTTCCAAGCGCCAAGTTGATGCTTCGTGCCAGACATCGATCACCCCTCGTTGCGTCAAAGAACTTTACAACGTTGGTGACTACACCCCCGACGCAAATTCAGGAAGCAAGGTTGGATTCGGCAGTTTCTTGAACCAGTCTGCTTTGTACCAGGATCTTTTCGATTACGAAAAGCTCAACCACATCCCTTCCCAAAACTTTACCGTCACCCTCATCAACGGTGCGACAAATGACCAGAATCCAGCAACCGCGCAAGATGGTGAGGCAGATCTAGACGTTCAGAATATCATTGGGGTCAGTCACCCTCTCCCAGTCCAAGAATTCATCACTGGAGGCTCGCCACCCTTCATTCCCAACTTGGACGAGCCCACAGCAGCCGACAACCAAAACGAACCGTACCTTCCGTACTACCAGTACCTTCTCTCACGGGAGAATTCAGACCTTCCTAATGTTATCTCCAACTCATATGGTGACGACGAGCAGACCGTTCCCAAGAACTACGCGGTCCGAGTCTGCAACATGATTGGTCAGCTGGGTCTTCGCGGTATCACCGTTCTCGAATCTTCTGGTGACACTGGAGTCGGTGCTGCGTGTCAAGCCAACGACGGAAGTAAGAAGCCGCAGTTCACACCCCAATTTCCCGGCACCTGTCCGTACGTCCTTTCAGTTGGAGGAACCCAAGCTGTCACCCCAGAAGTGGCCTGGGTTGATGGATCCGGTGGATTCAGCAACTATTTTCCTCGCGCGTGGTATCAAGAAGCAGCGATCGAGGTCTATTTGAACGGATTCATCAGTCCGGCGACCAAGAAGTACTATGAGCCCTACACTAACTTCAACGGTCGTGGATTCCCCGATATCTCAGCTCACTCCCTAACTCCAGACTACCAAGTCGTCTATAACGGGCAAGTTTCGCCATCAGGGGGTACCTCCGCTGCTGCCCCTGTTGTTGCAGGTATCATCGGTCTTCTTAACGATGCTCGTTTCCGTGCTGGTAAAGGCCCACTCGGATTCATCAACCCCTGGCTGTACGCTCTGGGCTTCACCGGCTTGAATGACATTACCGACGGTGGATCTGTCGGCTGCAATGGTGTGAACGGACAGACTGGGCAGCCCATCCCAGGTGGAAGCGTAATCCCGTATGCTAGTTGGAATGCAACGGTGGGATGGGACCCGGTGACTGGACTGGGAACGCCTAACTTTGAGAAGTTGAAGGCGCTGGTCTTGACCTTCTAGATGGTAGAAGATTACAACAATGTATATAGTAACGAAAGTAAAAATGTGTGATCTTCAAAAGTCAGGGCATGAATAATGTATATACTTTTACACGGAAAGTCGAAAAGGCTCCCTAGGCAATTGTATGCTACAGCTAATGATACGTCTCGTGTATCTGAGGGGTGGAAGAAGTTGTAGTTCAAGTATATCTGGCCAGGTGACTTTCACCTACAATTCAGCATGCAGAAATAATTCGGAAAAACTTAGTGACAACCGCGTCAAACTCCAAGTTGTCCGGGAAAACTTCCCAACAGGTCTCACAGTATCCACAAGCTCGGCCAAGAATGACCCAACTTTCGTGTCCGCGTGCCGCGCAGGTAGGACACCTTATGCCTTTCATTCCACCGTACTTGAGACTGGCAGAAACAACTTGATTCGGCATAGATTTTGTGAGAGTATTGTTTGTGGAGCGAGGTTCTTTCGCATTCTCAGCAGATGTGGCTTTTTTCGAAGCAGGACTGAACGATTTAGCATATTCGGGTTCCAATTCAGAATTCGGTTGTTCGGGCACAAGTGGGACAACTTCAACATCTCGAAGTGTTTGACCAGCTGAGGTCGACGAGAGGCCTTGTGCCCTATATATGTTGACGAAGGGATCAATTGTGTCATTAGAATCTGGTCTGAATGGGTTTTCTGCATCTTCAGGGAGAGCTGAAGAACTTTGAGGTTTCGTGGCTGCTGGCTTAGCTGGTCTTGAATCGGAATCGATGCTCCCAAAGCTATATTGGTTGCTGGGTTCAGAGCCTGAATCGGCGCTATCGATTGAGTAATTTGAGCGAAGATCCCCGGAGAGAGCAGAAGGGGCGCCATCAACGAATGCGGTATTCATTTTAAAGTCATTCTTTGTTCTTTTCGAGGAAAGAAACATCTTAGGTAAGTGATTGCTTGCTTCAGTTTGAAATGCTGTTCTCTCGTTTCTTTCGCACTTCGTAGACTGTGGAGCGGGAGCTGATAGAAGATTTCTGGAGCGAGTTGTTCCGAGGAACGCTATCGATGGATTGGAAGGTATATATGCAAACATCGCGGCTGGCATCGAGACAATCAATATGGTTGAGTCACTGGCAAAGCCAGCTTCTACTTTGACGAGACTTGATAACATTGGAACTTCTCTCAACCAATCCGTGAATAGGTCTGTCGAGAGTTCCCTGGGTTTGACATCTTCGCTGATTCTAATGCTGAACAGAAGCCTTGGATAATCCGATAACTGCGAGAGGGATGTTGTGGAAGACGATGGGGAAGACTTCTCGTCGAATTCGTTGTTACTATCAGGTGCAGAGGACCCGGTTGACGAGGTGTGTGTTGAAGTGTGATTCTGGGGCGCCACTGACTGAGGTTCAGAGTCTGAACTAACATTAAACTGACAATTAAGTGCCGGTGGCGAGCTTTTAGCAGCTCCCTTTCCTTTCGACCTATTTGACAATCGGATGCTTCGAGGATGGTCGTGGTTCTGGCTCAACACCAAATGAATTGGAGCCTTCTTGTGACGAGAATCCTCGAACCTCCAACTCTGAACTTCGGTGAATATGGCATTATATAAATAGCCAATCGTAAAAGAGGGTATGTGCGCCAGTTGTCGTAATTTCATGTTGAGAGCATGGGTGAACGAGAAGGGACCAACTCCATTCGCAATGGAATTGTATGCACAAGCAGCCATCAGTTCTGTGACACCATTGCCTTCGTCGGTGGTGCATACTCCAGATGCGCAGCAATCCAGCAAGATAAGAACATCAGATCGTGATTCTTCGAGGGAATTCTGAATGCCCGACCATTTGACGGTGGGGCATCGCTCTTGCCCGCTATTTCGACGACTGAACGTAATTTTGAGTCAGACATCGAGAGAGTTAAAATATCCACCTGGAACTCACCTTGTCCAAGCCGGCTGTCCGTGGTTTGTCAACTTGCCATGACCCGCGTAGTACACTATTTTGAGATGCTGCGGGTTACTGTTGTCCAGAAATTGAAGTACTTTCGTTTGGAGCCTGTTGTGGGAATCATCTGCTGGAATGAGCCACTCTTCGACATCAAAGTTGTAGATCCCTTTCAGTGTTTCTGCCAGCTCCTTGATCTCGATAGAAACAGGAAGACGAGGGTCCTCATCCTCCCAAGACAGCAGAATCACGTCGACTTTAGCATATCTTGACATCTGGTCGCCCGGAAATATAGCATTGGCTGCATTTTGCAAGTTGGACGCGAATTCCTGAAGTTCTATGTGGTAGCTAATTCTATCAAGCTCGTCGATAGAAGGTGGTGGCTTACTCCTTCGCAACGATTGATCTTCCTCTGCGTTGATGGCACTAGTAATGGACTGCGACTTACGCCTCTTCGATTGCAATCTAGAGGACTCGTCCATATCAGAATCCTCGGGGCTCCCGTATCTCTTATTACTCGCAGACATCCTGATATGCAGCCTTGTTCCACTTCCACAATCCAAGTCACGTCAGGTGGTTCAATGTCAACCTTCACTGGTATTGCGTCCAAAAATGTCTCCACAACAAGTGATTCGGATGAAAGATAACTTAGGATATTGTGACGAAGTTTTCGGAGTGGCAGCAAAGCCTCATGGTAGAAAGCTTCGACCGGTAAGCAAATCCGGTTAGCGCATTTACACCCATTTGTCTTGACCAATCAGGCCACGAATCATTTGCCCGAAGGCTTACACCTGGCTTTGGGCAAAGCGGCAAGGAAAAGGAAACAAAAAATTCATCAAAATTACCCCCCTTTGTTCCAGTTCTATGACCCTACCAAGTTTCCGGCCCCTCATCCCTCTCCAACAAACCAAGGTCACCCCCTCCCCATCCTCTTCATAACAGCCCTTCCCCCAAATTCATCTAGCACCGACATCCCAACCCCCTGTCGTAAAATGGCAGACTCCTCTCCCAATCCCACGTAGATAGCATACTCCTCCTCAAATACCTAATTTCACCTGAAAGATCCAAGCATGCAAAAGCCTCAAACGCCAATCTAAATGACCCCGGTTCTCCAACACCATTACTATGCAACCTCCACAAACACAAATATCACTATTCCTTAAAAGTATCATACAAACTCCTGCTCCTCAACGCCTTCCCCTTCCAAAAGAACACCCACGGCACAGGCATCAATCCCAAGCTAATAAAAGCAAACGTGCTCCCCGCCCAATGTATCCCGATATTGCTATACATCTGCACCGTAAACAGCGGAAACGCAGCCCCAAGGCCATACCTCAGAATACCATTCGCAGCCACCGCACTCGCGCCATTAGCAGCCTGATACACATCGACCAAATACGTCGTCGCAGCTATGAAAATACTCAAACATCCCCAACCAAAAGGAATACCCGCAAGAACAGGTACGATCCAGTGAACATCCTTTTGGGGTGCCCATGCGAACCAGAACAACCCGACAGGTAACATGAAGGACCCAACCATAGCAGCATAAAGTCTATGTTCGGGAGCCGGCCGTCCATTAGCGGCTGCTACAGCGCGACGATAGAGCGTAGCGTCGAAGAAACCAAAGGTAGCGACGGCGAAGAAGAATCCGATTAGAAGACCGAGGAATGTGAGGCCGATTTGTCGCTGGTTAAAGCCATAGACCGAGGCGAAGACGTAGGAGTAGGAGCCGAAGAAGGAGAACATCATGGCGAAGGCGAAGCCAGTGTAGATGCTTAGAAATCCTACGAGTGGCTAAGAGGGTGTTAGTTTTATTAGAAGATGGGGAGTGATAGAGGCGAGCTTACTTCTCGGAACATCATATTGATAGGTCTCGAGATTGCGATGCGTAGCTTTCGGAGTAGGATGCGGGTGTCGCCGGTCTTGTGAGCGATTTTGACGCCGCGTTTCTTTTCACGGAGATACAATATGCGCTGTTTTGAGGTCTCTTGCATGAAGAGAGAGGCGACGAGGATGGGTGCTGCGATGAACAGAATGACCCATTGGGCGAATCGCCAGTTGTAGTTGTATTCGGCGATGATGTAGGCACCTGTGAGAGGTCCTAGAGATGGACCTAGAAATGGAGCCAAGATGAAGAAAAGAGACGCACGGCCTCTGGTGTGGTGAGTCCACAAATCTGCGATGGTACCTGGACGCGTATTAAGAAAGAGGACGAGGCTCGATTGAAGGTAACATACCTGCCCCAATGGCCAGCGCTCCTGAGCCACCAATTCCTGCCAAAAGCCGGAAGATGATCAGTACCTCGATGTTATTGGCAGCTCCTGCTATGGCGGTGAAGATCATGAGTAGTGGTAGCGTCGTCCAATATACTGTTCGTCGGCCATAGAGCTCTGAAAGTGGTGCTGCAATGGAGGGGCCGATGGTAAATCCTAGTGTATACAGTGATAGAGGTAACACGGCGACTTCTTTTGAAACATTGAACCTCTTCATCACCAAAGTGAGTGCTGGGACATAAGTCGATGTTCCCACCGTCCTGTACTATATTAGCATTAGACTTAAGGACGGCGAGAAGAACTTACACGACAAAGCCGTATAAAGCTGGGATGGCGGTATGGAAAACCTTCTTCCACGTCGGCCACAGTTGGGGATTGCCAGGATCATCTGGTGAGTCCCAATCTACTTTCTCTATTGGTATGCCAGAAGCTTCACTCTCAACACTTGGGGAGTCCGACTCTTCCCCCTCATCTTTTGTATTGACTTCCTCAGCCGGCTCGAGACCTCGTTGTGCCTCCTCATCAACAGCGCCTCCGTGGTGGATTTGGCCGGGTAATTTCTCCAGGGGAGTACCAAAAGACATAATGGAGGACTATTAGAGGTACACAATAGGTAGATTATAGATGGAATAAGAATTCACAAAGGGTTCCACAAGCCTTTCTAAATATGAAAGGCTCAGGCATCAGCGCGCTGGCACCGTAGCTGGTGTATTATCCATCAATCTCAAATATCTCCGGTGCCGACGGCGACTGGCCAATTTGCCGTGCAATAGATGAGAAGATCAGTAAACATCCTTGCCCGAGCCGCATGAGGCCCCTCAAAAGAAAAGCTTGCTTTGCAAATACGAAGGCTACCCGGCGAATATTTTCAGAACAGCGTATTCAAAGCGTACCCCAGCTGACACGGACATGGTATCACTAAACATCAAACCGACGCTGTTTGTACCTTTAACCGCCTTTTGGCCAGTCAGAGGCTTCCCTTGAGAAGCCCTAGATGCAAGCCCGACCATGTATCGAGCCATGAGTGGTTGGAATGGAAGCAACGGCAAGAAAGGAGTTTACGGACGAAGGAGAATTTCGCCTCGGTCTTTAAAACAGCGATTAGTAATCACTATCACTATCACGTGGCTATATGAGAGTCACTTCCTCCACCAGCTCCAGGATGCTGGGTAGGACGGCATCTAAAACTTGATAGTTGGCCCATATCGGAGCATTCTAGCCTGCGAAGTGGTTGAAGACTGAAGACTTTGGCCTTTGACATTTGAAGCTAAAATGGTTGACATGAATCTGTGACATCTGATTGGTCCACGGCAGCTCCCGCAAAAATGATACGAGAGCTTCACAACCGCAAGTTCATGATGTCTTCAGCAGAACGCAAAAACGAGCAATGATTATACGGTACCCAGCAGCGAGTGCCTTCCGATCCAATGGCCTCGGTACCGTATGTCTGTCCTGCATCTTGCAGACAGCTAAGACGCCTTCTCGATCGGTGACGCGGAATTTTTCGAGAGCTTCCAGCCTCAGAGCCGTTGCAGGCACAGCACCACGATTACGAGCTGGATATTTCTCTGCAAATGCATTACTGGAGAAGACGCGCGTGGCATCAAGGAGGGGAGCTATAACTACGGCCGCAGCGCCAGGAACGGGCTCAATTGGCGCCCAAAATGAAGCTTCCAAGTCCACGCTCTCGACATCTGCCCCTCCCCCAACACCTCAAGAAGACCTCCCCCACAGACGACGACAAGCGGCGCGACGCGCAGCCGCACAAGCTGATCTCGTTCTACCTCCGAATTCATCTTCGAATCTGACCTCAAAGGCCTCCGCGGCACCCGCCAACTCCCTCCGCCGCCTCATCCCCATCCTGCTCTCCCTCTCCAAGCCCCGCCTCACAGTCCTCGTCGTCCTCACAGCAATGGCCTCCTACTCCCTCTATCCCGTCCCTGAACTCCTCTCGCCCTCTCTAACTGACACCCCCTCCCTCTCACCCCTCACCCTCCTCTTCCTCACCACCGGCACAACGCTGTGCGCAGCGTCCGCAAACGCATTCAATATGCTCTACGAGCCGAAATGGGACGCCATGATGACTCGCACACGAAACAGACCTTTAGTACGAAAGCTCATCAGTACGAGAGGAGCAGTCCTCTTTGCTGTCTTGAGCGGGGCAGTAGGCACAACCGCATTATACTTTGGCGTCAACCCCACCGTTTCTTTCCTAGGGGCTTTAAACATAGCTCTCTACGCGGGTGTTTACACGCCCCTCAAACGCGTATCCGTCCTCAACACCTGGGTCGGGGCTCTCGTGGGCGGAATCCCACCCCTCATGGGCTGGGCAGCAGCAGCCGGGCAATCCGCAACCGAGGACGGGACGTGGCGGGAATTATTACTAGGGGAGCAGAATGCGGGGGGTTGGTTACTAGCTGGTCTATTGCTTGCCTGGCAGTTTCCGCATTTCATGAGTCTGAGTTGGAGTATCAAGGAGGAATACAAGAATGCCGGCTATAGAATGCTATGCTGGGTCAACCCCGCACGAAACGGCAGGGTGGCGCTCAGGTACAGTCTGGCGTTTTTTCCAATTTGCATAGGGCTCTGTTATGCTGGAGTCACGGAGTGGAGTTTCGCAGTGGCTAGTGCGCCTGTCAATATCTGGTTGGTGCGTGAGGCGGTGCGGTTTTGGAAACTGGAGGGGCATAAGGGCTCCGCGAGGGGTCTGTTTTGGGCTAGCGTGTGGCATCTGCCCGTGGTTATGATTCTGGCGATGGTGGAGAAGAGGGGGATGTGGCAGCGGGTGTGGAGGGCTGTTGTTGGAGAGCCTGATGTTGATGATGAGGAGTGGCTGGACGAGGAGGAGGAGGAGGCTGTGTTGAGTGCTAAAAGGGTCGACCCGGAGGCGCGGAAAAAGGTGATTGAAGCGATACCAACAAGATAGGTTGTTGGTTGTACATTTTTCGACACACGACAAGATCTCGTTGGAAGTTGGAAAGAGGAATTTGTTTGAATAGATCAGATGATCACAGGGCGTTCAGGTATAGGAGCATCAGACATTTTTGTAAAGATATGAAAGAAATTTCTGCGTTCTCTGCTAAGAGCTAAATGCTGCCATGCCCACTGCTAGGCTGTACTTATACAAAGGCTATTCTACACTTCTCGTCATAAGATCGTAAATCTGACCGCCATCTCATACCGGCCATTAAAGAACGTCGTGGTATCTAAAATGCAATGCAAATCCTCAAATTAACCTCCCAAAACCACGGGAGTCAAAACGCCAATAAACGCCATTGCACGTTCCCAGAAAAATGTCAAAAAACATCCACCACCGTCTGTAAATCTACCCATAAAGAAATTTTCCCTCCCCTTAAACCAAACAAAAAAAAAAACATCTAACGCCCCCCACCCGGCCGATTCAAAATAGCATCAACGCCCATATCCATACTCGGCAACCTGCCATTTCCCGGATGCTGCATGTAGCGTCCATCCACACTGCCATTGCTGTAACTATGATGATGGCCCTGACCGCTACCGTAGACGGAAGCGCTGCGGTCGCTGCTGTTGTCGTACTCGGCTTCTAGGTCCTCGATGCCGATGCCACTGTCGTCGGCGTGAGCGTCGGGGCCATAGGCGGAGGAGGAGCTCATCATACCGTTTGTGTCGAGCATGCGTTCGCGGCGGGCGTGGGCGCGGGCGGCGGTTTGGAGGTTTTTTAGGCCTTGGGACATGCACTTTTTGAGATGTTAATATTGTTTTGAAGGAGGGAAAATAGGGAAGGGTGAGGGGATGGGGACGAACCTTTTGCTCGACGACGTTCCATTTCTCGCCGGTTTGCGCAGCTAGTCCTTGCCAGATTTCCCGGCGCATGCCCATGTAGTTCTTGGCTAGGTTCTCAAGCTTCATGCCGTCCCAGTCATCTGCTGAGCGGCGCTCCATCAGACGCTCATGACGCTTCCGGCAGGCATTGGGTGTCTTGTTTGGGAAGTAGGACTGTTGGATTGGAGCCCAGTTCATGCCCTGTGCCCGCGCTGCCATGAGGGTCTGGTCATCGGTGGGGTTCCATGCTCCGCTTGAAGGGCGGATAGAGGTTGGTGGTGCAGATACTGGCATAGGCGCATATTGCTGGGCCATTGGGTGCTGGACTGGTCCGCCATTCGTATAGCTGGAGGTAGGCTGAGTTTGGTATTGCTGTTGAGCCATACCGTTGTTGCTGGTGAGGGACCCTGTATAGTACGGATCCTGTACAGCAATACGGGAGGAGGAAATAGGCATTGGTGCGGTGTATTGGGTTGAAGGTGTAGAGGCGGGAGAAATATTGTAGTAGCCTGCGGAGGTTCTAACAGAGCGGCGATCCCCTTTGGGCATTGTACAAAAATGGAAGAGTTGATTGTATAAAGTATGGGGGATTAGGATTAGATGCCTCGCCGGGAGGTCTTCGTATCAAACGATTGAAGTGGTGACAGGATAGGAGAGTGGAACTGGAAAAGAGATATGAAGAAAAAGAGGCTATCGATAAGGAAATCGCATTGGAGGGGTATAAGAAAACAATTGGAGCTGATCTGAAGAACGAAAGGCCGTATATGGAACTGGCGGGCCGGAGATCTTTATAAGATTCTGCAGCTATGTAGGAAACTGCGGGTTGGAACCGCGATGGGGGGCCGAAACAACAATGTTTATAGCCTCATTGACGCCGGCTGTCCTAAATCGAGACCTTGTTCTCGTCTTGAAACAAGCTGGGGGCTTTCTTTAGACGGGAATTGGACTGTGTAACTGAGAATGCCCACCCAGCAGTCCGGTACTCGACGTGGGATAGAGCCATGAAACCCCCAGCCTTGACACAGCAGGCGCGGAGGCACTTTTCGGACAGTCCAACAGTCTCCAACGACGATGGAGCGGAGCCGAGGGACCACGCATATTGGCTACAGCGGGCCAACAGGCGGTTGTGTCATTTCAAACATGATCAAGCTTCAAGATTAGGACAGCGGCTACAGCAGAGTACGGAGGTGGAGGGGAGTATGAAGATCGAGGGGGGGGGTCTTGCATTCCGGCGGCTACTCAGCAGCAGCCGAGACGGAAGAGGCGCTCATGGCAGGGATATTTCGGTGGATACGGTCCCAAAATAGGCCCAAAAATAAGTGTCAAGAGTCGCTTGGGGCGAGATCTGTGCTGGTCCCCTTGTAGATGAGCTTGATCTGCACTGGATAGCCCTGCCTCACAGCTGGTACCGCGGATGCAAAAGGGGGTGCCAGGCGCGGAAGATGAAACATGATACCTTGCTCAGCGGCTGCAGCAGGCCTGGTGAGTGGCCAGACACGAGCGGCGAGCGCGCGTCTAAGGGCCATGGCTATATTTGGGGCCGGGGTTATGATCGGGGTATTTTATGTTGTGGTAGTTCGTGTTTGTAGTCAAAGTGTTGTTGTACTTCAGTGAGTGTGTAAGTACCTTCGTACTCTTTGTGTGTTTTGTATGTTCTCGAGCTCGGACCAGCCCCCCTTTTCTTTCCTTTGCTTAGCGCAGCAGCCACAGGCGCCCGCTTAAACGGCCCAGGCCAAGATCTTTGTTTTCTCCTCCACGAGCCGACCTCTCTGAAGAAAGACTTTCGCAGATTATTTCCAAGGTTGAGACAGTGCATCTTTTGTCAGGCATGTCTCTCTCATCGACTTCCAACAGTTCAGACTGCTTACTTGTATGCATCTGGTTGTCTGCAACTGCCGGGTTCGAATCCCATGCCTCGTGGCTTATCTACCCCAAAGATCCCGTATCCAACGCCGTCAGCCATCCCACAATCCTGCCGTGCGCCTCTAAGCCTCAACACTCGCCGCAACTCTATACACTTCACCATGGGAATTTCAAGTCTAGAAGTATGACTCTCGAGTCCGGATCAAGCTTCGGCGATATCACGGTCAAATCCCCAAATCTCACTAACAACCTACGCGATATACGCTATAGGATTCAGCCTGAATTATCCCCATCTGACACTTGCAGCACCAAGAGCTAACGGTGCGGAGACATCAGCGCCAGAACATATTGAGGGACAACGATCGCAGATCCCCCGGACGCTGACTTAATCTATTTAGCCAAGCCGCTATCTACTATTTATTTAACCAAGCTCACGGTTAGTGGTGCGGGTACTATACATTTCCTGCGGTGGGGTTCTAGAGAGCTGGCCACGGGAACACGCAACTTAGTCTCTTCTGGAATCGTGCCCGTTGGTCACCCATCGCGAGGTGCCTCGCTGGGTGTTCCAACGGGTGGAATGATCCATGTGTATTCCCTTTTTACTGGGTCATTTTCAAGCATTTAATTTATCCATCGCCATTTACCCGGAGCTGTCCAGTAGATAGCTCCAGGTAAAGTGGAAGTGTCATTCCGGCTCTCTGGGACGACTCTTAAATAAAGATATCCGCACAATGGTTCTCTCGTGGCCATTCTGCAGCTACTGCGCTCAATTGCTCTGCAGTCTTCTCCTATTGAATATCGTCTTTCGTGCCAGAAATTCTTTGTAGGATCAAGAAAGATGGTGGCCACCAATGCGGCTCCGGGCATCTATGATGCGGCCCTGCAGCGTCGCCAGGCCCTGATGGGCGCCAGTGGACCTGCAGCGTTGGTGAAGAATTTCCGGGTGTTCAGCATTGCCATGTTCGCCTGCATTGGAGGTCTACTTTATGGTAAATGATCCTGAGAATTGGTGTTAATAAGCAGGATGACTTACAAGTGGACAAGGTTACAATCAAGGAGTCTTTTCTGGAATTTTGACTATGAACTCTTTCAAGGGTCATATGGGCAATTACGATTCAGACAGACCAGAAGATCAATCGAGAAAGGGATGGTTGACATCAATTCTTGAACTTGGTGCTTGGCTAGGAGCTCTTCTTTCATCTTTCCTGGCTGAAGCCTTGTCAAGAAAATTTACTATCCTGGTTGCCACTGGTGTCTTCATCATCGGTGTTATAGTCCAGGCTACAGCTGTTCAAGCTGGACACAGCGCTATTCTAGGAGGACGATTCATCACGTAAGATCAATCCGCTTTTCTGAAGTCGAACCAATACTAAATCAATTTAAAAGTGGTATGGGTGTTGGATCACTCTCCATGGTTGTCCCCATGTACAATGCCGAAGTGGCTCCTCCAGAAGTTCGCGGCTCCCTCATCGCGCTCCAGCAACTCGCCATTTGCTTCGGTATTATGATTTCCTTCTGGATAGACTACGGAACGAATTACATCGGGGGAACTGGAGAAACCCAAACGGATGCCGCATGGTTGGTTCCAATTTGCTTGCAACTCTTTCCAGCATTGGTTCTCTTTGCAGGAGTCCTCTTCATGCCCTTTTCTCCCCGTTGGCTCACCCATCACAACCGTGAGGCCGAAGCGCGAAAAGTGCTAGCAAAACTCCGTAACCTTCCTCAAGACCATGAACTTGTCGAGCTAGAATTCCTCGAAATCAAAGCCCAATCCCTGTTCGAGAAGCGCACGGTTGCAGAGCACTGGCCCCATCTCCGAGAATTGACGACCATGAACACATTCAAGCTGCAATTCGTAGCTATTGGTTCCCTCTTCAAGACCAAGGCTATGTTCAAGCGTGTCATCGTTGCAACAGTCACCATGTTCTTCCAACAATGGACCGGTATCAACGCCGTACTTTACTACGCGCCCACAATCTTCAAGCAGCTCGGTATGAGCAGCAACACGACCTCACTGCTCGCCACCGGCGTCGTCGGTATCGTCATGTTCATCGCTACCATCCCATCCGTGCTGTACATCGACAAATTAGGCCGAAAGCCAATTCTCACAATCGGCGCGATTGGTATGGCAACTTCACACATCATCATCGCGGCTCTGGTAGCCAAATACCGCGATTCATGGCCCGAGCACCCAGGCGCTGGATGGGGCGCTGTAGTCATGGTTTGGCTCTTCGTCATCCATTTCGGATACAGTTGGGGTCCTTGCGCCTGGATCATCATCGCTGAGATTTGGCCTTTGTCTAACCGTCCATACGGAATTGCTTTGGGAGCTTCGAGTAACTGGATGAATAATTTCATCGTCGGTCAAGTATGTCCCAACTTCTCCCCTTAAATCAATTTTATCCCAATGCTAACAAACCAAAAGGTAACACCTGACATGATCTCCGGCATCTCCTACGGCACCTACCTAATCTTCGGCATCCTAACCTTCATCGGCGCCGCCTTCATCCACTTCATCGTGCCCGAGACCAAACGTCTCACCCTCGAAGAAATGGACGTCATCTTCGGGTCCGAGGGAACCGCACAAGCTGATTTCGAGCGCATGGATGAGATTAATAAGGAGATTGGGTTGGAGCGTATTGCGAGGGGCTCCGAGGGTCATGCTAGTGAGCAGCATAGTGAGAAGGATCATCAGGAGGTGTTGATTAAGGAGGGATAAGCTTGTGGGGAAATTGGCCGGGCGTGAATGTGGGGGGAGGGGTCGGGTGTGCATGGGTGTGTGGAGTGTGAACGCAGTAAAGTAACTATCGATCATTAATTCAACTATATTTTGAAAATACAAATACACTAGTACAAACAAAGACATATTATTCTGATCTTCATATCCCCTCTTTCTGTGTAACCAATAATCCAGGAATCTCACCACACTTCATAATTCACAAGCATATCACTCCCCCTTGGAAATCCCCATTCCCATTCCCATTCCCATCTCACCTCACATGCTCGTAATTTTAAAATATGCACGGAATACATTCCTCCCGCGAGGTATGTCGATCTTCTGTCGTCAGCACTCTTTTTCGAGCCTCCACCTCCCCCGTCAGCCTCAGCCGCATCCATATCCATATCCCTACCTCGGATCTCTCGGGAGGCGTTTATTTTAGTCTCTTGGCAAGGGGGATGTTTTGTCTATTGACATGGAATGAAATGGAGATTGTTGGGTTGGTGGAGGGTTATTAGAAGAACGGATGGGGAACGGAATGGATGTGGTGCTATTTTTAGATGGGGATGTGTGGTTGGTTGGTTGGGTTGGAGAGGCGCGTTAGGGTTGTTGGCATGAGCATAGATGTCACTTAGTATTCTGGTAGTATTGCTTTTTGTCCTGATGAAGGTGTGAGGGTGGTTGACGGACGATTTTCACTGCCAAAATAGCACATATGCGCAGTGATCGACGTTTGATGCGATTCATTCATTGAGTACTGACTTGGAAACCCAAAAGCAACTTTTCAACGCCATCCCAAGAGACCAACAAACCAGTCAAAAGAGGAACAATTTACAACCCAAAAGTCAGACCCTTACGCTCTTCAATTAACTATCCAATTCTCCCACTAGGAAAAAGTAAAGTGCCGATTTTTTTGAAACGAAACAAACCGTCCAGCACCGAAAGCATAACGCCACCAAGCGCGTGAGCACTTTCTCTAAGAAAACGAAGCCAACCAAACAAATACCACCAAAAAAAACAATTCAGAGATCTCCTCTTCCTCTCAACTGTCCTCCCAACTCTCCCCTCAATCATCCCCATTCCCATTTCCATTCGCCTCCCTAGCAACCATGGCCCCCAACTTCCCCTTCCCCACCGGATTCCCCACAACACTCCCCCTATGCACCACCCTCCCACTGACACCCCTCTGCTGCACCGGATTATCATTCCACTCCCCAGCCCCCGGCCCAAAATCCGGTCTTCCCCCCAAATTACCAAAAACATCCCCTACATAATTCCCCGCCCTCACCCCCTTCT